>Ga0233444_10000018_pt1 | contig 235681 bp, 225 predicted proteins | sample SI_124_October20_6_FD_182792 | JGI IMG/M metagenome (GOLD analysis project Ga0233444, IMG submission 182792) | Seawater microbial communities from Saanich Inlet, British Columbia, Canada - SI_124_October2016_10_MG | ecosystem: Environmental > Aquatic > Marine > Inlet | place: Canada: British...
GCAGCACTCATGCTAAAGGAGAATTTAAAATGACTATTATTTCAAAAAAATCCCTCGCAACGGCCCTTTTGGCCAGCACTATGCTGACGGGCGCCGCTTCTGCCGCTGAAATTAGCGCCAATGTCGGCGCCACCACAGATTACCTCTGGCGCGGTATGACCCAAAACGACGGCGGCACTAGCTTGTCCGGTGGCCTCGACGTTGACTTCGGTAATGGCTTTTATGCTGGCACTTGGGTCGGTGACACTCAAGGTACAGATTATGGCACTCAAGAGGTCGATTACTATGCTGGTTATGCCGGTGAAGCTGGAAGCATAAGCTATGATGTCGGTTACATCGCCTACACTTATCCTTCCAGTCAGTCGACCTCCGATGTTGATTTCAGCGAATACTCTCTGACCTTGGCCACGGGTCCCTTGTCCGTGTCGTATTATCTTCTAGCCGATGCCGATGGCGCCGATGCCGGAGATTCGACCTATATCTCCCTCGGCTATGACACTGAAATAAGTGGTTATGGCCTCGGCCTTCAATACGGCCTTTACGAAGGCGACTTCGTCGGCGCCGAGGATCAAATTGATATGTCTTTGACGTTGTCTAAAGACGATTTTTCAATTGCGCTGGTCGCTACGGAAGACATGAATGAAGCCGGTGTAAACGATGACACCCGCCTCGTGGTCTCTTGGGGCCAAAGCTTCTAATTTTTAACTTTTTAAGGTTCCTCCCATGAAACTTATCTTAGCTATCGTCAAACCCTTCAAACTGGATGCTGTTCGCGAAGCGTTAATCGCATCCGGTGTGGAAGCCATGACAGCGTCCGAAGTCAAAGGCTTCGGACGCCAAAAAGGTCAGACCGAGATTTATCGCGGTGCTGAATATGAAGTCAATTTCTTGCCGAAAGTTCGGCTGGAAATCATCGTCGATGACGAGCAGGTCGATGCGGCCTGCACCGCCATCCGCGAGAGCGCCATCACCGAGAAAATCGGTGACGGCAAAATTTTTGTCCTCAACGTCGAAGAAGCCATCCGTATCCGTACGGGCGAAACTGGCTCGGCAGCCCTGTAAGGAGTGGATGTATGTTTATGAGTAACTGGAAACAAGTTTGCGCCAAATCCCTCTCCCTCGGGGCGGGTGTCGCGCTTCTCGCCAGTCCGGCTTCGGCTGAAGTCAGCCCGGAGACGGCCTATGTCTTTAACAGTTTTCTGTTTTTGGTCTGTGGGTTTTTGGTCATGTTTATGGCGGCCGGTTTTGCCATGTTGGAAAGCGGCATGGTACGGTCGAAAAACGTCGCCACGATTTGTTTTAAAAACATCTCGCTGTTCTCCATCGCTGGCCTGATGTATTGGCTGGTCGGCTATAACCTTATGTATGGCATCGAAGAGGGCGGCTACATTGGCGAATTGTTCAGTGTCTGGTCGGCCGACGATAGTGCCATTATGGGCGAGACGCCAAACTTTGAAGGCGGCTATGCGGCAGGCTCCGATTGGTTCTTCCAAATGGTGTTTTGTGCCACCACCGCCTCGATTGTGTCTGGCACGATTGCCGAGCGCATGAAGCTATGGCCATTCCTCATCTTCACCCTATTCTTGACTGGGTTTATTTACCCAATCGTGGGTAGCTGGGAATGGGGCACTGGCTTTCTCGATGCCATGGGCTTCTCTGACTTTGCAGGGTCTACCTTGGTTCACTCGACAGGCGGTTGGGCCGCTCTGGTCGGTGCCATTGTTCTGGGCGCGCGCACAGGCAAATATGGTCCCAACGGTCAAGTCAACCCGATGCCAGGTTCCAACATGACCTTGGCAACGCTGGGTACCTTCATCTTGTGGCTCGGTTGGTTCGGCTTTAACGGCGGTTCGCAGCTAGCGCTTGGTTCGGGTGCCGATGCGGCAGCCATTTCCAACATCTTCATCAACACCAATATGGCAGCGGCTGGTGGTGTTGTGGTGGCGGGTCTTGTCTCGCAAGCCCTCTATGGAAAAGTAGATCTGACCATGGCCCTCAATGGCGCCATCGGTGGGCTGGTTTCCATCACCGCAGAACCGCTGACCCCGTCTATCGGCTCGGCCGTGTTCATTGGCGGTATCGGTGGCTTGCTGGTCGTCTTGGCTGTGCCATTGCTCGATAAGTTGAAAATCGATGACGTGGTCGGCGCCATTCCAGCTCACCTCGTGTGCGGCATTTGGGGCACGATGATTGTTCCCCTCACCAATAGCGATGCGTCTTATGGCGTGCAAGCCGTGGGTGTCGTGAGCGTGGGTGCCTTCACCGTGATTGCCAGTGGCATCGTGTGGAGCCTACTCAAAGTCACCATGGGCATTCGGGTCGATGAGGAAGAAGAGTTGATCGGTCTGGATAAATCGGAATTAGGCATCGAAGCCTACCCAGAATTCTCTCGTTAGTTCCCCCAAACACAATGAGAGAGTTAAGGCCCCGGCGCTGCTTGCAGTGCCGGGGCTTTTTTGTTCCCTTACCGGGAGATAGTTACATAGGGGGCAATTTGCCAAATTGCGCCACGCCATCCCCAATCACATGGAAGTCATATTTATCATCTGTATGAATGGCTACATCTGGGCCGCCAAAATCTTCGGGCTGATCCATGGAGCCGACTTTTACAAAAACGGCGCCCGGGTTTTGCGGAACCCGAGATAAAATAGGGGTGCCGCAACGACCGCAAAATTCGCGGGTCACCGCGCCCTCAATATCGTCGCGACTAAATTGGGCAGGTTCGCCTTTTGAATAGCTGAAGCCTGCTTCAGCGACACCGACAATCAGATTGGCGCCACCGCCAGATATATGTTGGCATTCGCGGCAATGGCACTGAACTTTCATTAAGGCCTCGCCATCGGCTTCGTAGCGGACATCGCCGCAATAGCAACCACCGGTCATTTTCATCATCTTATCTCCCTTACTCGTTAGAAGATAAGCCTGACATATTAGGGGCCGGCGTTAAAGCCAGTTTCGTCGACCAATTGGCTGGCGCGCGTGCGCAATGCACCAATTGCATCGAGCGGCGTGCCATCGCGGGTAAATTTGCCCCAGCTCTTCACGCGGGGCGACACGGCCACATCGGCGCGAATGGGGTATTCGAAATTGACTTGGGCGTATAATTCTTGCGCTGGTTTGGAAACCAGAAACTCCATTAATTTCAGGGCATTCTCTGGGTTGGGCGCATGTTTGGCCATGGCCATGCCAGAGACATTCATATGCGCGCCGCCCTTTGGCATGTTGGGAAAAATAACCCGCACGCTGGCCGCCCAGTCTTTTTGCTCGGGCTTTTTCTCATTGGTTTGCATTTGGCCCATATAATACGTATTGCCGATGGCCAAATCGCACCCGCCACCGTAAACGCGGCGCACTTGCGCGCGGTCATTGCCAGATGGTTTGGCGGCCAAATTAGCTTTCAGCCCCGCCAGCCAAGTTTTAAATTTGGCCTCGCCCATGGCGTCCAGCAGGGCGGCAAATAAAGCGATATTATAGGGGTGTTGACCCGAGCGCAGGCAAATGCGGCCGCGCCATTTGGCATCGGTTAAATCTTCAAACCGCAACTCGCGCTCGCGCACGCGCGCTTTCGAGGCATAGATAACCCGCGCCCGCCAAGTCAGGCCAAACCATTTATCGTTGGCGCCCCTTGCGATGGCGGGGATATGGCGTTTCAAAAGCGGCGACGTTACGCTTTGCGACACATCGCGCGCCGCGTGTAAGCGGCCAATATCCGTGGTCAGAATAACATCGGCAGGCGAGCGTTTGCCCTCGGTTCTCAAGCGTTCGATGAGGCCTTTTTTGGCAAAAATAACTTTTACCGCAATGCCGGTTTGCGCTGTGAATTTTTCAAACAAAGGCTCTACCAAAAATGGCTGTCGGTAAGAATAGACATTTACCTGCGCGTCCCTCGCCTGCGCTGGGGAGGCAAGCCAAACACACATCCAACAAGCCACGATAAAGCCACGTTTCAAAACCACCATACCCGACGCCCCATAGTTGCGAATTAGTCTCATTCGCGTTTATAGGCAGCTAAGCCAGGGGCGTCAACCGTTCAATCCAGGGCGGATTGCTTAAGGCTAATCGTCTTTTTGGCCGATGTTTTTTAGGAATGGCAGAGCCCGCATGTAATGCGTGGGAAACAGACGACGCGCCCAATCCACCAACACAGCATCGGGGCCGATAAGCACACGAGCTTTGTTCTTTTTAATGCCTTTCAAAATCGCTTTGGCCGCGCCCTCGGGCTGCGTGATGGTGAACTGCTGGAAACGCTGAATGGCTTCCTCGCGTTCATTCTCCATATCCGGCCCTTGCTGGAAGCGCGCATGGCGCACGATATTGGTATTAATACCGCCTGGGTGAATGCAGGTGACGCCAATATTTTGTTCTTTCACTTCATGGCGAAGCGCTTCGCTAAAGCCGAGAACGGCAAATTTAGCCGAATTATAAGCGCTCTGCGTCGGCACGCCGACGAGACCAAAAATCGACGATACATTGGCAATATGGCCAGATCCGCGCTTGATCATATGTGGCAGAAAAGCCTGCGTGCCATGCACCACGCCCCAAAAATCAATATCCATCACCCACTGAAAATTATCCATCGTGGTCTCTTCGACCAAAGCGCCATGCGCCACGCCAGCATTGTTCAACACCACATCGGCGCCGCCGTGCTTTTTTTCAATTTTTTCGGCCAGCGCAAATACAGCATCTCGGTCCGAGACATCGAGGGCGTGCGCTTCCATGCGGCCACCGGATTTTTTCACTTCCTTGGCAACGTCCTTCAACATATCCAAACGTAAATCGCAACCGATGACGATGGCGCCTTCTGCAGCCATGGCTCTGGCACAAGCCGCGCCAATGCCGCTGCTGGCTCCTGTGATGACACAGACTTTATCTTTTAACTGACGCATGACGTCTCCTCCCTAATTTATGTGTCGGCAGTTTGGCTGAGTGAGCTCGAAAAGAAAAGAGCAAAAAGCCCCCGCAAGGCAAAGCTTGCGGGGGCTCTCATGGGCTTCAGCTAGCCAAGGAAATCGGCGCTCAAATTAAATAGCGGCCTTGCGTTTGCGCCGGCGTTCGAGCGGCTGGTAAGCCTGCACCGCATGGGTGGTGCAATAGGGGCTACCGCTTTTCGAGCGCGCGCCACAAAAATGAAACTCGGTGGTTCCCGGGTCGCCGATTGGCCATTTGCAGGTATGCTCGGTTAGATGCAAAACGCTGGCGCGTTCTTCGGCGCTCAGAATTGGCTCGGGAATGACTTGGTCTTTAATCTCATCCAAATCACTGCTGCGGAATCGATTGTTGCCAGACAGCGAGGGCGTCGAGGGTCGCGCTCGTGTGGAGCCTGCCGAGACGCGCGCGGTCGAAACCCGCGCAGGCGTCGCCCGACCCGAAAGGCCCAAGCGGTGCACTTTTCCGATAACGGCATTGCGCGTCACACCGCCCATTTTACGAGCAATCTGACTGGCACTTAACCCGTCAGTCCATAATTGTTTAAGCATTTCAACACGATCTTCGGTCCAGGCCATTTTTTTCTCTCCTGTTAAACGGTTTGAAGCCCATATATCTAGTGGCTCAGTGATTCCTTTCTACTAAACCTAGGGGGTCTGGGAAATCAGATTCTCCCGCTTATCCACATGATTCGATTCGCCGAGCCCCAAATATCGCGACACCCAGGGGTTTTAAAATCCGCTTGAACTAATGCCAAATTTGCCTATCCTCGGCCGCATGAATGTAAAAACAGAAATTAAATCAAGCCCGTCCACCGCCTATCCTGAACTTGGGGTTCGCCATTTTGGTCGGTTTAACTATCTGGGTCTGTGGACGCTGTATCGAAAAGAAGTGCAGAGGTTCTTGAAAGTCTGGATGCAAACGTTGATGGCGCCGATGATTACGACGCTTTTGTTTCTTGCGATTTTCTCTTTGGCCCTCGGCGGCCTACGCCCCGACATTAACGGTGTGCCGTTTGTTAATTTCCTCGCCCCTGGCCTGATTATGATGGCGGTGGTGCAAAATGCTTTCGCCAATGCGTCCTCCTCTTTGTTGGTGGCAAAAGTGCAGGGCAATGTCGTCGACTTTTTAATGCCCCCCCTATCGCCGCTGGAACTGAACATTGGCATTACAATGGGCGGCATAACGCGCGGCATATTTGTCGGGGGCGGAACTTTCATCGGCATGTCGATCTTCATTGATCTGTCGATTCACAATATTTTTGCGGCTCTGTTTTATGCAGGCATCGCTTCCGCCTTACTGGCGCAAATTGGTCTGCTGGGTGGCATTTGGGCCGAAAAATTCGACCATTTGGCAACCATCAGTAATTTTGTCATCACGCCGCTGTCGTTTCTGTCGGGCACGTTTTATTCGGTCAGCCAATTGCCCGGATTTGCCTATGCGATTACGCAATATAATCCGTTCTTCTATATGATTGATGGCTTCCGCTATGCGATGACCGGCAATGCCGAAGGCTCGCTATGGTTCGGCGCTGGCCTGCTCATTGGGCTTACGCTGCTAACTTCGCTCGCGTGCCAATATGTTTTGGCCAAAGGCTGGCGAATTAAAAGCTAATTCGAAAAAGTCAAAACCGACAAGCAAGCCTTGCCCCAAATCCCACTTTTGGTGTAAAACTCATCCTCAGCAAGCCGCCTCCGCTGAAATGTAAGGGCGGCTTTTTGTATTTAATTTGAGTGGGCTGCGGACCACCCTCGCGCCCCCAAGCGAGACGGGGGCACAGGAGACGTCCCCATAAGACGACCACAGGAGACGACCATGAGTGGGCCAGATAGTCCTCTAACGAGCCATGTTATGCCGAGCTATAATCGGTCGAGCTTGCGCTTTGCGCGCGGCGATGGCGCGTGGCTGACGACGACGGATGGCGAAAAATATCTCGATTTCGGCTCTGGTATCGCGGTCAATACTCTGGGCCATAGCCATCCAAAATTGGTAGAGGCCATTACCGACCAAGCGCAAAAGCTCTGGCACGTCTCTAATTTATACGAAATTCCCGAGCAAGAGGCTTTGGCCGACCGCTTATGTGAGAATAGTTTTGCTGATTTGGTGTTTTTCGGAAACTCGGGCGCCGAGGCGGCCGAGGGTATGATTAAGACCATGCGCAAATATCATGCTGCCAATGGCCATGGTGAAAAAGTGACCCTGATTAGTTTCGCCGGCGCTTTTCATGGCCGCACTTTGGGGGCTCTGGCAGCGGCTGGAAACCAAGCCTATCTCGAGGGCTTTGGCCCAGCGCCGACAGGTTTTGTGCAATGCCCAAGTTTTGACATTGCGGCGCTGGAAGCGCTGATTGATGACACGACGGCAGGTATTTTAATCGAGCCGGTGCAAGGCGAAGGCGGTGTTCGCAATGTTGGCACAGAATTCTTGCGCGCGCTTCGCGCCCTTTGCGACAAGCACGATATCCTCTTGGGGCTCGACGAAGTGCAATGCGGCATTGGCCGTACGGGAAAACTATTTGCCCATGAATGGGCCGAGATTACGCCCGATGTCATGGCCATTGCCAAGGGCATTGGCGGCGGGTTTCCGCTTGGGGCTATATTGACCACGCGCGAGGTTGGCAGGGTCATGCAACCTGGCACGCATGGCTCGACCTATGGCGGCAACCCTTTGGCTTGCCGTGTGGGCAGTGCCGTTTTAGAGACGGTTTTGGAAGATGGTTTTCTCGCGAATGTGCAAGATATGGCGGTTTATTTCCGGCAGCATTTGGCGCGCATTATCGATGAAAATAGCGATGTTTTTTCGGGTCTTCGCGGCTCTGGCCTGATGGTGGGTTTGGAATGTGTTTTGCCGAATATGGAAATTGTAACGGCTCTGCGCGGGGCAAATTTACTCAGCGTCGGGGCGGGCGAAAATACCTTGCGTCTCTTGCCACCTTTGAACATTGAAAAAACCGACTTGGACACAGCCATAGCGGCCATTGAAACCGCGTGTCAAACTTTGCGGGACCCCCAATTAGGAGAAGCGCCATGAGCCATTTTCTCGACCTAGCCAACTTACAAGGCGACGCGTTGCGCCAAATGCTGGACGCGGGCGCAGCCCGCAAAGCCGCGCGCGCAGGCCTCCCCAAGGGGGCGGTTGATGCGGATGCGCCTTTGGCGGGTCATGTTTTGGCGATGATATTTGAAAAACCTTCGACGCGCACACGCCTGTCGTTCGACTTGGGCATGCGCCAGCTTGGCGGCCAAACTATGGTGCTCAATCAGTCGGATATGCAATTGGGGCGCGGCGAGAGTATTTCGGATACCGCGCAAGTCATCTCGCGTTTTGCCGATGTTGCGATGCTGCGCACCGGCCCCCATGAAACGCTCACCGAATTGGCCGCGCATGCGCAAATTCCAGTCATCAATGGCCTGACCGCGCATAGTCATCCGTGCCAAATCGTGGCTGATTTAATGACCTTTGAAGAACACAAAGGCCGCTTGAACGGCCAGCGTTTGGCCTGGCTTGGCGATGGCAATAATGTGGCTGTGTCTTTTGTCCACGCGGCCGCTTTGGTCGATTTCGAATTGGCTTTGGCAGTGCCCGATAATTTTGCCGTGCCGCAAGCCGAAATAGATGCGGCGCGCGCCAAGGGCGCTAAAATCACGCTTTGCGACACCGCCGAGCAAGCCGCCCAAGGCGCCAGCGCGCTGATTACCGATTGCTGGGTGTCGATGAGCGATGATCCAGCAACCGCAGAAAAACGCGCCGCCTCCTTTGCCCCCTATCAGGTAACGCAAAGCCTGATGGATATCGGCGACGACCCGATTTTCATGCATTGCCTGCCGGCCTATCGCGATAGCGAAGTTACGGCCGAGGTGATGGATGGCCCGCGTTCTGTGGTGTTTGATGAGGCGGAAAACCGCGCTCACGCCCAAAAAGCTGTCTTATTGTATTGCATGGAAAACCTAAATGACTGAGCTCTCAACGCATTCGGACACCGTGGATCATGTGCTGCCATTTCGCCTCGATGGGCATAATATCAATGGCCGCGTCGTCCAATTAAACGATTTAGCGACCCAAGTTATCACGCGTCACGACTACCCAGAGGCGGTCAATCGGCTGCTCGGCGAAGCCTTGGTGCTGGTGGCCATGCTCGGCACGATGTTGAAATTTGACGGACGCTTTATTTTGCAATTGCACGGCAAAGGCGCGGTCTCAACTTTGATGGTGGATTATGCGCCGGACGGCGATGGCGTCGGCGAGATGCGCGGCTTTGCCCAATTCGACGAAGCGGCCGTTCACCAAGCCTTAAAAGACGAGATACCTCCCATCGCTTTGTTGGGCGATGGCAGCCACATGGCTTTTACCGTCGATCAAGGCGCGGATATGGAGCGCTATCAGGGCATTGTACCGCTCGAAGGCGAGACTTTGGCCGAGGCAGCCCTGGAGTATTTCCAGCGCTCCGAGCAAATTGCCACCACGTTGAAACTTGCGGCCGCTCCGCTGTTGTTGGCGGGCGGCAAAGTAGAATGGCGCGCCGGCGGCATTGTGGTGCAGCAGACAGCGACAACGGGGGGCATCGAGTTGCCGCCCGAGGGCGACCCAGATTATATCGATGAGGAATGGAACCGGCTGAAAATTTTGTTGGAAACCACCCAAGACAGCGAATTGCTGGACGGTGAAATCGACCCGCAAACTTTGGCGTTTCGCCTGTTCCACGAAGAAGGCGTTCGGGTTTTTGATACACGGCCTTTGCGCTTTGCCTGCCCGTGTTCGCGCGAGCGGGTGCAAAATATGTTGCAGGGCCTGCCGGACACCGACCAGAATGAAATGCAATCGCAAGAGACCATTGAGATCAATTGTGACTTTTGTAACGAGCAATATGTCTTTAGCCCGCAGGAGGCTTTTGTCGCTGCCCCTTAAACTTTGAGGTGTGACTGACTGGTTAAGCTAGCTTTGCGCGTTATATCAAGAGAGAAGAACGGACTGGGTAGATATAATGAGTTTATTCGCTAAATCGACGCGCGCCTCGCCGACAGGCACCAAACGCAAATTACCTTTGCCAATCCCGCTGCTGGTTTTAGCCATGGGGTTTTTTGGCTTTTCTCTCTTGGTTTCCAGCAAACCAGAAACCAAACCGGTAGAAAGCAAGGAAGTCGTTTGGTCGGTCACCGCTCGGCAAGTCGCCTATAAAATGGTCGAGCCGCGGATTACCGCTTTTGGTGAGTTGCGGGCGAAAAAACAAGTTAAGTTGCGCGCTATGGTATCGGGCGAAGTGGTTGCCACGGGCGAGGGCTTTCAAGATGGCGCGCGCGTCGCCAAGGGCGATTGGCTGTTGCGCATTGATCCGTTTACTTATGAAACCCGTTTGGCAGAAGCCGATGCGCAATTAAAAGGGGCCAAGGCCCTACTGGCAGAGCGCAAAGCTTCGGTTGGTTTGGCGTATCAAGAGTATCAACGAGCCAAAAAACTGGCTGCCAAAGACACTGTATCCAAAAAAGTTTTGGATGACCGGCGCACCCAGCACACGATTCAAAAATCGCGCCGCGACCAGCAAGCCTCGGTCGTGGAGCGTTTGGCGGTGCAGGTGCAACGCGCCGCTCGCGATCTAAAAAATACCGAAGTCATTGCCCCCTTCGATGGCCATGTGAGCCATGTGGCAGCTCGCCAAGGCCGCGTTTTGAACCCGAATGATCCCATTGGCACGCTGCATGATGCGGATAATTTCGAAGTTGTCTTTACCATGACCGATGACGAATATGGCCGGTTTTTGCTGCGCAATAGCTCAGTCATCGGACGCCCGATTGATGTGGTCTGGGATGTGGGCGCGGAACAAATTACCTTACAGGCTGAGATTGAACGCGTTGGCGCGCAAATTTCTCAATCGACCCGAGGCGTTGAAATTTACGCGGGCGTTCGGGGCAAAATCTCGACGATTTTGCGCGGGGGCGCTTTTGTTACCGTAGATCTTGTGGCGCAGCCTGTGCCCGATGTTATGGCGATACCCAAAGATGCCATTTATGGTGACAACCAAATTTATCTGGTTAAAGAGGGGCGTCTCGTGGCGCATCAATTGACCGATTTCATCGATGATGGCGCCCGCGTTTTGGTGCGCCAGGGCTTGACGCCAGGCGACGAAATTTTGCTGACGCGCTTTAATGAAGCCGCGCCTGGTGTGGCGGTTCAAGTTTTGGAGCAGGGCTAATGTTGCGCCCCTCCATTGAGCTGTTCTCACGCCATCGCAACGCGGCGAATCTTTTGTTTTTTGCGATGATTATGCTGGGCTTTTTCGGCCTGAGTAATCTCAACGTACAGTTTTTCCCAACCACCGAAATTAAAACCGTGAACATCACCGTGCCGTGGCCGGGCGCTTCGGCGCAAGATATTGATAAAAATATTGTCGCGACCATTCAACCCGAAGTGCGGTTTATCGACGGGGTAAAAGAATTTTCGGCCCAGTCTCGCCAAAGCGTCGCCGTGATGTCCATCGAGTTTCGGCCAGATACCGATATTCAGCGCGCCGTCGCGGATGTAGAGGCCGCGGTCAATGCGATTGTCACTTTGCCAAAGGACGCGGAAAAACCGTTGATTTCGCAAGAGACGTTTTTCGAATCCGTGGTTTCCGTTTTGGTTACGGGGCCATTTGAAGAGCGGGCTTTGCGCGCCTACGCCAAACAATTGCGCGATGGTTTGCTGGACAAAGGCATTGATAAAATCACCATGGAGGGGTACCGCGCCGAAGAAATTTGGGTGGAGGCTCGAGGCGAGCAATTACGTCGCTATGATTTAACGCCGTCAGATATTGGCACGCGGGTTGCCAATTCGTCACTCGATGTGCCGGGCGGCGTTTTGCGCGGCAGTGTCGAGCGCCAAGTGCGCGCCGTCGGCTTGGCGTTAAGTGCCGCGGATGTAGGCCAAATTGCCGTGCGCAGCACCCCCGAGGGCGGACAAGTAAAAGTGCAAGATGTCGCCCGCGTCTCCGATACTTTCGATGCCGATGGAGCCGAAGGCTGGTCGGGAAAAGACCGCGCCATTCGTCTGACCGTGCAACGCAGCAAAAACGCCGATGCGCTTAAAATCACCAAAACCGTGCGCGACTATATTGCAGAGGTCGAGAGCGCCTTGCCGCCGACTTTGGAAATTAAAGTATTTGATGTGAACGCCGATAAAATTATCCAGCGCATTAACGTGCTGCTGTTCAATGGCGTCACGGGCATGGTGCTGGTGTTGTGCATTTTGTTTTTATTCCTCAACGGGCGCATTGCCTTTTGGGTTGCGGCGGGTATTCCGGCCTCGCTGATGGCGACATTTGGCGTGATGTTCTATCTCGACATGACCATCAATATGCTGTCCTTATTTGCGCTGATTATGACCATTGGCATTATTGTCGATGATGCGATTGTGGTTGGCGAGCATTCTTCAACCCTGATTGAGCAAGGGGCGAGTGCCCAAGAAGCCGCGGAAGGCGGTGCCATTCGTATGGCCTTGCCGATTACCGCGGCTGCCTTAACCACCCTAGCTGCCTTTATTCCCGTGCTGCTCATCGAGGGCGTGTTGGGCCAATTCGTGCGCGCCATTCCTTTGGTGGTCTTGAGCGTATTGATTGCCTCTTTGGTGGAATGTTTCCTCGTTTTGCCAGGCCACTTGAGCCACGCGTTGGTTAAACCGCCGCGCCAGCCTAGCGGGTTGCGCAAACGGTTTTTAGATGGCTTTGATAATTTCCGCGATGGTCGGTTCCGCCGCTTCGTCGCCGCCGCCTATGACCGACGCTACACCACGGCCTCGGTTGGGTTGACGGTTTTGATTATTTGCATCGGGCTTTTGGCCGGCGGGCGCGTGCCGTTTCGGTTTTTCCCCTCGCCTGAAGGCGAAGTGGTCAACGCCTATGTGTTCTTTCAACCGGGCACCAAACGCGCGGCCACGGAAGCGGGCACGAGGCGTATCGAGCAGGCCCTTTACGAAGCCGAACAAGCGCTCAAGGAACCCGATGGCGATAATCTTATCAGCGTGGTGTTTACCCAAATCGGGCGCACCCGCACGGCCTTTGGCGATGAACGCGCGCTGGTCTATGCCGAGCTAACTGCCAGTGAAGCGCGCGACGTGCGGACCCGAGACATCGTGAAAGAATGGGAAAAGCGCATCCCCGATATGGCCGGCTTGCGCTATGTTTTCGTAAGGGAACGCCGTGGCGGCCCGCCCGGGCGTGACATTGATATTCGATTGCAAAATAGTGATCCCGATACGTTAAAACGCGCCGCCATGGAAGTGCGCCAAGAGCTCGAGCAATATGCGGGCATCAGCCGGGCGCGCGATGATTTATTTTATAATAAGCAAGAGCTGCTGTTAGAGGTGAACGCGCGCGGCCAAGCGCTTGGCTTTACCAACCAAATGGTCGGCAGTTTAACGCGCAGTACCTTGCAAGGGGTTATCGCCAAACGCTTTGCGCGCGGCGATGAGGAAGTCACCATTCGCGTGCTCCAACCCAGAGACGGCACGAGCCCGAAACAGCTCGGCGATATTGATTTACCCGTGCCAGGCACAAATCCCGTGCGCTATATCCCGCTCGATGCGGTTGTGGATATTGTCGAGAAACCCGGCTTTGCATCCATTCGGCGCACCGATGGCAAAGTGACCGTTAAAGTGGTGGCCGATTATGCCGATAGCGCAGGCAACCCGAATGATGTGCTAAAGGACATGGCCGAAAATGCCTTACCGCGCATTGCCAGAAAACATAATATTGAATTTAGTTTTGGGGGTCGCAGTGAAGAGCAGGCGGAAACCTTAGGGTCCTTGCGTGCCGGAGCGCTGATTGGCTTGTCGATGATTTATGTCGTTTTGGCTTTTGTCTTTGCCAGCTATTCGCGCCCCATCATCATTATGACCGTCATCCCCTTTGGCTTGGTGGGCATGGTGCTGGGCCATTATGTGCAAGGCTTCGATTTAACCTTCCTCTCCATGGTCGGGCTTTTGGGGCTATCGGGCATTTTGGTCAATAACTCCATCATTCTCATCAGCCGCATTGAGGAGCGCCGGGACGCTGGCGAAGCGCTTCGCGATGCCGTCATCAATGGCATTTGCGATCGTTTCCGTGCCGTGACCCTAACCTCTCTGACCACGGTTTTAGGCTTGGCCCCGCTGTTGTTTGAAACCAGCGTGCAGGCGCAGTTCTTATTGCCGATGGTGATAACCATTGCGTGGGGCCTGGCCTTTGCCTCGCTCATCGTGCTGTTTTTAGTGCCAAGCGTTTTGGGGATGCAGGAAGATTTCAGAGCCTTTATCGATCGCCGCCGCGCCAAGCGGCAGGGGATCCCTCATCAGGCGGGCGAATAGAGTTTAGCGGCGCCAGAAGCTCGGCGCAAACATGACCAGCACGGTCAGAAACTCCAGACGTCCCAGCAACATACCAAAACTCAGCACCCATTTGGCGCTATCTGGCAGGCCAGCATAAGTGCCGGTCGGGCCAATTTCAGGGCCCAAACCTGGGCCCACATTGGCAATGGCGGCCGCCGAGGCCGATAGGGCGGTCAGCGGGTCGAGCCCCATAAGGCTGAGGGAAATGGCAATGGCCGAAAACGATAGAATGAAAATAAGAACAAAGGCGACCACAGAATTGGCCACCTCATCATCGAGCAAGCGACCATTATAGCGAATGACAAAAACCCCATTGGGCAGGGTTAGCTGGCGAATATAGCGCCAGCCCGCTTTGAAGATGACTTGCAGGCGAAAGATTTTTAAGCCGCAAGAGGTCGAGCCCGCGCACCCGCCGATGAAAGTCAGGACGAAAAACAGCGCGATGGCAAACGGTCCCCATTCGCCGTAATCGGTGCTGACATAGCCTGTGCCCGTTAAAATAGAGATGGTGTTAAAAGCGGCCGACAGGATGGCAGAGCCATCGCTTTGCACGCCTTGGCTCAGCTGATAGGCCCACATGGCCAAAGTCGCGCCCAGCGCGAGAAGCAGGAACGTACGGATTTGCGCGTCCTGCACAAATTTATCGAACTTGCGATTGACCAATTGCAAATAGGCGACAAACGGCAGAGAGGACGCCAACATAAACACCACCGCCACCATAGAGACGCTGGGGGAAAACGCCGCGAAACTTTCATTGCGCGTCGAGAATCCGCCTGTTGCAATGGTCGTCATCGCATGGGCGATGGCGTCGAAAATACTCATGCCCGCCATGATGTAGGCGGTGACGCAAAACAGGGTGATGGCAAAATACAGCCGCGTAATCGAGCCAGCTATTTGGGCGGTGCGCGGCAGAATTTTCTCGGATGTATCCGAACTTTCCAAGCGGAACAATTGCATGCCGCCAACGTTGAGCATCGGCAGAACCGAAATGGCCATCACAATAATACCAATGCCACCAAACCATTGCAGCAGCGCGCGCCATAATAAAATTCCTGGGGGGGCTTCCTCCAAATTCGTAATAATGGTCGCGCCCGTGGTGGTGAGACCAGACATGGCTTCAAAAAAAGCATCTGTATAGCTGAGGTCTAAATCGCCAAAGGCAAAGGGCAGGGCCGAAAATCCGGTCAGCCCCAACCAAGATAAGCTGGTCAGTAAAAACGCTTGTTTGACCGAAAGCGGCGGCAGCGTACCCCGATTGGTAAGAATGAGCGCGCCGGAAATAAACCCTGTCACCAAAGCGCTGGCGACAAAAACTTGCCAATCTTGGTGGCCGCTAAAGGCATCGGCTAAGGCCGGCAATAACATGCCCAAAGCCACTGCCGAGAGCAGCAGGCCGAGAATAAAGAATATGGTTCGATTATCGCGCATCAGCGTTAATGCAACTGCGGGGCATCATGGGGGCTATCGAGCGAGAAGGCTGGAACCTCGATATCGAAATCTTCGCCGGCTTTATTTTTCATATGATAACTGCCCCGCATAAAGCCACTGGCGGTATTCAGCGGCGTGCCAGAGGAATACGTATAGCTCTCGCCAGGCGCCAAAACCGGCTGCTCGCCGACGACGCCGGCGCCGCGCACTTCTTGGCCGCGCCCCTGGGCATCGGTGATTTGCCAATAGCGGTTTAACAATTGCACGGTTTCCTTGCCGGTGTTCTCGATGGTGATGCGATAGGCCCAGACAAAATATTGCTGTTCCGGATCGCTATCGTTTTCCAGAAAACTGGTTTCCACCGAAACCGAAATATTACGCGTGACCGCCTTCACCATGGGTTGCTCTCCAGCTACGCTCAAGTCTAGCGCATTATCGGGTTTGTGCCAAAGCTTGCGCAAAATCATCGACCAAATCTTGCCCGTCTTCCAGCCCAATGGACACCCGCAAAACACCCTGTGTAATGCCCAATTCCGCTTTCGCATCATCCGGTAATTTGGCATGGGTGGTGGTGGCGGGATGGGTAATCAAGGTTTTGGCATCGCCCAAATTATTGGATATCAAAGCGATATCCAAAGCATTGGCCAAAGCAAAGGCTTTCTCTTGCCCGCCGTTTACCTCAAAAGCGATGAGGTTCGAACCACGGGTCATTTGTTTCTGCGCCAGCTCATATTGCGGATGGCTTTCATGGCCTGGATAAAACACCTGCGAAATGGCCTCTTGTTCGACCAAAAATTGCGCCACGCGCTCGGCATTATTGCAATGGGCATCGACGCGCAAAGACAAAGTCTCGAGCGATTTTAGCAATACCCATGCGTTAAAGGGCGCCAGCGAAGGCCCCGTCTGGCGAATGAAATTAGCCAATTCGTCTTTCACATAAGACGTACTTCCCAATATCACGCCGCCCAAACAACGCCCCTGCCCGTCGATATGTTTGGTGGCCGAATAAACCACCATATCGGCGCCAAATTGAAACGGTTTTTGCAGCACGGGCGTGGCAAACACATTGTCGACCACCAAACGCGCGCCCGCCGCATGAGCAATATCGGCCACGCCCTGCATGTCGATAATCTCCAGCAAGGGATTGCTCGGCGTCTCTAAAAAGAACACTTTTGTTTCGGGGCGCACGGCGTTTTCCCAAGCCGATAAATCTTTGCCATCGACCAGAGTGCAGGCAACGCCAAACTTAGGCATGAGGGTTTCCACCACATAGCGGCACGAGCCAAATAGCGCGCGCGCGGCCACAATGTGATCGCCGGCTTGCAATTGGCTCATCAGGCAAGCGGTCACGGCTGCCATTCCTGTGGCGGTGGCGCGCGCATCTTGTGCGCCTTCGCCTTCCAGGGCCATCATGCGTTCTTCGAAAGCGCGCACGGTCGGATTGCCGAAGCGGGCATAAATATAGCCATCTTCTTCTTCGCGAAAGCGGGCGGCCGCTTGTTCGGCGCTGTCATAGACAAAGCCGGAGGTGAGATATAAAGCCTCTGACGTCTCGCCAAATTGCGAACGCGAATTGCCACCATGGATAAGCTCTGTTTGAGCGGACCAATTTTTCTTAACCATCTTTTTGCTCCTCATGCTCTCGCGAGCATAAAAAAACCGACCCAAAGGCCGGTGCCCCGGCGTGATTTAGCTGTTTATTTAACGTGGCCGCAAGCCAGCCGGCTCAAATCTCCACAAGTCGGGGAAACATGTCGAAAATTAGCTGTCGCGTCAAGACATTATGATATTTTGCGCGTAAGATAGAAACCAGAGAATCGTCTCCCCACCTGCATAAACCCATGAGATGTCCATGAGTGAAGAGCCGCAAACCGAACCGCTTTTCCCCGCTGAGGAAGAAGCCAAAATCCCGCTCATGACCAAGGGACAAACCCATGCGGTCGGTGTTCTGCCCGCCCATGGCATAACCAATATGGTGCGCGAGAAACAAATCTGGGCCTCGGGCGGCGTTTTGGACGAGCAAATTCAACCCGCTAGCCTAGATTTGCGCCTCGGCGAAGAAGCCTACCGCGTGCGCGCCAGCTTCTTGCCCGGCGAAAAAGGCACGGTGGCCGAGAAGCTGAAGCAATTGGCCTATCATAAAGTTGACCTTAAAAATGGCGCGGTTCTGGAAACCGATTGCGTGTATTTGGTGCCGCTAATGGAAGCCGTGAATTTGCCAGAGCGCACCACAGGCTTTGCCAATCCGAAAAGCTCGACGGGGCGCATCGATGTGTTCACCCGCCTGATTACCGATTTCGGCACTGAATTCGATAAAGTGCCCGCGGGCTATAAAGGCCATTTATATTTGGAAGTCAGCCCGCGCACGTTCCCGATTTTGGTGCGCACAGGCTCTAAATTATCGCAATTGCGCTTTCGCCGCGGCGCGGCTTCCCATTCGGATGCGGAGTTGAAACGCTTGCACCAAGATATCGGCCTGGTGGATGGGCCCGCCAATATTGATGGTGGCTTGGGTCTGTCGATTGATTTGCAAGGCGACAAGCAAACCGGTCTGGTGGGCTATCGTGCCAAGCGCCATGCGGGGCTAATCGATGTCGATAAGATAGCGGCTTTGCCGATTGCCCAATATTGGGAGCCTATGTATCGCGATGATTTGGGGCAGATTATTCTCGACCCCGATGAGTTTTATATTCTGGCCTCGCGCGAGGCGGTTACTATTCCGTCCAGTCACGCCGCAGAAATGATGCCGTTCAATCCGTTGGTCGGCGAGTTTCGGGTGCATTATGCCGGCTTTTTTGACCCCGGTTTTGGGGCGCCAGAAGCGCATGGCAAAGGCTCGCGCGCGGTCTTAGAAGTGCGCTCGCGCGAAGTGCCGTTCATTCTCGAGCACGGGCAAATTATCGGTCGGCTGGTTTACGAACGCCTGACCGATATGCCTAAAACCCTTTATGGGGCAGGGCTTAACTCCAATTATCAGGCGCAAGGTCTGAAATTGTCGAAGCATTTCAAGCAGGCTTAACATGCAAATTATTTTCGGGCTCGCGTGGCTTTGCCTCAGTCTTCTGGCCGGCGAGGCGGTGAAAGACACCTTGCAACTTGCCATTCCGGCGCCGGTTTTGGCCGTCGTTATTCTGGTGGCGGGGCTGGGACTTTATGGCCGCGTGCCAGATGGATTGCGGTTGGTCGCAGAGTTTTTGCTGCGCCATATGGCGCTGTTTTTTATTCCCGTTTTGGTCGGCATGTTGGCCCTGAGCGATTTGCTGAGTGATATTTTATGGTCCCTCAGCCTCATTATTTTGGTTTCGACGGTGGTGCCACTTTTTGTCACCGCGTGGATTTTTCAAAAACTCGCCCCCCCTTTTGAGGCTTCGAGCGAGGGGGCGTCCCAACATGAGACTGACTGAGCTTCCTGCCTGGCCTGGCCTAGAGGGGCTATTTTGGCTTTTGCTAACGCTGGCGCTCTATCGTGGCCTGTCGATGTTGCGCGCGCGGCTGCAAGAGACGGCGTGGGCGCAACCGCTGATTTGGGGCGCCATTCTTATTGCCGCGCTTTTGGTCGGCTTGGATATCGAGCTGGCGCGCTATCAATTGGGCGGCGATTGGCTGATTTATATTTTGGCGCTGTCCACGGTGTCCATCGGCGTGCCGATTTACGACAATCGCCATGTCATCCGTGCGGCGGCGGTGCCTTTTTTGGCGGCCATGTGTGTGGGCTCGGCGCTGGCAGCTGGCTCGGCTGTGATGATGGCGGGTCTGCTGGATTTCGATGCCGCCTTGCGCGCCACTTTGGCCACCAAATCGATTACCTCGCCGATGGCTTTTGGTGTTGCCAACGAAATTGGTGGCCTGCCGGTTTTAGCCATGGGCGTTGTTATCGTCACCGGCAATTTTGGGGTTCTTGTGGCGCCGAAAATTTTCCAGGTTTTTGGCCTCACCGACCCGCGCGCGCAAGGTCTGGCGCTTGGCGTTGTCACGCATGGTATTGGCACGGCAGAAGCGGTGCGGCGCTCGGCTTTGATTGGCAGTTTTGCCGGGTTGGCTATGGGCGTTAATGGGGTGCTGACAAGTCTGGTTTTGCCAATTGTATTTTTATAGGCCCTTGCCTTGGTTCCACGGGTTGGGACGATTTGGAGCCTAATTTTAGCTGCGGCTCATAGGGTTTATGCGCTGATTTAAGCCACGATAATTGCCCTAGCGCCATTCGTTTGGTGGCGTTTAGCAAAGGAAATAGCGTCATCAACCAATATACGTTATGGCTCAAACCCAGCCAGATGCGGTGGCTAAAGCGCGCCGACGGGGCCAGTTGGACGAGCACTAAGAACATCACAAAATGACCGGTGAATGGCACTAGGCCTCGAAGCTCAAACCCCGTGCCTAAATCGGTTTGGGTCATTTGTTGGCTGACCAAAAGCAGCGTTAGGCCATGGGTTGGCTCACTGGCTAAGCGCCCGACAATAACCAACATGCACATGAACCAGCGCCAAATCGTTGCGACGTTGGCGCGCGGCGGTGGGGCATGCACGAATAAAGTTTGAATATGCCCGGATAGCCAGCGCGTGCGTTGGCGATACCATATGCTCAACCGATCCGGCGCATTCTCGATGGTTGGGAGCGTAAGCGTTTGGGTTTGAAGATTGGCACGGGCTAATTTGACGCCCAGGTCAGCATCCTCTGTCAGATTATAGGCATCCCATCCGTCTAATTCGCGAAGCATGCGCGTGCGGAAATAATTTGAGGTGCCACCCAAAGGCAAAGCTCGCGAGGCGCGGCTTAAACATGGCAAAATAATGCGGAACAACATGCGGTATTCCAAAGCGAATTGTCGTTGCATCCAATTGCCTGAATGAGCATCAATCTCAAGCGGGGCTTGCACACACGCTAGGTTTGCGTCGCTGCCTTTAAAGCGAGCGGCGGCCTCGCGCAATTGTTGTGGATGCGGTTTGTCTTCCGCGTCGAAAATCACCAAAAGGTCACCGCTCGCGCGCGCCAGCGCGAAATTGCAGGCCCGAGGTTTGGTTTTGGGCGTCCCCTCGGGCAGGCTCATAATTTGGAAAAAACTTGGCCAGGTCATTTGCACCGCCGCCAGCGCGGTTGTGCGATCGTCGGCTTCGATGAGCAACAGGCATTGTAATTTATCAGCTGGATAATCCAGATCGCTCAACATGTCGCTCAATTGGGCCAGCATATTGGCTTCTTTATAAACCGGCAGCAAAATCGTGATGCGCGGAAGCGTTTCCGTTGGTGAGCTCAGCACGGGTGGCTGCGTTGGCTGTGTCCAATGTTTAAAGCCAAGTTGAACGGCGCCAACCAAAATCGGTATCCAAGAAAGTACGACCAGGCCATACAAAAAGCTCAGCAACCAGCGATAATTCTGCACCCAAACTATGCCGAACCCGATGCTCGCCAAAGCCAGTAAAATGGGCAGGTATAGTTTTGCATCGTGGCAACTGGCTTTCCAGGATTGACGAGGGGAGGCTTGGACTTTTTGCAATGGCTTGGAATTCAAATCCTGCATAGCTCAAAGCTATGCGGCAAGGGGAACGCCGCTTCAAGCAGCCTAAGGTTGTCGGCTTTAAAAGCGGTCCCGTGGCACGCGAAAAAACCTTGCAATCAGACTTTCATGCACAGGTTTCTCGCCTGAACCTCTCTAAGATTTGGAAGCGGGCGCCTTAAACGGGCGGAGCAAAGTAGCGGCAAACCCATCCTTGGGCATGTCGTCTAGCCCCAAGGCAATGTCTTTATGCGGCGTGTCGGGCTGTTTTTTATAGGAGCCAAAAAGCGTGTCCCAGCCCGAAAAAAAGAAACCATAATTCTTGCGGCTCTCGCTCTCAAGACGCGAATGGTGCAAGCGATGCATATCGGGTGTCACGATGACTTTTTGTAAAATCCCATCGAGGCGCCCCAGCGACCAATTGGCATGGTTGAACAGCGAGGCTGCGTTCAATAAGACTTCGAACAAAATAATCGCCGCCGCTGGCGCGCCCAAAGCCAAAACGGCACCGGCTTTGATGATTAAGCTAATCAAGGCCTCGCCTGGGTGGAAGCGGACGCCGGAAGAGACATTGAGGTTGCGGTCGCCGTGATGGGCGCTATGCAGTTTCCAGAAAAAATCGATCTGATGAAACAGGCGATGCTGCCAGTACAAAAGCAAATCGAGCAGCACCAGACAGGTGAGGAACTCAACAGCGAGAGGTAAGTCGAGCCAAGCCATCAGCCCTGCGTTGGGGTAGGTGCCTTGGAACCAAATGGCCAGAAGCACCAATCCACCGGGTAACGCCAAGCGCAAAACCATGGCGTTCAAAACACCAAAGGCCAAATTGGAAACAAAATGGCGGGCACTGACGTGCTGAAGGCGGCGTGGGCGTGCGCGTTCGAGGGCGAGAAATAAAATCAGCAGGCCGAAAAACACGGCGCTGCGCAAAATCCCCTCATGTTGGGTTAGAAACGCGCTCACTGCCGTCATGTCAGGCTCGTGGCGCGCGCTTGCGCTGCGCTATCGAGGGCGGCGCGGGTCAATCGGTCGATGCCAATGGCTTCGCCAAAGCGCTGCAAAAACCGCATTTCTTCTGGGGTCGCCTTGCCATAAAGCGCGATGTAATCCGCCAGTAAAACATAGACAGGCGCGATGCTGGGCGCGCTCACCGTGGCGCCGATAATGTCTAAGACGGCTTCCAAGCCATCCGTGGCGGCGGCCATGTCGCAAATCAGGGGGTCGAGAAAATCTAGGCGCGCCATGGCATCAGAAGAAAAGCCAGGTGCCTGCTCAATGAATTGGTCGACTTGCTCGCGGTCGCCGACGCCGAGCGCGCGCGCCAAAACCAAGGCGGCCAAGGCCCCATCTTGCAAGGATAACTCCATCGGCTTGGCCGCGGTTTTTTCAATCGTCATGCTTACGCTCGCTCATTAGCTTTTTAAAACTTATGACGAAGCCAACCCCGCTTGGCAAGGGGTAGGCGGGGTTGGCGCATGTAATCGGCGCAGATATGGCGAATTGACTTTATATTGGGGGCTGATAGTTTCGCCACCAGAAGCGTTAGTCAGGTGAGGGTTTAAAACCATGTCTCTTTTAGAAGCAGCACAGAGCAGCAAAATTTGGGCTTTCGACGAAGCGCGCAAAGTCGCCAAGCGAGCCGAGAAATTAGCTTTGCGCGAAGTGGTTTTTGAAACGGGCTATGGCCCGTCAGGCTTACCCCATATTGGCACTTTCGGCGAAGTGGCGCGCACCACCATGGTGCGCCAGGCCTTTCAGGTGCTCCTGCCAGATATGCCGACCCGTTTGATTTGCTTTTCCGATGATATGGATGGCTTGCGCAAAGTGCCGGATAATTTGCCCAATGGCGAGATTTTGCAGCCGCATCTGGAAAAACCGCTGACTGAAGTGCCAGACCCATTTGGCACCCATGATAGTTTTGGCGCCCATAATAATGCGCGCCTGCAAGCCTTTCTCGATAGCTTTGGGTTCGACTATGAGTTTGTGAGCTCTACTCAAATGTATCGCTCGGGCGCCTTTGATGCGACCTTGCTGAAAGTGTTGGAAAATTACGACAAAGTGCAGGCGGTTATCCTGCCGACTTTGGGCGAAGAGCGCCGCCAAACCTATTCGCCGTTTTTGCCGATTTGCCCTGAAACGGGTCGCGTGTTGATGGTGGCTATTGAGCCGATCGATGTCGCTAAAGGCTTGGTGCGCTACACGCATCCCGATAGCGGCGAAACCATGGAGACACTCATTACGGGCGGGGCCGCAAAGCTGCAATGGAAAGCCGATTGGGCGATGCGTTGGGCCGCGCTTGGCGTCGATTATGAAATGGCGGGCAAAGATTTATCCGAGTCTGTGAAACTGTCGTCGCGCATCACGCAAGCCTTAGGCCATACGCCGCCAGAGGGATTTTCTTACGAATTATTTTTGGACGACCAAGGCGCCAAAATTTCGAAATCGAAAGGCAATGGGCTGACCATCGAAGAATGGCTAACCTATGCGCCGCCCGAAAGCCTGTCGCTTTACATGTTCCAAAACCCACGCAAAGCCAAGCGTCTGCATTTTGATGTCATCCCCAAGGCGGTCGATGAATATATTACTTTTGTTGATAAATACGCCGATATGGATGAAGCCCAACGCCTCACCAATCCGGCGCATCATATCCATAATAGCCATGTGCCCAGCTCGCCGTCGCCGGTTAGTTTTGCGCTGCTGCTGAATTTGGTTTCGGCTTCCAACGCTGAAAACAAGCAAGTGCTTTGGGGCTTCATCGACACTTATGCGCCGGGCACCACCGCCCAGACGCATCCTTTCCTCGATGGGCTGACCGATTATGCGCTGACTTATTATCGCGATTTCGTCGCGCCCCATAAAACGTATCGCGGTGCCACGGCAGAAGAAAAAACGGCGCTAGAAGAATTGCTAGAAAAACTCAAAGCCTTGCCCGCCACGGCCGATGGGGAAACCATTCAGACCGAAATTTATGCGGTCGGCAAAGCGCATTTTGACGAAAACTTGCGCGGTTGGTTTCAAGCGCTTTACGAGATTTTGCTCGGCCAATCGCAAGGCCCAAGGTTCGGCTCTTTTGCGGCGCTTTATGGGTTGGAGAAAACCTGCACGCTCCTCAGCCAGGGGTTGGCGGGCGAACTGGTCTCTCAATAGGAATCTGGCTACAAATAGCCTATGACGCGAATGATCTATAAAATTGTGACGCCACAGGCGCGCGCGCAGATGGCGCAAAGCGGAACGCTTGCGCCCTCGGGCGTCGATGCCGCCGATGGCTTTGTGCATTTTTCGAGTGCCGCGCAAGTGAGCGAGACACTGGACAAGCATTACGCCGAGGCGGGCGATTTGGTTCTGCTGGCCGTGGACACCCACGGGCTTGAAGATTTGCGCTGGGAGGCCTCGCGCGGGGGCGATTTATTTCCCCATCTTTATGCGCCGCTCCGCCAGGCCATGGTGGCGCGTGAATTTGCGCTCAATAGCGCCCGTGAAAACATGACAGACTGGTTGCAAGCCACCGATTTGGAGAGCCACAGATGAGCCTATATCGCACCCTTCGCCCGCTGCTTTTTACGTTACCGCCCGAGCGCGCTCATAAAATGACCCTGCTGGGTTTGCGCGCCTTGTCGAAATTTGGCCGACCCAAACAAGATGCTCCCAGCCTGTCGCAGAGCCTTATGGGCCTTGCGTTTGATAATCCATTTGGCATGGCCGCCGGCTTTGATAAAGATGGCGAGGCCATTTCTGGCGTCCATCGCATCGGTTTTGGCTTTACCGAAATCGGTACTTTGACGCCGCTGCCCCAGCCCGGAAACCCAGCCCCTCGAGTGTTTCGATTGGTGCCAGAGCAGGCGCTTATCAACCGTTTGGGCTTTAACAATCGCGGCCAGATGGATGCGCTGGCGCGATTGACGGCGTTTCGCCAGCACCCCAAAAATGCGCAAGCCCGCATTATTGGCGTAAATATTGGCGCCAATAAAGAGGCCAGCGATCGCATTGCAGACTATGAATTGGGCGCGGCACGATTTGCCGATTTGGCAGATTATTTAACCGTCAATATTTCTTCGCCCAACACGCCGGGTCTGCGCGACCTGCAAGGCGGCGAAGCGGTTTTAGAAATTATACAGCGGGTACGCCAAGCCGCGCCGAACACGCCGATTTTGGTTAAAATCGCGCCAGATTTGGTAGTGGAACAGGCCTGCGAGATTGCCGAGCTGGCCGTGGCCAACCAGATAGACGGCTTGATTATCTCCAATACCACGCTCGAGCGGGGCGGCGTTGCGGGCTCCAAATATGCCAGCGAGGCGGGCGGTGTGTCGGGCCAGCCAGTGTTTGATATGTCGACCGATATGCTGCGCGCAGTCTATGGTGCGAGCCAAGGCAAGCTGGCGCTCATCGGCGTGGGCGGCGTGGCCAATGCGGCCCAGGCCTATGCCAAATTGCGCGCCGGCGCCAGCTTAGTGCAGCTGTATACGGGGCTGATTTACCAAGGCCCGGGTCTGGTGGCAAGCCTGAAGCGCGAGCTGGAAGCACAGTTGAAAGCCGATGGTTTCGACACGATTTCCAAAGCCATTGGGGCCGACCATAAATAGAGACCCGAAAAAAACAGGAGAGGCGCATGCCCGTTACGATTTATCACAATCCAAGATGTTCGAAGTCTCGCCAAGCGCTGGCGATTTTGACCGATGGGGGCGCCAATCCAGAGGTTGTGGAATATTTGAACTCGCCACTGGATGGGGCAAGTCTTGTGGCCTTGCGAGATAAACTGGGGCTTGAAACCCGCGCCATGATGCGCACGGGCGAGGCCATATATAAAGAGTTGAACCTGAAACAAGAAACCGATGACGCCAAATTGGTGCAAGCCATGGCGGAAAATCCGATATTGATGGAACGCCCCGTTGTGGTGTCTGGCTCGAAAGCGCTTATCGCTCGCCCGCCTGAATTGGCACAAGCCTTTTTATAGGTCGATGGAGTTTTGTTTTTCGCTAGGTTTCGGCTAGGCTTAATCGCATGACGTTAGACACCCAAAGTATCGCCGATTCATTTGTCGACAAACCTGCCACCAAGCGGGAAAACAATCGTGCGACCAATCAAGAAGCGATTTTAAGCGCCGCGCGTTTGGTCTTTGCCGAGCTGGGCTATGGCGGCACGACGGTGCGCGACATCATTCGTCGCACCGATTTGGCGACCGGCACGTTTTACAATTACTTCGATAACAAAGAGCAAGTCTTCTTGGCGCTGAATACGCAAATCGGCGAAGAGCTGCGCGCTTTATTGGCACAAGGGCGCCAGCAAGCCGAAACCTTTGAGCAGCTAATTGCCAATAACTATCTGACTTATTTCACCTATTACGCCAACAACCCGCAAAACTATGCCCTAACCCGCTCCAACCGAGGGCGCGATGGCGCCAATGTCAATTTGGAGGGGCCGCAAGTCAAAGCTGGCCTCGCCGAAATGCAAATCGATATCGAACAGGCGATGGCGCTTGGGCGGGTGTCGAAAGTCGATGCGGCCATGTTGACGGCAGCTGTTGGCGGCGTGGCATTTTCACTTCTCGACGATATGATGCAACGCGACACAGCCAACCCCGAAGCAGCGGCCGCATTTGCCACGCGTTTGTTCATGAGCGGCATTTCCAGCTAAATATTGACGTGCCCCCTAAACAAAATGTGTAATCAGCTTCTATTGGGAGATTTATCATGACTGTACAAAATTTGATTCTGGGCGTTTTACGCAATTCGCCAAGCTTTCTAAAGCGCCGCCTTGCGGGCACGCCGGTCGAAATTGATGGCAATGTGATGGATGCCAACATTCAAATTATGGCCAATATGGCCGCCGCCGAAGGCGGCGACCCGCTGAGCTCGGTTGAAACCTTGCGCGCCTCTGCGAATGCTTTTGATGCGCTGAACTTGCCGCGTCGCTCGGGCGTTAGCATTGAAGACACGGTTTTGCAGCTCGATGGTAATTCTCTGGAAGCGCGCATCTATACGCCGCGCGGCGCCACCGATAGCGACCCCGCTGTTTTGTTTTTTCACCAAGGGGGTTTGGTCATTATGCATCATTTGTCGGACGACCATTTTTGTTCCGTCTTGGCTGATGAATGCGGCGCCAAAGTGATTTCGCTCAATTATCGCTTGTGCCCTGAAGTGGCGTTTCCAGCCCCTATCGAGGATGGCATGGCGCTCTGGCATTACGTGCAAGACAATGCGGCCAGCCTTGGCATTGACCCCAAACGGGTGGCTTTATCTGGCGACAGTGCGGGCGGGCTTATCTCGGCCTCCATGACACATATGTTGCGCGATGCCGGCGGTGTGCAGCCCGCCGCTCAATGTTTGGCTTATCCATGGGTGTCGACCGATATAACGGGCGACCCGTCGGGTCAGTCTTGCTCGGAATGTTTTCCGCTGAACACGGCGACGATGGATTTCTTCAATGCCATGGTTTTTCCAAACGATAAAAATCTCGATCATCCGCTGGCCAATCCAGCGAACAATAAGAACCTTAAAAATCTGCCACCTGCGGTTATTGGCACGGCAGGCTTTGATCCCATTCGCGACCAAGGCAACGCTTATGCCAAAGCGCTAGAGGCGGCAGGCAATGAGGTGACGCATTATTGCTTCACCAGCTTGACGCATAGTTATTTGCTTTTGGGTCGGGTTAGCCACACGGCGGAAAAAGCTTGCGTTCAATTGGCGCAAGATTTGGCAGGTTACTTAGCTAAATAGCCGCTTAATGGGTTAAACTGTGCCAGATGAGCGAGGCCATGGATAAAATGGCCACGCCCGTCAGGATAAGTCTTAAGGGCGCATACCAATCCTCCAACTCGCCGCTATCGGCCGCCATAACGTCCAGCACGCCTTGGGCGAGGAACATGATAATGAGAAGCGTGAAAGCCTGCGGCAAGGGCAGCAGGAACGCCACCAAAGCGATGAGACTTGGCACAATCGACATAACAAAATGGCGCGCTTGGCCTGCCAGAGATTGGTTTTGCATCGCCGCGCCCCAGCGTACACCGCCAAGAAAACTCGCAATTAATGCCGCATAGGCCAAAACCATAATCGGCAGCGCAAACCGCAAGTCCCCCAAAATGGGCAACCAGACACCCAGCCCTCCCAGCAAAAAGGGTAGCAGACCTAATAATCCCAAAAGCCGAGCGATGAAGGGAGCGGTGGAAAATTTAGCCATTGAACCTGGGTTATCCTAAGCGCGAAAGAAACGGGAACCAGTCGAGCAGATACGTCGCGACGGATTGCAAACTACCCATCATAATCAGCCCACCTGTGAGCACCAATAGCCCACCTGCGCCGCGCTCGACCCAGACCATATTGGCCTTAATGCGTTGGCTGGCAGACATAAAGCGCCCGACGCCAAGTGCTGCAAAAATAAAGGGTAAGCCCAGACCCAAAGCATAAAAAGCCAAAAGCGTGACGCCTTCGCCCATAGAATCGCGGGCGGCGGCCAGGGCTAAAATTGTCGCCAAAATGGGGCCAATGCACGGCGTCCAACCAAAGGCGAAAGCCAGCCCCATAACAAAAGCGGCAACGAGCGGCGCTCTGGACTTTTTTACGCTCTGGCTTTGCAGACGCGCTTCGCGGGCCAAAAACGGAATATGAATAAGCCCGCCGACATGCAAGCCCAGGGCAATAATAAGGACCCCGGCGATTTGGCCCAGCTCGCCTTGATAGGTTATCAAAAGCGGATTAATGGCACTGGCGCCGGCACCTAGCGCAATAAAGACGCTAGAAAAACCACCCACGAAAGCCAAAGCGCCGGGCAAAATCGCGCGCGTCGCTTCGCCTTTTTTATCCAGCTCGCTCAATTCAGAAAATTGTAACCCAGCCGCAAAGCACAGGTAGCCGGGCACAAGGGGCAAAACACAAGGCGATAAAAAGCTTAAGGCGCCGCCGAAAAAAGCTGCGAAAGCCGAGGCTAAAAATCCATCCATGTGTTAACTCCGCCTAAAAATAATGGCTACGGCCCAGCCCATAAACACCGCGAGCGCGACCCCGAAAATCCCGTAAAGAAGCGACATATTATAAGCCGCCTCATGCAATATATGTCCCGCACCGACGATGTCTACCGGCAGCTCGCCGATTTGATAGCCGATGAGCGTGCCATCTTTGAAAGCAAAAAACTCGGTCGTATAGGCTCCCACGGGCATGCCGGCGGGTAGGTTAATTTCGGCGCGGAATAATTTGCCATGGATAATCTCAACCGCATCGCTTTGGGCCGCAAATAGATTGGCTTGTTGTTTTAAACGCAAGAAGGCCTCGATGGCCTCGCGTTCGGCATCTGCATTTGCGTCGAGATTGTTAGCTTTTAAAACGTCAGCGCCGATACCAAGCTCGGCGCGTCTTGCGCTTGGCAATAGCTCGGCCACGGGGCGCGAGCTGGCCACGGCATAAAAGCTTGGCAAATCACCCAGTCGATAGGCGGGGCCGTTGACCCATATGCCGAATTGTTTGTTTTTCTTACGCAAGGTGATGTCTTGGGCTGGCCCGCGCAAAACCACCACCACGCCATCGGCTTCGCCATAGGGCTGGGTGTCGATGGCGCCAAATAGCAAAAGCGTCTCGCCGCTATAATTCGAGCGGATGGAAATCTGGTCTTTCGAGACATCGGTCACCAGCACGTTTTGAAACTCGCTCGCTTGCGCGGCGTTGGCAGGCAGCCCCAGCGAAAGACAGGCGAACAGGCAAGGTAAAATCAGCGCCCTCATCCGCCCACTCCCATGCGGGTGAGCGAGAATAATTCATCCGGCTGATTGACCAAGTCGAGTAGCAGTTTCACCCCGACCCCCAAAACGATGAGCGCCAGAAGCGCGCGCAATTGCTCGCCGCGCAGGCGTTGGCCGACGCGCGCACCAATTTGAGCGCCAATGACGCCGCCAATCATCAGCAAGGCGGCCAGCACAATATCGACGGTTTGGTTTTCGACCGCGTGGAAAATCGTTACCGAGGCGGTAACAAAAATAATCTGAAACAGCGAGGTGCCGATCACCACATTGGTTGGCATGCGCAAAATATAAATCATCGCCGGCACCATAATAAAGCCGCCGCCGACACCCATGATGGCCGATAGCGTGCCAACGAAATAGCCGATAATGAGGGGTGGGATGACGCTGATATAAAGTTTTGAGCGCCGAAACCGCATGCGAAACGGCAGTCGTAAAATCCAACTATGTTGGCCGGGGCGGCGGGCCTGCACGGGGCGCCCTCTGCGCGCCGCAATAATTACCTGAATGCTTTCGCGCAACATGAGCGCGCCAATGACGCCAAGAAAAACCACATAAGAAAGCGAGATGAGCAAATCAACTTGCCCCATGGCGCGCAAGACTTTGAACAATTGCACGCCGCTATAAGAGCCCGCCAAACCACCGGTCATCAAAATAAGCCCCATGGGAATATCAATCGCGCGGCGCTGCCAATAAGCCAGACCGCCCGACACAGAAGACGCGACAATTTGATTGGCTTCCGAGGCCACGGCCACGGCTGGCGGCACGCCGATAAAAATCAATAAAGGCGTCATCAAAAACCCGCCGCCGACGCCAAACATGCCCGACATAAAACCCACCAAGCCGCCCATGCCAATCAGGGTCATGACGTTGGCGCTCATTTCAGCGATGGGAAGATAAATTAGCATGATGATCGGCCACAAAAAGGAGGCGCAGGTTCCTCGAGAAAATTCTGTAAAATAGACCTGCTGGTTAGCACAAAAATATCAGTTTGCCTAGGAAGGGCCCAGCGGTGATATCTCGTGCGGCTTGCCTTTTCGAGCTTGTGGTGCATATTTCTTGCTGAAGAGCATTTGGAGCCATTATGCAAAGATTTGAGTATCGCGTGCCGCAAGGCGAACTATCCGTATGTCAGTGGCGCCAAGCGGCAGAGGGCAAGAAAAAGCCGGTTCTGCATTGGGCGCATGCCAATGGGTTCAACGGGCAAACCTACGCGCCGCTGCTCGAGCCGTTACAAAATAAGTTTGATGTTTACGCTTGGGATGCGCGCGGCCATGGCCGTACAAAGCTGCCAGCCGAGCCAAAGACGATGACGGGCTGGAATATTTATGCCGATGATTTGGAACACTTGATCTCTCATTTGGCCGAACAGGCGGGCGAAAAAATTTGGCTTGGCGGGCATTCCATGGGCGGCTGCACCTCTATATTGCTGGCCGCCAAACGACCCGACCTCGTCGCGGGTTTAATTTTGGCCGACCCGGTGGTCACCCCCAAAATTAATTTCCTTGTGCAGGCGATGGCCCGCATCATGGGTAAAATCGCGTCCAACTCGGGTCTGGCTTTGGCCGAAATGGCCGCCAAACGCAAAGCCGATTGGCCGAGCTTGGAGGTCATTCAAAAAGCCTATACGGGGCGCGGCGCGTTTGCCACCTGGGCCGAGGGGTTTCTTGAGGCTTATTTGCACGGTGGGCTTTTGCCGAAAAGCGAACGCGAAGAAGACGGCGTTGCGCTGGCCTGTGCGCCGCTGTGGGAGGCGGCTAATTTTAAAGGGCCGCAAGTCAATGTGGCCAAACCGATTGCGCAGCTCAACGTGCCGGTAACTTTGCTGACGGCAGAGCGCGGCTCGACCACATATTCGCGCAAACCTTTTGAGGCCCTTTCGGTCGATAAAAAAATCGAGACGGTTCCAGGCACCACGCATTTTTTGCCGATGGAATTGCCGGAACTCGTACGGGCCGAAATTTGCATCCGCGCGGGCGTTTAGACGAGAGACCTTTTAAAGGGGTACCATGCGCGCCTGCATGGCACTTCGCATATCGGCGGGCCAAGCTTGCGCCCGACGGGTGGTGAGGTTGAAGTGAACCACGCGCAAACGCCCCAAAGCCGATAACGCCCCCGTCTCAGCATTGAACAGTCGGTGTTCCACCAGAACGGTTTTTTCATCTATCTCTCGAACGGTCGAGTAAGTCTCGACAATATCGCCCTCGCGCACTTCGCCGAGATAAGACACACAGATTTCGCCGACCACGGAGCCGAGGCCTTGTTGCACGCCGTCGAGCAAATCATGGCCCATGGCGCGCCACATATGCGGCGCGGCTTCGGTGAAGCGGCGCACATAGAACATGGTGTTCATATGGCCGAATTGATCGCATTCCCAACTGTTGACGCCCGCGCCGCCGCAGCGCACGAAGCCGGCCGCTTGGGTATCTTCTCGGGTGATGTCGGGCACGCGACCGTTGCTGGGCAAAAATTTCGGCGCGCTAAAATCAGGTTGGTCGATTTTATATTTGTGGGCGGCTTCCAGCGTTGCCTCACGCCACGGCACAAGGCGGCGCGCCGCGGTATCGAAATGGCCGATGAGGGTTTTAAACGTGCACACTAAATTGGCGTCCCCGTCGCGAAACTCTTGGTGAACGCTCATGGTTTTCTCGCCAATCTCAATCAGCGCACTGCGCCCCACCATGGTGCCGCCTGAGGGCACTTCGCGATGAAAGCGGACATGTTCTTCTAGGGCTACGGTGCCGAGGTTTTGCGCCCGCATCTGACTTGGGCTCATGGCCAATGCGTTGCGGGTAAAAAACGCTTGGTCGGAAGAGCGGCCAAAATAAAAGGACACATTCAAATGGCCCATCAAGTCGCATTCCCAACTTTGGGCGACGCCTTGATAGCCTGGAATGAGCTTATCGAGGAAGGCTTGTGGGGTGGAGGAGGAGGTCGGCATTTGGCTCTCGCTTGTTTCGCAAAAAAGGAATTTCGCGAGCCAGCATGCCCAAAACGGGCAAGGCACTCAAGCGCCAAAATATCGCGCGGCTAATAGCCTGCTTTTTTGAAAGCCGGCACAAACTTGGCGTAGCCTTGTTTGCCCATGTCAGCCAGCGGCACAAAGCGCAGCGCAGCCGAATTAATGCAATAGCGCAAACCCGTTGGCGCTGGGCCATCTTCAAACAAATGCCCTAGATGACTGTCGCCGGCTTTCGAGCGCACCTCGGTGCGCCGCAGAAATATTTTCCAGTCATCTTTTTCGACCAAAGTCTTTTTGACGAGAGGACGCGTAAAACTCGGCCAGCCGGTGCCGCTGTCATATTTATCCAGCGACGAGAACAAAGGCTCGCCCGAAACAATGTCGACATAAATGCCTGGCTTTTTTTCATTCCAATATCGGTTGCGATACGGCGGCTCGGTTTTATCGTCTTGGGTTACCGCATATTGCATCGGAGACAGCGATTGTCTCAGTTCTTTGTCCGACGGTTTGGTGAAATCGTTGGGCGTGTAGGTTTGTGCCGCCGCGCCAAAGAAACTAAAGCCCAAGAGAACGCTAGCCAGGAGGACGACCAAAAGGCCGTCTTCTAGGCGAGCGGGGGAGGTACGCTTGGAGGGAGGGTTCTGAGAGTTCATTTTCATCTTTTCCATGTTCTTAACCTAGCCATCAAATATGGCGGCACCATGGCGAGAGCGTGACTTTTTCGAGAAGTTATAAAAAAGAGGCCCCCGAATGGGAGCCTCTTGTAGTATTTTTTTTCGTCGCTCGTTATTGTTTTTCTTCTATTTTCTTGTTCTTATCTGGCGACAGTTAGTCGCTCGTTATTCTTCTTCTTCTTCTATTTTCTTGTTCTTATTTGGCGACAGTTAAGAGTATGCGCTCAATGTCCTAACTTTTCGTGAACGGCCAATCATTTTTGAAATTTTTTGGGCGATGGATTATTCCATTGAAATTTTCTTGTTGTTGGCGCAATATCCGGCCAGTTTTAAAACCAATTTGAAAAAATGGGAGCATATTATGAGAGAAGCTGTAATCGTTTCGAGCGCACGCACGGGCCTTGCCAAGTCGGGTCGTGGTGGATTTAACATGACACACGGCGCCGCTATGGGCGGACACGCCATCCAGCACGCCATCGAGCGCGCCGGCATTGAGGCGGGTGAAGTAGAAGACGTAATCATGGGTTGCGGCACGCCAGAAGGCGCGACCGGTCAAAACGTGGGCCGTCTTGCTGCCCTTTGGGCTGGTTGCCCGGTTACCACTTCGGGCGTAACGGTTAACCGTTTCTGCTCTTCGGGTCTGCAAACCATCGCCATGGCCGCTGGCCGTGTGCAAAACGAAAATGTTCCGGTGGCCATTGGTGCCGGTGTGGAAAGCATTTCGATGGTTCAAATGCAAGGTGCGAACTACAATAACATCACGGAAGAAAAATTGATGGGCACATACCCAGCGCTTTGGATGCCGATGATTGAAACCGCCGATATCGTTGCGGATCGTTACAAAGTATCGCGCGAAGCCCAAGACGAATATTCGCTGCAAAGCCAGCAGCGCATGGCAGCGGCTCAAGAAGCCGGTCTATTCGCAGACGAAATCGTACCGATGCAAACCAAAATGAAGCAAGTCAATAAAGAGACTGGCGAAGAAAGCATCGTCGATTACACCGTCGATCGCGATGAGTGCAATCGTCCAACCACGACGATCGAGAGCCTTGCAGGCCTCAACCCAGTGCGTGGCGAAGGTCAATCGATTACAGCCGGTAACGCCTCGCAACTTTCCGATGGTGCCGCAGCTGTTGTGGTTATGGAAGGCAAAGAAGCCGAACGTCGTGGCCTGGAACCTTTGGGTGCCTTTAAGGGCTATGCAGTGGCTGGTTGTGAGCCAGATGAAATGGGCATTGGTCCTGTTTTCGCTGTGCCTCGTTTGCTGGAACGTGCGGGCCTTAAAGTTGACGATATTGATTTGTGGGAGCTCAATGAAGCCTTCGCTAGCCAAGCGCTTTATTGCCGCGACACGCTGGGTATCGACAATGAAAAATACAACGTCAATGGCGGCTCCATCGCTATCGGTCATCCATTTGGTATGACGGGTGCGCGTTTGGTCGGTCACGCCCTGATGGAAGGCAAGCGTCGCGGCGCGAAAAATGTCGTTGTTACCATGTGTATTGGTGGCGGCATGGGCGCAGCAGGCCTGTTCGAAGTTCTGTAAGAATTTTGAGATTGATTTGGAAAAGCCGCGAGCCAAAAGCTCGCGGCTTTTTTTATGGCTTGATAGGAGGCCCTGGGAAGGGTTTGGGATTGGGCACAGTTAAAAAGGGAATAAGCGAATGAAACGAATCATTGTGAGCCTCGCAGCCTTGGCCTTTGTAGCCAAATGTATCAGCGCCTATAGCCAAGTCGGCTTTACGGGTTTTGATGCGGTTTTGGCCCAACCCTGGGGCATGGTGACCCTGTGGGATGTGTTTTTGGGCGGCCTTTGCATGAGCGCGATTATTTTCACGCAAGAAAAAGACTGGCGCCTTGGTGTGCTTTGGTCGGTGTCTATTTTCGCGCTAGGCCATGTGGTCAGCGCGGCTTGGGTGGTTTTTCGGTTTTTGCCGCAGGCGACGCCAACCCAAACCAAATAGAGGCCGAAGCGCGTCTCACGAAGCAAGTGATTTGCGCAAACTGTCATCCTGTGGATAAGTTAGTGGATGTTCTGTTCAGACGGAGCTGTTTTTCGGCCTGTTTTGGCGTCATTTAAGCAGCTGAAAAACAATGCTTTTTCGACAATCTAAAAAAAAATAAAAAATACCGATAACTATGTGTTGACGAAATAGGGGCAAGTAGACACTATATGTAGTGTCTGATGGCGTTAGTTAGTATGTGATTTGGTTCACAAGAGTTCTTGCAGGACTAGCCAAAATAGCCAAAAGGTCAAACAACCCGTGATAGGCTTACGTTATGGCCTCATCCACCATCCAGGGGAGCGTTTCGACGCGCCCATCGGGAAAGCTGTCGCTTGTGAAGGGCGATTTTGGGGGAGCCGGGCGACCTAAACAGGCAAGGAGGCGCCGAATCGCAAGATTTGGTGTTTAAGGCAAGAATTTCAACGAATCGGATCTATTTTGGTCAGGTTCCGGATCGGTTGCGATAGGAACTATCGTGGGCATAAATCGAGAGAGAAGCAGAGAGAAGCTATGTTTAGAGATACACAAATGGGCGATACTGCAGAGGCAAATGGGGTCAAAGACCCGGCAAAGGACGAGCTGAACAAGATGGAACAAGAAGCGCTAAAAAATGAAGCGGCCAAGGCTGCAACCTCTCGTCGCGCGGAAGGTGGCAATGCCAACGAACCGCAGCTCGATTTCGATCGCCAAGACCAAGCGGTACAATATGTTTCTCGCCCGCGCGTGAAAACCGACCCGTCGCGCGATGCGCTGCTGACGGGCTTTGGGAAAGCCACACTGACCGATCGCTATCTTATGCCCGGCGAGACGTTCCAAGACCTGTTTGCGCGTGTGGCGTCTTATTACGGGGATGATGAAGCGCATGCCCAGCGTCTTTATGATTACATCTCAAAGCTTTGGTTTATGCCCTCGACGCCCGTGCTTTCCAATGGTGGCACCGAGCGCGGCTTGCCAATTTCATGTTTCTTGAACGAAGCCAATGATAGCCTTGGCGATATTGTGAACCTATGGAACGAAAATGTTTGGCTCGCCTCGCGCGGCGGTGGCATTGGCTCCTATTGGGGTAACTTGCGTTCCATCGGCGAAAAAGTCGGCCAAAATGGCAAAACCTCCGGCATTGTACCTTTCATTCGCGTGATGGACAGCCTGACTTTGGCGATTTCGCAAGGCTCGCTGCGACGCGGCTCGGCGGCGGTTTATCTGCCGATTGACCACCCAGAAATTGAAGAATTTATTGAAATTCGTCGTCCAACGGGGGGCGATCCCAATCGCAAAGCGTTGAATTTGCACCATGGGATTCTGATCTCGGATGCGTTTATGCGCGCCGTTGAAAATGACGAAGAATGGGCTTTGCGCAGTCCTAAAGACGGCTCTGTGCAGGCGACCTTGCAGGCGCGTGATTTGTGGATTCGTATGCTGACCGCTCGCATTGAAACCGGCGAGCCGTATATGATTTTCAAGGACACGGTGAACAACCTGCGTCCGGAACAACAAAAACTGCTCAACCTAGAAATTAAAACCTCGAACCTATGCGCCGAGATTACTCTGCCGACAGGGCGCGACCATTTGGGCAACGACCGCACCGCGGTTTGCTGCTTGTCGTCTTTGAACGCAGAAAACTTCAACGAATGGAATAAAGAAGAACAGTTCATTCCAGACGTGATGCGCTTCCTCGACAATGTGTTGGAAGACTTCATCCAGCGTGCGCCAGATGATATGGCCAAAGCCAAATACGCCGCCCAACGCGAGCGTTCGGTAGGTCTGGGCGTCATGGGCTTCCACTCATTCTTGCAAGCCAATATGATTCCATGGGAAAGCGTGATGGCGAAAGTCTGGAACAAACGTATTTTCACGCACATCAAAGAAGCCGCCGATAAGGCGTCGGTCGATTTGGCCAATGAGCGTGGGCCGTGTTTGGACGCAGCCGAATGCGGCATCAACGAGCGCTTCTCGAATAAAACCGCGATTGCGCCCACGGCCTCTATCTCGATTATTTGCGGTGGCACCAGCCCGGGCATTGAGCCGATTGCGGCCAATAGTTTTACGCATAAAACGCTGTCGGGTTCGTTCAATGTGCGCAACCGCCACCTCGATAAATTGCTCAGCGAAAAAGGCCAGAACAATGACGACATTTGGTCATCGATTGTGACCTCTGGCGGCTCGGTGCAGCATCTCGATTTCCTGACGGACGACGAGAAGTCGGTGTTTAAAACCGCCTTTGAAATGGACCAACGTTGGCTCATTGATTTGGCGGGGGATCGCGCGCAATTGATTGACCAAGCGCAGTCTTTGAATGTCTTCTTGCCGGCCAATATCCACAAAAAAGATTTGCACCAAGTGCATTATCAAGCGTGGAAAAAAGGCGTCAAAAGCCTGTATTACTGCCGTTCTTTGTCTATTCAGCGAGCTGAAAAAGAAGGCGGCAGCGACACAAAGGCTATGGAAGATGCCATGGTTAAAGTGGCCGAAGAAAATGAAATGGACGAGTGCCTAGCTTGCCAATAGAGCGGGCTGGCCACGGGGTCGATTTGATCTAAATAAGTGATAGGGCGCATACGGCGCTCTTGTATGAAAAACGTAAATTAAAAGATAAAGGGTACTCATATGTCTTTGCTTGAAGAGCGCATCGTTTACAAACCTTTCCTCTATCCATGGGCCTATGACGCCTGGCTTACGCAGCAGCGTATTCACTGGTTGCCAGAAGAGGTGCCATTGGCCGAAGACGTGAAGGATTGGCATAAGAAGCTAACCGGCGGCGAACGCAATATGCTGACGCAGATTTTCCGTTTCTTCGTGCAAGCCGACGTAGAAGTGAACAATTGCTACATGAAGCATTATTCGCAAGTGTTCCAGCCAACCGAAGTGCAAATGATGTTGTCTGCTTTTTCGAATATGGAAACCATCCATATCGCGGCCTATTCGCATTTGCTCGACACCATTGGCATGCCAGAAATTGAATATGAAGCCTTCATGAAATACGGCGAGATGAAGGATAAATACGACTACATGCAGGAATGGGGTGTCGAAACCAAAGAAGACATTGCCAAAACCTTGGCCGTCTTTGGTGCCTTCACCGAGGGTCTGCAATTGTTCGCAAGTTTCGCGATTTTGATGAACTTCCCGCGCTTCAATAAAATGAAGGGCATGGGGCAAATCGTAACGTGGTCGGCGCGCGATGAAACGCTGCACACAAATTCGATTGTGAAATTGTTCAATACGTTCACGCAAGAAAATCCAGAAATCTGGAATGATGCGATGAAGCGCGATTTGTATAAAGCGTGCGAAACGGTTGTCACCCACGAAGATGCATTCATCGACTTGGCCTTTGAAATGGGCGGCGTGGAAGGTCTGGAAGCGCAGGAAGTGAAAGATTACATTCGCTTTATTGGTAACCGTCGTCTGGTGCAGCTGAACCTTGAGCCTTTGTATGACATTGAGAAAAATCCATTGCCATGGATGGACGAAATGTTGAACGGCATTGAGCACATGAACTTCTTTGAAGGCCGGGCCACAGAATATGCCAAAGCCTCCACCGAGGGCACATGGGATCAGGCTTTCGACTAGACTTTTGAACGGGTCTTTGGACCGACTTAATATTCAGGGGCGCTTTGTGGCGCCCCTTTTTATTTGCGCCAATTTATCCCCGCCGTTTTGCCTTGGCGTATAGTATTCCCATGCTTTCTTTTTTGACCAAACCCTCAGCCGAGCCGATAGAGGCGCTAGGCAATGTGCTGGACGCTTTGTTTACTTCGGACAAGGAGCGGCTGGACAAAAAGGCAGTTCTGGCGCGCATAGCTTTGCAGCCGAGCCTGGTGCAAACGGAAATCAACAAAATGGAAGCGGGACATAAAAGCGTATTTGTAGCGGGTTGGCGTCCGTTCATTGGCTGGGTATGCGGCATTGCGCTGGCCTATAATTTCGTCATACGCGACTTAATGGTCTGGGGCTTAGCGCTAACCTACGCCGAAACCCCGCCGCCTCCGCCGCTACATTTAGAAGTGCTCACCACTATCCTTTATGCCCTTTTAGGCCTAGGCGGCATGCGTACCTTCGAGAAGCTACAAGGGCGCGCCAAATAAACTGCATTAAGATTCGAAAAGTTGAGGGGCGCTGCCGACGCTAAAAGCCCTTGGTCGCTTTGCGGCCTAAGGGCGCCTTGCGCACGGCTGTTTATCCTTTTTTGCTTGCTAGACTTCAGCCCTGCTATTTTCATTTTTTACTTTGGAAAGCTGAGGGGTGTTGCCGACGCTAAAAGCCCTTGGTCGCTTTGCGGCCTTAGGGCGCCTTGCGCACGGCTGTTTATCCTTTTTCGCTTGCTAGAAACCAGAGTACCTAATTTTTCTTTTTACTTCGGTAAAACTGGTGCTGCCGAGTGGAATTGAACCACCGACCTCTCCCTTACCAAGGGAGTGCTCTACCCCTGAGCTACGGCAGCGTTGTCTTGCCTGCTGTTTGCCATAGGCAGGCGGGGGATGCAAGTAACGATTGCGCTTGGGCTTGGATGCGCTAATGTGTTCGTCCTTTGTTCTTTTGTTGTGTATTGAGTTTGGCTTGTTGTATGCGAGACGTAAAGTCTATTCCTGTTCGGTTAAGCTGGTTGGCGGCGCGCCAATTGAAGGTGTGGCTTTGGTGCGAGGGATGCAGCCATCATAAGACGTTGCCGGTAGCGCCGCTGGTGGAAAAATTCGGCGATGCGGTGCTGATTGAGCTGAAGTCGCATTTTCGCTGTGCGGCTTGTGGCGGGCGCGATGTTTTCATTCGCCCCGATTGGCACAGCGCTGGCTGGACACGCGGTGTGGTCTCGCGGCACGAAAAATTGCCGGACTAAGCTAAAGCCCATGCGGTCAGGCGGCTCAAGCGGGTCCCGAACGCCCCACACAGCCGCATGACAAATGGCGCAAATAAAGTTAAGAAGAGGGCATGAGCAAAGGTCAAAAACCTGCGGTGAAAAACCAAGCCCGCCAGCAAAAACTGGCCGAGGCTCTGCGCGCGAATTTACAACGCCGCAAAGCTGGCCGCACCCAAGCGCGAAAAGCGCAAACCGCGGCGCCAGAGGAAAAATCAGATGGATGAAATTGTCATTGAAGGCGGCGTTGCGTTAAGCGGCGAGATTGCTATTTCTGGTTCTAAAAACGCCGTTCTGCCGCTGATGGTAGCGGGCCTTTTGAGCGACGAAAAACTAACCCTGCGCGGCAGCCCGCGCTTGGCCGACACGCGCACGCTGGCGCGGGTTCTGCGCGAGCTGGGAGCAGACGTCGAAGAATTTGGCCAAGGGCCTGGCGAAGGCATAAGCGTGCATACGCCAGATTTAAGCTGCACGCGCGCGCCCTATGAATTGGTCTCGAAAATGCGCGCGAGCTTTTGGGTGCTCGGCCCGCTTTTGGCGCGCGCGCATGAAGCGCAAGTCTCGCTGCCGGGCGGTTGCGCCATCGGCACGCGCCCCGTCGATCTATATTTGAAAGGCCTAGAAGCCATGGGCGCCGAGATTGAGGTCGAGGCAGGCTATGTAAACGCCAGCGCCAAAGGTGGGCTGAAGGGCGCGCGCATCGATTTACCTTTCGTGTCTGTCGGCGCCACGCATGTGCTGATGATGGCAGCCACATTAGCCACAGGCACAACGCTGATTACCAATGCCGCGACCGAGCCAGAGGTCGTCGATGTCGGCACATGCTTGATGGCTATGGGCGCTAAAATCGAGGGTCTGGGAACCCGCAATTTATCTATTACGGGCGTCGATAAATTATCGGGCGCCGACCATACGGTGTCGCGCGATCGCATTGAGGCGGGCGCTTTTGCTTTGGCCATTGCCGCCACGCGGGGCGACGCGCGTCTTACGGGTATTCAAGAAGATGTGTTGGGCGCTTTGGCACCTGCCATGCGCTTGGCGGGCTGCCAGCTGCAACAAGAAGCGGGGGCCGTGCGCATTATCGGGCCGCAAGACCGCCCCATTGCCACGCCGGTTACCACCGAGGCTTACCCTGGATTTGCCACCGATTTACAAGCGCCTTTCATGGGGCTGATGTGCGGTGCCGACGGCGTGTCGCGCATTCGCGAGACTATATTCGAAAACCGCTTCATGCATGTGCAAGAACTGGTGCGCTTGGGCGCTGATATTACGCTGGAAGGCGATACGGCAATTGTCACGGGCGTCGAGCAATTGCAAGGCGCGCCCGTTATGGCGACCGATTTGCGGGCCTCGGCCACTTTGGTGATTGCCGGGCTGATGGCCAAAGGCCAGACGCGTATCTCGCGGGTCTATCATCTCGATCGCGGCTATGAGCGCATTGAGGAAAAACTATCCGGCGCGGGCGCCCATATTTGGCGAGAGAGCGTGTAATGGCGACTAAGGCGCTCAAGCTCTATGCCCGTGATGGCGACGATATGGCAGTGCTATCGGCCTGCCTGCAAGATGGCGTGGCGCAACTTGGCGATATGACTTTTATCCAAGAAGAGCGCCGCTTTGTGATGTTGGTCAATCGATACTGCTGGGAGCAAGAGACACCGATGCGTGTGCGCGCCGCCTTGCAAGTTTCTGGCGTTGAGACTATTCAGCAACGCCAGTTAAATTTGACACGCCGCGATGGCATTGTGTCGGTTTTGGCGGCACAATTCGAGCCGAAGCAAAGCCCGTCTGGGGTTATCCAGTTGGTTTTTTCGGGCGGCGGCGAAATCCGCTTGGAAGTCGAGGCTTGCGAGGCCATATTAGAAGATGTTACTGCGCCATGGGCGGCTCGTTCGCGGCCTGACCATGCAATCGATACGGAATGAAATATAGACTATGGCCCCTTACCTGCGTGCCCACATAAAGGATGCTGATTTTGCAACCCGCTTCGGCGAGTTGCAGGAGATGAAGCGCGAGCAATCGGTCGACGTCAACGCGGCCGTGCAAGCGATCATCGACGATGTGCGCGCGCGCGGCGATGCGGCGCTTATCGAGCTGACGGCAAAATTTGACCGCCAGCAATTAAGCCCCGAGACTTTGCGTATTTGTGAGCCCGAAATAGACGCAGCCTTTGAAGCTTGCACGCAGCCAACGCGCAACGCGCTTGAGCTTGCGGCCACGCGCATCCGCGCGTTTCACGCTCGCCAAAAACCCCAAGACGAACGCTTTACCGATGCTGCTGGCGTCGAGCTGGGCCACCGCTGGACACCCGTCGATGCGGCCGGTCTTTATGTGCCAGGCGGGTTGGCCAATTATCCGTCGTCGGTTTTGATGAACGCCATTCCCGCCCGCGAAGCAGGGGTGGGCCGCGTGGTCATGGTGGTGCCAACCCCCGATGGCAATGTTAATCCGCTGGTTCTGGTGGCGGCGCGCTTGGCAGGCGTCGATGAGATTTACCGCGTCGGTGGCGCGCAAGCCATTGCCGCGCTGGCCTATGGCACGGATACCATCGCGCCGGTGAATGTGATTGTCGGGCCAGGCAATGCCTATGTGGCAGCGGCCAAAAAACAAGTATTCGGCCAGGTCGGTATTGATATGATTGCGGGCCCTTCTGAAATTTTGGTGGTGGCCGATAGTCAAAACGACCCCGCTTGGATGGCCGCCGACCTGCTGAGCCAGGCCGAGCATGATGAAGTGGCGCAATCGATTTTAATTTGTGAAGACCACGCCTATGCCGATGCCGTGGAGCAGGCGATAGAGGCGGCGCTTGAAACTCTGTCGCGGGCTGAGATTGCCCGCAAAAGCTGGCAAGATTTCGGCGCTATTTTGGTGGTCGATGATCTGGTGGCGCAAGCGCCGGCGTTAATCAATCAACTGGCTCCGGAACATTTGGAGCTGGCGGTCGAAGACCCCGAAGCCATGGCGAGAGACGTGCGCCATGCGGGGGCTATTTTTATGGGTCGCTATACGCCCGAAGCGATTGGTGATTATATCGCTGGCCCCAACCACGTGCTGCCCACGGCGCGCGCCTCGCGCTATGCGTCGGGTCTGTCGGTGCTTAATTTTATGAAGCGGTCTTCTTTGGTAAAATGCGATGCCACCTCTTTGTCGGCCATTGGCCCGGCAGCAGTGCAATTGGCCGAAGAAGAAGGGCTGAGCGCACATGGGCGCTCTATTTCCATTCGCCTGAATATGGGGCAGGAGAGCTAGCTATGGCGCAAGGTCTCGCCCAAAATAGCGCCGATAAATCGGCCCGCATGGTGCATATTTCGCTCGATGATCCGGCTTTGGTGGCACGCAATCCAGATATTGAACACGAGCGACGCGTGGCAATTTTTGACCTCATTGAAGGCAATCATTTTGCGCTGGTCGGGGGCCCTGCGGGGCCTTACCGCGTGGTGCTATCGGTGGTCGACCGGGGTATTTTATTTTCGGTTTCGGATGGAAACAATCAAAACCTGGCCGATATTGAGCTGGCGATGACCCCGTTTCGGCGCAATATCCGCGATTATTTTTTAATTTGCGAGAGCTATTTTGAGGCCATCCGCACGGCCACGCCAGAGCGGATTGAAGAGATTGATGAGGCGCGGCGCGCGCTCCATAATGAAAGCGCAGAATTGCTAAAAACCCGCCTTGGGCCTCATGTAGAGGTGGATGACGACACGGCGCGACGCCTGTTCACGCTTATTAGCGTCTTGAAAATGCGCAGCTAAGATAAAACCCTTGATTTTTGGCTGGTTTCTGGCCATTGTCCGCGACAAGGCGATGAGCCGATTTTTACGAGTGAGATTTATGGCCAAAGAAGAACTTCTAGAATTCAACGCAACGGTAGTGGAATTGCTGCCCAATGCGACATTTCGTGTGAAATTAGAAAATGAGCATGAAGTGATTGCTCATACGGCTGGCAAAATGCGCAAAAACCGTATTCGCGTGTTGGCTGGTGACAAGGTTTTAGTAGAAATGACCCCTTATGACCTCACCAAAGGACGTATTACCTATCGCTACAAATAAGCGTCTGGTGCTGGCCAGTGCCAGCCCGCGCCGCCTTGATCTGCTGGCGCAAATTGGGCTCGTGCCCGATGAGATTATCCCTGCTGATATTGATGAATCCGAAAAGCCTGCCGAGGCGCCGCGTGCGCTGGCCGCCCGTCTGGCTTTGGAAAAAGCGCAAGCCCTGCGCGCCCAGCTAGATGCCAATACGCTGATACTCGCCGCCGATACGGTGGTCGGAGTGGGGCGGCGTATTTTGCCTAAAACCGAAATGCCGGAGCAAGCCCGAAGCTGTCTCGAGCTGTTGGCCGGGCGCGGTCATCGGGTGTATACTGGGTTTTGTGTGCTGTCGAGCGACCGAGTCATCACCAAATGTGTTACCAGCCGCGTGCGCTTTAAAAATCTCTCTATAGATGAGATAAACGCCTATCTGGCCAGCGGCGAATGGCGTGGCAAGGCAGGCGGCTATGCCATTCAAGGCCGCGCCAGCGCCTTTATTAGCAATCTTATCGGCTCCTATTCGAATATTGTAGGTTTGCCATTATATGAAGTCAGCGAAGTTTTGCGCGGTGCTGGCGTGACTTTTGAAACAGGAAAAGAGTGACCCCCATGTCCCATGAAATTCTAATGAGTGTTGAAGATGGCCTATTGCGCGTGGCGCAAGTCGAAGACGGGGAGCTGACCAGCCTGCAAGCGGCGCCAATGGCGCAAGCCTCGGGCGATGGCCGCAGCCTAATTGGGCAGATATATTTGGGACAAGTCGAACGTGTGGTCTCCAGATTGCAGGCCGCTTTTGTTGACATTGGCATGGACCGCGCTGGCTTTTTGGGCGCTCGCGAAGCGCGCGCGCTGCTGCCGGGTAGCGACCGCGAAACCCCGATCGAAGATTGCGTGCAAGATGGTGACACCGTATTGGTGCAAATCACCCGTCCGCCGCATGGCGAAAAAGGCGCGCAAATCACCTCGGATGTAACTTTGCCAGGCCGCGCTGTCGTCTTGGCGCCCTGCAGGAACCGCATTGCCGTGTCGCGTCAAATTGAAGATGAAGCGGAGCGCACGCGCCTGGCCGATTTAGCCGCCGCCATCCGCGATGGCGAGCACGGCGATGGCCTCGACGTCGAAGGCATGGATGGCCCCGCCGGTTGGGTTATTCGCACCGCCGCGATTGGCATGGAAGCGGGTGATATGGCTGCTGATATGGCCAGCGTGGCTGGCCAATGGGAAAGCCTTTTGGCGCAAGCCGAAGACAGCGAGCCGCCAGCGGTTCTGTATCAAGATTTAGGGCCTGTCGAAAAAGCGCTGCGCGATTTGGTGCGCGGCCAAACCACAGCCATTGTGATGGAAGACGCCGATAGTTTAACCAAAGCCAAGGCTTTCGCCGGCGCGCATTTGCCCGCCGCGCTCGAGCTTTTGCAAGCCAGCGAAAAAGGCGAGATTTTATTTGATCGTTACGACATTGCGGGCCAATTAGACCAAGCCCTGTCCAATCGGGTGATCTTGCCATCCGGCGGTTGGTTGATGATTGAGACCACCGAAGCGATGACGACGATTGACGTCAATTCGGGCGGCGATACAGCCGACGCGCGCGGCGTGAACCTAGAGGCCGCGCAAGCGATTGGGCGTCAGCTGAGATTGCGTGCGCTGGGCGGTTTGGTGGCTATTGATTTCATCGACATGAGCGAGACAGCTGATAATGAAGCGGTTTTGGCGGCTTTGGATGCTGGCTTTCAGGGCGACAAAAACCCGGTTCGCATTGGCCCGATGTCGGAGTTCGGTGTGGTCGAGATGACGCGTCGGCGCGATGTGATGAGCCTCGCCGAAGCGATGCGCCAACGGGCGCCCAGCGACACCGAATAGGCTGGCGACGATGGCCAATTGCCCGATATGTAAAAAATCTGAGACGGTGCAAGCCTATCGTCCGTTCTGCTCGAAGCGCTGTGCGGATGTCGATTTGCATCGCTGGATGGGGGGCCATTACGCGGTGCCAGCGGTCGAGCCGCCCGATGATTTTGACACAGAAATTGAGCAAGCTTTGGCCGAACAAAGCTCGCCAGACGAGTTTCATTAAAAACTTATTTTTGAGGGTCGAGACGCCTAGACAGGCGCACTCCCTTGACTTATAAACCAAGCACGAATAGGCGTTGCACCGTGATTTTATCCAGTGGCTTCGTTAAGGCCCGGGTAGCTCAGGGGTAGAGCAGTGGACTGAAAATCCTCGTGTCGGTGGTTCAAATCCGCCCCCGGGCACCATTTTTGTAAAACATAAAATAGCTGCGACTGGCTTCTTTTGGAGCGGGTGAAACCCCTACTTATTTTTTGGGTGGGTAGAACCCTGCTTATTTTTGGGAGGGTACAACCCTACTTGTTTTGGGAGGGTAGAACCCTACCTACGCCAAATGGCCCACTTTCACATAAATCAACGCCCCGTCGTCTTTGGTATAAGGGCCATGTTGGCTTTTATGCGGGCTTCGTATCCAACTGCCTTGTGGGTAGGCACCGTGTTCGTCGTAAAACGTGCCCTGTAGAACGAATATCTCTTCGCCGCCCCAGTGTTGATGCGGGTTGAATTGCGTGTTGGGCGCCCATTTTACCAGCGCAATTGTCTCGCCCTCATGCTCGTGTAGCGGCAAGACTTGCAGCCCCGCGACCAGGCCAGGGCGCCACGTGGCGGTCGTTGTATCTAGGGAGAAATGGGCGGTATCTTTCGGGTTGAATTGATGCAATTTAACAAAAATTGTCGCCCCCGCCTCGCCGATGACCGGTTGATGCCGGGTGCCAATGGGGTTGCGTATATAAGTGCCTGCAGGGTAGGCGCCATGTTCATCGCCAAAGACCCCCTCAAGAACAAAAATCTCTTCGCCACCACCATGCTCATGCGCAGAGAATTGGCTATTGGGGTGATAGCGTACCAGCGAAGTGGCGCGGGCAACCTCGTCGCCAATGCGGTCTAATTTCATCCGTTCAACCCCCGGCATGGGCGAGGCTTCCCAACGATAGTGCTCGGGCGTCACCACAATGCGTTGCGAAAAATCGGCGTTTAAGTCCATCTGGCCACCCTATAATTGCTATTCAAAGCGCCTTGTTTCAGGCTCTATTTCAAGTCGAGTTAAGTCTATAAACCCAGCCCCGCTTGCGCGCAAGTGAGGTACAGGGGGGAGACAGGAGACAGAATTGTTGATTTACTTGCCCGCTGCATATCCATCTTGCGATGACGCGCGCGCCCCGATACACTCGCCTCGAATTTTAAGCGTAAGGAAAGGATAAACCGTGGATCATAAAATTGGGGTCATTCCCTTTTCTGTCGATGGCGATCGTATTGCCATTATGTTTGTTACCTCACAAAAACGGGGTCGTTGGATTTTACCGAAGGGTAATTTGAAAGCGGACGAAAAGCACAAACAAGGCTGCAAGCGCGAGGCCTTTGAAGAGGCTGGCGTGACTGGAAAAATTCTTAAAGATTTTCCAATTACCACGGCTATTTCCAAATCAACCGAAAAAGGTCTGGCGCAAACAGCGGTGACTTATTATCCGATGTTGGTAACAGACCAAGCGTCCGAATGGCCTGAAAAGCACAAACGCGAACGCCATTGGGCGTTGTTGAAAGATGCTTATCAGGTCACTGACCGCGAAGACTTTCGCCACTTAATTGGCTTGTTCGACGCTATTTCGCCAGCTGTGTTAGCCACTGCAAAGCGTAAAATAGAGCAGCTGCCAAGCTAGCCGAAGCCGGCACGGTAATTACCCAAGCCGCTGCAATCGAGATAACAAACCGACGCCGCACAAGGCGTCGCTTCATGGTGTAGCGTGTGGTTTGAAACGCGGCCTTGGCGGTGGCGTTCAAGCGGTGCGTTGGCTTGACCCGCTTTTTATTGGGATTTTCCATATATTCGCGCAAGAAACCGACCCCAAAAATCGCGCCAATGGCGATATGCGTGGAGCTGACCGGCAAGCCCAAAGTGGTGGCGATGAGCACCACAACGGCCGAAGACAGAGCCACGCAATAGGCGCGCGGCGCATTCAGGCGGGTGATTTTTTCGCCCACCGTATTGATTAATTTAGGGCCGAATAAAAACAGTCCCAAAGCCAACCCGCTGGCACCAATCATCATCACCCAGAAGGGCACCGCCACTTTGGCTTCGACACTCGTTGACGTGAGCGTCGAGACAATCGCAGCTAATGGCCCTACCGCATTGGCGACATCATTGGCCCCATGCGCGAAGCACAATAAAGCCACGCCGACGATGAGGGGCACGTTAAATAAAGTGTAAATATCACTTTTGCTTTGGCTTAATTGCTCGGCGCGGTTGCGAATGAACGGCACGGATGCAGCCCAGGCACCACCAAAAGCAAGTATGGAATAGACGATAATTTCTGTGTCAGATGGCTTCCAGATTTTTTTCAAACCCTTCATGGCCATATAAGCAGCAAAGGCGCTGGCCATCAGGCCAATCATAATCGGCACCCATCTTTTGGCTGCCGTCAGGCGGTCTTCTACCCGAATGATTTTCACCTCAATGATGAACAAAAGGCCAGCCGCTGCCAAACCGCCCAATACGGGCGAGATGACCCAACTGGCCGCGATTTTCGACATGGTTGGCCAATTGACCAAGCCAAAGCCGGCGCCCGCAATACCTGCACCCAAGACGCCGCCGACAATGGAGTGCGTGGTCGACACGGGCGCGTTGAGAAAGGTCGCAAGGTTAATCCAAAGGGCGGCGGCTAAAAGCGCGCCCAACATGAGGTTGCGAAAATCTTCGACATTCACACCGTTGCCTGGGTCGATAATGCCCTTGGAAACGGTTTTAACGACATCGCCGCCCGCCAGCAGCGCGCCTGCACTCTCGCAGACCGCCGCGATAAGCACCGCCGTGCCGATGGTTAAGACACGCCCGCCCACGGCCGGACCCATATTATTGGCCACATCATTGGCGCCAATGTTCAGCGCCATATAGCCGCCGATGGCGGAGGCCGCGATTAAGATGATGATATTTTCTGTTGTCACTTCAAGGTTAAGGTAGCCCCAATAGCCAGCTACTATTAAAAACAAGCCAGCCAATAGGAAGGGAGCTTTGCCAAAGGTTGCATTGGCAGTTTGCTGTTGAGCATATTCTAATTTTCGTAAATCGTTGACATACCGATTGCCGAGTTTTTTAGGTTCGCCACTCATGTCTCACTCCAATAACTATCTAAATCGAGATTAAGGATTATGTGTCTTAAGCGGAAAAAAATTATTGTGTTCGAGAACCTTTAATTGGTGTTTAGCGCGATGACAATATAAATTTGAGCGGAAATAAAATGAATGAAAAGGCCCTGATTATGCAGCTGGAAACCCTGGTTCAACAAATAGGAGACCATCTGATGTCTATGCCGCGGTCCCGCCCGCTTGTGGCCGGTGTATCGGGCGGGCAGGGGGTTGGAAAAACCACGTTTTGTAAGGCTTTAAGCCAATATTTGAGCGATGCAGGCGTCGCGACGCTGAGCGTATCGCTGGATAATTTTTACCTTTCGCGGCGCGAGCGCGAAACTTTGGGCGCGCACATCCACCCTTTGTGCCAAACGCGGGGCGTGCCAGGCACGCATAATGTGGGCCAATTAAATGAGGTGATGGTGGCCTTGCGGTCAAAACACCGAATCGCAGATGTGCGGCTGCCGGTGTTTTCCAAAAGCCTGGATGATGTTTTGCCGCCCGCGCAATGGCTGTCGGTGCAAACCCAGCCCGAGATTATTTTATTGGAAGGCTGGTGCGTTGGCGCGCAGGCCGATTTTATATCGCCGCACCCCCAAACCGAATGGGAGCGCACCCATGATGGCGACGGCGTGTGGAAACAATGGAGCCAAACCCAGGCGGCTGCTTATGCCGATATTTGGGCGGCGTGCGAGTGTTTGGTGTTGATGCGCCAAGATAATTTTGAGGCGATCATCGACAGCCGTTGGGCGCAAGAGCAAGACAATGCGGCGGCCAGTGGGGTCTGGCAGTTTGAAACCCGCGAAGATGTGGCGCAGTTTTGTGCTCATTATGAAAGCTGGACGCTGGGGATGTGGCAGGCCTTGCCGCCCAAATGCGATTTTGTCATTGGCCGCGACGAGACTTTTACCTATCGGCATTGGCTGGACGAACCTAGCCCACATCGCTTAAGCTAGCCTTATGAGTGAACCTGAGACCCCGTCAAAAAGCCCAATGGCTATCAGCTGGACCTGCCGCCATACGTGGCGTTCGGCGAGCTATAATACGATGTGGTGTCTGATCGGTTGTTCGATTGGCGATATGGGCACGATTTTGTTTTTCCAATGGAGCGGCATTGCTTGGCCCGTCCTGGCGATTATGGCTCTGGCGATAGTCAATGGATTGCTGACATCGATTGCCTTGGAGACGTTTATTATGGCGCGCCAGATGGCTTTGAAGCTGGCTTTCCAGACGGCCATCGGCATGTCGCTTATTTCGATGATTGCAATGGAAGTGGCGATGAATACCGTCGATGTTGCCGTCACGGGCGGCGCTAAGCTGACGCTTAGCGTGTTACCGCTCATGTGGGCAGCCGGATTTCTCGCTCCCTTGCCGTATAATTATTGGCGTCTTAAGGCTTTGGGCAAAGCCTGCCACTAAAGCCTATTTCTGGTCTTCTAGCTCGCGACGGAATTTCTTGCGTTCGTGTTCCAACAAATAGCGCTTGCGCAAACGCAAGCTCGTTGGGGTCACTTCTAGCAATTCGTCATATTCGACATAAGCCATCATATCTTCCAACGACATGCGCCGCGGCGTGACCAGCGTTACCGCTTCATCGGTGCCCGAGGCGCGCATATTGGTCAGCTTTTTGCCTTTTAAAACGTTGATTTCCAGATCATTGTCGCGGCTATGCTCGCCCACAATCATGCCCTGATAGACAGGCGTTTGTGGTTCGATGAACATGGCGCCACGGTCTTGCAAGTTAAACAAAGCAAAAGCCACGGCCGTTCCGGTCTCGCTGGCAATCAGCGCGCCATTGCGACGGCCCGGAATATCCCCGCTATAGGGCTGATACGAATGGAACACGCGGTTCAACACGCCCGTGCCACGCGTTTGCGTGAGGAAGTTGCTTTGGTAACCGATAAGCCCGCGCGATGGCGCATGAAACACCATGCGGGTTTTTCCTGCACCAGCGGCGCGCATGTCGACCATTTTGGCTTTTCTGCGGTTCATGCTGTCGACCACGGTAGAGGAATACTCTTCATCCACGTCGATGGTGACTTCTTCTACCGGCTCTAGTTTCTCGGTGCCTTCCATGCGGAAGAGAACTTTCGGACGCGAGACGTTCATCTCGAAGCCTTCGCGGCGCATGGTTTCAATTAGCACGCCCAATTGCAATTCGCCACGACCGCCGATTTCAAAGGCATCGCGATTTTCGCTTTCGGCGAAAGTAATGGCAACATTGGTTTCCACTTCGTCGAGCAAGCGCTGGCGAATAACCGTCGAGGTTACTTTTTTGCCTTCTTGGCCAGCAAAGGGGCTGTCGTTTACAGTCAGATTTACCGACATGGTTGGCGGGTCAATTGGGGTCGAGGCCAAAGCCTCGGTAATGCCTGGGTCGCCAATGGTGTCGGCCACGGAAGTTTTGGTCAGGCCCGCGATGCAAATCAGATCGCCAGCTTGCACTTCTTCTACGGGCACGCGCTTGGTGCCTTCAAAGCGCAGCAATTTAGTCAGTCGACCGGTTTCAATCTGATTGCCGTCGAGATCAATGGATTTCACGGCAGCGTTAATTCTGGCGGTGCCTTGTAACACGCGGCCCGTCAAACAGCGGCCAATATAAGGGTCGCTATCGAGCAGCGTAGCCAACATGGCGAAAGGTTTGTCTGGCTCCACCATGGGGGGCGACACATGTTTCAAAACCAAATCCAACAGTGGCGTCAAATTCTCACGTGGGTCGTCCAGCTCCGCCGCACACCAGCCGTCACGGCCCGAGGCGTACATAATTGGGAAATCGAGCTGCTCGGAAGTCGCATCCAAAGAAACGAAAAGGTCGAACACTTCGTCGACCACTTCATCGGCGCGGCCATCGGGGCGGTCGACTTTGTTAATGATAACAATCGGGCGCAAGCCTTGTGCCAAGGCTTTGCCGAGCACAAATTTGGTTTGTGGCATTGGGCCTTCGGCCGCATCGGTCAGCAGAATAACGCCATCCGCCATATCCAACACGCGCTCTACCTCGCCACCGAAATCGGCGTGGCCTGGGGTGTCGATAATATTGATGCGGATATCTTTCCAGGTGATGGACGTGGGCTTCGCCAAGATGGTGATGCCGCGTTCTTTTTCCAAGTCGCCCGAGTCCATGACCCGCTCGTCGACGGCCTGATTATCGCGGAACATGCCGCTTTGTTTCATAATCGTGTCGATGAGCGTGGTTTTGCCGTGGTCCACGTGAGCGATAATAGCGATGTTGCGCAAGCCTTCGGCGGGCACAAGATTGGAAGCAGTTTCAGTTGACATGCGGGAAGCCTCATAAAAGTAAGTATGAGAGGCTTCTATCCCCTCTTGCGCCCACAAGCTAGCGTTATTTACACCATCTTTATCGGGCTATTTTTTACCGCGCCGCCAGCCTCTTGCCACTCAGAGAAGCCACCGATGTTAATGACCTTTTCAAAGCCCATTTCTTGCATGGTTTTGCCAGCCAAAGCGGCCATGCCCCCGGCGCCACAGACCAGATAAAAAGTCTTGGATTTGTCAAAAACCGGATTGAACATCGGGCTCTCTTCATCGGCGACAAATTCAAAAAGGCCGCGCGGAATATGGTGTCCGCCATCAATTGTGCCGCTTTCGGCAATCATATAGGCGTCGCGCACATCAATGAAAACGGCGTCTTCGTCTTGGTAATGGCTCACCGCAGAGGGCCCGTCGATACGCACCACGCTGGCATTGGCTTCGTTTATGTAATCCATCATTTTCTTCATCTGTACTCTCCCGCTTGGGCTCTAATAGGCCTTGGTTAACACTTCCATCACATCGTCGGATGTGGTGATTTTTCGGGGGTTATTGGCCACAGACATATCGCCAACCACATGCTCGGCAATGCCTTGCAGAGCCTCTTGCGCCACACCGACGGCGCTCAAACTTTTGGGTAAGCCTAAGGTGTCAATCATTTGCTCGACGGCTTCGATCATCGCATCGGCTTTTTCGGCTTGGGTTTTTCCTCCCAATCCTAAGGTTTGCGCGGCATCGGCCAAAGCGGCTTCGGCGCTGTCGACTTGGCGGTTCCAACGCATCACATGGGGCAAGGCTAGCGTGCTGGCCTCGCCATGCGGCACGCCAAACGCGGCGCCGACTTGGTGGCGAATGCCCGCGACCAATCCCAGGCTCGCATTAAACGCCATCGACATGGCCAAATAGGCGCCATGGTGCAGGTTCTGGCGGGCCCGCAGGCGTTGGCTTTGGCTGGCTTTTGGATCGATGGAAACGGGCAAATTGTGAAACAGCACTTGCAGCCCCTCGCGGGCATACATATTGGTCATCGTCTTGGCTTTGCTCGACATCAGCATCTCGAGGCAATCGGCAAATATCTTCATGCCCGTGCCAACCCAAAGTCGGTCGGGGGTGTCGATACAAAGGGCGGGGTCGTGAAATACGGATTTGGGAATTAATTTAGCGTCGGCAAACATTAACTTCTCCCCCTGCTCGGTGATGGCCATAGCAAAGGTATATTCGCTGCCCGATAAAGTGGTCGGGATGACGATTTGCACCATTTTGGGCTGCAGGAGGGCTGGAACGCTCGGCCCCGTCTCGGGGCTATAGCGAATACGTAAGTTTTGTAAATCGTCGCCTTCGGCTAAAATCATCGCCACGGATTTGGCCATGTCGACGGCCGAGGAGCCGCCCAGAACAATCAGGCCATCGGCCTTGGCGGCGCGCACTTGCTCGACCGCCGCCAGCACGCTGGACATTTGATTATGCGCGGTGGAGCCAGCAAATGTGCCACACCATGCGTCTCCCAAAGCGCTTTGTATTTTCGCTACATGGCCGTTTTTCTCTAGCGATGGCGTCGACAATAAAAAAGCTCGCTGGATATGGTTCATGGCGGCGACCGTGGCCAAATGGGTTTCGGCTGAGTTGGCGCCATGCACAATCGTCTCCGTGCGCGGCAGACCCATAACGCCGGTATCGTCTAAACTGGTATCCCTAATCTCACGCATATGCGCCTCTCACCTCAAACCTAAATCCATGGCTGGCCATCGCCCAATCGCCCTAACTTACCAATTACCTTAAAGCCAAGCCACGCCTTTTCGCCAGTCCTTTTCCCCGTCCTTCTCTCCGTCCTTCTCGCTGGCTCTTGTTTTATAGCGAGATATCCGCCTATGCTTTTGTCCTGACCTAAGGGAGCTGCAGATGAACGAATTAGAGCTGTTTACGCAAGAGGTGCGCGATTTTCTGGCCGAGCATTTGACGCCAGAGCTGCGTCGCGCTGGTGAATTATGCGCTGGCATTTATGCCGAAAAACCGGTTGGCGTCGCTTGGCAGAAAATTCTCGACCAGGAAAAAGGCTGGGCGGTTCCAGCTTGGCCAGAAGCTTGGGGCGGCACGGGATGGTCGTTGGAGCAGCATGAAATTTTCAAACGCGAGATGACCCTCGCCAATGCGCCCGTCTTGGCGCCCAATGCCATCGGCATGGTGGGGCCAGCTATTTTGGCCTACGGAACGGACGAGCAGAAAAACTATTATCTGCCGCGCATTCGCAGGGGCGAAGACTATTGGGCGCAAGGCTATTCTGAGCCGGGCTCGGGCTCTGACTTGGCATCCTTGCAATGCAAGGCCGAGCGCGATGGCGATGACTATGTCATCAATGGCACGAAAATTTGGACGACCCATGCGCAATGGTCGAATATGATTTTCTGTCTCGTGCGCACCGACACTTCGGGCAAGCCACAGCAGGGCATTACGTTTTTGCTGTTTGATATTCATCTGCCAGGCATTGAAATTCGTCCTTTGATTTCCATATCGGGCGACCATGAATTCAACCAAGTGTTTTTCGAAAATGTTCGCGTGCCAGTCTCTGCCGTTTTGGGCAAGGAAAACGAAGGCTGGACGGTAGCCAAATATTTACTGCAACACGAGCGCGGCAGTTCCTATGCCTCCAGCCTAAAAGTGCGCCTTGAAAGGGTGCGTGATTTTGCCACCCATGAGCAAGATGGAAGCGGCGCGCGTTTGGGCGAGGATGCACATTTTATGCGAAAAATGGCCGCTGCCGAAATTGAACTAATGGCCATGCAAGCCTTTGAAGATAAAATTTTCTCCGCCGTTAAATCCGGCGATCCGGTGGGCGCTTTATCGTCGGCAGTGAAAGTGCGCGGCACGGAATTACGCCAATGGGTGACTGAGTTAGCGGTGGAAGCGGTAGGGTTTTATGCTTTGCCCTATCAACCCGAAGCGCGCCGCCCCGAAGCCAATGTGGCCCCGCTGGGCTCTGATTTGGCAGCCACTGCCATGCCGCAATATTTGAACGATAGAGCGGCGACGATTTATGCTGGCTCGAACGAAATTCAGCGCAATATTATGTCGAAAGCCTTGCTCGGGCTCTCCTAAAAGGCGCGGTTAGCGCTTTTCAATTGCGCTGCAGCCCTTATACTCAAAGCCATATATTTAGGGAGTTGTTCATGTTGGATGCCAAAGATCTAGAAGCCTTCACGCAAGACGCGAAAAATTGGTTCAAAGAAAACACGCCACGAGATACAGATTTTATGTTGCCGCTAACCTTCATGGAAGTGGGCACGGATGAGCAGTTTCATTTTTTGCGCGACTGGCAAAATAAAGTTTATGAGGCTGGCTATTTGGGCGCCCATTGGCCGAAAGAATTCGGCGGCGGCGGCCTAGACAAAACTTTCCAAGATGCCGCCACGCGCGCCATGGCCGTGGAGCGCACCCCGATTATGCTCAATGCCATTGGCCTAAACTGGACGGGGCCTTTGTTGCTAGACCGCGGCTCGGAAGCCGAAAAGCACAAATATATTCGTGGCATTCTCTCGGCCGAAGAGATTTGGTGTCAGGGTTTTTCTGAGCCCGACCACGGCTCTGATTTGGGCAATGCGCAAACTCGTGCGGTACGAGATGGCGATGACTATGTCATTACCGGCTCGAAAATTTGGACAACGCAGGGCAATTATGCCGACCATATGATTTTGCTGGCGCGCACCAACCCAGAAGCCGAGAGCAAATATAAAGGCTTGAGCTTTTTTCTGGCGCCAATGAAAGGCGAGGGCATTCAAACCGTGCCCATTCGCAAATTAACCGGCGAATATGGCTTCACCCAAACCTTCTTTGACGACGCGCGAATTTCAGCCGATTGCCGAATGGGCGAAGAAGGCGAAGGCTGGCTGATTGCCATGCAAACGCTGGAATATGAACGCGGCGCGCGCTCGGGCCAAGCCGGCGGCCATGTGATGATGTTGTCCGACCCCAATGATATTATTGGGCTGGCAAAGGCTGCGCAATTAAACGGCAAGCCAGCGATTGAAGATGAAGCGATACGCGAAGAATTGGTGCATTTGATGACCGAAGCGCGCGCGCTCGGCTTGGCGTCTCGGCGCGATAAATTGCAACCGCTGACCCAAGATCGGCCGATGTCTTTGGCTTTGGGTGGTAAATTATCCAGCACCGATTTTTACCAACGCCTCAATGCTTTCGCCATTACCTTGCAAGGAACACGGGCGGCTTATTATGTGGGCGACGAAAGTGCGCATGACAATGGCATTTGGCAGCGCGGCTATTTGAACAGTTTCTCGGCCACAATTGGCGGCGGCACATCGCAAATTCAACGCAATATTATTGGCGAGCACGTGCTTGGCCTCCCGAAAAGCTAAGCCACCTCGGCACCAGAAAGCATAAACAAAAGGAAGACCTTTTATGTCGGCATATGTAGGCCCGGGTATCACCCCGACGATTGGTTTGTCAGAAGAACAAGCCCAACTGATTGACATTGCGGCCGCGTTTTGCCGCGATAAATCGCCGATGGATAAAGTCCGCAGCCTGCTCGAGGATGAGACTGGATTTGATCCCGCGGTATGGAGCGAAATGGTGGAGCTGGGCTGGACAGGCATTGCCATTCCAGAAGACTTTGGCGGCATTGGCCTGGGGCTCGGGGAGGTTGTGCCTTTGGTCGAATATATGGGCCGCGCCATGATGAGCTCGCCCTTTATCGACACCACATTGGCAGCCCAAGCCGTGTTGCGCGGCGGCACGGACGAGCAAAAACAAACCCTCTTGCCACAATTGGCCGGCGGCTCGCCTGCCAGTCTGGCACTGTGCGAGGCGCATGCCGATTGGAATTTGGAAAACCTAAGCTGCACCGCCCAGGCGGATGGCGATCGTTTGGTGTTATCGGGCACAAAACATTTGGTGACCCATGCGGTTGCGGCCGAGCTGATTATTGTGAGCCTTGCTTTTGAGGGCGCGCCCGCTTTGGTGGCGGTGCCGAAATCGGCAATTGAGGCGTCGCGTCTTACGCGTGAGAAAATCATTGATGACACACAACGCGCCTATGCGCTGAATTTAGACGGGCTGCAAGTGCCCAAATCGGCGCTGATGGATGTGGCATTGGCCAGGGAAACTTTGGCGCATATTGAGCTGACGGCCTCTTTATTGTTGGCGGCCGACATGTGCGGCGGTGCTTTTTCATGCATTGATTACACGCTGGATTATCTCAAAACCCGCAAACAATTTGGCAAGCTCATTGGCTCCTATCAGTCTCTGAAACATACAGCGGTAGACGCGCATCAGGCTTATGAGCGGGCTCGCTCGCATTTATATTCAGCCGCTTTTCTGGTCGACCAGCAAGGCGAGGGCGAGATGGCCGTGCGTATGGCCAAAGCCGAAGCGGGCGAGGCTTATAGTTTCGCCGCCGACCGCGCCATTCAGTTTCACGGCGGCTTTGGCTTTACCTATGATTGCGATGCGCAGCTTTATCGCCGCCGCGCCATTATGGGCTGCGCCTTGCATGGCGATGCGCGCTATCACCGTCGCAAGCTTGCGGACTTAATGTTCTAGGCGCCTTAAAACGAAAACTTGTGAACCCATTTGGCATGCAAGCTCGGCTCACCGAGCTGGCCGGCACCGCCGCCACTCTTGCGTTTCGCGCTGCGGGTGGTTTCAAATTCTGTCCATGCCAGGCCTGAGCCGCAATGGAAACGCCGCCGAAAGCTGTCGAAGCAAGGCTGCTCAGATACTTTGCCGCCCGCCACTAAAATATTATCGACCCGAAAGCTGACCAGGCTGTGGGGCCCAAGGCGCACGGCGGCGCCAAACCCGAGACTGGCGAGCGGACGGGCTTGATATAATTTCGCCGAATAGCCCGCATCTACCGATATCGGCACCAACCAAGTGAGCCCCCTGGAGCGGGGTAAAGCCAGAAGGCCACTGGCGGAAAATTGGGGTCGTGTTGGCTGATAAAATTCGGTCGCATTATACACGGTGCCATTTAGCCCATGAAACCGTCCACTCCAAACCTTCGAGCCTTGATGCTGGCTGCGCGCGCTTAGTTGAAGCAATTGCCAATCTTGGGCAAAGCTAGAGCCTGGCAAAAGACACAGCAGAGCGAGCGACCAAACAGCGGCGCGCAGGCGGGTTTTGAGGGAGGAGGCCCAAGAGGTCATTCCTCTTCCAAGGCTCCTTGTGGGCTTAGCGCATTGGCTAGGTCGAGTTTGCCATGGCCATAAACTTCATCAATGCCGGCGGCGCCGATATCGGTCGCGGTGCCCAACAGCAAATCTTTTAATTGCGTGCCGTTGAGAAAGGGAAATTTATGGCGAACCAAAGCGGCGGCTCCGGTTACGCGCGGGGCTGCAAAAGACGTGCCCGCTCCGTCACCTGGGGCCAAAACATCATCATGGGCAACAATAAAGTCGTTTTTCATATCGCCCGCCGTATGGCTGTAGGGCGCGATATCTGTGCCTGCATCGTTGAGGGAGCCTACCCAAATCATGGCGTCTTTATCGGCCAAGCCATTGGCTCTTTGCTGATAGACAACGGCGGCATCAAAACTGCACTCTTGAATGCGTCGGTCGGGGCATAGCTCGCCCGAATTGCCCGCCGAGAAAACAAACAACATGCGACCGCTATAGGTCGCCGGACCCGTGGTGCGATAATTGCTTGCCACAGAAGCGGCTACATCCGCGTCAAAGCCCGTATATTCTGCTTGCGTGACATGGTTGAAACGAGCCAGTCCTAACGAGTTATTAACGATATGAAAATCATTGGCATCGAAATCTGCCCAAGCGGTAAAGGCGCTCGACATAATGAGGTCGAAATGGCGCATCTCGAGCGTGGCTTCGGGCGCCACGGAATTGACCACGACAGAGACCAATTCACCATGGCTGTCGATCCGGTCGTTTCCGGTGAACTCATCTAAGACCGCGACTTTTACGCCTTTTCCGGTCCATCCGGCATCCCATTGGGTGGTGGCCCCTGTGTCGGTGCTGGCAATCGGCAAATCGCCGGTGTTGAGGGCCGTGTGGGCGCTAAATAGCGAGCCGAAAGAGCCTCCAGACGGGGCATCATAGGGATGCTCGCGCAAGCTGGCGCCCAGAAACAAAGCGCTGGTGGTTGCGGCCCGCGTCGAGGGCGCCCCCATCTCGTATGTGGAGCCATATTCGCTCGTGGAATCTTCGCTGCTTTGGCTGTTTCCGCCAACATTGATGGGGTCAATTTTGACATCTTGCGAAAATTTTCCGCAAGCTGCCAGACCCGGCAGCAGGGCGAGGCATAAAAATATGCGCGCGGCCTTGATTGCCCCTGTCGGCAGGCTTGATGTCGAAACGCTCGACCGCATTTTACTCACTCACTCTATACGCAACACTAAAATCCGATTTTTTCAGACTTTTGGTCTCTAAGCAAGTGTTCTAGCTGCGCCAGATTATTTGCCAGCTTGCAAAGCCCTGAGGCATAGCTAAGCTAACCGTCAATTTCATATTTACCTTCAGAGGCAGAGGAATTTCCGCATGAGCCAAACCATCGATTTCATTTTTGATTTTGCCAGCCCCAACGCCTATCTGGTGCATAAAATTGTGCCCGCTATGGAGGCGCGGACGGGCGCAAAATTTAACTATATCCCCTGTCTTTTGGGCGGAATTTTTAAAGCGACCAACAATCAGGCGCCGATGATCGCCTTTGGCGACATTCCCAATAAAATGGCTTATGAAAACCTAGAAATGCAGCGTTTTATCGAGCTTCACGAGCTCCGTAAATTTAAAATGAACCCGCATTTCCCAGTCAATACGCTGATGCTGGCCCGCGGCGCCATTGTCGCGCACCGCGATGGATTTTTGCTTGCCTATATTGATGCGATGGTCGCAGCGCTGTGGGAAGATGGCCTAAAACTCGACGACCCAGAAGTGCTGCACAAAGCCTATGGCGATGCCGGCTTTGATGCCGATGCGCTGATGGCGCAAATGAGCGAACCCGAGGTCAAAGCCCAATTGGCCAGCAATACCGAACAAGCGGTGGGGCGCGGCGCCTTCGGCATTCCGACGTTTTTTGTTGGCGAAGAGATTTTCTTCGGCAAAGAACGCCTCGATCAAGTCGAGGCGGCGTTGAGCTCAAAAGCCTAATTAAGCGGTGAGCCTTCCAGTGTGATGCGGTGCATTTCGCGGCGCACACCATGGTAATCGTTCAAGGCATAATGCCAGGTGCAGCGATTGTCCCAAATGGCAATCGAGCCTTCGGCCCATTTAAAGCGGGTCGTGTGCTCCATCAGCGTCGCATGTTGGTATAGATAATCCAACAAGGGCTTGCTTTCGTCCGCGCTCCATCCTTCAAAATGCAGCGTAAACGCAGGGTTTACATAAAGCGCTTTGCGGCCACTTTCGGGGTGCGTGATGATGACCGGATGCACAGCATCTTGGGTCGCTTTATCGGCGTTTTCAAACACGCCATCCATCTCGTCGCGATAGGCCGATTGGTCGCCGAAAATATGTCGGCTCGAATGCACAGCCTTCATGCCTTCCAAAGTGGTTTTAAGGCCCGGAGACAGACTTTCGTAGGCCTTATACATGCAGGCAAACAGCGTGTCGCCCCCAACTTCCGGGGTCTCGCGCGCTAGCAAAATAGAGCCCATGGCAGGAATGTGGTCGTAGCTATGGTCGGTGTGCCAGCCGCCGCCGATATTGGTAATCTGGTCTTTTTCTTTAGTGACGGAAGCGATTTTTTCATAGCCATCTAGCTTGGGGAAAAAGCGATTTACGTTGATGTCGCCCCAGCGTTCGGCAAATTCGATATGCTGGTCGGGTGTGATGGTTTGGTCTCGCAAAAACACCAATCCATTGTCGACAAAAGCTTTTTGAATGAGCTGGAACTGCGGGTCGGTCAGCGTTTCATCGATGTTCACATTGGTCACTTCGACGCCCACGCCGCCAGACACCGGCTTGATTGCAATATCATCCATAGTTTTTCTCTCCCTATTTAACCGAAACTCTACACAAGAAGCCTTGTTAAAGACAAGATGGTTTTTCCCCCATCCGCGATTGCGCCTCCCCAAGGGGTGAGGGGGCAATGGGGGGCAATGGGGGGGGCTTTTTCGGCCGCAGCGAGGCGATGTAATTCCGCCATTTGTGGTAATTTTGTGAGGAAAACTGTGGTAAAACAAAGCAGGAGCGAGTGATTCGAAATGTCATGGGCTTTGAGGGCGCGTGCCAGATGTTTTGGGGCGCTGAGTAACGGGTGTTAATTTTGCGTAAGGTTGTTGAAGCCAATGAGTAAAGCGGAAGCCTTTCTCGCCAGTGCCGTGCAAATCGCCGGACCGCTTACGCGTTTGCAAGAACGCATTGTGGCGGTGAAGCTTCACCCAGATGCCGTCTCGGTTATGCAGCTCAACCCCACGTTAGAGGATTGGAAATTGGATCGTCTGGTCAGCTGGTCGCTGGACAATGCCATCGGGCGCCAACCGGTGCAGGAAAACTACCCTTATCTCGTAGATCAAATTGCCGCCGCCGCCAATGAAGCTGACGTCGACGGGGTGGATGCCGGCATCTCCATTCCCGCGGCTTTGTTCGATACAAGAACCCTCAATTTGCCCTTTATGTCCGAGGCCGATCTGGCGGAAGAAGCGCAAGAGCCAGAGTTTTGGGAAGAGTTTGACCCCGAGTTGAACAATCTTGTTGGCCGTGTGGTCAAATTTCAAATTCTATATAGCAATGAAAATGAAGATCGCACCGTGGTGCTTTTGTCTTCCATTGGCGTGGCCGACCTAGAGCGCTATCGCGCCTTGATGTTGGACGCTAATTTGCTGCCCGTGTTTATCGAGAATGAAATATTCTCCCTCGTAAACGGCATTTACGCGCGCATGAGCTCGGATGATATCTACAAACCTTTTTCGATTGTGCATTTGTGCCCGGGCAATAATCTGCTGGTCTCCAACATGCGTGGCAGTCTGGTGACGCAAAAAATTAACATCTCCGATTTCGATGAGGCCCTGCTCATGGAGCTAGAGGCCGTCGATGGGCCGAGCGGAGACTTTTGGGATGAAGTGGCCATTCGCGTCAGCGAGCAGGTGAAACAAGCGATTGCCTTTGTGGTCGAGACCTATGAGTTTCCCAATCCAGACAAAGTGTTTTTCGTCTCTGAATATAAATCCATCGATAATTTTGTCACGCTCGTGGAAGACCGCTTGGGCGCGGCGCGCGTTATTGTTTATGACGCGATGGAAGATGTGGATGTGCCCAATGAGCACGCCAAATATGTCGACTATTTTGAAAACCCCTCGGTGTTTACCACCGCCGTGGGGCTGGCGACACAAGGGATGAACGTAGAAGGGCGCGGGCACGACCATTTGCACCGCCGCCTGATCTCGATGAACTTTCTAGAAGACGCGCCCCGCATTCGCCGCAACCGGCAATTGGGAGCGTTGAACCGCATTCTGACTTTGGCGATTCTCGCTGTCATGGTTTTCTCGGGCAGTGTTCTGGGCATCAATACGATTCCGGCCTATCTGCAAACCCGAGAGGCTTCCAAACAATTCAACCAAGCGCAAAGCATTGCGCAAACCCAAAACCTGCGCCGCTTGGTCAGTGAAAAAAAGCTTCTGGAGGCCAATTCGTTGGTCGCCAGTATGCAAAAAAATACCGTGCGCCGTGGCCATGCCAAATTTCTAATGGCGCTGCCGTCTCTGCTGCCCATCGGCACCGAGCTGCAAGGGCTGACGATTTCCCAAACCGATGGCGTGGCTTTATCTGGCTTGGCGACCAGCAATGAGCAGGTCAATGAGATCAAACGAAATTTGCGCACCCAAGGGTTTGTAAACCGCGATCCGGCGGTAGATTTGAAACGCGAAGATGATTATTGGGCGTTTCAAATGACCTTAAAACTGGCGAGGTCTGAGTGATGTCGCAGTCTCGCCTGCCACCCGAAATGCCGTCTGTTATGGCGTCTACCGCTTCGCTTTCGCCAGAGGCGCGCGCGCTATTGAGCGAAATAACTTCGGCCAGCGCGCCGTCGTTTGCCTCGCTTGGAGACGCGCCTTCGCCCGCCATTATTCTAGCGCCCCATCCCGATGCGCGCGCCGATGCTTTCGCTGATTTGCTGAACCATGTCGGCGATGGCGAGCTTGCGGTTTCCGGCTCGACTTTCGATGAAGCGTCCGCTTTGGCGGCCGTGGATAAATACAATGCAGAAAAAAATGCGGCGCCAACCGCTTCCGACGCCGCGTTTGACGTGTCTGGTGCCTCAGACACCTCAGGCGCCTCAGACGCAAGCGAGGCTCGAGACGACATTGGATTGGAAGAGAGCGAAGATTTGCTCGATGAAGATGTTTTGGCGGCCATGGATGACGACCCGTTTTTTGATTTGGAGGATGAGCCTGCCACGGGCTTGCGCGGGGTCTTTGCCCGCCTGACGCGCCTGACACGCAAAGGCGGCGCAAATGCCAAGCGCTTGGTTGGGGTAAAAGACGCAAACGCCGCTTATCGCTCTCAATCCGGGCGCTCGCTCTTGCCGTTCACCATTATGCGGACTTTGGTTCTCGTGCTGGTCGCTGCCGTTCCGCCCTTGGTAAATTTGACCGTTATTCAACCGCAAATATCCGACAATAATCGCAAGCTGACTCAAATTCGGACCTTTGAGGCGAAGAGCCAAGAGGACCAAAAAATTGCCGATGCGGTAGCCGGAAATCTCGTGCGCGTGCAGAAAATGGCGGAACTTAAAGTTAGTCAATTGATGCCAGAGACGGCTTTTCAAGATTTGTTCACTGGTTATTTGGCGGCTTTGCAAAAATATGATGTCGAAATATTGAGCTATAACGTGGCTTCCGATAAGCAACGCAAAGTTGTGGTGGGCACGCAAGTGCAAGAGGCCAGCCTTGTAGCGATGGAGTTGGTCGGGCGCTACGATGTCTACACGGAAATCAGGCGGGTTTTCGTGGAGCAAAGCCAAAACATTCAAGTGTTAAACGAGGCCTTTGAAGTGGTTCCCGGCAGTTTGGATTTAAAAATCAAAGCGCGATTCCTCGTGCCAACTTTACGCGACTATGATGCCGAATTAGACACCGTCGTGGACGCAAAGAAAGAAAACGGATGATGCGATACCTCTTTAAAATACCGCTTCTTTTGAGCCTTCTCGTGGCGCCCGTTTTGGCGCAAGAGACGACGGCAAAAGTAAATGCCAAAGCCGCTGATCCCCAAGATCCCTTTGTGCGGGGGCTGCAGCGCTTGGATGAGAAATTGCGCATGCAACGAGAAGCCCAAAGCTTGGCGCGCAGCGCGCTGGAGTTAGAGCAAAGAAAAACGCGCGAAGCCAATGGCGAGATAATGCCCGGTGGGGGGCTAGGGATGCCAGCGCCGCTGTCCGACCCCGATTTCTTTACGGCCTATGCGGCCAGTCAATATCGCCTCGATGGTTTGGTTCTATCGCGCCCCGACCAAGAGCCAGTGATTCATATTTACGAACAAAAAATAAAGCCGAGAGACAGTGTTCTTTATTGGTCAGGCGACGATAGGCGCTGGATTTATGAGCGCGTCGGGGCGGAAAAACTATCGGCCATTGCCAAGAAATTATGGATGAAACCGGCTGATATCCTGGCCATGAACGGCGTCTTGCGCGAAGGCCAATTGAGCCAACCAGGGCGGCTTTATGTGTCGCCGCGCGACAATGGCCCGCTGACGCATATTGTGCGTCGCGGCGATACATTGGCCAAATTAGCCGCCGCCTATGACACAGATGCGGCGCGTTTGCGGGTGCGCAATAATTTGGATGCCAAGGCTACGCTGATTATCGGCAAGCGGTTTTTGGTTCGCGAAAAAGCCATTGATGAGCGCTTGTCGCGCATGGCCGTGCCGCAACCGCCACGCCTTGATGTTAGCTCGCTTGAAAAAGCGCGTTTGCCCTATGCGCGGCTTGGTCAATATTCCACCAAGGCGAGTGCTTTGCGCGGCGCGCGCGAGTTCTATTTGAAATATTATGAGTTCATGGACAGCGATATTTTGCTGCGCATGGAGCGCGACCCCGACCAAAAAGAGCAGGTGTTTTACAATATGGACATCGGGCCTCTGCGCTCGCAGCGCCATGGCGAGGCGTTTTGCAGTTTGTTCCGCAAAGATGAGTTGCCATGCCTCGTGGTGGCGCGCGTGCCAGGCCCCGAGCGGGTGCAAAATTTCGATAGCCAAGCGATTATTTCGCTCAGCCCTTATGTGTTTTTCGACGGCGACGAACAAATGGATACGGGCAGCACCGATGTGGAGCGCGTGACCAAGCTCGAATATTTGCTAACCGAGGGGCAAGAATTAGGCAATGCCGAGGGCACGATTGCGAAAATCACCGCCAAGCGGATTATGCTGACCGATGCCAATGGCTATTTGCTGACTTTGCCTTTGAATAAAATTCCTGAGTTAGACCCGATTGAAAAACGCAAAGCCGAAGAGGCCGCCCGCCAAGCGCAAAGAGACCAGGCGGCAGCGGTGGCAGCGGCCGCGGTGGGGGGTATAGAGGGCCCCGATGCGCCGTCTTTGGAGAACTCGGGCTTGGCGAGAGAATTGAAGGAAAACGAAGCGGCAAGGCGCAGCGGCAGCAATAGTTTCATTAAAGATTTGGCAGCCAAGCCGAAAAAGATTGAGAAGTAAAACCCTCGTGCAAGGTGTAGGTGAGTTGAGATGATTGAGTACACAAAAGATGTTGCGGACAGGGTGTTGCGAATTTTGCAAGCCAGTGGGCAAGTCGATGCGGAAAAAATGAAAGAGGTCATGGTCGCCGCCGAGTCGCGTTCGGGGCGTGCCTTGGCGATGATGATGAAAGAGCTGGTCGATGAAGAATTGGTGATGAGCGTTTTGTCGCGCGCCTATGCTTTGCGCCGCCGCAATATTGCGCCCGCCGATATCGCCCCCGATGCTTTAACCGCCATCCCAACGAAAATGATTACCGAGGAACATATTATTCCTTTCGCGCGCGAAGGCCGTTTCTTGCGGGTCGGCACAGTGGACCCGACCAAGGCGACTTTGGCCAATCAGATCAAAGCGATTAGCAATCAAAATGTTGAGTTCTTCCTTATCAAGCCAAGCGAATTTGAAGCCTGTATGGAAGCGCCAGAAGTGCATGATCTGGTTTTTGGCAAGGAAGAAGAGGCCAAACAAGCCGCGCCCGATCCGACACCGAAAAAGCCCGTGCGCCGACGCTCGGCCTATGACATTGATGACCCAAAGCTGGTTATCAAATTTGTCGACGATATTTTGCAACAATCGATTGTGACCGACACGTCGGATATTCATGTGGAGCCCTATCGCGAAGCCGCGCGTATCCGTTTCCGGGTCAATGGGGTGTTGGTGGCGCAAGACCAATTTGCAGAATATTTATTCCATAATTATCTTGCGGTCGTGACGCGTTTTAAAATTCTGGCTGATTGCGATATCTCGGAGAAACGTTTGCCGCAAGATGGCGCGATCACATTTAGAACTGGCGATGGTGAGGATGTAGACACCCGCTTTAATGTTCTGCCTGGCAAAAACGGCGAACGCATATGTATTCGTTTGCTCAAAGGGGACCCGTCGCTGTCGATTGATAAAATCGGTTTTAAAGAAAGCGATTTGGAAAAACTCAAAGAGGCCATCACAGCCCCCCAAGGCATGGTTCTGGTAACAGGGCCCACAGGGTCGGGTAAAACCACGACGCTTTATGGCGCGTTACAATATATCAACGACCCCGGCACGAATATTATGACGGCGGAAGACCCGGTTGAATATTACCTTGAAGGGCTGGGGCAGACGCAAGCCAACGAAAAAATTGGTCTCTCGTTCTCCTCTATTTTGCGCGCTTTCTTGCGCCAAGACCCAGAAGTCATTCTGGTTGGCGAGATTCGTGATACGGAGACTGTCGAAATTGCCGTGAAGGCGGCCCTGACGGGTCACCTTTTGCTCTCCACCTTGCATACCAATGACGCGATTGCCACCATCTCGCGCTTGCTCAATATGGGCGTGCCCAGCTTTATGATTTCGGCCGCGCTATCGTTGATTGTAGCGCAGCGTTTGGCGCGTAAAAACTGCCAAGAGTGCCTGATACCCGACGAGAGCGCCACGCCTGCGGCCTTGAAATATATTGGCTTTAGCGATGCAGAAATTGAAACCATGAGGCCGCAAAGAGGCGGCGGCTGTGCGGTCTGCGAAGGCACTGGCTACAAGGGGCGGCAAGGTATTTACGAAGTGCTTCGGGTGACCCCTGAGGTGGAGCAGGCTATTTTGGCGGCAGCTCAAGCGCCTGAAATTTTGGAAGCTGCGCGGAAGGATAACTTTTTGACGATGCAAGAAGTTGGCCGAGATTTCCTCGCCGATGGGGTTTTGTGTCTTGAGGAATTCTCACGCGTGTTGGTGGTGAGCTAGATGACGCATTACGCATATGCTGGCGTCCAGGGTGGCAAGAAGGTCAAAGGTAAAATCGAGGCCACGTCTTTGGCGCGCGCGCGCTCGGCACTTCGCCAAAAGCGCGTGCGGATTAAAAATATCAAAGAGCTGAAAGAAAAGAAAAAAGGAGCCATGGATATCGAGATTACCTGGGGCCCATTTGGAAGTATTCCGGCCAAAGAAATCTTAATGTTCACCAAAAAACTATCCACTATGATCCGCGCTGGCCTGCCCATTTTGGACAGTCTGATTATGGCGGCAGGGCAGACCAAAAACCCCAATATGAAACGCGCCGTTACTCAAATGGTGGAAGCGCTAAACGATGGTGTGCCGCTTTCCGAAGCCTTTAAAAGGCAGAGCCGCCATTTTGATAATGTTTACCTCAACATGATTGAAGCGGGCGAAGTGTCGGGTATGCTCGACAAATTCATCGATAAGCTGGTGGAAATTCTCGAAAAACAGCAGAAGATTAAATCCGGCATTAAGTCAGCGATGTTCTACCCGATAACCCTGATTACGGTGTCGCTTGGTATTTCTATTTTCATGCTGACCAATGTGGTGCCGACTTTCCAAGAAATGTATGAGGGCATGGGTATTCAACTGCCAGGCCCCACGCAGGCCATTGTGGATGCCAGCGAATGGATTGCGGATATTGGCAATGTGGCGGGTGTTTTTGGAACGGTTTTTGGCATTATTACGTTTCAAAATATGATGACGAAATACGTCAAACCCTACCGCACAGCCTGGCATGCCTTGCAGCTAAAAATGCCAATTTTTGGCGGTATTATTATGATGGCCGTGGTGGCGCGCTCGTCTTTGTTGATGGCCAATTTATTTGCCGCTGGCGTGAGTGTTCTCGAAACCCTCAATGTGGCCTCGACGGTTACCACCAACACTATTTTCTTGAACGCCTTCGGGCGGGTAAAACGCGACGTGATGACGGGGGCCGAGCTTTCCAGTCTCTTTGCCAATGAAAAAGTCTTCCCATCCGAGTTATCGCAGTTGATTGCCGTGGGCGAACGCACCGGTAATATGGAAGAAATGTTGAACTCGATTGCCAATTATTATGAGGAAGAATTCGACGCTTTGGTCGAGGGTCTGTCGACGGTTATTGAGCCGGTGATGATTGTGTTTGTCGGTGGCCTCGTCGGGATGATGGTTGTGGCGCTCTATTTGCCAATCTTCTCGGCTGGGGATCTGGCGGGTGGTTAAACCGTTTACGCCGGATCCATAGGCACGCCTTCGCCGCACCAATCGTCTTCAAATGTGCGCGGCCAGCTGGTGCCCGTGTCGACGTCATCGGGGACAATCGCGGGTTGAGGGGCTTTTCTGCGACACAGACCCTCAGGCGTGCGGGTCGGGACAGATAGCATATGCGCATCCCAAAACCGGCAATGGCGGCAATGGACAATCGGCGTCGGTGCCACAGGGGCGGAAAAAACTTCATCTTGCATGGCGTCAAATTGCTGGATGGATTAGAAAAAAGCAAGATTGATTATTTATTTTGTAATGAAGATCTATATTTTTATTCGAGTTGTAGTTTTGGAGTTTACAGTGACACAAGAAATTAAGGCTATGCAGACAGCAGATGTGGGCCAACTCGCCAAGGTAGTAGAGGCGGTTTTGGTTTCGGTGCGCGACAAACGCACCCAAGTGCGCCTCGCTTTGGCGGCCATGTTGTCGGGCGGCCATTTGCTCATCGAGGATGCTCCGGGCATGGGCAAAACCAGCCTGGCGCGCGCGCTGGGCCATCATTTGCAATTAAACTGGAGCCGGTTGCAGTGCACCAATGACACCACGCCGTCCGATATTGTGGGCGTGAATATTTTTGATCCTAAATCTGGCGGCTTCGATTTTCGCCAAGGCCCTGTATTCACCCAAGTCCTCTTGGCCGATGAGTTGAACCGGGCGCCATCAAAAAGCCAATCGGCGCTCTTGGAAGCCATGGCCGAGCGTCAGGTTACGGTCGATGGGAATAGCTTTGCTTTGCCGGCGCCCTTTATTGTCATTGCAACGCAAAATCCCACGGAACAAATTGGCGTGTCGCCGCTACCCGAATCTCAGCTCGACCGGTTCGCTGTGTCGTTCAGCCTCGGCCTGCCGTCCAGCGATGTGGAGGCTGATATTTTGCGGGATGCGCGCTCGGGCCAAGATAATTTTGAGCAGGGCACGCCTGTGTTAACCACAGGCGCCTTTCATGCTTTGCAACAGCAGTGCCATGAGGTTGATTTTTCCGACCCCATCATCCGCTATTTGCAAGACTTGGCGGGGCAATTGCGCGCCGCTAGTTTGCCCAATTTATCGGTGCGAGCTTTGATGCAAATCAAAGGCCTGGCGCAGGCTCATGCGATGATTGAGGGGCGTGACTTTTGCGTTCCCGAAGACATTCAATCTGTGTTCGTGCCAGCGCTCCAGCATCGCCTCGGCCCCGTTACGGGCGCCTCTTCGGCTTTGTTGAACGATAGCTTGCTGCAAGTGAGCGCGCCTTAGGCGGGGGTCTTTGTGAGCGAACCCGTCTCCATATCTTCGAAAAACACGCGCTCGAGTGTAAAGCCGACGGGTCGTTTGTCTTTGTCGGAACGCATCACGCGAGCGCTGTCGGCGCGGCGCAAGCGATGGCTCAAAGGCGCATGGCAAATTCGCCAATCGAATATTTTCATCCTGCCCAATCGCTTCGGCCTTTATGCCGGCTTTCTGGTGCTCGCCAGTTTCGCTATGGGCTATAAAGTGCAGAATAATTTCATTCTACTGGCCGTGATTTTTCTCTTCCTTGTCTTCATGTTGTCGCTGATTGCCAGTGTGCGTAATTTGCAAGGACTGGAAATGGAAGCCGATGTGGCGCCTTATTATTTTGCTGGCGAGCGACAATATATTCGCCTTGTGTTTCGCAAAAAACAGCCCGCTTTCAACCTCACGTTACACGCCGGCGGCGACACGATGGCATTGGATATGTCGAGCGGTGCCACGAGCCTCTTGGTTCCCGTCGGAGATTTCGAGCGCGGGGTACATCCTATTTCGTCGATTAAAATTCAAACCCTCTTCCCTTTTGGTATCGCGCGGGCTTGGAGTTGGGTTCATCCGCCCGGGGATTTAGTGGTGGCGCCAAACCCACAAGAGCTGGCGCCTGCCCGCTATCCGCGCAGCAATCCAGCCATGGCGTCGGCTTCCGACAAAAAACGCCAGCAGAATAATTTTGCCGATGAGCTAGGGGATTTGCGCGACTACCAAGATAGCGATCCGCCAGCGCGCATCGACTGGAAGCGCTATGCGGCAACCCGTGAAACGATGGTGCGCGAACATGGGCTCGACACCCAAGGCGAAGTCCTCTTGCGCCAACCCGCTACGACGCTGGAGGAGGCTTTGTCTTATTTGTCTGGCGGCCTGCGTGTGGCCGAACGGATGGGAGCCCCGGCGCGCATGATGCTGCGCGGCGATGACAGCCAAAACGCTGAGTATGTGGTTCATGACACACCAACCCGAGAGCAGGCTTATTATGCCCTTGCCCGCGCACAATAACCCGCAACCCCATCCGCTATTGGCGGCAATGGAGCGGTTTCTGCCGGGCACGCCAGAGGCTCAGCTGACGGGCTTATTGTTATATTTGGCTGCGTTCCCGATTGCGATATCGCTCACGGTGATGACCGATTGGCGCGCCTTTTTGCTTTATACCGCCATGTGGCCGGTCGCCTTAATGGCGCGCAATCGCTGGCGCATGGGGCTTATTTGCCTTCTGGCGCCGCTGGTGATGTTTGTTTTGGCGCAATGGGTGCGCCCACCTCAGGCTGGTTTTTTTATGCTTTTGGTCTTGGTTTTATCGGCTTGCGAGCAAGTGCAAGCGGATGGCCGCCCGGGCGCCTTCAATATTATCGGGGTTATTTTTCCAGCCCTTTGCGTGATGGTGCTATCGGCGAATGTGTTTATGTTTCTGCTGCTTCTGGTGAGCGTGATTTTTTACATTGGCGTCTTTACTTTGCGCATCAACGGCATGCCTTTATCGGGGTTGCGTATCCGATTGCTGCCGATCCTTTTGGCGCTCAGCGGATCTTTGTTTTTCGCCATCGCCGCCTTTATTCTCATGCCGCGCATCAATGCCAGTGCGCTGCCTGGGTTTCAACAAGAAGACGCCTCAAGCGGCGTCGGGGAGGAGCTGGATATGGGGCGCTTCTCCAATGTTATTCTCAATGGCGAAGATGCCTTTCGCGCTTTTGTGCCAAAGCCCCTGCCATCGCAAGATTTGTACTGGCGGGTGCATGTTTTAACCACCATGAAGGGCGCGCGCTGGCTGCGTGACCCGAGCGCCAATTTGGCGCGGGGTCTGCCAGACTTCATGGCTAAATTGGGCGATGTTTCTCGCCCGGTTGCCTATCATGTCCGCCATGCCGAAGCGGCGCCCAAATGGCACCCGGTGCTGGGCGTGCCCACTCGTGGCGCCATCGACCGAGACGCCATGTTAAACCCGCAAGGCGAGTTTGTGCCCATAAAGCCATCGTCTGTCCTAAGCCAACAGGTCAAAATGCGTGCCGCCCTAGACAACCCTTATTCGGCGCGCCAAATTGGCGAGACGCGCATCGACGGCCAGCAAAAATTGGCCGCCTGGGCCCGCCAGACCTATCGCCAGCTGGGCTCGCGAGAAGCCTTTGTGGGCCATTTGTTGCAGCGCTTCCGCACCGGCGGCTATGGCTATACTTTGTCGCCCCCGCGGCTAGAAGGCGCGGATAGCGAGAAGCTGGATGATTTTTTCTTCGCCACAAAAATGGGCTATTGCAGCCATTATGCCATGGCTATGGCTACGGCTTTGCGCGCGGCAGGCATTCCCGCCAATGTCATTATCGGCTATGCGGGCGGCGAGTGGAACGGCTTTGGCGGCTATTACCGGGTTCGCCAGTCCGACGCGCATGCTTGGGTTGAGGCCGAAATGGCCCCCGGCCAATGGCAACGTTTTGACCCGACACAATTCGTGCCCGATGCCAGATTGCAGTTCCGCTCGCGCCAAATGGCGGCCTCGCGCATTGGCGAGCAAGAGGGCTGGCGCGGAAGTTTGGCGCGCGGAGCCCAACGGATCGACGCTTTTGTCACGCGCCTAAATAGCGACATTGTTCTTTATGATGAAGCGGCACGCCAAGAGCTTTTGTCCGGTAGTTTTCTGGGGCGGCTCATTTCTTTCGTTACTTTTTGGTTGGTTGCCAGTGCCATATTGCTTGTGCCGCTGGCGCTCTGGCGCTGGTGGGGGCGGCGAGACCCGCTGCTTCGTCTCGACCAAGCGTTTTTCAAACTCGGCGCCAAACAGGGTGTAGAGCGTCAGGTTCATGAGGGACGATTGGCATATGCGGCGCGCTGGAAACACGCGCATCCAGATATGCCCAAGCCCCGCTCAGCTAGCATCGAGCAGTGCGCCATTTTGCTATGCGAAATGATGTTTAAGCTAGATCCAAATGGTAAGACGCTCGAAGCTCAAGCCGCAACGCGACGCCAGATTGGGCAGCATTTGCAAATTATTCAGCGGCAAAAATTTAAATCTTAAACGTTAAGTCCAAGCGGTTTTTGCCATTGTCATGCCACCAATTTGCCGACTCGGTGGTTTCGAGAATGAAATGTGTGCCCAATCCACCTTCGCGCAATTGATCTAGGTCTCTTGGGCGCACTTGATCCAAATCAATCAGGGGCGCGGTGTCTGTTAGGCTGATGTTCAAATGGCCGTCGCTAATATAGCCAACAACTTCAATGTGGCCTGTCATGCCTTCGGGGAAAGCATGGAGAATGATGTTTTGAGTGGCCTCATCAATGGCCAGATTGACAGGCATGATGATGGCTTGGGCTGGCGTACCGTTTAGCGTGCGTTCTATTTCGCGTCGCAAGCGGCGCAACTCGGGCACTTCGTTTAAAACAGAAAATCTGAACAAAAGCTCTTCGCCAGCCAAAGATGGCTCCACGATGACGGCCTCGAGGGGGAGCGATGTTCTTACTTTTGGGGCGCAGCCCAAACCCAAAACCGTCAAGTCATCTGGCAGCGTTATTGTCTTTCGTTGCACAATCTCAACCGTGTGTTCGACCTGTACCTTAATGGGAAGGTCCATCTGTTCGGCCAAGATGGTTGCCAATTTCGTGGCGCCAAACATTTGGCCGTTGATCTCGGCTTCGGTGATGCCGTCGGAATAACAAAAGAAACGGCAATGGGTTAAGTCATGGGTTTCCACCACAATGTCGCCGGCCTCGAAATCGAGAATGCCAAGCGGCTGTAAGCTGGCTTCGACATAAGCGAAACTCTGATTGGCGTCTAGCAAAAGGCCTGGTTCATGGCCTGCGTTGCAACACTGCATTTCATGGGTTTCAGGGTGATAGCGGCCAATGATGGCGGTGGCGAACATGCCGTTAAAGGCGGTCTCGACCAGTTCCATATTTACCCGTGCGGCCAATTCATCGACCTCTGGTTCCGCGCGGCTCATCGAGCGAAACAAGGAGATGGTCTTTGCCATCACAAGCGCGGCGTCTGTGCCTTTGCCAGAAACATCGGCCATGCAAAAATACAAATACTCGCCGCGCATGACATAGTCATATAGGTCACCGGAGACGCCTTTTTTGGGAATATTGACGCCGTGAATAAACTCATATTCAGCATTTGGAAATAGGCTTTCTTGTACCCGCGAGGCCATGGCCAGGTCGCGCTTGAAACCGTCGGCTTCCACCATGCGGGTGGCCATATGGGAATTGGCCAAGGCGAGGGCGGCGCTTTTGCCATAGACCGAAACCAGCGAGGCATCTTGATCGGTAAATAATTTACCGTCCCTACGATTGATCAACTGCAACGCGCCATAGTGTCGGCCATTGCCCGATACGGGCACGCAAATCATAGATTTGGTTTCAAACCCTGTCTTGGCATCGACGGCGCCGGTAAAATCATCATCCAGCGACGTGTCGGGCACAAAGCGCGGACGATCACTTTGGGTCACCGCGCCAACAATCCCGGCCGTGGCAGGTATTTCCAGACCCGTAATATCGGTGGGCCCAATGCAGGCCTCACACTTTAAAACGCCACGCTCTTCATGGAGGTAAAAGAAACTAGCCGCTTCGGCACCAATTTGGGAGCGAATGTAATCTAGTCCCTCATATAATGTCTGCGACATGTCTGAGCTGGACGCGAAAGCCGCCATCATTCGATAGATGATATCGAGAGGCTGTGTGATGTCTTCCGAGGCGTCTTTCATCGAGCTGGCTTAAAAAGTGCCTGGCGTGAAACTGCCGCCGCCACCTTCCCTGCCTCCGTCGCCCGCGTCGCCCGTGTCGCTTGCGCTCGGGCTTTTGGGCTCGCTTGGGGCAGGCTCGGGAGAGGCAATAGGGGCGGCAGCTGGTGTGGGGGAGGCGACCGGCTCTGGTTTGGGCTCTGGTCTGGGCTCTGCTTTGGGCTCTGGCTCTGGCTCTGGCTCTAGCGCTGGTGCGGGCCTCGGGGTGTTGGTTTTGGACAGCTCAGCAATCAAATCTGCATCCGAGCTGGCTTGTCCCATCGCACCTTGGGCAACGGCGTCGGCAATTTGTGTATCGCTGCCGCTGGCTGGCGAAAACACATCCACGCCCACCAATTGCGACGGGCCCGTTATGGCTTCAATGGGTAAAATTTTGTCTAATTTGGCGAGCTGTAAAACCCGCACGGCTTCATCGCTGATTTTGGCAATGGTCAAGGCAATGCCCATTTGTTTGCAAGACTGCATGGCAATGATTAAAATCGAAACACCGGAGCTGTCGAGATAGCTCACATTGGCAGCATCAATGGTCAGACCGCGCGCGCCGACTAACTTGCCAACCAATTGGGATTTAATATCTGGCGTGACCTCAAGGTCTATATCCCCTGCAATTGTAAGGTATATAGTTTCATTTTTATCGCGTTTAAATTGAAATGCCATCGTTTATAATCCTTAAGTCATAGATAATACTAGACGTTTTTAAGTAACAGCACATCAAAAACTTAACATATCTATTGCAAATGAGCGTTTTTTACTGCTAGTTTCGCTTTGTTGGGTTCGCGCATGTGCGCGTTTATATTAAGAGGAGAGTTCCCATGAGTATTCGCGCAAAAAGCGAAAGAGGCTTTAGCCTTATCGAACTACTAGTTGTTGTGGCTATTATTGGTGTATTGGCAGCGGTTGGCGTTGTTGGTTACCAAGGTTATATCGACAGCACGAAGAAATCTGTTACTGATGCAAACGCGAAAGCCGTGCACCAGTGGTTGATCAACACAAAAACAGTACGCGCTGCTGGCATCGACACCGATCCAGTAGAGTGCAAATCGATAACTTTGACAGCGACAACAACGGCGACAGCCGCGGTTGCTGCTGAAGGTTGCTTTGGCGCGTTGGCTTTGGAAGGCAACCCCTTTGAAAGCTTCAAAAACCCATATAATACATCCCGTACAGGTTCTAATGCCGTTCACGCTGTGGCCGATGATTCGACAGCCGTAACCGATGGCACAACCCTTTGCACTGAGTTGCTAACGGGTACAGAAAATGGCGATGTCATCATCCGCGTCAGCGGTGTTGGCGCCAAACATCTGGACGTCTACATGTGCGCCAAAGAAGGCGACAACGATGGCCGACTGACCAAACGTGACACGACGATTAAAAACTTCTAATCGTCTTCGCATGACTTTTGAGAGAGCGCTGTGCTTGCACGGCGCTCTTTTTTTGGAGGAACCGGAGCATGAATGGGTTGAGAGACAAATGGAGAGATGGAATATCCGTCTCTCGCTCGCCGCTTGTGATGTCAAGTTTCCTGCTTCTCCTCGCTTTCAATTATCACTCCGTCGATTTGGGCGAGACCTATGTTTCGCGTAACTTGCTGGCTTGGGTGACTATGGGGCTCGCCGTTATCGGCCTATGGTGGGGGGCTTTTCGAAAAGCGCAGGTGCGGTGGTCGCCGCTTTGGGTCAGCGCGCTTTTCGTGCCCGTGGCTGGGGCTTTTTGGGTGCTGGCCATCCATACTCTGGGGCCATACGACCCTGTGCACGCGGGCCTTTTATATTTACCCGCCATGTTGCTGACGTTTGCCTTTTTTGTTTTGGGCCTTTTGCAACGAGATTTTTCAAACGCGGAGTGGGCGGCTTTCGTGCTTGTCGTTCTGCTTGGCTTTTTGCCGCAATATCTCCTGCATTTTATCAGCTCCAATCCACTGCTGTTTTTCAAGGTTTCCATTTCTTTACCGAGTTTTTGGGTCAAGCCATGGGCTGGGTTTTCGCAATATAATTTGTTTGGATCTTTTCTGGCGAGCCTGATTGTGCTCAGCGCCTGGGCCCTAGCTTGCGTGCCGATGGCCCGCTGGCAACGCGGGCTCATCGTCGCCCTTGGCTTTATCTATGCGAGCGAATATCCGATTATGAGCAGCAAGACGGGAATGCTTGGCACGCTGCTGGGTCTTGCCTTTTTGGCGCTACATCTTTGGCAAGCCAATGGCGACAGATCCGCCCGACGCCGATACTTAATTTATCTGGTCAGCCTTTTGCTGGCCTATATCGTCGTTTCCTTGGCGCTTTCTTGGCACCCCGAAAGGCCATCGAAACTGCCAGACTGGAGTGGCGATAGCCTGTCGATCCGCACGCGGTGGACGATGTGGCTTATCGCTTGGCGATCTTTTTTAGAAGCGCCGATTTTTGGTCATGGTCTTGGCAGCTTTACGGTTACGTATCTCGAGCATTTCTCGCGCTATGGTTTGGCTGAAAACCTCACCTTTTATCGGGTCGTGAGCGTGCCCCATAATTTGGTGATGCATGTCTTGTCCGAAGCGGGGCTTTTCGGATTGCTGACTTTGCTGGCACCTCTGGCAGCGCTGGTTTTTTGGCATATCCGACACAACCCGAACCGTTGGCTGCTGGTCGGGCTGTGCGCGCCTATCGTGTTGCATACCCAAGTGGAATATCCCTACATAGCTTCTGGCGGACATTATTTTCTTTTGGCGATATTTTTAGCTGCCGCATTGGGCAAGACGGCCGCGCCGGAGCGGGTGCTTCATTTGCGAAAACCAAGCTTGGCTCTTGCCAGTTATGGCGCCTTAGTTTTGTTTTGCACAGCGCTCATCTTTCAGTGCGTAATGCTATTAACCTTGATGTCGCGTGCCAGTCAGGCCTTCGACATGGACACGTATCTGCCATTGGATAGGTATGTAGAGCAACGCTATCAAAGCTCGGATTTATCTCACCCCATCATCGGCAAGCGGATGCGCGCTATGGCGGATTTGGTTGTGATCAGCCGAGCCCTCGACGAAGAGCGGGTGGATATTTTGCAAGGGTTCGCTATCGCGTCGATGGAGAAACATGTCTTGCCGTTTTATGCCTCGCCGCCTGTGTGGGATTTGGCTTTTCGAGCTTATGCCGCTACCGGTAACTTGCCAGCCATAGAAGCTCTGATTCAAAAAGTAGCAAAATGGCAGCCCGAACAGGCCGATAAATATCGCCGCGCCTTGCAGACGCCTAGTCCTCGTCTTCCACAATAATCAGGTTCTGCTTTTCCAGTTCATCGACGTATTTGTCCATGGTAATCATGCCGAATTGCGCGCCCGTTTGCATGACGGTGGCGATTTGGGGAATTTTATCCTCGCGAATAAGGTTGCGAACCGCGGGCACACAGACCATCACTTCGAAAGCGCCAATGCGTCCGCCGCCTTTGCGCTTCAGCAATTGCTGCGTCATCACCAATTGCAAAGAGGAAGCCACCATCGAGCGCGCTTGGGGCTGCTCGTCGGCGGGAAACGCATCAATAATGCGGTTGATGGTTTCGGCCGCGCCAGAGGTATGCAAAGTGCCAAACACCAAGTGACCCGTCTCGGCCGCGGTAAGCGCCAAGGAAATCGTCTCATAATCGCGCATCTCGCCGAGCAAAATAATATCCGGGTCTTCGCGCAAAGCGCCCTTCAAGGCAGAGGCAAAACTTTGCGTGTCGCGGCCCACTTCGCGTTGCGAAATAATCGAGTTAATTTCTGTATGCACAAATTCCACCGGGTCTTCGATGGTAATAATATGCTCATTGCGTTCGCGATTGATCTTATTGATCAAGGAGGCCAGGGAGGTCGATTTGCCCGACCCGGTGGCGCCGGTTACCAGAACCATGCCTTTTTTCTCTTTTAAAATATTATGCACAGCGGCCGGCAAGCCCAATTGGTCGATATTGGGAACTTCCGTCACAATGGTGCGCATAATCAGCGCCCAGCCCTTTAGCGTATGATAGCCGTTGGCGCGAAAGCGCGCGCCACGCACGGTAATCGCGAAATCAATGTCTTTGGTTTCGCAAAAACTTTCGTAGTCTTCTTCGGATAATTCCGCGCGAAAAATATCGTCGAGCAAATCATGGGTGACCGGATAGCCTTCCAGCACTTTAATTTCGCCGTTGGTGCGAATGGCCAAGTCACTGCCCGAGCGCATATGAAAATCGGAAATGCGATACTCTTTTGGCAAATTGTCGAGATAGCCATAAATCGGGTTATCTGTCTTATAGGCTTCGGTGTTGGTCGGTGGAGTTGAGTCTGACATACGCTTTGACCTTCGGTCCTACTTACTGACGCGAGTAAATTACACATTATGCATTACAAGTTGCATGTACTCGCTTTATACTAGGCTATCAAATTGTTTGCCAGCGCCAAACCAGAATTTGGCGCGGCTGTTGCGGATATATTATGGGTCTGATTTTTATTACTGGCATCCTTGGGGCCTGTCTTGGCAGTTTTGCCAATGTGGCGGCTTTGCGCAGCCTCGATGGCCGAGACTGGGTGCGCGCGCCTTCCGCCTGTTTTCATTGTCATAAACCTTTGCGCTTTTGGCAGAACGTGCCGATTTTGGGCTATCTTGCCCATGGCGGGAAAACCGCGTGCTGCCAGCACCGCCTTCCCGCGCGCTATCTTTTTGTCGAGCTCGCGATGGCCGCTTTGATGCTTGTGGCTTGGGCGCAACTTTCCCTGCCGGTATTTTTGGCCTTCGTGCCTTTTATGGTTCTGATGGTGGTCATTTTTCTCACCGATATGGACGATTTTATTATCCCTGATTGGACGAGCCTCGGCGGTTTGGCTCTGGGGCTTTTTTTGTCGTTCTTGGGCGCGCCGGGCTTGCCGGACCTCCAAAGCTCGCTGACTGGCGGCGCCGCCGGTTTTGCGCTCATCTATAGTATTAATTTCACCTATAAGTTGTGGCGTGGCCACGATGGCATGGGGTTTGGCGATGTGAAACTTATGGCCATGCTTGGGGTTTGGCTGGGCCCTGTTAGCCTTTTGCCAATCCTATTTTCGGCCAGCCTGAGCGGGGCGGTGATCGGCATTGGGGCGATCTTGTTTCATCGCTTGCAAAACAGCTCCGAGGCGCCGGTTCAATTGCCATTTGGCTGCTTTTTAACGCCGATGGCGCTGCTGTGGCTGTTATTTGCGCCACAGGCTTTGCAGAGCTTGGGTTAAATCTACGATTCATCCACCGATTTTGCGTCAATTGTGTTGCAACAGCCTTTATACTGAAACTTCGAAAGAGATTCGTTTTGGTCGCGCTGGTTTTTGCGCGCTCCGCCAGTAGAGGTTTGGGTAATGAACACACTACGTACCGAAGATGACTATAAGCGCGCCATTCAAGACTATGTGCGCCAAGCCGAAGCCAGCTTAGAAGCCGACTTGGAAAAACGCGATCGCCAGCACGACGACGAACAAAGCGAGCGCATGTCAGACAGCGACTTGCAGCATTACATGCAAGGCCTCGATGTCGCCATTACGCAGGAAGCCACCGTGGCTTTGCGGGCTGAGTTTTTGCGCTATTCGAGCGTCTTTGATACGGGCCGCTCGCGCGAGACCATTCGTCACGCGGTGGCCGACGTCACGCGCCCGCTTATCGAGGAATGGATCAATCGCAATCTCGCTGCCATCGCGCGCGAAGTCATTACCGATGCGATTGTCAAAATCTCTGAAGTGCGCCCAAGCGGCACACCGAGGCGGCCTAAGTAAACGAGAAGAACCAGAAGATTGTAAGTCAAGAGTAGGGTTGAGACGAGGGTAGTATTCATTTTGCGTAACCAAAAGCCAGCATGGAACAAATTAGGGCGCCTCGCGATTGTTGCGATTTTGTGCCTCGATGTGTATGCCTGCGGCAACCGCACGACCCGCGATTTGTCGATGAGCGGAGCGGTACAAAAATTTGACGAACGCCGCGCCGCTGTTCGGGCGCAAAACGCTAAGCTTGATGCGCAAGTCAATGGCGAGGCGCCATTTCAAACCCCCATTAAACCTTTGCCGCCGCGCCGCGAACTGCTGCAAGTGCGCGTGCCCGAAACCATTGCGGTAAGCGATATCGTCGATGGCGTTGTGGCCACGAGTATTTCGGGTGCGCTGAGTGGCCCCCGCTCGCAAGAGGGGCTAAGCCCAAGTGAACGCACGCTATCGTCGCAAACCCGAGCCTTAGACAAACGCATTGAAGTCAGCAAGCGCGACCAACGCGAGCGCCAAGCTACCTATGACCGAGAGAAGCGTTTGCTCGATCAATTGGACATGCGCCATGCCAAAGCGCGCGATTTATTGCTGCAAGAATTCAAATTATCTTATGAAACCAAGTTGCAAAAAATCATCGCCGACCTCGATACCCAATATAATGCCGCCGAGCCAGCCACTGTTTTGGGGCTGACCGATAATAATGAATTTGGCGCGCTGGCCTTATTTGGCCGCAATGAATTGGCGCGGCCGGATGAATATGTATCGCTGCAAAAAAGTTTTCTGTTCATCGGCAATGATGTCACCACCGGCGTATCTTTGGGGCGCATGGATGACTTGGCCGCGGAAGTGGGCACACGTGCTTTGAGCGTTAACTTGGTTGGCCTTCGCTTGCCGACGGCGCTGAAGTCGTTAGCCCGCTCCATCAATATGCAAATTTATTTATCACCCTCTGTCGACGCCAATAGCAGCCAAGTGAACCTAGATATCTCGCGCGCGGATGCCCTCGATATTTTTGATATTTTGATCGATAATTATGGCCTCGCCATGGCTTATGACCGGAAAATGGGCGTGGCGCGTTTCTACACAGTAGAAGAGTTTAACAGCCGCGTAGAAAATGCTCTGGCGGCGGCGGAAGTGCATAATCGTCGGGCGCAAAACTATCGCAAAATCAGCTCGTTTGAAAACGACAGCGCTGCCATTCGACAAATCTATCAGGCCTATTTCCAGCACCCAGATGATGCGGGTCGCGCGCGCTCGCTGACCAATGACGCGATTGTCGAAGCCGAACATTCGTCGCTTATTGGGGCCGCGATTGTCGATTTGAAAACCACGGCTTTGGCCAATGAGCGTCGTTTGGATGCGCTGGATTTAGAGCAATCGGAAACGCGCCAGACGCAAGCCACCACCACTCAGGTCGCCCGCTTTTCCCTGGATGACATCAACCAAGCCATCGCTTTGTTAGTGAGCGATAAAACCAGCAAATCCGAGCTGCTGGCCAGCGTGCAGGCGGCTCAAATGGCGACTCAAATGGGCAAGGCCACGCGCGCGACGAAAAAGGCGAGCGACCCACTGGCCGAAACCGAGCCAATGCCGGAAGCCATGACCCCCAAAATGCGGTTTGCCAACAGCCAGCTATCCGGCCCGGATGCGGATCAATTGCGCGGTCGTATCATTAGCGATGCGAATTTGAAAACCACGGAGCCGATTTATACCGAGAAATTCACCATCTTTAACAGCGAGGGCGCCAATAGTTGCGATGTGGGAGATAACGCCGATCGCACCACGCAAATCAAAGATGAGCTGGAAAACTATTATAGCCAACTCTACCCCGATGGACTGATTGCTGCCGAGCGTTTGGCCGATATGTCGCGCCAGAAACAAGCTGAAACGCAAGACGACTTGGCAACGGGGCTAGAGACCAGCCTTCCAGAGGCCCTCGCGGGGGTTACAGCGGATGGCCTAACGCGGGACGCTCCGGGTGAATTGGCTCCAAGATCTCAAGCCTCCCAAGCCTCCCCAGTCTCCCCAATCTCCCCAATCCAAGCCAGCGCTCGCGATACGGCTCCCGTGCAAAACAGCTTTACCAATGCCAGCTTCCGACGCCCAACCGTCACTTCCGTGGCCGACACGGTAATCGTGACGGGTTTCAAACATGATGTCGATTTGGCCGCCTCTTTGATTGAGAGCTTGGACAAGGCCGATAAGCAGGTTTTGGTCGAAGTGTTTATGGTCAATGTGGTGAAAGATTGGAAGCGCCAGTTGCAAGGGCGTTTGCAAAACGCTTTGCGCACGCCAGGCAAAACCGACAGCAGCTTCTCCGATCTGCCCGCCGATGTGCGCTCGGCCTATGGCGACTTGGTGGAGGTTCGCGACAATGGCCTTCTCGGAGTGCGCGGCGCGCTGAATTTTGCGGATCGAGCCACCGCCGCCAACAGTTTTACCTTGAATAACTTCCGTCTCGGCCTCGGCTGGACCATTGATTTCATGGAGAGCAATAGTCTGGGGCGTAAAGTATCTAGCCCAACCATTTTGGCTTTAAACGGCTGTGAGGCACAGATTGAAAAATCTGAAACCCGCTATTTGCCGATCATCAGCACCTCGGCTCCTGTGGTGACGCCGGGTGGGCAAACCGTGCCGGGCCAAGCCACAACGACCTATCAGGAACGCCAAGCTAAACTGAGCCTTGTGGTGACGCCGACGATTAACTCTTTGAACGATCATGTTCGCCTCAAGGTAGATTTTAACGATGACTTCTTTGTTTCAGGCGACGCCAATTCCGATAAAATTCAAAGCAAGATCAATACTGAGTTTATCGCGGCGCCTGGCGATGTGATTGTCTTGGCGGGTTTGTTTACCGAAGATAATTCAAAATCGCGCGATGGCCTGCCCGGCACCACCAGCTTGCCGCTTGTGTCGTCGCTATTGGGCACCACCTCGGATGAGCAAAAGACCCAAGAAATGGTTATCTTCTTGGCGCCCGAGGTCATCACGCCCAAGGCCGGCGAGAAGCCAGTAAATTCAGCCGACTATTATGAAACCCGCTAACCCCAACTCGCAAAGCGGCTTCTCCTTGGTAGAAGTCATGGTGGCCTTGACGATTATTTCCGTTGGCATCATTGGCACGCTGTCGATGGTCAGCGCCAACCGCGCCATTATGGAAAGCACGTGGGCGTTGTCGCGCGCGACGATGATTGCCGATGGGGTGATGACAGAAATTGCGGTACGGGCGCAGCGCAATGAGACACTGCCCAGTGTGGGCACGTATGATTGGTCGAGCGATGACTTGGGGCTGGGGCTATTGTTCAGCGACAATGGCTATAGCGCAGCGCAATCGACCCTTACCGTGGCGGCCAGCAGTCTGCCAGGGGCTGAAATTTCTGCCACGCTTATCGTAAAAAGTCCCACGGGGCGAACCTTGACGCGCAGTCGGGTTTTCTTCAACGACCTGAAAACCCCATAAAATCTTAATAGCGTCTTGCCCGCACCAAGCTGAGGCTGGTGCCATCGTCGAGATATTCGCCATAGGCGACGCGTGTGCTATCGCCATCAAAGCCGCAGCCATAAAGCCGATACAGATTGCCATCACGTTGGATGAAAAACCGTCGGTAGCTATCGCCGGTCAGGGGCGCGCGGGCGAATTGTTTATAGCCAGTTAAAACGCTCTCATGTGCGCCGACACAAGCCGTATGGTCGGCGGCAACAGCGGCGTTGAAAACTTCGCTATGCCCGACCAGATAAAGCGGGGTGAGGGTGCGGTCAAAATTAGTTCGCAAATCATACCAAGCCTCGGCCAAAGCCATCTCGGCACTGTCGAGCGTTGCGCGCTGCTCTATCGCGCGGGCTTGTTTTATCGCCGTGAGATTTAAATTTGTTCCCACAGAGCCTGCCAAAACACTGATTAACACAATGAAACCAATGGCCAAATAAAGCGCAAACCCCGCCTCGGGGGCCCGCCCTTCACGATGGGGGGCGTCGCCTTGTTTGGGTTTTTGAGAGACCGGAGGTTTCAAAGCATCGGCTCCTAATAACGGGTCATGGAAAAAAGATTGAGACGTTTGCGCATGGTCATCGCCGCGATTTCATTCGTGCCTGGCACAAGGCGCTCCAGCTCTAAGACCACGTCCAAAGAATAAGAACTGCCGTTGGCGCGGGTAAAGGTCAATCCACCGATGACTTGCTCGGTCAGGTTTTCCCATCCCGTATCGGCACTATCGGGGGTGCAGGTGGCGTCAATGCGCGTGCGCGTTTGCAAGCGTTTGTCGGTAACGCGAAATTGGCGCAACTCGCGTTGGCTGGCGGAGGTATCAAAACAAACGCTTACTTGATCGGCGCTTGGAATGGACAAAGCATCGGCCTCGAGCAAAGCAGTTGTGCTTTGCAAATCGCCAGCCAACGCGGCCCAAGGCTCGATCATGTTAAACACTTGCGCGCCGCTGGCCAGAAGGCTGGTTTGGGTGTTCATGCGCTCGCTTTGGGCGTTGAGATTATTCATCACGGCCATGAGAGCGGCTGTAATAATGCCGATGATAGCCACGGTGGTGGTCAATTCGGTGAGCGAAAAACCGGAACGCGCGTTGGCTCGGCTCGCCCGTGCGCCCAAACAGGCGGACGGGTTTGGATTATCCAACTTGGGTTGCAAATTCCCGCGCCTTGAGAACATAGACTTCCGGCGCAATCAGGCCGCCTTCATAGAGCTCGCGCAAAGCCATGAGTTTGCGTTCAATTTCGGCCAATCTGGCGCATTCAGAAGCTGCGGCGCGTATTTGGCTGTCTTCGGGGGCCACCTCCTGGTTCATTTGTGAGGCATCGGCCAGACTGGTTGTCGTATTTGAAGGGGCGGTTTTGGCCTCTTTTTGCAGCCAAGAGGCGCTGAAAAAACGAGACTTATGCGGCGGCGGAGCTTGGCCTAAGTTGGGAATGGTAATGTCGTCTAAATCATTCACTTCGTCGAGGTCGTCCCCGATACGCATGTCTGGGCTTTGCGGCGCGGATGTGTCTAATTCGAAGGCCATCACCTCGCCCGAGTGGGGTTGGGCTTCTGGTTCATTGTCCAGCTCCATCGTCATATGAATGTCGTCGTCGATGACGACAGGGCTGGCGGGTGCCTTATTTTCGGCAGCATTTTCGGTCTGTGGCGCCGCCGCCCCTAGTTTGGAGTTGTCTTCAGATTGGCTCTTGGATAGCCGCTTGGATTTGCGCAGGCGCGAAACAACAATCAAAACAAGCAGCATAAAAACAGCCACACCGCCGGCCGCGTATAACGCGCCATTTTCTTCCATCATGCGGGCAATAATTCGGCTTAGTCGATCGAAATCCATAGGTTCGGCTCCTGTGCTTTCAAAATAGGCGAATTCGTTATGATTCTCACGCCTAAAGTTAAACCTCTAGCTGCATAAAATCGCGGGTCACAAAGCTTTGTGGCAAAATCACTTGCGCGCGCTTTTCAATATCGCTCAAAGCCGCATCGCTGCGTTCCGGTTCGTGATGGAAAATACCAAACTTTTTCACCTGCGCGGCCTCGGCCAAGCGCAAGCCCTCTTGCCACGTCGAATGGCCCCAGCCATGCCGCTGTTCAAATTCGCTATCGTCGAACGTGCAATCATAAACCGCCATATCAGCATCGCGCAAAAATTCGATAAGGGCTTGGTTGGGCTGACCAATAATATGCTCCGTGTCGGTGGCATAGACGAAAGATTTACCACCAGCTTGCGCCTTCAAAGCATGGGCGCCGCCGGGATGGGGAATTTCCAGCGCGTGCACCCCAAGGTCGCCAATCTCAGCCGGCTCCCCATCGGGGTGATGCACAAATTCCACTTTGGCTTGGAAATCATCCATGCTGATGGGAAAAATCGGTCGGCTTAAATAGCTGGTCAAAGCATCGTAAAGCGTCGCCTCGGCAAGCCCGAAACTATGCAAGCGAATGGTCACTTTCGGGTTGAAAAACGGCTTAAAAAACGGCATGCCGCAAATGTGATCGGAGTGGAAATGCGAAAAGCAAATATCAATCTCATTTGCCCCTTGTTGCTCCAATTGCGAGCCGAGGTGGATGAGGCCGGAGCCCGCATCAAAGATAGCTAAATTGTCGCCCGCCCGCACGCTGACACAAGAGGTATTGCCACCAAAAATGCGATGTTCTGGCGTGTTCATCGGCAACGAGCCGCGGGTTCCCCAAAATGTCAATTCCATCTTTTGTCCTCTTTCCTTACTAGGCTCGCGCGCCGTCGCTATTTACTCAATGCGATATAATGACCATCCCAATCGTCGCCTGGCGGCGCGTCTTGATAGGTGTGGATGCGTCGGGTTAACATTTCGTAAAAACTAGCCATCTCGTCATAGGTCTCGCCAAGCGTTTCGGCCATAGCGCATGCCTCTTGCCAGCTTTGCGCTCGATAGAGGGTCAAAAGCTCGCGATGGGCTTTTTGCAACGCCTGAAAACGCGACGTGCTGGCATAATCTGTGCCGCCCAAAACGGCATAAATGCGCTCGGGCAAAACCTTGCCCTTTAAGGCGATGAGGTCTAACTCCAAAAAGGCGATATCTGGCTTGCCCGCTTGTATGCTGGCCGTGGCTTGTTGGTAGGTGCTTTCGCCGATTAAGGTCAGCACGCCATACTCTTTGGTTTGACCTTCTAAGCGCGAGGCAATATTTACCACATCGCCCATCACCGAATAGTTAAACCGCTGGTCAGAGCCAATATTGCCCACCAGCGTGGCGCCGGAATTGAGCCCAATGCCAATGCGAATTTCGCCCTGCCAGCCGTCCAAAAACGGGTCGCCTTGCAAGTCGGCATTGACTTTCGCCAGAGCCGTTTTCATCTCTAGCGTGGCACCAACGGCGGCATAGGCATGGTCTTCCACCTCAGCCGGGGCGTTCCAAAAGGCCATAATATTATCGCCAATATATTTATCAATCGTGCCCGAGCTGGTTTGAATAACCTGCGACATGCCGGTCAAAAACGCATTGATGACATGGGTCAGCTTTTCCGGTGAATCGGAAAACACTTCGGAGATGCTCGTGAAGCCTCGAATGTCGGCAAACAGAATGGTCAAATTTCGGGTCTCGCCGCCCAGTTTTAACTTTTCCGGATTGCTCGCGATTTGCTCCACCATGTCGGGGGCCAAATAATATTGAAACGCATTGCGGACTTCGCGGCGCTCGCGCGCGGTTTCTAAAAAGTGCAAAAACGCAGCGGTTAAAAACGTTACAAAGGCCGTCAAGCTGGGCGTGGCCGGGTCGACGAGCCGCAATTCGCTTAAGAATTGATACCAAGAAAAAGCCATCGCCGCCGACATGGAGGCCAGTAAAAACAAAATACTCGGCACCAGCGAAAACCGCTGCACCATGAAAATCAACACGCCGCCCATAAATAAAGTGGCCAGACCTTCCAAGGTTTGCACCCAAATGGGACGCCTCAAAAACGTGCCAGCGATTAATTGCTGCACGGTTTGAATATGCACTTCCACACCTGGCGTAGCTGGGTTAAGGGGCGTGGCCCGAATGTCTTTTAGGCCCGCGGCGCTGGTGCCGATAAAGGCAATCTTTCCCGCTAGTTTTTGCGGGTCGAAACCGGGGCGCAAAATATCATGTGCCGAAAGCGTTGGGATGGAGCGGCTGGGCGCATAATAAATCCGCATGCTGCCATCGGGTTCAATGGGGGCAATAACTTGTCCCACTTTCAAGCGCGACAGGCCAAAGCCCGAGGTATAGGCGCCTTCGCCGCGCACATCCGAGGCACGCAGGGCAATCGAGCCGGCCCCTTGCGCCACCCGCAGCGTCTCGAGAGCTAGGCTGGGGTAAACATGCTGGCCCGCACGATACAAAAGTCCGGCGCGCCGGATGATGCCATCTTCATCGATGCGCGCATTAATGGCGCCCATCCCAACCGCGCTCTGTTGCAAGACATCGCGATTGGCGATGGCAAATTGCGAGCTTGGCACGCGCCGCATCGGGTCGAGCGCCGTATCGGTATCGCCCATATTATTGGCGCGCAGGGCAATGCCAGCTTTGGGGTCTGGTAGACTGCGCACATCATCGTTCACCATGGTCGCTAGAACCACGGGCGCCTCGGCAATGGCGCGCGCCAAAGCATCGTCGGGGCTAGAAATCTGCGCCTCAATGTCGGCCTGTAAATTCGCCCATGTATCGGCATCTGCGCTGCGCCGAAGCGTTTGCCAAACCGGCAGTATTTCGCTGGGCGCGGTGCGGTCGGGTTCGGTGAATAAAACGTCAAAGGCAATGGCTGCACTGCCATGGTCGTGCATGTTGGTGACCAATTCGGCAAAGACACTGCGTGGCCAAGGAAACTGGCCGATAGACACCAAGCTGGCTTCATCGATATCCACGAAAACCACCAGATCATTGGTTTCCACGCGCGGCTGCCAGCGGTTATACTGATCAAAGACGATATTGCGAACAAATTCAACGGGGTATGGCTGGAGCAATTGCAAAGCCACGCCCAATAATAAGACGGCCAACGGCAATAGATAATTTTGTAAACGCAACAAAATCCGCACAATAAATCCCCAAAACAGGGCTTTAACATATCATTAGATGGGCAGGTTTTCAGCCTAATTCGACACAGGTGCCGCGCTGCATTAATTTTGCCACGGGTGCTCTTGCGGCGTTTTGGGTTTGGCTTTACGCGCGCTTTTTCCGACCTGAGGAATATGCGGCGCCAAGCCCTGCACTTGAAAAGCGCGACTGACGGGTTTGGAAAATAATTTCACATGCGGTTTTTTGAAAAAGGGAATGAGCGCCATGCCGGCCACAAAGCCGCCAATATGCGCCCAATAAGCCACACCGCCGCCACCGCCCACCTGGCCAAGGCTCATGAATTGTAGGCCAATCCAACCGCCGAGCACCAGAAAAGCCGGCACATTAATCATCCGGAAAAATATGAAAAAGCCCACCAGACAACGAATATTGGCGCGTGGATGCAGCAGCAAATAAGCGCCCAAAACGCCCGCAATGGCGCCACTGGCGCCAATCATTGGGATATTTGAGCGCACATCGACAAAGGCTTGCGAGAGCGCGGCTGCAATGCCGCAGAGCAGATAGAAAATAACGAAATTTCGCCGCCCAATGCTGTCTTCCACATTGTCGGAGAAAATCCATAGATACAACATATTGCCCGCCAGATGCATAAATCCGCCGTGGAGAAACATCGAGCTGATGAGCGTCATCCAAGCGGGAATAACGTTGGGCAGGCCATAGGCGGCTTCGGGCGCGAAAAGGCGAACAGGCACCATGCCGAGGGCCAAAATAGCGTCGCGTTGCGCGTCGCCCAAGGAGATTTGCCAAAAGAAAACGCTCATGCAAAGCGCCAGCACAATATAAGAAATTATCGGCCGCGCGCGCGTTGGGTTGTCATCTCGGATGGGAAAAAAGAACATTTTGGAAGGCTAAGGTCTTTGGCGCTATTTCGCAAGCGAGACGGGCGTTTGGCCGACAGAAACCAGCAGTAATTCATCGGCCAAGAGGCGTTGCGCGGCCGCTTTGATATCCTCAACTTGCACGGCTTCAATGCGCTGGTTGCGGCTTTTGAAGTAATCAAGCGGCCAGTTGGAAAGCTGCACGCCGATGAGCTGCTGGGCAATTTTGGCGCCGCTGTCAAAACGCAAAGCATAGGCGCCCGTCATATAAGTTTTGGCCGCCTCGAGGCGCGGTTCCGCCACGCCGTCTTTGGCGATGCGGCGCATTTGGGCGCGAATAACATCGAGCGCCTGCTGCGTGGTTTTATTATCGCTGGCGACCGAGCCCAGCCATAAGTCGCCATGTTCGAGGGACAGAAAATAACTGTAAACCGAATAGGCCAGTCCGCGGGCTTCGCGCACTTCTTCGGTCAGGCGCGATGAAAAGCCAGAGCCACCGAGAATGGAATTCATGACAAAGGCGGGGAAAAATAAGTCGTCTTTATAGGCCACGCCGCGATGGCCAAAAGTGACGCTGGTCTGGGGCCCGCGTCTTTCTATGTGTTTGGTTTTCGGGCCGCGCGTTGCCAGCACATCGGGCACGCGGGGTAAATTGGCTTGCGCGGGCAGGGCGGCAAAAACATCGCGCATCAGGCGGCGCGTTTGGGCGCGCGTCATATCGCCAACAAGGGCGAGCTTGAGGTTGTCGCGGGCAAATGTGTTGTGATAGTGCGCCTGAATATCGCCGCGCGTGAGCCGCGCCAGCGAGGCTTGCGTGCCGTCTTTTGAGCGGCCATAGGGGTGCGCGCCAAACGCCATTTTCAGGAAGGCCGAACTGGCTAGCGCGCTCGGGCTTTGTTGCGCGCGCAAAATGGCGCTGCTTTGCTCTTGCTTCATCCGCGCCACCGCTTCTGCGTCAAAACGCGGCGCCGTCAGGGCCAACTTCAATAGTCGAACACAAGTCTGTTGATAGCGTTTCAGGCAGCGTAATTTTCCCGTCACCTCATCGCGCCCGGCATTAAAGCTGAGCGAAATGGCTTTATCGGCGAGGGCTTGCTGAAACGCTTTGGCAGGCATATCGCCAGCCCCTTCGTTCATCAGGCGCGCCATCAACATCGATAGGCCAGATTTTGCATCCGGGTCGGTGGCCGCCCCGCCTCGCCAAGCCATCTCTAGGGTAAAAATCGGCAAGCTCGCCTCGCTAACCATCCAAGCCGAAAGGTCACGCACATGAACCTCTTGCACGGGCGGCGAAGCCTGCGCGGGGCTAACGGCCAAATAAAGTGTGACAAAGAAAGGGATAAAATAACGCTGCATCATCGCTCTCCCGTGCCCGACAAATGACCCGTCAGGCTATGCTCTATAGGCAATAGTTTCTCGGCGGCGCGGCGCACGTCCTCGGGGGTGACGGCTTCAATTTCACGGGTCCAGTTCAGCACGTCTTGCGGGGTTAAGCCCAGCATGGCGGCGCGGCCAAAAATATCGGCCATGCTCTGTTGGCTGTCGCGGGCAAAAATAGCGCTGGAGACCAATTGCATTTTGGCGCGCGCAATTTCCGCCTCGCTCGGTGGTGTCTGCACCAACCGTTCGATTTGGGCGTCCATGGCGCCAGCAATCTCATCAAAGGAAGCCTCGGGGGCAAGGCTTGCGTAAATCATCAATTCGCCATTATCGAGGCGCGCGCTATCGGCATAAGCGCCCACGCCGCTGGCAAGTTTTTGCTCCACCACCAGCGCTTGATAAAGCCGCCCCGTCAGCCCGCCGTCTAACACTTCGGCCAGCACATCGGCGGCGGCAAATAGCTGACGGTTTTCAGCCGTGCTTTGCGGTAAACGATAGAGGCGTCGCCAACTGTCTTGGCGCACCCGCGCATCGACGCGCACTTGGGGACTGGCGTAATCGCGAACCCGTAAATCGCTCGCCACACGGCGCGCATCACGCGGGGCTTGGCTGGGGGTTAGCCCGGCGTAATAGGTCTCAGCCAAAGGCAATACGTCGGCCAGGGTTACCGCACCGGCAATCACCAGAACGGCATTGTCGGGCGCGTAATAGCGCTCGTAAAAACGTTGAGCATCGGTCGCATTGAGCGCGCTAATCTCGTCGCGCCAACCGATGACGGGCACGCTATAGGCGGTGCCTGCATGCAGGCGTTTGCGCATTTGCTCGCTTAATAAACTGCTGGGGCGACCGTCGACGCGCATCGATCGTTCTTCTAAAATAACATCGCGCTCGACCGCCACAATATCTGGATTGATGATGAGCGCGCGCATCCGCTCGGCTTCCATCTGCATCATGATGGGCAATTTATCGCGCGCGATACGTTGAAAATAAGCGGTGTAATCATAGGAGGTAAACGCATTATCTTGACCGCCGAGGCGGGCCACGGTTTTGGAAAATTCACCCGGTGCGATTTTTTCCGTGCCGCGAAACATCAAATGTTCAAAGAAATGCGCGATGCCAGATTTGCCAAGTGGCTCATCGGCCGAGCCGACCCGATACCACAACATATGCGTCACCACATCGGCGCGCGGGTCTGGCAGGACGATAATTTCAAGCCCATTAGCTAATCTGGCGGTTTCGACTTTGGGGCCGTCTGGGGCTGGCGTGCAATTGGCCAACACGAAAGCGAGGCCTAGTCCGAAGAAAAATTTACCCCAGGGTTTCACGGTGGGACCTATTGAGCGTCTTTAGATTGATCTTGGGTTAGCAGATCCACCGTGGTGGCTGCTTCGCTGGCATTGCCGGTGGCGCGATTGCTTAATTCTTCGCGAACGCCATTGCCAAATACGCCACCGCGAGCCGCTTTATCCAACAGGCTTTGCTCGCTTGGCGGAATTGGCGTTTGCGGGGCATTGGGTAAAACAATCAGGCGAGCCAGCTCTGCGCCAGCAGGGGTAACCGGTCGGGCGCTATTGGCCGACGGCGGGCGCAAGTTGAAGTCGGGTGGCAAAATCAGCGGCGCTTGCCTGACGACATTAAATTCATCCGGCGCATTTTTAGAATAGCCGAGCGCACTGTTCTCGCCGCCACACGCGCTAAGGCTAGTTGCGACGCCGAACACGATCGCCATTTTGAAAACAGATGACAGGACCGACGTTGTTTCAAATTTGTTAGTCACAAAGTGCCTCATAAATAAGTGCCTTTAAATAAGCTGATAACATCTATAGCCGAAATTATCTTGGGTTCAACCTAGTGATTATTTTGGGTTCCATCTAGTCTGGCGTTTTTTGTGGCCGGATTAAGTCATAGATCAGCAAGGCCACCGCTAAGCTAATCCAGACATCGGCCAGATTAAACACATACCAATAAAATCCGTTCCCATGCAGGGAGATGAAATCGACCACCGCGCCATACCAAACTCGGTCGACTAAATTGCCCAAAGCGCCGCCCGCCAGAAGCGCATAGGCCATGCCCACACGTTTGGTTTCGCCGGCGCGCAACATCCACAAGAAATAGCCGATGGCGAGGACGGCCAGAAGGCTCAAAACCCAGCGCCCCGTCTGGCCACTGCCATCCATCAGGCCGTAGCTAATGCCCTTGTTCCAAATGAGCGTGAAATTGAGAAACGGTAAAATTGTGTGTGCGTCGCCAACTTGATAACCAAACCCATGCACGATGGCCCATTTGCTGGTCTGGTCTAGGGCCGCCCAAATCATCGCCCAGCTCAGGCCATGAGAAATGGTAAAAGGTCTAGGCGCTTGCATCATCGAGCGTCATATTCGGCTACGGCTGCCGCATCGCGTGGGGTCAAATCTGGATAGCCGTCGACCGAGCCAACCTCGGGTGAAATTTTCCACGAGCGTTGGCATTTTTGGCCTTCTGCCATTTGCGGCACAACGCCAACCTCGGCGACATCTTCTAAAGTGAAAGCCTCCGCAGGCGGGGCTTCAGCGCGCACATCAATCTGGCTGGTGATGCAAATATCAGCCATGTTTTGGCCTACCGTCACAGCAAATAAATCATCTTGCCCAACATAAACAATCGGCGCGGCCTCTAGGCTAGAGCCGATACGCTTCTCGCGCCGTTCAATTTCTAGAGCGCCCGTCACCACGCGGCGAAGCGTGCGAATTTTATCCCATTTGTGAGCCAAGGCTTCGTCGCTCCAGGTCTCGCCGATGGGATAGAAGGTTTGCAAATGCACGCTGTCTTGGCTTTGGCCAAAGCGCGATTGGTAAACTTCTTCCATGGTGAAACATAAAATGGGTGCCAGCCAGCGGGTCAGGCAATGGAAAATGGCATCCATCACGGTGCGGCTGGCGCGCCGCTCGAGGCTTGCATGCGGGTCGCAATAAAGCGTGTCTTTGCGGATGTCGAAATAAAAGGCCGAAAGATCCACCGTCATAAAATTGAACAAGGCTTGATAGATTTTGCGGAAATCGAAATGGTTATAATTATGGCGCACCAAAGCATCCAGCTCGGCCAGGCGATGCAAGATATAGCGTTCTAGCTCGGGCATATCCGCGACATCGACTTTTTCGCTATCGTCAAAATCGGTCAAATTGCCGAGCAGAAAGCGAAAGCCATTGCGCATTTTGCGATAGGCATCGGTATTGGCTTTAATGATTTCTGGGCCAATGCGCTGGTCTTCGGAATAGTCACAAGACACAGTCCACAGCCGAATGATTTCCGCGCCCGATTGCTGAATAAGCTTCAGGGGGTCGACGGCATTGCCGATGGATTTCGACATTTTTTTGCCTTTTTCATCCATCGTAAAGCCATGTGTGATGACGTTTTTAAACGGCGCAACGCCTCGCGTGGCGCAACTTTCCAACAAAGAAGACTGGAACCAACCACGGTGTTGGTCGGAGCCTTCGAAATAAACATCGGCTGGCCATTGCAGGTCGTCCCGGGCTTCCAAGACGAACGAATGGGTCACGCCGCTATCGAACCAGACATCGAGAATATCGCTGACCTGGTCAAAATCTTCAGCTTTATAGGCGTCGCCGAGGAACACTTGCGGGTCGGTTTCAAACCACGCGTCCGCCCCTTTTTGCGTTACCGCATCGACGATGCGCTGGTTGACTTGCGGGTCGCGCAAAATCGCGCCATCGGCTTTGGCGGTGAAAATCGTCAGCGGCACCCCCCAAGCGCGTTGGCGCGAGATCACCCAATCGGGGCGGTTCTCGACCATGGCATGAATGCGATTGCGCCCAGCTTTGGGATACCAATTGACATCATCAATGGCCTTTAGGGCCTTGTCGCGCAGGCCCGTTTCACTCATCGAGATGAACCACTGGGGGGTGTTGCGGAAAATCAGCGGCGCTTTCGAGCGCCAGCTATGCGGATAGGAATGGCGCAATTTGCCCTTGGCTAAAAGGCGCTCGGCCTCCACCAAAGCGCCGATAACGCCGCCATTGGCGTCGCCATCTTTGCCCTTTTCATTGAGCACACATTTGCCAGCGAAAAGCGGCACATGGTCGTAATAGACGCCGGCTTCATCCACCGTAAACGGCACTTCAATATTATATTTCAGGCCCAATTCAAAATCATCCTGGCCATGGCCTGGCGCAATATGCACCAGCCCTGTGCCCGTTTCATCGGTCACAAAATCGCCCGCCAAAACCGGCACATCATAGTCATAGCCTTGGCCATGAAGGGGGTGATGGCAAACCAGACCGGCCGGGTCGATGTCTTGCAGGCGCGTGTAGTCTTCTACTTTGGCGGCCTGCATTACGCGCTCGGCCAAGCCGTCGCATAAAATCAACTTGTCGCCATTGGCTTCATACAGGCCATAGGTCAGGCCCGGCGCGAAAGCGATGGCGCGGTTGGCCGGAATGGTCCAAGGCGTCGTCGTCCAAATTACCGCATAGGTGTCTTCCATGCCTTGCACGCGAAATTTAACAAAAATCGTTGGGGAAACATGTTCTTCATATTCCACTTCGGCTTCGGCCAGCGCGGTTTTTTCAACCACCGACCACATGACGGGCTTCGAGCCGCGATACAGCGAGCCATCCATGAGGAACTTTTGAAACTCTTTAACAATCGTCGCTTCGGCCTCAAAGGCCATGGTCGTATAGGGGTTTTCCCAGTCGCCTTGCACGCCAAGGCGCTGGAATTGTTCGGATTGAACGTCGACCCATTTTTTGGCAAATTGACGGCATTGTTCGCGAAACTCGCTGGCGGGAACATCATCTTTGTTCAGCCCTTTATTGCGATATTGCTCTTCAATTTTCCATTCGATGGGCAGGCCGTGGCAATCCCAGCCCGGCACATAGACGGCATTTTTGCCCATGAGCTGTTGCGAGCGGACAATCACATCTTTCAAAATTTTATTCAGCGAGTGGCCAATATGAATATCGCCATTGGCGTAAGGGGGGCCATCGTGCAGCACAAAATTTTCGCGGCTCTTGCCTTGCTCGCGAATTTTATCGCGCAAGCCAATCGTGTCCCAATGGGTCAGTAAATCGGGTTCGCGTTTTGGCAGGCCGGCTTTCATCGGAAATTCGGTCTGCGGCAAATTCAGCGTATCGCGATAGTCGCGGCTATTGTCTTTTGTGTCGCTCATTTTTCAGTCTCACTCTCGCCGCTTTGTAGCAATCTCACACTCGGCTGCCAAGCAAATTGGCGCTTGGTTTTTTCGGGTTATTTTTTGTCTCTTAATTGTTTTTTGGCGGTGTCACTATCTTTGGCAATTTGCGTGGTCAGCGCCTCCAACCCATCGAACTTTTGTTCGGGTCGTATGAAGTGCAATAAAGAGACCCGCAAGTTGGCGTCATAAATATCGCCGTCGAAATCAAACAGGTGGGTTTCCAGGCGCGCCTTGTCGGTGCCGACGGTCGGGCGCATGCCCAAATTAGCAACGCCGTCCAGAACCTGCCCAGCAAAACCGCCATCTAAAACCTCAGCCCGCACGGCATAGACGCCAAATTTGGGCAGCACATAATCCTCTAGCGCCATATTGGCGGTGGCAAAGCCGATGGTGCGGCCGCGTTGGTCGCCGTGTTGCACCTCGCCCTCGATGGCGAAAGCATGCCCCATAAGCTCGGCGGCTTTTTCGGGTTCCGCGTCGCGCAAAAAATTACGGATGGCAGACGACGAATAAGGCGCGGTGCTATCGGGTTGCAAAACGGCGCTGGTGGCATGGGTTTCAAAGCCCAGGCTTTCGCCATAAGTCTCTAGCATGGCGAAATTGCCTTTGCGGCCTTTGCCGAAGCAAAAGTCATAGCCGACACAAACCGCTTTCACGCCCAATTGGCCGCATAAGATATCGCGGATGAAATCTTCGGCTTCGCAAGCGGCCATAGCGGCATCGAAGGGTAAGGCGAGGGTGAAATCGACGCCCAATTGCGCCAATAAAGCGGCGCGCGTTACCAATCGGGTCAAGCGAAAGGGGGGCGCATCGGGCGCAAAAAACTGCTGCGGATGCGGGTCGAACAACATAACGCCCAAGGGCGCGCCCAATCGATCGGCGGTGGCGCGGGCTTGCGCGATGACTTGTTGGTGGCCCAAATGCACCCCGTCAAAATTGCCAATGGCCAGCACACAGTTTTTGGCTGTCACATCGTTTTGGAGTTCGGCAAGACTGCGATACAGCGCAGTGGGTTTGGACGGGGCGTGGTTCATTGGGAGAGCCTAAAGAGAATGCGAGGAAGAGACAAGCCAGCTTACCAAGTCAAATGGCGGATGGCGAAACGCGCTAGAGTGTTTTCTTCGCGCAATAAAATAGCGACATCCTCGGCCGTATCGACTTTGGCACCCGAGGCGCCCGCCAAGCCGCCGCTGATGAACAAAGCATCGACGCCAGCTTCTTGCGCCCCAGGAATATCGGTTTTGGGACCATCGCCGATCGCCAAAAGGCGCGGAGCTTCGAGGCCCGTCATCTCGGCCAACATGGCTTTGGCGCGCGCATAGACGGTCGGATAAGGCTTGCCCATCCAGATCACTTCGCCGCCCATAGTTTCATAAACTTCGGCCACCGCCCCGGCGCAAAAGATAATCTTATCTCCCATTTGCACTTGGCGGTCGGGGTTGGGGCAGATGAGCGGTAAGTTGCGCGCCAATATATCAGCCAGAAATTCGGCATAATCGTCGGGCGTCTCGGTGGTTTCTTTATACATGCCGGAAAACAAAATAACGTCAGCGTCTTCTTTACCGACCAATTCGATATCCAAACCCGCGACCAAATCGCCATCTTTGCTGGGGCCAACGTGATGACATTTTTTGCCTTGCGCGCCCAGCTCGCTAAGCAGAGTGCGCGTGGCATCGCCGGAGGTTAAAATATCGTCGTAGGAGGTGCGCGCATTGCCAATTTCATCGAGCCGGTTGAGCGCGGTTTGGCCTGGGCGCGGCGCGTTGGATAAAAGCAAAACTTTGCCGCCGCCATCGCGATAGTTTTTCAATGCTGCATCGACCCCTTGAAATGGCTCGCGGCCATTGTGTAAAACACCCCAAATATCGCAAATCACCGCGTCATATTGCGCGGCAATATCGCTAAATCCATCCAGCATTTGAGGCCATTGAGGGGTGTCGGATTGGGTCATAAAACGGGCAACCTTTTCAGATTTTACAAGCGGGCAGGGGCGCACGCACCCCCATATAGCGCGAAGCTGCCTGTTTCCTGCGCTGGCGTCAAGCCCTTCGTCGGCGGCTTTGGGGCTGCATTCAAAAGTTGACCCAAGAGCGATATCTGCTAGCTTTTCGTCCAATAAAACGCAGCACATACATAGGAGCAAAATATGACACTTTTTAATCTCGAAGGAAAAACCGCCATTATCACGGGCGCCTCGCGCGGCATTGGCGAAGCCATTGCCCGCCAAATGGCAGACCATGGTGCCAATGTCGTCGTCTCGAGCCGCAAAGCGGCCGCGTGTGACGAAGTCACCAATTCCATCAACGAAAAACACCCAGGCAAAGCTCTGACGGTAGAATGCAATATCGGCGCCAAGGACCAGTTGCAAAACTTGGCCGACACAGCCAAAGCGCATTTTGGCCAAGTCGATATTCTGGTTTGCAACGCGGCGGTTAACCCGTATTTCGGTCCAAGTCTTGATTGCCCGGATGATGCCTTTGATAAAATCATGGCCAATAATGTGAAATCGAACCACTGGCTTTCCAATATGGTTCTGCCAGGCATGATTGAGCGCAAAGATGGCGCGATTGTCATTATTTCGTCGATTGGCGGCATTAAAGGCTCGGCCATGCTGGGCACGTATGGCATTTCCAAGGCGGCTGATTTTCAGCTGGCGCGCAATATTGCGGTGGAGCATGGGTCGAACAATATTCGCGCCAACACCATTGCGCCGGGTCTTATCAAAACCTATTTTGCGCAAGCCCTATGGGACAATCCAGATATTCTGGAGCAATCGACGGCGACCACGCCAATGCGCCGCATTGGCATGCCAGATGAAATTGCTGGTGCTGCGGTATTCTTGGCCAGTGAAGCGGGCGCGTTTATGACGGGTCAGCAAATGGTCATCGATGGCGGCCAAACCATCGCTTAAGTGGCGGTGTAAAGCGTAAAGTGAAATTAGACCTGCCTGACCTTAAGGGTTGGGCAGGTTTTTTTATGTTTCTTTTCTTGTTAATTATTGCCGATAAAAAACATAATTTAACTACATTAAATTTATTTTAAACTATTGAAATAACTGAAAAAAGCACTCTTGCCAGCACCGCGCGCATGGCTGAAATAGATAGCGCAACGTAAGAAGTGCGCTGATTAGGAAGCCTGTGGGAAAGCTTACGGTTAATCCCACCTACCGTGTGTTTTTCTCCGCCCGGGCTGTAATTGGTGGCCGAGAGGTTTAACTGTCGGCCCTTATTTCTTTCCGCTTATTTTTCCCCTTATTTTTTCATACTATTTTTTCACCCTATTTCGATCGTTCCTTTTATTGACATTTATCTTGGCTTTTTTCCCTCGGAGCCTTGACACTTTGCGGGCTTATCCCTATCTCAAACAGGCGTAGAGGCACGCCCTAGAGGGGGGTGCCCCTTTATTTTTCAGGGAAGCTTCGCGAAGCGCCCACGAATAGGAGAAAGAAGATGAAATTTCGTCCTTTACATGACCGTGTATTGGTTCGCCGTATCGATGAAGATACGAAGACCAGTGGTGGTATTATCATTCCGGACTCGGCTCAAGAAAAACCATCGCAAGGTGTTGTGGTGGCTGTGGGCACGGGAACCCGTGGCGATGACGGCAAAGTAACGCCGCTCGACGTGAAAGCAAAAGACAATGTGTTGTTCGGCAAATGGTCGGGCAGTGAAGTCAGTGTTGATGGCGAAGAACTGCTCATCATGAAAGAAAGCGATATTCTGGGCATTATTGGCTAAAGCCACCCAGTTTCGAATAGGAGAATATCATGGCTAAAGAAGTAATTTTTGGCGCCGAAGCCCGCGATAAAATGATGAAAGGGGTCGACATTCTTGCCGACGCCGTCAAAGTAACGCTGGGCCCTAAAGGGCGTAATGTTGTACTCGATAAATCTTTCGGCGCGCCGCGCACCACAAAAGATGGTGTGTCTGTGGCCAAAGAAATTGAGTTGGAAGATAAATTTGAAAACATGGGCGCTCAAATGGTCCGCGAAGTGGCTTCGCGCACCAATGATGTGGCCGGCGACGGCACCACAACGGCTACCGTTTTGACCCAAGCCATCGTGCGCGAAGGTCACAAAGCCGTGGCTGCGGGCATGAACCCAATGGACTTGAAGCGCGGTATTGACCTCGCGGTAACCTCGGCCCTGGCCGATCTCGACAAGCGTTCGAAAAAAGTGAAGTCCAATGAAGAGATTGCTCAAGTCGGCACCATCTCGGCAAATGGCGAAGCTGAAATCGGTCAAATGATTGCGCAAGCCATGGAAAAAGTCGGCAATGAAGGCGTCATCACCGTAGAAGAAGCCAAGGGCCTCGAAAGCGAATTGAACGTCGTTGAAGGCATGCAGTTCGACCGCGGTTACCTGTCGCCTTATTTCATTACCAATGCAGACAAAATGACGACTGAGCTGGAAGACCCGCTCATTCTATTGCACGAAACCAAATTGACCAACCTGCAAGCCATGGTGCCAATTTTGGAAGCTGTTGTGCAATCGTCGCGTCCGCTACTGATTATCGCAGAAGACATTGAAGGCGAAGCGCTGGCGACTTTGGTTGTTAACAAATTGCGCGGTGGCCTGAAAATTGCTGCGGTCAAAGCTCCAGGCTTTGGCGATCGTCGCAAAGCCATGCTCGAAGACATTGCTATTTTGACCGGCGGTCAAGTGATCTCGGAAGACCTTGGCATTAAATTGGAAAATGTAACCCTAGATATGCTCGGCACAGCCAAGCGCGTGAACATTACCAAAGATGAGACGGTTATCGTCGATGGCGCGAGCAAGAAAAAAGACATCGATGCCCGTGTGGGTCAAATCCGCACGCAAATCGAAAACACAACTTCCGATTACGACCGTGAAAAACTGCAAGAGCGCGTTGCCAAATTGGCTGGCGGGGTTGCGGTTCTCAAAGTCGGTGGCGTTACTGAAGTAGAAGTGAAAGAACGCAAAGACCGCGTCGACGATGCGTTGAACGCAACCCGCGCTGCCGTGGAAAGCGGCATCGTACCGGGTGGCGGCACAGCGTTGCTTTTGGCCACTCTGGCCATCGACAAGCTGACCGATGACAATGCAGACATTCAAGCTGGCATTAAAATCATCCGTCGTGCTTTGGAAGCGCCGGTTCGCCAAATCTCGGCGAACGCGGGTGTGGAAGGCTCTATCGTGGTCGGCAAGGTTTTGGACGGCAAAGGCAAAATTGGCTTTGACGCGCAAAACGAAGTCTATTGCGACCTCATCGCTGCCGGCATTGTCGACCCAGCCAAAGTGGTTACCACGGCCCTTCGCGATGCGGCCTCTGTGGCGGGTCTGTTGATCACCACCGAAGCTATGGTTGCCGATAAGCCAGCCCCAGCGGGTGCGGCTCCAGCTATGCCAGACATGAGCGGCATGGGTGGCATGGGCGGCATGATGTAGCCTCTGACGCAAAGTTTTGGAAAAAGGGCTGCTCTGCGGAGCGGCCCTTTTTTTAGCGTTTTTTGCGGCGTCGCCATGTTTCGCAAGGCCATGGTTTTCGCTAGCCATTGTGAAAACTTCTTGCTAGTTTGTGCGCGCCTGAGAGGGCACGAAACAGACGACCTATAAAAAGAAAAATAATAATGACAGAACAGGCAGAAAATCTGCCGCCTCATTAACCAAATAATAACCGTTTTCAACGATAGTTGAAGCTCGGTTTGTTGTGTTCTGCAAGAGAGGTAAGTATGAGATCGATTGTTACTGGTGCGGTTTGCGCAAGTTTTCTGCTTTCTGCGCAGAGCCTTATGGCCGCCGAAACGCAGCCTGCCCTGCCGACGACCCCCCCCCGGCCTTGCCGAAAATAGAGGCACGGTCTTCCGCCGACCCAGCCGGTCCTAGAGCCGCGACCCCTGCCGCTGCGGCAAAAAAATTGAAGGTGACCCCGCCCCATATCGTAGATTTGCAAGAAAAGCTGCGCGATCACCCGAGCCAGCAGCGCGCGGAGCAACGCGTGTGCGAAGCCAAGTGGAATATTTTACTGGGCAAATCGAATTATTATCCGCGTCTCAACGCAACGCTTTCTGGCGGCTCCAAATGGATCGACCAGAGCTCGCGAGCCGATGAGTTTGGCGGTTCCAATTCTTCTGAATATGACGGCGAAGGTCTGAATGCGACTTTGAGCTTGCGCCAACATATTTATGATTGGGGACGCAATGCCTCCATTATAACGGGCCATCGCCAAGACCGTTTCGTGGCGCAAATCGAGCGCCAAGCCACGTTAGAGCAGCAGCTGAGTAGCCTCTCGAGCATGGCCTTGGACTATGTTTTGCAAGTGCGATTGATTGACCATTTCATGGACAGCCAGAAAATTATCGACCGCGATGTTAACAGTATGGAGCAGCGCTTTAAAGCTGGCGCCGCCCGATTGGCAGAAATGCGCCAAGCGACTGGGTACTGCGCGGCGCCGCTGTATTCGGTTTACGAGCTCAAAAGATACAGCGCTCGGGCAATCAACACCGCCCCCACGCTCAGCAAAATCCGCTGCGTCCACGTAAAAAACGTTGCGTCTTGCATGGTGTCCAACACACGCTTGCCAAGCCGTGTGCCCAGCACCGAGGCCGCCATGGCGGCACCCAGTAGCCAAAAATTTGGCCAATCGTGCAGCGAAGCGGAAGCGGCCAAGCCACCATAAAAAATAATTTTGGAGCTATGCCCAAGGCTTTGCGCCACCGCCTTGGTGGCGACCACTTGATGGCGCGTGAGGGAGACGCGTTGGAAAAACACATCCAGTAAAGGCCCCCCGACGCCAGCCAAAAGATTGGTCGCCACAACAATCAGGCCGGCAAATACGCCGATCGGTTTTCGTGTAACATCCAACACCAAGCTTTTTGGCAACGCCCACGCAACATAAGGCAAAAGCCCGAGCGCCAATAAAACGCTGGTGCGGTCGGGCGAAAACGAGACAAAAGCCAAACCTGCCAAGGCCAAAACATTGCCAACAAACAGGCTCGCGATAATCGGCCAAACGATATCGGCGCGGTTCAGCCAAGCCCGATAGCCATTGGAAGTGAGTTGAATAAGCCCGTGTAAAACCATGGCCGCGCCGATGGGCATAATACTGACCAGCAGCCCCATGAGAATAAGCCCGCCAAGCATGCCAAAAATGCTCGACAAAAAAGCGGTGCCCAAAGCCGCGAGCACAATAATCGCAGTGGTTAAACCCATGGCTTACAATACAGCGCCGAGAAGCCGTTCGTAAAGCGCATTGCGGCTTTCGTATACGAAGTCGAGCTTGGAGACACTGGCCTGCGAGAAGCCTTTCTGCAACATGGCTTCGATGAAGTCATCTTGGTTTTTTAACGGCAATTGGAAGCCATAAAAGCTGCCACCGGTTGAGGTGGCGCCGGCAAAATGATGGTCCTCTACGGCGCCATACTCGCTGACCAAAGCTGACAGCGCGTCGCCTTGTAAGGTGGGCTCTGCCATGGTGCGCGACGAGGAGAGGGTGACATGGACCAAATCTTGCGCCCGATTATAGGCGGCCAAACGCGATAGCAATCGTTTGCTGGCCGTGCGCGCGGTCTCGTCCCAATTGGCCTTTAGGGAGGCGGCTAAATTGGCTTCGCTTTGGAGCATCACGCCATCGTCGGGGATGCGCAATTGATTGGCCACCAGCGTGGCACCCGTTGAGGTAATGTCGACAATGGCTTCGGCCGCGCCCGAATTGGGGGCGGCTTCTGTCGCGCCAAAGCTCTCGACCAATTTATAATCGGTGACGCCATGTTCGGCGAAAAAGTCTGCCGTCAGATTGGTGTATTTGGTCGCGACCCGCAGGCGTTTGGCGTGTTTGGCCCGAAATTCGGCGGCCACTTCGGCAAGGTCCGCCATGTTACGCACATCCACCCAACCATCTGGAATGGCCACCACCACATCGGCGCGGCCAAAGCCAAGTCCCAGCACAAGCTGCACAGCGCTATCCAAATCAGGCACTTCTTCGCGCAACAGGTCTTCCCCGGTAATACCAAAGTGAATGCTGCCATCCGCCAGGCGGGCGGCAATCTCGGAAGCCGATAGATATTGCACTTCGATTTGCTCAATGCCTTTCACAACGCCCGTATAGCCGCGCGCGCCCGCGCGTTTTAGGGCAATGCCAGCTTTGGTAAATAAAGCGGTGGCGCTTTCTTCTAAGCGGCCTTTCGAGGGGACAGCGAGGATAAGGGGGCTCATGAACGGTCTCCTTTTTGAAGGTGTGCGGCCGCGTCGACGCGCTCCAAAGCCATGGCGCCGCCAACCGCGCCAAGTGCGCGCTCGGCGCCCAAGGCTTGCAGCAAATCATCATATCGCCCGCCGGCCGCAATGACGCTTTGATTGCCCAATGTGGGCACGATAATTTCAAACGAAAGGCCTGTGTAATAGGCCATTTTGCGCCCGCCCGTGAGGCTAAGCGTAGCTTGCAAATCGTCCAGCGATAGGGCGTCGCGAAGCGCGCGCCAATAATCGCTGACGCTGGTTAAGTCGGCTTCTGGCGCCAATTGAATCATCTCGCGCAACACGGTTTCCAGCGGACCGCTGAGGTTTAAGAACCGAGTAATTGTATCGGCTTGGGTTTGGCTAAGGCCGGCATTGGCATCTTCGCGCAACCGATCGATGCGGGTTTGAATATCTTGCGGCGAACGACCAGCAAGGGTCGGCCCGGATAGATTAACCGAAAGGCTTGTGTCGGCTGCGAGTTGGCGCGCCTCTTCGGCGACCATTTGGGCGATGACGGTTTCAAAATTGGCACTCTGGTGATAGGCGCGGGTCAGGCGCGATACGGCGCGCGCGGTCAGGCCAAGGCCCTGCAAAAACAGGGGCAGCATAGCGAAATGATTGAGCCGAAGCTGAAACTGCGAGACGCCCAGGGCCTTCACGCCGGCCATTATGTCGCGCAAAACCGTTGCGTCATCTGCATAGCTGTCGTCGCCTGCTGTGGCGCCGCCGATAATCTCAATGCCGGCCTGGGTAAACTCTTCTGGCTTTCCGGCGCCACGCGATTGATAGCGAAAGGCGATGCCTTCATAGGCATATTTTCGCAAAACGCTTTCGCCTTTTTCCAAATAGGCGAGGGCGGTGGGGATGGTCAGGTCGGGGCGCAGGCACAGCTGTTCGCCTGCTGGGTCGGTGAAAGTGAATAAACGGCGGCGCATTTCCTCGCCCATTCGGTCGATGAACGGTGCGGCAGGTTGTAAAACTGGCGTGGCCAGGGCTGTGAAACCATTGCGCGTAAAAATTTCCAGCGCTTGCGTGCGCGGCACAGCGGCTGCGGCGCGGGCAGGCGCAAGCGGGGTTAAGCGAATGCCGCCAAAAACCGCATCGGCGACATCCAAGCCTCGGTCGGCACATATTTTGGACAGCACAAAGTGACTGCGCGCTGGAAACCCTAATTTTCGATAATTGGAAACCGACGATTGTCCGACGCCCAAAATATCGGCGACGGTTTTCGTGCCGCCCAAAGCATCAATAACCCCGCTGGCGGAGCTTAAACGAGTGTCTTGGCTGGCAGCGCGCGCGCCAAAACTGGCTTGTGGTTTCTCTTCCATAGGCCAGACGTAGCGATATGAAGTTCATTTGTCAATAAAAATGAAGTAAAATTCAATTATTTAGTAAAAATGAAGTTCAATTTATGAAAATAACGTCTATATAAATTTGTAAATCACAAATTATGAAGTCAATTCTTTCAACTTACGGGCCAAATCGACTTTGGGCACTTGCTGTTGGGCGTGTTCGGAGGCGCGCCATTCGGCGTTATCGTTAATCTCGGCTGATTTTTCTTTGCCCAATTGCAAATCTTTGATGGTCACTTCGCCAGCGGCGCGCTCATCTTCCCCTTCGATGACCACAAACCTGGCACCGCGCGCATCGGCATAGCGCAATTGCGCTTTCATCGCGCTGTCGCCCATATAAAGCTCGGCGCGCAAGCCCTGTTGGCGCAAGTCGCGCACCAAGGCCATCAGCTCTGGGCGGGTCTCTTTATCCATCACGGTCACAACAATTAAGTCGGCGGGTGTGGCAGCGCCCGCTTTGCCGAGCAGGGTGAGGGCTGCGGCCAACCGGCTAACGCCGATGGAAATGCCGGTAGCTGGAATTTCAATGCCTTTAAAGCGTTTGACCAAATCATCATAGCGCCCGCCGCCACCAACGGAGCCGAAACGTGCCAGCTCGCCGTTTTCGTCATGGGCTTCAAAGGTCAATTCAATTTCATAGACGGGGCCGGTGTAATAGCCGAGCCCGCGCACAATGCTCGGGTCAATCGCTAGGCGGTCTTCGCCATAGCCCAGGGTCGAAAATAAATCAGCCATGTCGCGCAATTCGCCAAGCCCTTGTTGGCCAATATCGGTGTCGCCCACCAGCTCGGCCATGGCGTCAAGTGCCTGGGTGCGATCGCTGGCTTCGATGCAAACCATGTGCGCCACTTTGTCAATCTGGGCTGGCGTCAAATTGGCCCCCTTGGTGAAGTCACCGCTTTCATCTTTGCGGCCGTCGCCCAACAGGGCTTTAACCGCGTCTAATCCGAGGCGGTCAAATTTATCCATAGCGCGCAAAATCGTCAGGCGCGTGGCCTCATAGTCTTCGGCCTCGGGGTCTAGCCCAATGGCAATCAAAAGGGCGTCCATGATTTTGCGATTGTTGATGCGCACGACATAATCGCCGCGCTCAAGGCCCAGCGCTTCCATGCAATCGGCGGCCATCATGCAAATTTCGGCGTCTGCCGCTTGGTTTGCCGCCCCCACTGTGTCGGCGTCGATTTGCATGAATTGGCGATAGCGCCCAGGCCCAGGTTTTTCATTGCGCCAAACCGGGCCGAATTGAAAGCGGCGCAAAGGCTTGGGCAAGCGGTCATAATGTTCCGCGACATAGCGCGCCAGCGGCGCGGTCAGGTCGTAGCGCAAGCTCATCCATTGCCCGTCGTCGTCTTCTAGCGAGAACACGCCTTCATTGGGGCGGTCGTCGTCGGGCAAAAATTTGCCCAGCGCATCGGCGTATTCAAAAGCCGATGTGTCTAATTCCCCAAATCCGTAGCTTTCATAAACTTGGGCGATGGTAGCAATCATGTGGTTTTGCAGGCGCAGCTCGTCGCCCGTCATATCGCGCAAGCCCCGGGGGGTACGCGCTTTGGGCTTAAATTTCTTTTGCTTTTTGGCTTGTCGCCGGGATGGTTGCTCGCTCATGTCTTCTTCCTACAATGTGGGGTTTGTCGCGTCAATCGGCTCAAAAATCAAACGGCGAGAGCCCGCGCACATGTTCATCCAATTGCAGCGCGCGGTTGATGGAGGGCGTGGCGCGTTGGTTGCAATCGCGCCGCTCGCAAAGCCGACAGTTTACCCCGATGGGCGTGTCTCCGGTCGGGTTATCGGGATTGGTGCCGCGCGCATAGATTAATTTATCGGCATGTTTAATCTCGCAGCCCATAGCAATGGCAAACTGATTATCGGGCACGCCAAAGCCTGAATTATCTCGGCTCACCGTGCGGGCAATGGAGAGGTAGCGCGTGCCGTCTTCCATTTGCACGGTCTGGGTATTGATTTGGCCCGGAATGCGAAACGCATCATGCACATGCCAGCGCGGGCAGGTGCCGCCGAAGCGGGCAAAGTGAAAGCCGCCGGCCGAAAAGCGTTTGGAAATATTGCCGGCATTATCCACCCGAATAAGAAAGAACGGAATGCCGCGCGCGCCCGGACGTTGCAATGTGGTCAAGCGATGGCACACTTGCTCAAAGCTGGTGCCGAAGCGGCGCGCCAATAAGGTGATGTCATATTGATTGGCCGTGGCGGTTTTTAAAAATGCTTCATAGGGCATGAGCGCAGCGGCGGCAAAATAATTGGCCAGCGAAATGCGCGCCACCGTGCGCACCTCTTCGCTCTCCATGCCCGAGCTGACCAGAATGTTTTCGATATTGGGTATCTGTTCAAAATAAGCCAATTGATAGGCCAGCTGAAACGAACGGCCCGGTTGGTCGAGCAGCTCGGACAGAAAAATCGTCTGACGATGGCGGTCGTACCGGCGCAACGTATTGTCCATCACCTCGACGGGGGCGATGCGGGTTTTTACATTATGTCGCTGCTCTAGGCGCGCACGCAAAGCCAAATACGGCTCGTCATAATCTGCCATCACCGCGTCGTGCAGGGTTTCGGCTTCTTCGTCGAGGATGGGAAAATAATTGTTTTGCGCCACAATAAAATCGCGCACTTCATCGAGCGCCATGCCCGCGCCGTGGGTCTCGCTGGCATCGCCGCCCTCTAACTGCTCGACCAAAAGCGCATTCGAGGCACGACTTTGCAGCATCTCTTGGTAGAGCCGCGCCACGGCATCGGCGGCGGCAGGGCTGGCGGCGGCCAAATCTTTCAGCTCGGCTTTCGATAAAGGCGTGTCGCGAAACATCGGGTCAGAGAACACTTCATGGAGCTGGGTTTGCGCGCGCGCCTCTTCGTCGCCGGCGAGCCCGCGCGGGTCGATATCGAAGACATCGACCAATTGTAAAAGAATCTGTGCCGAGATGGGGCGCTGGTCGCGCTCAATGAGGTTGAGATAGCTGGTGGAGATGCCCAAAGCCTCCGCCATGGCGGCTTGGGTGAGGCGTTGCTCGCGACGCAAGCGGCGCACGCGGGGGCCTGCAAACAGTTTTTTCTCAACCAATCGACCTGTGTCGGCCATGCTCTATCCTCTATATGAATCAAGGGTTTATCTCTGCTTCGATGGCTATCGACAAACTCAAAAGTTTACAAGGTTTACATATATTACAAAAAATAGGCCAATTTGTGTAAACTTTTTTACTTTAATATTTTCAATAGCTTGGGATTCACTCGACAAGGCGCTGTCATGGTTGTATGTCCACATCAACGAAACCCTTATGTGAGGATATAGTGATGACGAAATACAGTGAATTGGTGGCTCAAAAAGCCGCAACAATCAAAACCGGTGGGTCTGCTTGGACCGCCATTAATCCAGAATATGCCGCGCGCATGGAAGTTCAAAACCGCTTTAAAACCGGTCTGGACGTGGCTCGCTACACAGCCGATATCATGCGTAAAGATATGGCTGATTATGATGGCGACAGCAGCCAATACACTCAGTCTTTGGGTTGCTGGCATGGTTTCACCGCGCAGCAAATGATGATGGCTGTAAAACGTCACCGCAAAACCACCGATAAATCTTACGTCTATCTGTCCGGTTGGATGGTCGCCGCACTTCGCTCTGAGTTTGGCCCACTGCCAGATCAGTCGATGCATGAGAAAACTTCGGTGGCAAGCCTGATCGAAGAAATCTACACATTCTTGCGTCAAGCCGATGCCCGCGAATTGCGTCATCTGTTTGTCGACCTAGACGATGCGCGCGCCAATGGCGGCGACGTCGACGCGGCTCTGGCAGCTATCGACAACCACGAAACACATGTTGTGCCAATTATTGCCGACATTGATGCAGGCTTTGGTAACGAAGAAGCCACTTACTTGCTGGCCAAGAAAATGATCGAAGCTGGCGCCTGCTGCATCCAAATTGAAAACCAAGTGTCGGACGCCAAACAGTGCGGCCACCAAGATGGTAAAGTGACGGTGCCACACGAAGACTTCATCTCGAAAATTAACGCTGTGCGTTATGCGTTCCTCGAGCTGGGTGTCGACAATGGCGTCATCGTGGCCCGTACCGATAGCCTCGGCGCTGGCCTGACCCAAAAAATCCCTGTGTCGCAAACACCTGGCGACATGGCTGACCAATATAACGCCTTCTTGCAACTCGAAGAAGTCACCGACCTGTCTGGCATTAAGCAAGGCGAGCAAGTGATTACCCAGGGCGGCAAAACCATGAAACCGGTTCGTCTGCCAAATGGTCTTTATGCCTTTAAAGACGGTACAGGCGAAGATCGTTGCGTGATGGATTGCATCATTTCGTTGCAAAACGGCGCCGATCTTCTGTGGATTGAAACCGAGAAGCCAAATGTGGCCCAAATCGGTGGCATGGTCTCGCGCATTCGCGAAGCCATTCCAAACGCGAAATTGGTTTACAACAACTCGCCAAGCTTTAACTGGACGCTAAACTTCCGCAATCAAGTGCATGCAGAATGGGTAGCCGCTGGTAAAGACGTATCGGCTTATCCAGATCCAGCTTCCGAGCCTACAGGTCTGATGAACGTTAAGTTTGATGATAGCGAGCTGGCAGCTGAAGCGGATATGAAAGTACAAACTTTCCAAGCCGATGGCGCGCGCGAAGCCGGTATCTTCCACCACCTCATCACCCTGCCGACCTATCACGACACGGCTCTGGGTACGGATGTTCTGTCGGAAGGTTACTTCGGCGACCTCGGCATGTTGGCCTATGTGCGCGATGTTCAGCGTAAAGAAATCCGTCGTGGCATGGCTTCGGTCAAGCACCAAGATTTGGCTGGTTCGAACATTGGCGATGATCACAAAGAGTATTTCTCTGGCGACATGGCCCTGTTGGCTTCGGGTGAAGACAACACAATGAACCAGTTCTAAGGGTCTCATTATTTTTAAAGAGGGTTCGTAGGCAGATGTGCTTACGGGCCCTTTTTCGTTTATAAAGATAAAGCAGATTTTTTAAGGAGCGCGCCCAATGACCCAAGATACCCTGACCACTGACCTATCCGACGCCCATGAGGGGGCTTTGCAATATCTCGCTCCGGGCTATCAAGATTTTGGCGGCCACGGGCGCTTTCACGGGCCGGCCAAAACGCTTCTGACCTTTGAAGACAACACCAAAGTGCGCGCCGCCGTGGAAACGCCTGGCGAAGGACGCGTGCTTGTGGTCGATGGCGCCGGTTCGATGAACTGCGCTTTGTTCGGCGGAAACTTAGCCAAATTAGCCGCTGATAACGGCTGGGCGGGCATCGTCATTCACGGCTGTGTGCGCGACCAAGCCGAGTTAAAAGCGGAAGCCGTGGGCATTAAAGCCTTGGCCAGCCACCCGAAAAAAAGCGAGAAGCGCGACCTCGGTACTTATGATGAAGTGCTGGAATTTTCTGGCGTCACCATTCGACCTGGCGATTATATCTACGCCGATGAAGATGGGGTAGTGATTGCGCGCGAAGCCTTGTCTGTCTAAAGCATTTGCCTCTGGTTGTGGCGCGCGGGGTTTGTTAGGCTTTTTGATAAACAGCAAAAAGAACTCGGTCTTATGTATATTCCACCGCAATTTGAAGTGACCAACCCAGAGACCATCGCAACGGTTATTCACCAATATGGTTTTGCAAGTCTCGTTTCGCGCGATGGCGAGACGATGAATGCCAGCCATGTGCCGTTGATGTTGCAAGGGCGTGCAGCCAGCGGGGGGCAATTACATGGGCATTTGGCAGCCGCCAATCCGCAGCTTGGACAATTGCAAGACCAAAAAGTCTTGGCGATGTTTCACGGGCCTCACGCTTATATTTCTCCCAAAGCCTATGCTGCGGCGTCGGTGCCGACTTGGAACTTCATCGCCGTGCATGTGACGGGCACGGCGCGTCGGGTAGACGAGACTTGGTTGGAAGAAGAAAATCTTTCGCGTCTCGTCGCTCAATATGAAGGAGACGCCTCGATGATGGACGAGCTGGAGCCAAAGAAACTGGACGCGCTGAAAGCCGCCATTGGCCACTTTGTCATCGACATCGAAACCGTGCAGGCCAAGTTTAAACTGAGCCAAAATAAATCGCTCGAGGATAGAGCGCGCATCATCAATGACTTACGCGAACGAGACGATAGCCTGGCCCACGCGATTGCAGAGGAAATGGCCCGAGACCTTTAACCCGGCCTAAAGTGCCAACTGCAGCACCAACTACAGTAGGGCGCGAGATACGAATAAATAAAGACCAAAGGCCGTCAGGCTACTGGCGGCAATGTCGCTCCAGCGAATTTTGCTGTTCGATAGGCTGGGCAGCTCCTCGAGGAGGATGGGAATAAACACAAAGGCTGGAATGAGAACCAGCAATTGCCCCACTTCGACGCCGAGGTTAAAGCTAAACAATCCCGCCACAAGGTTCTCGCTCGGCAGGCCGATGTCGGTTAATAAGCCGGCGAACCCAAACCCATGAATAAAGCCAAAGGCCAAAGTCATGGTTGGCGCGTAGCGTTGCATAGCGGCTGGGCCGTCGATCAGTAGGCCATAACACAAGCAGAATAATATTAAGCCAGTCCAAGCGCCCAATGGCAAAACACTGCCCGTCACAATGCCAATGCCCGACGCGACGAATAGCACCAGAGCCGCAACGGCGCCGCTGCGTGCCATTAAAGTGCCACGGCTCAAAATCGGTTCGGCTGCCATTAAGGCGATGGAGGCGCCGATGAGGGCTTCGACAACATTGGGGTTTGGCACCACCCAGCCCAAAGTCGCCATAATCAAAGTGGCGCTATGGCCGACGGTAAAACCCGAAATCAGCCATATCGCGCGGCGTTGCGTGGGCGCGACCAGCAATAAACATAAGACAAAAGCCAAATGGTCATAGCCGGTTAGAATATGGCTCATGCCGAGCCAGAAATAATTCTGAAACACTTCCCCAAAGCCCACTTCGGCCTCGAGGCCGCCTGTCTCATTGGCGCGAATGACGTGATAGCGTTGGGTGGCGGTAAACAAAATTTCCTTGGTGTTGGCTTGCGTTTTATCCGCCGTGAGGCCAAAGCGTGCGAAATGCACATGGCTGCGGGCCAGGTCGAAAAACGCATTGTTTTCAACGCGGATGGGGGAGCTGGCGTCATAGCACTGAAATTCGCCGATCACGCGAATATAGCTGGCGCGCGATGGGGCTTTGGCAAAAGGCGTGGTGATTTTGCACGCCATATTCATTTGGCTGAGCCGCAAATTGGCGCTCACATGGGCGCCCAGAGCGTCGCTGAGGCTCCTCTGGGTCTGCACACTGGGTAGCAAGGTGACATCGCGAGCGGGGGCCGTAAAGCTGACGGAAATAGCATCGCCGCCCCACAAAAAGTTCGAAAAGCTGAGGCTTTTGTTATGCGCCTCCACCGGCTGCCAATGGGCAAACGACAAGGCGAGGATAAAAACCACAGCAAGGGTTTTTAAAACCCGAGCCATTACCGCGTGCCTTCTTGCCCAAGCGGTGCATCTGGTGCCAGCTCAATATCCGCCCGCGTGCGAAGCCAATCTAGGTAGTCGCGCAAAGCTTTGTCGTCGCGTTCGTGGCGCACGGCATCGATTATTTGCGTGCGAACGCTTTCAAACGCAGGCGGCTGGCCCGGGCGATTGCGAATAATTTTCAAAAAATGCCAACCTGTCGGCCCAGCCAGAGCGTCGGAGATGGCGCCTTGTGGCAGGCGGCTGGCCGACTTGGTAAGTTCGGGCCCCAGATAGTCGGTCATTTTGGCCGGGGTGAGCATGATACGTGGCAATGCAGGCAAAATCTCTGTCCCAAATGTCTCGCGGGCTTGGTTGAAATCCATACCGCCTCGCAAGGCCTTGCGAATTGCATCCAACTTTTGGGTCATTTCAGGCGATTGGCGAGGGTCCGCATAGGGCACGAAAAGACGCGACACTTGCAGCCGATTGGCCGGCGCAAAGCGGGCTTTATGGTCATTATAAAAGCGGCGCAAATTCTCTTCGCTCAGCGCATCCGAGCCTTTTTGCGCCAGCACAAATTCGATGACCGCGATGGCCACGGCTTTGCGAACGGCAGCATCGCCTTCGAGCAGGCCAATTTCGAGGCCACGCTGAACCAAAAGCTCTTCCTCAATGAGACGGTCGAGCACGAGCTTTTTATCGGCCGCCGTCGGCGCTTTGTTTTTATCCGACAGCAAAGCCTGATAGGCGCCCGCAAATTCTGTGCGGTCGATGTGTTGCTGGTTTACCTTGGCAATGGCGCCGGCGCTAGATAAGCGTTTTCGCTCGCTCGGCGAAGCGGTCACGAGGGCCAACAGCAAGCCCAAAAGGGCGCCCGCGAGCAACAGCCGCTCTGGCAGGGCAGAGGCCGTGCGGGTGGCTGCGTCGCTGCCCTTATCGGCTGTGGGCATTTTACTCGAGTTACTTGACGTCATGGCCGTCAATCTAGCGATTGAGCCGCGAAGTGCAAGCCCCCCGCGTTTGGCGTCTCTTGCACGCGCGCTTGCCCATTGGTAAACCGGCGAAGCGCTGGTAAGATGGGGCGACCCTAAGACAAATTTTTACGAGGACGTCTCTTGATGCACCAGAACCTAACTTCTGCGCTTTGCGCCACCACCACGCCCTTGTATGCGGCGGCGCTCGAGGCTTTGGCGCCCCATCACGCGAGATATCAGGCCCAGCCCCTGCCGCATATGGCCTTGGCCGAAAAACAAGATGATGTGGCAGCTATGCATCAGATGGCGCAGGCTTTGGCGCAAGATGCTCAGCGTATTCTTATCTTGGGTACGGGCGGGTCTAGCCTTGGCGCGCAAGTTTTAGAGCAAGCGCAGGGGACAGATAAAACCGGCCTAGACTTAATTTTTGCCGATAATCTAGATGCCGATAGTTTTGCCAAAACCTTGCAAGGCGATATGTCGACCACACGATTTTTCGTCGTCTCAAAATCGGGTGGCACGGCCGAGACGATGATGCAATTGGGCGGCGCGCTTTTGGCTTTGGAAGCCGCGGGCGCCAAGCCGTCTCATCACGTGGCAGGCATTGCAGGTCGTGGCGACAACGCGCTGCGCCGTTTGGCACGTGCCTATGAATTTCCGCTGCTGGCCCACGAAAGTGACATTGGCGGTCGGTTTTCGGTGCTTACCAATGTGGGGCTTCTGCCCGCAATTTGGGCCGGCGGCGACCCCGAGGCGGTGCGTGCGGGCGCACGAAAAACCATGGCAGGCCTCAAAGGCGAGCCGCAAAATTTTGAGCCTTTAAAAGGCGCCGCTCTTCATTTGGCGCATATGCAGGCCGGGCGAAACGTCAACGTGATGATGCCCTATGCCGATAAGCTGGAGCGGTTGGCGTTCTGGTATCGCCAGCTTTGGGCCGAGAGCCTTGGCAAAAAAGGCCATGGCTCGGTGCCGGTCAATGCGCTGGGCCCCGTCGACCAACATAGTCAATTGCAGCTCTATTTAGATGGCCCGGACGATAAGCTGTACACACTGATAACCCACACCACGCGCGGCACGGGGTGCCGCGTGCCCGATGGGTTTTTGAACGACCCTGATTTGGCTTCGCTGGCGGGGCATACGATGGGCAATCTGGTCGACGCGGAAGCGCGCGCCACTTTGGATGTTTTGGTGGATGCCAAACGCCCCGTGCGCCATATCGAACTTGGCGCTATAACTGACGAAAGCCTGGGCGAGGTGCTGATGCAGTTGCAACTCGAGACGATTTACACCGCCGACGGCTTGGGCATAGACGCCTATTCGCAGCCTGCTGTTGAGGCCGGTAAAATCAGGGCCAAGCAATATTTGCAAGATATGGCAGAGTGATATGAGCCGCATTCGTCGCCTTCCCGAAGACACTATCAATCGCATCGCCGCGGGCGAGGTGGTCGAGCGTCCGGCCAGCGCGGTTAAGGAATTGGTGGAAAACGCCATTGATGCCAAAGCCAGCCAAATTGACGTGAGCTTGGGCGCAGGCGGCAAGACGCTGATCCTCATCGAAGACAATGGTCACGCCATGACCGCAGAAGAATTAAGCCTCGCCGTCGAGCGCCATGCGACCTCCAAATTACCCGAAGGCGATGGCGGCGATCGGATGTTTCGCATCGCCAGTCTTGGGTTTCGCGGCGAGGCTTTGCCGAGCATTGGCGCGGTGGCGCATTTGTCGATTACCAGTCGCCCGATCCAGGGTGATGTGGCGCATGAAATTCGTGTCGATGGCGGCAAGCTGGGACAGGTGAAACCCGCAGCGGGCCAAACAGGCACGCGGGTGGAAGTGCGCGACTTGTTTTACGCCACGCCCGCCAGATTGAAATTTTTAAAATCCGACCGCGCCGAGACCACCGCCGTCAGCGATATCTTGCGCCGTCTGGCGATGGCCAATCCACAAATTGGTTTCAGCCTAACCAGCGATGGACGCAAGAGTTTTGCCTATCCGCCAGAGCATGGCGAGACGGCGCAGCTCAAACGTCTCGGCGCTATTTTAGGGCGCGAGTTTGCCGATAATGCCGTGCCCGTTTTGGCCACACGAGATGGCGTGCGCCTTTATGGTTTTGCCGGCTTGCCGACGTTTAATCACGCTACCGCGCAGAAACAATATTTGGTGGTGAACGGGCGCCCGGTGCGCGACAAATTATTGAACGGGGCGGTGCGCGGCGCCTATCAAGATTTTTTAGCGGGCAATCGTCACCCCGCTTTGGCCTTGTTTATTGACCTGGAGCCAAGCGAGTTGGACGTCAATGTGCATCCAGCCAAAACCGAAGTGCGGTTTCGCGATGCGGGGCTCATTCGCTCGATGATTGTCGGTGGCTTGCGCGCCAGTATGGCGGAGGCGGGCCATCGTGCCTCGACCACCGTGGCCGGGCAAACCATGTCGGCTTTTCGCCCTGGCAACCTGGGAGACGCCCACCTGCAAGGTAATTTCGCCGCGGCACAGAGTTTCCAAGCGCCGATCGAGGGCGGCGGCATGAGCGAAGCGGCTGCCGAATGGCTTTCGACCCCCCAAGCCGCGCAAGCCATGCGCGAGGCCGTGCCGGCCCATTTGCCTTTGGGGTTGGCGCGGGCGCAATTGCATGAGACCTATATTTTATCCCAAACCCATGACGGTTTCGTGATTGTCGACCAGCATGCGGCGCATGAGCGCTTGGTCTATGAGCGGATGAAAACGCAAATGGCGGAACGCGGCATTGCGCGGCAAATTTTATTGGTGCCAGAAGTGGCTGAATTAGAGCCCGAGGAAGGCGATTTGATTTTAAGTCGCGCCGCCGAATTATTAGAGCTGGGTTTTGTGATTGAGCGTTTTGGCCCGGGCAGCGATGGCCGTGTGGCGGTGCTGTTGCGCGAAGTGCCTGCCATGCTATATGGCGCCGATTGCGTGGCGCTGTTGCGGGATATGGCGCAAGAAATGTCGGAGCTGGGCGCAGGCCTTGCCTTGAAAGAACGTTTGGAAGAAATTGCCGGTACGCTGGCCTGCCATACCTCGGTGCGCGCGGGGCGTCGGTTGAACGGCGAAGAGATGAACGCGCTGTTGCGCGATATGGAAGCCACGCCGAATTCAGGCCAGTGCAACCATGGTCGTCCCACTTATGTGGAATTAAAGCTGGCCGATATCGAACGTTTGTTCGGCCGCCGCTAGAGATAAAAAAACCCCGCCGCTCGAAAGCGACGGGGTTTTCTAATTTTAAATGGTTTTGGAAATTATCCGCGAGGCACGTCGAGTGTCTTCATGCCATCTTCATTGGCTTGCGACAGGTCGGCGTATTTTTTCATTTCCAAACGCGCGATGGTGCGATTGTGCACTTCATCGGGGCCATCGGCCAAACGCAGGGTACGGATACCGGCATACATTTTCGCCAGACCAAAGTCTGTCGTTACGCCGCCGCCACCATGGGCTTGAATGGCATCGTCAATGATTTGCAGCGCGATGCGAGGGCCTGCCACTTTAATTTGGGCAATCTCACTTTTGGCTACTTTATTGCCGACCGTATCCATCATATAGGCAGCCTTCATGGTCAGAAGACGGCTCATTTCGATGTTGGTGCGAGCTTCCGCAATGCGTTGTTCCCAAATGCTATATTCAGAAACGCGCTTGCCAAAAGCCACCCGGCTCATCAGACGCGTGATCATTTTTTCTAGGGCGCGTTCGGCAACACCGATGGTGCGCATGCAATGGTGAATGCGGCCAGGGCCAAGACGTCCTTGGGCAATCTCAAAGCCACGGCCTTCGCCGAGCAAGAGATTTTCAACAGGCACACGAACATTGGTGAGGCGCACTTCGGCATGGCCGTGGGGCGCGTCATCATAGCCAAAGACAGGCAGCATCCGCAGCACTTCAATGCCTGGGGCATCGAGGGGAACCAAAACTTGGCTCTGCTGTTGGTGACGTGGGGCTTCTGGATTGGTTTTGCCCATCACAATCGCAATTTTGCAACGTGGATCGCCAACACCCGAAGACCACCATTTCGTGCCATTGATGACATATTCGTCGCCATCGCGCTCAATGCGGGTTTCGATGTTGGTGGCATCGGAAGACGCCACAGCGGGTTCGGTCATCAAGAAAGCTGAGCGAATGTCGCCGTTCAACAAAGGCACCATATATTCTTCTTTATGGCGATCATTGCCGTAGCGTTCCAAAACTTCCATGTTGCCGGTGTCTGGCGCGGAGCAGTTAAACACTTCCGACGCAAAGCCAACACGGCCCATAATTTCGCAAAGCGGAGCATATTCGACATTGCTCAAACCAAAGCCGCGTTCGCTTTCTGGCAAGAACAAGTTCCACAGGCCTTCTTCTTTGGCTTTGTCTTTCAACTCTTCCAAAATCGGCACAACTTGCCACGGGTTTCCGTCAGCACGGAAAGCGTCCATTTGTTGGTGGTAGGTAATTTCATTCGGATAAATATGGGCATCCATAAATCCTTCGACGCGAGCAATCAGCTCTTTCGTGCGGTCGTTATGTTCGAAAATCATCTTCTTCTCCCTCAGTTTCAGGCCAAAGCCTAGAATAAAGCCTGAGCGAGTGCTACCAAAAAAACGCTTTAAGAGGGTTCATTTCGACGCAGGGCAAAAAACTCCGTCAGCAACTCGGCGCAGGCGTTTTCGCGCAAGCCCCCAATGACCTCGGGCGCGTGATGGCAGCTGCTTTGCGCAAATAGCGCCACGCCATTATCGACCGCGCCGCCCTTGCGATCGCTGGCGCCATAATACAAACGCCGCAGCCGCGCATGGGCAATGGCGCCCGCGCACATGGGGCAGGGCTCTAGGGTTACATAAAGGTCGCACTCGAGCAGGCGTTCGTTGCCTAGCTTGGCGCAAGCCTCGCGAATGGCCAATATTTCAGCATGCGCGGTTGGGTCCTGCAGGGTGCGCATTTGGTTGCGCGTTTTGGCAAGCACCTCGCCTTTGGGCCCCACAAGCACAGCTCCCACGGGCACTTCGCCTTGCTGGGCGGCCGCTTCGGCTTGGTCGATGGCCATTTGCATATAATCTATCTCGCTCATGAAACGACACTAGCACGCGAGGCGCACAGCGTGCTACAGGTCAGGGATGAGTGATGAGAAAACTTCCCAATTTGAAGGCGACCGCGTTGCCAAAGTCTTGGCTCGCGCGGGCGTGTGTTCGCGCCGCGATGCCGAGCGCATGGTGGCCGATGGCCGGATTGCGGTAAACGGGCGCCGGCTCGATACGCCTGCGTTTAATGTAACCGCCAAAGATAAAATCACCGTCGACGGCAAGCCCGTCGCTGAGCCGGACCCGCCGCGCTTGTGGCGCTATCATAAGCCAGCGGGTTTAGTAACCACCGCGCGCGATCCGCAAGGGCGTGACACGGTCTTTCAAAAATTGCCTGCCAGCTTGCCGCGCGTGAACGCCGTGGGCCGGCTTGATATTAACACCGAGGGCCTATTGCTTTTGACCAATGACGGCGGCATGAAGCGCTTGCTAGAATTGCCCAGCACGGGTTGGTTGCGCCGCTATCGGGTGCGCGCTTTTGGCAAAGCCGATGAGGCCAAGCTGAAAGAGTTGAAACACGGCATCACCATCGACGGGGTAAATTATAAATCCATCGACGCGTCGCTCGAGCGCCAGCAAGGCGGCAATGTGTGGCTTTCCATGGCTTTGCGCGAAGGTAAAAACCGCGAGATTAAACGCGTGCTAGAAGCGCTAGATTTAAAAGTGAACCGACTTTTGCGCCTCTCCTTCGGCCCGTTTCAATTGGGTCAATTAGACGAGGGCAAAGTAGAAGAAGTGCCGCGCCGCGTGTTGCGCCAGCAATTGGGCAAAAACTGGCAATCGATTGTCGACGGTACCGTGCGGGGCGCCAGTGCGGATAAAGACGAAGACACCAGTGCAGGCGCAGAAGCCACGCCGCGCTCGCGCTCGGATGCCAAACGCGGGAAGCTGCGCGATACGGCAGAGCCCTTAAAGGTACGCGACCCTAAGGGCAAAAACGCGAAAAACCAATCGTCCAATAAGCCTGCGCGCGGCGACAGCAAACAATCGCCAAAAGGCAGAAATTTCAAATCTTCGGGCGATAAACCCGCCTCCCGCAAAGGCTCATCTGATGCGCGTGGTCGGCGGTAATTGGCGCGGTAAACCGTTGCGCGCGCCCAAGGGAAACGACACGCGCCCGACCACAGACCGCACGCGCGAAGCGTTGTTCTCTATGCTCAGCTCGCGGCTCGATTTTGATGATTTGCGGGTGCTCGACTTATTCGCGGGCACGGGCGCTTTGGGGCTAGAAGCTCTATCGCGCGGCGCTCAGTTTTGTTTGTTTGTGGAAACCCAAGCGCCCGCGCGCGCCGCCATTCGCGACAATGTCGAGACTTGCAACGCCACAGGTCACAGTAAAATCTTTCGCCGCGACGCCACCCAATTGGGCCCCTGCACGGGCGGCGGCGCCTATGATTTGGTTTTTGCCGACCCGCCCTACAGCCAAGGATTGGGCGAACAGGCCCTCGACGCCCTATTGCACGGCAGCTGGTTGGCGCAAGACGCTTTGATTGTTGTGGAAGAAGACAGGCGTGCTGAGTTTCGTGCCCCGGCCGGATTTGACGAGTTGGAACGGAGAATAAAAAGCGATACCGAGTTGATTTTTTGCACACTGAGTTAATGCCAAGTTTATTAGGTAACTTATCTCTCACGTGCTAGGTTTTTCTATCGTAATAAAAATAAGAGCGAGCGCCATGGAATTTAACAGCGAAAAATTTGTCTCCGAGATGACGAAGGTAGGCATGCAAAAAGAGCAGGCAGATTTATTAGCACAGGCATGTGCAAATTTTTTTTCCAATCCAACTGTCACCAGCGACGACATTGCTCGGCAAGAAGACAGGGTGCGCGCGGAACGTAATTTATTGGAAGACAGGCTGAATGCCAATCATGCGGCCTTAGGGCTTTCCTTGCACAAAGAAATCGAAGCGCAAGGCATTGTTAGTCGCACCCAGGTGGAGGATATAAAATCCAATATGCTCCAGTTAGAGGCGCGCATTGAGGGCGGCCAGAAAAGCAACCTAGCCGCGATGAAATCCCATGCCAATCATCATTCAGCCGGTAATGTGATGCTGGTTATCAGCGCCATGGCAGGGGTTTATTTTCTCAGCGCGACCTAAAGCGAGGGGTTAAACAGCCCCTGCTTTTTGCGCAAATTCCCAGCCCATATCCGACAGAGGTTTCACTCGGTCCGCCATGGCCGCCGCATGGGCGTTGGACGCCGTTCCATCGCGCACACGCCCGACGATGCCTTGCAAAATACCTGCCAAGCGGAACATATTATAGGCGATATAATAGTCCATATTCTCAATGCCATCGCGGCCCGTATGCTCGCAATAGGCGCGCGTATAGGCGTCTTTATCGGGGATGTTTAACGCGCTGAAATCGCAGCCCAAAAGCGTATTGGTGCTGCCCGCATCATTGGGCATATACCATTGCATCAAGTGATAGGTAAAATCGCCCAAAGGGTGGCCCAGCGTCGATAGTTCCCAGTCAAGAACGGCCGAAACTTTTGGCTCGGTAGGATGCAGCACCATATTGTCGAGGCGAAAATCGCCATGCACAATCGACACTTCATCATTGCCCGGAATATTGCCAGGCAACCAATCGATGAGCTTGTTCATACTGTCAATTTGTTGCGTTTCGGAAAGCTGATATTGCTTCGTCCAACGCGAGATTTGGCGGGCGAAATAATCGCCAGGCTTGCCAAAATCTTCCAAGCCAATGGCTTTGTAATCGGTGTTGTGCAATTGCGCCAAAGTTTTGATTTTGGCGTCAAAAATCGCATGGCGGCCTTCGCGCGCGATATCTGGCAATTGCGGGTCCCATAAAATGCGCCCCTCTACCATATCCATAATGTAAAAAATCGTGCCCGTAATGCTTTCGTCTTCGCACATGCAATAGGTGCGCGGCACAGGAAACCCGGTGCTGCCCAGCGCGGTAATCACTTTATACTCGCGGTCGACGGCATGCGCGGACGGCAGCAATTTTCCGGGCGGCTTGCGGCGCATGACATATTTTTTATTTGGCGTAATCAGCTGATAGGTCGGGTTGGATTGTCCGCCTTTGAACTGGCGCACTTCCAACGGCCCTTGAAAGCCCTCGACGTGTGCGAGCGCATATTCTTCTAGCTTGGCTTGGTCAAATTTATGCGTTTCCGCAATATCTTTCGTGCCGCCAAAGCGTTCGATGCCCTCATCTTTCATTTGCTGATCTCCCTTGTCATTTTTCATTTGGCTTCGCGCGCAATTTCTTTATGTCCGATATCGCGACGACAAAACCCTTCTGGCCATTCAATTGTATCGACGCCAGCATAAGCATTTGCCTGCGCTTGTGCCACTGTTTTGCCACGCGCCGTTATATTTAATACGCGCCCGCCAATGGCGCGAATGGTGCCATCTTCGTCGCGCGCCGTGCCGGCATGAAACACGGTGGCCGCGTCTACTTTATCCAGCCCGCCGATGGCGCTGCCTTTTTCATAAGCCCCGGGATACCCATTGGCTGCCATGACCACGCACATGGCCATGTCTTCGTGCCAATCGAGCGATAAGCCGGCCAGCGAGGCGCTTGTGTCGAGGCTGGCGCAAGCTTCTAGAGCTGGCACAATATCGCTGGCCAAGCGCATCATCAGCACTTGGCATTCGGGGTCGCCAAAGCGGGCGTTATATTCTACGAGTTTGGGCCCTTCGGGCGTTAGCATAAGGCCCGCGTATAAAACCCCCCGATAGGGGGTGCCGCGTTTGGCCATGGCTTGCAAAGTCGGGTGAATGACCTGGCGCATCGAAATATCGATCAGCTCTTGGGTCATAATCGAGGCCGGAGAATAAGCGCCCATGCCGCCCGTATTGGGGCCGGTGTCGCCATCGCCCACGCGCTTATGATCTTGTGCGGTGGCCAAAGGCAAAGCGTTTTCCCCATCGCAAAGCACGAAAAAACTGGCTTCCTCGCCGGTCATGAATTCTTCAATCACCAATTCGGCGCCCGCTTCGCCAAAGGCCCCATCGAAAATATCGGCCACGCCATTGCGCGCTTGTTGCATGGTCTCGGCGATAATCACGCCTTTGCCCGCAGCCAGCCCATCGGCTTTCACCACGATGGGCGCGCTTTGCGTTTCCAAATAAGCCAAAGCGTCTTGCGCATTGGTAAAGCGGCCATAGGCGGCGGTGGGAATATTGGCCTCCGCGCAGAGGTCTTTGGTGTAGCCTTTCGAGCCCTCTAATTGGGCGGCTTCGCGGCTGGGCCCGAAGGCGGCGATATTTGCCGCGGCTAAATCATCCGCCAAACCCGCCACCAAGGGGGCTTCGGGGCCGATGATCACAAGGTGAATATTTTTGTCTTGGCAAAATTGGATGACGCCCGCGTGATCTGCCATATCGAGGCTTACATTAGCGGCCACACTTGCCGTGCCGCCATTTCCGGGCGCACAATATAGCGTGTCGAGGCGCGGGCTTTGCGCGATTTTCCAGCACAGAGCGTGCTCGCGCCCGCCAGAGCCTAAAACCAGAATATTGCGTTTCGGGGAGCTATTTATATCGGTCATCTTTGTCTCTTATCGCGAAGCATGTCATGCTTGGGGTTCGATGGCGGGGAATCGCCAAAAGTGATTTGTCATATCATAAAGAGCCGATAAATTAAAACGACATGAGCCAGCCCTCCGCTCGGCTCAACATAGGGAAGAAGATGAGCGCGTCTGGCGACAACCTTATAGAGCTAAGTGTCTCGGAACTTTCGGGGCAGGTAAAGCGTTTGGTCGAAGATAGTTTCGGCCATGTGCGCGTGCGTGGCGAATTGGGCCGCGTGTCGCGCCCCGCCTCGGGCCATGTTTATTTTGATGTAAAAGACGATAAGGCGGTTTTGGCCGGCGTCATGTGGAAGGGCACCGCGCAAAAGCTGAGCATGCAACCCGAGCAAGGCCTTGAGGTTATCCTGACTGGCAAGCTGACAACGTTTCCGGGTCAATCGCGCTATCAGTTGGTTGTCGAGAGTATGGAGCCCGCCGGCGAGGGCGCTTTGATGGCGCTTTTGGAAGCGCGCAAAAAACAATTGGCAGCCGAGGGATTATTTGACGAGGCACGCAAAAAACCGCTGCCCTATTTGCCCGAAACCATCGGGGTGATTACCAGCCCAAGTGGGGCGGTCATCCGCGATATTTTGCATCGCTTAAGCGATCGGTTTCCGCGCCATGTGCTCGTTTGGCCGGTGCGTGTGCAAGGCGAGACTTGCGCTGAGGAAGTAGCCAAAGCCATTGCAGGCTTTAATGCTCTGCCCGCAGGCGGCGAGATTGCGCGCCCGGATGTGCTTATTGTGGCGCGCGGTGGGGGCAGTTTGGAAGACCTTTGGGGTTTCAATGAAGAGGTGGTTGTTCGCGCAGCGGCGCAGTCTGACATTGCGCTCATCTCGGCAGTGGGCCATGAGACCGATACCACGCTGCTCGATTATGCCGCCGACCGACGCGCCCCAACGCCAACCGCAGCGGCTGAAATAGCTGTGCCCGTGCGGGCAGATTTGAGCGTTCAAACGCAAGATTTTGGCTTACGCTTATTGCGCGCCCAAACTCGCGAGCTAGAAAGCCACAAAGCGCATCTGACAGGTTTGGCGCGCGGCCTGCCCAAACTTGAAGATATTCTCGCCCTGCCTGTACAGCGTCTCGACACGTTGGCACAACGCCTCGGCGGGGCTTTGCAAAGCAATATTAATGCCCATAGCGCGCGCTTTGGCCAAAGCGCGGCGCGCCTGACGCCGATGGCTTTGCAAGTGCGTTTGCGCCATGTCGGCGAGCGTGTGGCCAGCCTGCTGCAGCGCGCGCAAGTGCAAACGCGCGGTGGGCTAGAGCGCCAAACCGCCAGGCTGCAATCGGCGGCGCGCCAATTGCGGGTGTTGAGCCATGAAAGTATTTTGGAACGTGGCTTTGCGCTGGTGTTGAACGAGCAAGGCAAACCCGTGCGCCAAGCCAGCCAAGCGCCCGATGCCAGTCTGTTGGACATTCGCCTAGCCGGAGAGCAAAGCCTAACCGCACGGGTAGAGGGCGGCGCCCGCCCAGTTGTGAAAGCCGCCCCGCGAAAAAAACCGACTTCGAAAAAGCCTAGCGATGGAAGCCAAGGCCAATTATTATGAGGCAAAGGAAAATAATATGACCGGTGGAGAAGCCAAAATTAAATACCTCGATGGTGATTTCGACGTGATGATGCCCGGTGCCTATGTCACTTGTGCGGTCACGGGAAAAGCCATCGCGCTCGAAGATTTGCGCTATTGGAGCGTCGACCGACAAGAACCTTATTTCGACGCCGATGTATCGATGCAAGCCGAATTGGCGCAAAGCCAAAATGCTTAAGTTGGCCTCGCTTGTCGCCTTTGGGGTTGCGTTGTTTTCTTCCGCGCAAGCGGCGGAGCTATCGTCTGACTTTGTTCAAAGTCAGAGCGGAAAATTTAGCCAAGGTGGCATGGTGGTCTTGCAGCTCACCAAGGGCACCCAAGTAAGCCTCAACGGCGAGGCATTGCCCGTGGTCGATAATTACACCGTCTTGGGATTTGGCCGCGATGCGAAATTGGTGCAAAAAATTAACTTCACACGCGGGCGAAAGTCTTCGTCAGTGCCGCTCACCTTAACCAAGCGAAGCTATAATATTCAGCGTATTGATGGCCTGCCGCCTACGATGGTGACGCCGCCCGAAGAGGCTTTGGCGCGCATCCTCGCGCAAGGCAAATTAAAACGCGCCGCCCGCGCGGGGCTTCGCCGCGAGCGCGATTTTTCTGCGCCCTTTAGTTGGCCCGTGAAAGGGCGCATCAGCGGTGTTTATGGCAGTCAGCGGTTCTATAATGGCGAGGCACGACGCCCGCATTTCGGCATTGATATCGCCGCGCCGCGCGGCACCAAAGTGGTGGCCCCAGCGCCTGGAAAAGTGACGTTGGCCGAGCCCGACATGTATTTTGAAGGCGGCTTGGTATTCATCGACCATGGGCTCAAAGTCACCTCGGCCTTCCTGCATTTGGATAGTTTGAACGTTGAAGTTGGCGATGTGGTGGCGGCTGGTGATGTCATCGCCACGGTCGGCTCGACCGGTCGCTCGACCGGCCCACACTTGGATTGGCGAATGTTTTGGGGCGGTGCGCGCATCGACCCCGCTTTGGTGGCGGCGGGCTCGCCAAGCCGCTAGTAAGATTTATAAAGCTGGTTTGCCTGCTTTTTTTCGAGCGCCGCCTCGATGGCCATTCGCAAAGTCTCGGCCTCTGGAATATGCAAAGCGATGGGCAGGGGGCTGGCGGTTTCGGCCAAACGCGCCAGCGCGGAGCCTTTGGCGGCGCCTTGTAAACGTGCCATGTCTTTTTGCGTGGTTATTAATCTCAAATCCGAAGCCAGCAAGCGTTCGGCCTCCGCCTCGGTGAAGGCATGATGGTCTCCAAAGTTAGAAATTTGTGCGACCTCATAGCCATGCCCTTGCAGACTGGCGATAAATTTTTCGGGCTTGGCGATGCCGCAAAACGCGTGTACGCGGGCGGCTGATTTTTTGGGTTTGGGGCTTTGCGGTTTTATCTCGCCTTTAAATATCGCCTTGCCCATGGCTTCCACAGATTTCACGACAGGCGCGAGGCTGGCATGGCTCGGTTCGCCAATGACCAAAAGAGCATCGAGGTTTTTCAGCGCAATCGAGAGCGGTTGGCGCAAAGGCCCGGCAGGCAGCAGGCGTCCATTGCCAATGCCGGTGGCGCCATCGATGACAATTAAATTGAAATGATGCGTCATCGACGGGTTTTGAAATCCGTCATCTTTCACCATAACCGCATGGCCATCTTGCGCTGCCAAACGCAGGCTTTGATGGCGGTCGGCACAAATATAGACGGCGCAAGTCTCGGCCAACATCAGGGGCTCATCGCCCACTTGCGCGGCGCTGTGGTGTTTGGGGTCGACTTTAATCGGCCCTTTGAGACTGCCGCCAAAGCCGCGCGATAAAACCGCAGGCGCTTTATTCTCTTGCGTCAGCCACTCGATTAACCATTGCACGCTCGGCGTTTTGCCAGCCCCGCCAGCGGTTAAATTACCTACGCAAATGACGGGTTTTCCGGGGTGTTGCGCATGGGTGACTTTGCGGTTGAGGGCCTCTAGGCCCGCGTATAAATAGCTCACAGGCAACAGGGCCAGCGACAGCGGATGGGATTTTGATTTCCAAAAAACCGGCTCAGCCATCGTGTGCCTCTCGCGCAATCGGGCTGGGTGGCGCGGCCTTGGGCGCCTCCAAATAGGGCTCCAGCAGGTCGATGACGCGCGCGCGTGTGCCCGTCATGCCACTGGCAAAAGATAAAGCGGCCTCTGACATTTGCGCCACCGTCGCGGGGTTTTGCAGCAGTGCTTTTACTTGGGCGGCCAAAGTTGGTGTATCGGCAATCGAGGCGATGGCTTGGGTGGCCTCTAGGGCGTCGAACATTTCTTGGAAATTTTCGATATGGGGCCCGTGCAAAATCGCGCAATTCAAACGCGCTGCCTCGATGGGGTTTTGGCCCCCATGGGCGACCATAGTGCCGCCAATAAGAACAATATGGCTGAGCCGATAAAACAAACCCAACTCGCCCAAAGTATCGAGCAGATAAATATCTGTCTCGCCATCGGGCAGCTCGCCTTGGCTGCGTTGCGCCACGCGATGACCGGCCGCACGCAGTTGCGACGCCAGCGCATCGCCCCTATCGGGGTGGCGCGGCGCGATTAGGGTCAGCACATTGGCTAGACTGGCTTTAATCATCCGGTGCGCTTGCCCAAGACTTAGCTCTTCATTGGCATGCGTGCTGGCTCCCAACCAAAGGGGGCGGTCGCCAAATGTCGATCGCAGCGCCGCTAATTCGGTTTCGTCGGCGCCCAGGGCGGGGGCATCGAGTTTCAAATTGCCAGGCGTTTTTATCTGTTCGAGGCCGAGCCCTTGCAAGCGGCTTGCGGTGGTTGCGTCTTGCGCCATCAGCAAAGAAAACCCGCCCAGCAAATGCCGCGCCGTGCCCGATAGCTTTTGCCAACGCGCGAAACTACGCGCCGATAAACGCCCATTTAACATCACCAGCGGGATGTCGCGTTGGGTGCAAGCCAAAATTAAATTCGGCCATATTTCGCTCTCCACCCACAGCGCTGCATTGGGCTGCCAATGGTTGAGAAAAGCCGCGACATAGGCGCTGCGATCCAGCGGGGAGAATTGATGCTTTAAGCGCGCCCGCAAATCGGGATGCTCGGTTTGAAACTTCGCCACCAGCCGCGCCGAGGTCAGCGTGCCCGTGGTCAGCAAAATCGATTGCGCGGGGCGGCTGGTTAAAATGTCTTCAAGCAGAGGCAAAACCGACAGGGTTTCGCCGACGCTTGCCGCATGCACCCAGACCAAATGTCCTTGGGGGCGTTTGAGCGAGGCGCGGCCAAAGCGTTCGCGCAGGCGTGCTTTATCTTCGCGGCCTTTGGCGGCACGGCGTGACAAGCTGAGGCGCAACAGCGGCCCAGCCAAGAAAACAAGGGTCTGGTAAAGCCGCAGGGCGGCCATTACTCAGCCTCATTGTTAAATTGGCGTTGATAAAGATCTTCATAAACACCGCGTTTTTCGAGCAATTGCGCATGCGTGCCATGTTCGACCACTTGGCCGTTTTCCATGACAAAAATCTCATCGGCATGCATAATCGTCGACAAGCGATGGGCGATGACCAGCGAGGTGCGCCCTTTCATCAGCTCCGTCAGGGCGCTTTGTACTTTTTGTTCGGATGCCGTATCGAGCGCGGATGTGGCTTCATCGAGAAGCAAAATCGGGGCGTCTTTTAGCATGGCGCGGGCAATGGCAATGCGTTGTTTTTGTCCGCCCGAAAGCCGCAAGCCGCTCTCGCCCACGCGGGTTTCATAGCCCTCTGGCATATCGACAATAAAGTCATGCGCGGCCGCTTGTTTGGCCGCTTGCTCGATGTCTGATTGCGAGAAAGTTTCTTTGCCGTAGGAAATATTATTGGCGATTGTGTCGTCGAATAAAAACGGGTCTTGCGTTACCAAGGCAGTGGCGCGGCGCAGGCTATTTAAGTCGACCGAGCGAATGTCTTGCCCATCAATTTTAATTTGGCCTTGGCTCACATCAAAGAAACGCAAAACCAAATTCAGCAAGGTAGATTTACCCGAGCCCGATTGGCCGACCAAGGCAATGGTCTTGCCGGCGGGCACCTCAATGGACACATCCTTGAGCGCGGGAATATCGCGCCCGTCATATTGAAAGGTTACTTGCTCGAAGCTGATGGCGCCTTTTTTCGTTGTTAAAGTTTCGGCGTCGGCCGCATCGGTAATGGCGTCTTCTTGGTCGAGGATGGTGAACACGCGCGTGCCCGCGGCAACGCCTTCTTGTAAAATGGTTTGAATATTGGCGACCGAGCGCAGCGGTTGATAGACCGCCAGCAGGGCCGTAATAAAGCCCATAAATTCACCTGCCGTCAGATTTCCCTGCATCGACTGATAGCCACCGACATAAATAATGGCGCCAACGGCAACGCCTGCGAGCCCTTCGATAGCGGGGCTGGCGGCGGCGCGCGCTTTGAGGGCGCGCATCGTATAATCAAGCACTCGGTCGATGGTGGCGCGCGCTCGGCTGATCTGCTGGTCTTCTTGTCCATAGGCTTTCACGATGCGCAAACCAGATAGGCTCTCGACGATAAAGGTCGATAACTCGCTGGTTTCTTCCAGGCCTTGGCGCGAAGCCGAGCGCGTTACTTTGCCCAGACGGCGCATCGATACAATGCCCATCGGCACCACAATGATGGTGTAAATCAGCGCCAAATGCCAATTGATGGTGAACATAAACCCGATGAGCGCCACAATGGTCAGCAAATGCCGCGCCAGGGCAATAATCGTGCCCGACACCGTGTCGCGCAGGCGCGTGGCGTCATTCATGAAAATAGAAATATAGGCACCGCTATGCTGGGTTGAAACATAAGCCAAGTCACCCCGCATCAAGCGCGCAAATAAATCGCGTTGCAAACTTGCTGTCGAGCCCTGGCCGACAAAATTCATAATCACATTGGAGCCATAGGTTGCCAGGCTTTTGACAAGGGAAACCCCCACCACGGCGATGGGAATGAGCAATAACATGGTTTCATTTTTGCCATTAAACACTTCATCAATGGCCATTTGAATGAACCAAGGCAAAGCCCCCGTGGTGGCCGCGACGACAATATTGGCCAGAATAGACAGACCCAAAAGACCCAAATAAGGACGCAAATAGCTGCGCAGCATCCGCTCGATAAGCGCCAGCGAACGCGAGCGACGCTGATGATAGCGCGCTTGCACGTCGTGGCGCTGATTATGGGTGACCGTCAAACTGTCATCGATATCGCGGGTTTTGCTCACGTAGGTCTCTCGCTGTGTCATTTATGTCTGATGTATACCATATAGCGGCGGGTTTTTAGTGCCTTGATTACAGCCCAGCCAGCGACATGCCTTCCACCAGAAGGGTCGGTGCATTGACGCCGTGGCGGAATTGCAAATCATCGGCGGGCGTCATGTTTAAAAACATATCTTTCAAATTGCCCGCAATGGTCATCTCGCTGACGGCATGGGTTATCTCGCCATTCTCAATCCAAAAGCCAGAGGCGCCGCGACTATAATCACCGGTCACCCCATTGACGCCCATGCCAATCAGCTCGGTGACATAAAAGCCTGTGCCAATGTCTTTGAGCATAGTCTCAACACTTTTCGAGCCGGCTTGCATATACAGATTGGTTGCCGAAGGGCTTGGCGGCCCGCCGATACCGCGTCCCGCCCGACCATTGGTCTCAAGCCCCAATTGGCGCGCCGAGGCGCTGTCTAAAAACCAGCTTTGCAACACGCCATCGACGACCGGGTTAAAGCTTTGCGTTACCACGCCTTCGCCATCAAAAGCGGCCGAGCGTAAGCCGCGTGGGCGCAAAGGATCGTCGCAAATCGTGATGCTATCGGACATAATTTTCTGGCCCATTTCTTCGCGCAAAAACGAGGTGCCGCGCGCGATGGAAGAGCCGGTAATGGCGCCAGCCAAATGTCCCAGCAGCGATGAAGAGACGCGCGGATGATAGACCACATTGGTTTTGCAGCTCTCCATTTTACGCGCGTTCAAGCGCCCGATCGTGCGTTCGCCTGCGCGGGTGCCAATCTCGGCAGGGGCTTCTAAATCTTCCAAATGGCGCGCTGTATGACTGGCGTAATCGCGCTCCATCGCTTCGCCTTCGCCGCCGATAACCGCGCAGCTGACCGAAAAACTAGTGCTGGTGTAGCTGCCCGCAAACCCGTCGCTGGTGGCCAGCGCGGTGGTGGAGCTACCCCATCCCGCACCCGCGCCTTCCGAATTGGTAATGCCAGAAACGGCGCGCGCGCTGTCTTCGCAGGCCACGGCCATGGCTTGTAGCTCGTCGGCGCTCGGCTCATAGTCATCGCCAATATCAAGATCGGGAAATGTGTCGGCCAAACGGTCTTTGGGGGCAAAGCCGCAATAGCGATCCTCTGGGGTGGCTTGCGCCATGTCGACGGCGCGTTGCGCCAATTGGCTGAGCGCGTTTTCATCGACGGCGGAGCCAGAGACGAAAGCTTGTTGTTGGCCAATCATCGCGCGCAAGCCGATGTCGCGGCTTTCGGCGCGTTCACAGTCTTCTAACTCGCCCATGCGGCACGAGAGGCTAAGCGAAGCGCTATCGCTAACCAGAGCATCGGCTTGGGTGGCGCCGAGCTTAAGCGTGAGGTCGATAATTTTTTGGGCCAGGTCGAGATTGGCATCTGACATTGAATAATCCGTTTCAAACAAAGAAAAAAGAAAGTTGATAAGACGACATGTTACGAGGAGGGGGGTTGGGAAAACCCATCGGAGAAATTACCTTTGAGCCGATTGCGGCCATTGTGAACCAAATCGCCCGGCCCGTCTTCGGTGTCGGAGCGAGAGGCGGCCCGGCGCAAAACATCAAAATAGCCGGAGGCGGTTTCGCGCCGCTCGGCCAGTCCGGCTTCAACCAAAGTTTTTTGAAACAAGGCCAGACGGTAGCAAGGCACATGCATCAGCAAATGATGTTCCACATGATAATTGACCCAATAGGGGGCAATGAAAATACGCGCCAACCAATTGGCATGGGTGGTGCGCGAGCTACGAAAGGCGTCGTCATCGTCGGGCACAATGGCGTGTTCGGCAATGTTGCGCAGGCGCGTGATGGCCATGTGATAGGTCAAAAACGGCAGCACCCAAAACATCAAATAATAGCTCCAATGAAACAAGGCAGTGCAAATAGCGAGAATGACCAAATTGGCCAAAAGCGCGCCGCCCAGCTTGGTGTTGAAGTGTTGCAAGCTGGCAAAAAACCCAAGACCCTTGGGCCCAAAGGCGTTGATAATTTGCGCTTTTCTTTGCTGATACCCCGTCTGGCCCGTGAGGTCTCGAATGAGTTTGCGGCGCAGGCTTTTGCGGGTAATCGGGAAAGGCTTGGACAAGATCAAATCAGGGTCATTGTCTTGTTGGGTGTTTCTATGATGCACCAAATGGTAGCGCCGATAGGCGTCGGTGCGTGCCATCATCGGATGGCCACAAAGCGCATCGGACAAGCCATTGTTCCAGCTCAGCGTGCGAAACAGCGCATTGTGGGCGGCGTCGTGCATTAAAATTGCCAGCCCCAATTGGCGCGCGCCGATAATGGCGACCGCGAGGAGAAAACTAATCGGATTGGGAAACACATAAAAAAGTGCCATGGCGGCAAAAATCAGGCCCCAACTATGGCCTACCAAAGCCAGCCCGATGAGGTTGGAACGGCGCTGCAATTTGGCCAGCCGTTTTTCACCGCTTACCAATTCTCGCGCGGTATACCGCAGCTTTGGCGCGGCGTCAGAGGATCGTATGTGGCTTGCACTCATGCCTTATATATAGGTCATCCGAGTTGAGTTTTAAATCTAAAAGACGCCGAGCAAAATACTGGCGCCAATAATCAGGCCCGTATCTCGGTTGAGCCCAAACAAGCGCAGGCAATTTTTGGGGTCGTCGATATTCAGCTGATAAATTTGCCAAGCCAAATGATACGCCACAACGCCTAGGGCGGGCCAATATAACACCGTCATGCCGCCCAAAACGCCGACACCGGCAAGGCAAGCCAAACTGGCCCCATAAAACACAAAAAGAGCCGGTTTGGTGCGATGCCCCAGTTTAAGCGCCGAGCTTTTTACGCCGATGAGCGCATCGTCTTCGCGGTCTTGATGGGCATAAATTGTGTCATAGCCCAAAGTCCAAAACACGCCTGCCGCATACAGCATTAAGGCCGCTTGGCTGACATATCCGTTGATCGCCGCATAGCCCATAAGGGCGCCCCAGTTGAACGTTAAGCCGAGAAAAAACTGCGGCCAATAGGTAAAGCGTTTCATGAAAGGATAGCTGGCAACCAAAACCAAAGAGGCCACGCCCAGCCCGACGGTTAGCCAATTCAATTGAATTAAAATAACAAACCCGACCGCCAATTGGGCGCCTAAAAACCACCCCGCTTGGCGCAAGCTAACTTGCCCTGAGGGGAGCGGCCGCGCGGCCGTGCGCGCCACTTTGGCATCAATATCTCGGTCGACAATATCGTTCAGCGTGCAGCCTGCGCCGCGCATCACCAAAGCGCCAACGCCAAATAAGATGAGCATATGCAGGGGCGGATAGGCGTTGTGTTCCGAGGCGGCTAAAGCCAGCCCCCAAAAACACGGCCAGAACAAAAGCCAGGTGCCAATGGGGCGCTCGAGGCGCGCCAGTTTTGCGAACGGCAGGGCCGCTTTGGGCAGGGCGCGCATTAACAATGTCTCGCCCAAACTATCGGCGGGGCTATCTGCGGGCAGGTTTTCGTCAGGCTGTGGCATTGAACTGGTCGGGCCTTTCGTGGCACAAGCAAGAAAGAAGAAGTTTGATTGAAATGAAACGAGCCTAAAAATGACACGAGCCACCTCATCCGTCCAGCGCCTTCATGTCACGGCGGATTTGCAAAGCGATGCCCGCATCGAGATGGACACCAAACAGGCGCATTATTTGCGCAACGTGCTGCGCCTTGAGGCGGGGGCCGAGCTTTTGGTATTCAATGGCCGCGATGGCGAATGGCGCGCCGAGCTGGAAACCGTTTCGAAAAAATTGGTTGTGGTGCGCGCGCTTCAACAAGCGCGCAGCCAAGATGTGCCCAGCGACATTTGGCTTTTGGTGGCACCGGTCAAAAAAGAACGCCTCGATTATTTGGCCCAAAAAGCCACCGAAATGGGAGCCGGAAAACTCGTGCCCGTCCTCACCAAGCGCACGCAAGGTAGTCGCTTGAATAAAGATAAATTGGTGGCCAATACCATTGAGGCGGCGGAGCAATGTAATATTATGAGCCTGCCGGAAGTGGCCGACCCTGTGCGCCTCGACCTCTTGCTCGACGATTGGGCCCGGGCAGGCGAGGCGAGACAAATTATATTTTGCGACGAAGCCGCAGATAGCGGTACGGGCGCCACTGAGTTGGACGCCCTGAAGGGCAAAAAGCTCGCGCTTCTCATTGGCCCCGAGGGTGGGTTCGACGAGGCCGAACGGGCGCATTTATTGGCTCGCGAAGACACATTGGCCCTGTCGCTTGGCCCGCGCATTTTGCGCACCGATACCGCCGTGGTGGCTGGCTTGGCACTTTTGCAGTCAAAACTTGGCGATTGGTAAGCTCCCAAAGCAAATAAAATCCGAAGCTAATAAAGAAGCCAATAAAGAAGCCAATAAAAATGACGCCCTCGTCATCTTGTTGTTTGCGCCAAACGAGATTAGATTACCCATAGTCACGCTGCGTTTGGCGTATGAGGAGAATACAAATGTCCGACACGCCCGCCATAATGCATAGCCCAAATGATTTGAAAGATTGGATGGCCGCAGGCTGCAAGCCCCGCGATGCTTGGCGCATTGGCACGGAACATGAAAAATTTGGCTACCGCACGAGCGACCTCTCGCCTTTGCCCTATGAGGGCGCCGATGGCATTCAAGCCATGCTGACAGGCCTGATGCAATTTGGCTGGCAGGGAAAATTTGAAGGCGACACGCTTGTGGGTCTTATTCGTTCCGACGAAGCTGGCGGTGGCTCGGTAACGCTGGAGCCTGCCGGACAATTGGAGCTTTCGGGCGCGCCGCTGGAAAATATTCACCAGACCTGCGCGGAGGTTGCGGGTCATTTAAAAGAAGTCCAAGCCGTGGCCGAAAAATTGGGCCAGTCTTATATGGGCATTGGCTACTCGCCGCTTTGGGGCCTAGACGAAGCGCCGCAAATGCCCAAAGGCCGCTATCAATTGATGAACCAATATATGCCCAAGCAAGGCTCGCGTGGGCTAGAGATGATGTATCTCACCTCTACCGTGCAGGTGAACCTCGATTTTGGTTCTGAAGCTGATATGGTCGAAAAACTACGCATTGCCTTGGCTTTGCAGCCTTTGGCGACGGCGCTATTTGCTAATTCTCCGTTTAAAGACGGCCAGCCAACGGGGCATGCCTCGGAGCGGTCGCTCATCTGGCTCGACACCGATGGCGCCCGCACGGGCATGTTGCCGCAAGCCTTTGAAGAAGGCTTTGGCTTTGAGCAATATGTCGATTATGCGCTGGATGTGCCGATGTATTTTGTCATGCGCGAGGGAAAATTTGTCGATGCGCTGGGTATGAGCTTCCGTGATTTCATGGCCGGCAAACTGCCTGCGCTGCCCGGCGAAAAACCCACGGCATCCGATTGGGAAGACCATCTCACGACGTTATTTCCCGAAGCCCGGGTCAAGCGTTTCATCGAAATGCGTGGGGCCGATAGCGGCCCATGGTCGTCGCTCTGCGCGCTGCCCGCGCTTTGGGTAGGGCTGTTGTATGATGGCGCAACCCAGACCCAAGTCGCCGATTTGATTTCCGATTGGACGCAAGCCGAGCGCGATGCGCTGCGTGTGCAATCCCCTATCCTCGGTCTACAAACACCGTTCCGCTCTGGCACGTTGCTAGATGTGGCGCGCGAGGTTTTGCAGCTGGCTGAGCAGGGTTTGAAAAATCGTGCCCGCTCGGATGGCGCCGGTGGCGATGAAACGCAGTTTCTCGCTTACTTGCAAAAAGTTGTCGCCGAGGGCCAAAGCCCGTCCGAGGCTTTGGTTAAAAAATTCCACCAAGAATGGAACGGCGATGTGCGCGAGGCCTATAAAGAGCTAGCGTTTTAAGACCGATTTGGTACAGCCCCAGGGCGCCAGAGCGCCAGAGCCCCAGGACGCGAGAGCCTTTTAGGCCGTACCGCCGACGGTCAAGCCATCAATACGCAAGCTCGGCTGACCCACGCCGACCGGAACCCCTTGGCCGGCTTTGCCGCAAGTGCCAATGCCTTCGTCTAATTGCATATCATTGCCAATCATCGAAATGCGTTGCATCGATTCGGGGCCCGTGCCGATGAGCGTTGCGCCTTTTAGCGGTGCGCCCAATTTGCCGTCTTTGATTTCGAAAGCCTCGGTGCAGGAAAACACAAATTTACCGCTGGTGATATCGACCTGACCGCCGCCAAAGGACGTGGCATAAATGCCGTTTTTCACGCTAGAGAGAATTTCTTCTGGTTCCTGCGTGCCATCCAACATGTAAGTGTTGGTCATCCGTGGCATCGGCTGGCAGCTGAAACTTTCGCGCCGACCATTACCGGTTGGGGCCATGCCCATCAGCCGCGCGTTCAAGCGGTCTTGCATATAGCCTTTTAAAATGCCGTCTTCGATCAATACAGTCTCAGACGTCGGCGTGCCCTCGTCATCCATGGTCAGCGAGCCGCGCCGATTTGGCAGCGTGCCATCGTCGATAACGGTAACGCCGGGAGAGGCTACGCGTTCGCCAATGCGGTCAGAGAAAGCCGAGGTTTTCTTGCGGTTAAAGTCACCTTCCAATCCGTGTCCGACGGCCTCATGCAGCAAAATGCCAGGCCAGCCTGGGCCCAAGACAACATCCATTTCGCCAGCCGGGGCGGGGATCGAATCCAAATTTGTAACCGCCTGTTTGATGGCGTTTTGCACTTGCGCTTGCCAGTTTTGGGGCTCCAGCCATTGCGCGTAATTGGCTCGTCCGCCGCGCCCTGAATGGCCAGTCTCTTGTCGATCGCCTTCGCCAACGACCACAGAAACATCGAGGCGCACCAGTGGGCGCACATCATAGAGAGGCCCCGTATCGGGGCGCACGATGCAAACGGCTTGCCATTCGCCAGCCAAAGAGACGGAGACTTGGCGCACCCGATTGTCTTTGGCGCGGGCATAGGCGTTAATTTCTTCCAGTAATTTCACTTTATCGGTGAACTCGGCGCCATCTAGCGGGTTATCCGCCATATAAAGTGGCGCGCCTTTGGCCGAAGGGGCGCTGGCCCAGCTGTTAAAGGGTGTGCCCGAATGACCCGATAAAATCGGCGATAGACTGCCCGAAGCGCGCGTGAGGGCCGGCATAGACAGGTCGGTGGCATGGGCAAAACCGACGGCCTCGCCTTTGACCGCACGCAAACCAAAGCCGTGGCTCGTGTCGAAGCTGGCCGCTTTCAGCCGATTGTCATCAAAAGAAAACGCTTCGGATAACGTATATTCAAGAAATAGCTCGCCATCATCGGCCGCCGCGAGGGCTTGCTCGGTAAAGCGATGGGTCTGGTCGAGGTCCAATCCAGCTTGGTTAAAAAACAGCTCTTGTGGGGTTTGGCTCTTATCGCTCATGGTGCGGGCTCCTGTGAAACATATGACTTTAATATGTGGCCAGTCCCGCGCATAAGCAAGTGCCGTCATGCGCGCAAAATGCGTTTCCACAGGTTTTGGTCATAAAGTCGCATCAGCGCACGGGGGAGTGTTCTTCTGTGTTAAATTTGGCTATACAGTAGCCAAGATTAAAGGGGTTCGCCCTCAAGCATTTTTTACTGGAGACAGATCATGGGTCTTTTGAAGTTTATGACACGGCGTCCGGCGTCCATTTTGGCCGCCTCGACTGCCTTGCTAAGTGCCAGCGTTACCGGCGCTTTGGCCAATCAGCCAAAGCCATGGCAGCTGGGCTTTCAAGAAGCCGCCACGCAAAACATGGCGATGATTACCGATTTTAACAACTTCTTGCTCTACCTGATGACCGCCATCACTTTGTTGGTTTTGGGCCTGATGGTTTATGTGATGATCCGTTTCAACGCCAAAGCCAACCCAGAGCCAAGCAAGACCACACACAATACTTTGGTCGAAGTGGTCTGGACGGTTTTGCCGATTCTTATTCTGGTAGTGATTGCCATCCCGTCTTTCCGTCTGTTGTATTTCCAGCGTGAAATTCCACAAGCCGAATTGACGGTGAAAGCGGTCGGCTATCAGTGGTACTGGGGTTATGAATATCCAGACAACGGCGATTTCGCTTTCGATAGCTTGATGCTGAACGACGAAGAGCGCGGCGACCAGCCACGTCTCTTGGCCACAGATACCGCCATGGTGGTGCCAGTAGACACAACCGTTCGCGTGATTGTGACGGCCGCCGACGTGCTGCACGCCTTTGCGATGCCAGCTTTTGGTTTGAAAATGGATGCGGTTCCCGGTCGCTTGAACGAGACTTGGTTCAAGGCCGAGAAAACCGGAACCTTTTACGGTCAATGTTCTGAGCTGTGTGGCATTCGCCACGCCTTCATGCCCATTCGCATTGAAGTTGTCTCAAAAGAAGCGTTCGCCGCTTGGGTAGAAGAAGCCAAAGCCGAATATGCAAATTTAGAAACCAGCGAAGGCATGTATGCCAACGCTGCAATTACAGACGCAACGCGTTAATTTAGGGAGTTCGAGGGTATGGCACACGAAGCAACCGCACCAGGACACGAAGACCACCCAACGGGATGGCGTCGTTACGTCTATTCAACCAACCATAAAGACATCGGCACGATGTATCTTATCTTTGCGATTATCGCAGGGGTAATTGGCGGCGCCATGTCCGTGGTTATGCGTATGGAATTGCAAGCGCCAGGCAATGGCGTGCTAGACGGCAATTTCCATCTTTATAATGTGCTGGTTACCGGCCATGGCTTAATCATGATTTTCTTCATGGTCATGCCCGCCATGATCGGCGGCTTTGGTAACTGGTTTGTGCCGCTGATGATTGGCGCACCCGATATGGCCTTCCCACGGATGAACAATATTTCATTCTGGTTGCTGCCAGCCTCTTTTGCTTTGCTGGTCGCTTCGGTGTTTGCAGAGGGCCCTCCGGGCGCCAATGGCGTTGGTGGTGGGTGGACGATTTATCCACCTCTCTCGACCAGTGGTCAGCCAGGCCCGGCGATGGATTACGCTATTTTGTCTTTGCACGTGGCGGGTATCTCGTCGATTTTGGGCGCGATTAACTTTATCACGACCATATTCAACATGCGCGCACCAGGCATGACACTGCACAAAATGCCATTGTTCGTATGGTCTATTTTGGTGACTGTGTTCTTGCTGCTGTTGTCGCTGCCTGTGTTTGCTGGCGCGATTACCATGCTGCTTACCGACCGTAACTTTGGAACGACGTTCTTCGATCCAGCTGGCGGTGGTGACCCGATTTTGTATCAGCACTTGTTCTGGTTCTTTGCTCACCCAGAAGTTTACATTCTTATTCTTCCAGGTTTCGGCATCGTTAGCCAAATCGTCTCGACCTTCTCGAAAAAGCCAGTCTTTGGCTATCTCGGCATGGCCTATGCGATGGTCGCCATTGGCGGCGTAGGCTTCGTTGTTTGGGCGCACCATATGTATACCGCCGGTTTGAGCGTCGATACACAAGCCTATTTTGTAGCTGCCACGATGGTTATCGCGGTGCCAACAGGGGTAAAAATCTTCTCTTGGATTGCCACCATGTGGGGCGGCTCGATTGAGTTTAAAACGCCAATGCTTTGGGCTTTGGGTTTCATCTTCTTGTTCACCCTCGGCGGGGTTACGGGCGTGATGTTGGCCAATGCGGGCATTGACCGGGCGTATCACGATACCTATTTCGTGGTGGCTCACTTCCATTATGTTCTCTCGCTCGGCGCTGTGTTCGCCATTTTCGCGGGCTGGTATTACTGGTTCGGCAAAATGTTCGGTTACACATACTCCGAGTTCATTGGTAAATTGCACTTCTGGGTCACGTTCTTCGGAGTAAACCTGCTGTTCTTCCCACAACATTTCTTGGGAATGGCTGGCATGCCGCGTCGTTATGTCGATTATCCAGAAGCCTATGCAGACTGGAACTACTGGTCTTCCGTGGGCTCGTATATCTCGGCCTTTGGTGTGCTTATTTTCTTGTTCGGTGTGGTTCACGCTCTGGTGCGCAAGCAACCAGCTGGCAACAACCCATGGGGCGAGGGCGCCAATACGCTGGAGTGGACTTTGACGTCGCCTCCACCGTTCCACCAATTCTCTGATCTGCCTAAAATCAAATAGGCAGCCAGACTATGAAGGAGCCTTCATGTCTCAAGACTATGAAGAGACTTTAGCGAAAATGCAGGGGTCAGCGTCACTCGACGCTGGCTCCGCAGCTGATTATATCGCCTTGATGAAACCACGCGTGATGTCGCTCGTGGTCTTCACCGCTTTGGTGGGCATGATTATGGCCCCCGGCGGATTTGGCGAGACTGGATTACACCCTGTTTTGGCTATTGCGGCTTTGGCGCTCATCTCGGTAGGCGCGGGCGCTTCGGCGGCTTTGAACATGTGGTATGACGCAGATATTGATGCCATTATGAGCCGCACGAAAGAGCGCCCCATTCCAAGTGGGCGCGTGTCCAAAGGCTCGGCTCTTGTGTTTGGCCTTTGGGTCTCTGGCCTTGCCGTCATGGGCATGGCAGTGATGATTAATTACCTCAGTGCGGCTTTATTGGCCTTCACGATTTTCTTTTACGCTGTGATTTACACGATGTTTTTAAAACGCGCGACCGCGCAAAACATCGTCATTGGCGGCGCTGCGGGGGCTTTGCCTCCGGTCATTGGCTGGGCGGCGGCGGCGAATTCTTTATCGATCGAGCCGCTGATTTACTTCGCCATTATCTTCTTCTGGACGCCGCCGCATTTTTGGGCCTTGGCGCTGATTAAGAACGACGACTATAAAGCGGCGAAGATTCCGATGTTGCCGGTAACTAGCGGCGAGAAAGCCACGTTGCGCCAAATCGTTGCTTATTCCATCGTGCTGTTTGGCGTTACTTTATTGCCATATATACTGGGCTTTAGCGGGCAGTTTTACGCCGCAGGGGCCAGCCTTTTGGGTCTGATTTTCGTCGGCATGTGCGTTTATTTGGCGTTCAGCAATGACGAGCAACGCAACCGAATTGCTGGCATGACGTTCGTTTATTCGATCTTTTATCTCTTTCTTCTGTTCGTGCTTTTGCCGGCAGACAAATTGGTGGGCGCATGAGCAAAGAACCAGAAAACACACAAATTAAAACCCCTGTTTGGACACCGGAATTACTGCAACAACGCCGCAAGCGTGCCGCCATTATGGCTGTCGCCCTATTGGTGTTTGTTGGTTTGTTCTTCTGGGTCACTTTGGTGAAACTCGGCGTTAACGTAACCAATCGTCCGCTATAGGAATCCGATGAGCGAAACCCCCACCAGCACAGAGCAAAAAGCAAACCGCGCCAATAAAAGCGTGGCTATGGGCGCGGCCATGATGGCCATCTCCATGGTTGGCGTGGCCTATGCCGCCGTGCCGCTTTATGACCTATTCTGTCGGGTAACCGGCTTTGGTGGCACCACGCAAGTGGCCACAGCGGCACCTGGTGCGGTTTCAGAGCGCATTGTGACCGTTCGGTTTGATGCCAGCCTAAACCGCAAAATGCCTTGGGGTTTTAAGCCGCCGAAACAAGCCGTGGCTTTGCCAGTTGGCGAATCGGGTCTGGCTTTTTATCACGCCAATAATCCAACAAACCGGAGAATTACCGGCACCGCGACCTATAATGTGTCGCCGCCAGAAGCCGGTGTTTATTTTTCCAAAATCGATTGTTTTTGTTTCACAGAGCAGGTTCTAGAGCCTGGGCAGTCGGTCGATATGCCGGTGAGTTTTTTCATCGACCCAGAAATTTTAACAGATCCAGAAATGGATGATGTCAAAACGATTACTTTGTCTTATACATTTTTTGAAGCAACGCCTTCTGCTCGATTAGAAGCGCCAATAGAGACGCAAGCCAAGCTTGCACCAAGGGGATAAGTTTATGTCTGACAGTCACGCAAAAAATCACGATTATCATCTGGTAGACCCAAGCCCGTGGCCGGTGGTGGCTTCGATTAGTGTCCTTACGCTTTGCTTTGGCGCGGTGCAATTTTTACACGATGGCGCGCCTTGGGTTCTTGGGCTTGGCTTTATGGGCGTGCTGTATACGATGTTGGGCTGGTGGCGCGATGTCGTCAAAGAAGCCGACAAGGGCGACCATACCCCCGTCGTTCAAATGCATCACCGCTATGGCATGATTTTGTTCATCGCCTCGGAGATTATGTTCTTCGTGGCGTGGTTCTGGGCTTACTTTGATGCGAGCCTGTATCCGGGCGAGGCCATTCAAGCCTCTCGCACCGCGCTGACGGGCGGCCAATGGCCTCCTATTGGCATTGAGACTTTTGACCCATGGCATCTGCCGCTCATCAATACACTCATCTTGCTGACCTCTGGCACAACCGTCACTTGGGCGCACCATGCGTTGCAGCACGATGATCGCCAAGGCCTGAAATGGGGTCTGATTTTGACCGTAGCGCTCGGCGCTTTGTTCACGGTTTTCCAAGTCTATGAATATCAGCATGCCGCGTTTGGTTTCTCGGGTCACATTTATGGCGCGACGTTCTTTATGGCGACGGGCTTTCATGGTTTCCATGTCGTCGTCGGGACAATTTTCTTGGGCGTCTGCTTGTTGCGCGCCATGAACGGTGCGTTCACCTCGAAACAGCATTTCGGCTTTGAAGCCGCGGCTTGGTATTGGCACTTTGTCGATGTCGTCTGGCTGTTCTTGTTTGTCGTCATCTACATCATTGGTGCGGGCGCCGGAGCCGGCGCGCATTAGGTTGACGCATCTATCTAAAATTCAACGCAAGGAAAGCTGATGTTTTCCTTGCGTGTTTTTTTGCCTGCTGGCCTAACTTTGGTCATGCTCACGGTGCTGCTGATGCTGGGCAATTGGCAGGTCGAGAGATTGGCTTGGAAAGCGGACCTCATCCAACGCATTGAGCTGCGCACGCAAGACCGCAATGGCCCCGCCAAGCGCACGCTTGCCAGCGCCGCAGATATCGCCAAATTGGAAAAGCTGGAAGATGAATACCGCAAGGTAACTTTGCGCGGCCGCTTTGGCCCCAAGGTTGGCTTGTGGTTTACCCAGATTGAAAACAAACCCGATGGCTTATCGCGCCCCGATGCGGTGGGCTATCATGTGCTATCGCCGTTTTATCTGGCCGATGGCAGCGCCATTATGGTCGACCAAGGGTTTGTGCCCCTGACCCTTGTGGATGGACTGAAAGCCAATCATGGGAAGCTGCAATCGCTTGAAGTGATTTTGCGCTGGCCCGATAAGCGTGGCCGTTTCGATAATGCCGATCGGCCAGAAGCGAACTTGTTTTATGTGCGCGATACACAGGCGCTTGGCCACCATTGGGGTGTGGCTTTGCCGGCGCCCATTGGCGAAGTGGCAGCCTTTGGCCAAGGCTGGCCGCGCGGCGGGCAAACCCGCATGGTCATTAACAATAATCATTTGCAATATGCCGTGACATGGTTTGGTCTGGCCATAGTACTTGTGATTATTTCAGGACTGTGGCACATCCGATTTTATAAATCGGGCGGACGCTTTTTTAGGCAGTCACAAAACGATGCGACCCAAAACGACAAGAATGGGAACAACTAGGTGAAATATATATCGACCCGTGGGCAGGCTCCCAAATTGAGCTTTGAAGAAGCCCTCTTGGCAGGCCTCGCCACCGATGGCGGTCTTTATGTGCCAGAAAGCTGGCCGCGCCTGTCTGAGGCGATGATTAAAAGTTTTGTCGGCATGCCATTTCAGCAAGTCGCTGTGGAAGTTTTGCATCCGTTCATGGGCGAGGATGTGCCGCGCGAGCGCTTGCAGGCCATGGTCGAAGAGGCCTATGCCACTTTCTCGGAAGACGAAATAGCCCCGCTTACCGATATGGGCGACGGGCAGTATTTTCTAGAATTATACCACGGGCCTACCTTGGCGTTTAAAGACGTGGCGATGCAATTGCTCGCCCGCTTAATGGATGACGCGCTCATCCGAAGAGGCACGCGCGCCACGATTGTAGGCGCAACGTCGGGCGATACGGGCGGGGCGGCCATTGAAGCGTTTCGCGGCCGCGAAGCCGCGGATGTGTTTATTCTGTTCCCCCAAGGCCGCGTCTCGGATGTGCAGCGCAAACAAATGACCACCCCCAATGACCCCAACGTGCATACGCTGGCGGTGGAGGGCACGTTTGACGATTGCCAAGCTCTGGTCAAAGAAATGTTTACCGATGTCGCCTTTCGCCAAGACATGTCGTTGGCGGGGGTGAACTCCATCAATTGGGCGCGAGTGATGGCCCAGATTACGTATTACTTCACGGCCGCTGCCAAATTGGGCGCGCCGGAAACGCCGGTGGCTTTTTCTGTACCGACAGGTAACTTTGGCGATATTTTTGCCGGCTATGTGGCCGCGCAAATGGGCTTGCCCGTGGCGCAATTGATGATTGCCACCAATGTGAATGATATTCTGGCGCGCACGCTCGATAGCGGAGCCTATGAAACGGGCGAGGTGGTGGCCACGTCTAGCCCCAGCATGGACATTCAAGTGTCGAGTAATTTTGAGCGCTTGTTGTTTGAGCTTTCGGGTCGCGATGCTGGCCGGGTTCGCGGTCTCATGGGATCGTTAAAACAAAGCGGGCGGTTTGAGTTGAGCGAGCGTGAGCTGCATTTGATGCGTGCCCTGTTTGCCGCCAAACGCGTCGATGCAGACGAAACACTGACCACCATGCGCGATGTCTTGGCGCAAAACGGCTTTCAAATTGACCCGCATAGCGCTATCGGCGTGGCGGCGGCCAAGTCTGCCGTGGTGGCCGAAGATGTGCCTATGGTTACGCTGGCGACGGCGCATCCGGCAAAATTTCCCAAAGCCGTGCAAGAGGCCTATCAGGCCGACCCCGACACCCCTCAAAGAGTTGTCGATATGCTGGAATTGCCCGAGAAATTTACCCCCGTGGCGAATAATCTGGCGGATGTGCAAGCGCTCATCCGCGAAAAAGCCAGGGTTGGTTAGGCCCAGATGGCGGTGCGTGTACCAAGGCTGGTCGCTTTTAGTCTCGCGTCTGTTTTATGGCTCGCTGGCTTGCTGGCGCCGATATCTTCGGCTCATGCCACGGATGCTCTGCGGTTGGCCGAGAATTTTCTCGTTCTCAATCTGACGCCGCATTTGCGCACCTCGCCACAGGGCGGGGAGGTTTTTGCCATTCAAAACTCTAGCTCCAAACCCCTGACGTTGGTTTTAAAGCGGGCTGAGTTGAACGACCTTGGTGTGGCGCTTGGGCTGCAGCAAGGCAGCCTTACGCCTTTGCGGCTTTTTAGCTCGGATGATCGTGAGTTTTCGGCGCCGGCGGGGGCCTCTGATGGGCTGATTTTCACGCTTCCGGCCGGCGTTGTGCAGAGTTTTAATCTGCCGACCGTAGCTCCCGATGAGACGGTGTATCTATGGTCGCCCGACAGTTTGGCGGCGCATCAAGTCAATCGGCGAACGTTTCATGCCGGCGTTTTATTTCTGCTCGCCATTTTATTGGCCCTATCTATTTTTGCCGCTATCTTTCGGCGCTCGCGCCGCGCGGTCTATGGGGTCACCATGGGCGGCGGCCTCCTGGTTTTGCTGGCCAGTCTGTGGATGCGCGATGTGATTCCAGATACACCGACGTTTTTTTCGCTCTCGACCTATCGCCTGGATGCCATTCGCGCGGCCTTTGGTTTGGGGCTACTGATGAGTGTCATCGGCCATCTCAATCTCATCATTCGCCTTGCCATCAATCGCAATTATTGGACGCGGGTGATCATTCTTGCCGATATCGGTCTTGTGGCGATGGGCGGTTTTTGGACCTTAGAGATTCTGCGCGCAGATTTTGCCGGGCTTATTTCTTCTGAGCTGGGCGATATTGCTTTAGCTTTGACCTGCGGCACGGTTTTGCTCGGAGCTTTTTTCGTGCCCGACCGCCGCAATCGTTAAGCCGCAATCGTTAAGCATCGCCGCCTTGCTGGCTCAATAAAGCCAAATCAAACCCCAACCGCTGGGCACATAGCTGATAAAGCGCCTCGGGCTGCGGGCTAAAAATATCGTCCATCGTGGCGGGGCAGGTAAGCCAAGCATTGTCTTGCAATTCTGCCTCTAATTGACCCGCGCCCCATCCGGCATAGCCGAGCAAAAGGCGCATGTGTTGGGGGCCACGTGCTTGCGCGGCGTCGATGAGAATCTCCAAGGATTGGGTCATGCCCACCATGGTTTGCTCTGGGGTAAGGGCGTCTTGTGACGGGTTTTGTGGCGGGTAATCTGTGGAGTGCAAAATAAATCCATAATCACTGGCCACAGGCCCGCCGACAAATGCTGGAATATTTTTCAAGCCCGTTTGACGAACCGCGTCTGGCAATTGCGCGCCAATATCCTCCAGCGTCAGCCCTGCGGTGGGTTGATTGACGATAAAGCCCATCGCCCCGTCTGCATCATGGGATAAAACATAGATGACGCTGCGCGTAAAACGCGCGTCGCCCATGTTTGGCATGGCGAGCAAAAACTGGCCGTGAAGGTGGGTCGGTTGCATGGCGGTAGTCTAGGCTCGCCCAAGGCGCCTAAGCAAGTAAATGTGTCGAACAGGCTCTCGTCTTGTGGCAGCGAACAGGCTATAAAGAGCGTATGTTGAAACGTCTGTATCTTGTTGTTGCCCTTTTGGGCTTTGGATTGACCCCCGCTCTGGCGACGGTTGCCTCGGCTTGGGTAGACATGAAACCCGTGCGCTATCGTATGCTGGTCGCGCAGGTGCAAGGCCAGGCCTATGCGGCTTTGCAAATGCAGCTGAAGCCTGGCTGGCATACTTATTGGCGATATCCCGGTGCCAGTGGTATTTCCCCCGAATTTAATTTCGCCGACAGCCAAAATGTGACGGCTGGGGAGGCGCTGTTTCCAGCCCCATCTTTTTTTGACGATGGCGTGGGCGGCTTTTACGGCTATGAGGGCGAGACGGGGGTCGTGTTTCCCATCCGCTATAAAGGCGCCGCGACGCTAAAATTACAGGCATTTTTAGGGGTCTGCCGCGAGGTCTGTATTCCGCTGAACCTTGCGCTAAGTCTGGACATGCCCGAAAAATCGCAGAGCCAAAGCGGGCCTCAAAAGATCATTGCGGGCCTGTTGGCGGCGCAAGCCAAAGCCCCCCATGCGGGGTTAACCGTCGAGGGTGCCAGCTTTGACGGGGTCTCCCTGCAATTGGTGGTAACCGGGCAAGATTTGCAAAACCCCTATGTGATGAGTGTGCCGGGCCCGCATGATATTTTGGGTCCACCGCGCACCGCCGCTCGCCATCCTGCGGCTCATTTGATTGAAATCCCAGCTTGGTCTAAGCTGGACCATCCCTTTATTGGGCGCAAGCTCACCTTCCTTGTGCGCGACGGGGCCAAGGCGATAGAACAAGAAGTTGAAATAACCGATCACCGTTTGCTACCCCGCGTTCACCCCCATACGGACTAATCTTATTTAGGAGACAACCATGACTGTAAAAGCTGGCGATAAAATGCCTGAAGCCCAATTGATGCACATGAGTGATGCCGGCCCTGCGCCGATTACCACGGCAGAATTATTCGACGGAAAAACCGTCGCTTTATTTGCTTTGCCAGGGGCGTTTACGCCCACTTGCTCAAACCAACATTTGCCGGGCTTTATCGAAAAATCCGAAGAGCTGCGCGCCGCTGGCGTCGATACAATTGTTTGCCTGTCGGTCAATGACGCCTTTGTGATGGGCGCTTGGGGCCAGCAACAAGGCGCCACCGGAAAAGTGATGATGGTCGGCGACGGCAATGGAGATTTGACCGAAGCCCTGGGCCTAACCATGGATGGCACGGGCTTTGGCATGGGTAAACGCTCGCTGCGCTATTCGATGATTGTGCGCGATGGCGTGATTGAAAGCCTGAATGTTGAGGGCAACCCAGGCCAGGCAGTCGATAGTGGGGCCGAAAACCTGCTGTCTCAGTTGGGCTAAATTTGCCTATATCTATTTAAAAGCCATGGTTGCCCAATCGGTGGCCATGGCTTTTTTATTGGTAGGGCGCCATGCCCATATTGGCCAATTGATCGGCGCGTTCATTACCTGGATGTCCCGCATGGCCTTTGACCCATTGCCAGTTTACCTGATGGCGCGCGCATTGCGCCTCTAGGGCTTGCCACAGGTCGACGTTTTTCACGGGCTTTTTCGCGGCGGTTTTCCAGCCGCGTTTTTTCCAATTGATAATCCATTTGGTAATGCCGTCTTTGACGTAAGTACTATCGGTCGTCAGGGTTACGGCGCTGCCATCGGCGAGGCTTTTAAGGGCTTCAATGGCGGCGGATAATTCCATTCGATTGTTGGTGGTATTGGCTTCGCCTTCGTATAATTCAGCTAGGCCATCAGGGCCTTCGATGCGCGCGCCCCAGCCGCCGGGGCCGGGGTTTCCAGAACACGCCCCATCGGTATAAATCACAAACATACTCAGCTCTCCAAACCATAATCTGCCGCGCTTTTCACATGCCGGTGAAAGCGCAAACGACGTAAATACTCAACCGGATTTTTGGGCACCAAAAGGGCATCCTCGGGCTGGTTGAGCCAATCATAAAGTCGGCTCATCAAAAACCGCATAGAGGCGCCCGCCGCCAAAATGGGCAGGGCCTCTATCTCAGCACTCGACATCGGGCGCACCGATTGATAGCCCGCCAGCAGCGCGCGGGCTTTGGTGATGTTGAAATTCACATCCGCTTCAAAACACCAAGCGTTGAGCATAATCGCTAAGTCGTAGGCCAGCGCATCATTGCAGGCAAAATAGAAATCGATCAGCCCGCTGACTTCGCCGTTTTCGAAAAACACATTATCAGGAAATAAATCGGCATGAATAATCCCGCGTGGCAAATCGTTCGGCCAATGGGCTTCAAGGCGCGCCAGCTCGCTGTCAATAAGACTGGCAAGACCCGGCGTCACTTCATCGGCGTTTGTCTGGCAGGCTTGAAACAAGTGGCGCCAATTTTGCAAGCCTTGGGTGTTTTCGCGTTGCATCGAAAACTCGGCTCCGGCCAAATGCATCTGCGCCAATGCGGCGCCCGCATTGCGGCAATGCAAAGGCTTGGGCGTCACGGTTCCGCGGCCATTTAAAAAGCTTACCAAGGCGGCAGGGCGTCCGGATAACTGGCTCAAAAGCGAGCCATTTGTCTGGTGTATTGGGCTGGGGCAAGCCAAGCCTTGGCCGCTCAAATGTTCCAGCAGCCCAAGAAAAAACGGCAGGTCTTTCGGGTCGACGCCCGTTTGGGTGTCTTCATAGAGCGTCAGGATGTATTTCATATCTTGGGTGCTGACCAAATAATTGGTGTTTTGCACGCCCGCCTGAATGCCTTTTAAATCGGTCACCGGCTCAAGCGGATACTGCGCCCAAAATGGCGCCAGACTTTGTTGGTCGACGTGGGTGAAAACAGCCATGACTAGGCCTCCGCCGAAGCCTCGCGCAAAGCGCGTGGCAGTTTGAAATGAACATTTTCTTCTCTGCCGTCTTTTTCAACGACCTCAATCTCGAAGCGCGCGTCAAACGCAGCTATCACTTCGTGGGTTAACTCTTCGGGCGCGGAGGCGCCAGCGGTGACGCCAATTTTGGCGACGCCTTTCAAACCATCCCAATCAATATCTTCTGCGCCGCCGATGAGCGTGGCATGCGGGCAGCCCGCTTGGCGCGCGACTTCCACCAGCCGTTGCGAGTTCGACGAATTGGGCGCACCGATTACCAGCACATGCTCGACGTCGGCCGCCAATTGTTGCACCGCGGTTTGGCGATTGGTGGTGGCATAGCAAATGTCATCTTTATGCGGGGTATGAATATCTGGAAACCGTTGCTTTAAACTGGCCACAATATCAGCCGTATCGGCCACCGAAAGAGTGGTCTGGGTGGCATAGGCCAGCTCGCCTTCGGGCGCGATTAGGGTCGCGGCGTCGGCTTGTGTTTCCACCAAAGTGATGGCACCGGCGGGCACTTGTCCCATGGTACCAATAACCTCCGGGTGCCCGGCATGGCCAATCAGCAAGACGTGGCGGCCGGCGTTATAATGGCGCTCGGTTTCAATATGCACTTTGCTGACCAGAGGGCAGGTGGCATCGAGCCAATTTAAGTCTCGGGTCTGCGCAGCGGCAGGCACAGATTTTGGCACGCCATGCGCCGAGAAAACAACGGGTCGGTCATCTGGAACGAGGTCGAGGTCATCGACAAAAATGGCGCCCATATCGCGCAAACGATCGACCACGCGCTTATTGTGTACAATCTCATGGCGCACATAAACCGGCGCGCCGTGGATCTCCAGCGCGCGCTCGACAATCAAGACAGCCCGATCCACGCCAGCACAAAATCCGCGCGGGTTGGCCAAGTGTATGGAGAGGGCTGGTTTGTTGGTCATAGCTCGTCTGGGTCTTTCTGAGAAATCTGTAGCAGCGCTTCTGTTTGTTTGCCCCACAAGGCCTCAATTCACGCTTACCCCTTGTTCTGGGGCATCCGTTTCGATACTGTCGCACGCATTGGCGATTGGCAAAACCCTTATCGAAATGGACGGGGTTGCGTCAAGATATTTGATACAGAAGGAAGCTCCATGCTTGGCAAAAAGACATTTACTTTTTTAGCTCTCGGCCTCTCTTTGGCGGCCTGTGGGCCTAGCTTAGACAAAGTGGTCGACGCACAATGTCCGCCCGTCAATATTTTGACAACGGCGGACATTTGGCAGCAGGGGGGTATTCGTGCGCAGCTATCGGTAGTTGAGCTGGCGTGTTTTATCGATTCGAAAACCGATGAGTTGCAAGCCAGCGTGCGCGTGCGTGGGACGCTAAACCAAACCGGCACCGACTTGGCGCTATTTGCCGCGGCTCTCAATACGCAAAATGAAATTGTGGCGCGCACGCAAGTGAAAGCCAGCCCCTCGGAAAGTGCCTATTCGCTGATGATTCCAAAATTTGTGTATGGCCAAAAAGGTGGTGAAAGCGCCAAAGCGCGCGTGGTGGTGGGCTTTGTTTTGACGCCAGAGCAGTTGCAAGCCAATCGGGCGACCTATAAGCGCCAATTGGGCTTGCGCGAGTAAACGAATTTTGGGGGTAAACCTGTTTCCAAGGTTTGACTCTGTGCGACTCTGGTTTACATAATAAAACACAAGTGACCCTCACGGGAGACGTTGATTTTGCTACTCGTAATTTACCAGCGGTAAGTTCACCAGATGGGAAATCAAGGCCGAAGGAGCAACCGCCCTCGGAAACTCTCAGGCAACAGGACCGTGGGGCGATGAAACTCTGGAAAGCAGGCTGCTCTGTGCGGCCTCACCGACGGGGTAAAGGCATTTACTTCAAATGCCTCAAATCTCTCAGGTTCAAGCGACAGAGGAGGGCGAGCTTCGAAATCAATCGAGGCGCGCAACTTGGAGTCGCAAGAGTTTGGAACCGCAAAACCCCATAAAGCGAACCCCGCTATATGATTTGCACCTCGAATTGGGGGGCAAAATTGTGCCTTTTGCTGGCTATGAAATGCCAGTGCAATATCCCCTCGGCGTGATGGGCGAGCATTTGCATACGCGCGCCAAAGCCGGTCTGTTCGATGTGTCGCATATGGGCCAAGCCAAATTAACGGCTGAGGGTAAGGACGCAGCAGCGGTCTTTGAAAGCCTTGTGCCAGGCGGCATTGAAACGCTGCAAGAAGGCCGCATGCGCTACACACAACTTACCAACGAAACGGGCGGCATCCGCGATGACCTGATGGCCACGCGCTTTGGCGACACGCTTTGGTTGGTGGTCAATGCAGCCTGCAAAGAAGATGACTTTGCCCATATTTCCAGCGCCCTCGAAGGCCAGGCCGCACTCGAGATTGCCGATCGCGCGCTTTTGGCCTTGCAAGGCCCTGCGGCGGGCGAGGTTCTGGCGCAGCTCATGCCAGCGTCGACAGATTTGGTTTTCATGCAAGCGGCATGGGCCAACTGGTCCTTGCCAGACAGCGGGCAAAGCGTCGATGTTTTAATCTCGCGCTGCGGCTATACGGGCGAGGATGGTTTTGAGCTATCCATTGCACCCGAACATGCAGATATACTGGCACGCACCTTGTTGGCGCACGCCGATGTCGAGCCTATCGGTTTGGGCGCGCGCGATAGTCTGCGCCTGGAGGCGGGGCTTTGTCTTTACGGTCACGACATCGATTTGACCACCAGTCCTGCCGAGGCCGATTTATTATGGTCGGTGCCCAAGCGGCGTCGTGCGCAAGCCAATTTCCCGGGCGCCGAGACCTTGAACCAACATATTGAAAACGGTGTGACCAAAAAACGCGTTGGCATTTTGCCCGAAGGGCGCGCCCCCGCGCGCGAGGGCACCCAGATTGAAAGCCTAGATGGCGAGCCTTTGGGCCAGATCACCAGCGGCGGCTTTGGCCCCACTTTGGGGGGGCCGCTAGCGATGGGTTATGTACCTGCCGCCTTCAGTCTTCCCGACACACAAATCCACCTAATTGTCCGCGGCAAAGCTTTGCCGGCGCGTGTCGCCGCCATGCCATTTGTGCCGCAAAATTATCGAAAAGGGTAAATCATGAGCAAGAAATACACCAAAGACCACGAATGGGTGCAACTCGATGGCGATGTCGCCACCGTTGGCATTACCGATTATGCGCAGAGCCAATTGGGCGATGTGGTTTTCGTCGAAGTTCCAGAAGCCGGTCGCCAAGTCGGCCAAGGCGATGATGCCGCCGTGGTGGAAAGCGTAAAAGCCGCCTCGGAAGTTTACGCGCCGCTGTCTGGCGAAATTGTCGAAGGCAATGGCGCGCTGGAAGACAACCCCGCCATGGTCAATGAAGACGCCGACAACCAAGGCTGGTTCTTCAAATTGAAATTGGCCGACACCAGCGAATTAGATGGGCTGATGGATGAAGCCGCCTATGCAGACTTTGTGAAGGAACTCGACTGATGCGTTATTTGCCGCTTACCGATACCGACCGTCAAACCATGCTGGGCCAAATTGGTGTCGGCTCGGTGGATGATTTATTTGTTGATGTGCCCGCCTCAGCGCAGCGCGAGGGCACGGTAGATTTGCCGCGCCACCTCGGTGAAATGCAAGTCGAACGACAGCTCTCGGCTATGGCCGCAAAAAATATGACGGCCAGCTCCGTGCCGTTCTTTTGTGGCGCGGGGGCTTATAAGCACCATGTACCGGCCACGGTCGACCACATTATTCAGCGCTCGGAATTTCTAACCAGCTATACGCCGTATCAGCCAGAGATTACCCAAGGCACGCTGCAATATTTGTTTGAGTTTCAAACCCAAGTCAGCGAATTAACCGGCATGCCGGTGGCCAACGCCAGCATGTATGACGGCTCCACCGCAACCGCAGAAGCCGTGTTGATGGCGCATCGGGTGACGCGAAAAAGCCGCGCTGTTTTATCGGCGCGCTTGCATCCCCATTATACGGCTGTGGTCGAAAACCTATCTGAAATGGGTGGTTTTGCCGTAGCGCAAAACCCGGTCGGTGACGCAAGCCAAGTCAGCGAAGCGGAAGACTTGCTGGCGCTCATGGATGACGACACAAGCTGTGTGGTCATTCAAAACCCAGATTTCTTCGGCAATGTATCTGATTTTTCTGCGCTGGCAGCGGCCGTGCAAGAAAAAGGCTGCTTGCTTATTGCGGTCGTACCAGAAATTGTCTCGCTGGGATTGCTCAAGCGCCCGGGCGATATGGGCGCCGATATTGTCACGGGCGAAGGCCAGTCGATCGGCAATGGGCTTAATTTTGGTGGGCCCTATGTTGGTCTGTTTGCGGCCAAGCAAAAACATATTCGCCAAATGCCAGGTCGGCTGTGTGGCGAGACCGTGGATGCCGATGGCCAGCGTGGTTTTGTGCTGACGCTCTCTACCCGCGAGCAACATATTCGGCGCGATAAAGCGACATCGAATATTTGCACCAATTCGGGTCTGTGCTCGCTGGCTTTCACCGCGCATATGACCCTGTTGGGTGGCAAAGGCTTGCGCCATTTGGCGCAGCTCAACCATGCCCATGCCGTGCAATTATCGCAAAGCCTGAGCGCCATAGAAGGGGTGGAATTATTAACCCCAGCCTTCTTCAACGAGTTCTCCCTTCGGGTGCCAAAATCGGCCGCCAGCGTGGTAGAAGCGCTGGCCGAAAAAGGCGTCTTGGGCGGTGTGCCCGTGTCGCGTCTGTCGCCGGAGGCGGGGCTCGAGGATGTTTTGGTGGTGGCAGCCACCGAAGCCAACACACAAGAAGATATTGCCGCCTATGCAGCGGCCCTGAAAGAGGTGCTGGCATGAGCGAGAAACAAACCTTTAGTGGCAATCGCGGTTTGCAATTAGAAGAGCCGTTGATTTTTGAAATTGGCTCGTATCAAAATTGTGGCGTCGACCTCGACGAGGTACCCGACGTGGCCTCGCGGCTAGGCGATTGTGCGGCGGCTGGAAACGTCGACCTGCCCGGTCTGTCGGAGCCCGAAGCGATGCGCCATTTTGTGCGTCTCAGCCAAAAAAACCATGCCATTGATGCAGGCCTCTATCCGCTCGGCTCTTGCACGATGAAGCATAATCCGCGCCTCAATGAAAAAATGGCGCGCTTGCCAGGCTTTAGCGATATTCATCCGTTGCAACCCCAAGCCACCGTGCAAGGCGCCTTGGAACTGATGGATGATTTGGCGCATTGGCTCAAAACCCTAACCGGTTTGCCGGCCGTGGCTTTGTCTCCCAAAGCGGGCGCGCATGGCGAGCTGTGCGGCATGATGGCTATTCGCGCCGCCATTGAAGCCAAGGGCGAATTGGCGACGCGCAATCGCGTGCTGGTTCCAGAATCGGCGCATGGCACCAATCCTGCCACGGCAGCGCTTCTGGGCTTTAAAGTCGATGGCATTCCCGCCAACGCCGAAGGCCGTGTGGACTTGGCCGCTTTTAAAGAAAAGCTGGGCGACGATGTGGCCGCGATTATGCTGACCAATCCAAACACTTGCGGGTTGTTCGAGCGCGACATTATTGAGATTGCCGACGCGCTGCATGACGTGGGCGGCTATTTCTATTGCGATGGTGCTAATTTCAACGCCATTGTCGGGCGCGTGCGTCCGGGCGACTTGGGCGTCGATGCGATGCATATCAATTTGCACAAAACTTTCTCGACCCCGCATGGCGGTGGCGGCCCTGGTTCCGGCCCCACGGTTTTATCGGATCGTTTGGCCGCTTTTGCGCCTCTGCCTTTTGTGGTGTCGGGCGACGATGGCTTTTCTTTGGTCGAGACGATGGTCGATGCGAGATTGGGTGCGGATGAAAACCCGTTCGGCCGTATGGTCGCCTTCCATGGCCAAATGGGCATGTATGTGCGGGCGCTGTCTTATATGATGAGCCATGGCGCCGATGGTCTGCGCCAAGTGGCGGAAGATGCGGTGTTGAATGCCAATTACATTTTGGCCAGCCTGCGCGATGTGATGACCGCGCCGTTTGATAATGGCCCCAAAGCGCCATGCATGCATGAGGCCTTATTCGACGATAGTTTCTTGAAAGACACAGGCCTCGATACGCTAGATTTTGCCAAAGCGATGATCGACGAGGGCTATCACCCGATGACCATGTATTTCCCCTTGGTGGTGCATGGCGCGATGCTGATTGAACCGACCGAGACCGAGAGCAAAGCCTCGTTGGATTTGTTTATCGCAACGATGCGCGATTTGGTCAAAGGCGCGAAAGAAGGCGATATGGCGCGGTTTAAAAACGCTCCTGAATTGGCGCCACGGCGTCGGTTGGATGAGACGCAAGCGGCGCGCAATCCGATTTTGCGCTGGCAAGAGCGCGAGCCAGAAGCGCAAGCGGCTGAGTAATGGCACAAATCGAAGATTGGCAGCTGGAGCGCGAAAGCGGCTGGCCCGATCGTCTGGTCTTCGGTGTCGATGAGGCAGGGCGCGGCCCTTGGGCCGGCCCCGTCACGGCGGCCGCGATTTGCTTGCCAGAAGATTTCGACTTGCCCGTCGACGACAGCAAAAAGCTAACGGCAAAAAAGCGCGATGCGCTGTTTGAGCAGCTCATTCTCTGGCCACACGGCATTGGCGAAGCCAGTGTCCGCGAAATCGATGAAGTGAATATCTTGCAAGCCACTTATTTGGCCATGGCCCGCGCTGTGGAAGGTTTGGCGGCGCAAATCGGCGCGCCGCACCATGTATTGGTAGATGGCAATCGGTTGGGCAAATGGTCGTTTTCAGCCAGTGCGATTGTGGGTGGCGATGGCCGCTCGCGCTCGATTGCTGCGGCTTCTATTCTGGCCAAAGTAACCCGAGACCGGCAAATGCAAGCGCTAGATGAGGCATTTCCGGGCTATGGCTGGGCGTCGAACAAGGGCTATGGCGCCAAAGCCCATAGTTTGGGGCTGGAAAAGCTCGGCGTGACCCCCCATCACCGACGCTCTTATGCCCCCATTGCCAAGATATTGGCGGCACAAACCCCGAACTAACACTACATGTAGCGTTTGTGGGCAGCTCTGTGGATAAAGTGAAATTTAATTAACGCCTTGGAATCTTTGGCCTATTGACGCCGGACTCGCGATGACTCATGGTGTCGTCATGGTTAAAAAGCACACAACGCCCGAGCTACCCCTCAATCAAATCCTGCAAGGCGATTGCCTCGCTCGGCTGGCTGAACTGCCAGACAATAGCGTCGATGTGGTATTTGCCGACCCGCCGTATAATTTGCAGCTGAAGGGCGATTTGCATCGGCCGGACCAAAGCAAAGTCGATGCGGTGACGGATGACTGGGATAAATTTGACAGTTTTGCTGCCTATGATGCCTTCACCCGCAGCTGGTTGGGCGAAGCGCAGCGGATTTTAAAACCGACGGGTACGCTTTGGGTCATTGGCTCGTATCACAATATTTTCCGTGTCGGTTCGGCCTTGCAAGATTTGGGCTATTGGATTTTGAACGATATTATTTGGCGCAAATCCAACCCGATGCCAAATTTTCGCGGCACGCGTTTCACCAATGCGCATGAGACGCTGATTTGGGCCGCGCCAGACGAAAACGCCACGGGCTATACGTTTAATTATCAAGCGATGAAAACGCTGAATGATGATGTGCAAATGCGCTCTGATTGGACGCTGCCGATTTGCAATGGCGGCGAGCGCTTGAAGGGCGAGGACGGGCATAAATTACACCCAACCCAAAAACCAGAGAGCTTGCTGTACCGCGTGCTTTTGGCCTCCACGCAAGTTGGCGATGTGGTGCTAGACCCATTTTTTGGCACAGGCACAACCGGTGCTGTGGCCAAACGTTTGGGACGAGATTTCATCGGTATTGAGGCGGAAGCCAATTATGCCGAAGCCGCCATGCAGCGCATTGGCCGGACGGAGCGTTTGGACGATAGTGAATTGGAATTAACCCAAAGCGCCAAATCGCAGCCGCGCGTGGCCTTCGGGACTTTGGTCGAACGCGGTCTGGTAAAGCCAGGCATGCAATTATTTGGCCCGGCGCGCAAAGCGCAAGCGCAAATTAAAGCCAAAGTACGCGCGGATGGATCGGTGAAACTCGGCCGCGAGAAAGCAGCCCCTTCAGGCTCCATTCATAAAATGGGAGCGGCCGCCCAAGGCGCGCCAAGCTGCAATGGCTGGACGTATTGGCATTATAAAGACGGCGATAAAATGGTGCCGATTGATAATCTTCGCCAAAAGGTCAGAGACGCAGAATAAGTCGCATAAAAATGCCGACCGCTTCGCGCAAACGAGAAGGGCCGGCATAATTTTTGCAAGTTTTCGGTGTTTAGTAGCCGGCTTGTTGGTCAGCTAGTTTGTCCGAATAGAAATCAACCTTGCGTGTGAACATATCATTGCCTGGGTGCATTTCCAGCAGGCGCTCATATTTCATTTTATTTGTGGCGAACTCGCTAACTGGGATGGTTCTTAATTCCGCCAGTAGTTTGCGAGTTTCTTGGTCTTTGCTCATTTGAACATCGGCCATGTCGTCCATCATGCTTTCAGACATATCGTCAGACATATCGGAAGACATGTCATCGTCCATGTCGTCGTTCATGTCGTTCATCATGTCATCTGTACTCATAGAAGAGTTCATAGTGTCCGAGCTTGAGGTGGTTTCATCATCGTTTGAAAAGACATTTATGAGAGCATAAATGCCGAGCAGAACAACAATGATAATAGCGAAACGTTTGGTCATATTTTTATACCTTTTTTATTTTTTTTATCGTGTACTTGTGCAAGCTACTTGCCTGTTTCCTTGCGGTCAACTGATTTTAACAAAACGGCTTTCCATATTTTCGTCATAACGCTTGGCAAGGCTTCTCGCGCGAAGTCTTGCGGGGCCACCCACTGAAACCCTTGTGGCGCGCGAAATCCCTTGGGCGCGGTTTGCGCCCGAATAGAGAGGGTCAATTTAAAATGGGTGAACACATGCACCACCTCGCCCCTTAGCGGGGTCCATTGGTCCTGCGCGTCGGCGGGCAATAGCTCTGGCAGTCGGCTTTCATTGGGCGCATCCCAGCCCTTGGAGGGGAAAACCAACATACCACCCAAAAGCCCTTTATCTGGGCGGCGCGCCATCAACACATGACCCTTGGCATTTTCCAGCCAAAAGACCACGCCTTGGCGCGCGGGCTTGGGTTTTTTTGGGGCGCGAATGGGCAGCGTTTCTTCGATGCCGGCCTGGCGCGCCAAACAAGGCTCACGCCAAGGGCAGAGCAAGCAATTGGGGCGTTTGGGCGTGCATAGAGTGGCGCCTAAATCCATCATAGCTTGGGCGAAATCGCCGGGTCTGTCTTTTGGCACTAATTTGGCATTGGCTTGTTTGACGTGCGCTTTCAAAGCCGGCATGGGGGTTTGCAATTTATACAGTCTGGAGAGAACCCGCTCGATGTTGCCATCGACGGGGGCGGCAGGCCGGTTAAACGCAATCGCGGCAATGGCTGCCGCCGTATAGGGGCCGATGCCAGGCAAGCTTAGCAAAGCGGCTTCGGTGTTTGGAAACACGCCGTCATAGTCGGCCACCAGAGTGCGCGCGCATTTTAATAAGTTGCGGGCGCGGCTGTAATAGCCCAAGCCCGCCCAAGCGGCCATCACTTGCGTATCGGGCGCGGCCGCCAAGGCTTGCACGTTTGGAAACAGGGTCAGAAATTTTTCATAATAGGGCCGCACCGTCGTCACATTGGTCTGCTGCAACATAATTTCAGACAGCCAAATGCGATACGGGTCTGGCGTCACACCCGCTTTCGCCGCTTTGGGCAAAATGCGCCACGGCAAGTCGCGGGCATGCACGTCATACCACCTCAGCAAGGCGGTCGAGGGCCATTTCAATAAGTCAGAGGTTGGATGGTTCGCGGGCTCAGGCATCTGTGCTATGCTAAAGCAATTGAGAAGAGGAGCAAGCCATCCCCAAGCCATTATCTTTTTTGCGCGATATCCCGCAGACCAAACCCGCAAGGGGCTATCAAGGCCGCGCGGTTGGCTCGGTATTGGGTCGCATCGTGGCACCGACGCTCAAGCGGCGTGGCTTTCGCGAAATTGATATTCTGGCGCATTGGCCAATGATCGTTGGTCCGCAATTGGCGGCTCTGTCTTGTCCGGAACGGATTTCTCGCAATGGCAGAGATACCGAACATGGCGCTTTGCTGACCGTAAAAGTCGAAGGCGCGATGGCCTTGGAAGTGCAGCATATGTCGCCGCTTATTCTGGAGCGGATCAATCAGCATTATGGTGCGGGCTCCATTGCGCGCTTGACGATCGTGCAAGGTCCTCTGCCGTTAGATTATTTAAAAGCCCAAGCGGCGCGCGAAACACCTTTGGCCGAGGCCGAGATTGAAGCGGTGCAAGCCAGTTTGGGCGAGTTTCACAATAGCCGTTTGAAGACCGCTTTAGCGCGCCTTGGCGCACGGGTGGCGCGGCGCAAACCGAAGGATGAATAGACCTTGGGTTTGAAAAGCGGGAAATAGTTTTCCACAGGACACTTGGTGTGACCAAGAATGAAAGAACAAGAATCGCTCGGCTGGAATATAATCAAACCAGCTAATCGATTCGGGGGTTTTCGTGTCTCAAACAAATAAAATCATTATTGCCATTGCCGCGCTTGCTGTTCTGGTTGGAGCGGGTGTGGTGTTCTCACGCGCCGATAGAAACACAGGCCCGGTGACCGAGCTTGTCGAAGACGGGGTCGTGTTGAACGAAACCGCTCAAGCCGTCGCTGCCGCTGCCAATAGCGGCAAAGGCGCGTTAGATACGCCAAACCCCTTAGGGGAAATTGTTCTGGGCAACCCAGATGCGCCGGTCACGATTGTTGAATATGCCTCGCTGACTTGCTCGCACTGTGGCCAGTTCCACCGCGAAACTCTGCCCAAGGTAAAAGCCGACTATATCGACAAGGGTTTGGTGAAAATTTATTTCCGTCCCTTCCCATTCGACCCTTATGCCACGGCCGGTGCCATGTTGGCGCAATGTGTGGCGCCGAAAGCGCGCGTGCATTTTTTAGATATTTTGTTCAAACGCCAAAACGCATGGCTGCAAAGCGAGAACGTCATGGAAGAATTGCAAAAGTTGGCACGCCAAGCTGGCTTGTCGGAAGCTGACTTTGTGGTTTGTTTGAAAGATGCCGATAAATTGGAAGGCATTCGTGTCATGCAGTCGGCCGCGGCCGAAGAATTGGGCGTTCGCTCTACCCCGACTTTCTTCATCAATGGAGAAAAAGTCGAGGGCAATCAGCCTTACGCCGAAATTGAGAAAACCATCAAACGGGCGCTTCCATAACTTGGAGACGCTTGACTAGAGGAACCACCAGTCAATGAAATTTGATCGCATTCGCCTTTCTGGATTTAAGTCTTTCGTAGACCCGGTCGAGCTCGACATTTTGCCGGGCATGACAGGCATCGTGGGCCCCAATGGCTGTGGCAAATCAAATTTACTCGAAGCCCTTCGCTGGGTGATGGGCGAGACCTCGTATAAATCGATGCGCGGCTCTGGCATGGAAGATGTGATTTTCTCGGGCACCAACACGCGGCCATCGCGCAACCATGCTGAAGTCATGTTGATGCTGGACAATTCTGCGCGCCAAGCAACGCCTGAATATAATGACGCCGATGCTTTGGAAGTGGCGCGCCGCATTGAGCGCGATGCAGGTTCGGCCTATCGCATCAATGGCCGCGATGTGCGCGCGCGCGACGTGCAGCTTATGTTTGCCGATGCCTCTACGGGCGCCCGCTCCAACTCTTTGGTCAAACAGGGCCAAATTGGCGAGATTATTAATTCCAAGCCAGAAGCGCGTCGGCGTATTTTGGAAGAAGCGGCGGGCATTTCGGGCCTGCATTCGCGCCGCCATGAAGCCGAGTTGCGCTTGCGCGGTGCGGAAAGCAATCTTGAGAAACTAGAAGAAACCATCACCAATTTAGAAACTCAATTGCGCCAGCTCAAACGCCAAGCGCGCCAAGCCAGTCGCTATAAAAATATTTCCGGTCAAATTCGCGAAGTCGAAGCCTTGGCATTGCATTTGCGCTGGCGCCAAGCCCTCGACATGGTTGAGGAAAGCGAAAGCCTCTTGTTGGATGCGCGCAAAGCCGTATCCGCTTCGGGTACCGCTTCGGCTTCTGCCACGACCGTGCAAATCAATGCTCAAGCCGCGCTGCCAGATTTGCGCGAAGGCGAAGCGGGCGCGGCTGCGGGCTTGCGTCGGTTGACGCTCGAGCAAGAGAGCTTGGACGCCGAAGCTCAGCGCGCCAATGAAATGGTCTCGCGCCTGCAAGGCCAAATCGCGACGATTGCCCAAGATGCGACGCGCGAACGCCAAGTCTTGCAAGATGCCGAACAACAAATTCAGCGCCTCAGTGAAGAAGAAACCGAAATGCGCGCCTCTATTTCCGACGATGAATCGGAAGCCGAAACCCAAAGCGCCAGCCGCCTGGAAGAAGCCTCGGTGCATTTGGCGCATTGCGAAAAAGCCTATGATGAAGCGGGCCAGGCTTCGGCCGAGTTTCGCGCGCGCAAGCAAGCCATCGAGCAGGGCGTGCGCAACAATCAAAACCGACGCGAAAAATTGCAAGCCGAACGCCAGCAAGCCGAAAACACGCGTGGGGATATTCAAGATGCGATTTCGTCAGATTTCGATGTCGCGGCACGGCGCAGCGAAAGCGAAGATTTGCAAGCCAAAGAAGAAGCCGCACAATTGGCTTTGACGCAAGCCGAGGCCGCCTATCGGGGTGCCCGCGAAGCGCAGTCGAGTGCTGGCGATCCAGCCCGCGAAGCGCGCGGAGCTTTAGAGCGTTTGGTGGGCGAGCGCGATGCGCTGGCACGCCTTTTTGCCAAAGCCGATGAGGCAGCCTATCCGGCGCTGGTCGATGATGTGACGGTGACGCCAACTTATGAAACCGCTTTGGGTGCCGCGCTGGGGGATGAGCTGGATGCCTCGCCAGATGTGGCCGCTCCGGCGTTTTGGAATCCTTTGGGCGCGCAAGATTTGGGGCAAAAATTACCCGATGGCGTCGAGCCTTTGTCGGCCTATGTGGCGGGCTCCACGCTTTTGACGCGCGCTCTATCGCAAGTGGGTCTGGTGACCCAAGCCCAGGGCGATGCGCTGCAAGAGGCTTTATTGCCGGGACAAAAACTCGTATCGAAAGAGGGCGATGTCTGGCGTTGGGACGGCTATTGCGCCGCCGCCGACGCGCCCACCGCCGCTGCCACGCGTCTGGCGCAGAAAAACCGCTTAGATGAATTGTCTGGCGAGATTGAACAAGCCGAAAGCAAAGCCGATGCGGCCAAAGCGGCGCTAGAAACCGCACGTTTGGCTGGCGAACAAGCCAGTGCCGCCCAAGACGCAGCGCGCCAGGCCGCCAAAGACAGCCAAAGCGAAAACGCGCAGTCGCAACGTTATTTGACAGAAGCCGAAGCGGGTGTGGCCACCCAAAATGCGAAATTGACCGCGTTGGAAGCCAGCCTAAAACGCATCGTTGAAGATTTGGCCGAGATTGAAAAAGCCGAGGCGGCCTCCACCCAAGACTTGCAAGGTCTGGGCGGCGAGGCAGATTTGTTAGCCGCGGTAGAAACCACGCGGGTGAGCATGGAAGACGCGCGCGGCGCCCATGCGCAAGCGCGGGCTGAATTGGATGGTCTGAAAAGCCGGCGCGCGGCCCGCGATTCGCGCCTGTTGCGCATTGGCGAAGACATGACGCAATGGCAACAGCGCCAAGCTACGGCCGGAACCCAAGTCGAAGCGCTGGCGACCCGCGAAACCGCGGTGGCCGAGGAAATGACCACCTATAAAGACGTGCCCGCCGCTTTGGCGGAGAAACGTGGCAAATTGGCCGACTTAATTGTCGAAGCCGAAGCCAAACGACAAGCCGCCGCCGATGCTTTGGCGCAGGCCGAAACGCATTTATCGGAAGCCGACACGAAACTGCGTGACATTCAGGCTTTGGTCGGCTCAGCGCGCGAAACGCAAGCCCGCTTGGAAGCCACAGTGGAAGCCAATAAATTGCGTCTCGACGAGACAGGACAACGAATTCGCGAGGCCTTGCGCATTGAGCCCGAAAAAGCTCTGGCCGTATCGGGTCATGATGTTGAAAAACCGTTTCCAGATGTCGAAGCGATGGAAAATAAGCTCGAGAAATTGCGCCGCGAGCGCGAAAATCTCGGCGGCGTGAATTTGCGTGCCGAAGAAGAGGCAGAAGAAATTCAAACGCAAATCACCACGATGACGGGGGAACATGAAGAGCTGACCTCGGCGATTAATAAATTGCGCCACGGCATTGGCCAGTTGAACCGCGAAGGGCGCCAGCGCCTACTGGCCGCTTTTGATACAGTGAACGGCCATTTCCAGCGCCTGTTCACCCAGCTGTTTGGCGGCGGTACGGCCAATCTCACCCTCACCGAAAGCGACGATCCGCTGGAGGCTGGGCTAGAGATTATCGCCCATCCGCCGGGCAAAAAACCACAAGTCATGTCCCTGCTTTCGGGCGGCGAGCAGGCGTTGACGGCCATGGCGCTTATTTTTGCCGTGTTCTTGACCAATCCCTCGCCGATTTGCGTGCTGGATGAGGTGGATGCGCCACTGGATGATGCCAATGTGGAGCGTTTCTGCAATTTGGTGAAAGAAATTTCCCAAGAAACCGAAACCCGTTTCTTGCTGATTACGCACCATGCGTTAACCATGGCGCGGATGGACCGATTGTTCGGCGTGACGATGCAAGAACGCGGCGTTAGTCAGCTTTTGTCGGTTGATTTGTCCACGGCCGAGCAATTTGCCGAATCTGGCGGTGAAAAAATCACAGATGAAGAAAAAGAAGAAGCAAATTCAGTAGCTTAAGCAAGTGTCGCCAACTTGACATTCCCCGCGTTTAAACCTATGTTCGCGTCAACTGGATGGCGGAAACCCTTGTTTTTTGGGGTGTTTTCATGGGGTCCGGACCGAGAGGTCGCAAAACCCCGCTAAAGGATACATACGATGCCCAAACGTGAACGGCTCGATGCTTTAGAAGAAAAAATTTCCGCTCGCCGGCAAGGGCAAGTGCCGCCAGAAAAGCAGGCGCGGGTCAATGCCAATATGTTGGGCTTAGCCTATCGGCTTTTGGTCGAAATATTGGTGGGCATTGCAGTCGGTGGTTTTGTCGGCTGGTGGATGGACAAAGTGTTAGACACGAAGCCCATCTTTATGCTGGTTTTTTTGGGGCTCGGTATGGGCGCTGGTTTGATGAATTCGGTTCGTACGGTGAATGAAATGCGCCGTAAGCAGGACCAAGCAGAAGCGGCGAAACGCCGCGAGAACGAGGAGTAAAGCGTGGCTGGTACAAGTAACGCACAAGGTGGCGCTGGCATCGATCCGATGCACCAGTTTGAAGTGCACCCCATTATCGAGCTTCCGACCGTGGCCGGTATTGATACCTCCTTCACCAATGCCTCGCTTTGGATGGTATTGGCGATCGGTCTTTCTAGTTTGTTTTTAATTGCTGCTTCGCGCCGCACGTCCATCGTGCCGGGCCGCCTGCAGCTGATGGGTGAGATGTCTTACAGCTTCGTCGCCAATATGGTGAAAGAAAACGTGGGCACGGAAGGTATGAAATACTTCCCGTTCATTTTCTCTCTCTTTATCTTCATCTTATTCTGCAACATGCTCGGCATGCTGCCATATAGCTTTACCGTGACCAGTCACCTGATTGTGACCTTCGCGCTGGCTGCCACGGTGTTCCTTTTGGTTACTTTGGTGGGGTTTGCGCGCCACGGCGTCGGCTTTTTGAAACTGTTTGTGCCATCTGGCATTCCGGTTGTTTTGCTGCCGCTTTTGGTAGTGATTGAAGTTATTTCTTATCTGACACGCCCCGTGAGCCTGTCGGTTCGTTTGTTCGGCAATATGATGGCCGGCCATACGATGCTTAAAATTTTTGGTGGCTTTGTGGTTGGCTTGAGTTCGGCTGGCCTCATTCCGTTGGCGATTGCTCCGTTTGCCTTAATGGTGGCGTTTACCGGTTTGGAACTTTTGATCGCTGGGCTGCAAGCCTATGTGTTCACCATTCTAACTTGTATCTATCTCAACGAAGCCATTCATATGGACCACTAATTAGAACCTTTACGACTAAATTAACCACCTAACTACGCCTACGGGCAAAATGGAGACTAAGACCATGGAAGCAGAAGCAGCAAAATATATTGGCGCAGGTATCGCATGTATCGCTCTAGCCGGAGCGGGTATCTCAATCGGTACGATTTTTGGTAACTATTTGGCAGGCGCTCTGCGCAATCCAAGTGCAGCCCAAGGCCAGTTCCCGAACCTCCTGCTCGGCTTTGCCCTTGCAGAAGCCACAGGCCTATTTGGTCTGATTATCGCTCTTATCTTGCTGTTTGTTGTCTAATCAACAAACCTCAAGGTTGAACGTTAAGTAACTTAAAAGTTCTAGGAGACCGCCAATGCCACAGCTTGATCCAAGCAGTTTTGGCTCCCAGCTATTTTGGCTGGCGATTTGTTTTGTCACGCTTTATCTGGTGATGGCCGTATTCGTACTGCCACGCATTACCGGAACTTTGGCGGCGCGAGCTGACCAAATGGAAGGCGATTTGGCGGAAGCTGAAGCCTTGCGCGATAAAGCAGAAGCGGCTCTTGCAGCTTATGAAGATGCTCTAGCCCAGGCGCGCACCCGCGCGCTGGGGCTGGCGCAAGACATGCGGGCGGACGTGCAAGCCGAGACCGAGCGTCAAAAAGGCGAGCTGGATGCCAGCCTCGCGGAAGCGGCGAAAGCGGCAGATGTTCGCCTCGAAGAGGCTCGCACCAAAGCTATGGAAGGCTTGCAAAACGCCGCCCAAGATATCGTGGCAGACGTGATGTCTGCGGTTGGTGTCGAACAGGCGGACGAAAAAGCGGTCGCCAAAGCGGTGACGCAATCTTTTGCCTCGGCCTCTGATACAGTTAAAGCAGGATAAGTCTTATGTTTGATGAAAGCTTTTTTGTCGCGCTCGCGTTTTTTACCGTTATCGGGGCCTTTGTCTATTTTGGCCTGCCGAAAAAACTGATGCAATCTTTGGACGAGAAATCGACCGAAATTGCCGATGAACTAGAGCACGCTCGCACGTTGCGCGGCGAAGCTGAAAAAGTTCTGGCTGACTATGAAGCCCAGCGCAAGCAGGCTGAAAAGCAGGCCGAAGAAATTATCGCACAAGCCAAACTATCGGCAGAGCGCACGGCCAGCGAAGCGCGCGAAGCCATGCAAAGCGCCATGGAGCGGCGCACAGCGCAAGCCGAAAGCAAAATCAAGCGGGCGGAAGAGCTGTTGCAAAAAGAAGTACGCAGCGCAATTGCCAGCTTGGCAGTGGATGCGGCGTCTAACTTGGTGGCTTCTGGTCTGAGTGCCGCGGCGGCGAAAAAGCTGGTCGATGAAAACATCTCCGAGCTAGGCTCTCGCCTCAACTAATTTTCTATTTTATTTTACGCTAGACGCCACGCTTGCGCGCACTTTGTCTTGGGCGTGATAGCGCGGCCAACTTTCGGCGGCCAAGATGCGTTGGCTAATCGGCTCTTGTTTTAGCCGATCGCGATAGATCCATAGATTGCTCATTACTTTTTGAACATAGTCTCGGGTTTCGGGTGCCGGCAGACTTTCGATGAACAAGAGCGGGTCGGTAACGCCTTTCAGCTCGCGGCGCCAGCGGCGAACATTGCCGGGCCCCCCATTATAGGCGGCCAGCGCCAAGATAAGACTTTTATCAAAATAACGATCGCTCAACAGCATACTCAAATACCGATTGCCAATCTCAAGGTTTAAGTCGGCATCGAGCAATTGGTCGCGCCCTGAGCGGCGATACAGGCTGCGGTCTCCGGTCACAAAGGCGGCGGTGCCAGGCATGATTTGCATCAGCCCGCGCGCGCCCGCACGAGATTTGGCGCGCGCCTTAAACCGGCTTTCTTGGCGCACCAAAGCATGCACAAGGGCGGCGTCCACCCTTTTCATATCCTGTTTGGTGTTGGGTTTGGAGACGGGCACAATATCGACCACAGGATAGCTGCTTTCATATAAAGGCAGCGGAAGACCGTTCGAAATACGTCCCCCCAGACGCGATGCCAAAGCCAATTGTACAGCAGGATATTGATTGTCGCGCGCATAAGACAACAGCGCGCGCGCATCTATTTCGCTCACTCTTTCTTGTAAATATAACAGTTCCAGCTCGGCCAATTCTTCTTGCTTCGCGTCGCGCAAAGCGCGTGCGCGGCGTAAGGCTGGATGGGAGGCAAACAGGTTGCCAGTGTTTTGGTCGGCGCGGCGCCAGTCGATAATCAACCCATTGCGCATATGTTGCATGGCCAGAAGGGCATAGAAATTAGGGCCACTTCGCGCGGCCGAGCGCAAATGCAATTCGGCCTCTTGTATTTTTCCCTTATCGCGCAAGCCCCGTGCCGTCCAATAAGACGCCTGCGCCCGCAGTTTCGGGCTGGCGGTTCGGTTCAGGGCTAGTTTTTCAAAATGGTGAATGGCCAGATCTAATTTTCCCAAACGATAGGCGGCCAGGCCTACGTGCCAATCCGACATCTGGACATATTGGCGCGAGCGCGTGGCCTCCAATGCCAACTCCAAGGCTTGGGGTACTTTGCCCTCTATGTAATAGGAGCGCGCGATGAGAGATTTTAAAAAATCTGTTTCAGCCGATTTCAGCCGAACATCTTGCGTTGTTTGCTTGATATATTTCAGCGCTTGGGAAGGGCGCTCTCGGCGCACCATGGAGCTGACTTCATTTTTAATCCGTCGGGCTGTGCGCGTGCGAAACAGGCTTTGGCCGCTGCTTAATTTCTCGTTGAAATAAACTCGAGAGGGTGGGCGCTTGGGCATAGAGACGCCGCGCGGTTTGCGCTTTTGCGCCAATTTATAAACCTGCCAGGCGCCGGGTTGGTCGGCATAGTTTTTCAACCAATCGCGCAATTCCGTCCAGCGCGCCCGATAGGCGGTTGGGTGCATATAGCGCTGAAACAAGACATGGCCCATGAGGGTTGGTTTTTCCAATTGATTGATCAAACGATCGGCGCGCCGCCAGTTGGCGTTCTGCTGCAGCTCAAAAATATTTTGATATAAAACCGTATCGGGCAGCTTGGTCGCGGTTGCAAAAGCAGGCCGAGCCGGCGGCGCAGGTTTGGCCGCCGCGGGCACGCTCATGCCAATCCCTATACCCATAACGAGCCAGACAGACAAAATGGCGCGTCTGGCGCGAGGCGCTATTTTTACGATCGGTCTCAAGCGTTCACCAATTTGGCTTTCAGCGCGCATAAATCTGCCCAAACATCGGCTTTGGTTTCTGGCCGACGCACCAGATAGGCGGGGTGCAGCATCGGCAAGGCTTTTAGCTTCAAGGTTTCTGGCTGATAGGTCTGCCATTGGCCGCGAAGTTTGGTGATACCAACTTGGGTGCCGAGTAGCGTTTTGCTGGATATATTGCCAGCCAGCAACAAAATTTCAGGCTGTGCCAATTCAATGTGACGCTCCACGAAAGGCTGGCACATCGCAATCTCATCGACCGAGGGCGACCGATTTCCCGGCGGACGCCAAGGCACGATATTGGTGAGGTAAACGTTCTCGTCGCGGCTGAGGCCAATGGAAGCCAGCATTTTATCGAGCATTTGCCCCGCCGGCCCCACAAAGGGTCTGCCTTCCAGGTCTTCTTCTTTGCCCGGCGCTTCGCCGATGAGCATAACTTTGGAGCCGAGCGAGCCATCTTGAAACACGCAGTTTTTTGCGGTGGATTTTAGCCCGCAAAGTTCGAAACTTTGTATCGCCTGGTGCAATTGTTCGAGCGTATCGGCGCCAGCCGCGGCTTTTTTGGCCATGGCGATGGCGTCTTTTATTTCGTTGCCGCCTGCATTTGGGGTCGCCGGTTTGGCAATCGGCATCGCGGGCTTCACAAGAGACGCGGGCGCCAAAGAGGCTTGGCGCGCGTCTTGCATTTCTGCAAGTCCGGGGGCGCTGGTGGATGGCGTGTGAGCTGGCGTCTCGCGGATGGCGGCGGGCGCAATTTCTGGCGAAGCAACCGAGCCTTGCTGATAATAGGGCACGGGCGTTTGAGCCAACACATCGGTGCAGCCTGCGTCTAGGTGCTGGCGCAGCAAGTCGATAATCTGATGTTGGGTCAAACCGGTCATTGTCTGGCCGCCACTCCTCATGATTTAAGTGTCCTCAAGATAAGCTGCTTCGTTTCCTTTGGCTTAACTAAATATGCTTTTTTTGCTTGATAGACCGCTCTCGCCACCAACAATGACATAGGGTCGCATGGGCTGTCGTTTGGCTTGGGTGTGCGGCTGCGAAAGCCTATAATTAGCCCAAGGGCGCAGGCTCTCCTCGGGGGGTCGGCGCAATAAATTTTGTCACAACGGTGACGCAAGGCGGTTTTTCTGCTATAGAAAACTCCAAATTAGCGACAGTTGTTTAACGGAGCATAAAATGAGTGAATTGCCAGTAAATCAGGTCAACACGCGCCAAGGCTGGGCTTTGGCCCCCGAAGAACGCGAAGGCATGGAATATGATGTGGTGATTGTTGGGGGCGGCCCTGCGGGTCTGTCGGCGGCGATTCGCTTGAAACAAATGGCGGCCGAAAAAGGCGAAGAAGTCTCGGTTTGTGTTCTCGAGAAGGGCTCCGAAATTGGCGCTCATATTCTCTCGGGTGCGGTTATTGATCCGGTCGGCATCGAGCGTTTGTTCCCCGATTGGAAAGCCATGGGCGCGCCGCTGGAAACAGAAGTGACGAGCGACCGTTTCTTGGTTCTGGGCCCTGCGGGATCTTTCCCGCTGCCAAACTTCATGCTGCCGCCTTTGATGAAAAACCACGGCAATTATATCGCCAGTCTTGGCAATGTTGCGCGTTGGTTGGCCGAACAAGCCGAGGGCATGGGCGTCGAAATTTACCCAGGCTTTGCGGCGGCTGAATTGCTATTGGACGAAAATGGCGCGGTTCGCGGTGTGGCCACGGGCGACATGGGCGTTTCTAAAGAAGGCACCAAAAAAGACGGGTGGATGCCGGGCATGGAATTGCTGGCGAAATATACCTTGCTGGGAGAAGGCGTGCGTGGCTCGCTTTCCAAAGCGGCCATTGCGCAATATGAGCTGGATAAAGATAGCGACTACCAAAAATTTGGTCTCGGCATTAAAGAGCTATGGCAAATCGACCCTGCGCAACACAAGCCAGGCTATGTGCAGCACACATTTGGCTGGCCGCTAGATAATAAAACCGGCGGCGGCTCGTGGATGTATCACTTTGGCGATGGCCTCGTTTCCATCGGTTTTGTGACCCATTTGAATTATCAAAATCCGCATTTGTCGCCCTATGACGAATTTCAGCGTTTCAAAATGCACCCAACCATCAAGCCTGTTTTGCAAGGCGGCAAGCGCATCTCTTATGGCGCGCGCGCGATTACCGAAGGCGGCTATCAGTCGGTGCCTAAATTGGCTTTCCCGGGTGGTGCGCTTATTGGTTGCTCGGCTGGTTTTGTTAATCTGCCGCGTATTAAAGGCAGCCATAACGCTATGGAAACCGGAATTATGGCCGCCGAAGCTGCTTTTGACGCGGTCACCTCGGGCCGCTCGCATGATGAGCTAGAAGCCTATCAAAGCGCCTATGACGGCTCGCGCGTTGCCAAAGAACTGTCGATGGTGCGCAATGTGAAGCCGCTGCTGACAAAATTTGGCACGGTTTTGGGCACGATGTTGGGTGGTGTAGAAATGTGGATGCGGACTTTGGGCATCGGCTTGCCGTTCACCATGCACCACACAAAGGCCGACCACGCGAGCTTGAAAAAAGCCTCTGAGTGCAAGCCCATTGATTATCCAAAATATGACAATGAAGTGGCTTTCGACAAATTGTCGTCAGTGTTCTTGTCGGCAACCAACCATGAGGAAGACCAGCCCGCTCACTTGACGCTGAAAGATGCGTCGGTGCCGATTGAGGTAAACTTGCGCGATTATGATGAGCCCGCGCAACGCTATTGCCCGGCCGGTGTTTATGAGATTGTAGCGGAAGAAAATGGGGACAACCCGCGTTTGCAAATCAATGCGCAAAACTGCGTGCATTGCAAAACCTGTGACATTAAATGCCCAAGTCAGAACATTAATTGGGTGGTGCCAGAAGGCGCAGGCGGGCCAAACTACCCGAACATGTAAGGTCTCGAGGTCGCTTTTCTAGCGCCTTGAGTTGCGCGGGTGACTTGTTACACTGGTAAGCAATCAAACGCGCATGAAGGTGTGAGCTCTATGAATTGGCGGCAAGGATTATTAATCGGATTGGCTGGCGTCAGCGCGCTGGTGGCCTCGGGTGTCGTGTATATTTCGCAACGCGTGGATGCCTACATCGTTGAGCAAGGCGCCTCGGGTGCCTATCTCGCGGCTCGTCAAGCGACGTTATCTAAAGATTCTGAAGCCGCAGGCGACTATTGGTCGATGGCTTTATTGGCCCGTCCAAAGGACCAAAATCTGTTGAGCGCCGCTTTGCAGGCGCAAATTCTAGCTGGCCAAGTCGAGGCGGGTGTTACCTCCGCGCAACGCATTATTGCGGATAAGCAAGAGCATCGCCAAGCCCGGCTTTTATTGGCTATTGATGCCTTCAAGCAAAAAAATTATGCCGCCGCCCAGAGCCATCTGAGTGCGATGGAAAAAGGCCCTTTCGCGGAAATGCTCAACCCGAATATCCGGTTGTGGATTAGCGTTGCGCAAAAGGATCAGGCTGCACGCGATCGTGCCATTCAACAATTAGGGCGCGGCAGTGTGTTTGCTTCTGTGCCGCTGTCGCATTCGGCGCGGGTGTTGGAGCTGGCAGGCGAGCCAGACAAAGCCGAGCGCTATTATCAAGACGGCGTGCGGGCCGGCGGGGCGCGCTATTTATTCTTCACGCTATCTTATGGCGAATTTTTACACCGACGCGGCGAGCTGCGCCGAGCCCGCAAACTCTATGCGTTTTATGCCTCGCAGAATTTAGACAATGCTTATCTCAAAGCCGCGCAAGCCCGCCTTGATGTTGATCAGCCCGCGCCGCTCGAGGCCAGTCCGCAAGCCGGTTTGGCGAGTGCTTTTGGTGCCATTGCAGAGGCTATGGCGACGGAGCAGAGGATGGAATTGGCGCTCGGGTTTTATCGTATGGCCCAGCATTTAGAGCCTGAAAATGATCGCATCTCCTTCGCCATCGCCAGCCTGATGGGGCAGCGCGAGCGCTTTGTGCGGGCGGCCGAAGAATTTGCCGCCATTGCTGCAGACGCGCCATCTTATGCGGATGCGCAAATTCAGCGGGCGCAAATGTTGTTTCAAGCCGGCGCCAGCGAGGCGGCAATTGCGGTCTTATCGGCGCAAGCCAGAGCGATGCCCGACAATCGGGATATCTTAATTTCTCTGGGCGACCTGTATCGCTCCGAGCAACGCTTTGCAGAGGCCGAGACGGCTTACGACAAAGCGATTGAAATGGGTACGGAAATAGCGCAAGGGCCCAACCCGCGCGATTGGTTTTTATATTTCGCACGCGGCATGATGCGCGAGCGGCTGGGCAGTTGGGATATGGCAGAGTTGGATTTGCAGACCGCACGTAAACTGTCTGGCGACGAACCCAATGTCTTAAATTATCTCGGCTATAGCTGGATCAACCAAGGTATCTACCTCGATGAAGGGCTGAAAATTATTCGCGAAGCGGTCAAAAAAGAGCCGAAAAACGGGGCCTTCGTGGATAGTTTGGGCTGGGCCCATTATCGCTTAGGAAATTACAAACAAGCGCTGATTTTGCTGGAACGAGCCTCGAAAATCGAGAGCGGCGATCCGGTCGTCACCGATCATTTGGGCGATGCGCTATGGCGCGTTGGGCGGCAAGTGGAAGCTCGCTATCAATGGCGCAAGGCGCTGGCGTTTGAACCGACCCTGGAAGACCGCGCCAAAATTGAAGATAAATTGTTAACCGGCCTCGGCCCCGCCGAGAAGAAAAAACCCAAAGCTCATATGCCGCGCGGCGGCACGGCCATCTAGGGCCCATTTCTTATGCCCAACTCGACGCTCATCTTGTCAGCACCGGCTAAGGTAAATTTGAGCTTGCGGGTGCGCGCCAAGACCGGCGACGGCTATCATGCTCTTGAGAGCCTCGTGGGCTTTGCCGACATTGGCGACAGGCTGCATTTGGCGGCCTCAAAGGCCCCATCGACAGTGGAAGTCAGCGGCGAATTTTCTGGCGCCCTAACGGGGATGGCTCCACAAGATAATTTAATCTTGCGCGCCATTGCAGCCCTAGAGCAAGCCAGGGGTCAGGCGTTGAACACGCATGTGGTGTTGGAAAAAAACCTCCCCGTTGCCGCGGGTTTGGGGGGCGGTTCGGCCGATGCAGCCGCCGCTTTGCGCGGCGTCATGCAGCTGTATGGGGTGCCAAGAAAAGCGCCAGAATTGGCAGAAATGGCGCTCAGCCTTGGCGCTGATGTGCCGGTCTGTTTGGCTTCGGCCCCCGCATGGATGACCGGCATAGGCGAGCGACTGACCGCCTTACCTGATTTCCCTGCCGCGGATATTATTTTGGTGAACCCGCGTGTAAGGATGCCAACCGCCGAGGTGTTTGCCGCCTTACAAGCACCGCAAGATGGCCAATCGGCCCAACCCATTCCCGATGGGTGGTCGGATTTAGCGGCTCTTTGTGACTTTCTTTTGGCCCAAGGCAATGACCTGCAAAATGGCGCCATCTCGCTGGCGCCCGTGATTGCAGATTGCGTGTCGGCTTTGCATCATGCGGGCGCAAAGTTTGCGGCGATGAGTGGTTCGGGGGCGAGCTGTTTTGCCTTATGCGAAGCTGGCCAAGGCGCGCATGTTGGCGCGGCCTATCGGGCACAGCGGGGCCAAGACTGGGTTCAGGTAGGTCGATTAATAGGCGCGGGCGATACAAAAATCGACGAGGCGTAACAAGACGGCGCGCGTTTCGCTGTCTGGGAATAGGCTCAAGGCGTCCTTGGCTTTCTCACCATAATGGGTGGCGCGAGCCACGGTGTCCGCCAAAGCGTGGGTTTCTGACATATGTTGGACGGCTTGCGCGAAGCGCGCCTCATGGTCTATCTCGGAGGGCTCTGCCATAACGGTTTCCCAAAAGACACGCGCACTCGCGTCGCCGCGGTGGTAGGCCAGAATAACGGGCAAGGTCATTTTGCCTTCCCGGAAATCCTCGCCCGTATTTTTACCCAAAACTTGCTCGATGCTGCCGTAGTCTAGCGCGTCGTCAATCAGCTGAAAGGCGATGCCGAGGTTTCGGCCATAGGACGTCAGCGCTTGCATTTGCGCCGGGGAGGCGTCGGATATTTCGCCGCCTACTTCGGCCGCGGCCGAAAACAGCGCGGCGGTTTTGGCGTCGATAATTTGTAAATATTGATCTTCACTAATCTGCGCGTTGTTCATGGCGGCGAGTTGCATAACTTCGCCCTCGGCAATGACCGCGGCGGCATGAGAGAGAATGTCGAGCGCAGGCAAGCTTTCCGCCGCGACCATCATGCGAAAGGCTTGGCCGAGCAAAAAGTCGCCAACCAATACGCTGGCCGAATTTCCCCATAGCTTGCGCGCCGTCGGTTTGCCGCGTCGCATATCACTATCGTCAACCACATCATCATGCAGCAAAGTGGCCGAGTGCATATATTCGACAGCTGCCGCCATGGTGATGTGATGGTGGCCCTCATAGCCCGAAAGTCGGGCGGCAGAGAGGGTTAAAAGCGGGCGCAAGCGTTTGCCGCCGGCGCCGATTAAATGCTCAGAAATGGCAGGAATGAGGTCGGCAGCCGACTGCATATGTTTGGAAATCCCGCTTTCCACACCCAATAAGTCGTCGGCAAAGAGCGCTTGCAAGTCGGCCAAAGCATTGTCGGTCGAGCGCGCGGTCTCGCTAAAATTTATAATTTCTGCCATAATTAGCTCCTCGGCGCGATTATCCGCCTATTGGTGGCAAGGTCAAGAACCCAGTGTAAGCAAAATGGGGCGAGTGAAAACTGAGGCATAGCGATGCACCCACAAGACGACAACCAAGCAAAATATAGCCAAGACGGGTTTCTGGGCGAAAAATTGCGTGTGCGCCAGCCCCTCGATGGGTTTCGCTCGGGCCATGATGCGGTGTTATTGGCCGCCGCCAGCGCCCCACCCGAGGGCGGGCATATTGTGGAGCTGGGCAGTGGCTCGGGGGTTGCGTCTTTATGTTTTGCGGCACGGCGCACGGATGCGCAAATCACCGGCCTAGAAATTGATCCCAAAATGCTGGCACTGGCGCAAAATAACGCCGAGGCCAATGATTTGGGCGCCCGCGTTCACTTCAAGCTCGCCGACCTTAATGGGCCGTTCAACGATATGCATTTGGTGGCCAATAGTTATGACGAAGTCATCGCCAATCCACCGTTTTATAAATTGGGCAATGTGCCCGAGCTAGAGACCGACGTTAAAGCGCGGGCGCTCATCGGCACGGAAGGCACATTGGATACATGGGTAAAATGCGCCGCCGCTTTGGCCAAGGCGCGCGGTCACGTCACTTTTATTCACCGCGCCGATGCTTTGGCGCAGCTTCTCACGGTGATGCAAAAACGACTTGGCGACTTGCATGTACTGCCGGTTTTGCCCAAGCCCAATAAAGCGGCAACGCGGGTTTTAATTCGCGGACGACGCGATGCGCGCGCGCCAGTAACTCTTTTGCCGCCTTTGGTGCTGCAAAATAGCGATGGCGAACCCAGCCAAGCCGCAGAAAGCGTCTTGCGACATGGCGCAGCCCTTGCTTTTGGCGAGGCTGGCAGGTAATTATCCTGTCATGCCTTTGTTTCGCGAAACGGAAAAAACCACATGAGTGTCCCCAGTCAAGGTAAAGCGCCAAGCTTTCAAGATCTCATCTTCAACCTACAACGCTATTGGGCAGACCAAGGCTGTGTGGTGTTGCAGCCCTATGATATGGAAATGGGGGCGGGTACGTTTCACCCCGCCACGGTTTTGCGCGCGCTGGGCCCTGAGCCTTGGAAGGCTGCTTATGTGCAGCCCTCGCGCCGCCCCACGGATGGCCGCTATGGCGAAAACCCCAATCGGTTTCAGCACTATTATCAGTTTCAAGTGGTGCTCAAACCATCGCCAGATAATCTTCAAGAGCTGTATTTAGAAAGCCTGAAAGTTTTGGGCATTGACCCAATGCAACACGACATTCGTTTCGTCGAAGATGATTGGGAAAGCCCAACGCTGGGCGCTTGGGGATTGGGCTGGGAGGTTTGGTGCGATGGCATGGAAATCTCGCAATTCACGTATTTTCAGCAAGTCGGCGGCATTGATTGCGAGCTGGTAACGGGCGAGCTGACCTATGGTTTGGAGCGTTTGGCGACCTATGTGCAGGGCATCGACAACGGCTTTGACCTAGATTTTAACGGCAATGGCGTCAGCTACGGCGACGTCTTTCATCGCTCTGAAGTCGAGTTCTCGCATTATAATTTCGAGGCCGCCAATACCGATGTTTTGCTACGCCATTTCGAAGACGCCGAAGCCGAATGTTTGCAATTGGTAGAAAAAGGCCTGTCCTTGCCCGCCTATGACCAATGCATGAAGGCGAGCCATAACTTCAATTTGCTGGATGCGCGCGGTGTTATTTCCGTGACCGAACGCCAAGCCTATATCGGCCGCGTGCGGGCGCTGGCGAAAGCGTGTGCCGAAGGCTATTTGGAAAATAAATTACAAGCCGAATTAGAATCCGAATTAAAACCCAAGTCAGGAGCTAGCCATGACTGATTTGCTATTGGAGCTTTATTCCGAAGAAATTCCCGCTGGCCTGCAAGCCAGTGCGGCGGCACAATTAGAGCGTCATCTGTTGGGCTTTTTGAAGAGTTTCGACGTGGTGCCAGCCCAAGTGAACGCCTATGCGGCGCCGCAACGTTTGGCGCTTTGCGTGGACGGCTTGCCAGTTAATTTGCCAGACCGCAAAGAAGAGAAAAAAGGCCCGCGCGTCGACGCGCCGGAAAAAGCCATTGAGGGTTTTTTGCGTGCCAATCAGCTCGACAGCGTCGAGGCTTTGCAAATACGCGACGATAAAAAAGGCGCTTTCTATGTGCTGGAAATCGACGAACCAGGCCGCCCGCTAGCCGAGGCTTTGGCTGGGTTTTTGCCAGATATGATCCGTGGATTTCAGTGGCCAAAATCTATGCGTTGGGGCGATGGCAGCCTGCGCTGGGTGCGCCCTTTGCGCGGCCTTCTATGTGTTCTAGATGGCGCTATTGTGCCGTTTGAAGTGGACGGTTTGAACAGTGGCAACACAACCTTCGGCCACCGTTTTATGGCGCCTGAAGCGATAACTCTTACGCACGCCAATGACTATTTGGGCAGCCTAGAGAAAGCCTTCGTGCTGGCCGATGCTCCGGTGCGCGAAGCTATGGTGATGGAAGGCGCGAGCCAATTGGCCGTATCTGTCGGCTGCACTTTGGTGGAAGATTTAGGCCTGATGCGCGAAACCGCAGGGTTGGTGGAATGGCCTGTGCCGCTTTTGGGTAGCATTGATGGCGAGTTCATGGATGTGCCAGAAGAGGTTTTGGTTTCGGTGATGCGCACGCACCAAAAATATTTCGCGCTTCGCACGCCAGAGGGAAACCTTGCCCCGTATTTTATCACCATCTCCAACATAGAGACGCCCGATAATGGCGCCGCCATCATCAACGGCAACCAACGCGTATTGCGCGCGCGCTTGTCGGATGGGCGTTTTTTCTGGGATCAAGACCGCAAAGAAACATTGCAAAGCCGTCTGCCGGCTCTGGAGAAAGTTACTTTCCAAGCCAAGCTTGGAACCGTCGCAGAGAAAGCCGAGCGGATTTCGAAATTAGCCGAAGCGCTGGCACCGGCGCTGAAGGCGGACGCCAAATTATCGGCGCAAGCGGGCCGGTTGGCGAAAGCTGATTTAACCTCGGGCATGGTGTATGAGTTTCCCGAGCTGCAAGGCATCATGGGCGGCTATTACGCGGCGCATGATGGTTTGGGCGAGGTCGTGGCCGCGGCCATTCGCAATCATTATTCCCCGCAAGGGCCCGATGATGCCATTCCCGAGACGGCTGAAGGGCGCGCTGTCGCGCTAGCCGATAAATTAGATATGCTGGCGGGTTTCTGGTCGATTGACGAAAAGCCGACCGGTTCGAAAGACCCTTATGCTTTGCGCCGGGCGGCTTTGGGCATCTTGCGTATTTTGCTGGAAACCAAAACGCGGCTGCCTTTGCGACCCATTTTTGAGACAGGCTTTTCGCTCTATGGGATGAAAGCCGAGGCGCAAGCCACGCACGCCACGGATTTGGTGAGCTTCATCGCCGACCGCTTGAAAGCGCATTTGCGCGACCAAGGTGTGCGCCACGATGTGGTGAGTGCAATTTTCGCGCTTGGCAGCGACGATGTTTTCGAAATCGTGCAACGCGCCCAAAGCCTGCAAAGCTTTTTGGCGCAAGAAGATGGCGCCAATTTACAAGCGGCGTTCAATCGCGCCAATGGGATTTGCCAGAAGGCCGACCACACGGCCATCCAGGTGGACGAGGCCTTATTGGTAGAGCCAGCCGAGCAGGCGCTCTCGCAAGCCATAGCGGGGCTGAATGATTTAGAGGTCGGTGACCTGGAGAGCTATGACGCTTATCTAGACGGCCTGGCCACCTTGCGCGCGCCCGTCGATGCTTTCTTCGAGGCGGTGATGGTCAATGACGACGATGCGAAAATCAGGCATAATCGATTATCGTTGCTGCAAGCTTTGGTGCATCTCATGCGTCAGGCCGCGGCCTTCGACGTGATTGAATAGGGGAGCCAGATGACAGCGCGCAAACTTGTATATGCATTTGCTGACGGGTTTGCCGATGGCCGTGCCGATATGAGCGCACAGCTCGGCGGCAAAGGCGCGAACCTGGCTGAGATGTGCCTCATGGGCCTGCCCGTGCCGCCCGGTTTCACGCTCACGACCGACGTTTGCACTCATTTTAACGCTCATGAACGCGCCTTTCCTGACGGCTTAAAGGCCCAAGTGGAAGCCGCGCTGGAGCGGTTGAGCCAAGATATCGGCATGGTATTTGGCGACACGAAAAACCCGCTTTTGGTCTCCGTGCGCTCGGGCAGTCGCGCCTCTATGCCGGGCATGATGGATACGGTTTTAAACCTTGGCCTCAATGATGAGACGGTCGAGAGCATGGCTGCTAAAACCGGAGATGCGCGCTTTGCTTGGGATAGCTATCGCCGTTTCCAACAAATGTATGGCGATGTGGTTATGGGTATCGACCATGATTATTTCGAAGATATTATCGACGATTATAAATTTGAAAATTCGCTGTCGCTGGATGCCGATTTGGGGGCCGATGACTGGCGCGATATTTGCACGCGCTTTGGCGAGATGATGGAACAAGAAGCGGGACACCCGTTTCCCCAAGATGCGCATGCCCAACTTTGGGGCGCCATCGGGGCGGTGTTCGATAGTTGGAACAATCGGCGCGCGCAGACCTACCGCAAGCTGCACGACATCCCCGATGATTGGGGTACGGCGGTGAATGTGCAATCCATGGTGTTTGGCAATTTGGGCCAAACCAGCGCGACGGGCGTCGCCTTTACGCGCAATCCCTCCACCGGAGCCAAAGAGCTTTACGGTGAATATCTCATCAACGCGCAAGGCGAGGACGTGGTGTCGGGCATTCACACCCCTTTGTATCTCACCAAAATCGCGCGCGAGGAAGCCGGCACGCCCGACCTCTCGCTGGAAGAGGCGCTGCCCAAAGCCTATGCCGATTTGGTGCATGTCTTTGCCCGCCTGGAGAGCCATTTTTGCGATATGCAAGATGTCGAGTTCACCATTCAAAATGGCCGCTTGTTCATTTTGCAGACGCGCAACGGCAAACGCACGGTTATGGCTGGGTTAAAAATCGCCGTCGATATGGTGGCCGAAGGGGTGATCACCCAAGAGGCTGCCGTCTTGCGCGTCGAGCCCGAAGCGCTAGAGCAATTGCTCCACCCGACCTTAGACCCAAGAGCGAAAGTCACCGTCTTGACCAAAGGTCTGCCCGCCTCGCCAGGGGCGGCCAGTGGCAAAATTATTTTCTCAGCCGACCGCGCCGAAGACATGGCCGCACAAGGTGAGAAACTGGTTTTGGTTCGGATGGAAACCAGCCCCGAAGACATTCACGGCATGTATGCGGCGCAAGCGGTTTTGACCTCGCGCGGCGGCATGACGAGCCACGCGGCCGTGGTGGCGCGCGGGCTAGGGCGCCCTTGTGTTTCGGGCGCTGGCCAATTGATTATTGATTATGACACCAAAACCGCACGCATTGGCCAAGGCGAAAGCGCCATTCAACTGGTCGAAGGCGATGTGATTACCGTCGATGGCACTTCGGGCCGGGTGATGGCGGGCCAAGTGGCGACTTTGGAGCCAGAGCTAAGCGGCGATTTTGGCACGCTGATGGGCTGGGCCGATGCGGCCGCCCGGATGCACGTGCGAACCAATGCCGAGACCGCGGCGGAAGCCGAGCGGGCGCGAAAATTTGGCGCCCAAGGCATTGGCCTATGCCGCACCGAACATATGTTCTTCGACGCGCAGCGGATTTTCCAAGTGCGGCAGATGATTTTGGCGCAAGACGCAGAGCATCGCCAGAGCGCGCTCGAGGCTTTGGAACCCGAGCAGCGCGCCGACTTTGTGACCCTGTTTAACATTATGGACACCCTGCCAGTCACCATCCGCTTGCTCGACCCGCCCTTGCATGAATTTCTGCCGACGCCCGACGATAATGTCGATGCTTTGGCCGAGGCGCTCGACCAAAGCCCGAAGGCTTTGCGCGCCACCATCACGGCAATGGCGGAGAGCAACCCCATGTTGGGTCATCGCGGCAGCCGTCTGGCGATTACGACGCCGGATATTTATGCCATGCAATTGCGCGCCATTTTTGGTGCCATGAAAGAAGTTGGCACGAGCGCGAAAGTGGAAATTATGTTTCCGCTGATCAGTGAGCCACGCGAGTTGGCGGCACTTTTGGAAATGGTGCCTGAAATTGCGGCGCCGTTTGAGATAAGCGAGACGGCCTATCAAGTCGGCACGATGATTGAAGTGCCGCGCGCGGCTCTTTTGGCCGATGATTTGGCCGCCCAAGTGGGATTCTTTTCGTTTGGAACCAATGACTTAACGCAAACCACCTTCGGCCTGTCGCGCGATGATGCGAGCGGGTTTTTGCCGCATTATGTGGCCAAAGGCCTCTTGGGGCGCGATCCGTTCTCGCAACTCGATGAAAGCGGTGTCGGTGCGCTGATGGCGATGGCGGTTCAAAAAGCGCGGGGCGTCCGCAGCGACATTAAGTTAGGGATTTGCGGCGAACATGGCGGCGATCCAAGCAGCATTGGTTTTTGCGAAAGCCTAGGCTTGGACTATGTGTCGTGCTCGCCCTTCCGCGTGCCAATTGCGCGTTTGGCGGCGGCCCAAAGCGCCATTCGTGCCCGCGCCAAAAAGTAAAACCGTCTTTAGGAAATATCGATGTCGAGGCCCAAGTCGAGCGTTGCGGCGGAATGGGTAATGGCGCCGACCGAGATATAGTCTACGCCGCTCTCCGCAATCGCGACCACCGTCGTTTCCGACACGCGGCCGGAGGCTTCCAAAATGGCGCGGCCTTGCGTGCGCGCCACGGCTTCGGCCAATTGCTCCGGCGTCATATTATCTAGCAAAATGATGCGCGCATCCGCGGCCAGGGCTTCGTCTAATTGGGCCAGCGTATCTACTTCAATTTCGATGGCGACCATGTGGCCAGCGCCACTTTGTGCGGCTTTCAGGGCTGGCGTTATGCCCCCCGCCACCGCGATGTGATTGTCTTTAATCATAATGGCGTCATCTAGGCCAAAGCGATGGTTGGCACCGCCACCGGCGCGCACCGCGTATTTCTCGACGGCTCGCAATCCTGGTGTGGTTTTTCGGGTGTCGCAAATCTGGGCTTTTGTATGCGCCACCAAATCCACCAGATGGGCGGTCTTGCTGGCAATGCCCGATAGGTGGCCAAGGTAATTCAGCGCCACGCGCTCAGCGGCCAATAGAGCCCGCGCCGGACCTTCGATGGTGGCCACGTCGTCGTTGGGCGCCAAAAGGTCGCCGTCTTGTTTATGACGGATGCTGGTAAGGCCGCTGTTATTGGCCCGAAAAGCCGCCTCGGCCAAATCCAATCCAGCCAAACGACCGGCCTCGCGCGCGCGAATGACGGCATGAGCCTTGGCCGATGCGGGGATAACATTTTGCGAGGTGATGTCGCCCGTGCGACCCCAGTCTTCAGCCAGCGCTGCTTGCACCAGGTTTTCGACGGTAAGGGCAGGCAAGGGGGGCAGGTCTTGGGTGCGGGGCGAATGTAGGTTGGGCACGGTAGGTTCCTAACTGACTTGAGCCAAAGCGGGATTGGCTTCCGGTAATTTTGCGTAAGCCGCTTCCAGCTCAGCCATGGTTAATTGGCTGTGTTCGGGTGTTGCTTTGGCGGTTGGGAAATCGGTTCTAAAATGCCCGCCGCGGCTTTCTTCGCGGCGCAGGGCCGCCATGGTAATAAATTGTGCGGCCAAAGCCATATTGGCAAAAGGGGCCATGCCCCCGGCGGCACGTTGTAGGCGTTTCAATTCGTGCAGCGTATGAATAAGCCCATCGCCATGGCGCAAAACGCCGACATGACGGCTCATCAGGCCCCGCAGTTTTTCGGTGGCGGGAGCCAATTCCATGGCGCTGGCATCAATGCGGGTTTCCGGCGGCGCTGGACGCGCGCGGCTGGAGGTCGGCACTAAATTATTAATGTCTTGGGCAATGCGCGCGCCAAAGACAATCGCTTCCAGCAAAGAATTACTGGCCAATCGGTTGGCGCCATGCAGCCCCGTGGCAGCGACCTCGCCGCACGCCCAAAGACCGGGCAGGCTGGAGCGGCCATGGATGTCGGTGCGAATGCCGCCCATATGAAAATGCGTGGCGGGTGCCACGGGCAATAAACTTGTGGTGGGGTCAATGCCTGCTTTTTGGCAATTGGCGGCGACCGTGGGAAAGCGCGCCTCGAGATTGGCTGCCAAACCATTGGGGCGCAAATCTAGGCCTACGGATCCGGTTTTGAGTATCTGGTCGAACACGGCGCGCGCCACAATATCGCGCGGAGCTAGTTCGGCGTTTTCGTGGACTTGCGTCATGAAGCGCTCGCCCTTGGCATTGAGAAGAAGTGCGCCTTCGCCACGCAAAGCCTCAGTGGCCAGCGGCGCTGGGTCTCCCATGCCGGTTAAGGCTGTGGGGTGGAATTGAACAAATTCACTATCGCTAACTTGCGCGCCGGCGCGCGCCGCCATGGCCAAAGCCTCGCCATTGGCACCGACCGGATTGGTGGTGACGCCATAGAGATAGCCAATGCCGCCGGTCGCCAAAATCGTGGCTCGGGCGCGAATGAGTAGCGGCCCCGACAGCGAACTGGTTTGGGCGGGGCGCGCAAACACGCCGACCACGCGGCCATCTTCCACGGCCAATTCATAGGCCACATAGCCTTCCATAAAGTCGATGGAAGGGGAGGCGTCGGCTCGCTCAACCAAGGTTTTCATAATCTCGCGGCCAGCTCGGTCGCCGCGCACGCCGATGATACGATTGTGGCTGTGCGCCGCCTCGCGCCCAAGGGCCAAATTGCCATCGGCGTCTCGGTCGAAAGGCACACCCATAAGGTTTAGGTCTTCGATGCGCGCGCTGGCTTCTTCGGCCACCCCTTGCGCGACGCTCTCGTTCACCAGTCCAGCGCCAGCTTGAATGGTGTCTTGTTTGTGATTGTCGGTATGGTCGTCGGGGCCGACCGCGGCGGCGATGCCGCCTTGCGCCCATTTGCTGGCCGAGCCGCTTTTGCGTTTTCCCGCTGCCATAACCGTGACCGGACGCGGCGCTAATTTGAGTGCGGTGAACAGACCGGCAAGACCTGCGCCAATAACCAGCACATCCCCGACATCAATAATATTGGCGCTGGGCTGGTTCATGGGATTATTTGCTAAGCTCAATCATCCGCTCAACAGCGGCGCGTGCATTGCCGGAAATCGAGGCATCAACGGTAATCTCTGTGCGGTTATAGACCAGCGCTTCCAAGATTTTCGGCAGGGTGATTTGCTTCATATGCGGACATAGATTGCACGGGCGAACAAAGTTCACATTCGGGTTTTCTACCGCCACATTATCGCTCATCGAGCATTCGGTTACCATCATCACGCGGTCGGGTTGATTGTCGGTCACCCATTTAATCATCGCTGAGGTAGAACCAGAAAAATCGGCCTCATCGAGCACATCGGGTTTACACTCCGGATGCGCGATGATGCGCAAGCCAGGGTCATCGGTGCGGTATTGTTGCAATTCTTCTGCCGTGAACTGTTCGTGCACTTCGCAGCGGCCTTTCCAAGCGATGACTTCGACACCGGCTTCGCGGGCAATGTTTTGCGCCAAATATTCATCGGGAATGCACAACACGCGATCGGTGCCCATGCCGTTGACAATTTTTACCGCATTGGAAGACGTGCAGCACACATCGCTTTCGGCTTTCACTGCCGCCGATGTGTTGACGTAAGTGACAATCGGCACGCCCGGATAGGCTTCGCGCAGCGCGCGTACATCTTTGGCGGTAATGCTGTCAGCCAGCGAGCAGCCAGCGCCCATGTCGGGTATCAGCACGGTTTTTTCTGGGTTCAACAGCTTCGAGGTTTCGGCCATGAAATGCACACCGCATTGGACAATCACATCGCCCTCGGCTTTGGCCGCTTCAATGGCCAACTGCAGGCTGTCGCCAACCACATCGGCAACGCCATGGAAAATTTCTGGGGTCTGATAATTATGCGCCAAAATCACCGCGTTTTTCTCGCGCTTCAGGTCATTGATGGCTTTTATATAGGGCGCGAAAAAAGGCCATTCGACCGATGGGATAACCGATTTGACCCGCTCATAAAGCGGTGCCATATCGCGCGCCATGGCGTCGCTATAGGCAATGTCCATCTCTTCCAAAATCCGCGCTGCGGTTTGGCCAGGAAGAGCCGTTTTTGCTTCGGTAAGTAACGCGTCGCTTAAGTTAGCCATGCTGGGCCCTTCTTTGTTTGGATGGTCATTCTTTATACTCAAATTGAGCATAACTGGTAGGTTATAATATGAACCCCTGAGCCGCAAAAGCAAGCATAATTAGAAAAAAGAAGGGGCGCGCGCGCCCAATGATATTGGAGGCCTAGGGAGAATTTGGTTTGGCGCGTCCGGCGGTGACGCGTAAACCGGAGAGCGGGCGTTCGGTGCGCTCATTATGGCGCAGCCGAAACACTTCGGCCGGGCGCCCACGCGCGCGTTGGGTGCGTCCGGTGGAGATGAGAAATCCTGATTTTTCGACCAAGCGACGGAAGTTTTGCTGATGCAAGTTCACCCCCATCACCATTTCTGTGGTGCTTTGGAGCGCCCGTAAGGTGAAGCCAGATGGCATGAGATCAAAAATCACCGGCCGATATTTCAACTTGCTGCGCAACCGCCCCAAAGCGGTGGCCAAAATGCGTCGATGGTCGAGATGCAGGGCCAACCCGAGCGCTGGCTTTGGGTGCTTGCGTTGTTTGCCTTGGTCAATCAGGGCTTCTTCCACCAGCGCTGCCTCGTAAAGCAATTCATATCGCTCCAAAACAAATTCTTCGTCCCATTGCGCGCCGTCTCGGCCAAATGCCAGGCGCACACGGTCGCCAGCATGGGGCTCTTTTTCGAGCCATTTATCGAGGGCAGGCAAAATTCGCGCATCTAATATTTCGGGTCGGCCTTGGCGCCAATCCTCCCAGGGGAAAAACGCATAAAGGTCTTCCCAGTCACCGTCTTCTGCAGGCGTTTGTTTTTCACTTTCCAGCGTTTGCTCCGGGGTTCGGGTAAGGGCGAGGTAGCCAACCGAAACAATATGCGCCGCCTCGCCCGAGGCATGACGCCCCTGATCTGCAAACGTATAGAGCTGTTCAACATGGGCCAAATCAACGCCCACTTGTTCGCGCACCCAGTGGCGCAAGCCAATTTCCATCGTCCGATGTTGGTCTGGCATGAACGGGCCAAAGGGCAAGCGTTTGGAGAGCGACGCCTCTGCTTCCCCCACAAGACGGCATTCCAGCCGATCGTTGTGGTGGCGCAAAATAGCGGTCGAAAGTTCGATTAGAATTTCAGTTTGAGTGACGCTCATGAGCCCACTTTAAAGGCCGCTCTTGATTTCCCCAAGCGACAAATTATCCGACGCGACGAACAATCACGCTGCCCGCAGAATAGCCAGCGCCAAAGCTACAAATCACACCCGTCTCACCGGCTTTAAAGTCTTGTTTATACTTATGAAAAGCGATGATAGAGCCGGCCGAGCTGGTGTTGGCATATTCGTCCAAAACCGTGGGTTGCTGATCAAACTCAGGGGCATAGCCCAGAACTTTTTTGGCAATAAAGTCATTCATATTACGATTGGCCTGATGCAGCCAAATGCGGCGCAGGTCTTGGGCTTGCAAGCCATTGGCGGCCAAATGTTCGGAAATCATTGTCGCTACCAAAGGCGCCACTTCACGGAAAACTTTTCTACCGTTTTGGATGAATAATTTATCGTTATCGTCGCGCGCGTGCGCTGCGGTGCGGTTTAAAAAGCCAAAGTTATTGCGAATATTATTCGAAAACTGTGAGAATAATTTCGTGTCGACAACTTCAAACCCAGTTTTATTTCTGGCCATTTCGCTATCTTCCAAAATCACCGCCGTGCAAACATCCCCAAAGATAAAATGACTGTCGCGTTCTCGAAAATTCAGGTGGCCGGAACAAATTTCAGGGTTGACCATAAGCACGCGTTTGGCAGAGCCAGAGCGCACCATGTCGCGGCCCATTTGAATGCCAAAGGTAGCTGAGGAACAAGCCACATTCATATCGAAAGCAAACCCTTGGATGCCCAGCAAGGTTTGCACTTCAATGGAAATCGCCGGATAGGCGCGTTGCAAATTCGAGCAGGCCACAATCACCGCATCAATATCACTGGCCTCGAGGCCAGCTTCATCCAGTGCTTGCTGAGTGGCTTTGACGGCCATTTCCGCTTGCAGGCTCGGCTCGTCATTGGAGCGTTCTTCCAATTGCGGCACCATAATATCGGCGTCTAAAATGCCGGATTTATTCATCACATAGCGGCTTTTAATGCCCGAGGCTTTCTCGATAAATTCACAGCTACCAGGAGCCAGCGCCTCGATATCGCCGCGCTCAATGGCATCGGCGTTCTCGGTGTTAAATTTTTCTACATATGTATTAAAGCTAGAGACAAGCTCATCATTGCTAATTGACTGTTCGGGCGTAAACAGCCCAGTTCCCGTAACAACAACTTGTTTCATGACTGTCTCCCATCAGTAAGCGGCGAGTTTAGCATAACCAATTTGTTTGGCCATAAGCTGCGCCACCCTAGGCCTTCACATTGCGTAACATTTTATTACCATTGGGCTATTGCCAAAAGCGCCTTCAGCTTATTTCAGGGGCCGAGGCAGCAAAAACGCCGCCAGAAATAACCACGCTTTGCGTCTCACAAATCAAATCCTCGTCGCTCGCGTCTTCGCGAATAAGGCCAATCGCGTGGCACCCGTGGCTCGCTACAATGTGCCCGACGGGGCGCGAGCCATGGCTTATCTCGCTGCCGACCAAGGGCGCGTCTTGGGCAAAGGTTAGCGCATGGATTTTGCGTTTCAGGCTGCCTTTGCGGTGTACCCGAGAGGTGACTTCTTGGCCGATAAAACAGCCCTTTTGAAAATCGACGCCGTGAATTTGCGCCAAGCCATAATCGAGCGGAAACACCGTGCCGGGCGCCATGTCGAGCGGCCCTTGCACAATGCCCAAGCGAATGCGATTGGCATGCCAAGCCGCAAGGCTGGCCTCCGGCAAGGTGATGGTTACCTTGGTTTCCACCAGCGCCCGCAAGCCCAGCCCAGGGTGGCGGGGGTCTTGCCCAAAGCCTGCCGTTGGCGGGCACGCAAAGCCATCTTCTTGCCACAGGGCAAAAACCCGCAAAGCGGCGTGCGATAGGTCGACGTTGGCGCGCAATTTATACATTGATAATTTTTTGAACAAAGCGTCGGCCTGGCTGGCATCGCAATCGATATACAGGGCATCGGCTTCTGCGAAGATTAAAAAATCATGCAGCAGCTTGCCTTGCGGCGTCAGCAAAGCGGTCATTACGCAAGCTCCCTCGGGCAGCTCGGCAACGTTTTGGGTCACTAGGTTTTGCAAAAAATCGACGCGGTCTGGGCCACTGAGTTGCAGCACGCGGCGATCGCTTAAATGGGTTTGAAAAATACTCATGCTCCACATGTGCGCTTTTCAGGGGCATTTTTCAAGTCTATTGAAAGCAAAGCTCTTTCCCATCTGGTCTGGCTTGCAGAGGTGGCCTATAGTGGAGACATGTCCTTGCGCAAAAACCTTCTTTTGGTGCCGTCCAATCGGCTCGACGCGTTTACCGCGACGGGGGTGTTGGCGGATATGTTGAAAGCAGAACCATCGGTCGAGGTAGAAATTATCTGCCGCGAGAGCGACGTGGTGTATTTCGAAAATGCGCCCGGGCGGATGAGCTTTATCACCCATAATAAAGACGTGCCGCCGCGCTTTAGCTTAATGTTGAAGACCCTTGGGCGCACTTGGCATCGCATTGTTTCGCTTACCAATTTGCGGCTTCCTTTTCTTTTATGGGCGCAGCATCGCCATAGTTTTAAGTTTACGGCGGGCGCCTATGCTTTGCCCTCCTTGTTTCGTCCAGACCGCGCCACGCCGCCGCATATTTGGGGGCCGGAAAAAATTCATCTGCCGTTGCCAGAAACCCTCACGCCCCTGACCCCTCTGGTGGTTTTTGCCACGCAAGAAAGCGGGCGCGCCGATTGGGATTGGCGCCATTATGCCGAGCTGGCTTGGCGCCTGGCCGATAGTGTGCCCCAGCTCGCAAACGCCCATATAGTGGTTTTGAGCTCAAAGGATTGCCGCGTGGCTCAGGGGCTTGTCGATAATTTGCCAGCCGGTCAAATTACCTGTCTGCCCGATTTGCCATATGCCAAGACGGCGGCGCTTTTGCGGCGCGCTAAAATGGTTTTGGGTACCGATAGGCTGGTCGCGCGCATGGCGCCCTATGCGTCTTGCGGGCTGGTGTTGCGCCTCGACCGCGCGGAGACCCTTGAAACAGGTCGCCCCTATGGGCTTTACACTGGCCACGACGCGGGCCAAGTGGCAAGCTATATAGGCGGTGCTTTGCCTAAAGTACCTATGGAGCCAAAGGCCGCGGCGGCAAAAATGGCGACACAAGACGAGAATATTGCTACTGTCGCTCGGCCTCTCGCGTCTCAATCTAAGGCTGAATTACAAGCCCTCGCTGACCAAATTAATAGGATAAATAATGACCGCTGATATCTATGACCTCGTCGTTAAAAATGGTTCCGTCGCTTTTCCAGACGGCACCCAAGAAACGTCTATCGCTTTAAAAGACGGACGCTTTGCCGCTATCGGCGACATCGACGAAGCGAGCGCCAAGCAAGTTTTGGATGCCAAAGGGCTGACCGTTTTGCCTGGCGTCATTGATACGCAAGTGCATTTTCGCGAGCCCGGCAACGAACATAAAGAAGACCTGCAATCGGGCTCTCTGGCCGCCGTTATGGGCGGCGTGACGGCGCTGTTTGAAATGCCCAACACCAAGCCCCCCACCACCACGGCCGAAGCGATTGCCGATAAAGTGGCGCGCGGGCGCAATCGGATGCATTGCGATTTTGCTTTCTACGTTGGCGGCACGCATGAGAACGCCAGCCGATTGCCCGAGTTGGAAAAACTAGAAGGCGTGTGCGGCGTCAAAGTTTTCATGGGCTCATCGACGGGCAACCTATTGGTCGCCGATGATGATGGCGTGGCCGATATTTTGAAACACATCACGCGCCGTGCGGCTTTTCATAGTGAAGACGAATTTCGCCTGCGCGAGCGTCGCCCCCTCGCCTTGACTGGAAAAGTGGAAACCCATGCGGTTTGGCGCGATGAAGAAGTTGCGATTTCCTCGACACGGCGTTTGGTGAAATTAGCCCGTGCGGCCAATAAACACATTCATGTGCTGCACATTTCCACCGAAGAAGAGATGCAAATTCTGGCCGCCAATCGCGACATCGTCTCGGTCGAAGTGCTGCCCCAGCATCTCACGCTGGCCGCGCCTGAGTGCTATGAGGAGCTGGGCACATTCGCGCAAATGAACCCGCCCATCCGTGAAAAACGCCATCGCGCCGCTTTGTGGAAAGCGCTGGAGCAGGGCATTGTCGACCTCATTGGCTCTGACCATGCGCCCCATACGCGCGAAGAAAAAGCCGATGCCTATCCCCATTCCCCGGCCGGCATGCCCGGTGTGCAAACGCTTTTGCCGCTGATGCTGAACCATATGAATGACGGCAAATTATCGCTGCAGAAACTGGTGCAATTGACCAGTTTGAACGCGAAGACATTATTCAAACTGCAAGACAAAGGCGAAATATGCGTTGGCGGACATGCCGATCTGACCTTTGTCGACTTGAACCGCACCGAAACCGTGACCGAGGACTGGATTGCCTCGCGCGTGGGTTGGTCGCCGTTTACGGGCATGGCCTTGAAAGGCTGGCCCGTTGGCACGATGATACGCGGACAACAAGTCATGTGGGAAAACCAATTGGTAACGCCCGAAACGGGCCAACCCATTCGCTTCGATATTTAAGTTTATAATTTTTACATTCGTTAGGAGAAAACGATGAGTGGTACTTTTCGCGCGCTGCGCTTGAACAAAACAGATGACGGACAATCGCATGAGATTGTTGAGCTGACTGAAAATGATTTGATGGAAGGCGATGTGACCGTTGCGGTTTCGCATTCGACGTTGAATTATAAAGATGGTCTGGCGCTCACAGGCGCGTCTCCCGTGGTACGGGTCTGGCCGATTGTGCCAGGCATTGATTTCGCGGGCGTGGTGGAAAGCTCCAACCATGCGGGCTTTCAGCCAGGCGACAATGTTATTTTGAACGGCTTTGGTGTCGGCGAAACGCATTTTGGCGGCTATGCCGGCAAAGCCCGTGTCAATGGCGATTGGCTGATCAAACGCCCAGACGCTATTTCGCCATCGCGCGCGATGGCCATTGGCACGGCAGGCTATACGGCCATGTTATGCGTCATGGCCTTGATGGATACGCCAACCGACGCAGGCGAAATTCTGGTGACCGGCGCCGCTGGCGGCGTGGGTTCGGTGGCTTTGGCGCTATTGTCGAAACTCGGCTATCAGGCTGTGGCCTCGACGGGCCGTCTAGAAGAAACCGATTATCTGATGGGCCTTGGTGCCTCGCGGGTGATCGACCGCGCCACTTTGTCGGAAAAAGGCCGCCCGCTCGACCGCGAAAACTGGGCCGGTGTTGTGGATGCCGTGGGTAGTCACACATTGGCCAATGCGATTGCGCAAACCAAATATGGCGGCACAGTCGCGGCTTGCGGTTTGGCCCAAGGCGCTGATTTACCGGCCACGGTGATGCCGTTTATTTTGCGCGGCGTTACCTTGCGCGGCATTGATAGCGTGATGGCGCCACTGGCGCTTCGCACACGCGCTTGGGCGCTTTTGGCCGAGCATTTGGACATGGATAAATTGGATGCCATGAGCTCGACCGCCAAGCTGGAAGATCTGCCTGAATTGGGACAGAAAATCCTAGCTGGCCAAACGCGTGGGCGTCTGATTGTCGAGATCGACTAAAAAATCGAATAGGCTCCGTCGATAACGAATAAATCGCCGGAGTGATAACTGGAGGCATCGGACGTCAAATAGACGGCCATGCCGCCAAAGTCTTCTGGCTGTCCCCAGCGTTTGGCGGGCACGCGCGGAATGACGTTTTGCTCAAACTTCTCATTGCCTTGGGCGCCTGCCGTCATATCGGTTGCAATCCAGCCCGGCAAAATTGAGTTGGCGCGCACGCCATAGCGCGCATGTTCCACGGCGATCGATTTCATCATCGAAATAACCGCGCCTTTGGTAGCCGCATAATGTTGGTTGCGCGCAGCGCCTTCAATGGCGGCCAGGCTTGCGATACCCACCAGCGAACCACCCGGATCGCCAGCTTTGGCACGTTCCACCATATGCCGGGCGGCGGCACGAAGTGTGAAAAATACGCCATCCAAATTCACCGCCAAAACATCGCGATAGGCTTGTGTGTCCATTTCGGCGAAAGAGCCGCCTAATTTGCCAATGCCCGCATTGGCGAACACGCTATCGACGCGCCCCATAGTGGCCAAAGTATCGGCCATGGCCGCGTCGACGCCTTGTTCGTCGGCGACATTTACTTTCCAGCTTGCGGCCTTGACGCCTGTGGCGCTCAGCTCGGCGACAGCTTTTTCATTGTTCGCTTCATTGGTTCCCCAAATCGCGATATCGGCGCCAGCTTGTGCCATGGCCATGGCCATGCCGAGGCCAATGCCGCGGTTGCCACCGGTTACCAAAGCAACTTTTCCAGATAGATTAAATGGTTGATATGTCATGTGTTGTCTCCCTATTTGGCCGCTAGTATAGAAGCTCCACCCAAGTTGCCAAGAGGTATAAACAGGTCATTGAGTGAAGTCCGCATCAATGGCAAGTTAGACAAATGATTCTTCGTCTCTCTTTCTCGCTGGTTGTTGCGGCGCTTTTGTGGCTCTCGCCGATGGGGCTGACGCGCGCGCACGCTGTCTCTGTTTTGGAAATCCAAACCCTGGATGGAACCACCCACAAGTTTCGGGTCACCGTGGCCCGAAGCCCAGCTCAGCAGGCGCAAGGTCTGATGCATGTGTCTACCATGGCGCCGCGCTCGGGCATGTTGTTTCCTATGCAGCCAGCGCGGCGCGCCCGATTTTGGATGCGCAATACGCTGATCCCGCTGGATATGATTTTCATTTTACCCGGCGGGCGCATCGAGCAAGTCGTGACGCGAACGGACACGAAATCCGATGTCTCGAGCGCTTCCTTTGGCAAAGTCAGCGCCGTGCTGGAACTCAATGCAGGCGAGGCCAAAGCGCTCCATATTGGCATTGGTGATTTGGTAAAAATGAACGGAGTTAGCTTTTAATGTGTGGTCGATTTGCCCTCGCGACGCCGCCAGAAGCGATGCGCCAAATGGTCGATTTTTCCAATCGGATGAATTTTCCCGCGCGCTACAACATTGCGCCCACCCAACCCGTCTCCATTATTCGCGCCACGCCAGGCCCCGAGATGGCTTTGCTAAGTTGGGGCTTGGTGGCGCCTTGGTTAAGTGCTGAGCAAGTGGGCGATAAATCGGCCCGCCCGCAAATCAATGCGCGCGCTGAAACCATCACGCAAAAACCAAGTTTTAAAAATGCCTTTCGCCGCCGCCGCTGTCTCATTCCCGCCGATGCGACCTATGAGTGGGATCGCAAAATCGGCCAGCCATATCGCATCCATAGAAAAGACCAAGCGGTATTTTTCATGGCTGGTATTTGGGAAATTTGGGAAGGCGCCGACGGCAGCGAAATAGAAAGCTGCGCGATTATCACCACCGCGGCCAATGAGGTTTTATCCGCCGTGCATCATCGTATGCCCGCGCTGATAGCGCCAAAAGATGCCGAAAGCTGGCTGTCGACGCCCGAAACCCAAGCGCATAGTTTGCTGCCCTTGTTGGGCGATGCGGTACAGGCCGAATTTTGCGTTACGCCGATATCGAAACGGGTTAACAAAGTGAGCGAAGATGATGTAGCGCTGTGGGACGAGCATCGCGTGACCCCGCCAGAAGATTTGGCGGCCGACCAAATGGATTTGTTTTAGGAGAAATTATGACCAGTGTTGTGGACCATATTATTATTGCGGTGGATGACCTAGAGCAGGCCACGCAAGACTATGCCCTAATGTTGGGTCGCGCACCAAGCTGGCGCGGCACGCATCCTGACTATGGCAGCGCCAATACATTGTTTCGTATTGACAATACCTATCTTGAATTGCTGGCCGCCGATGGCGAGGGCTGGGCGGGCGACATGGTGCGCAACGTAGTGGCAAGCGAGGGCTCTAATCTGTGTGCCTTGGTTTTTGGCACGCAAGACGCCACCGCCTTTTTAGAAAATGCGCGCGCCCAAGGCCTCGAAGTCGCAGACCCCGTTGACGGGCATGGCATCGACACAAAAACCGGCGCGACCCGCACATGGCGCTCGATGCATTGGGATGGCTCGGCGGCGCGCGGCATTTTTTCTTTCTGCATCCAACACGATGACCTGTCGGCTTTGCCGATGGCCGAGATAGAGGGCGAGGGCGCCATTCACGCCGTCGACCATGTGGTGGTGCAAACGCAAAGCAGGGCTGCGGCAAAAAAATTCTACGGCGACCAACTCGGCATCCGCTTGGCGCTAGAGCAGTCGAAACCCGATTGGGGCGGCGAGATGTTATTCTTCCGCACCAATTCGATGAGCATTGAAGTGGTTGCGTCGCCAAAGACCGGCGATACGGATAGTCTTTGGGGCTTAGCGCTAAAAAGCCAAGACATAGAGGCGACACAAAAACGCATGCGCGAGGCAGGCATTGAGGTTTCGCAGGTGCGCGAAGGCCGCAAACCCGGCACGCGCGTTTGCACCGTCAAATCGCATGCCGGCGGCGTGGCCACGCTGATTGTCGAACACGGAAAATAAGCTAGCGAGGGTTAGCCTTGTTTGGGGTTTAGGGTTTAGGGTTTAGCTTTTGGCGGCACGGCGCAAGCGATCGTTGATGGCTTCGCCCAAGCCGTCCTCGGGAATGGCCATAATGGCGAGGCGTTTGCCTTGCGCTTCCGCCAAGGCATCCATAGCGTGCAAAGTAGAAAACAGCTGTGCGGCCGCCTCGTTCATATCGCCGCTGGCGCTTAAATTAGCCGCGCATGCCTCGGGGGCCTGTGGGCCAAAACCGATCAGCAATTCATCTGTGTTGCCGCTTTGGGCGTTCAACCGAAGAGGGGCTTTGGGCGCGTAATGGCGGGCCAATCGACCGGGCGCGAGCTTGGCCTCGGCGTCTTGTGTCTCTGGCACTTCGTCCAGTTTCTCGCCCAAACAAGTCTCAATAGAGGCGCGCGAAAGCCCGCCTGCGCGCAGCCAAACGGGGCCGCCAGGCAAACACCCGATGATGCTCGACTCGAGGCCAATAGCGCAATCGCCGCCATCTAAAACCGCAACATCGGGCAACATGGCGGCCACATGTTCGGCTCGGCTGGGGCTCAACCGACCCGACGGATTGGCGCTGGGCGCAACCACAGGGCGGCTAAACTCGCGCAATAGATTTTGCGCGAGCCGATGCGCCGGAATGCGAATGGCCAGCGTGTCCAGCCCCGCCGAGGCCAGCGGATGAACGGGGCAATCTGGCGTGCGCGGCAAAACCAAGGTCAGGGGGCCGGGCCAAAACTGCGCTGCCAGTTTTTCAGCCGTTTCGTTAAAAACGCCCAATTGGCGGGCGCTCTCGAGGTCTGGCACATGGCAGATGAGCGGGTTGAATTGGGGGCGGTTTTTTAGCGCATAGATTTTGGCAATCGCGTCACCTTGGGTGGCATCGGCGGCCAGCCCATAAACCGTCTCGGTGGGCATGGCCATAGCTTCGCCTTGGCGCAATAGCGCGGCGCAAAGTTTCAGGCCTTTCGTATCGGCGGCAATCAGCGTCATTTTGTGGCTCCCAAATGGGCGAATTGCGCTTGCCGCACAATCACAATAAGATGGTAGCAATTAGATAGATCAGTGCCAAGTTGATTGGAAGTCAATTCCTTGGCGGATAGGATTGTTGTGAGCGATAGAAAAACAGGCGCGGGGCAAGCGCACGGTCTGCGGTACCCATTTGAAGATATTCCCCAAGAGGGCGAGCCGATAGAAGTGGCCGACGGCATTTTTTGGGTTCGCATGACGCTGCCCTATTCGCTCGACCATATTAACCTATGGCTGCTGCGAGATGGCGATGGCTGGACGATTGTCGATACATGTGTCGATACCAAAGGCTCGCGGGCGCATTATGAAAATCTGTTTGCCGGTTTCATGGGCGGCAAACCGTTGAAAAAAGTCATCGTCACCCATTTGCACCCCGACCATGTGGGCCTTGCCGGCTGGCTGGTCGAGCGCTTTGACGCCGAATTTTACATGACCCGCACCGATTATCTGATGTGCCGCACCATGGCTGGTGACACCGGAAAAACCGCGCCCGAAGAAGGCATTCAGTTTTACCGCGCCGCTGGCTTTGATGAGGAGGCCATTGGTCGTTACCGCGAACGCTTCGGCAGTTTTGGCACCCATATTCATCCGCTACCCCAAGCCTTTCGGCGTATCCAGCAGGGCGATACGGTAAATATTGATGGCCGGGAATGGCACATTGAAATTGGCTCTGGCCATGCGCCCGAACATGCGTGTCTGTATTCGCCAGAGATGAAAGTACTGATCTCGGGCGACCAAGTTATCCCGCGCATCTCGTCGAATGTCTCGCTGTTTCCAACCGAGCCGATGGGCAATCCGTTGCAAGATTGGATTGATAGCTGCCATCGCTTGAAGTCGGTTCTGCCGGATGATGTTTTGGTTTTGCCAGCCCATAATGAGCCGTTTTATGGGCTTCATGCGCGCCTGCAAGCGCTTATCGATGGGCACGAAAAATCGCTCGTGCGCCTGCTCGACGTTTGCGCCGAGCCGCGCCGTGCGATTGATGGAAAAGTTTTCTCGGTTCTGTTTAAGCGCCGCATTGGCCGCGAGGTGTTCTTTATGGCCTCGGGCGAAAGTCTGTCGCACTTAATGTGTTTGGTGCATCGGGGCAAATTAGAGATGAATTTTGACGAAAACGGCGTATGTTATTACCAACAAACCGCCGCTTGATCCTGCGTCCCGCAGGCGAAATGAAAGAGGATTTGGCATGTCGCAAAAGACCAAAATAGACATCGCAGAAGATATTTTAGCGCTCAGCTTCGAGCAAGCTTTGGCAGAATTGGAAAGCATTGTCGATCGTTTGGAAACAGGCGATGTGGCGTTAGAAGAATCGATTGAGATTTACCAACGCGGCGCCCAATTGCGCGCCTATTGCGATGATAAATTGAAAAGTGCACAAGCGCGAATTGAAAAAATTACCGGCGGCGTCACCAGCCCGCTGGACGCCGACTAGCCGATGCCCGAAACCGCCGCTGACTTCCATACGGCACGCGAGCAAGCCACAGCTCTGGTTCGCGCCCAATTAGACGATATTTTACGCCTACCCCAAGGCCCCGAAAGGCGCCTTGTCGAAGCCATGCGCTATGCAGCTTTGGATGGCGGCAAGGGGTTTCGCCCGTTTTTATGTCTGGCGACCAGCGATTTATTTGGCGTGGCGCAATCTCAAGCTGTGCGGGTGGCGGCGGCGTTAGAATGCGTACATTGCTATTCGCTGGCGCATGATGATTTGCCGGCCATGGATGACGATGATTTGCGTCGCGGTCGGCCAAGCTTGCACAAAGCCTATGACGAGGCCACGGCGATTTTAGCGGGGGACGCATTGCTGACTTTGGCATTTGAAATTTTGGCGGATCCCGCCACCCATGCAGAGGCTGAGGTTCGTTTGGCGCTGGTCGCGAATTTGGCGCGTGCGGCGGGCATGGATGGCATGGTTGGGGGGCAAACGCTGGATATCCTGTCCCCTGATTTATCTCTCGATGTGGCCGAGCTAACCCGCTTGCAGGGGCTAAAAACTGGGGCTTTGATTGGTTTTTCGGTTGCGGCAGGCGCTGTTTTGGGGGCGGCCGATGAGCCCCAGACGGCGGCGTTAAAAGACTACGCCCAAGACCTTGGCTTGGCCTTTCAAATTGCCGATGACGTTTTGGATGTCACCCAATCCAGCGCAACGCTGGGCAAAACAGCGGGCAAAGATAAAGCCGACGGCAAAGCCACGTTCGTCTCGCTTTTGGGGCTGGAGGGCGCCCAACAAGAGGCCGAAAAAAGGGCCGCGCAAGCCGAGGCCCACCTGAGCCCCTTTGGTGAGGCGGCTGACCCCCTGCGACAAGCGGCCCAGTTTGTTATTCAGCGAAAGAACTGATAGAACACGGGGAACTCAGAGGGATTTGGTTTTATGACCACGCCATTGCTTGACCGTATTCATAGACCTGCCGATATGCGCCAATTAGCGAAAAGCGATTTGGCGCAATTGGCGGATGAATTGCGCACGGAAATGATTTCTGCCGTGTCAGAAACCGGCGGCCATTTGGGCGCGGGCCTCGGCGTTGTCGAGCTGAGCGTGGCTTTGCATTATGTCTTTGATACGCCCGACGATCGATTGATTTGGGATGTTGGCCATCAGGCTTACCCGCATAAAATTTTGACAGAACGGCGCGACCGTATGCGCACGCTTCGCCAAGAGGGGGGGCTTTCGGGCTTCACCAAACGCGGCGAAAGCATTTACGACCCCTTTGGTGCGGGTCACAGCTCTACATCGATTTCGGCCGGGCTTGGCATGGCCGCGGCACGCGACTTAGCGGGCAAAGATAATCATGTGGTCGCCGTCATTGGCGATGGCGCCATGAGCGCGGGCATGGCCTATGAGGCGATGAATAATGCGGGCGCCATGGATAGCCGCATGGTGGTTATTCTCAACGATAATGACATGTCTATCGCGCCGCCTGTGGGGGCCATGAGTGCTTATTTGGCGCGCATTTTATCGGGCACAACCTATCGCTCGTTCCGCCGCATGCTGAAAGATTTGGTCAAACATATGCCAGACGCGGTGCAAGAACGCGCCCGCCAAATAGAAGAATATACGCGTGGCTTCATGACGGGCGGCACGCTGTTTGAAGAAATGGGCTTTTATTATGTCGGGCCCATTGACGGGCATAATTTGGAGCATTTGCTTCCCGTTTTGGAAAACGTCAAGAAAATGAAAAACGGCCCTGTGCTCATTCATTTGGTCACCAAAAAGGGCCATGGCTATGCGCCTGCCGAAGCCTCTGACGATAAATATCACGGCGTATCGAAATTCAATGTCGTCACCGGCGAGCAGGTAAAGTCGAAACCGAGTGCGCCAAGCTATACCGGCGTATTTGCCGAAAGCCTCATCGAGGCGGCGACCCACGACGAAAAAATCGTCGCCATTACCGCGGCTATGCCGTCGGGTACGGGGCTGGATAAATTTGGCAAAGCTTTCCCAGAGCGTACGTTTGATGTGGGCATTGCCGAACAACATGCGGTGACTTTCGCAGCCGGCATGGCAAGCGAGGGCTTCAAGCCTTTCGCCGCGATTTACTCGACGTTTTTGCAACGCGCCTATGACCAAGTGGTTCATGATGTGGCCATTCAAAATCTGCCCGTGCGCTTTGCGATTGACCGTGCCGGGCTGGTGGGCGCCGATGGCCCCACCCATGCGGGCTCCTTTGATGCCGCGTTTTTGGGCACTTTGCCAAATATGGTGCTGATGTCGCCGGGCGATGAAGCCGAGCTGAAACATATGGTGGCCACCCAAGCTGCTTTTGATGAGCACCCAACCGCTTTGCGCTATCCGCGCGGGGAAGGTGTGGGCGTAGAGCTGCCCGCGCGGGGCACGATATTGGAAATTGGCAAAGGCCGCGTTATCCGCGAAGGCGGGCGTATTTGCTTGTTGTCCTATGGCACACGGCTGGGCCAAGCCGAACTGGCGGCTGACCAATTGGACGCGCAAGGGTTTCGCACCAGCGTCATTGATGCGCGCTTTATGAAGCCTCTGGATGAAGACCTGATTTTACGCATGGCGCGCGAGCATGAAGTTTTGCTTACCCTCGAAGAGGGCGCGATTGGCGGCTTTGGCAGCCATGTGATGAACCTATTGGCCCGCCACGGCCATCTCGATGGTGGCTTGAAGTGCCGCAGCTTAACTTTGCCCGACACTTATATTGACCATGGCAATCCGGCGTCTATGTATGATTTGGCCGGCCTCAATGCGGCGCAAATTATAGAGACCGTGCGCCAACTTGTGGGCGCGGATGAGGCGCAACTCAGTGCTGCGCCGCCCAAAGCTGGCGAATAGCGGCTTTGGAGTTGGGCCATGAGCGCCACAAAAACCCGCCTCGACCAGCATCTTGTTAATCTCGGATTGTTTGACAGTCGCGCGCAAAGTGCGGCTGCCATTAAAGCGCACCAAGTCAAAGTCAACGGCGTGGCGGCACGAAAAAGCTCGCAAATGGTATCGCCCAGCGACGAAATTATCGCCGCGCCCGCGCATGGCTATGTCTCGCGCGGCGGGCTAAAGCTCGAGAAGGGCCTGGCGCATTTTGCTTATCCGATAGAAGGAAAAACCGTCATCGACATTGGCGCCTCGACGGGCGGCTTTAGCGATGTGGCGTTGCAAAATGGCGCCGCCCATATTCTGGCGGTCGATGTGGGGCGCGACCAACTGCACAAGAAACTCAAAACCGATGCGCGCGTCACCAATTTTGAAGGCCTGAACGCGCGCCATATCACCCCCGATACATTCGACACAAACATTGAGGCTTTGGTCTGTGATGTCAGTTTCATCTCGCTGGAATTGGCTTTGGATAGCGTGCTGAATTTGATTGTCCCAGGCGGCTGGGCTTTGGCGCTCATCAAGCCACAATTTGAGGCAGGCAAGAGCAATCTAGGAAAAAATGGCGTGGTCAGTGACCCGGATATGCACGCGAAAATCTGTGCGCGTATCGAGGCTTGGTTGAGCGCGCATCCTTCGGGTTGGGATGTCGATGGCATTATTGAAAGCCCGATAAAAGGCCCGCAAGGCAATGTCGAGTTTCTCATCGGCGCGCGTAAAAAAACGTCATAAAAAAACCCGCGTCGGTTTGCCAACGCGGGTTTTTGATTTCGCGAAGGCCGCTTAGCCTTCTAGGGAGGCATCCCATTTGCCAAGTGCGGCAAGGCCGTTCATTTTAGCCCGATGGGCGAAAGCGGCTTGGGCGGCAGGCACATTGGCCAGCTCGCCACCCCAGGTTTTCAAAGGTGCGGCTTGCAAAGCGCGGCCATAAGAGAAGCTGAGCTTCCATGGCAAACCGCCAATTTTATTCATCGCATCCAAATGGGCTGTCGCGTCGATATCGGACTGACCGCCAGACAAGAAGACAATGCCGGGCACTGCTTCTGGCACACATTTGTGGAAGCAATCCAAAGTCATTTCCGCTACTTGATCGACCCCCGCTTGCGTCGCGTGTTGCGAGCCCGAAAGCACCATGTTGGGTTTCAAAATTGTGCCCTCAAGGTGGACGCCTTGCTCGGCCAATTGCGCATAAAGATGGGTTAGCGCGGCGGTGGTTACCTCAAGGCAACGCTCCACCGAATGGCTGCCGTCCATAATCACTTCTGGCTCGACAATCGGCACAATCTCAGCTTCTTGGCAAAGCGCTGCATAGCGCGCCAAAGCGTGGGTGTTGGCGGCAAAGCAGCCATCGGAAGGGTGTGTATCGGTGATGTTGAGAACCGCACGCCATTTAGCGAATTTAGCGCCAAGGCCGTGATATTCGGCCAAACGATCGCGCAAGCCATCGAGGCCTTCGGTGATCATTTCGCCTGGCTTGCCGGCCATATCTTTGGCGCCGGCATCGACTTTAATGCCGGGCAGGGCGCCCGCATCTAGCATGATTTGCGTAAGCGGGGTGCCATCGGCAGACTTTTGACGAATGGTTTCATCAAATAAAATCACGCCAGAAATATTTTCCTGCATCGCCTCGGTGGTGCGAAAAAACATTTCGCGATAATCGCGGCGGCTGTCTTCTGTGGAGGTTACGTTGATCGTATCGAAACGCTTTTTAATGGTGCCGGTACTTTCGTCCGCCGCCAGAATACCTTGTCCGTCTGCCACCATGGCTTGGGCAATTGCTTCAAGAGCCTGTTTGTTCATCTTACTCTCCTCTAGTTATTTTTAAGGGCTGTGACGCCGGGCAAAGGTTTGCCTTCCAGCCACTCTAAAAATGCGCCACCTGCGGTGGATACATAGGTGAAATTGGAGCCTGCGCCCGCATGATTTAGGGCCGCGACCGTGTCGCCACCGCCAGCCACAGACGTGAGCCCGCCTGCCTGGGTAAGCTTGGCGGCATGTTGCGCCGTTTTATTGGTCGCTGTGTCGAACGGCTCGATTTCAAACGCGCCCAAAGGCCCGTTCCAAATTAACGTGGCGGCGCTATCAAAAGCGGCACAAATTTCGGTTATGGCGTCGGGGCCTGCATCCAAAATCATTTGGTCGGAGGGCACGCTTTGGCTGGCGACGATGGAAGGGGTCTGACCCGCAGCAAATTCGGGGGCGACCGCGGCATCGGATGGTAGTAAAATACGACACCCTTGCGCCTCGGCTTGCGCCATAATTTCGCGCGCCGTATCGAGCATGGCGCTTTCGCAAAGCGATGTGCCAACGTCATGGCCTTGGGCGGCCAAAAACGTATTGGCCATGCCGCCGCCGATAACCAGAACATCTACTTTGGCCGATAGATTGCCCAGCAAATCTAATTTGGTGGAAATCTTAGCACCGCCAACCACAGCCACAAGCGGGCGTTGGGGCGCGCCAAGGGCGGCTTCTAAGGCTTCTAATTCGGCTTGCATGGCCGCGCCGCAATAGGTCGGCAAATGCTGGGCAATGCCATGCGTTGACGCATGGGCGCGGTGGGCGGCTGAAAACGCATCGTTTACATAAGCCTCGGCAGGCGCGGCCAGGGCTTTGGAAAAGGCGGCGTCATCGGCTTCTTCACCGGCATGAAACCGTGTGTTTTCCAAAACGCAAATGCCACCTTCGGGCAAGGCCGCTAGCGCGGAAGCGGCGGGCTCCCCAATGCAATCGGGGGCAAAGGCAACCGCTTGACCCAAGAGCGCGCCAAGCGCATGGGCGACGGGCGCAAGGCTCATCTCGGGCACCACTTGGCCTTTGGGACGAGCAAAATGTGACAGGATGCCAACGCGAAAACCCGCTTGGCTGAGTTGTTTTAAACTCGGCAAGAGCCGTTCAAGACGCGTTGCATCTCGCACACCACCGGTTTCGTCGAGCGGCACATTTAGGTCCGCTCGAACCAGAACGATAGCACCAGCTGGGGTATTGGCAGCTAGCTCATCAAGTGTTTTAAAACCGGTCATGGGTCAAATCCCTATTTGGTGGACTTAAAGTTTGCCCATAGCAACAGCCGTGTCGGCCATGCGATTGGCAAAACCCCATTCATTGTCATACCAGCTCAACACACGAACCAATTTGCCATCGACAATTTGGGTCTGCGTCAGATCAAAGGTCGACGAGAAAGGACTATGGTTGAAGTCGATGGAAACCAGCGGCTCATCGCAAACCCCCAAAACGCCTTTCAACGGGCCTTTGGAAGCTTTTAAAATAGCGGCGTTCACAGCCTCAACAGTGGTTTTCTTTTTCGCTTCAAACACCAAATCAATCATCGATACATTTGGCGTTGGCACCCGAACGGCCGTGCCGTCCAGGCGACCGGCAAGCTCTGGCAATACCAGACCGACGGCTTTTGCAGCGCCCGTAGAGGTCGGGATCATCGACAGCGACGCGGCACGCGCACGGCGAGGGTCGGCGTGCAATGTGTCCACGGTGCTTTGGTCGCCGGTGAAGGCATGAATGGTGGTCATATACCCACGCGCAATGCCGAAGTCTTTGTCCAGCACTTGCGCCACAGGCGCCAAGCAATTGGTGGTGCAAGACGCGTTAGAGACAATTTTGTGGCTCTTTTTCAGTTTCTTATGGTTCACACCATAAACCACCGTCAGGTCTGCGCCCGAGGCCGGAGCCGATACCAGCACGCGTTTGGCGCCAGCGGTAATATGCTTGCCAGCGGTTTCTTTCGAAGTGAAAAGGCCGGTGCATTCTAGAGCAATATCGACGCCCATTTTGTCCCACGGCAGATTGGCTGGGTCGCGCTCGGCGATAACTTTAATGGCTTTGCCATTGACGTTAATGCCAGTTTTTGTGGCTTTCACCGTGGCAGCAAGCGTGCCATGCACACTGTCATACTTCAGCATATGGGCGTTGTTTTCAATGCTGCCCAAATCGTTGATGGCGACCACATTAATGTCTTTGCGTCCGCTTTCGATGATGCCGCGCAAGACGAGGCGTCCGATACGGCCAAAACCGTTGATTGCTACGTTAACTGCCATTTTAAAATTCCTCTCGTATGACTATTTATGAAGCCAGCGCGTCGCGCGCTGCAGCAATGACGGCGTCTGCCGTAATGCCAAAGTGTTGAAACAATTGTGGCGCTGGTGCGCTGGCACCGAAATCATTCATCCCGATGAACACATCTTGTTCGCGCAAATAGCGATCCCAGCTCATCTGCATGGCGGCCTCAACGGCGATGCGCACAGGCGTATTGCCCAGAACATCGGCTTTGGTGGCGGCGGATTGTTGCTCGAATAATTCCATGCACGGCACGGAAACCACGCGGGCGCCGATGCCTTCGGCTTCCAGCTTTTCGCGCGCTTCCATGGCGATGGCAATCTCGGAGCCCGAGGCCATAATCGTGACTTGCGGGTCTTTGCCGCCAGCCGCCAATTCATAAGCGCCATTGGCACAGACATTGCGTTCTTCGTAACTGCGCACGCTCGGCAAGCCTTGGCGGGTCAGCGCCAAGATGCTTGGGGCGGTGTCTAATTGCAGCGCCAATTGCCAGCATTCCAATGTCTCAATGGCATCGGCAGGGCGGAACACAAATGTGTTGGGGATAACGCGCAAGGCCGACAAGTGTTCCACCGGTTGGTGGGTCGGGCCATCTTCGCCGAGCCCAATACTGTCGTGGGTCAGCACATGAATGGTGCGTTGTTTCATCAGCGCCGACAAACGAATGGCGGGGCGCGAGTAATCCGAGAACACCAAGAAAGTGCCCGAGTAAGGGATAAACCCACCGTGCAACGTCATGCCGTTCATGGCCGCGGCCATAGCGTGTTCGCGAATGCCCCAATGGATAAATTGTCCGGCATAATTATCGGCCGAGACGGCGGCTTGTTCTGGCGTGCGGGTATTGTTGGAGCCGGTCAAATCAGCCGAGCCACCAATCATTTCAGGCACATGGGGGACAATGGCTTTTAAAACTTCTTCCGAAGATTTACGCGTTGCCCAACCTGGTTTTTCTTCCGCCAGATGTTTTTTATACGCATCCACCGCTTCGTCGAGACCCTCTGGTAAATCGCCAGCAATCACGCGTTCCATACGGTTTTTGGTTTCCGCGGGCTGGCTATTCAAACGCTCTTCCCAGCCTTTGCGAGTCGAGGCATGTGCGCGGCCTGCCAAACGCCAAGCGTCTAACACGTGCGATGGAATTTCAAATGGCTCAGCCGACCAACCCAAGGCTTCGCGGGTCAGCGCAATTTCTTCGGCGCCAAGCGGCGCGCCATGCACACCGCTGGTGCCTTGCTTATTGGGCGAGCCATAGCCGATGGTGGTTTTACACGCGATTAAACTCGGTTTATCGGTTTTGCGGGCGGCGGCAATGGCCGCTTCAATGGCGTCTGTGTCGTGGCCATCAATGCGCACGGCGTCCCAGCCAGCGGCTTGGAAGCGTCCCAAGGCATCGCCGGACTCGGTCAAGTCGAGGGGGCCATCGATAGAGATATCATTGTCATCATAAAGCACGATGAGGCGGGATAATTTCAAGTGTCCCGCGATCGAGATGGCTTCGTGGCTAATGCCTTCCATCAAGTCACCGTCGGAGGCCAGCACATAAGTAAAGTGATCGACCAGCTCGTCGCTAAAGCGCGCATTCATCATGCGTTCGGCGAGCGCCATACCGACTGCGGTCGAGATACCTTGGCCCAATGGGCCGGTGGTGGTCTCAATGCCGCTGGCATGACCATACTCAGGATGGCCTGCAGTGCGCGCGCCCAATTGACGGAAGTTTTTAATTTCGTCCAGCGTCATATCGGCAAAGCCAAAAAGGTAATGCAAAGAATATTGCAACATCGAGCCGTGGCCCGCCGACAGCACGAAGCGGTCGCGGTCTGGCCAGTTTGGCGCCAGCGGATCGATTTTCAAAAACTTGGTGTAAAGCACGGTGGCAATATCTGCCGCGCCCATGGGCAATCCCGGATGGCCGGAATTGGCAGCTTGAACAGCATCCATAGACAGCGCGCGAATGGCATTGGCCATATCGCCTAATGGCATAGAGGCGGAGCTTTTCAGTTTGGTTTCAGCGGCGTCAGACATTTAAAATCCCTCATATCCGTCTCGCGCCAAGGGCGAGATTTGGACGTTCCATATGGCTTCTAAAGGCGTGCCTTAGAAGAGCCACATGATTTACACGATCGGCCCTAGATTTGACGTTCGTAATATGGGGCGCACAATGCCCCCGAGGCCTGACAGAGTCAATGCCAGATTCGAAGCTGCGAGTCTCGTTTTTACTTGTTCCCATGGACTTCTGACTGACTGGCTATTGACTGGCAAAGCTGTGTGTCCTTATGTTGGGGAAAGAGGTTGATATGCAAAAAATTCGTCCGGCCATGGAGCGCTTAAACGCGGCTCTGGATAGGCTTGAAAAACATCAGAAAAAATCTGCCGCAAATGGCGGAGATCTGATTGGCAAGCAAGCGGAAGCCGACGCTTTGGCTATGCAATGCGCCCATTTGCGCGCCGAAGTATCGGGTTTGAAAAAGAAAAAAGCGGAACTGGAAGCCGCTCAAACCAGAGCCGGTGTGCAAATTGATAAAGCGATGCGCCAAATCGATGACGTATTGGGAGATGCCTAATGGCCGAGATGACGGTTCTCATTAATTCGCGACCTTTCCAAGTGGTTTGCGCCGATGGCGAAGAGGCGCAAGTCTCGCAATTGGCCGAAGATTTGGCCGCTCGGGTGGCAACACTTAGAAACGGCAATGAAAAAATCGGCGATAGTCATTTATTGGTGCTTTCGGCGCTTACTTTATGTAATGAGCTGCGCGACATGAAACATGAGATTGAAGCCATTCGCCAAGATGTCGCCAAAGCGGGCTCGGCACGCGAAACTTTGGGCGAGAAAATGGGCGACATGGAAGAAGCGCTTTCGGCGGCTCTGGTGCTGGCGGCGGAAAAAGTCGAGGCGATGATACCGCCTTTGGAGACTTCCCAGAGCTAAGTAGAGACTTGCCAAAGTAAAGTGGCGTGAGCGCTGAATTCGGTCTATAGGTAAAGACGGAACTGCCCGACGCGATACATGCATATAACGCTCGGGACCTTACGATCCTTCAGGGAGCTGTCCCTGAGGCGGGCCGTGGCCTGCTTCATACGGTGCCCACCTACTTATGTAGGTCTCCGGGGATTACGCATAAACCGGTTGTGGCGGTTCCGCTTTGAAAGTGCCGATGACAATATCGATGACAGATAAATACACCCTTCGAAAAACTTTGCTGGCGGCGCGCAAAACCCGACACGCGCAAGCGCCCGAAATGGCGGCGCAGCAATTGGCCGAACAAGCCTTAGCACTGGCCTTCACAAAACCTCACCTTATCGCCGCCTATCACCCTATGGGCGCTGAGATAGACCCCCGCCCTTTGATGCAGACGTTGGCGGCGCAAGGCCACACGCTTTGCTTGCCGTTTTGCGACAGCCGCGAGACCGGCATGGTGTTTCGCCGTTTCGCATTTGGCGACACGTTGGCCGTCGATGGCGTGGGCATGCGCGCGCCTTTGCCCGAGGCGGCGAGCGTGCGACCCGATGTTATTTTATTGCCGCTTCTGGGGTTTGACCGCCAAGGCAATCGGTTGGGGCGCGGGGCGGGACATTACGACAAGGCGTTGCACGCTCTGCGCCAAGCGGGCCCAATTGTGACTTATGGCTTGGCTTACGACATGCAAATGGTTGACAAATGCCCGAGCGAGCCGCATGACCAAGCCATAGACGGGGTCGTCACCGAGGCGGCTTTTTATCTGGTTTGAAGGTAGACGAAATATGCGAATTCTTTTTCTAGGCGACATTGTCGGCCGCGCAGCCCGCGAGGCGGTGATCCGCCAAGTGCCAGTTTGGCGCAATCAGTATGAGTTAGATTTTGTCATCGTCAACGGCGAGAACAGCGCTGGCGGCTTTGGCATTACGCCCGATATTTCCGAAGCGTTTTTCGAGGCCGGCGTGGATGTTGTCTCGACCGGCAATCATGTTTGGGACCAGCAATCGGTCCGCGGCTATATCGCCAATGAACCGCGCCTCTTGCGCCCGGTTAATTTTCCACCTGGAACCCCGGGCCGCGGGGTTGGCTTGTTCGAGGCGGGCGATAAGCGCGTCTTGGTGATTAATGTCATGGGACAATTATTCATGGAATCGCTCGACGAGCCTTTCGCTGCCATTGAGCGCGAGCTGGCCGCTTGCCCCTTAGGCGAAGTGGCCGATGCGATTATTGTCGACATTCATGCCGAGGCGACGTCGGAGAAAATGGCCATGGGTCATTTTTGCGATGGTCGCGCATCCCTAGTGGTCGGCACGCATACGCATATACCTACCGCAGACGCGCAAATTTTGCCCATGGGCACCGCCTATCAAACCGATGCCGGCATGTGCGGCGATTACGATAGCGTCATCGGCATGGAAAAAGACGAGCCGGTGAACCGATTTGTGACCAAATTGCGCGGACCGCGCTTTGGCCCGGCCCAAGGCACGCCCAGCCTTTGCGGCGTGATTATTGAAACCGATCCCAAAACAGGATTGGCCACGGCCATTCATCCCGTGCGCTCGGGCGGGAGATTGTCCTCGGCGGCGCCAAGTTTCTAGCTGAGCTATCGCTTTATTAATTGGGTGCATGGGCTTTCTTCTGTGCGGGCAACCTTGTAACCTCACGTATGATTCTTTTTCGGAGCGGATAAATGGCAGGCCATTCAAAATTTAAAAACATTCAACACCGCAAAGGCGCGCAAGATAAAAAACGCGCCAAAATTTTTGCGCGCCTCACCAAAGAAGTTATGGTCGCCGCGAAAATGGGTATGCCAGACCCAGACGCCAACCCGCGTTTGCGCACCGCCATTTTGGCCGCCCGCGCACAAAACATGCCGAAAGATAATATTGAACGCGCCATTAAAAAAAGCGCTGATGATGCCGACACAAATTACGACGAAGTCCGCTACGAGGGCTTCGGCCCTGCAGGCATTGGCATTATCGTCGAGACGCTGACCGACAATCGCAACCGCACAGCGGGCGATGTGCGGTCTACTTTTTCCAAAAATGGCGGCAACCTTGGCGAGACAGGCTCGGTTTCTTTCATGTTTGATAAAGTTGGCGCCATTGAATTTGACGCCGATGTGGCCGATGCCGAGGCCGTGTTTGAGGCAGCCATTGAAGCGGGCGCTGACGATGTAGACAGCTCGGGCGATGGCCATGAAATTATTTGCGCAGCCGATGAATTGCACGCCGTGATGACCACCCTGCAAGGCGCCTTGGGCGAGCCACGCGGCGCGACGATTGTTTGGCGGGCCCAAAATGACATTGCGGTAGAGGGCGAAGCAGCGGAAAAAGTATTGAAGCTAATCGACGCTCTGGACGATGTGGACGACGTGCAAAATGTCTATGCCAATTTTGATATTTCCGAAGATTTGTTGGAACAATTATCGTCTGAATAATATTGCCAACGTGAAGGATAAAATGTGAGCTCCCAAACACGACGCCTTATCGGTCTAGATCCGGGTCTTCGATTTCTCGGCTGGGGCGTTGTGGATATGAGCGGCACAAAACTAAAACATATCGCCAATGGCTCGGTACGCTCGGATGCCAAGCTGAGCCTGGCGGAGCGCTTGCTGCAATTAGAGCAAGGGCTGAGCACCGTCTTCGACCAATATGAGCCTGAATTTGCCGCCGTCGAGCAGACATTTGTAAACCGCGATGGCGCCGCCACGTTAAAGTTGGGCCAAGCGCGCGCCGTGTGTTTGCTGGAGCCCGCTCGACGCGGATTATCGTTAGCCGAATATGCGCCAAACTTCATCAAGCGCAGCGTCACGGGCGCAGGCCACGCCGATAAAAACCAGATTAACGCCATGGTGGGCATGTTATTGCCGCAAGCCGACATTCAAGATGAACATGCCGCCGATGCTTTGGCGATTGCCATTACGCTCGCTCATGCTGGCGATTTTGGCGGCAAAATGCAGGCCGCGATAGCGCGCGCCGAAGCCAAAGGAGCGGCTTTATGATTGGACGATTGCGCGGACGCGTCGATGGACATGGCGATAATTGGGTGCTTATCGATGTGGGCGGGGTCGGCTATATGGTCGAGGGCTCGCCGCGCATGATGGATAATTTGCCCGCCGATGGAGAGGCCGTGAGCTTGGCCATTGAAACCTATGTGCGCGAAGACCAATTGCGCTTATTCGGATTTTTAAACGAAGAAGATAGAAGCTGGTTCCGCTTACTGATGAGTGTGCAAGGGGTGGGCGCCAAAGTGGCGCTGGCCATTCAGGGCGTGCTATCGGGGGCTGAATTATCGCAAGCGGTTGCCGCCGAAGATAAAGCCATGGTCGCGCGTGCGCCAGGGGTGGGCCCCAAAGTGGCGCAGCGCATTGTCACCGAGTTGAAAGATAAAGTGCCGGACGCGCAATTCGCGGTGGTGACGCCGCAAGGCGATGTCAGCGAAGTCAGCAAAGCGCTGGGCGAGGCTCTATCGGCCCTGACCAATCTTGGCTATCCGCGCGCGCAAGCCAATGCGGGGCTGATGGCCGCACGAGCCAAATTGGACGATGCGGAGAGCAGTGTCGAAGCGCTGATTAAACAAGCCCTGAAGGAGCTGGTGTAATGTCAGACCGGCTGATCGACCAAAATGAAATAGAGGCAGATAGTGCGGAGGGTCGCGCAGGCGGTGATACCGACCACGCCATGCGTCCCAAAACGCTGGCCAATTTTGTTGGCCAGAAAAAAGGCCGCGAAAATCTTGCGGTATTTATCGAGGCGGCCAAAAAACGCGGCGACGCGCTCGACCATGTTTTGCTGGCGGGTCCGCCCGGTCTAGGCAAAACCACATTGGCGCAAATTGTCGCTCGCGAATTGGGCACAGGCTTTCGTTCCACTTCTGGCCCGGTGATTTCCAAAGCCGGCGACTTGGCCGCCTTGCTGACCAATTTGGAGGCGCATGATGTTTTGTTCATCGATGAAATTCATCGCCTCAGCCCCGCCGTGGAAGAAGTTCTCTATCCGGCGATGGAAGATTTTGAGCTAGATTTAATCATCGGCGAAGGCCCAGCGGCGCGCTCGGTGAAAATTGATTTGCCCCCCTTTACTTTGGTCGGCGCCACCACGCGCTCGGGCTTGTTGACCACGCCCTTGCGCGACCGTTTTGGCATTCCTATTTATCTGGGCTTTTATACGCATGAAGAATTGGAGTTCATCGTGCGTCGCAACGCCGAGCTGATGGGGCTAGAAATGAGCGATGATGGCGCCAAAGAAATCGCCTCGCGCGCGCGCGGCACCCCGCGTGTGGCGGGTCGGCTTTTGCGCCGTGTGCGCGATTTTGCCAATGTCGAAAACGCCTCCATCATTGATGCCAAATTGGCCGATGCCGCGCTAACGCGATTGGAAGTCGATGGGCGAGGGCTCGATAATCTTGACCGCCGCTATTTGGTCGTTATGGCCGAAAAATTCATGGGCGGGCCCGTTGGCATTGATACTTTGGCGGCCGCTCTTGGCGAGCCCCGGGATGCTTTGGAAGATATCGTTGAGCCCTTTCTTATCCAGCTCGGCTTTGTCAATCGCACGCCGCGTGGGCGTGTATTAATGCCAGCCGCTTTCGCCCATTTGGGGCTAGATGTGCCCAAGAGCGCGAAAGATGCGGCGGCCGATTTATTTGATGGTTCTCAACCCTAAGGAGACGGCATGAATAATCTATTGTCCCGCGAAGATGCGCTAGACAAAGTCGGCTCCCAGGCCGCCTTGATGGGCATGTTTTGCAAAACCGAAACCGGCGTTAGCCATGTGATGCAAGTGGTGATGCAATATGAAGACACGGATTTTTCGGGCTTTGTGTATCACGCTAATTATTTAAAATTTGCCGAGCGCGGGCGCTCAAACTTTCTTCGTTTGGCGGGCGTGGAGCATTCGGCTTTGCTAGAGATGGAACCTCCCTTGGCCTTCGTGGTTGGGCGTATGGAAATGGACTTTGTGGCGCCAGCCCGCATTGACGACTGCCTGTTGGTCGAGACGGTGTTCACCCAATTCCGGGGTGCCAGACTGGTTGCCGAGCAAAGCATCACGCGCGTGGCCGATACCCAGCCGATTTGGCAAGCCCATATTTTGGCTGCTTGTGTTGACCTGCAAGGGCGCGCCAAAAGGATGCCCAAAGCCATGCTGGCCGATTTAACGCCTTATCTAGGCGCCCCGCTTCTATAAGGGTGCAGATTAGAGATATTTAAATAGGGACGGGCCCGACAAAGTTTGGTCACATTTAAAGACTAAAACCACACTGACGCTCTCCACTCGCAAACGTATCATCAAAAAGGCTATTTATGGATCCGGTTCTTGTGCAACAAACGACGCAACTTGCTGCGTCGGATTTTTCGCTTTGGTCGCTTTTTTTACGGGCTGATATTGTCGTTCAGGCGGTGATGTTGGGCTTGATTCTGGCCTCGGTTTGGTGCTGGTCGATTATTATAGAAAAAACCGCCACGCTGCGGCGGGTGCGCCAGCAGGCCGATGCGTTCGAGGCCTTGTTTTGGTCGGGCGAGACTTTGCAAAAAATATACAAACAAGTCGGTGCCTATGACGGTGGGCCTTCGGCGAAAGTTTTCAATGCCGCCATGGGCGAATTTGTGCGTTTCGGGAACAGTAAAAAAGTCTCCCAAGGTCTCTCGCTTGTGCAATTTGTCGAGCGCGCTTTAAGCGCCTCTGTGGCGCGCGAAATGGAAAATTTAGAACAACGCCTCTTGGTGCTGGCCACGGTAGGGGCGGTGGCGCCCTTTGTTGGTCTGTTTGGCACCGTGTGGGGCATTATGAATTCCTTCCAAGCGATTGCGATGAGCCAGGACACTAATTTGGCCGTTGTGGCGCCTGGCATTGCCGAGGCTTTGTTTGCCACCGGCCTCGGGCTTTTGGCGGCCATTCCGGCGGTGATTGCTTACAATAAAATCTCCAATGATTTAGGCCGTTTTGGCGCCCGTCTCGATCGTTTCGCCGATGATTTTGTGGCCCTTGTGGCGCGCCAAACCCCTGGCGATAAGGAAGCCTAATCCAATGCAGCCATCGAGCCGAAACCAGCGCAAGCGCTATCAGCCGATGGCGGAGATTAATGTCACCCCCATGGTCGACATTATGTTGGTCTTGCTGATTGTGTTTATGGTCGCCGCGCCTTTGTTAACGGTCGGGGTTCCGGTCAATTTGCCCAAAGCGGGGGCCAAGCCCTTGCAAGGCGATGGAGAACCGCTGGCGATTAGCGTCAATGCGCAGGGGCAGATTTTTCTGCAAGATAATGAGATTGCGCTCGAAGCCTTGGTGCCGCGCTTGAAAGCCATTGTGGGTACGGGCTATCAGCAGCGCATTTATGTGCGCGGCGATGAGGCGGTATCTTATGGCCGCGTGGCCACGGTGGTGGCGCGCATTAATGCGGCGGGCTTTGCCCGCGTGGCTCTGGTTACCGATACGCCCAAAGGCCCCTTGAGATGAGCCTGCGCCCCGATGTTTTGGGCTCTTTGGCCCTACACTTGGGGCTGGCTTTGCTGGTGACCTTATGGACGCCCATGCTGCGCAATATGGACATACAAGATTCTGTTTTGCCGATTGAGATTATCAATCTCGATGAGTTCACTCAATTGGTAGAAAAAACCGCCAAGCCTGCCGAGGTGCCAGAAAAATCAAAGCCGCTACAGGCTGCCGTGCCCGAGCGTGCGGCGCCCGAACCTGTGGTCGCGCCCCAAGAGGCTGTGCCCTTATTGGAGGCGAGCACGCCAGAAAAGAAAACACCCGAAAGGCCTCGCGAAGAAAAACCTTCGCGCTTTAAAGTGGCGCAGCCTACGCCTTTTGCACGGCCGCAAATTAAGCCCAAGCCTTTGCTGGATATTGGCCAGACGCGGGCGTTGTTGAACAAAATTCCCGACGCGCCCAAAGTGCAAGACGAAGTCAAAGCCGACGACAATCAGGCTTTGGGGGAGCGGTTGACCTTTAGCGAGGTGGATGGGTTTCGCGCGCAGATGCGGCGCTGTTGGTCGCCGCCCTCGGGCGCGCGCGAGGCGGCCAATCTTGTGGTCAGCATTCGCCTGTCTTTAACGCCTGCGGGAACCCTTTCGGCCGGCCCCGTTGTGGTCAATCGGGCCCAATTGGGCGACCCGTTTTTTAGGGCGGCTGCGGAAAGTGTGCTACGAGCCATTCGCAGATGCCAACCGTTTAATATGCCAGTTGAGAAATATAAAAGTTGGCGCGATATTGAATTGACCTTTGACCCGCGTAAGATGCTCGGAAGCTAGGAGACCCAGACGATGAGATATATAAGCCATGCTATATGCCAAATGCGCCTGCCAATTTTGGCTCTCGCGTTTTTTGCTATGCTGCCGTTTTATGCGCAGGCGGCGCTGAAAATTGACATCACGCAGGGCAATGTTGAGCCGTTGCCAATCGCGGTTCTCGATTTTGAGAGCGAAGGCGGCGTCGGCCAAGATTTGGCCAAAGTTGTGGTGGCGGACTTGGAACGCTCAGGGCTGTTTCGTCCGGTCGACCGCGAGGCTTTCATCGAGACACAAGTGGGCGTCAATACGCGCCCCAAATTTAAAGACTGGCGCGTGGTCAATGCGCTGGCCTTGGTGACGGGGCGCGCCGTTTTGCAAGGCGATGGCCGTTTGCGGGTGGAGTTTCGCCTTTGGGATGTTGTGGCCGGCCAGCAAATGACTGGCTTGCAGTTTTTCACCAAACCAGAAAACTGGCGCCGCATCAGCCATTTGGTGGCCGATGCGATTTATGAGCGTCTGACCGGCGAAACCGGATATTTTGATACGCGTATCGTTTACGTGTCGGAATCGGGTCCGAAAAACCAAAGGGTAAAGAAACTGGCGGTAATGGACCAAGACGGATTTTCGCAAAGCGAATTGACCAGCGGTCGTGCCTTGGCTTTGACGCCGCGCTTTTCGCCAACGGCGCAAGAAATAACCTATCTGTCTTTTGCCAATAATAAGCCGCGGGTTTATTTGCTGAACATCGAGACAGGCCAGCAAGAGGTCGTGGGTGATTTTCCGGGCATGACTTTTGCCCCTCGGTTTTCGCCCGATGGCCAAAAAATTATTCTGAGCCTAGAGCGCAATGGCAATTCCAATATTTATACGATGGACCTGCGCACCCGCGAGACCCGGCGTTTAACCTCGTCTTTGGCCATTGATACCGCGCCTTGTTTTGCACCCGATGGCAGCCGCATTGTGTTTGAGAGCGACCGCATGGGCACGCAGCAGCTTTATGTTATGGAAGCCGATGGCTCGAATGTGCGCCGCATTTCTTATGGCGAAGGCCGCTATGCCACGCCCGTTTGGTCACCGCGCGGTGATTTGATCGCCTTTACCAAAACTCTAAAAGGGCGGTTTTTAATCGGCGTGATGAAGGCGGATGGCTCTGGCGAGCGTATTTTAACCGAAGGATTTCACAATGAAGGCCCCGCTTGGTCGCCAAATGGTCGGGTTATTTCCTTCTTCCGCGAAGGAAAAGGGGCGGATGAAGGTTCTACCTTGTGGACTGTGGATGTTACAGGCTATAATGAGAGACCGATAGCGACACCGGGTTGGGCTTCAGACCCCGCATGGTCGCCGCTTATTCGTTAAGTATATTTAAAGTTATTTTGTGTAAATCTGTGTTTCAGTTCAGCAAATGATTGCATTTGAACTGTTTTTGGGTATTTTAACTTAATAATTCGGACAAAATGTCTGATGGAAGTCTTGAGGAGCATTCAATGGGACCGTCTTTAAAATCAAAAATTATCCTATCCATGGCGTTGTTAGGCCTGGTAATCTCTGGCTGTGCTTCGACAACAGACGGCCGTGTAAATAGTTCATCCTCCGCGAGAAGCGCCAGCTCTGCAAGCTCGCTAAACGCGGAAGTGCAAGATCTCGTTGCCAATGTTTCTGACCGCGTTTTCTTCGCGACAGACCAATCCAACCTAGATGGGTCTTCCCGCGCCACTTTGCGCGACCAGGCTTCTTGGTTGAACCAAAACGCATCCGTGCGCTTGACCATCGAAGGTCATGCGGATGAGCGTGGCACACGTGAATACAATCTGGCCTTGGGCGCACGTCGTGCCAATGCCGTTCGTGACTTCCTCATCAGTGAGGGCGTTTCTGGCGATCGCTTGCAAACCATTTCTTATGGTAAAGAGCGTCCAGTATCGCTTTGCTCCGAGGAAAGCTGCTGGTCGAAAAACCGCCGCGCTGTCGCAAACATTCGCTAACTAAAGCGAATTTGAAATGAGATTAGGGCACCTTCGGGTGCCCTTTTTTTTGAGGGGTGCGCGTGTGTGCCCTAATTTTGACGTGATTAAGGACGATATCAGCCTCATGCACATGTTTTCGAAATTATGTTTGGCTTCGACTTTGGGTCTGCTTGTCAGCGGTCTTGGGTTGGGCCCCGCTCAGGCACAATATGTGTCCTCGCCGACAACCCAGGCCGCGCGCTCGGCACCGTCGGGATTGTTAACGCCGCAAAACTCGGCTCGCGATGGATTGTTGGAAGCCGATGGCGCACAGCGTTTGGAAATGCTCGAGTTGAAACTGGTGCAAATCGAACAATTGTTGAATGCGCAAAACAACCTGCGCGCGCGCAGTCAGTCGAACGAAGTTATGAAACTGCGGCAACGCATTGAGTTTCTCGAAGCTCAAGCTGGGGCGCAAAATGTTGGGGCTTCATCAGTTGCGCCAGTTGCAAATGCGTCGCGCGCGGCACCCTTCGAAGGGTCGCCAAACCAAGATGCGGCCGAGCTGCGGATGCGGTTCAATGATATGGCCGAGAGCTTGCGCGCCCTGCAAGCCCATACCGATCAATTGCTGCTGCAAATGCAAACGGTCACGCGGCGTATCGAAAGCGGCAAAGCCGATAATGAGTTCCGTTTCCAAGCGCTGGAAAGCGGTGTCCGCCGCGCGAATTCGGGTATTTCCTCCACCTCCAGCGAGCCCGAAGTTATCGGCTTTGTGCGCCGTTCGGCTCCGGTGGAAGGCTTGTCAGAGCCAAGCGCACGTGTCTCTTCTTCGGCCGCTTCCGCGGCGGCGGGGCCCCTGGTGGGCGAGGGCGATTTATCAACTTTGCAAAATTTCGGGCGCCAAACCCGCGCGCCCTTGAAAGACCCAAAGGCTTTATACAATCGGGCTTTGAGAGATTTACAAGCCGGAGATTATGGCGGCGCAGAGGCTGATTTCGCGTCTCTGGTCGGCGCCTATCCGTCGCATAAATTGGCGGGAAATTCGCAATATTGGTTGGGCGAAACGTTTTACGTACGCCGCCAATACAAGCAAGCGGCGGAGGCCTTTTTGGCTGGCTATACAACCTATGCAAGAAGTAAAAAAGCGCCCGATAGCTTGCTCAAGCTGGGCATGACCCTGAACGCGCTGGGCGAGAAGAAAACCGGCTGCGATGCTTTGGCCGAGCTTGGGGCGAAGTTCCCCGATGCGTCGAGTTCCATTCGTAAGCGGGCTCAGATCGAGCGCAAACGAGCTGGTTGTGGTCGCTAAAACGCCAGCGGCATTTCTAAAAACGTTAACTCGCTTGCGCGCAGGCGCCCATGTGGCGCTGGCAGTGTCTGGTGGCGGCGATAGTCTTGGGCTTTTGGCCTTAGCGGCTAAAGCCAAGGATTTAAAGGGCGCGCCAAAGTTTAGCGTTCTCACGGTCGATCATGGGCTGCGCCCCGAAGCTCGACTGGAAGCGAAAAGCGTGGGCCAAGCCTGCAAAGAGCTGGGCTTAAAACACGTGACTTTGCGGGCCAACGAAAAACTAGCGACCCAAGATATTCAGCAACAAGCGCGGCTGTTGCGCTATGGCCTTATGGCGCAATGGAGCGTGCGCCATAAGGCACAGGCTTTGGTTTTAGCGCATCATCAGGACGACCAAGCCGAGACCGTGTTGATGCGCTTGGCGCGCGGCAGTGGCGTCAACGGGCTGTCGGGCATGGCCGAAAAACAAATCTTGGGCACGCAATTTGGCGATTTGGTTTTGCTACGCCCTTTTTTGGCGTGGCGCGGGGTGGAACTGAAAAAAATCGCCAAAAAAGCAGGTTTGCAAGCGGGCGAAGACCCGAGCAATAGCGACCGCCAATTCGAGCGCGTGCGCTGGCGCCAAGCCTTGCCGCAACTGGCCGAAGCGGGGCTAAATGTGGAAGCCTTATCCGGCCTAGCCGATACGATGCGCGAGGTTCGCACGAGCCTGGATGCGCAGCTTGTTGCTTGGCTGAATGCCCATGCCACATGGCATGCGTTTGGTGTTTTATGTTTGTCCAAGCCTGCCTACCTCGAGTTAGACGTGGCGCTAAAACAGCGTCTTATGGCGGCTTTTGTGAGATATTTTGGCGCCCAGAAACATCCGTTAAAACGGGCCCAGATTGAGGCTTTTGCGGCCCGTCCCCATGCCAGTGTTGCGGGCGGCGCAACTCTTGGCGGGGCGCAGATGCGCTGGCGTCAACATTCCGTTTTCCTCGGTCGCGAAGTGGCCGCTTGTCGCGACCCCATGCCCGTGACCTCCAAACCAGCGCTTTGGGACAATCGAATGCAGGTCAAAACTCAAGAAAAGGGTCTTTTTGTCGCGCCATTGGGCGCTGAGGGTATGCAGGCTTTGCGAGATGCGCGGGGTCCAAAGGCGGCCAAAGCGCGTTTCGATGCGGCCCTACCGGCTTGCTATATCGCTGCTTTACCAGCGTTTTATCGGGGCAAGCGCAGGCTCGCGTGTCCCTCGCTAGAGCCAAAGACAGGTTTTTCGGTCGCGAGCGTTTATTCACAAGAGCTCTATTTGACGATTTTGCGGGGTGGGCAGCACTGGTAATGTTGCCTTGGCGTCCCTATATTAAGCTTATGGAAGCGCGCCCCTGAGGGCGACGTAATTTTGGTAGAAAACGAAAAGGTGATGCCGTGAATGGTATGAGAAACATAGCTGTTTGGTTGGTCGTTGGTCTAATGCTGATCACGCTGTTTAACGTGTTCCAAAACCCGGGCGCGCAAAACTCTGGTCGCAGTATTAATTTTTCCCAGTTCGTCGCTGAAGTCGACGCCGGTTCCATCGCAGATGTCACTATCGAGGGCGATGCGATTACCGGCCATTATTCCGATGGCAGCGCCTTCTCGACTTATTCGCCACCCAATGATCCAAACCTTGTGCAGCGCTTGCAAGAGCGCGGCGTCTCGATTACCGCCAAACCCGATAGCTCCAACTCGCCCACTTTCCTCGGCGTGCTGATTTCGTGGTTTCCGATGTTGCTGCTTATCGGCGTCTGGGTGTTTTTCATGCGCCAGATGCAAGGTGGCGGCAAAGGCGCGATGGGCTTTGGTAAATCGAAAGCCAAGCTGTTGAACGAAACGCACGGCCGCGTGACGTTCGACGATGTCGCCGGCATTGATGAAGCCAAAGATGATTTGCAAGAGATTGTCGACTTTCTTCAAGACCCAACCAAGTTTCAACGCCTCGGCGGACGTATTCCAAAAGGCGCTTTGCTAGTAGGCCCTCCAGGCACAGGTAAAACACTTTTGGCGCGCGCCATTGCGGGCGAAGCCAATGTGCCATTTTTCTCCATTTCGGGGTCTGACTTTGTTGAGATGTTTGTCGGCGTGGGCGCCAGCCGCGTGCGCGACATGTTTGAGCAAGCCAAAACCAATGCGCCGTGCATCATCTTCATCGATGAGATTGACGCGGTCGGTCGCCATCGTGGCGCGGGCCTCGGCGGCGGCAATGACGAGCGCGAGCAGACGCTAAACCAACTGCTGGTCGAGATGGACGGCTTTGAAGCCAATGAAAGCATTATTCTGATTGCTGCCACCAACCGTCCAGACGTGTTGGATCCAGCGCTCTTGCGCCCGGGTCGGTTTGACCGCCAAGTTGTGGTGCCCAATCCAGATATCATTGGCCGCGAGAAAATTCTCAAAGTCCACATGAAGAAAACGCCCTTGGCGGCCGACGTAGATGCGCGCACGATTGCGCGCGGCACGCCCGGTTTCTCGGGCGCCGATTTGGCCAATCTGGTCAATGAAGCGGCTTTGCTCGCGGCACGTCGCGCCAAACGTTTGGTAGCGATGCAAGAGTTTGAAGACGCCAAAGACAAAGTGATGATGGGCGCCGAGCGCCGCTCTATGGTGATGACGGAAGACGAGAAAAGTCTCACCGCCTATCACGAAGGCGGCCACGCTTTGGTAGCCATGAATATGCAAGCCTCTGACCCGGTTCACAAAGCGACGATTATTCCTCGCGGTCGTGCACTCGGCATGGTGATGCGCCTTCCAGAACGCGATCAACTGTCGGTTTCGCGCGGTAAAATGAAGGCTGACTTGGCCGTGGCCATGGGTGGCCGCATTGCCGAGGAACTGATTTTCGGCCACGAAAAAGTCACCTCGGGCGCCTCGTCCGACATTCAAATGGCAACCAGTATGGCCAAAGCCATGGTTACCGAATATGGCATGAGCGAAGAAATGGGCCCGCTTTCCTATAGTGAAAACGAGCAAGAAGTCTTCCTCGGCCGCAGTGTGGCACGCACGCAAAACATGTCGGAAGACACGCAACGCCGTATTGATGCGGAAGTCCGTAAATTGGTGGAAGAGGGCTATGACATGGCCAAGAAAATCTGCCAAGAAAAAATGGATGACCTGCATAAGATTGCCAAAGGCTTGTTGGAATATGAAACGCTAAGCGGTGATGAAATTGCAGGCCTGCTGAAAGGCGACCTGCCGCATCGTCCCGACGATGATAATAAGCCGCAAGCGGGTGGCCCTTCTTCGCCATTCCCGACGACCGGCGGCGCTGGCGTGGGCGGGGCAGAACCCCAAGGCACCTAAAATTAGCTATGGCGTCCGTTCCGACGCAAATTTTTGGCATCGTCAATATCACCACCGATAGTTTTTCGGATGGGGGAGATTATCTCGACCCCGAGGCAGCGATATCGCATGGGAAAAATTTGCTGTCGCAAGGGGCGCACGTGTTGGACGTTGGGCCAGCCTCGAGCCATCCCGATGCGGGCGATGTATCGCCCGACACAGAAATGGCGCGATTGGAAAGCGTTTGGGCTGGCTTAAAAGCCCTTGGCGCGCCGATAAGCGTCGATAGTTTTCAGCCCGCCACGCAGCGCTGGTCGATGGCGCAAGGTGCGGATTGGTTGAACGATATCAATGGCTTCCAAGACCCAAGCCTGCATGATGAGCTGGCCGATTACAGCGGTAAGCTGGTGGTGATGCACGCCATTCAGGCCAAAGGCATCGCCACGCGCGAGGCGCCGCCCGAAGGCGATATTTGGTCGATTATCTTTCGGTTTTTCGAACAGAAATTAGAGACTTTTGCCCGCGCAGGGATTGCCCGCGACAAGCTGGTGCTAGACCCCGGCATGGGGTTCTTTTTGGGCAATCGGCCCGAGACTTCGATGGCGGTTTTGGCAGGCCTGCAGCGCTTGAAACGCGAGTTTGAGGTGCCGGTTTTGGTCTGTGTCTCGCGCAAAAGTTTTCTGCGCGCGCTGGCCTCGCCAAATGACACGCCCATTGGCGTTGAGCAATCGGGCCCGATTTCCTTGGCCGGTGAAATGCTGGCCTTAGAGCAACAGGTCGATTTTATCCGCACGCATGCGCCCGAGCCCCTAACGCAAGCCATGCGGTTGCGCGCGGCAAGCCAGCGTCTGGGGCCGCAAAAGTAACATATTGCAACAGCATGTGATTTGGGTGCGCCTGCGAAATTGGCGATAAACAGGCATGACTAGAAAATATTTTGGAACCGATGGTATTCGCGGCCGTGTAAACGGCGAGAAAATGAACGCCGAAACCGCTTTGCGTTTGGGCATGGCGGCGGGCACTTATTTCCGCCGTGGCGAGCATCGCCATCGTGTGGTGATTGGCAAAGACACGCGTCTTTCTGGCTATATGATTGAGCCTGCCTTGGTGGCGGGTTTCACGTCTATGGGCATGGATGTGTTTTTGTTCGGGCCCATCCCCACGCCTGCGGTGGCGTTTTTAGCGCGCTCCCTGCGTGCCGATTTGGGCGTGATGATTTCTGCCTCGCACAATGCGTTTGAAGACAATGGCATTAAATTGTTCGGCCCGGATGGCTATAAATTGTCGGATGCGATTGAGCAAAAAATCGAACAATTAATGGATGCCCCCGCCGATGACCTCGTGCCCTCGGCCGAGCTGGGGCGCGCCAAACGGATTGATGACAGCCAAGCGCGCTACATTGAGTTTGCCAAGCGCACCTTCCCGAAAGACCTTACCTTAGAAGGCATTAAGCTGGTTATCGATTGCGCCAATGGGGCGGCCTATAAAGTGGCGCCCACGGCTCTTTGGGAGCTGGGCGCGGAAGTGATTTCCATGGGCGTTTCGCCCAATGGGGTGAATATTAACAAAGGCTGCGGCTCCACAGACACCGCCGCTTTGGCCGATCGCGTGCGCGAAACCCGCGCCGACATTGGCATTGCGCTAGATGGCGATGCCGACCGCCTGATTATTTGCGACGAGAACGGCACGATGATTGATGGCGACCAAATTATGGGCCTGGTGGCGCGCGATTGGCAGAGCCGCGATTTACTTTCCGCCCCTGGCATTGTCACCACGGTCATGTCGAACCTCGGCCTCGAGCGGCATTTGCAAGACAACGGCCTATCCATGGCGCGCACCCAAGTGGGCGACCGCTATGTGGTGGAGCATATGCGCCAGCATGGGTTCAACCTTGGCGGCGAGCAATCGGGCCATATGGTGATGTCTGATTTCTCGACCACGGGCGATGGCCTCATCGCGGCTTTGCAAGTTTTGGCGGTGATGAAGAAAACCGACAAGCCCGTGTCCGACTTATGCCGCGTGTTCACACCGGTGCCGCAAATTCTAGAAAATGTACGTTTCAGCACTGGCGCGCCGCTAGAGCATGACGACGTGAAAGCCATTATTGCCGCTTGCGAAGTGAAGCTTGGCAATCAGGGGCGTTTGCTCATTCGCAAAAGTGGCACCGAGCCGCTCATCCGCGTGATGGCCGAGGGCGATGACGCGGCCCTAGTGCAGCAATTGGTCTCTGAGATTGTCGACACCATTCAAACGGTTGCTGCGTGAGCGAAGCTAAATTTGTGCCGGGTAAAGTTATGGTCGTGGCGGGTTCCGACAGCGGCGGCGGGGCCGGCATTCAGGCCGACATAAAAGCCATTATGGCGCAAGGCGCTTATGCCACCACTGCCATTTCGGCGCTGACGGCGCAAAACACCCAAGGCGTGCAAGATATATTCGACGTCCCGCCGGCTTTCGTGGTCAGCCAAATGACTTCTATTTTGTCAGACATTGACGCCGATATTTTAAAAACCGGCATGTTGGCCACCCGCGCCACCATCGAGGCGGTGGCCGAGGCGCGCGATCGGTTGAAGCCCAAGTTACCCATGATTGTCGACCCCGTGATGGTGGCCACCTCGGGCGACCCGCTGCTGGCCGAAGACGCCATTGCAGCGCTGGCCTCGTTGCTGGTGCGCCATGCGCTTATCGTGACGCCTAATTTGCCCGAAGCCAGCCTGCTGGTAGGGCGCGACACCGACACGCTAGACGACATGAAACGCGCCGCCGATAAATTAATGGAGGGCGGCGCGCATGCGGCTCTCATCAAGGGCGGCCATGCCAGTGCCTCGGGTAATTCGGTAAGTGATTTATTGGCTTTGCAGTCGGGCATGCATGTGTTCGAGCAAGCCCGCCTCGAGACGACCAACACGCATGGCACAGGCTGCACTTTGGCCAGCGCGCTGTCGGGTCAATTGGCCAATTCGATGGGGCGAGAGGATGGGGAGTTGGATAGCAAAGGCCACCCATCAGACGCCACGCTGCTGCACGCCACCGAGACGGCGGTTGCTTACGTCCACCGAGCCATAAAAGCCGCGCCAGACATCGGCCAAGGCCATGGGCCGGTTTGGCATGGGGTTTAGGGTTCCGTTTGCGGTTGCAAACGAGATGGCTTTTTTCTAGTCTTGAACGATAAATAAAAACAACGCGTTAAGCGGTTTGTCGCCTTTGGTTTGTCTGTTGCATTTGTATAGCCCTCGCTACTTTCTGTGGAGGATATAATGGCACTTATAAAAGAATTCGAACCCGAATGGCTGGATGACACAACAGTTCAAGAGCCCGTGGTAAAAGCGACTTACTCAATGTTTAAGGCAGGGCGTGGCAAGCGATATCTTTACATTAGAACTTTCGGCTCGAAGGACAGGGTTAAAAAAGGTCAACCTAGCCAGTTTTTTCAGCTTGATACCGAGGCTATTGAGCAGTTGAAGAAAATTCTGGAGGATTTTTGATATGACAGCCGAAGTAGCAGTTATAAATCTGGGCGGAATTGCATTGGCGGCTGACAGCGCTGTTACCTTCGGCGCAGGAGGAGAAAGTAAAAAATCCTTTACTCATTCAAATAAAATATTTGAATTATCTAAGACACAACCGATTGGTATAATGATTTACGGCAATGCGTATTTCGGTCGATTGCCTCTCGAAGCACTGATTAAAGAGTTTAGAAAAGCTTCAAGCAGACGGGATTATCCAACGGTTGAAGCTTGTGCGGATCACTTCATAGAATTTTTATCTGACGATAAATTTTTGGAGACGGTTGATGATACGCTGAATACGCTTTCGGCATTTACTCAAGTTCTCACAGATCTAATTGAAGGTTGCATAGCTGTTGCAAAAGGCTCTGACAAGAGAGCTTTGACGGAAACTGTAGGCAACATGATTTTAGCTCAGAGAGCTGAGGTGCTCTCAAGTAGTGGGCTTTTCGAGCCACTTGAAGTAGGCGAATATTTCCCCTCGGCGGTGGTGGATGATTATGTAGAATTTGCTAACAAATATTGCAGTGACGTATGGCGAGCCAAAGAAACCGAAGGTCAAGAGTTGTTGCAGATGGTTCTCACTGAAAAAAGTACCGTAAAAGCTATTTTACAGTCATGCGTTTTCATTCAAAGCCGGCCCATAGTGCTCGAATTGCTTTACTGATTTTCCAGGGTTGATAGAAACTTTAGAAGACTATTTTGCAAGCAACAATCCGAAATCGCTGGACGACATTATGTCGAAAGTTGTGATTGAAGAATCCTGGGTCAAAAAGAAACCAGTTTGAATGTGCTCAGGCACATTCAAACTATTTCTCGGCAGAATTTAAATCAGGAAGTAAATTGAACTTTAGAAGATGACCGTTTTTATTCGTCTCTAACCTTTTGCCACCCCTTCCTTTCCCCCCACACATCTGCTAGCCTCTTCTTATCAACGCGCGAATGGTGCGTTGGTGGGGCTAGTAACCCCTTCCGAAAGCCGCAATTTGTATTGCGTATGTGGCTTAACGCTCTTGGCGTTAGGCCTTTTTTTATAAATTGCTGCAAAAATCCGTTCACTCCGCTTCGTCGGGGTGGCGGCGAAATAAGGTTTCGACTGAATACGTCGCGGCCGGTCTTTTGGACGGTTTACTACGCCCCGACACCTGCGAAAGCAGGTGTCGGTTTTTGCGTTTGAGTTGGGGGTAAGGGTTGAATAAGGCGAACTCCAGGCCGGAGCCCGCCGAATAGGCCCTAAGTGAGCCAGACGCAAACTGCCGTTAAGAAGCATGCGCGCCAAGCTCATTGCATAAATGCCCCCAGCACCCGCAAAGCCCAAGTTGCCCCCGTCTCCAAGGTTTTACTGCGCAAAACCTCTCCGCTTGGGGTAGGCGGGCTGGGCTTGCCCTTCGGGCAAACGAGCCCTTTTACCCAGCACCCGCGAAGCAAACCTTCCCACAAAAGAAAACCCAACCAAAGTTGACGACTCTCAACGCACGCCCTATATCTCTTCGTGGGACACCTCTCCCCAACGAGAGGCAACGATCTGAAAGGGTTGCGATATGACAACTTTGACTAAACCGGACGTACGTCCGGCAAACCCCAATTTTTCTTCTGGGCCATGTGCAAAACGCCCAGGGTTTTCCTTACAAGCTTTAGATGACGCCGTGCTCGGCCGTTCGCATCGCTCGAAACCGGGCAAAGCGAAACTGGCCGAAGCCATCGACCGCACGCGTGCGGTTTTGGGCGTGCCAGATGACTATCACATCGGCATCGTACCGGCCTCCGACACCGGCGCCTATGAAATGGCCATGTGGTCTATGCTCGGCCAACGCGGCCTCGATATTCTGGCATGGGAGAGCTTCGGCTCCGGCTGGGTCACCGATGTGGTGAAACAATTAAAACTAGACGATGTGCGCATCATGGAAGCCGACTACGGCCATCTGCCTGATTTAAGCGCCGTCGATTTTTCCCGCGATGTGGCCTTCACCTGGAACGGCACCACCGCCGGCGTTCGGGTGCCAAACGGCGACTGGATTAGCGACACCCGCGAAGGCCTAACGCTGTGCGATGCCACCTCCGCCGCCTTCGCCATGGATTTGGCTTGGGATAAACTCGATGTCACCACCTATAGCTGGCAAAAAGTGCTGGGCGGGGAAGCCGCGCACGGCATGCTGATTTTGAGCCCGCGCGCTGTGGCTCGCCTCGAAAGCTATACGCCCGCTTGGCCGCTGCCAAAAGTGTTCCGCCTTACCAAAGGTGGCAAACTGATTGAGGGTATTTTCAAAGGCGAGACCATCAACACGCCCTCTATGTTGGCCGTGGAAGATTATCTCGACACCTTAAAATGGGCGGAAAGCATCGGCAGCCTGTCCGGCCTTCTGGGTCGCGTGGCTGACAATAACAAAGCCTTGAACGACTGGGTGGCCGCAACCGATTGGGTGGCCAACTTGTGCCAAGACGAAGCCAATCAGTCGACCACCTCGGTCTGCTTGCAAATCGTCGATGCCGAAGTGGTCGCCATGGCGCCAGAGGCCCAAAGCGCTTTGGCCAAAAAAATCGCCAGCCTTCTGGATACACAAGCCGTGGCCTATGACATCGGCGCCTATCGCGATGCCCCTGCGGGCTTGCGCATCTGGGCCGGCGCGACGGTGGAAGCATCCGACCTCGCAAACCTAACTCCGTGGCTCGATTGGGCCTTCGAAACAGCCAAAATGGAGGCACAAAATGCCTAAAGTATTAATTGCAGATAAAATGAGCCCTGCCGCCGAGCAGATTTTCAAAGACCGTGGCGTCGAAGTCGACGTGATTACAGGCTTGGAACGCGATGAGTTGATGAAAATCATCGACCAATATGACGGCCTCGCCGTGCGCTCCTCCACCAAAGCCACCCCGCCCGTGCTAGAAGCCGCCACCAATATGAAAGTCATTGGTCGCGCAGGCATTGGCGTCGATAACATCGACCTGCCCACCGCCACCGCAAATGGCATCGTGGTCATGAACACGCCGTTCGGCAATTCCATCACCACCGCAGAACACGCCATTGCCATGATGTTCGCCTTGGCGCGCCAAATTCCCGAAGCCAATGCCTCGACGCATGCTGGCAAATGGGAAAAGTCGCGCTTTATGGGCGTCGAGCTGACGGGTAAAACTTTGGGCGTTATCGGCTGCGGCAACATTGGTTCCATCGCCGCCAGCCGCGCCTTGGGCTTGAAAATGAAAGTGGTCGCTTTTGATCCGTTCCTCACGCCAGACCGCGCGGTGGAAATGGGCGTCGAAAAAGCCGAGCTGAATGAGCTTTTGGCGCGTGCTGATTTCATTACTTTGCACACGCCGCTGACCGATAAAACGCGCAATATTCTGGATGCGGACGCTTTGGCCAAATGTAAAAAAGGGGTGCGTATTATCAATTGCGCGCGTGGCGGTCTTATCGATGAAGCGGCTCTCAAAGGTGCGCTCGAAAGTGGCCAAGTCGCCGGCGCGGCCTTGGATGTGTTCGAAGAAGAACCGGCCAAAGCCAATGCTTTGTTCAACATGGACAACGTCGTTTGCACCCCGCATTTGGGCGCCTCTACCGCAGAAGCGCAAGAAAACGTGGCCCTGCAAGTGGCGGAACAAATGGCCGATTTTCTGATGACAGGCGCGGTCAATAACGCCATTAACGTGCCGTCCATTTCGGCCGAAGATGCGCCGCGTTTGCGCCCCTTCGTCGCCTTGGCCGAACAGCTGGGTCTGTTCGCGGGTCAATTGACCGAGAGCGGCATCGAAGGCGCAGAAATTGAATATGTCGGGGATGTCGCCGGCCTCAATGTGGCACCGCTCACCTCCGCCATTATGGCGGGTCTGCTGCGCCCGCTTTTGGCCGATGTAAACATGGTCTCGGCGCCCGCCATCGCAAAAGAGCGTGGCATTACGGTGTCGGAATCGAAACAAGATAGCAAAGGCGCGTTTGACAGTTACATCCGCCTGACCTTGAAAACCGAACGCCAGCAGCGCTCGGTTGCGGGCACCGTGTTCTCGGATGGCAAGCCGCGCATCATTCAGGTGAAGGGCATTAACATTCACGCCGAACTGGCACCGAATGTGCTTTATGTCACCAATACCGATGAGCCAGGCTTTATTGGCGCTTTGGGCAGTGCTTTGGGCAAGCATGGCATTAACATTGCCAGCTTCCAGTTGGGTCGAGAAAAGCCAGGTGGCGATGCCATTTCGCTGGTCAATATCGATAACCAAGCCAGCCCCGAAGTGCTAAAAGAACTAGAGACTTTGGAACAAGTGGTTCAAATTCAACAGCTCAGCTTCTAGGGCTGCGAAATATCAGGCCCATTAGGGGCGAGAGGAAAACTCATGGCCAATGTAGTGGTTGTCGGCTCGCAATGGGGCGACGAAGGTAAAGGCAAGATTGTAGACTGGTTGTCGGTGCGTGCCGATGTGGTGGCGCGCTTTCAGGGCGGCCATAACGCAGGCCATACGCTGGTTATCAATGGCGAGGTTTACAAACTTTCCCTGCTGCCGTCCGGCATTGTACGCGAAGGCAAATTGTCGGTCATCGGCAATGGCGTCGTCGTCGACCCATGGGCCCTCTTGCATGAGATGAAGACACTGCGCGACCAAGGCGTGACCATTGGGCCAGATAATTTAAAAATTGCCGAGAACGCCACGCTTATTTTGCCATTGCATCAGGAATTAGATGCGGTGCGCGAAAACGCCAATGGCGGCGTTAAAATTGGCACCACCAAACGCGGCATCGGCCCAGCTTATGAAGATAAAGTGGGTCGGCGCGCGTTGCGCATTGCCGATTTGGCAGACCCCGATACGCTGGATGGGAAGATTGAACACCTTTTGGTGCATCACAATACGCTGCGCCGTGGGTTGAACTTGCCAGATTTTGATGCCGGCGAGCTAAAAGCCAAATTGGTCGATGTCGCGCCGCACATCACACCTTATGCGGCGCCGGTTTGGCAGTTGCTGGATGAGGCGCGGCGAGACCGCAAACGCATTTTGTTTGAAGGCGCACAAGGCATTTTGTTGGATGTCGACCATGGCACCTATCCTTATGTGACTTCCTCCAACACAATTGCGGGCCAAGCCGCGATTGGCTCGGGCGTGGGGCCTTCGGCGCTCAACCATGTTTTGGGCATTACCAAAGCCTATACTACGCGCGTTGGGGAAGGGCCTTTCCCGACCGAGCAAAACAATGAAGACGGCCAAAAGCTGGGCGAACGCGGCCATGAATTTGGCACGGTTACGGGGCGCAAGCGCCGTTGCGGTTGGTTTGATGCGGTTCTTGTGCGCCAAGTGGTTCGCACCGCGGGCATCAACGGCATCGCGCTGACGAAACTAGATGTGCTGGACGGGTTTGATGAAATTAAAATCTGCACGGGCTATAAATTAGACGGCAAAGAGATTGATTATTTGCCGACCAATGCGGCCGAGCAAGCGCGTATCGAGCCGACCTATGAAACCATGCAGGGCTGGAGCGAGACCAGTTACGGCGCGCGGTCTTGGGCAGATTTGCCGGCCGAAGCCGTGCGCTATGTGCGCTATATCGAAGAACTTATCGGCGCGCCGGTAACCCTTCTGTCGACCAGCCCAGAGCGCGATGACACGATTTTGGTGAAAGATCCGTTCGAGGATTGATACGCCAGACCTTAGGGTTGCGTGCGCTCGCCTTCAATCGTTACGCCGTCGCTAGAGGCTACGGCAGACGACATAGCGTGTTTTAATTTTTCAAAGGCCCGCGCTTCGATTTGTCGAATGCGTTCTCGGCTGACATCGTGGCGATGGCTCAAAACTTCCAGCGTCTCGGGCGGGTCGGTGAGACGCCGCGCCATTAATATTTCCCGCTCGCGCTCGTTTAAAGCCGACATGGCTTGCATCAAAATAGCGCGGCGCGAGTTGGTTTCATCTTCCGCCACCACTTGGGCTTCGGGGGTGGGGCTTTCGTCTTCCAGCCAATCTTGCCATTCGCCGCCGCCTTCATCGCCCATATCACCGCCGCGCAAGGGCGCGTTCAACGACTGGTCACCGCTCATGCGGCCTTCCATCGAGGAGACTTCATCCTCGCGAACGCCAAGACGTTCGGCAATGTCAGAGACTTGGTCTGGGTTCAAAGAGCCGCCATCGATGGCGTTAATCTCGCCTTTAAGGCGGCGTAAATTGAAGAATAATTTTTTCTGCGCGGCCGTCGTGCCAATTTTTACCAGCGACCAACTGCGCAAAACATATTCTTGTATCGAGGCGCGGATCCACCACATGGCATAGGTTGCCAAGCGGAAGCCGCGGTCGGGATCGAATTTTTGCACAGCGCGCATCAGGCCGACATTGCCTTCGGAAATAACTTCGCCAATCGGTAAGCCATAGCCGCGATAGCCCATCGCGATTTTGGCGACGAGGCGTAAATGGCTGGTGACCAATTTATGGGCTGATTTTGTATCGCCAGATTTGGCGTAATCTTTTGCGAGTTCGAATTCTTCTTGCGCTTCGAGCATCGGAAATTTGCGAATGTCGGTGAGGTATCTCGACAGGCTACCTTCGGGATTGGGCGCAGGCGCAAGCGCCACCGCTTTCGACTTCGAAGCCGCCTTGGGAGCCTTTTTTGCCGGCTTGAGGGCTGTTTTTTTATCACTCATATATTTGATATAGGGGTGGTTTATGGCGATTTAAAGACCCAAGCGCCAGTTTATGTCACCAGTTTCATCTCGGTGCTTTCCAAGTCTTTGACCAATTGCTGCAAATCATCGGGCAGGGGGGCTTCATAATAATGCGTCTCGCCCGTAATGGGATGCTCAAAGCCCAGCGCGGCGGCATGCAAGGCCTGCCTGTCGAGCGCGGTCAGCGCCGTTTTTTGCGCTTCGGTGAGATGGATGGCGCGGCTTTTCATGCCACTGCCGTAAAGTTTGTCGCCCAAAACAGGATGGCTCATATGCGCCATATGCACCCGAATTTGGTGCGTGCGCCCGGTTTCCAAACGGCATTCGACGAGGCTCACTTGGCCATTGGCGAATTGGCGCTGGCGACGGTAATGGGTCACCGCATGGCGCGCGGTTTTGGCGCGCGAGATAGCAATTTTTTTGCGATTATTGCTGGCCCGCGCCAAAGGCATATCCACTGTGCCAGCCGCCGGCAAGGGCACGCCCCAGACGAGGGCTTTATACAAGCGCTGCATGCGCCCGTCTTGGCCGTGGGCCGCAAATTGTTCGCTCAAGCCCCGATGCGCCTTGTCGTTTTTGGCGACCACCATAATGCCGCTGGTGTCTTTATCGAGCCGATGCACAATACCTGGACGCTTTTCGCCGCCAATTCCCGATAGCGTGTCGCCACAATGAGCCAGAAGCGCATTGACCAGCGTTTTATCGGGGCTGCCGGGGGCAGGATGGACAACCATGCCCGCAGGTTTATTGACCACCAGAAGCGCGTCATCTTCGAAAATAATATCCAAAGGAATGGTTTGCGCTTTCACCGTGGTGTCGATAGGCGGGGGTAAAATCAGTTCGACGATATCATCTTGTTTGACCCGCCAGGACGGGTCTTTTATGGTTGTGCTCGCCTGTCGGCGCGTCACGACACATTGGCCGTCTTTAATCAGCTCTTGCACGCGCACACGAGATAAATCTTCGCTAGCCATCGCCACACGGCGGTCCAAGCGGGCGCCATCCGAGGCGTAGTCTACGGCGAAAGCCAATTTTTCAGGGAGTTCAGTCATGTCTCAAGATACCGCCATGTCGCCAAATAAAGCAAATCGTGGAGAAGCAGAAAACGCTTCGGAAGAAGCTATAGCACAACCTTCAACAAGGTATGTGCGTGTTTTGCTTATCGTTGTCATCGGCTTGGGTGTCTTGATGGTCGGCGGGGCCGCTGTGGTTATCGGCACGGTTATCAAACGCGTCTCGAACCCCGAAGCGGTGCCCGTGAAACCAGGGTTTGGCGAGATTGAGATTAGCATTCCCCTCGATAGTCAAGTTATTGGCGTCGACAATGGCGACACCCGCATCATCGTCAAATTACAAGACGAGCAAGGGCCGCTGCTGATTTTGCTCGACCCGCGCAAAGGCGAAGAAAAAGGCCGCATTCGGTTGCGCCCGGAAGCTCAATAATCGATTTTTGAAAGGCTGGCGTGATGATTAAAATTTCCATAATACTCAGTGTGGTTTTGGCCGTTTTGGTGAGCTTGATTGTGCTGTATCAGGCGGGCAATCGCGAGACCCAAAGTGCGGCCCAATTTCGCGCCGACAGCGGCTACCTCGAGGCCAAGCTCAGCGATGGCGTTACGGCTTATCAAGTTAGCGGCCCCGAAAACGGCCCAGCTTTGATTATCCTCCATGGCGGCACGCTCGGCTCCTTGGCCTATCAGGGCTATGTTCCGCCTCTGGCGAAAGCGGGCTATCGCGTGGTGGTCTATGACCAATATGGACGTGGGTTTTCCGACCGCCCCAAAGCGCCTCTTTCCATCGATTTAATGCGCCATCAATTACGTGAGCTGATGGATCATTTGCAAATAAAACAGGCCAACCTATTCGGCGTCAGCTTTGGCGGGGCCATTTTGGCGCGCTTTGGCGCCATGCACCCCGAGCGCGTTTTGGCCCTAGCCTATCAAGTGCCGGTGATTGAAGGCGCCAGCGTTGGGCTAACCGGCCAGCTGGTCGCTTTACCGATTGTTGGCCCGCTATTGTCTCGTTTCGTGGCCATCCCAAGCATTATTTCGCGCGGCGAAAGTTTCGGTACCGAGACCGAAGAGGCGCGTCGTGTGGTGGCGCATTTTACCGAGCAATTTAACGTGCAAGGCACCGAGCGCATGATGCGCGATCTTTTGCTGGGGGATGCCTTATCCAATCGGATGGCCGACCATGTCGCCATTGGGGCGAGGGGGGTGCGGGCGCAATTTGTCTATGCCACCGATGATCCGGAAATCAAAGCCGAGCAGGTAGAAGCAGCTCTGGCCCACTATGCGTCGCCAGACGTGCATAAATACAAGGGCGGGCATTTTTTCTCTTCGGGTAAAACGGACGAGCTAGCTGCGAAATTAGATGGTTTTTTCCAGCCAAGGTAGATGATTTTTCTCGCCAAGGTAGATGATTTTCTCTCGCCAAGGGCGTTGCGTTAAAACGGCCACCAGCTTCTTTGGGGGCTGAATTTCATATAGCCGACGCTGATGCCAACCTGATAGCCAACGCCCACTCGCATGGGCGCTACGACGGTGCTGCTGCGTTGCAAATATTGAAAGGCGACGCCGCCGATGGCTATCAAAGAGCCATCGATGCCGGCGATGCGCTTGTGTAAATCCTCGGGCTTATTCACGTTGTATACCAGCGCAAAACTTTTCGACCCTGTGGCGCCCATATCGACACCAAGCGAGGGCCCGCGCCAATAAATGGGGGCTTCTCTGCCGTCTTTAAAAATCAGCGTGCCGCGCCCGTAGCGCACGCCAAACATAGCCGAGACCGATAATTCTTCGCCGCGAATAATGGCGCTCGGCATGCCATAGCGAGAAAAAGCATGATCGACAATTTCGGCCATGCTCTCGGCCGTGGCGCCCAGATATTTGGCTGAGGCGATAACCAGGCTGTTTTCGGAAAAATCTTCAATATTGGGCGGGTTTTTTTGGTTTTCTTGGGCTTGCGCTGGCGTCAGGCCAGTCAGCGAGAGAAGGCAGAAAGCGAGCCCAAGGACACAAGTATAAAGCCGATATTGCGTCATCAATGCTTCCCCCCCCCTTTTTTATGTCCTTATTTTAGAGCATCCT
>Ga0233444_10000019_pt1 | contig 232876 bp, 185 predicted proteins | sample SI_124_October20_6_FD_182792 | JGI IMG/M metagenome (GOLD analysis project Ga0233444, IMG submission 182792) | Seawater microbial communities from Saanich Inlet, British Columbia, Canada - SI_124_October2016_10_MG | ecosystem: Environmental > Aquatic > Marine > Inlet | place: Canada: British...
CCAGTTTATAAGTTTGTAAAGCAAGCTTTAATTAGAAAATTTGGCAAAGATTGGTATGATGAGTTAGAGAAAGTGGCTGAAAAACACTTAAGATAGCGGCAATATTATACGAACTTTTGTTCCTGCAACTCTTTTTTACTTTTTTATCCCGCTGTTTTGGAAGAAATCACAGCATATATTAAGTACTGAAAATACAATTTACATTTGCATAAATACCATTTATACATTTTTTAATACCATTCATACAATAACTATTTTTATACCCATCATTTCTTTTAGATTTGTTGTGGGAGAATACTAATTACAAGAAAAAAGAAAGTTTTTATTTATTATAGAATTTCCCTAGATTCTTTAATTTTTAATTAAAAAGCATCGCTGAATAAGTGATGCTTTTTTTAACTCACTTGTTTATGAAATTGAACAAATATAGTTGGTAAATAAAATGATCATTTGGATCTTTTAAAAAGGCAACAATTTATAATTATAATGGATTGTTATTGAATAAAAAAAAAGGGTTCGCTGAGAATAAAATAACAAAATGAAATTAATCCGTTAAGGGATCTTAGAAGTCTTCTTCAATGAATAAGAGAAATAATTGTAATTTAGCGTAGGATCAAAGACAATATTTTTAATATTTTTGGCAGGTATAATTCTCAGTTTAGAACTAGATAGATGTATTAATTACCTTCTAAAAGAGATTGTTAGAAAAGAAATAAACACAACTCAAATTATTATTTTGAAAGATTACTTTGCACACGAAACAGCTGTAATAGACAAAGATTGCAGAATTGGGAAAGAGACTAAAATTTGGCATTTCAGCCATATTATGTCTGATTGTATTATTGGCGATCGATGCAATATTGGTCAGAACGTTGTAGTCGCTCCAAAAGTAATTTTGGGAAAAAATGTTAAGGTTCAAAATAATGTCTCTATTTATACAGGCGTAATTTGTGAAGATGATGTTTTTTTGGGACCTTCAGTGGTTTTTACCAATGTGATAAATCCAAGAAGCGCCATAAAAAGAACTTCAGAATACCAAAAAACATTGATAAAAAAAGGAGCAAGTATTGGCGCAAATGCAACCATTATTTGTGGGATTTCTATCGGTGAGTTTGCTTTTATTGGTGCAGGAAGTGTTGTTACCAAAGACGTTTTACCTTTTGCACTTGTCGTCGGGAACCCTTCAAGACAAATAGGCTGGGTAAGTGAATATGGACACACTTTAGAGTTTGATGAACAAGGAATTGCAACTTGTAAAGAAAGTAATCAAAAGTATCAATTAAAAAAGGATGTCCTCATAAGAATAACAATATGATTAAATCATATGTGTTTTTAATCTTGTTATTTTCTTCAACATTTTATGCTCAAGAGGAAAGATATCCAATTTTTGATGCTTGTAAGGATTCTGATATTTTATCGTTAAAAAAGTGTTTCTATAGTTCTACGAGAAAACATTTTGTAGCCGCATTTAAAAAACTTTCAACAGGCGAAAATAAAGTTTTTAAAGGAACAGCAAATATTATTTTTGCAGTTACCTCAGAGGGTGAGTTTAAGTTGGTTTATATAGAAACAACCCACAAAGAACTCAGAGAAGTAATAAAAATAATTTTCAAGGCTTTTCCCAAAATTACACCTGCTTGGTACAATGACCACAGCATTGAAATGAAGTTTGAGTTTCCTGTAGAATTTCCTCTAATTGAAAATTCTCTAAGTTTTGAGACTTCGCATTCGAATAAAATTAATCAAGAAATTCTATCAGATATTGTTGAAAAAGAACGTTTTTCAGAAGCGATCTACTTAGAACATAATAGTAAATTAAATATTCCGTTTACGCATAAAAATTATGTAGATTATGAACATGCTTTGCATAAAGCAACAGGAACCCATTCCGCTTCTAAGCCATATACTTTTCAGCAAATAAAGAATTACTTTGATATCGCTAAAGAAAAAAAGAGGTTTTTTAAACCCCATAAAAAAACTTGGCTAGGAAATAAAGTTTGGAATGAACATTTATTGCAAGTTAAAAAGGAAGAGTATTGGTTTACGGTAGATTTCCTATTTGATGTTCAACTCGGTAAAGATAATTCAGCGTTACCCTACACCTTTAATAATTCAAGGATTTTAACTATTAATGGAGAGATTGGATCTCATTTTTCATTTTCTACAACCTACTATGAGAGTCAAGGAAGGTTTGCAGAGTATGTGAATCGTTTTATAACCAATACTGCTAGTAATGTAAGACCCAAAAACTCCCAAGGATTGCTTCCTGGTAGGGGAAAAACAAAAGCACATAAAACAGATTCTCACGATTATCCCGTAGCAGAGGCATACATAGCATACACGCCAAATAGATACATGCAATTTCAATTTGGGAATGGGAAAAATTTTATTGGCGATGGGTATCGATCATTTATTTTATCGGATGTTTCTGTCCCAACGACTTATTTAAAAGCACAATTAGATATCTGGAAAATACAATATATTAATATTTGGATGTGGAATACAGAACCCTCAATAAGTTCTATTTTAGACTCAAATCAACATGCAAGAAAATATGTAGCGGCTCATTATTTAAGTATTAATTTAACAAAAAAACTTAATATAGGCTTCTTTGAAACGACTATTTCTAGAGGAGGAAATGGTCTAGATGCAGGCTTTTATAATCCGATTATATTTTACAGATCTTTAGAGTTTAATAGAGGTGAAGATGCAGGAAATGCTTTGTTGGGGCTTACAGGGAAGTATAAATTAAATGATGATGTTTCTCTATATTCTCAGCTCATGGTTGATGAGTTTTCGATTGGTAATTTTAAGGATCTAAGTGATTGGAGACATAAATATGCATATCAGTTAGGGGTGAAATATTTTGACGCTTTTGCTGTCGAAAATTTATTTTTACAAGTAGAATATAACCATGCGCGCCCTCACACTTTTTCACATAAATCTCCGATTCTAAATTATGGAAATTATAGTCAGCCACTGGGACACTTATGGGGGGCAAATTTTCGAGAAGCAATTGCTATAGCAAGATATAGAACGGGTCGGTGGAGTGCTAGCACAAAAGTTGTTCTAGGAGAAAAAGGATTTGATCTTCAAGATCAATTGATTAGTTATGGGGGAGATATTTATCAATCATATGAAGATAGATCTTCAGATCTTGGGAACAAAATAGCACAGGGCAACACTGCTCAGATTTTTATTGCAGATCTACAAACCAATTACTTGATAAATTCAGCTAATAACACGAATTTATTTATGAACGTATCCTTCAGGAAAGCGGACATAGAAGAATCATTAACAAATTTTTATTCAGGAACAAACATATGGTTTTCAGTAGGTTTAAGATCGGATCTGTTTAACTGGTATTTTGATTTTTAATTTTTTTAACAAAAAATTAAAAAAATTAAAAAATTTATAATTATATTTGCTCATGTGATTTTTTAATTAATATCACATTTTTCTTTTTCATAGCAATTTTCCCACTCAAACTTTTGAGTGGGTTTTTTTATTTTCAAGATAAAAGCTAGTCAAAATATATGGTAAAGTCATAATTATAAAATATCTTTGTAAAACTATTTTATAAAATGGAAACAACAGTAATTTCAGGCGATAAAACATCAATGAAAGCGCTTCTTTCAGATTTAAAACAACTTACTAAATTTGGGCTTTCTTTAAGTGTCGTATTTTCTTCTGTAGCAGGATATTTGATTGCTGCAGATGTTGTCAATTATTCGATACTTTTTCTCCTTGCTTTGGGAGGTTTTTTCATGGTTAGTGCTTCAAATGTATTCAATCAAATTATTGAAAAAGATACAGATGCTATCATGAAAAGAACACAAAACAGGCCGCTACCAACTGGTAGAATGTCTGTTAATGTAGCTTTATCAATTGCGATTTTATTTACAGTTCTTGGAATTTCAATCTTATATAGCATCAATCCAAAATCAGCCTTATTTGGTGCAATTTCAATTTTCATATACACAAGTATATATACTCCTTTAAAGCCTGTAACTCCTTTGGCGGTATTCATAGGGGCAATTCCCGGTGCAATTCCTTTTATGCTTGGTTGGATAGCAGCAACAAATAATTTTGGTTTAGAGGCAGGATTTTTATTTATCATTCAATTTTTTTGGCAATTCCCTCACTTCTGGGCCATTGGTTGGTTACAATATGAAGAATATAAGAAAGCAGGTTTTAATATGCTCCCTATGGGGAATAAAGATAAAGGAGCAGTCAAACAGATTGTTTTTTATACCATTGTAATGATCATGGTGTCCATTGCCCCTGTATTAAAGTTGTCAGGAGAATTTTACATCTATCCATTCACCGCATTTTTGGTTGCTTTGCTGGGAATTCTTATGTTATATTTTGCCGTTAAATTACATAAAAGTCAAGATAATGTTGATGCAAGGAAATTAATGCTAGCAAGCGTTTTATACATTACTGTAGTACAAATTATATATGTAGTAGATAAATTTTTACATTAAAGATGAAAGAAGAACAAACATTACAAGAAGAATTGGCAATTGCTAAGAAAAAATCTGCAAAACCTATGTTGTGGGTCTCGATGATTAGTATGGTCATGTTTTTTGCAGGATTAACAAGTGCCTATGTTATTAGTATGAGAAGAGATGATTGGATCACTTTCGATTTACCACAAGCATTTTATATTAGTACTTTTTTAATTGTAATAAGTAGTATTTCACTATTGTTATCTCAAAAATTTTTAAAAAATAACAAGAGACAACTATCCTTGTTGTTTGTTGTTGTTACTCTTATTTTGGGATTGGGATTTATCTGGCAGCAATATGTAGGTTTCAACCAACTAAAAAGTAGTGGTCTGTTTTTTACCGGTCCAGAAAGCACAGTGTCTACATCTTTTATCATAGGAATAACGTTTATGCATGTTTTACATTTGTTAGCGGGGACTCTTGTGCTTTTAGTTGTTATTTATAATCATTTTAAATATAAATATACACCAGAGAATATGCTAGGGTTTGAACTCGGTGCAATCTTTTGGCATTTTGTAGATATATTATGGATTTATCTATTTTTCTTTTTCTATTTTATTAGGTGATGAAAAATAGTTATTTTTGCCGCATCAATTAAGAATTAACAGAGAATATATTATATGGAATTAAATATTGACATAGCTGAAAATAAAAAAACTTGGAATGGTGGTGGAGCAAAACCATTTGGTGCAAGCTATGGTAAAATGATGATGTGGTTTTTTATTGTTTCTGATGCGTTAACTTTCTCAGGTTTTTTGGCTGCTTATGGTCTAACCCGATTTAAGTTTATAGATTCATGGCCAATAGCAGATGAGGTGTTTACTCACTTTCCTGGATTACACGGTGTGCATGCGCCAATGTATTATGTTGCATTAATGACATTTATTCTTATTGTTTCTTCTGTGACAATGGTTTTAGCAGTAGATGCTGGTCACCAAATGAAACAAAAAAGTGTAGCTTGGTACATGTTCGCAACAATTATTTTTGGAATTATTTTTGTTGGTTCTCAAGCATGGGAATGGAAAAATTTCATCACAGGTTCTTATGGGGCTGTTAAAACAACTGATGGAAAAATTTTACAATTTGTAAAGGAAGGACATCAAATTGCATTGTCTGATTTTGTTGTTTCGGAAAGAACAGACCATAGAGTCCAACATTCTAAATACAATGGACTTTGGTTTGAAACAGAAGGGACAATTCCTAATTATTCCGTAGCCCAAATTAAAGAGGCATATCAGTCTAACTCTGATATTCAAATTCGTTCAGAACTTATCGATCCTGCAACCAAGCAAAAGATAATTCTTTCTAGAGAAGAAGGGTTGGTTCAATTATCAAAAACAAAACTAGTAGTTGAAGGAGCCAACTTAAGAGTAAATGAATACGGAAATACTATTTTTGCCGATTTCTTTTTCTTTATTACAGGCTTCCATGGCTTTCACGTATTTTCAGGGATTATTCTTAATATCATCATTTTCTTCAATGTTATAATTGGGACTTACGAGCGAAGAGGACATTATGAAATGGTAGAGAAAGTAGGATTGTATTGGCACTTTGTAGATTTAGTTTGGGTATTCGTATTCACCTTCTTTTACTTAGTATAATTTATTAAAAAGATTAAAATGGCACACGCACACGAATCAAATAAAAAAAGAATTTGGATAGTTTTAATAATGCTAACGATTATAACCACTGTTGAGGTTGCATTAGGAATTGTTAAGCCATCTTCTTTACATCTTACAAGTTATTTAGGAACAAGTCCTTTAAACTGGATATTTATCATCTTAACATTGGTGAAAGCATATTATATTACCTGGGCCTTCATGCACATGGAAGGAGAAACGAAATGGCTGAGACGATCCGTCGTTTTGACAGCGATTTTTCTAGTTTGTTGTTTGTTAACACTGCTGTTAATTGAAGGAGAATATTTACACAGTACATTAGCACCACTTGTAAAATGGTAATTTTAAAAAATTAATTAGGTGGTTTTAACCACCTTTTTTTATACAAAGAAATAATGAGGCTTACAAAGAAGAGAGTTGTACTGTTTTTACTGTTTATTTTTCCATTAATTTGTTTTTTAATATTATCAACTGGAAAAAATAATTTCACAAAATTACCTGTTGTAAGTGAAAAGGTTATGGATATTTCTTCCTTAGATTCTATTGAAACACTAAAAGATCATATTTCTGTAGTTTGTTTTTTAGGAAATAACATAGCGGAAAATAAAGCTGGTTTTTTTAATCTGAATGAAAAAATTTACAAGAAATTTATAGATTACAATAAATTTCAAATAATTGCAATTTATCCTCAAGAGAAAGAAGTGCAAGCTAGGGAAATGAAAAAAGAAATTGGTGCTTTTACAGACATGATCAAGTGGAAATTCATTGCTGGTTCTGAAGAACAAATCAATGCTTTGCATGCCAGTTTTAAATCAAAAGAGACCCTTTCCAATCTGTATAGTTTTAGGGCTTTTTTAGTGGACAGAAAAGGGAACTTAAGAGGTCGAATTAATGACAAAGACAGTAAAGAAGGAACACTTTTTGGCTATAATATTGAATCAGTTTCAGAGTTAAATAGTAAAATGAAGGACGATGTTCTTGTCCTTTTTTATGAATATTATGCAGCATTTAAAGACAAAAACAAGAATAAGGCAGACAGAAAAGAAGTTGGATTATGAACAAAAAATACTCTTATGTAGGAATTTCCTTTGTACTACTTTTATTTGGTATCTATGTCGTTAGAAACCTAGATAGAAGAATACATGAGAATGATCTTGTTCAAGAGGATCGATTGAATAAAATTGACAAACAAGATGCTTCAACAAGTGCCTTATTCACTTTTACTAAAGTACCCGATTTTCAATTTGTCAATCAACATGGACTAACAATCACTAATGATGACTATAAAGGAAAAGTACATGTAGTAGAATTTTTTTTCACGAGTTGCCCAACAATTTGTCCAATCATGAATAAAAAGATGCTTTTACTGCAAACTGAATTCCAAAAAAATCCTAATTTTGGGATTGCCTCAATTTCAATCACTCCAGAAATTGATACTCCAGAGATATTAAAAGAATATGCATTTAGAAATGGGATACAACATGAGAATTGGCATCTTTTAACAGGTGTATCCGAAGCAAATATTTATAACTTATCGAACAAAGGGTTTAAGTTATATGCTGGGAAAGGGGATGAAAGCCATGGCGGCTTTGAACACTCTGGTTTGTTTGCATTGGTAGATAAAGAAGGATATATAAGATCAAGGAAAGATGAATTTGGAAATCCGATTATGTATTACAGAGCCATTGAAGAACAAGGTTTTTCAGACCAAATAGAAGAATTAAAACAAGACATTAAAATTTTATTAAATGAATAATTTAGCACAAGAGAAAAAATATAAAAAGATCATCATTGTTTTATCTGTTCTAATTCCAATTGCGGTAGCTGCTTTATTTGGAGTAAACCTCAGAAGCCTTGGATTTGATGTAGCGCCTTTGAAGTTTCTTCCACCAATTTATGCATCTATTAACGGTGTCACTGCAGTTTTGTTATTAGTAGCGGTTATTGCGATCAAAAAAGGGAATAAAAAATTACATGAGCAATTAAATACTGCTGCAATTGCTTGCTCTTTGTTGTTTTTATTGATGTATATCGGATATCATATGACTTCAGACTCTACGTCATTTGGCGGAGAAGGGTTTATCAAATATGTCTATTATTTTATTTTAATTACCCACATTGTATTGTCTGTTGTTGTAATTCCTTTTGTATTATTCACCTATATGAAAGCAAAATTAGGAAAGTTTCCAGAACATAAAAAAATTGCAAAAATCACTTTTCCTTTATGGTTGTATGTTGCTGTGACTGGTGTAATTGTGTATTTAATGATTTCTCCGTATTATGTCTAAAAACTTGATTTCACTTTTCGCTTTAGGGATTCTTTTCACTTCTAAAGTTTCATTCTCACAATGTGCAATGTGCAAAGCTGTTGTTGAAAATGGAGACGTTTCTATGGCAGAAGGGGTCAATAACGGTATTACCTACCTTATGGTTTTTCCCTATCTTTTAATTGGTGTGTTGTTCTACGTGATCTATAGGAATAAAAAGAATTAACATATATATAAGATTAAAATGATGTAACATATGTTACTTTTCGTCGTCTTAAGAGAACAATTAAAGCATTATTGTTTTAAATTCTAGTCAAACGTATTGTATCAATTAAAAAAATTATATTGAAAGTTAAGGTCCTATTATTCGTATTTTCTTTAACCTTTATGTCCACTTTTTCCCAAAAAAAATGGACATTAAAAGAGTGTGTTAACCAAGCTTTAGAAAAAAATCTTACGATTCAACAAAATAAATTAAGCCTAGAGCTGGCAAAAAAAGACGTTGAAATAGCAAAAGGTAATTTTTTGCCAAATTTAAATGCTTCTTCAGGAGGAAATTTAAATTTTGGTTCTGGTTTTGACTATGTGACCCAAAATAGAGTCGCAACGAGCATATTTGGAGGTTCTTTAGGCTTGAATGCAGGCTACACCGTTTTCAATGGCTTTAGAAATACCAACACCTTCAAACAGGCTCAACTAGGGGTGGCGTCTAGTTTATTAGATTTACAGAAAATTGAAAATGACATCTCTCTTTCTGTTGTCAATGGTTATTTAAATATCTTATTTGCAAAAGAAAATTTAAATGCGTTTGAAGTTCAATACAATATTAGTAAAAAACAATTGGAAGCTGTAGCTGCTAGATTTCAATCTGGTATTATTGCCAAAGGTGATTTATTGAACACTAAATCTACAGTTGCCACGAATCTTCAAAGTGTTATAGCTCAAGAAAATGCGTTGAATATAGCCTTATTAAATCTAGCTCAATTACTTCAGGTTCCATCAGAAGGTTTTGATATTGCTTCGATACTTGTAGGCGTGCCTTCTTCACAACTATTGTACGAAAATTCTTCTTCGGTTTACCAAAAATCGTTGAATAGAATGCCAGAAATTACAAGAGCAAAATTAGCGATAGAAAATGCAGCTCTTAATATTAAAATTTCTGAGAGTTATTTTTTGCCTTCTGTAGTAGCCTCTGCAGGATTGACGACGAACTATGGGTATAATTTAAAATCAGGTCCAGATATCGCTTTTTTTAATCAGTTAGATGACAATCTAGGATACGGAGTTGGATTTAACCTCAATATTCCTATTTTCAACCGTTTTCAAACAAAAAACAATGTGGAGAAGTCTAAGATTGCAAAAGAGATTTCTGAGACGAGGTTAGCTAGTGAAAAAGTACGATTAAAGCAGACCATTGAACAAGCTTTTTTGGATGTTAAATCAGCACTAAAAACGTATCAAGCTGCTACAATTTCTCTAGAATCTCAAAATGAGGCTTTTAAAAATGCACAAGAAAGATACAATTATGGTTCTATGACCCTGTTCGATTTTGATTTGGTAAGAACTCGTTTAGTAACTGCACAAGCTACTTTGATACGCTCAAAATATGATTATGTTTTTAAAACAAAAGTATTGCAATTTTATGCAGGAGAGTTGGTTTTAAATTAAGTAAGAGAGATCACACACAAGTAAATACGTGTTTATAATTTCAAGAATTAGGATGCTAATTTTAAAATTAGAAATAGTTTAACACTTATATTTGCATAAAAGTACAAAAATTGGCAATTATCCTTAACATAGAGACCGCAACAAAAAACTGTTCTGTAAGTATTGCAGACAACGGAGTTGTCAAGGCTATTAAAGAACTAAACAATGGCAATTATTCTCATGCAGAGGTATTGCATTCTTTTATTGTAGCGGTTTTAAAAGAAGCATCCATAAATTTGAATCAAATAGATGCTGTAGCCGTTAGCAAAGGTCCAGGATCCTATACAGGTCTAAGAATAGGCGTTTCTGCAGCTAAAGGACTTTCTTTTTCCTTAAACATTCCATTAATCTCTATAGATACATTGACTGCTCTTTCCCTTTCAAACCCAATTAAACAAGGATTGATTGTTCCGATGTTAGACGCGAGAAGAATGGAAGTTTATTCAGCAATTTTCAATAGTAAAAATCAACAAATTAGAGAGATCAAAGCAGAAATCATAGACACCACATCTTTTGACAACTATCTACAAAAGAACACCGTTTATTTTTTAGGAGATGGTGCTCAAAAATGTAGAGAAATTATTCGTCATAAAAATGCTGTTTTTGTTGACGATAAATTTCCTTCTGCAAGAGAAATAGCCAAATTATCTTTTCATAAATTTAAAATAAACGACTTCGAAGATGTTGCCTATTTTGAACCTTTTTATCTAAAAGATTTTGTGGTTGTTCCCGAAAAGAAAAAGAAACCTACTTTTTAAAACCAATCTTACATCAATTCGAAAAATCCATTTCTTATCAAAGTTTATTTTGTGCTCCAATGTTAATTTAATGTTACCAAATTGTTTCTTAATTGTTGCTTAGTAATGATTAATAGTTTATATTTGTGTGTATAACAACTATTAAAAAAATGAAAAACTTAATAACGATCATACTTCTTTTTACGGTTTCTTTTCTTCAAAGTCAAGACAAAGAACCAACTTTTAAGGCAGAGGGAAATCTCGTGAAAGCTACTTATTATTTTGAAGATGGAACTGTAAGCACTCAAGGATATTTTTTGGATAAAGAATTAACTGGAGAATGGACCCGTTTTGATCGCAAAGGAAATAAAACTCAAATTGCTTATTACGATCAAGGGAAAAAAGTTGGAAAGTGGTTTGTATGGGGTGAAAATTCCTTGAAAGAAATCAATTATTCTAATAATACAGTTGTTAATGTGAATTTATGGAAACATGAATCAAAATTAACCGCTAGCAAATAAAAACTAGATAATTACAGTTATTTATAGCTCCCAAAAACTCCAAAGAAACTATTTCTTTGGAGTTTTTTGGATAGAATCAGAATCTATACTACTTCTCGTGACAGTCCTTTTTAAACTGATCTTAATTCAATGGTTTATAAGAGAGAGGATGCGATGAATTGAGTTAAAACACGAACAATCCATCCCATAAGTAACAAACAAAAAAACGTCTAGAGAGGATCTCTAGACGTTTTATATTTTTTTGAAAATGATGTTATTCTACAATTAAAGTAAAGGGAATACTATACTTTACTCCTACGGGTTTACCTCTTTGTTTTCCTGGTTTCATTCTAGGCAACTGTTTCATTACCTTAATAACTTCACTCTTTATTTTTGGGTGAGGTGCTCTTGCATTCACATTCACAATGTTTCCGGTTTTATCAATTTTAAAACCAATGAATACTCTTTTTCTTCCCGCAGACAATCCTAATTCATTAGGTAAGTCAGCATCAAACTTTCTTGAAAAATGCTTTTGTACTTTTTTACTAAAACATTTTTTCAATTCTGCTTTATTACCCTTACAACCTGGAAATACAGGAACATCTTCAATGATCATAAAACTTACATCTTCGATCACTTCCTCAACCTCTTCAACCTCAACAATTTCTACAGCTTCTGTTTCATCTGTTTCAGTAGATTCTATGATGGTTTCTTCTACTTCTTTTTCGTCTTCTACGATTTCAATTTTTTCTGGTGCTGGAGGTGGCGGTGTTTTTGGTTTTACGGGCTCTATTCTTTCAGTAATTACCGTTTCTTCTTCCATTTCAGCAGTCATATTTGCAGAGCCTAAATCTCCAATATTTCTGTCATAAGTTTTCTTTTCTATGGCAGCATACGTAATAAATAAGGCTAAAACTAGACCTATCTGCATAAAAAGTTTACTGTAATTCTCTAGGTTTGATTTGGGATTCTTCTTTATTTCCATTCTAATGGTTTTTTAATCGTTCGCTAATTTAATTAAATTATTCGTTTTTATACAAGTCTTCGTTAGAATTAACATCAATTTCTTTTTGAAATTATATTGTATACAATTATTGCCAAGATAATTCCAATCGTATTTGAAAGAACATCTTTAAAGTCTCCAGTTCTATAACTGGTTACAGTTTCTTGTAATATCTCAATAAGTATGCCGTAAACAACACAAGCAATTCCTATGACGTATTTAAGCAATGACTTTTTATGGAGTGTAAATAACCAACAAGTTGTTAAAATGAAGTAGGCAAGTACGTGATATAACTTGTCAATATTTGTAAAACCTCCCCCCATTTTAGGTGCTTTTACCAAACTTGAATAAGCGATACCAGTTGTTATGATTACTGCGATAATAAAAATATTATCCTTGAATAAGTTTTTGATACGCTTCTGCATCTAATAAATCTATGATTTGTGAGGGATCGGAGATATTCATTTTAATCATCCATCCTTTTCCATAAGGATCTGTATTAACAAATTCTGGATCTTCTTCTAATTCGGAATTAAATTCTACGACTTCTCCCGTTAAAGGCATAAATAAATCTGAAACTGTTTTGACAGCTTCAACAGATCCAAAAACTTCTCCTTCTTCAACTGTATCATCTAATGTGTCTACATCTACATATACGATATCACCTAATTCCCCTTGAGCAAAATCAGTAATCCCTATAGTTGCAATGTCATTTTCAATTTTAATCCACTCGTGGTCTTTTGTGTATTTTAAGTCTGTCGGTATATTCATAATTTTATATTTTTAATTTCCTCCTAAGTTGTAAACAATATTAAATCCACCATTAATAGCCTGTCTCGGGAATGTAGTAGAGATGGCATATTTAGATGCTTGATGGTTATAGTAAAACGATGCTGTTAAACTACTACTCAATTTGTAATCGGCTGTAAATTTAATTGAAAAAAGTTTTTGACCACCACTAATTTGCTTATTATCTTCTTCTAAAGATCTAATTTGTGTTAAGTTATCTCTTAATGAAACATCTGCACGTAGGTTTATATCTCCTTTTAGAGTTTGTTTTTTTCCTGTGAAACGGGTACTGAATTTGACACTTTTAAACACATAGCCCATTCCTAGTATGTATTCAGTTCCTTTAATATCTGTTAAAGTACTGTTGTTAAAGTTCATGGTTAGCGTTCTGTCTTTTTTTACTTCTCCTCTTAAAGAGAAAGAGTTTTTCATTTTCATATCCAATTTAATTAGAGGTGAAAATTCATCGACTAAAGTAACTGCTGATGCTAACAGTTCTGGTTCATAATTGTTTGCAATATTTGTCGCTCCAAAAGGATTGTCTCTGTCGTATTGTAAGTTGTTTGTAAAACTAGAAACCGTGTAAGAAGATCTATAACCATGTGAAATAATAAAATTACTAAAGTTTTTCTTAAAGAATTTTAAGTTCATAAAACCACTATAACGCAATGACCAATTGGGAATAGGAACATCACTAAACAAACTGGTATTTACTTTATCTGGACTCTTACCGGCATATGCAGCCTGAAAAGCAGGTAATAAAACTTGTTGACTATTTTTTCCAAAACCACTTGAAGAAACTCCATTTTCTGAGGCTAATCTATTGGAAATAATACTTCTGTAACTTATTAATTTATCAAATAAAGCATCTCCATCTGAAAATGCTGTAGAAAACATCGAGTAACTGGTGCTAAAGTTTCCTGTTTCAAAGAAAGGGGTTTCTTCAAATTGATCTTTACCATCAATAAGGTCCAACTGTTGAGAAAGATTCCTTGTTTGAATTTTATTCCCTCTAATATCAATGTTTAAATCTTTAATTGGCTTTAAAGTAAATGTATAATCCAATTTATTATAATGTGTTTTACTAAAGGTTTTGTTGTAGTAATTATCCTCTTGATTTCTTGTTACAAACCAACCATTTTCCAGCGCTTTATTTCTAATATCTACTTGACTTCCAAAGGCAAAAGAAGTAGGAGCTCCTCCTAAAAAACCAATATTTTCTGTATAACCCGGGAGCATCTGACCATTATTTTCTGAATAACTAATTTTCCCCTGTTTTACAGAAGTTAGAACACTAAAAGCTGTCTTTAAGATTTTTTTTCCAATAGGAAGCTTCTTGTTTTGAGCTACTTTTCTTGGAGATTGAGACAACCCAGATTTTTTTGTTTTTTTAGAATTTTTACGCTGACTTTTTGTTAAAAGAAATCTTTCAAAACGTAGACTTTTATAAAAACGTTCCAAGCTAATGGTTGTGTTCAAATTGTGTGTATTGGCATTTTGAATAACATTTCCTATGATGTTTTCAGAAGGAACTTCCACGCCATTTTGATTAATCGTATTTTGGGGTGCTGCTTGCCAATCGAAATCAGCTGTATAAGCATAATCAGCTTTTATAAAATTTAAAAAGGGTATTTTATCAATAGGCAACTTATAGTTTGTATTTAGCTTTTGATGATAATGTGTTGCTCTTCCAGTATTGAAAAAATCATCAAAGACCTGAATTTCATCATCGTTATTAAACGTATCATAGATATAACTATTTGTTGCATTAAAGTTTAATTGCAATGATTTAGTCAAATCAAATCCGATTACATAATCCCAATCAAATAAAAATCTACGTTGTTTTAAGGCGGGTTGAGGGGTTAAATCTTTGACTAAATTTCGAGACTGTTGTTCGTTATAATTTCTTTTGATACTTGAATTGATTGCAAAAGATTTTGGAATAGGATTGAAATTAATGTCTTTAATTAATTTCCAGTATTTGCTTTTTAAGATCGAATCACTTTTGAAAAATTCGATGGGCTTAGAAATAAAATTGAAATTATAAGAGGCTGCAGCTCTAACACTTTCATTAATGCGTTTTTTAATATTATAATTTCTTTGAAATTCTTTGTTGTGAGCGTAAGAAACAGCTAAGTTCTCTACATCGTAAAATTTAGGTTTTTTTGTCGAATTAGGATTCCTGTTTTTTCTAACATTTGTAAAACTAATACTCGTTCTTTTTGTGTAGTCTCTAGAAAATTTGCTGTTGTCATTTACACTTAAGGCATCTGCTAGTTTTACGTCTTGATATTGTGGATCGTATTTTGGATCTATATACTTTTCTCCAATATTGTAGCTCATTGGTAATTGAATCCCCCATTTTTTAGGAGTTAAAATCTTTCCTAAATTTAAACTGGTAGCAACGTCATATTCTTTTGTTTCATTTAAACTACGTTGGTTCACCCTTTCTTCTACATTTCCAAAACCAATGGTAGACATACTCCCAGATAACGATACATTGGCAACATCCGCAAAATTCGCATCTGCATTCACAATGGCCGCCCAACCCCCTTTATTATCGAAACCTGCAGAACGTAATTCATTGAACCAGACTTCTCCACTAATAGGCGCTGATGTATTGTTTTTCATCCCTAATACAATCGTATTTAATTGTGCCAAAGTAGGATTTCCTTTTACAGAAAGTGTGTACATGATTTCAGGATCTTGCGCTGTAGAGGTATATAAATCCGTAATTGAAAAATCCAATTGATCTCGCTCTAGTTTTATAGCACCAAAAGTTTCTAAAAAAGCATCTAGATTATTTGCCTCGGGCCATATATCTATTGGAGATGTCCCGTTTGATGAAACTTTTAAAGGCAATTCTATCTGATAATAATTATCATTTAAATCGGTCCCTAGTCTTATGATTGCAGAAAAATCATCATCATTTATGGCAAGTGCTCTTTCATTTTTTTGAAGATGCATAAACATTTTTAATTTTTTAAAACGTCGTAAATCGATGCTGATGTTTTTATAAATTGCTCTGGCTTTGTTTGCGGGGAGTTCATTTACTTTTAAAGTTACAGATTGTTCATTTTGTAATTGAACTGTTGTACTTCCTTGTAATCGCTCTCTTTCTATTCCAGGAGGCTGAATATAACTTCCTTCGTTTTGTTCAATACTGACAACACCTACTTCAAAATCTTTTAATTCGTCGTCATTTAAATCTACTTGATTTATCGATTCGTCTAAAGTTTTGGTGTAGCGTCTCCAATCTCCACGAACCAAATCGAATTCACCAAAACGCAACACGACAGGCATTTTAAAATTGGTTAAAAACATTCTTACAAAACGGATGCTATTAAAGTCTGAAATACCATTTATGGGAGTTCCTCCTCTTATAGGAATTCTAAATTGATACCATTTTGTTTTTTGAGTTGATCCATTCTCTAAAGTAACATCTGTTGTTTTTTCATCGACAATAAAGTTGTTTCCAACAGTCAAGTCATTTTGATTCATAGAAACCTTATACTCGTAGTAGCTTTCTACGGTATTCATAGTTTGATCTTTGTTGATGTCTTCTACATCTGGATAGGTTGTTGAGGAGGTAGGATAGGGTTCTTTAGATTGGTTTATAGTGGGTGAATTCCCTTCTGTATTGTTGTAATTTTTATATCGGGTAATAATTGAAGCATTAATTGCATCCAACTCACTCCCTCTAAAAAATTGAAAGTTATCTGAAGCGGGATCATTGGGATTTAATTTTTCAAAGTTTGGAATTGTAGCGCTATATTTTGAAAATTCTTCAGTATCAGACAATCCGTCAAAACCAACATCTTGCTTAGATCGAGCTTCCTCCTCTTGATTAAAAGTATAAATAATTGATGGACTTGTTGGAACTTTCCCCCAAGTTGTTGGGTCTGTATTTAAAGGACCACCAGTTTCTGGCAATCCATTCTCATACATCTTTCGACTATCTTTTAAAATGTCTTCAGAAACATTTCCTAAATGGATATAAATATCACCAATCTGATTTGAAAGGTCTAAGGGATCAATTCCTTGAGGCAAGCCTTCTTCGGTTGTAAGAGAATAATTTTCATAGGGATCCATTACCCAAAACTGAAGATACTCAACGTTTGCTTGGTCGAAATTATTTGTAGTTAGGGGCCTCATAATTCCTCCCCAATTTTGTTGTGGATTTTTAAAAGTTCCATCGTTTTCAACGTCGTTGTTATTGGTGTTGAAATTGTAAGAACCTCTTTCTGCAGGGAAATAGGCCAAGTCTAAAGTTCTAATTAAAGAATTTTGTGTAATATCTAACTGTACATTTGGAAATAATTCACTGTAATTAATTTGTCTTGTTTCTGCTCTAGAAAGTTCGTCCGCAGTAATACTTGCAGGAGTATTTCCTAAACCATAAAAAATCTGATCAATATTATACCAAGCAAGTTTTCCTCTTTTATAATTGTAAGATAAATCGTCTTGTTCTCCATTAAAACCTGGAAAATATTTAGGGGTACTTGCCTCATACCAATCTAAAGGAGATAATATACTAATAGGAATTTGAGATGCTTCAAAATCATCTATATAGGTAGTTGCAGCACCTGTAACATCTATTCCGCTAGGAGTTCCAGGAAGAATATATGCCATATCTGCTCTTACAGATAAATTTGATGGAACGTCTGTATCTACAAAAGGGAGTTTGTTTGCTAATTTTGTAAAGAAAGGAACTTCGGTAGCGTAATTTATGTTTGTCCCAAACATGGTATTATTTATTGGGTCAGAGCCAAAGTTTACCTTGGGGGTAATAGGTCTTTCATTTACGTTTAAAATCGTAGCACCAACAATAAATTTATCTGAAAATTTATGTTCAACATCGACCCCCATAAAAGTTTTACGTTGCTGATTAAATACCGCATTATTTTCTGTAGAAATGTTTATCGGGTTTCCTGAAGATTGTAATCCTGGATCAATAATTTGTACCCGACCTAGTTGATAATCCACCACATAATCTACTCCTTCAACCAATTGCCTTCCTCCAGAACTTACACTAACAGAACCTCTTGGCACATTGAATGCACCAATCGGAATTCCTCCAGAATTTTCTGATTTAAAATATCCTTTTAAGAAATATTTGTCTTTATTTTGAAAATTATTTTGAATATTAATTTTTGTATTTAAATATAATTCTTTGAATATAAAGGCACCATCTAAGGTTTCATCTAAACCAATATCATTTGCATTTTGTTGTACCAAATCATTTCCAAAAGGCTCTGGCTCTGGGAAAAAGATGAACCCATTTTGAGAATTAACGGTAATCCCTTCTACATAGTCAAAAAATCCGTCAGGAGACTTAAATTGACTTTGATCCAATTGATCTAATTTTAAAATTTGTAGTAATGGCAAATTAGAGATTCCGTCAGTTTTAGCATTTTGTAAAACGTTGGATGGGATTCCTGTTTGATCATCCCTGTATTGAATTTCGAAACGAAAACCGTCCTGTGTCAATGGAAAAGCACCAAGGGCATAAACATTTTTCATCATCAAGCGCCATGTAGGAAAAGCTTCTTCTCCACCAAGACCATCTTCTCTTTTTGTTTTTAAAATTTCACTACGTAATAATTTTACAGCCAAAGCATTAGGAGATTGAATCCCATCGTTTGAAAATTCTCCAACTTTAAAAGAATTTTTAGTACTTCCAGTCACACCCCCCGCAACAGTATATTCATAAGCAACGGCTAAAACTTCTCCATCATTTAACCTTCTATTTAAAGAGATAAAACCTAATTGAGCGTTTATTTTGTATTCATTTTGGGTTAATTTTCTAGCATTTTCCAATACAGAATAATCCAAGCCCTCTTCCATATTGTATCCTTGCAAGGTGCTATTTACAGAGGAGATACTTCTAATCCCACTGGTTGAAGTTAATAATTCGGCTAGATTATTAGATTCATTTGTAGGAATATTTCCACCACTTGTAGAGGGAGGATTTGTCGGTTGAACTGCTCCTGTTTGATTAACAAAGACCTCATTCTTAGACTCACCAATATCTGCTAAAGCAACAATACTTCTAAAGTCATCTGTACTTGCGTTTCTATTTGTAACCCAAACTTCTATTCTCGTAATATTGGTTTGACTATTAATTAGAGGGTAGTTTTTTAGAGAATTAGCATAATTATCTATAAAGTATTGTGACAAGAAAAAGTGACGATCATTATCATAATCGGTTGCTTTTAGTTGAAAAGGCTCTACAGAGGCACCTCCTTCAGCAACAACGGTTTTACTTTCTGAATTTTGTTGAGAAAAAACTGCTGTTACGTTTGTATTCCCAAATTTTAACTGTGTTTTTACACCAAATAAACTTTGAGCCCCATTAATTAAAGCATTTTTAATAGGCATGGAAATATTTCCTGCTTCCAGTCCTTGTAAAATTCCATCTTCGTTATATTCAATATCAGAGAGCGAGGGTGGGACAAACGCCACTTTAACTAAATTCTGAAAATCGAAGGTAGACTGTGTGTCATAATTTGCAGTAAATTCAAGTCGTTCTCCAACCTTAGCCTTGATACTAGCATTGATTTGTTGGTCAAAGTCAAAAGTGAAACTACTTCTGTTTTCTTCTGATAATTGGGGGTTTTCTGTGTTTTGATAGATAAATCCTAATTTTAAATTTAGATTTCCTGTGGGGGTAAATTTGATCGTATTTCCACCAAAAATTGATTTAAAAAATTCTGAATTTACATAATAGGTTGGCAATAAATCTTTTTGAGCTGCTGAGGCCCCTTTTTTCTTTGGGTTTGTGGCGCTTACTTTGTCTTTAAAGTATTGGGTCATATCCCTTTTTAAACGATATTGGGCATACTCTTTTGGAGAAAGGAAAACAGGTGTTTTTGTGTAGTAATTCCCAATTTTTTCTACAATTACATATTTGTTTAAATCTTTATCAAATATAATTTCTTTATTTGCTAGATAGTCTAGAAACAGCCCTCCTGTTTGATTTTTTTTAAAATTATATTTTAAAATGATACTGTCTTTATTTACAATTACAGAATCTTTTTTCTTTTTTTGAGCATAGGTCGAAGTGTTTGCTAGGAAAGCAACAATAAAAAGAATAAATATATTGTTTAAAAATTTTATCAAATTATTATAAATTCTTTAATGCTAGTTTTATCAAATTTTCAACTGAAGCTTCTGGGTTCTCTTTTAAGATCATAGAAATAACTTTTTCCGATTGTTTTTTATTAAAACCTAAAACATCTAAAGCAGATAACGCTTGATTTTTATTGGTATTGTTTAGAAGTGTAGAAACTTCATCGATCTCAAAAGTCTTTAAAATTTTGTCTTTTAGATCTACAATGACTCTTTGTGCTGTTTTTGCGCCAATCCCTTTTACAGATTGAATAAGCGGAACATTTTCTGATGCAATTGCATGTTGTATCTCCTCTGCAGTCATGGAAGATAACATTGTTCTCGCAATACTTGGACCCACGCCAGAAACAGAGATTAATAATTTAAAAACAGCTCTTTCTGTTTTTGTGATGAACCCAAAAAGAGTATGGGCATCCTCCCTTATCGATAAATGAGTATATAAAAGAACAGCTTCCTCTTCTGGTAAATTAGAAAAAGTGTTCAGAGAAATATGAAGTAAATATCCAACACCGTTACATTCTACAACTATTTCTGTCGGATGTTTCTCTACGAGTCTTCCTCTAATTTGTGTAATCATATGCCTAATTTTTGTCTGTAAAGAAACAATTTTATTTCTTTTTTCTTTTTTCTTTTTCTTGTGCATCTACAGCAGCCAAAGCAGCCATATTTACGATCTCATCTACACTAGCACCCAATTGTAAAATATGAGCAGGTTTACTTAATCCCAGAATAACAGGACCTATCGATTCTGCTTCATGCAATTCTTTTAATAATTTATAGGTGATGTTTGCAGATTCTAAATTTGGGAATATTAATACATTTACTTTTTTACCATTTAGTTTTGAAAATGGAAATTCTTTTGCTAGCATTTCTCGATTAAGGGCAAAATCTGCTTGAAGCTCTCCATCTACTGATAGCTCAGGAAGATAGCGGTGTAAGTAGGAAACTGCTTCACTAATTTTTTTAGAAGTTTCAGAACTTGAAGAACCAAAATTAGAAAAAGAGACCATCGCTATATTTGGTTTTAGACCAAACATCTTTACAAAATTAGCCGCCATTTGTGAAATTTTAACCAAATCTTTAGCTGTAGGATTGATGTTAATAGTGGTGTCTGCTAAAAATAAAGGTCCTTGCTTGGTAAGCATTAGATTTGTGGCTGCAATTTTAGTAATTCCTTTGTCTCTTTTAATAAGTTCTAATATTGGTTTTACAACCGTAGGGTAAGGTCTCGAGTATCCAGTAACTAAAGCATCTGCTTCGCCTACATTGACCATCATTGCAGCAAAATAATTACGCTCTCGCATTAATTTCTTTGCTTCAGAGAGCGTTCGTCCTTTGCGCTGTCTACTTTTCCAGTAGGTCTCTCCAAAGCGTTCTCTTCGCTCAGTTTCCTCATCGGTTTTTGGGTCTATAATAGGAATTTTTGCCGAGAATCCAATTTCTTCCATCAATCCTAAAATAACTTCCTTACGGCCTAATAAAATTGGTTTCCCAAGTTTTTCTTCATGGACTCTTTGAGCAGCTTTTAAGACATCTAAATGATCTGCTTCAGCAAAAACGATGCGTTTTCTTTTACTTTTAGCTCTGTTGTGTAAAAGTCTAATTTCTTTACTTCCAGATCCAGATCTTTCCATGAGTTGCTCTCTGTATCTATCCCAATCTTCAATAGGTTCCATTGCTACGCCAGAATCCATTGCTGCTTTCGCAATTGCTGGAGGAATTTCATAGATTAATCTTGGGTCAAAAGGTTTTGGAATGATATATTCTCTTCCATAGGTTAAACTCACTTCGTCATAAACAATGTTTACTTGTTCTGGAACAGATTTTTTTGCCAGATCAGCCAAAGCATGAACGGCTGCCATTTTCATTTCTTCATTAATTTTTGTCGCCCTAACATCTAAAGCACCTCTAAAAATAAATGGGAACCCAAGGACATTATTTACCTGGTTAGGATGATCAGATCTTCCTGTTGCCATGATAATATCGTTTCTTGTTGCAACAGCAATATCATATTCTATTTCAGGCTCAGGGTTCGCCATTGCAAAAACAATAGGATTCTCTGTCATGGATAAAAGCATTTCTGGCGAAACAATATTCCCTTTAGACAGCCCTATAAAAACATCTGCATTTTGCATTGCTTCATCTAAAGTTTCTAAATCTCTATCTGTTGCAAATTCTGCTTTTTGTGAGGTAAGATTTTCTCTATCTTTTCTAATAACACCTTTACTGTCGCACATTACAACATTTTCTCTTTTTACACCTAACTTTAAATATAAACGTGTACAAGAAATTGCTGCAGCACCAGCACCGTTAACTACAATTTTTACTTTACGAATATCTTTATCTGTAATATCAATGGCATTTTTTAATGCAGCTGCAGAAATAATTGCAGTTCCGTGTTGGTCATCGTGCATGACAGGAATATTCAATTCTTCTTTCAGGCGTCTTTCAATTTCAAAGGCTTCAGGAGCTTTAATATCCTCTAAGTTTATTCCACCAAAAGTAGGCGCAATTGCTTTTACAGTTTGGATAAAAGACTCTACATCTGTTGCGTCAACTTCGATATCAAAAACATCAATATCTGCAAAAATTTTAAAGAGCAACCCTTTTCCTTCCATCACAGGTTTTGAGGCTTCTGGGCCAATATCTCCCAAACCTAAAACTGCAGTTCCATTTGAAATTACAGCGACTAAATTTCCTTTAGCTGTATATTTGTATACATTATTTTTGTCTTTTGCAATTTCTAAACAAGGTTCTGCGACCCCCGGAGAATACGCAAGGGCCAAATCGTGCTGAGTGGCATATTTTTTTGTAGGAATGACTTCAATTTTTCCTGGTTTTGGTTTCGCGTGGTACAACAAAGCCTCATGTCGTTTTCTAGAATTGCTCATAAATTGATAATTGCTATTTTACAGTAAACAAATATAGGCTTTTCAAAGAAAGAGCAAATAGATTTTTGATGCTTTTAAAAACTTAAAAGTAGTATTTAAATATTTTTTTTAGTTCCGCTCACTATTTTTAAATGAGATTTGTTTTAGGAGTGATTTGTAGAGAAACTCTTTATAGGGAGGGTTTATTTGTAATAAAAACGTTACTTTTAGGTTATATAAGAAAAAATCGCTGTGAAAAAACTATTTCTTCTTTTTGTACTTCTGTTTATACCCATGTCAATTTTAGCTCAAGTAAAAGGTAAAGTAACAGATACACAAAAAAATCCGTTATCATTTGTAAGTGTTTATTTAGAAAAAACCCTAACAGGAACTACGACCAATGACAATGGAGGATATGTTTTAAAGATTCAAAAAAAAGGAAAACACACAATTATTTTTCAGACTTTAGGGTATCAAACGTTAAAAAAAGAAATAAACATTACCTCTTTCCCTTTTGAACTAAATATTGAATTAGAGGAAGAAAATATACAATTAGAGGAAGTTGTAATTTCCACGAAAGACAACCCTGCAAATGCTATTATTAGAAATGTAATTGCCAATAAAGATAAAATTACAGATAAGTTTTCAAAGTATACTGCAAATTTTTACTCTCGTGGGTTGTATAAAATAAAAGAGGCTCCAGAAAAATGGTTAGGTCGATCTCTAGGTGATTTTGGTGGTGGATTGGACTCTACTAGAAGTGGGATTGTGTATCTTTCTGAAACTATTTCTGAAATCACATATCAAAAAAGCCCTACAAAATTTAAAGAAAAAATTACCGCTTCTAAAGTATCAGGAAAAGATAACGGCCCGAGTTTTAACAGAGCAGAAGATGCGAATATCAACTTCTATGAAAATAGTGTTGAGCTTGGAAATGATTTAATTTCTCCACTTTCTTCAAACGCATTTAGCTATTATCGTTTTAAACTCATCGGAACTTTTTATGCCAAAAACGGAAAACTAATCAATAAAATAAAACTACTTCCAAAACGGAAAAATGATCCTGTTTTTAGCGGTAGTATTTACATTGTTGAAGACGATTGGGCTATCTATGGCGCAGATGTTACTGTTACTGGTGCGCAAGTAAACTTTCCAGCAATAGATCTTTTGTCTTTAAAACAAGGTTATAATTATTCAGAAGAAAATGATTCTTGGGTGTTAATCAGCCAAATTATTGAATTTCAAATTAATTTTCTTATGTGGAAGTTTGATGGTAAATTTTCATCCGCTTATTCAAACTATAATTTCACGCCAAAGATTAATATAGGCACATTTTCAAATGAAGTTTTAGCTTTTGCAAAAGAAGCCACTAAAAAAGACGACGTTTACTGGAGGGAAATTCGTCCAGTTCCACTAACAGCAGATGAAGTCAAAGATTATTCAATTAAAGACAGTATTAAACTGGTTCGAAAGTCAAAAAAATATTTAGATTCTATAAATAAAAAGCAAAATAAATTAAATCTGCTTTCGCCAATTACAGGTTATACATTTAGAAATTCTTTTGAAAAATGGTCTTTATATTTTAACGGATTACTAGGTAATTCTGGTTTTAATACCGTACAAGGTTTAAACACGACTTTAGGTTTTAACTATTTTAAAAGATTGAATGATAAGGGAAAATGGTGGAATTCGGGTGTGAAAGCTAACTATAGTTTTTCAGACAAACGCTTAAGACCCACCTTTTTTTTTACTAAAAAGTGGAATAATATTTCTAGACCTCAAATAGGTGTATCTGGAGGAGTTACAACTGCACAATTTAACGGTAGAGAACCAATTTCTGGTTTAGACAATACAATTATATCGTTATATTTAAGAGATAATTATTTCAAAATTTACGAAAAAGAGTTTGCAAAAATCACCTATTCAGAAGAAATTAAAAATGGAATTTTCTTTTCAACATCTTTAGAGTACGCAAATAGAAAGCCACTTTTTAATACCAATAATTACTCTTTTGCAAGACAAAGTAAGAATGCTCCTTATACATCTAACAATCCTTTAGATAAAACAGATTACGAGAACGCTGCATTTACAGCTCACAAAATAGCAACTTTAAATATTGGCGCAACATTTGTTTTTAATCAGAAGTATTTATCATACCCAGATAGAAAGTTTAATATGGGCAATGAGAAGTACCCTTCTTTAACTGTAAATTATAGGAAGAATTTTGCAGCGTCAAATGCTAATTTAAATTCAGATTTATTTACAGCTAATTTAAAACAAGATATTAGTGCAGGTAATTACGGCGATTTCTCTTATAATGTTAAAGGAGGATTGTTTTTAAAAAAGAAAGACATTGCTTTTATGGATAATTTACAAGCCAATGGTAATCAGCTAACCTTTGTTACTGTTAACCAATTAAATAGTTTTGACCTTCTGCCATATTACAAATATTTCACCAATGATAAATATGCAGAGATGCATATAGAACATAATTTTAGAGGGGCTATTTTAAGTAAAATACCATTGTTAAATCGATTGAACTTTCATATTGTTGCGGGAGGGAAAGGCTTGTTTATGGCGGATAAGAACCCGTATACAGAGTCTGCGATAGGATTGAGCAATATTGGCTTTGGAAAATGGCGTTTTTTACGAATAGATTATGTGCATTCTAATTATGGAGGAATTAAAAACGAGGGATTAGTGTTTAAAATAAGTATGTTTAATTAATTTTGTAAAATGAAGATTCAAATACTCTTTTTCGGTATTGCAGCAGAGCTTACAGAAATTTCAAGTTTAGATCTGGATGTTGTTGAAACGATAACCGTAGCCAGTTTTAAGAACTTATTGAAGAAGAAATATACGCAGTTAAAACAGCTAAATTCTTATGCAATCGCTGTAAATGAAAGTTATGCTGCTGATGAGTTGGTCTTAAAAGAGAACGATGTAATAGCAGTTATACCTCCGGTAAGTGGTGGTTAACAATTATCGCAAGTATTTTTTATCAATATAAAAGGTACCAAAAGGGATTATGGAGGCGGCTAAAACAATTCCCAAATTCTTATAGCTCCATTTCATTTGGTTTTTTAGTGTTACGGCTAAAACAATGTAAAGCATAAATAGGATTCCGTGAGGCATTCCAAATATTTTCACAAAACTAGGATCGTTTAAAGCATATTTATAATACAATCCTAAACTCATTAATAACAGGTAGGAAACGCCTTCTAAAAAACTTATAATTCTGAAGAGATTTTTCATTTTTATTAAGTATTGAAATTACAGACCAAAGATACATTTTGAATTATTGTTTTTGTAGACTAATGATGAAAACTTCCATAAAAATAACCTCAGAAAAACTAGATCCAGAAGAATGTTATCGTTTTGTAGCTGATGATTCTTGCGGCGGAATTGCTGCGTTTATAGGTGTGGTAAGAAATGACACTCTAAAAGAAAGGGTTCCTATTTGGAAAAAAGAATATTTTTCAGATGGCGAGGTTTGGGTGAATGCACATCCATAAATTGCCTCTTTTTTATTTGAGATTACAGCGTTTTAAATACCAATAAATAGCGATTACTTACGTGGATTCTTTTTTTAAGAGCTTTGTGGAACGACTTTGTAACCACAAATAAAATTGCAATCCGAATAAAATTGCACCAGATAATAAATGAATGGCTTGAGTTCCCATTGGGAATTCTGCATAATACATTAAAATTCCAGTAATGGTCTCTAAAAAGATTAAAAAGACAATCCAATTTACAAGATGGTATCCTAATTTTTTTAGTTGATTGAAATAAAACAAACCAAAGTTTACAAGTACGATTGCAATAGTAAAAGATCTGTGAAAATAAAATTTAAAGCTTGGGTTCATTAAACTATATTCTTTGTTTTCGAAGCCAAAAAGTTTTACTTGTTCATCTATAAATTGTCTTACTTGAGTTCCCATCGCAATTTGAACAAGTGAAAAAATTAGAGAAATAATGAGTAGTTTGTTAAAGGTAGCATCATATTTAAAGTGCTGTTTTTTATTCGAAGTTATAAATTGTAATTGTAATAAAAGTCCAATAATGAACAAACCTACAACCATATGAATTGTGATTATAGCGGGGGTTAGGTTAGAGTCTACTACGGTCTTCCCTAGCCAAGCTTCAAACAACATTAAGAAAAAAGCGGTAAAAGCAATTCCTGGGATTCGTTTATCATCTTTCCAAAATTTTGCAGCACCGTATATAAGAAACAAGAAGATAAATCCAGCTAAAACAGAAACAAGTCTATTGATGTATTCTGTCCAGGTATGGTATTTATTAAATTTAGCATAATCGTGTTTGGTATAGTTCTCCCAATTACGTGGATTAAATTTCCCGGATGTTGTGAGGGTGTTTTGGGTAACATATAATGTATCATTTTTAATGATAATTACTCCCTCTTGATATTCCGTGTAAGGTTTCCAGCTAATTTGTTCTTCCGATGTCGGAGGAATATAGTATCCAAAACATTTAGGCCAATCAGGACATCCCATTCCAGATCCAGTCATTCTAACAATAGCTCCTGCTAAAAAAATTAGATAGAGAGAAATGATTGAAATTTGAATAATTTTTGGAAATCTATTTTTCATGTTGAATGAATTTCTACAAAAATACGACAAAAAAAAATCGCTTAAAAAATTTTTAAGCGACTTGTTTGTTTTAAATGTTTTAAAAACAGTATTAGATAACTCTAACGTCTACTGCATTTAAACCTTTTCTACCTTCTTTTAGATCAAATTCTACTGAATCACCTTCTCTAATTTCATCTACTAATCCTGATACATGTACAAAATACTCTGTATTTGAATCATCTTCTGTTACAAATCCAAATCCTTTAGATTCGTTGAAGAATTTTACGGTTCCTTTTTTCACTATGATAAATATATTTGTTAATAATACTTCAAATATAATACTATTATTAGTTGGTTTTACAAAAGTCTTTTATTTATCAATTTTGTTTAACATTTGAGATTAAAAACAGATTGGAAAAAAAGCAATATTTGTAATGAGAATTTGTAATAATATTTTTTTTGAAGCGTTTTTTAGAAATGTCAATAAATATAGTAGTTTCCACGTTTTTTAGATTTTAAATCACTGTAAATCAATATATTAATAAATCTCACTTTTCACCAAAAAAATGATTAAATCATCATTTTGTTAAAAACTTCAAGGTTTTGTGAATAACTAAGACTTTCATTTTGAAACAAAAAATTGAATATTTGTAGAGATCGTTTTCAACGGTTAAAAAATGTCCAACAACACAAAATTTTTCAAGATAATGTCTAAACAAGAACCAATTTTACAGCCAAACGATAACAGATTTGTAATTTTCCCAATTCAACACGACGATTTGTGGGATTGGTACAAAAAGCAACAAGCCTGTATTTGGACCGCTGAAGAGATTGATTTGTCAGAAGATGTTTTGGACTGGAATAATAAATTGTCAGAAGACGAGCGTTATTTTATCAAACACATATTAGCGTTTTTTGCTGCATCAGATGGTATTGTCAATGAGAATCTTGCAGAAAATTTTGTAAATGAAGTACAATACTCTGAAGCAAAATTTTTCTATGGTTTTCAAATTATGATGGAGAATGTTCACTCAGAAACCTATTCTTTGTTAATCGATACCTATGTTAAAAATGAGCAAGAAAAAGATCAATTATTCAGAGCAATCGAGGTTTTCCCTGCAATTAAGAAAAAAGCTGATTGGGCATTAAAATGGATTGAATCAGATTCTTTTGCAGAACGTTTAATTGCATTTGCTGCTGTGGAAGGTATTTTCTTTTCAGGAGCATTTTGTTCTATTTTCTGGTTGAAGAAAAGAGGATTGTTGCCAGGTTTGACTTTTTCCAATGAATTAATTTCTCGTGATGAAGGATTGCATTGTGATTTTGCTGTTCATTTACACAACCACCACATCGTAAACAAAGTTTCTAAAGAAAGAATCAAAGAAATTATTGTAGACGCATTGAATATTGAGCGTGAGTTTGTGACAGAATCCTTACCGGTTAGTTTGATAGGGATGAACGCTAAATTAATGACGCAATATTTAGAGTTTGTAACAGACAGATTATTAGGCGAATTCAACTGTGAAAAAGAGTACAATGTTACAAATCCCTTTGACTTCATGGAAATGATTTCTTTGGAAGGAAAAACTAATTTCTTTGAGAAAAGAGTTTCCGAATACCAAAAAGCAGGTGTAAAATCTGGAGGTACAGGAAGCATCAGTTTCGATTCAGATTTTTAGAGTTTACATACACCCCCATAATAATAAATAAAATAGTTTGTCAAAAAGTGGATGTTTTGACGAATTTATCAATCAAATAAAACCTATATATTCATGTTTGTATTAAAAAGAGACGGCAAAAAAGAGCCAGTGATGTTCGATAAAATCACTGCGAGAGTTAAGAAGATGTGCTACGGATTAAATAAAATTGTTGATCCTGTGAAAGTTGCCATGCGTGTAATTGAAGGGTTGTATGATGGTGTCACAACTTCAGAATTAGATAATTTAGCAGCAGAAACTGCTGCTACAATGACAACAGCTCATCCAGATTATGCAAAACTAGCAGCAAGGATTGCCGTTTCAAACTTGCACAAAAACACTAAGAAATCTTTCTCGGAAACGATGGATGATTTGTATTATTATGTAAATCCTCGTACAAATAAAAAAGCACCATTGTTGGCTGATGATGTATATGAGATAGTTAAAGCAAACGCAGAAAAATTAGATTCTACGATTATTTATAACAGGGATTTTAATTATGATTATTTTGGGTTTAAAACATTAGAGCGTTCCTACTTATTAAAGTTGAATGGTCAGATTGCAGAGCGTCCACAACACATGTTAATGCGTGTTTCTATAGGGATTCACAAAAACGATATTAATGAAGCGATCGCAACTTATGAGTTAATGAGTAAAAAATATTTTACGCATGCAACTCCAACCTTGTTCAATGCAGGGACCCCAAAACCACAGATGTCTTCTTGTTTCTTATTACAAATGCAAGACGATAGTATAGAAGGGATTTACGATACCTTAAAGCAAACAGCAAAAATTTCGCAATCTGCGGGAGGAATCGGGCTTTCTTTACACAATATTAGAGCAACAGGTTCTTATATAGCGGGAACCAATGGAACTTCCAATGGTATTGTTCCCATGCTAAAGGTGTTCAATGATACTGCCCGTTATGTAGATCAAGGAGGAGGAAAACGAAAGGGCTCATTTGCAATGTACTTAGAGCCATGGCATGCTGATATTTTTGATTTTTTAGATTTGAAGAAAAATCACGGTAAAGAAGAAATGCGAGCAAGAGATCTGTTTTATGCAATGTGGGTTTCAGATTTATTTATGAGTCGTGTTCAAGAAGATGCAGAATGGACGTTGATGTGCCCACATGAATGTCCACATTTATATGACACTTACGGTGAAGAATTCGAGCGTTTGTATACAAGTTATGAAGCTGCTGGAAAGGGAAGAAAAACAATCAAAGCGCGTGAACTTTGGGAGAAAATTTTAGAATCTCAAATAGAAACAGGGACTCCTTATATGTTGTATAAAGATGCAGCAAATAGAAAATCAAATCAGAAAAATCTTGGAACCATTCGTTCTTCGAATCTTTGTACAGAAATTATGGAATACACTGCAAAAGACGAAGTTGCTGTGTGTAATTTAGCTTCTATTGCATTGCCAATGTTTATTTCTGAAAAAGAAAATGGAGAGAAATTTTTCAATCATAAAAAATTATTTGATGTAACTAAAAAAGTAACTCGTAACCTAGATACAGTTATAGACATGAACTTCTATCCTGTAAAAGAAGCTGAAAACTCTAACTTTAGACACAGACCTGTAGGCCTGGGGATACAAGGATTAGCAGATACTTTTATTATGTTACGTTTGCCTTTTACTTCTGATGAAGCTAAAAAGTTAAATCAAGAAATTTTTGAAACGATGTACTTTGCGGCTGTAACTTCTTCAATGGAAATAGCAAAAGCAAAAGAACCGTATTCTACTTTTAAAGGATCTCCAATGTCAGAGGGAGAATTTCAGTTTAACATGTGGGGAATTAAAGACGATGAGTTGAGTGGAAATTGGGATTGGGCAAAACTACGAAAGCAAGTAATGAAACACGGAGTTAGAAATTCCTTGTTGGTTGCACCAATGCCAACGGCATCAACATCTCAAATTTTAGGGAACAATGAAGCATTTGAGCCCTATACTTCTAATATTTACACAAGAAGGGTATTGTCTGGAGAGTTTATTGTTGTCAACAAGCATTTGTTAGAGGATTTAGTTGAACTTAATTTGTGGGATAATGACATGAAAGAAGACATTATGCGTGCAAATGGTTCGATACAACATGTGGAAGCAATTCCAGCTGAATTAAGAGAGTTGTACAAAACAGTTTGGGAAATGAGTATGAAAGATATTATAGATATGGCTCGTCACAGAGGCTATTTTATTGATCAATCACAATCTTTAAACTTGTTTATGAAAGACCCAGATTATGCGAAATTAACATCAATGCATTTTTATGCTTGGAAATCTGGTTTAAAAACAGGAATGTATTATTTAAGAACAAAATCTGCTGTAAATGCAATTCAGTTTACTGTTTCTAAAGAAAAGAAAGCAGCCGTAATTGAAGAAGAGAAGCCAATGACTCCTGAAGAATTCAAAGCAATGGTAGACGCTTCCAAAAATGGAGCACCAGACGATGATTGCCTAATGTGTGGTTCTTAAAAAAACGAATTTTTAGAAACAATTGAAGGTTTATAAATTTTAAAGTACAAAAAAAGAGAAGTAGCAATGCTTCTCTTTTTTTGTACTTTCGTATCACTTTTTAGTCTTGTATATTCGAGAAACTAAGTAATAAAAAAACGGAACGTATTTAATTGTGTTCATCACAAACAACTTTAGCATACTATGAATTGGGAACAACTTCTTTCTTTAAAGCGCTTTGGGGATACCCAACAACGACTAAGAGCAACACAAGACGAAACACGGTTAGGTTTTGATGTAGATTTTGATAGAATTATATTTTCATCTGCATTTAGAAGTTTACAAGATAAAACACAAGTCATACCACTTTCAGAAACCGACTTTGTGCACACGCGTTTAACACACAGCTTAGAGGTATCTGTAGTGGGAAGAACGCTGGGGAGAAGAGTGGGTAAAATTTTACTTGAACGCCATCCAAACCTAAAAAAATTGGGATATACGTTTAATGATTTCGGAGCAATTGTAGCTGCAGCTTCGGTAACACATGATATTGGAAATCCACCTTTTGGACATTCTGGAGAAAAAGCTATTGGAGAGTATTTTAAATCGGGAAAAGGACTTCAATATAAAGCTGATTTAACAGAAAAGGAGTACCAAGATTTAATTGATTTTGAGGGAAATGCAAATGGGTTTAAAATTCTTACAGAAAGTAGGGAAGGAGTTTTCGGAGGGCTGAGATTGTCTTATGCAACATTGGGAGCCTTTATGAAATATCCAAAAGAGAGTCTTCCTAAAAAACCAACAAATCACATTGTAGATAAGAAGTATGGGTTTTTTCAATCAGAAAAAGAATCATTTTTAGATGTAGCGTTGGAATTGGGGCTAAAGCAAAAATCAATTTCAGAGGATGTTTCTTTTTACCGACATCCGCTTGCTTATTTAGTAGAAGCGGCAGACGATATTTGTTACACAATCATCGATTTTGAAGACGGAATTAACTTGGGCTTAATTGAAGAAGAATTTGCTTTAGAATACATGATCAAGCTCGTTAAAAACACCATAGATATTAAAAAATACCATTCATTAGAACACAAAACAGACCGAGTGAGTTACCTACGTGCGCTCGCTATTGGAGTTTTAATTAATGAGGCAGTTACTATTTTTTTAGATAATGAAGAAGCCATCTTACAGGGGGTATTTGACAAATCCTTGTTGGATAAATGTGCCTATGAAGCTCAAATAAACGACATTTTAAAAATAAGTGTCGCTAAGATTTATAAGAGTTCCGAAGTTGTAGAAAAAGAAGTTGCTGGATATAGAATTATTGCTGATTTGTTAGACGTTTTTGTAACGGCTTTAAATAATTATCAATTAGGAATTCCAACAAATTATGATCGTCTATTGCTCAATATACTCCCTAAAGAATTTATTGTTATATCTCCATCTCCTTATAAAAGGATAATGTCTATTTGCACCTATGTATCAAGAATGTCAGATAGTTATGCAATTCGAATTCATAAAAAAATCAAAGGAAGTATATTATAAAAACTAAAATTCGTAGCTTTATAAAAAAATGAAAAAAATGAAAAAATTAATCGTTTTTCTTGTGTTATGTGCATTTACCCTTTTTTATTTTAATATAGAATCCGTTTTAGATCAGCAAGCAGCGTATCTAAAATTTGTTGAGGAGCATCCTTTTAGCAAAACAATGAATTTATCTAAGAAAGAAAGAAAGTCTCTAGGGTTACCCCCCAATGCTTATTATGAGCAAGAATATCTGAATGAAATGAACCCTACAACAGGTAGAACCCATCCAGAAAATATTATTGAACTTCAGAATCAATTAAATTCCTACAGGTCGAGAGTGCCAGGTGATGCTGCTGATAATCCATGGATAGAAAGAGGACCAAATAATGTTGGAGGAAGAACTAGGGCTATTTTATTTGATCCGAATGATGCCACAAATAAAAGGGTTTTTGCTGGGGGTGTTAGTGGAGGTTTATGGGTCAATAATGACATTACCGATCCGAATACTTCTTGGCAACAAGTTGGTGTTTCTGAAAACTTGTCAGTTACCTGTATAACATTAGATCCCAACAATTCACAGATTATGTACATTGGAACTGGAGAATCACAAACAGGAAGTGGTGTGTCAGGAAATGGCGTTTGGAAATCAACCGATGGAGGGTTTTCTTGGACCAATATTTTTAGTGATTCTTTTAATCCTGACCTAAGTGATCGATTGTTTTATATTAATGATATTAAAGCTTGGAATAACAATGGAGTCACTGAGGTTTTTATTGGTGTTGCAGGAGCCTATGATGGATTTCGTGATTTCCCTGGAACAAATACAACAGGATTGTATAAATCTATCGATAATGGAGCGACTTGGTCTAAACTTATTTTGCCTCCTATTCCCAATACAAGTATTGGGAGTCCTGCATCAGCTTATGAACCCAATGACATAGAAATAGCATCTGACAATTCTATTTGGATAGGTTCTGATGATAATATTTATGGATATGGTGGAGGAACCATTTTAAAATCTACCAACGGAGGTATTTTCTCCGTTCAGCATACTATTGACAATGCAGGTAGAATTGAAATAGCACTTTCTAGAACGGACAGTGCAAAACTATTTGTGTTAGCGGAGGGAACTACAAGTACCACTCCGATTATTATGCAAAAAACAGAAGATGCTTTTGCAACAACAACAGCCATGGCTTTGCCCAATGATGCGGACTCTGGCATTCCTTTTAATGACTTTACAAGAGGTCAAGCTGGGTATGATTTAGTTTTAGAGATAGACCCTACAAATGATGCTATTTTATATGCTGGTGGAATTGATTTATTTAGATCTTCAGATAGTGGTGCAATTTGGACTCAAATGTCTAAATGGTCGAACAATAATTTATTAAGAAGCAAAAATATCCCTCTAGTTCATGCAGATCAACATGCACTTGTATTTCACCCTACAGATTCAGATAAGGCTGTTATTGGAAATGATGGAGGAGTTTTCTTTGCTTCTTCTCTTACTAAAGCAACCCAAAGTACTATTCCTAATGATTATATTGAAGCTAGAAATAAAGATTATAACATTATACAATTTTACAATGGAGCAATTTCTCAAGATGTAACTTCAGATGTTTTAATTGCAGGCTCACAAGATAATGGAACCCAATTTATAGATGGGGCAACAAATAACTCTTCAAATCCTTCATTAGAGGTTTATGGAGGAGATGGAGCTTATACATTTATAGATAAAGATGGAGAGTATATGATTGTATCCTATGTATACAACAATAAAGCTTTATTACAACTACCTTATACCGGTTCTGGAAAAACACTTGACAACGATAGTAGCACCGGTAGTTTTGTAAATCCACAAGATCTAGATGATAATTTAGACATTCTATATGCTAATGCACACAGTAGTTCTCAAAATTTTGACAGTATTGTAAGGTATCAAGGAATAAAAACAACAGAAGCGTTGGTTAAAGATAGAATTGGGAATTTTAATATGGACAATAAAGCGACCGTGGTGAAAGTATCCCCATTTCAAACTACTTCAACCACTTTGTTTTTAGGTTTAGCAAATGGTAAAATACTTAAGGTTGAAAATGCCAATTCTGAAAATCCAACATGGAGAAATCTTAAAAGGTTTAATGGTTCGGTTTCGTCTATTCGTTTTGGGAATGATGAAAATGAAATTTTAGCAACGATTCATAATTATGGTGTACAAAGTATTTGGTCTTCTAACAATGGAGGAACATCATGGATGAGTAAAGAAGGAGATTTTCCAGACATTCCTGTAAAAGATATTTTAATGAATCCGTTAAATAATGATCAAGTTATTATTGCGACCCAATTAGGGGTTTGGGCAACTTACAATTTTAAGGATGACGCTCCTACATGGATGCAAACAAATAATGGGATGTCCAGTGTAAAAGTAACTTCTTTAGATTTAAGAATTGCGGACAATACCATATTGGCTTCTACTTTCGGAAGAGGAATGTTTACCGGAAAGTTTACCGCAGCAACCGCCTCTATAGATGATGTTTTAGTAAATAACAACGCTGTTACAATTTATCCAACAGTATCTAATGGGAACTTTACAATTGTTGCTAAAACCAAGCTAGGGGTAACAAAAGTAACTATTTTCGATATCAATGGGAAACAAGTTTATAAGAGGACTCTTGATTTTACAACGACCGATAAACAACAAGTTTCAGTAAATTTAAACACTGGAGTTTACATGGTTAATGTGATGGATGAGAACAACAGAAAAACTTCAAGTAAGATTATTATTGAGCAATAGAATACATAAAGTCAATAGTAAAAAGACGCTAATTTTAGCGTCTTTTTATTCTATGAGATTTTTAAAAATTTTAGACAAGGAAATAGCATCTAGACCAATTTTTTCTTGAAGTTTTACAACATTACCGTGTTCAATAAAACAGTCAGTGATACCCAATATTTTTATTGGAATGTGATAGCCCTCTGTTGCTGAAAACTCTAAAATAGCACTTCCAAATCCTCCTTTTATTGTTCCGTCTTCAACGGTAATTATTGTTTGATATTTGTCAAAAATTTGATGTAATAATTTCGTATCCAAAGGTTTTACAAAACGCATGTCAAAATGTGATATTTCAGACGAATTCTCTATCAAATCAATTGCCTCAGAAACATTTTTAGCAAGAGTTCCTATAGATAAAACAGCTATTTTAGTTCCTTTTTTTAATTGAATTCCTTTCCCAATTTCAATTTTTTCAAAAGGTTTTTTCCAATCGAGAATACGACCAGTTCCTCTTGGATATCGAATGGCGATTGGATTTTTTAATCCTAATTGTGCGCTGTATAAAATGTTACGCAATTCAATTTCATTACTGGGAGCAAAAATAATAAGGTTTGGGATGCATCTTAGATAAGCGATATCAAAAACACCATGATGGGTAGGCCCATCTTCACCAACCAACCCTGCTCTGTCTAAACAAAAAATAACAGGTAAATTTTGCAAAGCAACATCATGAATGACCTGATCGTAAGCCCGCTGTAAAAATGTAGAGTAAATATTACAAAAAGGGACGATACCTTGCGCTGCCATCCCTGCAGCCAGGGTAACAGCGTGTTGTTCTGCAATCCCAACATCAAAGGTTCTTTTTGGATATTTCGCCATCAAAAACTTCAGAGAACTACCGGTTAACATTGCGGGTGTAATTCCAACGATCTTGTCATTTTGATCTGCTAATTCTACAATTGTCCTCCCAAAAACATCTTGGTATTTTGTGTACAAACTAACTTCTTTCGTGATTCTTTCTCCAGAATATTTATCAAACTTTCCTGGAGCATGGTAGGTAACTTGATCCTCTTCCGCTTTCTGTAACCCTTTTCCCTTTGTTGTTATTACATGTAAAAATTTAGGCCCTTTTACCGTTTTTAATCGTTCTAATTCTAAGATTATTTTTGGTAAATCGTGGCCATCTATTGGACCAGAATAATCAAAGTTTAAAGCTTTAATAATATTGTTTTGTGCGGCCAGTCTTTTATTTGTTTTCACTGTTGTTAAATACTGCTTTAAAGCACCAACAGAAGGGTCTATACCGATCGCATTGTCATTTAAAACAATGAGTAAATTTGCCTTAGAAACACCTGCGTGATTTAAGGCTTCAAATGCCATTCCACTTGCAATAGAAGCGTCTCCAATAACGGCGATATGCTGTTTTTTATATTCTCCTTTTAAATTGGATGCAAGTGCCATTCCTAAAGCGGCGGAGATGGAAGTTGATGAATGACCAACTCCAAAAGCATCAAATTCACTTTCTTTTCTTGATGGAAACCCTGCGATTCCTTCAAATTGTCTATTGGTATGAAAAACAGCCTTTCTGCCTGTTAAAATCTTATGTCCATATGCTTGATGTCCAACATCCCAAACCAGTAAATCATTAGGGGTGTCAAATAGATAATGCAAAGCAATCGTCAATTCTACGACTCCTAAACTCGCTCCTAAATGCCCTTCTTTTGTAGCAACGATGTCAATAATAAACTCCCTCAACTCTTTTGCTAGTTGAGGTAATTGTTCTGGATTTAATTTTCTTAAATCAGATGGATCTGATATGCTGTTTAACAAGTTTGACATCTTAGTGCAAAAATACAATTTAACTTTTTGTGTCTGTAAAAAGAACTCTAAAGAATTTCGATTTTAGCGTAAATAAATTACTTAAATTTACCTAATCAACATAAATACTATATGATACAGCCTTTTGATGATGTTTATTTTATGAAAAAAGCGTTACAAGAAGCAACAATAGCTTTTGAAAAAGGGGAAGTTCCTGTCGGTGCAATTATTGTTTTTAAAGACCAAATTATTGCAAGAGCTTATAATTTAACAGAAACACTAAACGATGTAACTGCGCATGCCGAAATGCAGGCTTTTACAGCTGCTGCAGATTTTTTAGGAGGAAAATACTTAAAAGACTGTGTATTGTATGTTACTTTAGAGCCCTGCCAAATGTGTGCAGGTGCAAGTTATTGGGCACAAATAGGGAAGATCGTTTATGGTGCATCAGAACCAGAAAGAGGGTTTAAAAAATTAAAAACAACTGTGCATCCAAAAACAACAGTTGTTCAAGGGGTTTTGGAACATGAATGCTCTCAACTTTTAAAACGATTTTTTGTTGAAAAACGAAATTTAAATTAGGGGAGTTTTTATGCTCAAAAAAGTATTATACTTTTTTAATAACGTTTGTAACAATCCCCCAAATGACAAAATCATTCTCTTCAGTAATACTTATAATCGGATAATTTGGATTTTCTGGTTGCAACCAAACTTCATTTTTTTCTACTCGTAAACGTTTTACAGTAAACTCGCCATCTAAAAAACAAACTGCAATTTTATTGTTTGTAGGCTCCAAACTTCTATCGATAACTAACAGATCGTTGTCATCCAACCCTGCGTCAATCATAGATTGACCTTTCACTTTAGCAAAAAATGTAGCATCTTTATTCTGAATTAATTCGTCATCTAAAGAAATTCTTGTTTCTCTAAAGTCGTCCGCAGGTGATGGAAATCCTGCTGAGATACCAACATCAACCAAGATGGCTCCATTTCCAGAAGATGTTTTTGGAGTAAAAAAAGTAAGTGTCTTAGAAGTTATCATTTGCATGCAAATTATAACTTTTATTTAGATATTAATAATATTATTTTACAATTATAACATCATTAATATTCGTAGTAAACTTAGCAGATAGCCTTTTTTGACGCATTTTCCAAGTACGTTTTAAATCTTGATTTCCGAGCTTAATTTTGTCGCTTTTAAATTTTTTATTTAAATCATCTATAGCTGCCATTAAGGGCTTGTGCTTGGGGTTTTCGTGAGTAAATAAGTTTAATTGAAAGTTGTCGTTTGGTACTAATCCTGTAACAATTACCCCTGCTTTTTTATATTTAATTCCGGGCCTAAAAATAGTTTTCACAGCCTTAATCGCTGCAGTTGCAATTTCTAAAGTAGAGTCTGTAGGATAGGAAAAAACAACCGTTGTACTTTCTCTGTGCTGTTGTGCGTTTTTTTGAAAACGATCACTAGAGAGCTGTACAATTAACATATGGCAGCTCGATTCTTGATTTCGTAATTTTTCTGCACACCGAGTCGCATAGGTAGAAATACGTTCTTTTATATTTTCAAGATCGCTGTAAGTATTTTCAAAACTACGCGTAGTTGCAATCATTTTCTTTGAAACAACTTCCCCTAATGGGATTTTAGAAATACCTTGTAGGTCTTTCTGTAATCGCCATTCTACAATAGAAAAGTTTTTCAACACCCAATCACTTGGTAGCTGTACAAAATCCCAAGCAGTTACACAGCCTTTTTCTTGTAATCGTTTTTTTAAACGACTTCCAATGCCCCATACATTTCCAATCTTAGTCCATTTTAAGGCTTTAATTCTATTTTCTTCAGAATCAATTATGCAAATCCCTTTGGATTGTTTTAAGTTGGAACGTGCAATTTTATTGGCAATTTTACAGAGTGCTTTTGTAGGTGCAATTCCCACACAAGTTGGTATCCCTGTCCATTTTAAAACTCTACTTCTCATCTTTGTTCCGTACTCATAGAGATTGTAGTTCTCAAAACCATCTAGTTTCAAAAAAGATTCATCAATAGAATACACTTCTACTTCGGGAGAAAAATCTGCCAAAATATTCATGACTCTTGCACTCATGTCACCATACAAAGGATAGTTAGAAGATAAAATAGTAATATCTTTTTCTTTACAAAACTGTTCCCATTTAAAAATTGGTGCACCAAAAGGGAGTTCTAATTTTTTAGCCTCATCACTCATAGAAATTACACAACCATCATTATTGCTTAAAATAGCAACTGGTTTTTGTTGTAAATTAGGATTAAAAACCCGTTCACAAGAGGCGTAAAAGTTATTACAATCGATGAGTGCAAACATGTTTGTAAAGATAGTATGAAAGGTTAAATAAAATAAGCTTTTATCAATATACATTTATAAAATACCAGTTCTTTTTTATAGTATTTTAAATACACAAAACTATTTCTCAAGAAATTTTATTGTAAGCGTTTTTTAATCTTTTAATTACAGGTTCTATTTCATCGGTATCTAGATGGCCAAAACCAACGCGAATAGCACAGGTGTTTTTGTCTTGATAAAGTACTGTATTTGGTATGAATAAATCATTTTTATTAGCTTCTTTGGCTAATTTTATTAGAGATATTTTAGGTTCAAATTGTAACCAAATAGCCAATCCGCCCTTAGGGATATTCCATTGCGCCACTTCTTTAAAATAGGTGGTTAGGAGTTTACAAAAGTAATCTCGTCGTTGTTTATAGTTTACAATATTTTTTTTCATGAGGCGATAAATTTCACCTTCAGTAATTAATTCAGACAGCATTTGTTCTTGTATTAAATCGCCTTGCTTGTCTAGTAGTTGTAAATAATTCTTTGCTTCTGATATTAGATTTTCAGGAGCGATTACAAAACCTGTTTGAAAACTTGGAAATAATGATTGCCCTAATTTTCCTAAATAAATAACCATACCGTTCGTGTCTGCAGTTGCCATAGGTAGCATTGCAGAGCCCTCAAATTGAAAATCGTAATCATAGTCATCTTCAATAATAGCAAACTCATACTCTTTGGCAAGTTCAAGTAATTTTAATCTGCGTTCTGCACTTAATGTTACTGATGTAGGATAGTCTCTATGGGCACATACATATACACATCTAATACTTCGTTTTATAAAATGGGTTTTTATATATTCAATATCCAGTCCATTATTATCTACAGGAATTGTTTTAATAGTCGCGCCAGCTTGTTGAAAAATCATATTAGAGGCGTAATTACTTAAATGACCTACCAATACGATATCGTTTTGCTTTATTAATAATTGAGAAACAATGTACAAGCTCATTTCTGTACTACGCGTACTTATGAGTTTATTTGGTTTTATATGAAACCCTCTAGTTGCATTTAAATAATTACACAGCTGAGTTTCAAATAAAGAATACGAAAACTCATTGGGTCTGTTCCATTTTTTTAGCAACGTTTTTCGTTTCATGGCAGCACTGTACCATCTTGAAAATTCGTTTACAGGGTGCATTCTTATATCAGGTTTTCCATCGTTAATGGTATATTTAGCTTTTGTTAATGGAGTAGTTGACGCTAAATGAAATGATTTTTGAAAAGGGAATCCTGTTGTTTTAGCATAGGTGTATGCTTGATTTATTTTTTGCGAAGTAGCTTTTATTTTTGCTGTTTTCACCTCTGGTTCCAACACAAACGTACCTTTGTTGGGAATGATTTCCACCCAACCTTGGGAGGCCAACTCTTCGTAGATTGCCACCGCTGTATTTCTATGGATTTTTAATAACTGACCTAACGTGCGCGTTCCTGGTAGTCTCGTTCCTTTGTTTATGTAGCGACGTTGTATTGTATTTATAATTTGCTGCGATACCTGAATGTATACAGGTTGAGCAACCGCTCTATCAATATTTATTAATTGTTTAAAAAGTGTATTAACCGGACTATCTGTCATTTTGAAACTGGCCTATTTTAGTCGTCCGGAAAGTTACGACTTTTGTACTGTTTTTAAATTAAAATAACAATTAAAATGACACGAAGTAAATTATTAGTTATTCCATTTTTATTATTACAGATAACCTTGTTTTCCCAAGAAAGTAAGGAAATACAGAGCTTAGACACTATTTTAATAAAATCTACTAGAATAGATTTGCCTTTTAAAGATAATTCTAGAACCATAAATGTGATTACTTCCAAGGAGATAGAAAATAGTGCTGTAACAAATGTTGCAGACTTATTACAACAAGTTGTAGGAGTAGACATTAGAAGGCGAGGAACTGCCGGGAGTCAAGCAGATTTATATATTAGAGGAGGAGGTTTTGATCAAACATTACTTCTAATTGATGGGGTGAAAATGGACGATTCTCAAACAGGTCACCATACCATGAATGCGGCTCTGCCAATTGAAGTTATTGAGCGTATAGAGATTATAAAAGGTCCTGCAGCAAGAGTTTTTGGACAAAATGCTTTTACAGGAGCGATAAACATTGTTACTAAAAAGAAATTATCAAACACGGTTGCTGTAAATATTGAAAAAGGATCTTTTGGACAGTTAAATGGTTCTGTAACAGCAGGGAAGGAGTTTGAAAACTCATCAGTAATTGCCCATGTGGGCGTATTGGCTTCGGATGGATATAGGTATAATTCAGATTACACCAATAAAAACTATTTACTAAAAGGAGTTTTCAATAAGAAAAAACAACCTATTGAAATGCTTGCTACTTTTTTCGATAAAAAGTTTGGTGCAAATGGATTCTATGCGAGTGCAACAGCTACAGAACAATATGAAGAAACACAGAGCAGTTTATTAGGAGTTTCTACCACTTTTAAAACTGAAAAATTTAAAATTACTCCAAGAATTTATTGGAAAAGAGGTCAAGATGAATATGTCTATATAAGAGACAACCCAAGTGTTTATAGAAATTTACACATTACGAATAAAGTAGGTGCAGAAACAAATGTTTCTTACAGATCAGATATTGGTATTACGGGTTTTGGAATCGATATTTCTAGAGTTTTTATTAGCAGTAATAATTTAGGAAATAGAAATAGAACCATGGCAAATTTGTTTTTAGAACACCGTTTTAAATTGGCAGAAGGGACTATAGATGTTACTCCAGGAGTTGCTGTAACGTACTTTTCTGATTTTAAATTTCATGCTTTTCCTGGCTTAGACATCGGTTTTAAAGTGTCAGACAATGTAAAAGTCTATGGAAATTTAGGAGTAACTTACAGAATACCAACCTATACAGATTTGTATTATAATGATAGAAGTACGATTGGGAATCCTAATTTAAAACCAGAGGAAGCCTTTGCTCAAGAAATAGGATTGAAATATAATTCAGGAAAATTTACAACCACTATTGCAATTTTTAATAGAGATGCCAGTAATTTAATTGATTTTATTAGACCAGATATAACATCAAAGTATGTCGCAACAAATATTGCAAAAGTAAGGACGCAAGGTTTTGAGTTGAATACAGATTATCGTTTTAAATTAAAGGAATTTAACCAAACGGTATCTTTTGGATACAATTTTTTAGAAGATGATATTTTAAATCAAAATAAAGAGTTGTCTCGTTATTCTTTGAACACCTTAAAACATCAGTTTACCTCACGTTTTAGTTCTCAGTTCTTTAAAAACATTAGACAAAACATTGTATATAAACATGCAGAGCGTACCGTAGGTTCTAGCTATAATGTTTGGGATGCCTCTATAATTGCAGATTTTAATTCAGTCAGTTTTACAGTTACTGCCAATAATATCTTTGACACAGAATATATTGAGGCAGGTTATGTGCCAATGCCATCAAGTAGTCTTTTATTTGGAATGAGGTTTCGACTTTAGTGTTTGAGCCAAGAAAATTTTAAATGCCTCGAGAAATTTTTTCGAGGCATTTTTTGTAAGAGATTATTTTTAGCTTAAAAGTTTAAAAAGATCATTTCCATTTGCAAAAAGTAATAGTGCAATCAATAATAAAAAACCAGTTACTTGTGCATATTCTAAAAACTTATCTCCTGGTTTTTTACCGGTAATCATTTCCCAGAGTGTAAATACCACGTGTCCACCATCTAGTGCAGGGATTGGGAGTAAGTTCATAAACCCTAACATGATAGACAAGAAAGCGGTAATGTTCCAGAACGATTGTGCACTCCATTCAGATGGGAAAACACTTCCAATAGAAATAAATCCACCCAGACCTTTATAAGCACCTGTGCTTGGATTAAAAATTTTCTTTAATTGTTTTACATAATCTGTTAATACTTTCCAGGATTTGTTCCACCCAGCAGGAATTGCTTCTGCAAAAGAATATTCGATGTCTGCTAAATCGTAGTATCCTAATTTTGCTAAATCGTTATAAGAAGTTCTGCCAAAAGCGACTCCAATATTTCCGAAGTTAGAAACTTTAACAGGGATTTCTTTTACTTCTTTTTCTCTTTTTAATGTGATAGAAATATTTTGACCTTTGTATTTAGCCATTTCATTTTTAGCTTGATCGTAGTATGAAATTGGAGTGCCATTAATTGCCGTAATTATATCTTTAGGCTGTATGTCTGCGTTTGCATTTAAAGAGTCTTTTTGGACTTTTGCAATGACAAAAGGATATCTTACTGTTATAACTGGACCAGCATTTTTATCACTATCAATTAATTGAGAAATAAAATTTTCAGGAATTACTTTATCAATTACAGCACCATTTCTTTCAATTTGAAAATTAGTACCGTTTATAAAACCAATTAAAGTTGATAATTCATTGAATTTTTTGATTCTCTCTCCGTCAATAGTAAGAACTTTGTCACCAGTTTGTATGCCTAAATTGATGCCTAAAGAATCTTTAACCCAAACACCATCTTTTACATTTTCATTAGGTAAAAATTTTTCTCCATATGCATACATCAACATAATATAAATAAAAATACCTAAGATAAAGTTTACAAAAACGCCCCCTAACATGATGATTAAACGTTGCCAGGCAGGTTTGGACCGAAATTCCCAAGGTTGCGGTGGTAAAGCCATTTGCTCAGTATCCATGCTTTCGTCAATCATTCCAGATATCTTCACATACCCTCCGAGTGGGATCCAACCAATTCCATATACTGTTTCACCAATTTTTTTCTTAAAAATAGAGAACTTGTAATCAAAAAATAAATAGAATTTTTCTACCCTAGTTTTAAATAATTTTGCGGGGATAAAATGCCCTAACTCGTGTAAAACAATTAAAAGAGATAAGCTTAAAATAAATTGGGATGCTTTTATTAGTATTTCCATTCAGTATCAAATCATAATTAAAATAGGCCCAAATGTACGTTTTTAAAGAGAGTTTAAAAAGCACAAATGGCACTACCTTTTTATTTTAACAATAATTTGATAGTGTTTTTATTTTTGTTTGCTTTTTAAGCTGTTTTTTAGTCGTAAATTTGTGAAAATAAACAGGATTTTATGAATTTTAATTTTTTTAAAAAATCAGCACCAACACTTATTTTTTTAGCTATTTTTTCTGCAGTTGTAATCCCTGTTTTTTATCACTTGTTAAAAGTTGACAATCGCCTCAAAATCTATAATCCTGCAGATGTAAATCCGAGGTTAGTAGATGAGAGTATCTTACACGTCCAGAAAAATCATAGCATTGCAGATTTTAATTTGATCAATCAAAACGGCAAAAAGATTACAAATAAAGACTATGAAGGTAAAATTTATATAGCAGATTTCTTTTTTACGCGCTGCCAAAATATTTGTATTGCCATGGCCTATAACATGAGTGAATTACAAGAATTTTATAAAAATGATACTGACATAATGTTTTTATCTCATTCTGTTACTCCTCTGATAGACAGTGTTTCTGTTTTGAAAGAATATGCCCTGAACAAAGGAGTTATAGACGGAAAATGGAACGTCACCACTGGGAAAAAAAAGCATATTTATGAGTTGGCTAGAAAAAGTTATTTTGCAGTTTTAGACGAAGGTAATGGAGATGAAAATGACTTTATTCACACTGAGCAATTTATATTAGTAGATAAAAAAAGACGAATTCGTGGATATTATGACGGAACAAACGACCAAGAGATGGAGAAATTAAAAGAAGATATTGTTTTTTTAAAAGAAGAAGAAGCTTTAAAATAACTTGTTTAGAATTATTCTAAATTCCTATCTTTGTTGTCCAAATTATATTCATTGAGTACAATAGCAACATTACAAAAAGGAGAAATCGGATATATTTCCGAAGAATCATTAGATTTTATTCCTTTAAAACTTCTAGAAATGGGTTGTTTGCCAGGTGCAGAGGTAGAATTAGTGCAAATTGCACCTTTGAAAGACCCCTTATACATTTGTGTTAATGGAAGCCATTTGGCTATCAGAGAAGAAACTGCCTCTAAAATTCAAATCCTAAAAGTTAATAGTTTAGATGTCTAAAAACGATATAAAAGTTGCTTTAATAGGAAATCCTAATACAGGAAAAACCTCTCTTTTCAATCAGCTTACCGGCTTAAATCAAAAGGTTGGAAACTATCCAGGAGTAACCGTTGATAAAAAAGAGGGTCTTAGTAAGTTGTCTCCTACCCAAAATGCAGTGATTACTGATTTGCCCGGAACTTACAGTATCAACCCAACCTCAATAGATGAGAGTATTGTTTTAAAGACTCTGTTAAAAAAGGATATTAAAGAATCTCCTGACGTAATTTTAGTAGTTGCAGATGTAGAAAATTTAAAAAGAAACTTATTACTATTCTCTCAAATCAAAGATCTAGAGATTCCAACTGTTTTGGCAATCAACATGGTTGACCAAATGAATAGAAAAGGAATTACTATTGATTTGTCTTTGTTGAAAAAACAATTAAATACCGAAGTTGTTTTAATTAGTGCAAGAAAAAACGAAGGAATAAATGATGTAAAAGCTGCAATTATTCGTTGCCATGTCGCAGCTAAGGCATCTCCTTTGTGTGGTGTTGATCATAAAATAGATCCTGATTATTTTATGAAATTAAAGGAAATCAGTTCTGATTATTCCTTGTATGAGTTATGGCTCATGGTTACTCAGAGTAACTTTCCTGAAACAGTAACCAAAGAAGAAAAAGAAAAATTATTAGCTTTTAAGCAAGACGTTTCTAAGGTAAAAAAATACCAACATAAAGAAACTATTTATAGGTATCAGGAGATTAATAAAATTCTAAAAAAAACGTATATAATAGATAAAAGTAAAGCGACCGATCTGCGCGCGAGATTAGATAAAATTTTTACTCACAAAATCTTTGGATATGTCTTTTTTGTCTTTTTGTTATTTATCATTTTTCAATCAATATTTGACTGGGCTACATTACCAATGGATTTAATAGATGGTACTTTTGCTGAAATTTCTGATTTTGCTAAAAATAATTTACCAAAGGGCGTTCTTACAGATCTACTAACAGAGGGTATTATTTCAGGAATTGGGGGGGTTCTTATTTTTATTCCACAAATTGCAATTCTATTTTTATTCATTGCAATTCTAGAAGAAACAGGCTATATGAGTCGTGTTGTTTTTTTAATGGACAAGATTATGCGTCGTTTTGGAATGAATGGGAAAAGTATCGTTCCATTAATTTCAGGAACAGCATGTGCAATTCCTGCAATTATGGCTACGAGAACCATTCCTAGTTGGAAGGAGCGATTAATAACAATATTAGTTACCCCTTTTACTACTTGTTCAGCACGCTTGCCAGTTTATGCTATTTTAATATCTCTGATCATTCCAGATACAAAAATATTCGGATTTTTGAATTTACAAGGTTTTGTTTTGTTGTTGTTGTACGCCTTGGGTTTTGCAACGGCCATATTAGCGGCGTATATTTTACACAAAACATTAAAGATTAAATCGAAGTCATTTTTCGTAGTAGAAATGCCTAACTATAAATTGCCTTCCATTAAAAACATCTTTTACGAAGTATTAGAAAAAACAAAATCTTTTGTTCTAGAGGCTGGTAAAATTATTTTAGCATTGTCGATTATTTTATGGTTTTTAGCTTCAAATGGCCCTTCCTCTTTCGAAAATGTAGAAAAAAACACTGTTCAAAATCCATTAAATCAACATTTGTCTGAGAAAGAATTACAGCAAAAAATTGCTTCAGCAAAATTAGAGAATTCATATATTGGAATTTTAGGAAAAACAATTGAGCCATCGATCAGGCCTTTAGGTTATGATTGGAAAATTGGAATTGCTTTGATTACTTCGTTTGCGGCAAGAGAAGTTTTTGTGGGTACTTTAGCCACGATATACAGTGTAGAGGCAGATGATGAAAAAACTGCGACCATTAAAGAAAAGATGGCGACAGAAGTAAACCCAATCACTGGTGAGAAGCGTTTTAATTTTCCTGTTGGGATGTCTTTGTTAGTTTTTTATGCATTTGCGATGCAATGTATGGCGACTTTAGCCATTGTGAAAAGAGAAACCAAATCGTGGAGGTGGCCTTTAATTCAACTATTTGGGATGGGCTTCTTAGCGTATATCTCTTCTTTTATTACCTATCAAATTTTAAGTTAATGCAGGAAATATTAGCATATATAATCGTTGTTTTGGCAGTAATTTTTTTAGTAAAAAAATACTTTTTTTCTGCTAAAAAAAACAAGGGATGTAGTTCTGATTGTGGATGTTGACCCCTATTTCCCCATCGGAACAACAATAATCCCAGTAATTTTTTTTTGAAACTTTATCAGATCTTTATCCGCTTCTAATTTTGTCTTGTAGTTCCCAACTTGTACTTTCCATTCAGGAGAATTATACACTAGTTTAGAAAAACGATCAGGAAAATCAACGTTAAAACGAGTTAGAATTTGTCTTGCTTGCTGTTCGTTTCCGTTGTATAATTGAATTCTATAACCAAACCCAAATTCCTTATTAAAGTTTCTTTTTTTAGAAATGATGTTCTTAATTTCTTCTAGTTTCGTTGTTTTTTTTTGAGAATAAGTACTATGGCTTATTGCGATAAAAAACAACAACAACAGAAGTGCTATTCGTTTACTTTTCATGGGGATAAATGTTTCTACAAAAGTAATGACTAGTTCAGTAATAAATCAGTAAAACGGGTTATTTAGAATAATTATAAATTAGTATTTAACATTCTATTCCTTTTTCAAATTTTGGTAATATGTAGTACTTTTGTCGAACGAAAAAAAATGGTTTTTTATCATTTTATATTAGATATTTTTAAACAAAGTTTAAATATGAAAAGTGTAGCATTGCACAACAGACTAACTTCAGTAATTCTAAGGACTTTTACGTTTCTCTTATTTCTTGCATTTAGTGTATCTTCTTATTCTCAAGATATAGACGAAGCACGTCAAAAAGAAGGGAAAAATTTATTCAAATCACAATGTGCTTCATGTCACAAATTAGAAAGAAAATTAGTTGGTCCAGCATTGGGAGGTATTGAATCTCGTAGAGAAAATGAATGGTTAAAAGCTTGGATCAAAAACAATGCAGCCTTGAGAGCATCGGGAGATGCTGATGCTATTGCTGTTTACGAAGAGTACAATGGATCTGCTATGACTGCTTTTCCACAATTATCAGACAAAAATATTGACGATATACTATACTACACAACGGTAGGAGAATTGCCAAAAAAAGCTCCGGAAAAAGTTGAAGGGGCTCCTGTAAATCAGGCTCCATCTTCTCCAACCTGGGTCATTTATTTATTAGCTGCTGCAATTCTAGTTGCCTTTGTGATGATTGCTAGCTTGCTGAAACAAGTAAATGAGTTAAAAGGAATTAAAAGAGAACCTTCTCAATCCAATCTAAAGAGAGATTTACACGAATTGTGGGAAGGGATCAAAAAGAACACATTCTTACATGTTCTGTTTGTTATTTTTGGACTGCTAATGACAGCATATGTTCTTTTTGGAACGTTATTTAAAGTTGGAGTAGATCAAGGATATCAGCCAATACAACCGATCGTTTTCTCTCACAAAATACATGCAGGAGATAATAAGGTAGATTGTCAATACTGTCATTCATCTGCAAAGCACAGCAAGCATTCTGGAATTCCATCTGTAAATGTTTGTATGAATTGTCATAAAAACATTGCCGAGGTTGCCGATAATACAGTTGTAGAATTGGAAGATGGAGTTGTTCTTGGGAAAGCTCAGTTAGACAAGGAAATTGCAAAAGTATACAAGGCTGCTGGATGGGATGCAGAGAATTTAGAATATACAGGTGATACCAAGCCAATCAAATGGGTTCGTATCCATAACCTGCCAGACTTTGTCTATTTTAACCACTCACAACACGTAACTGTTGCAGGTGTTAAATGTCAGAAATGTCATGGTCCTGTTGAAGAAATGGAAGAGATGTACCAACATTCTCCATTAACAATGGGTTGGTGTATCGATTGTCACAGAGAAACAAAAGTAGATTTAAAAGGAAACGAATATTATGCAAAAATTCACGAACAACTGGCAAAAAAGTATGGGGTAGATAAGGTTACGGCCTCTCAGCTAGGTGGATTAGAGTGTGGTAAGTGTCATTATTAATCAAGGTTTAAAATGAAAAGTTCACCGTTTTTTTGGATTTTTCAATCAATCAATAAAAAAGTGTAAATGGCTTCAATCAAAAAATACTGGAAAAGTGTTGAAGAACTAAAAGATAGTTCTGTTGTTGAAACGCTAAGTAAAAATGAGTTTGTAGAGCATATTCCTACAGATGATTTCTTAGGAGATAAAGAAACCCTTGAGACTTCTTCTACTTCTCGTAGAGACTTCTTAAAATATGTTGGCTTTACAACAGCAGCAGCTTCATTAGCTGCATGTGAAGGACCGGTTGTAAAATCGATTCCTTATGTAGTAAAACCAAATGATATTATTCCCGGTGTAGCAGATTGGTACGCAACAACGGTGGCAGACGGATACGATTTTGCAAATGTTTTGGTTAAAACAAGAGAAGGACGTCCAATTCAAATCATGCCAAATAAAGAAGCGAATGGAACGACCAATGCAAGAGTTCAGGCTTCGGTACTCTCTTTATACGATGAGAGTCTTCGTTTACAAAAAGTAACTAAAGAAGGAAATGAGATTTCATGGGCAGATGCTGATCGTGAGATTGGTGCTTCCCTGGCTGAACTTCGAGATGCTAAAAAACCTGTTGTGTTATTAACAGGAACAATGGCCAGTCCTTCAACAGATAAAATTGTTAAAGAATTTACAACTGCGTATCCAAATGTAACACATATTGTATATGATGCAATTTCTGAAAGTGGAGCTGCAGATGCATTTGAAGCAATGTATGGAGAAAGAGCATTGCCAAATTATCACTTAGATCAGGCAGAAGTGATTGTTTCTTTTGGAGCGGATTTCTTAGGAGATTTTCACGGAGGGTTTGAGAAAAAATACACACAAGGAAGAAAGCCAGAGAACGGTAAGATGTCTTATCACGTTCAATTAGAAAGTAACATGACATTGACAGGTGCAAATGCTGACAAACGTTTGGTGGTAAAACCATCAGATCAAGTATTTGCTTTATTAAACTTATACAATGCAATTACAGGTAATTCTGTTGCTTCGAAAGCAACTGCCAAAGATGCTGAAATAAAAAAGTTAGCAATTACCTTGAAAAAGGCTGGTTCAAAAGCAGTTGTTTTAACAGGGTTGAATGATAAGAATGCGCAACTTATTACTTTGGCAATAAACAAAGCCTTGAACAGTACTATTATTGATGTAACCAATACATTAAATATCCGTCAAGGGAATGATGCCGCAGTTGCTCAATTAGTTTCAAATTTGAAATCAGGAACAGTTGCTGGAGTTATTTCTTACAATGTAGATCCTGTTTTTAGTTTGGCAAATGGAAAGGAATTTGCAGACGCTCTTAAAGGCAAATTATCAGTAGCAATTGCTGTAGAAAATAACGATACAGTTGCTGCATCAAATTATGTACTACCCGCAACCCATTTTCTAGAGAGTTGGGGAGATGTTTCTATTTCCAAAGGAAATTATAGTCTTGTACAGCCAACTATTCAGAAATTATTCAAAACACGTCAAATTCAGGAAATTTTATTAAAGTGGTCTGGCAATTCAGCTTCCTACTACGAGTATTTAAAATCTTTTTGGGCAAACAAAATTTTAGGAGGCTCTTCTTGGAATACAGCTTTACATAATGGTTTTTTCGCAAAAGAAGTTTCAAGTAATAGAACTGTGAAAAACGTTTCTATTTCAGCTGTTGCGACGAGCTTGTTTAAATCTGTAAAAGCTTCACCGTTAGAATTAGCTTTATATACAACCACTGGGATAGGAGATGGTAAGCAAGCAAACAATCCTTGGTTACAAGAATTTCCTGACCCATTAACAAGAGCTTCTTGGGATAATTACATAACAATTTCTCAAGCAGATGCTAAAAGGTTGGAATTCACAAACCCTGTAAAAGATAATGGGGCGATCGATGGAGATTATGCAAATATTACAGTAAATGGAGTTACTGTTTCTAATGTTCCGGTATACATTCAGCCAGGTCAAGCACCAGGATCTATAGGGTTAGCCCTTGGGTATGGAAGAACGTTAGGATTCAAAGATGAAATGAAAGTAGGAGTCAATGCCTACCCATTATACAAAGACGCACAGACAATCCAGTATGGTGTTTCTATCGAAAAAGTTAGTGGAACCCATAAATTTGCTTGTACACAGGTTCAAAAAACAATTGCGGGACGTCACGATATTTTAAAAGAAGTTTCTTTAAAAGATTACATAAATATTGATCCTAAAGACCATAAAAACGGATGGAATATTCCTGCTATGGTTTCTTACGATCATCAAGAAGTAGAAGCAAAGTCTATAGATTTATGGGCGGAACACAATAGAGAAATTGGGCATCACTTTAACTTGTCTATTGATTTGACTTCTTGTACAGGTTGTGGATCATGTGTTGTGGCTTGTCATGCAGAAAATAACGTACCTGTTGTAGGTAAAAATGAGGTAAGAGTTGGTAGAGATATGCACTGGTTGCGTATTGACAGGTACTACTCTTCTGGGGTAGAGGAGCAATATAAAGAGGCTACTGGTCACGAACCAACGTCTCCTAAAGTAAGAAAGTTTGCAACAGACGAATTAGGCTTAAGTAGAGCTGAAATGTACGAGGCAATTGAAACGGAGGCAGAAAACCCTCAAGTTACTTTTCAACCAATGATGTGTCAGCACTGTAACCATGCTCCTTGTGAGACGGTTTGTCCAGTTGCAGCGACCACACATAGTAGACAGGGACAAAACCACATGGCGTATAACAGATGTGTTGGGACAAGATATTGTGCAAACAATTGCCCTTACCGAGTTCGTCGTTTTAACTGGTTCAATTACTCAAATAATAATGAATTTGATTTCCATATGAATAACGAGTATGGTAAAATGGTCTTAAATCCAGATGTTGTAGTTCGTTCTAGAGGTGTTATGGAGAAGTGCTCTATGTGTATACAAATGACACAGGCAACAATTCTAAAAGCCAAGAAAGAAGGAAGAAAGATTGAAGCTGGAGAATTTGCAACAGCATGTTCATCTGCATGTACAACAGGATCTTTACAGTTTGGTGACGTTAATAACGAAAAAGAAGTTGTTACAAAACTAGCTGCAGACAAAAGAGCTTATCACGTATTAGATTATCTACAAACGAAACCGAATGTAGTGTATCAAGTGAAAGTAAGAAATACAAACGAAGCGTAATTAAAAATTAAGATATAAAAATATGTCTCATTACGAAGCATCCATAAGAGAACCTTTAGTATTAGGTGATAAAAGTTATCATGATATTACTGAAGACATTGCAAAACCTATCGAAGGGAAAGCAAATAAAAATTGGTACATGGCTTTCTATATCTCACTAGCAGCAATGCTCTGGGGATTTGGATGTATCTTCTACACAGTAGGAACCGGTATTGGAGTTTGGGGGTTGAACAAGAACATTGGATGGGCTTGGGATATTACCAACTTTGTATGGTGGGTAGGTATTGGTCACGCAGGGACCTTAATTTCTGCAGTATTATTGTTATTCCGTCAAAAATGGAGAATGGCAATTAACCGTTCTGCTGAAGCAATGACAATTTTTGCTGTTTTCCAAGCAGGATTATTTCCTATCATTCACATGGGAAGACCTTGGAATGCATACTGGGTGCTACCAATTCCAAATCAATTCGGGCCTTTGTGGGTTAACTTTAATTCGCCATTGTTGTGGGATGTATTCGCAATTTCTACGTATTTATCCGTTTCACTGGTTTTCTGGTGGACAGGATTATTGCCAGATTTTGCAATGATTCGAGATAGAGCCGTAAAACCTTTTCAAAAGAAAATATATGCTTTATTATCATTTGGTTGGTCAGGAAGAGCAAAAGATTGGCAACGTTTTGAAGAAGTATCTCTGGTACTTGCAGGTTTAGCAACACCATTAGTACTTTCTGTACATACGATTGTATCGATGGATTTTGCTACCTCTATCAATCCAGGATGGCACTCTACTATTTTTCCACCGTATTTTGTGGCTGGAGCAATTTTTTCAGGATTTGCAATGGTACAAACATTGTTAGGGATCATGAGAAAAGTGACCAATATGGAAGATTATATTACTCGAATGCACGTTGAGTACATGAATATTGTCATTATTTTAACAGGAGGGATTGTTGCTGTTGCTTATGCAACCGAATTTTTTATTGCATGGTATACAGGCTCACCGTATGAAAACTATACGTATTTATCAGTAGGTGCTGCAACAGGACCTTATGCATGGGCATTTTACTCATTGTTATTTTTCAACATCTTGACTCCTCAGATCTTATGGTTTAAAAAGGTTAGAAGAAGTTTTATTTGGTCTTTTATCATTTCAATATTTATCAATATAGGGATGTGGTTTGAGCGTTTCGACATCATAGCGATTGTATTAAGTAAAGGACATTTACCTTCAACTTGGTGGCGTTTTGAGCCAACATTTGTAGATGTTGGAATCTTTATTGGAACCATTGGTTTTTTCTTTGTGCTATTTTTATTATACGCAAGAACATTTCCAGTAATAGCGCAAGCAGAAGTAAAAACGATCTTAAAATCTTCGGGTGAATTTTATAAGAAGAGAAGTGAACAAGGAATTCCTACCAAACCAGCAATAGTTGTTTTAAATGTTGAGAATGGCAAGGAGAATTCTGATAAAAATTTAAACGGATAATTATGGAATCATCAAAAGTTATTCACGCCTTTTATACTGATGACGAAATTTTGTTAGATGCAGTAAAAGCCGTAAAAGCAGAACATCATCACATCGAAGAAGTATTTTGTCCTTTTCCTGTACATGGTCTAGACAAAGCCATGGGATTGGCACCAACAAAACTAGCAATCACTGCTTTCATGTATGGAATCACTGGTTTAGCAGTTGCTATCTGGATGACAAATTACATGATGATTCAAGATTGGCCACAAGATATAGGTGGAAAACCAAGTTTTAGTTGGGTAGAAAATATGCCGGCATTTGTACCAATCATGTTCGAATTAACTGTCTTTTTTGCAGCCCATTTAATGGTAATTACTTTTTATATGAGAAGTAGAATATGGCCATTTAAGGAAGCCGAAAATCCAGATCCAAGAACTACAGATGATCATTTTTTAATGGAAATTCCTGTACATAATAATGAAGAAGAATTAACTTCTTTATTAAGCAAAACAGGTGCTGTAGAAATTAATGTAGTAGATAAGCACTAATCAATAGATAATGAAGAACTTTAAATTAATTATCGTTTTAGTAATTGTTGTAAGTATCGCTTCTTGTGGTAATAAAAGAACTCCACAATTGCAATATATGCCAGACATGTATGAATCGATTCCTTATGATGCAGATGCAGAAAACGGGCTAAATGGAAAACCTGTAAATAGTAAACCCGTTGCGGGTTCTATTCCAAGAGGAGGTCACCCTGCTTACGATTTTGCAGATTCTAATGAAGGTTATGAAAAGGCAAAAATGAGTTTGAAAAACCCATTAGAAAAATCAGAAGAAAACCTGACCAACGGAAAAGCAATGTACACAATTTATTGTACTTCCTGTCACGGTAAAAAAGGGGACGGTAATGGTTATTTGTCACAAGCAGAGAAATTCTTAGGAATTCCTAGTTATAAAGATAGAGATATTACAGAGGGAAGTATTTATCATGTTTTAATGCATGGTAAAAATTTAATGGGTTCACACTCATCTCAATTAACATATAAAGAACGTTGGCAAATTGTGCAATACGTAGAAGTTTTACGTGCAGATTTGTTAAAATAAAGTTCTAATTAAGAAAAGAAAGAATACGAAAGATATGTATCAATTCTCAGGTAGATTAAAAACATTTTCAATAGCTCTAATCCTTTTAGGTGTTATTGGGTTAGCTTTCAGTTTTTATAGCGGTTCTAAAACAACCCTTGAAGACGCAAAACATGCAATAGAAGCAGCAAACCATGGCGCGCACGGCGGACATGAAGCAGCAGCAGCTCCTCACCAAGAGGAAGCGAGTCATCATGAGTCTGAAGAAAAGACAGACAAAGAAGCACATGCTGCAATGATAGAAGCTTATAGTGATTCTGAAGCGCACGAAACAACTGATGGGCATGGTTCCTCACATGACGATGCACACGCAGAACACGTTTTACACCAACTTCAAAACAGACCTTGGTCTGCATTTTATGTAGCCTTGTTCTTCTTTTTAGGGATGACCCTACTGGTACTAACATTTTATGCAATTCAAAGAGTTGCACAAGTAGGATGGTCTGTAGTGATTCTAAGAGTGATGGAAGCAATTACGGCAAATTTATTGCCTGTATCTATTCTCATGATTATTGTCTTAGCAGCATCAGTTATGCACGTTAATCACTTATTTCCATGGATGGCTGAAGGAATTTTTGATCCTGAAAGTGACCATTATGATGCAATTATAGATGGTAAATCTTGGTGGATGAATTCTACAGGTTTTATGCTAAGAAGTATCGCATATCTTATCATTTGGAACGCATACAGATACGTTATTAGAAAAGGGTCTATCAAAGAAGACACTGCAAACGATGGAAATAAAACCTACAAGAAAAACTATAATTTATCAGTTGTCTTTTTATTCCTATTCATGATCACCGAATCAATGATGTCTTGGGATTGGATTATGGGATTAGACCCACACTGGTTCTCAACGTTATTTGGGTGGTATGTGTTGGCAACATTACTAGTAAGTGCATTGACTGTAATTGCTTTTGTAACCATTTACCTGCGTGAAAAAAATGTATTGCCAGGAATTAATGATAGTCATATTCATGATTTAGCAAAATTTATGTTTGGTTTTTCTGTATTTTGGACTTACCTGTGGTTTGCACAGTTTATGTTAATCTGGTATGCAGATATTCCGGAAGAAACAACGTATTTCGTAGCAAGATTTACAGAATATAAATTACCATTTATAGGAATGGTGGTGATGAACTTTGTTTTTCCAGTTTTGTTATTAATCAACAGTGATTTTAAAAGTAAACCTTGGTTTGTTTTTATTGGAGGAACGGTAATTCTATTAGGACATTATATAGATGTCTTTGTTATGGTAATGCCTTCTACTGTTGGTGCACAATGGTCATTTGGCATCCCAGAGATTAGCGCTTTGTTTTTCTTTATAGGATTGTTTATTTATACCACTTTTAGTGCGTTTGCAAAAGCAAACCCTATCGCAAAAGGGAATCCGTTTTTAAAGGAGAGTGAGCATTTTCACTATTACAATATAGAACACACCAGTGAAGATGGATCTGGAGATCACCATTAATAATAATTGAATAAAAAATTTTAAGACAAAATAAGTATGTTAGCTCTATTTTATATTTTTATTGGTATTGCAATCGGAGTAAGTTTCTGGCAAATAACTAGAATCTTGAATCTACGAGGTGTAATTGCTACGGATGAAGATAATGCAAAGCAAGGGAAATATTCTCTTGTATTTATGGCATTCTTGTATGCAATGATGGTTTATTGCTTGATTTTCATGAACGTGCTTATGTTGCCAGAATCTGCCTCTATAGAAGGAGAACACGATGATAACCTCTTTAATATTACTTTTTGGTTAATTGGGATAGTTCAATTCGTCATGCAATTTATTATTTTCTATTTTACCTTTAAATACAAAGGGAATAAAAATAGAAAAGCAAAATTTTATGCAGATAGTCATAAGTTAGAAGTGATTTGGACGGTGACTCCTGCGATTGTTTTGGCTTTTTTAATTGGTTATGGATTATGGCAATGGAATGATGTTATGGATCTATCTGACGACAAGGACGCCATTGTTATTGAGGTGTATTCTCAACAATTTAGATGGGATGCTCGTTATGCAGGGGATGACAATACGCTTGGTTTAGGAAATGTGAACTATATTGACATCAACAACCTCAATACGATGGGTGTTGACATGTCTGATCCTAATTCACAAGATGACAAACAAGTAACAGAATTATATTTACCAAAAGGAAGAAAAATTCATTTTAAGTTTCGTTCCCAGGATGTTTTACATTCCGCTTATATGCCTCATTTTAGAGCACAGATGAATTGTGTTCCTGGAATGGTTACCGAGTTCGGTTTCACACCCAAGTTTACTACTGAAGAAATGAGACTTAATCTTGAAGTAATTGAAAAAACAAATGGAATCAATAAAATAAGAATGGCCAAGGGAGAAGATCCTTATGAGTTTGATTATTTATTGCTTTGTAATAAAATTTGTGGCGCTTCTCATTACAACATGCAAATGAAAATTACTGTTGTAGAGCAAGACGAATACGATAAATGGATTGCAAAACAACCAACACTAGCTTCCGTTATAAAATAATTAAATAAGATACTACAAATACAAAAATATTATGTCAGATCACCACCATAAAGAGACATTTGTAACAAAATATATATTTAGTCAGGACCACAAAATGATTTCTAAGCAGTTCCTTGTAACAGGGATGTTTATGGGAATCATAGGGGTGCTTATGTCCATGTTATTCCGCATGCAAATTGCATGGCCAGAACAATCGTTTTCAATTTTTGAAGCTTTTTTAGGCCCACACCAAACAGACGGTATCATGAATCCAGATATTTACCTAGCATTGGTAACAATACACGGAACAATAATGGTGTTTTTTGTATTAACTGCTGGGTTAAGTGGAACCTTTTCAAACTTATTAATTCCTTTACAAATTGGTGCGAGAGATATGGCCTCAGGATTTTTAAATATGATTTCCTACTGGTTGTTCTTTGTGTCGAGTGTTGTGATGGTAATTTCTTTATTTGTTGAAGCAGGACCTGCTTCTGCAGGTTGGACAATTTATCCTCCATTAAGCGCATTACCTCAAGCAATTCCTGGATCAGGAGCTGGGATGACGCTGTGGTTGGTTTCTATGGCTATTTTTATTGCTTCGTCTTTAATTGGATCTTTAAATTATATCGTTACTGTTTTAAATTTAAGAACCAAAGGAATGAAAATGACAAGATTGCCATTGACAATGTGGGCGTTCTTTGTAACTGCAATTATTGGAGTTGTTTCTTTTCCAGTTTTATTATCAGCAGCCTTATTATTAATTTTTGATAGAAGTTTTGGTACTTCCTTTTATTTATCGGATATCTTTATTTCTGGAGAAGTCTTACATTATCAAGGAGGTTCACCGGTATTGTTTGAACACTTATTTTGGTTCTTAGGGCACCCAGAGGTGTATATTGTATTATTACCAGCACTTGGTATTACTTCAGAAATCATCTCTACACATTCTAGAAAACCTATTTTTGGGTATCGAGCGATGATTGGCTCTATTTTAGCAATTGCTTTTTTATCTACGATTGTATGGGGACACCACATGTTTATTTCAGGAATGAATCCTTTCTTAGGATCTGTGTTTACCTTTACGACACTATTAATAGCAATTCCATCTGCCGTTAAAGCATTCAATTATATTACGACTTTGTGGAAAGGAAATCTTCAATTAAACCCAGCGATGTTATTTTCAATTGGGTTGGTTTCAACATTCGTAACAGGAGGGTTAACAGGGTTGGTTTTGGGAGATTCTGCTCTGGATATAAATATTCATGATACGTATTTTGTTGTTGCACATTTCCACCTGGTAATGGGTGTATCTGCAATTTTTGGAATGTATGCAGGGGTTTACCACTGGTTTCCAAAGATGTATGGTAGAATGATGAATAAGACCTTAGGATATTGGCATTTTTGGATCACAATAATTTGTGCTTATGGAGTTTTCTGGCCAATGCACTTTATAGGTTTAGCGGGTTTACCAAGAAGATATTATACAAATACGAACTTTCCAATGTTCGATGACTTATTACAAATTAATGTTGTCATTACTATTTTTGCTTTAGTCGGAGGGATTGCTCAAATCATCTTTATTGCTAATTTCTTTATCTCAATTTATAGAGGACAAAAGGCAACTCAAAACCCATGGAACTCTAATACTTTAGAATGGACTACACCCGTAGAACATATTCATGGAAACTGGCCAGGGATGATTCCAGAAGTTCATAGATGGCCTTATGATTATAGCAAGCGTGTAGATCCTAATGATGATAATAGTGATTATTTACATGGTAAGGATTTTGTTTTACAAACAACACCTCTTTTAGAGAATGAAGAAGTCTCTTAAATAAAAAAATAATAGTACATATATCAACCTTTCCAAACCCACTTGGAAAGGTTTTTTTGTGGCTTTCACAAAACATTTATAATCGTTGTTTAAAATGATTTATATTTGTGTTTATGAATGAAAACTTAAATCCTGAAAACAGTAATTTATCTAATGATGAATTAGATGTTGAAAAAAAATTACGACCACTTTCTTTTGAGGATTTTACAGGGCAAGACCAGGCAATTGAAAATTTAAAAGTTTTTGTTGAAGCAGCAAACCAAAGAGAAGAGGCATTAGATCATACTCTTTTTCATGGGCCTCCTGGACTAGGGAAGACAACCTTGGCTCATATACTAGCCAATGAACTACAAGCAGGAATAAAAGTTACTTCCGGACCTGTTTTAGACAAGCCCGGAGATTTAGCAGGGTTGTTAACCAACCTCGAAGAACGAGATGTTTTATTCATTGATGAAATTCATAGACTCAGTCCAATTGTAGAAGAATATTTGTATTCTGCAATGGAAGATTATAAGATAGACATCATGATCGAATCTGGTCCAAATGCGCGAACAGTTCAAATCAATTTAGAACCGTTTACTTTAATAGGAGCAACTACCCGTTCTGGATTACTAACAGCTCCAATGAGAGCTCGTTTTGGAATAAGCAGTAGATTGCATTATTATAAAACAGAACTATTAACAACAATCATTCAAAGAAGTTCACGTATTTTAAATGTTCCAATTTCTATGGAAGCAGCGATTGAAATTGCAGGTAGAAGTAGAGGGACACCAAGAATAGCAAATGCTTTATTAAGGAGGGTTAGAGATTTCGCACAAATAAAAGGAGACGGAAAAATTACGATAGAGATTGCCATATACGCCTTAAAAGCCTTGCATGTTGATGCTCATGGCTTGGACGAGATGGATAATAAAATACTGAGAACGATTATTGACAAATTTAAAGGAGGCCCTGTAGGAATAAGTACTGTTGCTACAGCTGTGTCTGAGAATACCGAGACAATAGAGGAGGTATATGAGCCTTTTTTAATTCAACAAGGTTTCATAATGAGAACACCAAGAGGTAGAGAAGTAACCGATTTGGCATACAAACATTTAGGAAGAATAAAAGGTAAAAATCCAGGAGAGTTATTTTAATGAATCTGAAAAAGATCATACCAATTTTAGAGTGGTTGCCAAACTATAATAAATCTTTGTTCAAAGATGATTTGGTTGCGGGGATCATCGTAGGTATTATTTTGATTCCTCAAGGAATAGCCTATGCTTTAATTGCAGGATTACCACCAATTTATGGATTGTACTGTGCACTAGTACCACAAGTAATGTACGCTATTTTTGGTTCTTCAAGACAAGTAGCGATTGGTCCTGTTGCCATGGATTCTTTGATTGTTGCAACAGGTGTTTCGACTCTTGCATTGGCCGGTTCAGACAGTTATATTTCCATCGCTATTTTGTTGGCTTTATTGGTAGGCTTGATTCAATTTTTTATGGGAGTATTTCGTTTAGGATTTGTAGTAAATTTTCTTTCAAAACCTGTAATCACAGGGTTTACTTCAGCAATCGCTTTAATTATCGGATTGAATCAATTTGGTAATTTATTTGGAATTGACTTCACTCAAAGTGATCAAATTCAGCACCTCATTAAAAATATTTGGGGACAATTAGCGAATTATAGTTCCCATACGACCCTGATAGGCTGCTTTTCAATTGTGCTAATTGTAATTTTTAGAAAAATAAACAAAAAGATACCGAATGCACTTATCGTTGTAATTTTAGGAATTTTAGTCATAAAATATTTTGGAAAATCTTTAGGAGATGTCTCTATTATAAGAGATATTCCCTCCGGATTACCTTCATTTGGCGTTCCAAATTTTGATATAGACCAAATAAGAGAATTACTACCAATAGCACTAACTCTCGTAATGGTTGGGTATTTAGAAACAATTTCTATTGGGAAATCGTTGGAAGCAAAACAAGAAGAATATAGAATACGACCGAATCAAGAATTAATAGCCTTAGGCTTAAGCAATCTAGTTGGTTCTTTGTTTCAAGCCTATCCTATTTCCTCCAGTTTTTCACGCTCAGCAGTCAATCAAGAAAGTGGAGGAAAGACCGGTATGGCAGCTTTAATTTCTGTTGTCATGGTACTTCTTACCGTATTGTTTTTTACACCATTATTTTATCATTTGCCAAAAACAGTATTGGCAGCAATCATAATTGTAGCGGTATTTGGCTTGATAAATATTAAGGAAGCACTTTATTTATTGAAAGTAAATCATTTAGATTTTTGGTTAATGTTATCTACATTTATAGGAACTTTACTATTGGGAATAGAATTTGGTATCATTGTCGGAGTCGGTCTTTCATTAATTGTATTAATTTTTAGAACCTCAAGACCCTATGTAGCGGAATTAGGAAAAGTTCCTAATTCTAATTTTTATAAGAACAAAGATCGTTTCGAAGAAGTTATTATCGATAGCGCTATTTTAATTTTCAGGTTTGATGCACAGCTATTTTACGCAAATTCAACTTATTTTAGAGACAAATTAGATACAATGGTGCATAAAAAAGGGGCCCCTTTAAAACTGATAGTCTTGGATGCAGAAAGTATCAACAGAGTAGATAGTACTGGAATCGAAATGTTAAAAGAGAGTATTAAATATTATCAAAAAAAAGACATCTCTTTTTTTTTAGCAGGGGTTAAAGGTCCTGTGAGAGATGATTTATTTCGAAGTGAGATTTTATCAATCATCAATGTAAATCACTTTTTTATGCGCGTAAATGATGCTGTGAAATTTCATAAAACGGGAGATAGGGAGGACCAAAAGAAGTATGCAAAATACATACATCAAGTGAATCATTAGTTATATACATACAAATTAATTTTTCGTTGAAAAATTAAATAGTCAAAAGGAATGCAATGATAATAACACAAATTTATACAAATTGTTTGGCTCAAGGAGCTTATTATATAGAGAGCAATGGAGAAGTTGCGATTGTAGATCCACTAAGGGAAGTTCAAGACTATATAGAACGTGCAGCGAAGAATAATGCTTCTATAAAATATATTTTCGAAACACACTTTCATGCAGATTTTGTTAGCGGTCATGTTACTTTGGCTCAAAAAACAGGGGCTAAAATTGTATACGGTCCAAAAGCAACAACAAATTTTGAGGCTATTATAGCAACGGATAATCAAGTATTTAAAATTGGAGATATTACTATTACAATTTTACACACCCCTGGCCATACACTTGAGAGTTCTTGTCTTTTATTAAAAGATGAAAATGGAAATGACCACGCATTATTTAGTGGAGACACCTTGTTTTTAGGGGATGTTGGTCGTCCAGATTTGGCTCAAAAAGGAGATTTTAGCGAGCAGGATTTAGCGGGGTTTTTATATGATAGTTTACGAAATAAAGTAATGGTTTTAGCAGATGACGTGATCGTGTATCCTGCACACGGAGCAGGTTCTGCTTGTGGTAAGAATTTAAGTAAAGAAACCGTAGGAACTATCGGTAATCAAAAAGAAACCAATTATGCTTTAAGAGCAGGAATGACGAAAAATGAGTTTGTCGCTGAAGTTACGAATGGCTTATTACCCCCTCCAGCCTATTTTCCATTAAATGTCAAATTAAATAAGGAAGGATATCAAGATGTTGAAGAGGTTATAAAGAAAAGTGCAAAACCCTTAACGGTAGAACAGTTTGAGTTAATTGCGAACGAAACAGGTGCTGTAATTTTAGATGTTCGTCATCAAACTGATTTTGTAAAAGGCTTTGTTCCTCAAGCGATCTTTATTGGTATTGATGGAGGTTTTGCTCCTTGGGTAGGGGCGTTAATTAAAGATACAAATCAGTCAATTTTATTAGTAACTCCTGAAGGAAGAGAAGAAGATACCATTAGGCGTTTATCTCGCGTAGGTTTTGATAATGTTTTGGGGTATTTAGAAGGGAGTTTTAATGCTTGGAAAAAAGCAGGGAAAGAAATCGATCTATTACCTACTGTCTCTGCGCAGTTTTTAGAAGATAAAATTACAGAAAATGTCCTTGTTTTTGATGTAAGAAAACCCGGAGAATATAAGAGTGATCACATGAACGTTGCAGAAAATACTCCCTTAGATTTTTTAAATGATCATATTTCTGAATTTCCAACTCATGAAGCCTTTTACCTCCATTGTGCAGGCGGATACCGTTCAGTAATTGCTGCATCTATTTTAAAAGCAAGAGGGTTTCACAATGTGATTGATGTTGCTGGAGGGTATGCAGCGATAAGAAAAACAACGATAGAAAGAACGACAGCAGTTTGTCCATCAACTATAAAATAAACAAAATGAAACACTTTTTTTGTCTTTTTTTGATGAGTTTCATTTTTAGCAACTGTACGGCACAGGAAGAAATAAATTCAATTTCTACATTAGAATTAAAAGTTTTATTAGAAAAAGGAACGCTTCAATTATTAGATGTGAGAACTCCCAAAGAAGTAAAAGAAGGCTTTATAGAAACAGCCTTTTTTAATAATTATTTTGAGACAGATTTCACGAAGAAAGTACTACAGACTTTCGATAAAAGTAAGCCTATTTATGTATATTGTAGAAGTGGAAATAGAAGCGGTAAATCTGCTGTGATTTTAAAAGAAAAAGGGTTTGATGTTTACAATGTTTTAGGTGGGTACCAACAATGGCGTAAAGAAAATTAGATATTATGACAACAGAAATAAAAATAGAAAATTTAAAATGTGGCGGCTGTGCTGCAACTATTAAAAAAGGATTGTTAGCTTTAAATTCAGTGTCTGAAGTTATCGTTGATCTAGAAAAATCATTAGTTTCTGTTGTTTCAGCAGACGAAAATGGAATGATTATAAAAGAAAAACTATCAAAGTTAGGGTATCCAGAGACTGGGACAAAAAATACGATTTTGCACAAAGCAAGCTCTTTTGTGAGTTGTGCAGTTGGAAGAATAGATTCATAAAATAAACCCAAGTTTACACTTGGGTTTATTAAAAATTATTTTTATTCTAAAATTTCAACGTAACTCCAATTAAGAAATTCCTAGTTGCTTGTGGATAATATCCAGCACCGTCTAAAGTTGTGGTTGTACCAGAATTAGACCAGGTATCATCATACGTATAGTAATAACCCCTGTCTACATATGTTTCGTTAAAAAGGTTATTTATTAAAGCTGTAAAAACAATAGCTTTAAATATTTTTTCTGTCTCCAATTCATAGACAAAATTTATATCTGAAGTAACATAACTATCCAAGACATCATTTGAAGAAATATTACTACTAAAATTACTCATAAATTGTTTTCCAACATATTTAGTCAAAAATGAAAATTGTAAATTTTCTACTGGCCTATAGGTGATCATATTTCCAAGAATTACATCAGGAGAAAAAGATAAATCTGTATTTCCTAAAGATTTTGGTGTTGTAATACCGTCTTTTGTAAGATAGAAATCTCTGTTTTTATTAGAACTAATAGTTGCATTAGATTGTACCGAAAGCTGATCAGAAACTCTAATATCTGCATCGATTTCTGCTCCTAATCTGAAACTGCTTCCAGAAGTTGCTCTTATGGGAGCACCAACATCATTTATAGCCCCTGTTAATACGAACTGATTTTTATAATCCATATAGTAAACATTGGTATTTAATTTGATGTTTTCGGTTTTTAAACGCCATCCTAATTCATAATCATTTAATGTTTCTGGAGTTGTTAGACCCACTTCAAAATCGTTTCTATTTGGCTCTCTATTTGCCACGGCAAAAGAGGTATATAAACTGTTTCTTTCATTAATTTTATAGGTAAATCCGATCTTTGGATTGAAGAAATTAAAGTTACTATCAACATCAATAGTTGCAATGTCAGAAGTAATTCCTTGTGTTTGATACCCTATAAACCTTCCTTGTAAATCTATATAACCCGCAAGCTTTTCAGAAACATTAAAGGTTGTTTTCGCAAATACAGAAAAGTCAGTTTTTTTTGCATCAGAAAAATAATAACGATCTCTAATAGCTGTGTTTTCAGCTAAATTTGATCCCCAAATTACTTCTCCATAATGATCTCCTGTGTAATTAGAATAAGAACCTCCAGCAATAAAATTTAGAACATCGTTTTTATAGTTGGTATTGAAATTAACCACATAAAAGTCGTTGTCTAACCAACGCCTTACGATTACATCACTTCCGTCTGTAATTAAGTTGTTAAAATCATTCGCATCTTCAGCCTCTTTATATTGTTCAAAATAACCGGACCCTTTTGTGTAGTTTAAACCAATAGTTGTAGACCAGTTTTTGTTGAACCTTTCATTCCAGTGCAATTGGTAATGATTTTGGTCATAATTATCGGTTTCATTATCATAGGTATATGGATTTTGTCTTCTATTTGCTGCCAATTCATCTGCGCTTAAACCATACCAAGCTTGGTACGTGTTTTCTTTTCCGCCAAAAGAAAGTACTTTAATTAAGGTATTTTCGTCTGTATAACTCCCTTGTAAGAAGTAGGATTTTAAATTTGAAAAAGCCCTGTCTACATACCCATCGGAATAGATGTTAGACAAGCGTCCCGCTAACTCAAAATGATCATTTACTTTACCAGTTGTAAACTTTACGGTGTGTTTTCTTGTCCCAAAAGAACCAAAAGAATTTGAAATTTCCCCACCAGCTTCTTCAGAAATAGCATCCGTTAAAATATTTAAACTCGCACCAAAAGCACCAGAACCATTCGTTGATGTTCCAACACCACGTTGTAACTGCAAGCTTTGAGTAGAAGAAGCAAAATCGCCCATATTCACCCAAAAAGTACCCTGACTTTCTGCATCATTATAGGGAATACCGTTTACCGTAACATTCAAAGCGTCGGACCCTCGGACTCTAAGGTAGGTATAACCAATTCCAGCACCTGCGTCTGATGAAGAGACTACAGAAGGCATATAATTCAATAAAATAGGAATGTCCTGACCTAAATTACGCTTCGCAATTTCTTTTTTTGATAAATTAGAATGCGTTACAGGTGCATTTGCTTTTACACGAACTGCAGAAACTAAAACCTCTTCTAAAACGGTTGAATTTGCTGATAATATAAACTCGATTGCATCATTTTTAGTCAAAGTAATTTCTTTAGAAACAGACTTGTAACCAACAAATGAAACTTGAATTATGTACTTCCCTTTTGGGAAATTTACACGGAACTTTCCATCAAAATCAGTGGAGGTTCCTTTGTTTGCTTCTTTAACCAAAACAGTTGCTCCTGGTAAAGGTTCCTTGTTTTCATTTACTACTTTTCCGTTAAGTGTAAATGTCTGGGCGTTTGTAAGGATACTTACAAACAAGAATAAAAAAATGGTAATTTTTTTCATTTTAAAAAATTTTAAAACGAATAAAAAGAGGTAATTATTCTTGTAATTAATATTGAATAATTGTTATGTGAAGTACTGCTTCACTTTTTTGCATTCGTTTGAAAAAGCCTGCAGTCTTTTTTAAACGTTCGCTTCCTAAACAGCATTACCTGTTCTAGGTTCAATGGGTATGATCTCAGCTTTTTAAAGCACCCCTTTATGAGAACGCCACAAAATTAAGTCAGAAAAATTGATTGTGAAACAGAAAAGTAATTTATTTTAATCAAGCCGAGGTTTTTTTCTCAACGCTTTTTTAATCGAAGTTCTTTTTTTATGTTCTGTTTTCTTCTTAATGGAAGAAAGACTTGGTTTTGAGGGCCTTCTTTTTTTAGGGCGAATTAAGAGGGTCTTTATCAACTCTAAAAACCGTTTGATGGCGATTCCTTTATTTCTATGTTGAGAGCGTGTTTCTTCACAGAATAAAATAAGAATTTTTTCTTTTGTTAATCGAGATGAAAGTTTTGTTTTTAAGACTTCTTTTTCAAACTCTGATAAAGAATTTGAATTTTCGAGATCGAACGTTAGTTCAATTTTAGAAGAAACTTTATTTACATGTTGCCCACCAGACCCTGAACTTCTGACAGCTTTAAATTTTAGTTCCTTAATAATTTGAGTAGCGTTCAAAAAGAAGTATTATTATTTAGGAGTTCTCGTTGTTGGAATCCGTCTCTGAATCTTGTAAAGAATTTGAAAAAGAGTACAAGTTTTTTTTCTTCAAAACAAGTTCATCAATTGTCTCAACAGCATTCTTTAATCGTGTTTCTTTGTCTCCCTTTAACAAGATATAGTTTTTGTTATGTTTTTTTAAAGCATTTTCAAAAGCAGTAAACATTTCCATACGTAATTCTGGTCTGTCGCGTAAATCGTCTTTTTCCCAAGGGGTATCTGTATAGGTTAGTAAGTATAAATCATAGCTATTTTTATGAGCGGCTTTTTCGAGTTCTTTATCTACAAAACCATCATAATATTCTTCTGAATAGACTTTGGTCTCTAATAAATCTGTATCACAGATTAAGATTTTATCTGCTTTTTTTGCTAACTTATTTTCAATCTTCATTTGCCCAATGGCAATTGGAATTAAATCCTCTTTTTCACAGGTTTTACGTTCGTTATTCCATTTTTTTTGCAAGTATTCTCTTGCATATTCTGGAGCCCAAACAGTATTATAATGTCTTGCTAATTGACGAGAAAGTGTTGTTTTTCCTGTAGATTCAGGTCCGAATAAAACAACTTTTAAGAGGTTGATAGGTTTTTGTGTAAGCTTTTTTTCCATGCTATGTAACCAAATATTGCTATAAATGTAAATCCAAAATATTGTAAACTAGTAAATGTTAATCCTTTGTAAAAATACAAAGGGACTGAAATGATATTTCCGAGAATCCAAAAGATCCAATTTTCAATTTTTCGTTTTGCCATCAGCCACATCCCAACAAAGAAAATAGCGGTGGTAAACGTATCTGCATAGGCAACCCAACCAGTCCATTTATCAAAGAATTTATAAATGATAAAAACAAATATTAGGGTTGATAAAAATAGGATAATCCCTTTTTGCCTCTCCTTTGAAGTGATTCTTGATATGGGTGTAACAGTTGTTTCATTTATTTTACGAGTCCAAATATACCATCCATAAACACTCATTATAAAATAGTATCCATTTATCATCATGTCTCCCAACAATCCCCATTTTAGGAGTAAATATACAAAAATGGATGTACTAATCATTCCTGTTGGGAAGACCCAAATTTTATTTTCTTTGGAAAACCAAACCGATAAAAAACCAAAAATAACAGCGATAATTTCTAAGATTATATCTGTTGAAGAATAGGTTTTATATTGTGTAAAAAAGAAATTAAAAATTTCTAACATTTGTTTTTTTTAACACCGTAAATTTAAGCTTTTTTGTACGTATAATATGCAAAGGATTTTATTTTCTTAAAACTTTTAAAAAGGATTCATCTTTTTCAAAAGCAGTTCCAATCACAACGATATCTGCCCCTGCATTGAATGCATTTTCAAGTTGCTTTTTAGTATGTATTCCCCCACCAACAATCAATGGAACAGTTATTTTATTGGAAACCATTTCAATAATATTTTGACTTACGACTTGAGTCGCTCCCGAGCCGGCTTCAAGATAAATGAGTTGCTTTCCAGAGAATTCTCCAGCCAAAGAGGTGTGTAAGATGCGTGTTGTTTTTTCTTGTGAAATGGGTTTGGTATTGCTAACTTTTTGGGTGGCAGTTTCTTTTTTCCCATCAATTAGAATATATCCAGTTGGTATAATTTCTAAGGGAGCGTTTTTTAAAATTGGTGCCGCTTTAATTTGCTGTTCAATCAAATACTCTGGATTTCTTCCAGAAAGTAAACTCAAAAATAAAATACCATCTGCTTTATTAGTAATTTGAGAAACATCGCCGGGGAACAAAATTATTGGGAGATTCGTTTCTTTTTTGGCTGCCATCACGACACTTTCAGTCTGATTGTCTTTATCAGTACTTCCTCCTACAAAAATATGTGTTGCAATAGAGTTGTGAATTTTTTCAAAAAAACAAGGAATGTGTTTGAGGTCTATTTTCTCAGGATCAATTAATACAGCTAATAATTTTTTGCCTTCTTTTTTAGCGGAAACAATATTTTGATAGATATTCACGTGAACGAAAATAATTAATTATATAGAATTTTTAACAGATAACCAATACTGTGAATCTTTTTAAGTAAATCTTGGCCCTTATTTTGAATAAGCAAAGACACAAGTAAATCCTTCAAACTCTAAAAAATTGATGTCATAGGAAGAGGATATACCGTTAAAAGTAATCTCTCCGGTTGTTTTTTTAGTTTCAAATTTAAAGTCGTCAATAAAGATATGATGTAAAAATAAGAGTTTTTTCTTTCCATAGATTTTATATAAACTTTCCTTTGCTCCCCAAACAATCGTTAATTTTCGGATCAAAGCATCTACATTGGCAATGGTTTTATAGGCTTCAAATGGGGTGAATTTATGTGCAATTTTTAAAATTTTTTCTCGGTGTTTTTCGATGTCAATTCCAACAGGGACTTCCTCAGAAATTATAATTCCTGTAAAAATAAATGAATGGGTAATAGAGATGTATTTCCCATCTTTCAAATGAGGTTTCCCATAGTCGTCATAAGTTACATCAAGGTCGCTGTAGCCAACTTCTTTTAACAAATGTCGTATGCTTAAAAATCCTTTTTGATGTAATTCAGATTTCATGGATTGAAGCCGAGCAGAACTCGCTGCAGAAAGAACAATATTCTCTTTTAATGTTGAAGTAGATTCTTCAATCTTCCAAATCAGAATTTTAGTCGTTTGACCAACCGTTAATGTTTTGTAAAGAGCCATATTTTTTAATTTCTATGTCGTAACTTTGCAGTTGAAAAAGTAAAACATAAATATACATAAATATGAGTGCAAATACAGCATACGTTCCTTTTAAAGTGAAAGATATTTCCTTAGCTGATTGGGGGAGAAAAGAGATCAACTTGGCAGAATCTGAAATGCCAGGACTAATGAGTTTAAGAGAGGAGTATGGAGATTCTCAGCCTTTAAAAGGTGCCAGAATTGCGGGATGTTTACACATGACGATTCAAACAGCAATTTTAATTGAAACCCTACAGGCTTTAGGTGCTGAGGTTACTTGGAGTTCGTGTAATATTTTTTCTACGCAAGATCAAGCCGCTGCTGCAATTGCTGCTGCTGGCACACCTGTGTACGCCTGGAAAGGAATGAATGAGGAAGAATTTGACTGGTGTATTGAGCAAACTTTATTTTTTGGGGAAGATAAAAAGCCCTTAAATATGATTTTAGATGATGGTGGAGATTTGACCAACATGGTCTTAGATAGCTATCCAGAATTGGCTGCAGGAATCAACGGATTGTCTGAAGAGACAACGACTGGAGTGCACAGATTGTATGAGCGTGTTAAAAATGGAACGTTGCCAATGCCTGCAATTAATATCAATGATTCGGTAACCAAATCAAAATTTGATAACAAGTATGGTTGTAAAGAATCTGCAGTAGATGCCATTCGAAGAGCAACAGATATCATGTTAGCAGGAAAGCGAGTTACGGTATGTGGATATGGTGATGTTGGAAAAGGAACCGCAGCTTCTTTTAAAGGAGCAGGTTCTATTGTAACGGTCACTGAAATTGATCCTATTTGTGCTTTGCAAGCGGCAATGGATGGTTTTGAAGTAAAGAAATTAGAAACGGTTGTTGCCAATTCAGATATCATTATTACGACTACTGGAAACAAAGGGATTGTACGTGGAGAGCATTTTGAAGCAATGAAAGACAAAGTAATTGTTGCAAACATTGGTCATTTCGATAATGAAATTGATGTTCCTTATTTAAATGCAAATAGTGAAAAAGTTGAAATAAAGCCTCAAGTAGATAAATACAATATCAACGGAAATGATATTATACTGTTAGCAGAAGGTCGTTTGGTTAATTTAGGATGTGCAACTGGACATCCAAGTTTTGTAATGTCAAACTCATTCACAAACCAAACATTGGCTCAAATGGAACTTTGGAACAATGCGAAAGCTTACAAAAACCAAGTATATATGTTACCAAAGCATTTAGATGAAAAGGTTGCGTTTTTACACTTGGCAAAAATAGGTGTAGAATTGACAGAGCTGCGAAAAGATCAAGCAGACTATATCGGTGTTACACAAGCAGGGCCTTATAAGCCAGAGCATTATAGATATTAATTTCTTTAGCGATTATAAGGATCGTTAAATACATACATATAAAGTTACAAAATCCTCTCATTCATTTGGGAGGATTTTTTATGATAACAAAGACTTCATATTTACACCAACCAACCCTCTCTATCCAAACTTCTGTATTGAATAGCTTCTGCGATATGATCCGGAGAGATGTTTTGAGCATTTGCTAAATCTGCGATGGTTCTGGAAACTTTTAGAATTCTATCATAGGCCCTAGCAGAAAGGGTTAGTTTTTCCATGGCTGTTTTTAACAATATTTTGCTTTCATCGGACAATTTACAGTACGTCCGAATTTGTTTTACACTCATTTGTGCGTTATAATGTACATTCTCAAACGCAACAAAACGGTTAGATTGAATTTCTCTGGCTTTCGTTACTCGTTTTCTAATGACAATACTAGATTCTCCTTTTATTTCTTCAGATAATTTTGCAAAAGGAACCGGTGTAACTTCAATGTGGATGTCAATTCTGTCTAAAAGAGGACCAGAAACTTTACTCAAATAGCGATGCATTTCTTGAGGAGAGGAGGTCATCGGAGAGTTGGGATCATTAAAAAAACCAGAAGGGCTAGGATTCATACTTGCGACCAACATAAAACTACTTGGGTAAGTAACGGTAAATTTTGCACGAGAAATGGTAACTTCTCTATCTTCTAGAGGTTGTCGCATTACTTCTAAAACATCCCTTTTAAATTCGGGTAATTCATCTAAAAATAAAACACCATTATGAGAAAGAGAAATTTCACCAGGTCTGGGATATTGTCCTCCGCCCACTAATGCTACATTTGATATGGTATGATGTGGGCTTCTAAAAGGCCGTTGATATAATAAGCCATCATTTTTAGTTTTCCCAACCACAGAATGGATTTTTGTAGTCTCTAATGCTTCATGTAAAGTCATTGGAGGTAAAATGCTTGGCAATCTTTTTGCTAACATGGTTTTTCCAGATCCAGGAGGACCAATTAAAATAATATTGTGTCCGCCAGCAGCTGCAATTTCCATACACCGTTTGATAGATTCTTGCCCTTTTACATCAGAAAAATCAAATTCTGGAAACTCAATATTTTTATAAAACTCAGCTCTTGTATCTACGATGGTAGGGTCAATTTTTTGATTGCCATTAAAATGATCGATCACCTCTAAAATACTCTCAACTCCTAGCACCTCTATATCAGATACAATCGCGGCTTCTTTAGCGTTTTCTTTTGGTAAGATTAAATAGTTAAAACCTTCTTCTCTAGCTTTTATAGCCATGGGCAAAGCACCCATTATGGGCTGTAAACTTCCGTCCAAAGAAAGTTCTCCCATGATCACATATTGGTGTATGTTTGCGGATTTTATTTGATTGGATGCGGCCAGGATTCCTATGGCTATCGTTAAATCATAGGCAGCCCCTTCTTTTCTGATATCGGCGGGTGCCATATTGATAATAATCTTTTTCCCAGGAAGTTTGAAGTTATTGTTATTGAGTGCAGCTGAGATTCTGTAGGAACTTTCTCGAACAGCATTATCTGGTAAGCCTACTAAATGATACCCAATTCCTTTGTCAATATTTACTTCTACGGTAATCGTAGTGGCTTCAATACCGAAAACGGCAGAACCATGGACTTTAACAAGCATTCTTTTTTCTTTAAAAATAAAGAAAAAAAGAATGCAATTAATTTTTTTTAGGCAGAATTTCTACTTGCGTTGATATTTCCAAATAAAGAACGCATGACCATTTTTTCATACACTTCAATTTCTTGTTCGCTTCCCTTAGATTTTTGAAGTTCTTGAATTTTCTTTAAAGCAAACTGCTGAATTGTTAACAGAGGCAATACAATATCCTCTCTAACTTCGATAGATGCTTTTCCTACAGGAAAATTCTCCATCAATTCGCTGTGCCCTGTAAGTTTTAAAAGGAGTCTTTTGGTAGTTTGATATTCTGCATAAATCAATTTCCAAAATTCTCCAAATTCTGGGTCTTCAGCCATGTAAGAAGTCAATCCAAAGAAAGATTTTGTCAAACTCATCATGCTGTTTTCTAAGAGTGTTTTGAAGAAGTCTGAGGAGTTGTAAAACTCAATAATTTCGTCAAATCTATTTGCATCTTCATATTTTTTGAGGGCAGTTCCAACACCAAAGAAACCAGGAACATTTTGTTTTAATTGACTCCAACTTCCTACAAAAGGAATGGCTCTCAATGCAGAAAAATCTAAGGTCTCAGAATTAGAACGCTTACTAGGTCTGCTCCCAATATTAGTTTTAGCATAGTATTTTAACGTACTCATTTTTTCTAAATATGGCAAAAACTGTGGATGATTTTTAAAATTGACATAGGTTTGATAGCTTGTATCCGCCATGTCATTGATCAGCTCTCTGTGGGTGTCATTTAGTTGATCTTTTGTAAACACATCATTTTTAATCCCAGAGCTTAATAATTGTTCTAAGTTATATTGAGAGGAATTTAAGGTACCAAAATTAGAGCTAATTGTTTGTCCTTGAATCGTTAATTGAATTTCTTTATCTTCTATTGTTGGTCCCAATGAAGCATAAAATTGATGTGTTTTTCCTCCTCCACGTGCAGGGGGTCCTCCACGTCCATCAAAGAAAATTACTTCAATATCATATTCTTTTGAAATTCTTGTCAATGCTTCTTTTGCTTTAAAAATACCCCAATTTGCCATTAAATACCCACCATCTTTTGTTCCATCAGAAAACCCAAGCATGATCGTTTGTTTGTTTTTTCTTTTAGAGACATGATGTCTGTAGGTCTTGTTAGAATATAAGGTACGCATTACTTCCTCTGAATTCTCTAAATCTTCTACGGTTTCAAAAAGCGGAATCACATCTACTGGTAATTCATTTTCAAAACCACATAAATTTAACATTGCGAAAGTTTCCATCACATTCAAAGCAGTTTGATTGTTGCTAATAATGTAACGATTTGCTCCGCGTTCACCATTTCTATGCTGAATTTCTTTTAAAGCATAAATGGATTCAATGGTTTTAACAGATGTTTCATCCGTTAAGATGTTGGTGTCAATTTCACCTTTTACAACCGATAAAATATCAATTTGTTCTTTTTCAGAAAGCGTTAAATAATTTTTTGGAAAGGTAGTGTCTCCAATTTTGTGTAAGTCTTCAACAATTTGCGTAAATGCTTTGTGATGAACTCGACTATCTTGTCTAATGTCTAAAGTAGCAAAGTGGAATCCGAAAATTCTAACTTTATTGATCACATCGTTTAGTTCTTCAACAAACAATGATTGGTGTTCATTTACAATAATTTCTCTTGCAGCATATAATTCTTCTAGAAGGATCTTTTGAGAGAAATTCACTTTAGCATAACTTCTAACCACATGCTTGTAAAGTCTTTTTTCTACTTTGGATAAAATATTTTGAACACCATCAAAAGTAAAACGTCTTTTTAAACGTCTAATATCTCTATAGTAACTTCTTAAAATGGTTTGACGCAATCTTTCTGCAACATTTAAGGTTATTTTTGTCGTTACAAAAGGATTTCCATCTCTATCTCCTCCGGGCCAAAAGCCTAGATCTATGATTTCGTTTTCGATAGGTTCTCCATCGTAAACATGTTGTTGTATATAATTATAGATTTTAGGAACAGAGTGGTAAAATACATGTTCTAAATACCAAATTAAGCTTACCGCTTCATCAAAAGGGGAAGGTTTTTCTTTTTTGTAGAAAGGAGTTTTCCCAAGTTGCGCCAATAATTTTTTTATTAATAACAAATCATCCTCTTGAATTGCTTTGTCTAAATCTGTAATAATTCCTAAAACACTTCCTGGATAAAATTGAGTGGGATGAGCAGTTAATACAATACGCACCTTGAAGTCCTCCAAATAAGCTTTTAATTTGTCTTTTTTATCACTAAGAAATGCCGATTCTTTGGAGTTTCTCAATGTACCAAATCCATTCATGTTATTTACCACGGGAAACGCTGCATCTTCAACAGCATCAAATAAAACAACCTGACGTTCTATGAATTGAATAAAAAGAAAAAGCAAGTCTATTTTTTCCTTTTCAGTTGGATTGTCTTGGTATTTTTCAAAAAAATGATCAACAATTTCTGTTGGATTTTTTTCTAGTTGAAATCCTTTTTTACAGACTTTATGTAAAAGAGGCAACAAAACTCCAGTATTGTCTATCGTGTCAAAAGGAAGGGTGGTAAAAATACTGTTGTATATTTGATATTTAGACAGCACATTTTCATTAAATCTTTCTAACTTAGGTAAGTTGTTCATTTTTGGTATAATTTTACGGAATAAAATTACAAAAAACAGCAATCATTGAACCTACCTTTTTGTCAATAATCACTTGTTTTTTTACGAAAACGATATAAATTCCGAGATTCTAGTACTTAAATGTTTAATTTGTATCAGTCTAAGTGAGTTTTGTTTTGTTTCAAACGGAGGAATTTTAGAATAAAGATATTTTGATCAAAGAAGTTGTTTGTTCAGTAACCTGAAAACGCGAATCTTGGCGATGATTTATAATTAAAATAACACGATCGTCATTATTACAAAGTAACCAAGTAGTTTGTTTTTCTAAAAGTGAAAATTTTTCATCTTTAAAATACTTACTAAGTTTCTTTTTTCCTTTCATTCCCCTAGGATAAAAGAAATCTCCTTTTTTCCATTTTCTGAGTTTTAATGGGAACAATATTTTTTCTTTGTCAATAAAAACCGTTTGTCTGTTTTCTTCCGACTTTTGTTGAGTAGCTTCTATTTTTAAGTGAATTGGAGTGGTTATTTCTTGTTGCTGTTCCGTAATAAAAATTGTTTTGACATCCTTTGAAACACTGTTTTTAAACAAGAACAAATACGCCCTATCTTTTAATAGTGTATTTGTTTTAGAAAATACTTGTTTGCCAGACTGAGCGGTAAGTAGGGTATACACATTGTCCCATTCGGTAAAGTTATATTGTTTTAAAAGTTGGTATAAGTATGCTTTTGGATTCGATAATTTTTCTAATTTTTTAATACTAATTTTAATAGCATCTTCTTCTACGGTAACAATGTTTGATTTAATATTTTCAATTCGATCCTCAATAATTTCTTGACTTTCTCTTAAGTTATTGGTCGTCTTTGCAAAGGTGTCGACTAAACTAGGATTTATTTCTTTTAAATAAGGAACAACTTGATGTCTAATTTTATTTCGAATGTATTTTGTTGTTGCATTGCTTTTGTCTTCCCTCCATTCAATGGCGTTTTCTTTTATAAACGTTGAAATTTCTTTTTGAGAAAAGGGTAAAAGTGGACGCACAATATTTCCATTAATTTGAGGGATTCCAGTAAGCCCATCTAACCCAGTTCCACGAGTTAAATTAATTAAAAAAGTCTCTATGTTGTCATCTGCATGATGCGCTGTTACTACATAATCAAAAGAATTTTGTTCAACCAGTTCTGAAAACCAATGGTACCGTAAGTTTCTTGCAGTGATTTGAGTAGATTGCTTATTCTCTTGGGCGATTTCTTTGGTTTTAAATTGTTTGGTATGTACTCGAGCATTTAATTTTTCACCTAATTTTTTTACAAATTCTTCGTCTAAATCACTCTCTTTTCCTCGTAAATTAAAGTTGCAGTGTGCCAATGAAATCGCAAACTCTAATTTTGAAAGTAGGGTCGTTAAAGCTACGGAATCAATACCCCCAGAAATTGCAACTAAAAGCTTTTTATCCTTTAAAAAAGGAAGGTTTTGTTGAATATAATTTGAGAATTTTTGTAGCATTATTTATCAAAAGTACGTAAATTAAACTTGAGATTTTAACCAAATACGAATCTCTTTTCTCAGAGAAACCTCTGGCTTTGGAAGGGGAATTGTTGTACCATATTGTTTGCTCCTGTTGAATTTCGAAAAAGTGATTTTTAGTTGTTTCCATTCTTTTGGATTGACTTCTAAAAACTTGGCAAACATATTCTGTTCAGTTGGTTTTTCTTCTAATTGATTTAAGGTTTTTTTAAAAAGCTCCTCTTGATGTAACATCATCTTCATTATTTTGGTTTAATAAAACATATTTCATTGCTTTTGCTTTCAGTAAGCATTCCTCATATTCTTTATCCGGAATAGATTTAGCGGTAATAGCACCTCCAACAGAGTAAGAAACATACTTTTTTGATGCATTGTACAAAATGCTTCTAATGATCACATTAAAATTAAAATCATTCTCGGGGGTAAAGTAACCAACAGTTCCTGAATATAAGCCCCGTTTAGATTCCTCAAATTTTTCTATAATTTTCATGGCCGCAACTTTTGGAGCACCAGTCATGCTTCCCATTGGGAATGTGTCTCTAATTACATCTACAGGATGTGTATTTTCTTTTACTTCGGAAACTACGGTAGAAATTAATTGATGTACTTGTTTAAACGAATATACTTTACACAACTCTTCTACTTTGACACTTCCTTTTTTAGCTGTTTTAGAGAGGTCATTCCTAACCAAATCTACAATCATTACATTTTCTGCACGTTCTTTTTCATTTTGCATTAAATTCGCTGCTAGTTGTGTGTCATCAAGTTTACTTTGGACTCTTTTAGCAGTTCCTTTTATAGGTTGAGAAATTATTTTTAAACCTTCCTTTTTAATGTATCGTTCTGGAGAGGCACACAACGCGATTTTGTTATCCAATTTTAAAAAAGAAGCAAAAGGTGGCGCTGATATTTCATTGAGATGCCTGTATACTTCAACCGGGTTTATGGTGGTGTTTTCTGCATAGAATTCTTGGCAAAAATTAACTTCATAGATATCTCCTCTTTGAATATGAGCTAAAATTTCATCTATTTTAGAATGGTATTCTTTTTGAGGTATTCTAAGTTTTATATTGATGTCTGAATTTATTTTTTCAATTTTTGGAGCTTTCACTTTTTTGATTTCTTCAAAATCACTTTCAATCTCATCATCGATCATTTTTAAATAGTGAAACTCAATAGCTTCCTTTTTGACGAAAATAAGTTTTTTAGGCTGAAAGAAATATAAGTCAGCAAAATGTAAACCATCAAAATTAGACGAGGAAAGCTGTTCAACGTCATTTTTAACATCATACGTTAGGTATCCGAAAATATAATCTTTAGTAAGAGTTTGATATTCTTTTAGCTTTTCAAAAGCATTGTAATAATCGGTCTTTATAGATGTAAATTCATCTGCAGCCAACGCACAATCGAAGCTATTATATTGTTGGTTATGATTGTTCGAATCTAACCAAATGAGAGTTTCAAACTGCTGAGACCAATTGAGTAAATTCGATTTGAATTCACTAATATCAACTGTTTTAAAGATTCGAATTGTTCTTTGCATATCTTTTGTAAAAATACGAATTATACCCACAAAAAAAGCAACCAATTTGGTTGCTTTTGAGAATAAATATAATGTATTTATGCGTTTAATGGTTTTCCATCCCAAGCAGCTTTTGCAGCCTCTTTAACAGCTTCAGAGTAGGTTGGGTGCCCATGACAAATTCTTGCTAAATCTTCAGCAGAAGCTCTGAATTCCATCGCAACAGCAGCCTCCATGATTAAATCTGCAACTCGTGCTCCAACCATGTGAACTCCTAAAATTTCGTCCGTATTTTTGTCAGCTAAAACTTTTACAAAACCATCAATATCTCCACTTGCACGAGATCTTCCTAGAGCTCTCATAGAAAACTTACCTGCTTTGTATTCAATTTTTTCAGTCTTTAATTCGTCTTCAGTTTTACCAACTGCAGCAGCTTCTGGCCAAGTGTAAACAATACCAGGAATTAAATTATAATTAATATGTGGCTTTTCACCAGCTAAATATTCAGCAACAACAACTCCTTCTTCCTCTGCTTTGTGAGCTAACATTGCGCCTTTTACAACATCGCCAATTGCATATATATTTGAGATATTTGTTTGTAAATGGTCGTTTACAGAAACTTGACCACGTTCATTTACATCGACACCAATTTTTTCTAAACCTAAGCCTTTTGTGTAGGCTTTTCTTCCTACAGAAACCAGACAATAATCACCAGAGAATTCAATTTCTCTATTTTTTTTATCAGTAGCTTTCACAACTACGGTACCTCCATTTCTTTGAACAGAAGTAACTTTATGACTGGTTGCAAACTTGATTCCTTGTTTTTTGAATACTTTTTGCAATTCTTTAGAAACATCAGTATCCATTCCTGGAACAATTTTGTCCATGTATTCGATTACCGTAACTTCTGCTCCTAAACGCTTGTATACCGAACCTAGTTCCAAGCCAATAACACCGCCTCCAATTACGAGTAAGTGTTTAGGCACCTCAGGAAGTTTTAAGGCTTCAGTAGAAGTGATTACACGTTCTTTATCTATGGAAATAAAAGGGAGTGTTGAAGGTTTTGACCCTGTTGCAATAATGATATTTACCCCTTCAATAACTTCTTCTGAACCATCACTTTTAGACACTTTTACATGGGTAGCATCTTTAAAAGAACCGACACCTTCAAAAACATCAATCTTGTTTTTATCCATTAGATATTTAATACCACCTGTTGTAGTTTCTACAACCTTCGCTTTTCTTTCCACCATTTTACCAAAATCGAAAGAAGGCTGTTTCACTGAAATTCCATGCTCTTCAAAATGATGTACAGCATCGTAGTAGTGGTGTGAAGAATCTAGCAACGCTTTGGATGGAATACAACCAACATTTAAACAGGTTCCCCCTAAAGTTGAATATTTTTCAACAAGCGCTACTTTTTTTCCTAATTGGGATGCTCTAACTGCAGAGATATATCCTCCAGGACCAGAACCAATTACAATAATATCATATTTCATGAGTGTCTTTTTTTTATAAAACAGAACCGTTAAGGTTGTTATTTTGTAACAGATCACAAAAATAGGGATATTTTAATAAAATAAAGGGAGAATTTAGTAGTTTTACTTTTAAAATATAGACAATGAGCATTCTAAAAAAAATAGGGATTTTTTTGGTATTAATCCTACTTATCTCTCAATTCTTTGCCCCTGAAAAAAATGAAGGAAATATCGATTCTGTATCGACTTTTATTGCAGAAACTAATCCACCAGAAGAGGTCATGAAAATTTTACAAACGAGTTGTTATGACTGCCACTCAAGTAAAACAACATACCCTTGGTATAATAATATTACTCCAATAAACTATTGGTTGGCCCATCATGTTAAAGAAGGGAAACAACATTTAAACTTCTCTAAATGGAACGAATATTCCATAAAAAAGAAAGCTCATAAGATCGATGAACTATATGAAGAAGTTGAAGAGGGTGAAATGCCGTTAAAATCTTACACATGGACCCATTCTGAAGCCAACTTAACAGCACAACAAATTAATGCTGTTGTAAATTGGGGTCAAAAAGTACAGGCAGATTATTTACAACAAATCAATTTAAAATAATTGAGACAACAACAAGTTTTAATTATTGGATCCGTTTGGGTCGAACCCAACTCTTCTGCTGCAGGAAAGAGAATGTTACAGTTGATTACTCAATTTTTAGAAAGAGGGTATGAAGTAACTTTTGTCTCTGCGGCACAAAAAAGTGAGAAAGCTGTTGATTTAATTTCCATGGGGGTTCATGAATCTTTTATTGAATTAAATAATATTTCTTTTGATCATTTTATAAAGAAATTACAACCACAAATTGTGCTCTTTGATCGTTTTATAATGGAAGAGCAATTTGGTTGGCGGGTGGCAGAATATTGCCCCAAAGCAATTAGAATTTTAGATACTGAAGATTTACATTGTTTAAGAAAAACAAGAGAAATATGTCTAAAAAATAATATTGATTTTTCTCAAGAAGAGCTTCTCAAACAAGATATTTCTAAACGAGAAATAGCGGCAATTTTAAGATGTGATTTATCGTTGATTATTTCTGTTTTTGAGATTGAAATATTAAAGAAGATCTTTAAAATAGAGGAATCTATTTTAATGTATTTGCCTTTTCTATTTGATGAAATTGATATACATCAGCAACAAAAGTGGAAATATTTTGAAAAAAGAGAGCACTTTATTTTTATTGGAAATTTTATGCACAAGCCGAATGTCGCCGCTGTACTCTCTTTAAAAAATGAGATTTGGAGCAAGATAAGAAAAGGGCTTCCAAAGGCAGAAATTCATGTGTACGGTGCTTATACGAATCAGCAAATAGAGCAACTTCACAATGAAAAGGAAGGTTTTATCATTAAAGGTTTTGTGGAGGATGCAGCTCAAGTCGTTGGAAATGCCAAAGTAGTTTTAGCGCCTTTAAGTTTTGGTGCAGGAATTAAAGGGAAACTAACAGAAGCAATGCTTTGTGGAACTCCAAGTATTACGACTTCAATTGGAGCAGAAGGAATGTATGATGAATTTCCTTGGAATGGTTTTATCGAAGATAATTTTGCCGATTTTGCCATAAAGGCAAAAGAATTATACCTTAATAAACCCATCTGGAAACAGGCCCAATTAAATGGCGTAACCATTATTAATAGCATCTACAATAAAGAAAAGAACGGAAAATTGTTATTCAATAAAATTCATCAAATTGAACAAAACATCGAGAAACATCGAGTTTCTAATTTTCTAGGAAGTTTATTGCAATATAAAACCCTTCAAGCCTCTAAGTACATGAGTAAATGGATTGAACAAAAGAATCGTCTTATTCATTAAATTGCGTTTAAATAAAGCCATCTGTTTTTTATCATGAATCGTTTTTTTTGAGTTTATAAAGAAAGCTTTACTCCAAAAAAACCGCTAATTAAAAACGTCTTTTTACTGTTGTATAGTGTCTTTAGGTCTTTTCTTTGAGTTATTTGTTGTGAGCCGATAAGTTGTATCCAATTGTTAATTGTGTAACTCAATTCACCGGTCATACTATAACTTAAGAAAGACCTGTTTTTTCTGTAAATATTCCCAATATCAATAAATGCAGTAGCTCCAATGTTACGATAAATTGTATTCAGATGATAGGATCCTCCAATTGCATAACGTTGAAAATTCCCCCCTGTTAAATCTGCATATTCAATTGAGGGGTATACTGCAATGTAATTATTCTTTAACTGGATAATAGGGATTTCTACTTTCGTTAGTATATTTAATGTTATTGCGCTATTGTTTTTACCATCACCTATAAGTAATAGCCTGGCATCTTGCTGTAAAGAAAGTTCTATATTTTGACTGTAGTTAAAAAAAGGGGATAGGATACAACTACAGATTAATAATATTTTTTTCATAAAACGGTGTTTTTAAAAAATATTAATAAAATGCTCGTACCTTAAGATAAGGGTTTTAAAGTAAAAAAAACCTTTTTCATCGAATAAAGTTCTTTTTAAGACGGTTTATTCACATGGGTTGACTCTTTTGAAAAGAGTAATTAAAAAAAGTATTTGTTGTTATATTTGAAATAGTTCTCTAAATAAGACCTGCTCTTCTTAACAAAGCATCAGGTTTTGGTTCTTTTCCTCTAAATCGCTTGTATAGCTCCATCGGTTTTTCTGTACCTCCCATAGAAAGTATATGTTCTTTAAATTTAGTGGCGACCTCTTTGTTAAAAATTCCTTTTTCTAAAAAGTACTCAAAAGCATCAGCATCTAATACCTCTGCCCATTTATACGAATAATATCCTGCTGCATATCCTCCTTGAAAAATATGAGAAAAAGCGGTACTCATACAATTTTCGGGAACATCAGGATATAGTTTTGTGTGGGTAAAAGCACTGTTTTCAAATGCTTTGATCGTTTCTATTTCTTCAGGGTTTGTGCCATGCCATTTCATGTCTAAAAGCCCAAAACTTAACTGTCTTAAAGTCTGCATTCCTTCATGAAAACTTGCAGATTCTTTGATTTTTTCTATGTATTTCATTGGAAGAACTTCACCCGTTTTGTAATGTTTGGCAAAAAGTTCTAATGCTTCTTTTTCATAACACCAATTTTCTAAAATTTGACTTGGTAATTCAACAAAATCCCAAGACACAGAGGTTCCAGATAAACTACTGTAGTTTGTGTTTGCTAACATTCCATGAAGTGCGTGGCCAAACTCATGAAATAAGGTAGTTACCTCGTTAAAGGTTAACAAAGAGGGCGTTGTTTTTGTTGGTTTTGTAAAATTACAAACAATAGAAACTTGCGGACGCTCATTTATACCATCTTTAATTTGTTGCGATTTATAAGAAGTCATCCATGCTCCATTTCTTTTCCCTTTTCTAGGATGAAAATCGGCATAAAAAACCGATATAAAATCACCTTTCGTATTAGTTACCTGGTATGTTTTTACATCTTCATGATATTTGTCAATATTGAATACTTGTTCAAATTGAAGGTCGTATAATTTTTTTACAATCATAAAAACACCCTCAATTACATTTTCTAATTTAAAATAGGGCTTTAATATTTCTTGATCTAAATCAAATAATTCTTTTTTTAATTTTTCTGAATAGTAGGCGCCATCCCATTTTTGAAGCAGGTCAATTTTACCTATTTTTTTTGCATAATTTTCTAATTCTTCAAATTCCTTTTCTGCAGCAGGTTTTGCTTTTTTTAGCAAGGTATTCGAAAATTCAATTACATTTTCGGGAGTTTCTGCCATTCTTTCTTCTAAAACAAAATGAGCATGTGATTTATATCCTAACAGATTGGCTCTTTGATAGCGGAGTTTTACAATATCTAGGACATTTTTTTCATTATTAAAATCATTGTTTTGAAATGCTTTTTTTCCTGCAGCAATTGCCATTTTTTTTCTTAATTCTCTGCTGTCTGCATAAGTTAAAAATGGAATGTAGCTGGGGTAGTCTAAAGTGAAAATCCAACCCTTTTTTTCTTTCTCTTTCGCCAACTGGTGTGCTGCCTCTTTTACTGATTCTGGCAGACCTGCAACTTCTATTTCTTTGGTTAAATGCATTTCGAAAGCATTTGTTTCAGCCAATACATTTTCGCCAAATTTTAGAGATAATTTAGACAGTTGAGTGTCAATTTTCCGCAATTCGGTTTTCCCCGTTTCATTTAAATTCGCTCCGTTTCGTGCAAAACTTTTGTATCGTTTATTCAACAACATTTCTTGTTCAGGAGTTAAATCTAAATTTTTTTTATCATCAAAAACTGATTTTACTCTTTTGAATAAAGACTCATTCAAAGTAATGTCATTGCTAAATTCACTCAATAAAGGTGAAACCTCTTGTGCTATTCTTTGGAGTTCATCATCTGTTTCAGCAGCATTTAAATTAAAAAAAATACTGGTAATTCGATTTAATTTTTTTCCAGAAAAATCGAGGGCTACAATTGTATTATCAAAAGTCGCTTTGTCCGAATTTAGTGCAATGATATTGATTTCTTCTTTGGCAATTTCAATTCCTTTTTTGATGGCAGGTTCGAAGTCTGTATTAGAAATTTTAGAAAAAGGCGGGGTATTGAAATCTTGTAAAAGTGGATTCATGTTTTCAATGAATTGTTGTAAAAATTAGTCGTTGATTCTATTATTTTCTAATTCTTTTAGATGCTTTTTCAACTTTCAGCTTTAAACCATCCTTATAGGCAATAACTTTATCAAGAACACATTTGTCTGAAGCACCAATAATCTGTGCGGCTAAAATTCCAGCATTTTTTGCACCATTTAGTGCAACTGTAGCGACAGGTACACCACCTGGCATTTGTAAAATTGATAAAATTGAATCCCAGCCATCTATAGAGTTGCTACTTTTAACAGGAACTCCTATTATAGGGAGAGGGCTCATTGAAGCCACCATTCCTGGTAAATGTGCCGCACCACCTGCCCCTGCAATAATTGCTTTTATTCCTCTATTGTGTGCGTTTAAGGCATAATCAAAGAGTTTTTCAGGAGTTCTGTGAGCTGAGACAATATCTACTTCTATTTGAATGTCAAAACTTTCTAAAATGTCTATTGCTTCTTGCATGATTGGAAGATCAGAATCACTTCCCATTATTATTCCTACCATAATTATTTGCTTATAACTCTAATTGTTTCTTTTACTTTTTGCGCTATTTTCCTTGCGACGTCGATGTCAGAATTTACGATGGTAACATGTCCCATTTTCCTAAACGGACGTGTTTCTTTTTTTCCATAAATATGAGGTGTAACTCCCTCTATCTTTATGATTTTTTCTATGTTTTGATAAATCACTTGACCAGAAAAGCCTTCTTCACCAACCAAATTCACCATAATTCCTGCAACTTTACTCGTGGTGCTTCCTAGAGGAAGATTTAAAACACTTCGTAAATGTTGTTCAAATTGATTCGTATAACTAGCTTCAATAGAATAATGTCCTGAATTATGAGGTCGAGGAGCAACTTCATTCACTAAGATTTCATCCTCTTTAGTTTGAAACATTTCAACAGCTAACAAGCCTATAAAATCTAGGTCATTGACTACTTTTAGGGCAACTTCTCTCGCTTTTTCTGCAATCTTTGAGTCGATTCTTGCTGGGCAAATTACATATTCTACTTGGTTGGCTTCGGGGTGAAATTCCATCTCAACAACAGGATATGTTTTAGTTTCTCCATCTTCATTTCTAGCAACAATTACTGCCAATTCATTTTTAAAAGGAATCAATTCTTCAGTAATACATTCTTCATTTGGTAGACTGTTTAAATCTTCAATATTTCTAACAACTTTAACTCCATTACCGTCATATCCAAAACGTGCCGCTTTCCAAACAAAAGGAAACGTGATGCTCTTGTTTTCATAGGATTGTTTTAGTTCTTTAAAATACTCAAAATGATCAAAAGCAGCTGTAGGAATTTGATGTTTTAGATAAAATTTTTTTTGTATTGCTTTACTTTGAATGATTCTTAAATCTTTTGGTTTTGGAAAGATTTTCAAACCTTCCGCTTCTAATCTGTCTAAGGCATCAAGATTTATATTTTCAATTTCAATAGTTAGCAGATCTACTTTTTTCCCGAAGTTATATACTGCATCGAAATCTAATAAGTTGCCAACTACAAATTCATTGCAAATAGCTGCACAAGGAGCATTTTTATTACTTTCTAAAACAGCGGTATGAATGTCGAATTTTTGAGTTTCTGCCAAAAGCATTCTTCCTAATTGACCGCCTCCAAGGATACCTAGTTTAAAATCTGAAGAAAAATAATTTTTCACGTTCTGTAATGTTGTCTTTCGACAAAAATAAGCAACTTAAATTATGTATGCTATTAAAAATTAGTGATTCGAAGTACTGTGCCATTTTTTTTAACACTGTATTCTATTGCCGGACAAATAAAACCTTTTGTTTGTGGGGCTCCTCCAATACCTTTTCCCACACCGTATTCACTCAGGTCACATTGGCATTTTAAAACGATACCTCTTTCAAAAGTCATTGGTGTATCGCAATCATTCACAGGACATAATTTATCGTAAGCAACAAATTCATTGCCATTCACATTCATTAAAAGGATTCCTTTAGATCCTCCAGGAAGTTCTGCAAATCCACCAGGAACAAGAGCATTTAATAACTGTGGATTGTTTAAGTCTGTAATGTAATTTAAGGGTAAAGATTGGATGCAATTATTTAAATCATCATTTTTAGAGCAATTTAAAAAACATAAAAAGGTACATAAAAAAAGTGTTTTTATATTCATAATGATCTATCAGTGATAAAATAACGATGGCAATTTACAAATATTTTGTACATTTGTATAACAATCTCATTCCTCTTTAGGTAATGAGATTTTTAAATTTAAACGCATCCATAAGGGGGTGTTTTAGATACATAGCTATAATTTTAGTTATCTTATTAATTAAAGTTGATAAATTTTAAACGAAATCAGATGAGTGATATATCTTATTATACTCCAGAAGGATTAAGGAAATTGAAAGATGAATTGGTGCAACTTGAGCAAATTGAGCGCCCAAGGGTAACACAAGAAATTGCAGATGCCCGTGACAAAGGTGATTTAAGTGAGAATGCGGAATATCATGCAGCAAAAGAAGAACAATCGCACCTAGAATTTAAAATTGCTAAATTAAAAAATGTCATTTCAAATGCGAGAATTATTGACGAATCTCAGTTAGATACCTCTAAAATTTTGATTCATTCCATAGTGAAAATCAAGAACACAACCAATGGAATGGAGTTTTCTTATACGTTAGTAGCAGATTCTGAAACAGATGTTAGAAACGGGAAACTATCTGTAAACTCTCCTATAGGAAAGGGTTTATTGGGGAAAAGTGTAGGAGATATTGCAGAAATTAACGTTCCTAATGGAATTATGAAATTTGAGGTTATCACTATTTCTAGATAATAAATCAACCATCTTCTGTCTTCTCCAACCTCTTTAATTTATGATTTAATAAACGACTACTACTATGAGTGTATTTACAAAAATAATTAATGGAGAAATTCCTTGTTATAAAATTGCAGAAGATGATCGTTTTATTGCATTTTTAGATATTAATCCGAATGCAAAAGGACATACTTTGGTGGTCCCAAAAAAAGAAGAAAATAAAATTTTCGATTTATCTAAAGAGGCATATAAAGATTTAATGGATTTTTCATACAGGGTTGCAAAAGCGCTTGAAAAAGCAGTTCCCAACAGTAGAATCGGAATGAGTGTTATTGGTTTAGAAGTTCCTCATGTGCATGTACATTTAATTCCTTTAAATTCAATGGTAGACATACAGTTTACGCAAAAAGTTACATTGACCAATGAGGAGTTTATTTCTTTGGCCAATGGAATTGCCAGTAAATTTGAATAAATGACTTTTAATAAGGATTATTAGCCAATTTATGCTTTATCCAATAAAATTTCAAAAGTAGTTCCTTTATTAATCTCAGATTTTTGCACCACTATTTTTCCTTTATGATAATCTTGAACAATTCGTTTAGATAGTGATAGACCGAGACCCCACCCTCGCTTTTTTGTTGTAAACCCGGGTTTAAAAATTAACTTGTAAAGTTTTTTGGGGATTCCCTTTCCCGAATCAGAAATCATTATTTTTATCTTTTTAGAAGTAGCTTCTATTTTTACTGTTAGTGCCCCTTTGCCAGACATTGCGTCAATGGAGTTTTTGATCATATTTTCTATTACCCAACTGTATAATTCAGAATTTAGATGGGTGTTGATCTCATTTTGAGAGGCAATAAAAGAAAAAGAAATTTGTTTAGAACTTCTTGATTTTAAATAGTCGAAAGCTTGTTTTGTAATGGGGACGATGTTTTCTTTTTTTAATTCTGGGATGGATCCAATTTTAGAAAAACGATTTGCAATTGTATTTAATCTAGAGACATCTTTTTCTATTTCTTCGAGATATTGATGTTCTATTTTTTCCATTTTTAAAATTGCGATCCACCCTAAAAGAGAAGATAAAGGTGTGCCAATTTGGTGGGCAGTTTCCTTTGCCATTCCTGTCCAAAGCTTATTGGTTTCAGCAATTTTAGTAGAATTGTAAAACATATAAATAACCCCCAGAAAAAGGAATAAAACTAAAATTAGCGCAATCGGATAGTAGGTGAGTTTATTTAGTAAGTCTGAGTTTCGATAATAAATAAATTGTTTATTCTCACCTTTGTAAACGACTTTAATAGGCTTGTTTTCAGCCTTCATTTTAGTCAATTGCTTCTCTAGATATTCAGGATTCAAGGACTTGACAGGGTCTAGGTTTTGAGTATCGCTGATCATTCCATTTTCATCTACGAGAATCATGGGAATGTTTTTATTATTCTGTATTATTTTTAACAGGATATTATAATCTGCATTTAAATCTGATTGGTTTGCAATTTCTTTTTGTGCAGCGGCTAAGATTTCTATTTTAATGCGTTCTTCCTGTTTAAACTTTTGAAAGAAGATATACGTATTCCATAAAATTGAGGAGACAATTATTGAGGAAATTAAGACAGCAATGCGTTTAAATAAAATATTGTTTGTTAAAATTTTCATTAGAACAAATATAAAGTTTTCCACTATATAACCTTTTTAAAGATTAGATAGTATATTTACCTATCAAACTTTTACAAATGCTATCTATAAATCCACAAGAGATTTCAACTAAAAAACTCCATAGTTATTTGTTAGGGGCAGTTGCCCCTAGGCCAATTGCTTTTGCTAGTACTGTTGATAGGGATGGAAATCCTAATTTATCTCCTTTTAGTTTTTTTAATGTTTTCGGAGCCAATCCTCCAATACTAATTTTTTCTCCTGCAAGAAGAGTAAAAAACAATACGACAAAGCACACTTTAGACAATGCACTAGCCACCAAACAAGTTGTTATAAATGTAGTAAATTATGCTATTGTACAGCAAATGTCTTTGAGTAGCTCAGACTATCCTCAGGGGGTTAATGAATTTGAAAAAGCAGGGTTTACCATGCTCCCTTCTGAAAAAATACAACCGTTTAGGGTTGCAGAATCTCCTGTGCAATTTGAGTGTAAAGTAAACGATGTTATCTTTACAGGAGAGAAAGGTGGAGCAGGAAACTTAATCGTTTGTGAAGTCCTAAAAATTCATATTTCTGATCAAGTTCTAGCGGATGACGGAAGCATAGATCAGCACAAAATTGATTTGGTTGCAAGAGCAGGAGGAAGTTTTTACACCAGAGCTCGAGATGGTTTTTTTGAAATTCCAAAACCAATTACCACTATAGGGATTGGAGTTGATGCACTTCCAATAGAAATCAAGAATAGTAAAGTTTTAACGGGTAATAATTTAGGATTGTTAGGGAATATAACGCAATTACCAACTCAAGAGGCTGTTAATAACTTTGGGAAAGAACATCCCAAATTTATTGGATTAGAAACCACAAAAAAACATACATTTGTTCAAGAGTATTTAAAAAATAATGATGTGGAAAGTGCTTGGAAAGTACTTTTATTAAATTAAAAATTATGGAAGTTATTGGTAAAATAAAAATCATTGGAGACGTTCAAACTTTTGGGGCTAACGGATTTCAAAAAAGAGAATTAGTAGTTACAACAGATGATCAATATCCACAAATGATCATGATAGAATTTGTTCAGGACAAATGCGATTTGTTAAACAATTATTCAGTAGGTCAAGATGTGAAAGTTTCAATCAATCTAAGAGGTAGAGAATGGATCAATCCTCAAGGAGAAGCTAAATATTTTAATTCCATTCAAGGATGGAGAATAGAAAACTTGTCTCAAACTGGCTCAAATAATAATGTGCCTCCAGTAGATCAATTTGAACCAGCGTCAAATGTTTCTAATGAAGAGCCAGACGATTTACCCTTCTAAATAGCATTTCGTTCAAAATGAAGAGTCCAAACAAAAAGAGTGCAAAATAATTTTGCACTCTTTTTGTTTTGAATAGATCTAAAACTTTAAAAAAACAGCAGTATATAACTTACTTTTTCTCACTCTTTTTAGGCATTGGACCTCTTAAATGTATGACCAATCCGTTTAAAAAATTACGTAAAATTTGATCTCCACATTCTATATATTTTGGATGTTCTTCGCTTCTGAATAAAGCGCCTAATTCACCTTTACTTACTTTAAAATCAACCAAAGCACAAATTTCTACAATATCAGTATCACGTAATTTGTGAGCTACTCGTAATTTTTTTAAAATATCATTATTTGTTAATCCCATACATCAAATATAATTATTTATTAGTCTACCACTTGAAAAATAGCCAATCCATAGAGTGCAAATCTAACAAAACGAAATAATCCAAATAAAATCACACTTTTAAACGGATATTTGATCATACCTGCGGCCATACACGAAATTGAAAAAGGGAGTGGTAATAATGCTCCTACGATAATTAAAATCCCACCCCATTTTTTTGAGTTTTTTAAATGTTTTTCCATTTTAATCTCTAAATAATTTTTAACAGCTTTTATTTTTAAAGATTTTTCTCCGATAAAGTAAGAAGAGAGTCCTCCAAAATAAGAGAGTGTGGTAAGTATCGTTAAATTTAAAATTGGTTCTGTGGTTTTTTTAGTCCAAGCAATAAATATTTCTGGAGGAATTAACCCTAGTAAAGTCTCTGACACAAAGAAAAATGAAAAAACACCCAGTTTAGAAAATGTTTCTGTAATCGATTCTAATAGTTCATTGATATTAAAAACATATTTATTAACTAAAAAAAGGAGAATTAAGATACATGAAACGGGGATAAAAGTTTTTTTAATACTCTCCCAAATAAACATGTAAAAACCTGTCCTTGAATAGTATATATGCATTAATTTGGCAATCTCTTTTTTTGTTTTTAGTCTTTTTTTTCTAGGCATTTTAGTCTTTTAAACTACAATTACAAAAATAAGAACTTAATTTTTATAAAATCAAATAATAGTTAAGATTAATATTTTTTTACCAATTTAGTACTTTCGCAGTAAAATATATCAAATGATTTGGCTTACGGATACAATTGAATTTCCTTCCTATGAATCTACCTCCAACGAAGGCATCATTGCTTTAGGAGGAGATTTGAGTGAGAAACGGTTAATTCACGCATATAATAATGGAATTTTTCCCTGGTATTCTGAAGGAGATCCAATTGTTTGGTATTGTCCACATAAAAGAATGGTTTTATTCCCAGAGGCTATAAAAGTTTCAAAATCCATGCAAAAGATCATGAACAACAACAACTATACAATCACTGAAAATAAGGCTTTTAGTGAGGTGATTTACAATTGCAAAACAATCGACAGAAAAGATGGTTTTGGAACTTGGATTACGGGAGAAATGGAGCAGGCTTATATTAATTTACACCAAAAAGGACACGCAAAATCAATAGAAATTTGGCTCGGAAACGAATTGGTTGGCGGTTTATATGGTTTAGAAATAAACAATATATTCTGTGGAGAAAGTATGTTTAGCAAAGTTTCTAATACTTCAAAATTAGCATTCATACATTTGGCTAGGAATAAAGAATATACATTAATAGATTGTCAAATATACAATCAACATTTGGAGCGTTTGGGAGCAAAGGAAATAGATAGAAGTACTTTTTTACAAATCTTAAAAAGTTAATTTTTGACAACTATTTATGGCATAATAGTTGCTTTTTTCTATTTAAAAAAGAGAATATGAAAAAAAAAGTCCTTTTAATTTTATTTTTTTTCACAATTCTGATTTCTTTTTCACAGGAGAAATTTGGAGCACCTTATTTTACAGGAGCTGCAAACGTTACTTTTGCAGTCAATGAACATTATACCCTAGAACCAGATGATGGAGAGTCTCTTTTAATACCTTCTGCAATCTTTCTTAGAATGGGTTTTGGCTATGAGTTTAAAAAAAGAATCGCTTTGAGTCTAAACGGTGGGTTTGATTATCACTGGAATCGTGCATTGAGTTCATTTCCAACTTACAGTAGTGTAAAATATATTATTACCGAAAATCAAGGAGATCAATTTTTTACAGAATTTAGTTATGGAAAAATGTGGAGGCCTTCTAGAAGGTTTCCTGACGGGAGCTATTATCGTCTTGGTCTGGGTACTCAGATAAAAGGATTGGGTAGATGGAATACTATTATTCGATTAGATTTTCATAGAAAAGGGATTATTGGCTTCGACAAGAACAAAATAGAGAGTGTTTCTCTAGGAATAGAATTTTCTTTCTTTTAAAAATCTGAAGCGATCGTAAAACACATCGTTTTATTTGTAGATGGATGTAAAAATTCAATATATTCTGCATGTAAATGCAATCTATTTTCTTTTTTTCCGTACAAATCATCTCCAAAAATAGGAGTATTTAACCCATCTTTATGTGCAGCATGGATTCTTAATTGATGGGTTCTTCCTGTAACTGGATAAAAATGAACACGGCTTTTGCCATTTTCTTTTTTAACGAGCTCCCAATTGGTTTCAGTTTTTTTACCATATTTAAAGTCTACGAGTTGTCTGGGTCTGTCCTCTAAATCAACTCGTAATGGAAGTTTTATAGTTCCTCTATTTTGTGTTAAATGTCCATCTAATACAGCGACATACCTTTTTTTAACGGTTCTGTTAATAAACTGACTTTGTAAAGTTGCATTTGCTTCTTTCGTTTTGGTAAGTACTAGAATTCCAGAAGTAGACATGTCTAATCGATGAACAATTAATGGGCCTGTAGCCGATGGATATTTCTTTTTGATTCGAGTATACACAGAGTCGGTAATATTTTTTCCAGGAACAGATAAAAATTCAGCGGGTTTGTTGACAACAATTAAAACAGCATCTTCATAAACAATTTCTAAATCTTGTTTTTCTGACAAGTTTTTTAGTAATAAATTAGGATCCATTTGAATGCCTTGCAGCATATGAGTTAAAATAGGCTTACATCTGCCTTGGCAGGCAGGATAAAAATTCTCATGCTTTCTTATGGCTGAATTTGGTGAAATTCCCCACCAAAATTCTGCCAAACAAATAGGTGTTAAATTGGTTAAAAAAGCATATTGTAATAATTTAGGAGCCGAACATTCACCGGAACCAGCAGGTGGTTTTATACTAGGATTATTAAAAATGTCCAATAAGTTTTTTTGTTTTTTGTCTTTATTTAAGAATGCGTATTTGCTAAAAAGTGTTTGTTGTAGGTAATTAGATTTTTCTTTTCGTTGTTTCTTTAAGGATGCAATTTCTTCTTTATAAACAGCAATTTTTTCTTCCTCTTTTTTAATTTTTTTCTGGTAATATTCTTGAAGCTCTCTATAATAAAATTGATCATTAAAACTTTCTTGGACTAGCTTTTTATTAAGGGAACTAATGGCTGAATCAGTTAAGGTAGAAAAACTATTTTTCTTTCTAACTTTTCTGTCAAATTTACGGAGGGTTAATTTTTTTCTTTCAAGAGTTAAATCAGTAGTTATCTCTTTTGATATTTTTTGAATCGATTTCTTCAAGGATACATAGGTTATATCTTGCTTTATAGAAGTTAACCGTTTGTTTAGTTTGTCTATTTCTTTCTCTCCCTTTAGGTAGAAACTGCCATCGGTCCTCATATTAAAAACAGGAGGAACAAATTTTTCAGGCAAACTATTGTCAGCTAGCTTCCCAGAAAACGCAGCGAGATAGCCAATTTTATTTTCATTATTTTTCACAACTAATACACCAAACATCTTCCCTATTGGTGGGTTTTCAGATTTTTTGTTTAGTCCAAAATCATGAATGAAATCAGATTGTGTTTTTAAATATTTTTGTAATTCTTTTGCCGCAATTTTAGCCAAATGGTGTGGCTCATAATAAAAAGGAAATGTAAATTTTTCTGGAAGTGGTATTTCTGAAATATCCTCTTTAAAATTTTGGAAATAATTCAATAGGTACAAGTATGAAGTTAACTACTAAAAGTGGCGCGTTGTAATCGATCGTTTATAGATTTCCCTAGGCCAATATCCGGAAGCCTTTCTGCAATAATTACATCTAATTTTTTACAATCTAATTCATGTAAAGAATCATATAGTTTTGTCGCTGCCTCGTGCATGGAGCCTTTTTTTGATAAAATTATTTCTGTCAAAGAAGGATCATGTAAAGAATCTTTAAAAACAAGAAGCCCAATTTTCTTACCCAATTGAGATCTAACCATACTAGCAATATCTTCTACAAGAAAAGTTTTAGTAGTAGGGGCGTAATGCCTCGCTAACATGCCTGGAGCATTTGGGCTATGTTCTTTTTTGTTTTTGATAGAAACCTTACCAACAACAGCCTCAATGTCTTCTATTGCTAGGGCTCCCAATCTGTATATTATTGGCTGGTTGTTTTCAAAACCAATAATGGTAGATTCAATTCCATTTGTACAAGAGCCGCCTTCTAAAACTTGTTGAATATCATTTTTAAAATACCGTTCTACGTGTATTGGTTTTGTGGGACTAATACACCCAAAAGGGTTTGCGCTTGGAGCCGCCAAAGGAAAGGGTAATTGCTTTAATAGTTTTAAAGTTACCGGGTGATTTGGCACACGAACTGCAACCGTGTCTTTTCCTGCGGTAATTATATCCGGAATGATATCATTTTTTTTTAAGACCAACGTCATAGATCCAGGCCAGAAAGCATCCGCTAATAATTTGGCTTTTTCAGGAATGTGACTTACGATGGTTTTTAAAACTTCCCCACCAGAAATATGAACAATTAATGGATTAAAAAAAGGTCTTTTTTTGGTTGAAAAAATACGCTTAACAGCTTTTTCACTATAGATATTACCCGCTAAGCCATATACAGTTTCTGTTGGTATGGCAACTAATTCTTCATTGGTTAGCAGCGTTATTGCTTTTTGTATGTCTTTTGAAACAATGCTCATAATTTGGTTGCAAAATTACGTATAAAATTCAATTTTTTAGTGCGCTTCTAGCCAATTTTCTCCGGTACCAACTTCTACATCTAGAGGAACTATCATTTTAAAGGCATTTTCCATTTCATATTTTATAATTGGTTTTATGATGTCTAATTCATCTTTGTGAGCGTCAAAAACCAATTCATCATGAACTTGTAATAACATTTTAGAGGTAAATCCTTCTTTTTCAAATCTGTTATGAATGTGAATCATAGCCAGTTTAATGATGTCTGCTGCAGAACCTTGAATTGGTGCGTTTACAGCATTTCTTTCTGCGCCATTTCTTACCATAGCATTCCTAGAATTGATATCTTTTAAATACCTGCGTCTTTTTAAAACAGTTTCTACATATCCGTGTTCTCTCGCAAAATCTACTTGAGAAGCCATAAAAGCTTTTAATTTTGGATACGTTTCGTAATACGTATCAATCAATTCTTTGGCTTCGCTTCTTGTTAAATCTGTCTGATTACTTAAGCCAAAAGCAGAAACTCCATAAATAATACCAAAGTTGACTGTTTTTGCATTGCTTCTTTGCTCTCGGGTAACTTCATCTATCGGTACATTGAAAACTCTTGCAGCGGTAGCAGCATGAATATCCTCTCCATTTTTAAATGCAGTGATCATATTTTCCTCGTTGCTTAAAGCAGCGATGATGCGCAATTCAATTTGACTATAATCTGCAGCTAACAACACATGATTTTCATCTCTTGGGATAAACGATTTACGAACCGCTTGACCGCGTTTTGTTCTAATGGGGATGTTTTGTAGATTTGGATTGTTAGAGCTTAATCTTCCAGTCGCAGCAACTGCTTGCATATATTGGGTATGGATTCTTCCAGTTTTTGAATTCACTTCATTTGGTAATGCATCTACGTAGGTACTTTGTAACTTTTTGTACTGTCTAAATTCTTGAATGTCTCTAATAATTTGATGGTCTTTTGCCAAGAAAGAAAGCACTTCTTCAGCAGTAGAATATTGACCTGTTTTTGTTTTTTTTGGTTTGGCTACCAATTGCATTTTTTCAAATAAAACAATTCCTAATTGTTTTGGTGATGCAATGTTAAATTCTTCACCAGCCTGGTTGTAAATTTCTTTTTCAAGCCTATTGATATCTGCTGTTAAAGTAACAGATAGTTTCTTCAAGAAATGAATATCAATATTTATACCTTCAATTTCCATCGCTGTCAATACTGAAACTAAAGGTAATTCGACTTCATTAAATAATTTAGTAACGTTGCCACTTTCTAATTCCTTGGTAAAATGTTCTTTTAATTGCAATGTAATATCTGCATCTTCAACAGCATATTCTGTCTGATCTGCAATAGGAACAACTCTCATAGAGAGTTGATTTTTCCCTTTTTTACCAATCAATTCTGTGATAGAAACAGGTTGGTAATTTAAATAGGTTTCTGCCAGTATATCCATATTATGACGCATGTCAGGATTGATAAGATAGTGCGCAATCATGGTGTCAAATAACGATCCTTTTACAGCAATGTTATAATTAGACAATACTTTTATATCATATTTTAAATTATGTCCAATTTTTTCAATATCACTCTCAAAAAATGGACGAAATTCATTTAAAATAGAAGCAGTTTCTTCTTGGTTTTCTGGAAATGAAACATAATACCCTTTTCCTACTTCGTAAGAAAAAGCGATTCCAATCAATTCAACTTCTAATGCTTTTAAACCGGTTGTTTCTGTATCAAAACAAACAGAATGTTGTTGCATTAACTTCTTTAAGAATAATTTTCTTGATAGCGGAGAATCGATGTGTTGATAAAAATGCTTGGTATTTTTAATGGTCTTGAACCCTGATGCTACCTCTGCCCCTGAAAGGACTCCAGTTCCTGGTGTTGCAAACAAATCAAATTGGCCATCGGTATGATTCTCTGTACTTTTTTTTGCTGCTTTTGGGTTTTTTTCAGTTGAATTTTCAGAAGTATTTGTTTTAGAAGAGTCAACATCTAAAGTAAAAGTACGCGTAAAGTTTACCAATAAGTTTCTGAATTCTAATTCGTTAAAAAGCTCAGTTACTTTTTCTAAATCGGGTTGGTTTAATTCAAAATCCTTTGCATGAAAAGAGACAGGAACATCCAGCATGATGGTTGCTAGTTTCTTAGAGAGTAGCCCCAAGTCTTTCGCTCCTTCCACTTTTTCTTTCATTTTCCCTTTTAGCTCGTGAGTATTGGCTAACAAGTTTTCCATAGAGCCATAAGTTGCCAAAAACTTTTTTGCAGTTTTTTCTCCAACTCCAGGCAATCCTGGAATGTTATCTGCAGAATCCCCCATCATTCCTAAAAAATCAATTACTTGTTCAGGAGTTTCTACACCAAATTTCTCTTGTATTTCTGGGATCCCCCAGATATCATAACCACCCCCAAAACGAGGTTTGTACATGAAAATATTTTCAGAAACTAATTGTGCAAAATCTTTATCCGGCGTTACCATAAAAGTTTTATATCCTTCTTTTTCTGCTTGTTTAGACAATGTTCCGATAACATCATCAGCTTCAAAACCTTCCTTTACCATAATTGGGATATGCATGGCCTTAAGAATTTCTTGAATATATGGAACCGCAATTTTAATAGCTTCTGGAGTTTCGTCTCTATTGGCTTTATAGGCTTCGAACATTTCAACCCTATCAACGCTTCCGCCTTTGTCAAAACAAACCGCTAAATGATCTGGTCTTTCCCGTTTTATAACATCTAAAAGTGAGTTCATAAAACCCATAATAGCAGAGGTATCTAGCCCTTTAGAATTAATTCTCGGATTTTTTATGAATGCGTAATATCCTCTAAAAATTAATGCAAACGCATCTACTAAAAAAACTCTTTTTTGATCTGACATACCTCTTTATTGAAAACTTTTTTTGATAATATAATTCATTGAAACAAAAAATAAATGAACTGTTTCAGACAGATCAGAAAGGTACAAAACTTTAACAGAGTGTTAAAATTCATTCGTGTTTTAACACTTATATTTGTTCAGGTTTTCAAAACGTAATTTATGTCTCGTTGGATATTCACTTTTTTCATTTTATTTGTTTTAATAATAGCGATAGAAATATATACATTTCAGGCTTTTAAGACAATTTCTAAAAGTAAAATAGTTCGTTTTTCTTTTTTAGCGATCAGTATTGCAGTGTATGTGTACTTTTTTTTCGTTACTTTTTCTTACAATAGAAGTGAAGGACAAACACCCCAATTTCAAATGGCAATGGGTATGCTGCTAACAGTTTCTATTCCTAAGTTAGTCATAATTTTACTCCTTTTTGGCGAAGATATTTACAGGTTAATTCTAAAACTGATTTCTATTTTTTCTATGGGAGAAATAAAGCCTTTAGCTACCCGAAGAAAATTTATTTCACAGTTGGCTATTGCTATAGCCGCAATTCCTTTCGCTTCTTTTATCTACGGAATTATTCAAGGAAAGTACAACTACAAAGTAATAAAGTATCGTTTATCATTTGATGATTTACCAGAAGCTTTTGACGGCTATACAATTACACAGATTTCTGATATTCATTCAGGAAGTTTTACAAACAAAGAAAAAATACAATATGGAGTTGATTTAATTAACGATCAAAAATCGGACCTCCTCCTTTTTACAGGAGATATTGTTAATAATAAGGCTGATGAAATGGACGAATGGATCCCTGTTTTTGACAAACTAGAAGCAAAAGAAGGAAAGTTTTCGATTCTTGGAAATCATGATTATGGTGATTATATGGATTGGAAAGAACCTGAAGATAAAGTTCATAATTTTGAAGAGGTGAAAAACATTCATCAAAAAATAGGTTTTGATCTATTATTGGATGAACATCGATATTTAGAAAAAGACGGACAAAAAATAGCTCTCATAGGAGTAGAGAATTGGGGGAAAGGATTCAATCAATCTGGAGATTTAAAAAAAGCTTCCAAAGAGGTACGGCAAGAAGATTTTAAAATTTTAATGTCCCATGATCCAAGTCATTGGGAATACAAAGTAAAAAAAGATGATTTTAACTATCAATTAACTTTGAGTGGACATACTCATGGTTTACAACTAGGGATAGAAATCCCTGGTTGGTTTAAATGGAGCCCTTCTAAGTATGTTTATAAGCAGTGGGCTGGTTTGTATGAAGAATTTGGAAGGTATATAAATGTAAATCGTGGTTTTGGCTACCATGCTTTTCCAGGGCGAGTTGGAATTTGGCCTGAAATAACTGTGATTGAATTGAAAAAATCCTGATAATCAGCACATTTAAATACTTTTAATTATATTTGTCCTTTAACAAATGATTAGTAATACGTTTTTACCCTTAAAAAACTCTATATTATGGCAAAATTTGGTGAATTAATTAGTGTAGTAAAGCCTGTTTTAATTGATTTTTATTCTGATTGGAATGATGCAGAAAACGCAGAAGACACCCTCAGAGATGTTGCAGCCGCTTTGGGTGACAGAGCGAAAGTAATTAAGATTGATATTGAAAAAAATGAAACTTTAGCAGAAGCCCTTCGTGTAAAAGGGAATCCTACCTTTATGATTTATAAAAATGGAGAAATGAAATGGCGCCAGACAGGAATTCAAGATGCCAATACATTAATTGGTTTGGTTCAACAATACGTTTGATCTTAGCACCCTTTTCTACTTTTATTGTCTTATTAATAACTACTTGAAGAACTGTATGTTGTCTTTATTTTGAGGTCAAAATAATCAATTGATTTTAGAAAAAGAGAATCCTTTATCAGAGAATATTTGTAAAACTTTTGGAAGTGCATATTTCATTTTTTCAGCAGCTTTAACACTGTCATGAAAAACAATAATACTCCCTTTTTTTGTGTTTTTTAAAACATTTTGCAAACACTTTTCTTTGCTAATAGAAGTGTCAAAATCTCCAGATAAAACATCCCACATAATAATCTTACTACCATTTTTTAGAAGATGTCTCGCTTGAGAATTTTTAATTTTTCCATAAGGAGGTCTAAATAATTTTGAGGCACCAATTTTTTGATCTAATTCAGATATAATATTCTCACACGCTAAAACATTCTTTAGGTATTCTTCATTCGAAGTTTTCCAACCATGTAAGTGATTTTGTGTATGATTTCCGATTGCATGCCCTTCGGAAATAATCTTACGAAAGATTTCAGATTGATTTCTAATGTTTTTTCCAATACAAAAAAACGTTGCTTTCGCATTGAATTTTTTGAGTTCAGAGATCACAAATTCAGTGATTTCCGGAGTGGGGCCATCATCGAAAGTGAGGAAAATTTCATTCTTATTAGAAGATAAACGCCAGGTGTATTTTGAGAAAAATCTCATTATAAAACCAGGAGTTTTTGTAAAATAGCTTTTCATTTAAAACCTACTGTTCGTCCGGAATAAGATGGTCAAACATTTTTACGATAGTCATAAATTCCTCTTTTATGGTTTCTATATATTCTTTGTCGACATCTGATGTTTCAGCCTGACTGATTACATTCTTATACATATACAAGGTGGTATCAATCTCGTCAAAAATTAGTGCCGTATTATCCATAGAAAAAGAGCTTAACCAAATCAATTTTTCTTTAAATATAGTTAAAAGGACCTTGGAGGTTTCTCTTGCTTTTTTAGAATCACCCAAGCGGTAATATGCTTCGGGATACCCTAGTGATAAACTATAATGATCAAAGTCTTTAATAGGCATTTTTTCTAGCGATAAATCCAAAATTTCTAACGCTTTTAAAAGATCCCCTTTATTGCTGAAAGCTTCAGACAAACGAAATAAATTATTACGCATGGAAATAGAATTTCTTTTGGTTTGTTCGTCTAGATAAATTTCCCCATCATTGATGTTTCTCCAATCCCATTTTTGAATATTAGCATACATTTTATCGGTATCAATACGTCCCATGTCAAACATGCTTTTCCCTTCAATTGGTGTTTTAATCGGAACCAATTTATAGGCCAAACCATCTAATTGCAAATAATCTTTTAACCAAATATATTCTTCGTCTGCATTTGCACCACCTGTGAAGTAAATAGGCCTTTCCCAATTATTATTGGCTAAAATATCTAGCATTAGAATTCTATTTTTAAATAGCGCTCTATCATCTATAGTGATGTCGATGTAGGGTACAATTTTGTCTGCATCTTTTTGTGCGACAATTCCGTTTTCTAATACTTTTTGTTTGTTTACAGGAATTCGGATTCTATTGGTTGGATAAAATTTTTCTTTTGTATTGTTTTCTGTATCAACGTAGGTAACATCACTATCAGAGGCAATCCAACGTAGGAGGTTTTTAATGGTCATTACAGAGTCTTTAAAACGAGGATGTTCTAGAGAATACGCTACGTCTAAAGTTCCGTATTTATACTGATCGTGTTGCAATTGTGATGGAATAGGTGCCGCATCATAGGTGGCACGTTTCATTTGGTCTATATACCAATCCGTTGCAAAAAGAGAGGTATTTACTAATTTAATATCTGTTCTTATTCCTTCTACTTCTTGCATGTACCACAGCGGGAATGTGTCATTATCTCCAATGGTAAACATGATGGCATTTTCATCACAACTCTCAAGATAGGCTTGTGCATTTAAATGGGTTGTATATCGGTTAGAACGATCGTGATCATCCCAGTTTTGAGAGGCCATTAAGGTAGGGACTGCTAAAAGCGAAACTATAGAAACAGCCATTGCAACTATTTTTTGATTCGCAAAATTTTTCAAGTATTCATAAAGCGCAAGAACTCCAAAGCCTATCCAAATAGCAAAAATATAAAAACTACCTACAACAGCATAATCTCGCTCTCTGGGCTCAAAAGGCTTGGGGTTGGTATAAAAAATAATTGCAAACCCTGTAAAAGCGAAGAATAATAACAACGTAAAGAAGTTTTCTTTATCCCATTTTACCTGGTATAGTAGTCCAATGATCCCTAATATCAAGGGTAAAAAGTAGTATGTATTCCTTCCTTTGTTTTCTAGAACTTGTGAGGGAAGCTTTTTCTGAGAGCCAAGTCTTGCTTCGTCAATAGCACTAATTCCGCTGATCCAATTTCCATTAAAAATATCTAAATTCCCTTGAATATCATTTTGACGGCCTACAAAGTTCCACATAAAATAACGACCGTACATGTAGCCAAACTGAAAACTCATCATAAATTGTATGTTCTCCTTAAATGTTGGTCTTCGGGTGCTATTTTGCGGAATTCCAGCGATAGATTTGTACATTTTTTCTGAAGCAGGATTTACCATCCTTGGAATAAACCCTTTGTGTTTATCAGACCAATTTGGGACTACATTTTTATAAGTATTTACAATTTCATATTTTCCATTTCTCTTTTCATATTTGGGTTTGTCGTCTTTGTAAGGACGCTTTTCATCTTGCTGTCTTTTGTAGGAATTAGAATAGTAGGTATCATAAAAAACATTGGCATCTCCGTATTGTTCGCGTTCGTAATACGCTAATAACTCTCGAGCACTTGAGGGATCATTTTCATTAATTGTTGTATTTGCGTTGGCTCTAATTGGGAGCATCATCCAAGAAGAAAAACCGATCATAATAAATAAAACGGAGAGGATCAATGTATTCATAAGGACCTTGTTTTTTTTACGAGTAAAATTGAGTCCAACATAGAATAAAGCAATTAAAATAATTGCAGCTATGATACTTCCAGAATTGTAGGGCATTCCAATAGAATTGATAAAAAATAATTCTGAAACACTAAAAAACTTTAATGTAAAAGGGAATAAAAATTTAAAAACAAACATTAAAACTACGACAGAAACCACAGTGGCTACTGCGGTAGTTTTCGCATTGATATTCTTATATGTTTTGAAGAAATATAATAATACAATCGCAGGAATTACCAGTAGAGAAAGGATGTGAACACCAAATGATAAACCTACTACAAAACTTATTAAAATTAACCATTTGTGACCTCTTGGGGTATGTATTTCACTTTCCCATTTTAAACCTAGCCAGAATAATAATGCCATTAAAAAAGAGGACATGGCGTACACTTCACCTTCTACAGCACTGAACCAAAAACTATCTGAAAAAGTATATGCCAAAGAACCTACAATGCTACTTCCTAATATTGCAATGTATTTCCCTTCAGAAATATTTCCCCTTTTTAACGCTAATTTTTTTGTCAAATTAGTAAGGGTCCAGAACATACATAAAATGGTAAATGCACTTGCTAAGGCAGACATGAAATTAACCATTTTAGCAATTTCATTTACATTTGAGGTAAACATTGCAAAAAAAGCTCCCAACATTTGAAATAATGGTGCTCCTGGTGGGTGACCAACTTCAAGCTTGACAGAAGTGGAAATATATTCTCCACAATCCCAAGCACTTACAGTTGGTTCTAGTGTTAGAGAGTAAGTTATTAAAGCAATGGCGAATACAATCCATCCTAAGATGATATTCCATTTTTTAAAATTTTCTGAAGTCATAGTTGTTCAATAATATTACAGCGAATTTACTAATAAATATGAATTAAAACAGTTGTAATTTAGATTTATCAAATAGAGATTCCTCATAAAAGTTTGTTAAAATCAAAATTTCATAAAAAATGTTTGTGAAATTAAAACTTTGGGTTAAATTTGCACCCTCATTAACAGATTGGCCTATGGTGTAATTGGTAACACACCGGTTTTTGGTACCGACATTCAAGGTTCGAGTCCTTGTAGGCCAACTAAAAAGTCCTAATAAATTTTTATTTATTAGGACTTTTACTTTTTCTAAACAGGATGTCTTTTTCTAATTCATTAAAAAATCTTTCAAGTCTTGATAGCTTGATGCTTTTGTAGCAATTTTTTTATGATTCATAATTCCTCTAATTTGTTCTGGTATTTCAACCCTGACAGGTAGTGTGTCTTCAACAACATCCAAAAATTTAACGGGATGTGCTGTTTCAAGAAAAATTCCAAATTCGTTTTCTTTTAATCCGTATTTTTTCAAGCCTAAATATCCAACAGCCCCATGGGGGTCTGAAACATAACCAGAACTGCTGTGAATTTTTTTCATTGCGCTTCTAGTTTCATCATCAGTGAAACTATAGGAAGAAAACGCCCTTCTAAGAGCTTCAATGTCGTTGTTAAATAATTCTTGTATTCTAATAAAATTACTAGGGTTACCAACATCCATTGCGTTTGAAATCGTAGCTTTTGAGGGCTTGGGATTGTAAACACCGTTTACAAGGTAGTTGGGAACAGTATCATTTATGTTGGTGGAGGCTACAAAATGCTTGATTGGTAAACCTAATTTTTGCGCCATAATTCCTGCACAAATATTTCCAAAATTACCACTAGGAACTGAAAACACCAGTTCTTTTTGAGTCTTGTGGAGTGCTTTATAGGCAAAGAAAAAGTAAAACATTTGTGGTAACCAACGTGCAACATTTATAGAGTTTGCTGAAGTGAGCGTTTTGGTAATTTCTTTGTCTAAAAAAGCTGTTTTTACCATTTCTTGACAGTCATCGAAAACACCATCTACTTCCAAAGCTTTGATGTTCTGACCTAAAGTAGTTAATTGTTTTTCTTGAATATCACTTACTTTTCCTGAAGGATATAAAATAACAACATTAACTCCTTTTGTTCCTAAAAAACCATTTGCAACAGCTCCTCCTGTATCTCCGGAAGTTGCTACCAATACGGTAACCTCATCGTCATTATCTTTGTTAAAATACTCCAAACACTGAGCCATAAATTTTGCTCCAACATCTTTAAATGCCATCGTTGGTCCGTGGAACAATTCCAGAGAAGCGATGTTGTCATCAACTTTTACTGTTGGGAAATCAAATGAAACTGTTTTTGCGATAATCTCTTTTAATTTCTCTTCAGGAATCTCATCACCTACAAATTGTTTGATTACTTCAAAAGCGATTTCATGATTTGTATACTCAGAAATATGATCAATAAAATGTTTGGAGAGTGGAGCAATATTTTCTGGAAAATAAAGACCTCTGTCTGGTGCAATCCCATTGACAACTGCATTCTTAAAAGTTGTTTTTGGAGAATTATGAAGTAAACTGTAATAGTTCATGTGTTTTTTTATTTAGGTGTCTCAGTAGACACTATTTTTATACCCTCTTGATTTATTTTAGAAATAAACAGTTCAAAATCAATCCCTGTATCTCTATAACTTTCTTCAATGTTTTTATAAACAGCTTCAGCAACTGCATCCCCTTTACAAAGTGCAAAAATCGTTGGCCCAGATCCGCTAATTCCAGCTCCTAGCGCTCCAGCTTTTAAAGCACTGTCTTTTACGTTGTCAAAGAACGGAATTAATTTTTTTCTTGCCGGTTCTACAATAATATCTACCAAAGAATTACTAATAAGATGATAGTTGTTTGAATATAGACCGCTAATTAAGCCTCCTACATTTGCCCACTGCGTAACGGCATCTTTTAACTCAATTTTTTTCGGTAAAACCGCTCTAGCATCTTTTGTTTTTACCTCTATTTGTGGATGAATTGCAACAACTCTCAACGCTGATGGAACCGGTAATTTTATAATTTCTAAAGGCGTGTAGCTTCTAACTAAAACAAACCCTCCATATATCGCAGCAGAAACATTGTCTGCAATGGGGGTTCCGCAAGCAACCTTTTCTCCAAACATAGCAAACTTTGTAAGTTCTAACGCTGAAAACGGACATCCTAATAATTGATTTGCACCAAAAGCAGCCCCTGCAGCACTTGCAGCAGAACTTCCTAGTCCACTTCCTGGCGCAAAACCCTTGTGAATTGTTATGGAAATACCAAAAGTGGCATTCACTTCAGTTAAAATTTTTTTCACAACGGCACTTGCCGCATTTTGATCAATGTCATAGGTTAAATCGGCACCAGTAATAGTAGTAATTTTAACCCCTTTTTCTGCTGTTCTTGTGAAGGTCATTTCATCTCCAATTGCTTCAACAGCAAATCCTAAAGAGTCAAAGCCACAAGAAACATTGGCAACCGTTGCAGGAACAAATATTTTTAAATACTCCATAATTTATTGATTTGCAATTCTGATAACATCTGCAAAAATCCCAGAAGCTGTAACCTCTGCACCAGCACCAGCACCTTTAATTAATAAGGGATTTTCAGGATATCTTTCCGTGAAAAATAAGACAATATTATCACTTCCTTCTAAATTATAAAAAGGATGGTCAGTAGCAATATGCTGTAAACCAACAGTGGCTTTTCCGTCTTTAAATTCTGCCACATATTTTAAACGACAGTCTTTGTCGTTTGCTTCGGCATAAATTTTTTGAAAATGATTTTCGTGTTTGATCAATGAAGTATAAAAATCTTCATTATTTTTAGTTTCTAAGGTGTCTAGGGGTAAAAAAGCATTTTTAGAAATATCTTCTAATTCTAATTGATACCCACTTTCTCTGGCTAGAATTAAAATTTTTCTAGCAACATCTACTCCACTCAGATCAATTTTTGGATCAGGTTCAGTATATCCCTCTTGTTGTGCTTGTTCAACTACATTGTGAAAAGTTGAGTTTTCATTGAAATTATTAAATACAAAATTTAGACTCCCAGATAAAACGGCTTGGATCTTATGAATTTGATCTCCGGAGTTAATTAAATTTTTAAGAGTATCTATGATCGGTAATCCTGCACCAACATTTGTTTCAAATAAAAATGAAGCATTGAATTTTCTTGAAATTTCCTTTAAAGCTTTGTAATTTTCATAGCTCGAAGCACATGCAATCTTATTACAAGTTACAACAGAAATACTTTGACGCAGATATTTTTCATATACTTCAGATACCTGTTGATTTGCAGTGTTGTCAATGAAAACACTATTTCTATGATTGGATTCTTTCACTTTATTATAGAAGCTATCTATACTTGTAGGAGCTCCATTTTCTAACCTTTCTTTCCAGTTTTCTAAATTAATACCATCGCTGTCAAAGACCATTTTCCTTGAATTCGAAATTCCAATAACTCGAATAGTTAACTTTAAGTTTTCTTTTAGGAATTCGTTTTGTTTGTGAATTTGGGCTAAAAATCGTTCTCCAACATTTCCAACGCCAGTTACAAATAAGTTTAGCTGTTTTATTTTTTCACCAAAAAATTGTTCATGTAAAGTATTTAAAGCTTTTTTTGCGTCTTTTTTGTTGATCACAGCAGAAATGTTTTTTTCTGAGGAACCTTGAGCGATCGCTCTAACATTTACATTGTTTTTTCCCAAAGCGCTAAACATTTGTCCGCTCAAACCTTGGTAGTTTTTCATGCTCTCTCCAACAACCGCAATGATTGCTAAATTATTTTCTACAATTATGGGCTTTATTTTTTTTCTATCTATTTCGCTGCGAAAGGTATCATCTAATAATTCGGAGGCTTTTGCAGCATCATTTTCATATAAACCTACACATATAGAATGCTCCGAAGAAGCTTGAGTGATAAAAACAATATTAATTTTTTGACGAGAAAGAGTTTCAAATAGTCGCTGCGAAAATCCAGGAATACCAACCATGCCTCCACCTTCTATGGTAATCAAACTGATGTTTTCAATATGAGAGATTCCTTTAACTTCATTTCCGTTTTTAGGATTATTAGAAATCAATGTTCCAAGATTCTCTGGATCAAATGTATTTTTAATTCTAATTGGAATTTCTTTTCTCAAAGAAGGTTGAATGGTTGGAGGGTATAAAACCTTCGCTCCAAAATGAGACAACTCCATAGCTTCTTCGTAAGAGATTTCTGAGATTGGAGAAGCCTGTTTTACCACTCTTGGATTTGCTGTAAACATTCCACTTACGTCTGTCCAGATTTGTAATTCTTTTGCACCCAATGCCGCCGCATAAATCGAAGCTGAATAATCAGAACCTCCTCTTCCCAAAGTAGTTGTTTCATGGTTGCTATTTGACGAAATAAAACCGCCTAAAAAAACTACTTGATGTTTGTTTTTGTCAAAAAATGAAGTGATGTTAACATCGGTAATTTTAAAATTTACTTGGGCGTTTAAATAATCGTTATTGGTAGTAATTAATTTTCTACTTTCCTCGTGAGTTGCATCAAATAATTCTTTTGCTGCATTTGCAATTATAAGAGAAGATAGTCTCTCACCAAAACTAGATATTTTTGCCAAGGTTTTATCAGATAGTTCTTGAAGCAGATAAAGACCCTCGTAGATAGACACTAATTTTTTAAAAAGATCTACAACTTCTGAACGCACTTCTTTTTTATGGGTCGTAATTAAATCAGTAATTATCTGATCATGGAGTTTTTTAATTGTTTCTAAAGTTTCTTTTGCCTCTGCAATATTTTTCAAAGCTTTATTTCCAGCTGAGATTAGCTGATCAGTCGTTTTGCCAAAAGCAGAAACAACAACAGCTACTTTTTCATTTTTAGATTCCTGCTTAACGATCGCTAAGACTTTTTGTATGTTCTCGGAATTTGCGACAGACGAACCGCCAAATTTTAATACTTTCATTTCTAATGAATAGTTTGTGTAATTTATGTTTTAATTGACTTTATTTTGATATTTTAAAAAAATAAAATAGAATAACCTGTGGTGATATGAATATAGTAGAGAACCCCTATAGGGTAATCGTTGAAGTTGTGCGGGTAATTGTAGACATAGAAAGACAAGCTACATGTGTAGTTTTTGAGGAAATGGTATGTGTTTTTACTAGTTTCACAAAACAAAAATAGGTGTATTATTTAGTTTTTTGACTTTTAGAGGTTATTATTTCATAATTTTAAATCATTAATACAGTATTGTTAAAAAATTGCTATTTCAACTGTTATTTTGCTATTATTTAGTAAGTTGATTTGTTTTTTCTTTAATAATCGTAGCGATCGGTTTGTTTTGAATTTTACTTTCTAACCAAGATAGGATGTCTAGGTATAAGAAGGCTCTTTTTTCATAAGGATGATTTTCAAATTTCTTTAATTTACCATGAATTTTTTTGAACTCATTTTTAATTTCGTGAGGAAAAACATCACTCAGATCTCTTATAGAAGTTAGAAAAACTTTTTGTACTTCTTGTAAATTCTCCATTTTTAATAAGAACTTATACGTGTCTACAAACTGTCTTTCTAGGTCATAATCCAAACCACATTCATAATGTGCGATCAAATTTAAAACACGTGCAAAACATTGTAAATCTTCAGCAGCACTAATATTTTTAGAACGAATAATTTTTTGCAAATAAGCAATACATAACTTGTTTTTACCCATACCAAAATACAGACACGCTATTTTATAGTATAATAGAACAATATAATGGTTGTCTAGTCTGTTTTTGTATTGATCAATTTTATTATTAATAATATCGACGAGGTACTCACCTTCTTCAAAAGAACCTTCTAAAAAGTGAAAATGTAATTTATTTGAATATAAATACAAGAAAATTAATAATTCTGTATTTGTATTCAGCGGTATTTTCTGCTGTTCTATTTCAGATTCGAAAAAAGTAAGTTCGTTTTTAAAGGTGGTGTTTTTTTTAACTAAAAAAGAAGCTTCCAGTAGGTAGTTTTTAGATTTTAGATAGAAAACAGGGTGGAGGTGAATTAATTTTGAGCTGTTAAATAAATCTACGCATTTTCTAGCGTATTTGTAGCTTAATAAAAAATCTTGAACCAAGAAACTATGCCACAAATGTGCTTTGAATAACCAAAGTTTTTCTCTAAATCCTAAGTTCTTATATTCATACTTTGGCATTCGGTCATTAAAATAGTTGTCAATAAACTCTAACTCTTTAATATTTTTAACGTAGCCATTTTTAATTAAATGACTATATAATTGAAGGGATAGGTTTGAAAGTTTACTGGCAATAACATTTTGCTGGCTAAGTTCTTTTGCTTGGATTGATAACTGGTTTGCTCTGTTGCTCAGGCTTCTTGTAATGTATTGTGTTTCAATTACCTTTTCAAGTTCTACAATTTCGTATGCGATGTTCTTTTCTTCGCTGTCTAAAGCTAAATTCTTTGCTTTTTCTAATAATTTTAAACTTTGTTTGTACAGTCCTTTTTGATACAATACGGTGGCAAAATCTAATTGTTCTCTTATTTGAATTCGTATATTTTTGTGTGCAGGATTTAATCTTAAACTAATTAAGATTTGTTTGTACAAATGCGCCTTTAAGTTTGAAAGTTGTTGTTTTGATACGATTCCACTACCAATGATTGTTTTTTCATCATACACCTTTAGCTTCTCCAAAAATTTAAATAAAGAGAAAAACTTCGCATCAATATTTCCACCTAATCTACCTACATATAGGTTAAACTGTCTCTTTTCTGATTTAGTTAAAGACTTAATTAATACAAAAAGAGCATCATTTTGTTGATTGGCTGATGTAACACTTTTACTCATAAAAAACTGACAGTTAAATGTTTAAGTTTTTGTAAATCCTATTAGAAATCGTACAGTTTCGTAAAAATAACTATTTATTTTAATCCCAATATATATATTTGATTTTAATTAAGATTATTTTTCACAAACTATGCAAGATAACAAAGTTCATATTTTTGATACAACTTTAAGAGACGGGGAGCAAGTTCCCGGATGTAAATTAGATACCAATCAAAAATTAGTAATAGCAGAGCGATTAGATTTATTAGGTGTAAACATAATTGAAGCAGGTTTCCCTGTTTCTAGTCCTGGAGATTTTAAGTCTGTTTCTGAAATTTCTAAAATTGTTAAAAATGCAACAGTTTGCGGACTAACACGAGCTGTAGAAAATGATATAAAAGTAGCTGCAGATGCATTAAAATATGCAAAATTTCCTAGAATTCATACAGGAATCGGAACCAGTGATTCTCACATAAAATTTAAATTCAATTCCTCTAGAGAAGAGGTTATAGAAAGAGCTAAGAAAGCCGTTTCTTATGCGAAATCATTTGTTGAAGATGTCGAATTTTATGCAGAAGATGCCGGTAGAACTGACAATGAATATTTGGCGAGAGTTTGTGAAGCTGTAATTAAATCGGGTGCTACTGTGCTTAATATTCCAGACACCACAGGATACTGTTTGCCAGAAGAATATGGAGCAAAGATCAAATATTTGCGTGAACATGTGAAAGGTATCGAAAATGTAATTCTTTCTTGTCATTGTCACAATGATCTTGGAATGGCAACTGCCAATTCAATAGCGGGTGTTATCAATGGGGCACGTCAGATAGAGTGTACTATTAATGGAATTGGAGAAAGAGCAGGAAATACAGCTTTGGAAGAAGTGGTAATGGTCTTAAAACAGCACCCTTATCTAAATTTGGAAACAACCATCAATACAAAGTTATTGTACGATACAAGCATTATGGTTCGTGAAAGTATGGGGATGCCTGTACAACCAAACAAAGCGATTGTTGGAGCGAATGCGTTTGCTCATAGTTCCGGGATTCATCAAGATGGAGTGATAAAAAACAGGGAAACATATGAAATTATGGATCCTGAAGATGTTGGTGTTACCGAAAGTGCTATTGTGTTAACCGCAAGGAGTGGTCGAGCGGCCTTAGCATATAGAGCTAAAAAAATTGGTTATGAATTAACCAAAGTGCAATTAGATGTTGCTTATACTGCTTTTCTTAGTACTGCAGACAAACAAAAAGAAGTGAAAGATGAGGACATTCATCAAATCATGAAAGAAGTAAGTAAAACATCAAAAATACTGATGCTTTAAAACTCGTAAATACTTCTGTTTTAAAATAGAGTTACAAATTTCGGGAAAATGATTTAAAAAAATATATATTTGATTATAGATAAATTTTTAGATCATTAAAATACAATGAAATATACAATTGCTGTAATCCCTGGAGATGGTATAGGACCAGAGGTAACTACTCAAGCCAAAAAAGCACTGGATGCTGTAGCTGAGGTGTATGATCATATTTTTTTATATAAAGAAGCTCAAATGGGAGCTTGTGCAATCGATGCTACCGGAAACCCTTTACCTGATGCTACCATTAACATATGCAAAAGCTCAGATGCAATCTTGTTTGGAGCCATTGGAGAATTAAAGTATGACAATGATCCAACCTTAAAGGTAAGGCCAGAACAAGGTCTTTTGCGTTTGAGAAAAGAGTTGGGATTATTTTGTAACGTAAGACCTGTAAAGGCTTACAATAAACTAATAAAAAATTCTCCTTTAAAGAAAGATATTATTATTGGAACAGATATTAGTATCTATAGAGAGCTAACAGGAGGAATTTATTTCGGCACAAAAGAAATAAGCGAAGACGGCAACACTGCTTTTGATGGGTGTTCTTACACTGTACAAGAAATTTCTAGAGTAACACATCTAGCTTTTAAAGCGGCTCAGAATAGAAAGAAAAAAGTAACTTTAGTAGACAAAGCAAATGTTTTAGAAACCTCTCGTTTATGGAGGAAAACAGTTACAAATATTGCAAAGGAGTATAAAGATGTTGCTTTGAATTTTTTATTTGTCGACAATGCAGCCATGCAAATTATTCAAAATCCAACACAATTTGATGTAGTACTTACAGAAAATTTATTTGGAGACATTATTTCAGATGAAGCTAGCGTAATTTGTGGTTCCATTGGATTATTAGCATCAAGTTCCATTGGAGATAAAAATGCTTTGTTTGAACCCATTCATGGTTCGTATCCTCAAGCAAAAGGAAAAGACATCGCAAACCCTTTGGCCTCTATTTTGTCTGCAGCGATGTTGTTAGAGCATTTAGGGTTACATGATGAAGCTGATGCAATTCAAAGAGCGGTAGAAAAGTCTTTAGATTTAGGAATTACAACGCAAGATTTAAAAGGGAAGAATCAGTACGCAGCCTCTACGGCTAAGGTCGGTGATTTTATTGCTGATTATATTGCAAACCAGGAGGATAGTGCTATGAATTTTAAAAATATTCATATGGGTCAAAGTACGATTATATAAAAACTAAGATTTTGTTTGTGTAATTAAAATTAATTTACAAATATTTGAGTATAAGATGAATAAACAACTTTTAAATATTAAGTCTATCATTATGGTCATTGTAATTATTACAACATGACAAGGAAGTAATATTTATATATTTTTATAAACGAACCTTCCTTTAAAACGGAAGGTTTTTTTATGAAAATATTTTAAGGATTGAATATCATAATTAAATAATATTAAAATATTGATTGTAAGTGTTTTAGGTCTTTTTTTTAATACCTGAATTTAAAGAATTACATTCAATATTTTTCAATAATATCAAAGAAACATAGTAATTTCGTCAACAAATTGAAGAAAACATTAGATGAAACTAAATAAACACAGTAGTAGGTTAACACAAGATGAATCTCAGCCAGCATCACAAGCGATGCTCTATGCGGTAGGTTTGTCAGACGAAGATATGAGCAAAGCTCAAGTTGGTATTGCGAGTACAGGTTATGATGGAAACCCGTGTAATATGCATTTAAATAACCTGGCTGCTGAAGTCAAAGTTGAGAGTAATATTGCTGGTTTAGTTGGTTTAGGATTCAATACAATAGGGGTGTCAGACGGAATCTCTATGGGGACTTCAGGGATGAATTATTCATTGGCTTCTAGAGATATCATTGCAGATTCAATAGAAACTGTGATGAATGCACAAAGTTATGATGCGTTGGTTTCTGTAGTTGGGTGTGACAAAAATATGCCAGGAGCAGTCATTGCAATGCTGCGTTTAAACAGACCCTCAATCATGATGTATGGAGGAACAATTGCTTCAGGAAACTACAAAGGAAAAAAATTAAATATTGTTTCCGCTTTTGAGGCTTTAGGTCAAAAAATGGCAGGAGAAATTGAAGAAGAAGAGTACAGAGAAATTATAAAAAGAGCCATCCCTGGAGCTGGAGCTTGTGGAGGAATGTATACTGCAAATACCATGGCCTCTGCTATAGAATGTATGGGTTTTGCATTGCCTTATAACTCCTCAATTCCCGCAGAAAACCCCAATAAGTTGTCTGAAGCAGAAAGAACGGCTTCAGCTATAAAAAATTTATTAGAATTAGATTTAAAACCGTTGGATATTATTTCTAAAAAATCTTTAGAAAATGCTATTGCTATTGTAAATGCGTTGGGAGGTTCTACAAATGCAGTGTTGCATTTTTTAGCAATTGCGCATGCTGCTGATATTGAGTTTACTTTAGAAGATTTTCAAAAGGTAAGTGATCGAACGCCATTAATCGCAGATTTAAAACCTTCAGGTAAATACCTAATGGAAGATGTTCACGGAGTTGGAGGAACCCCAGCGATTATGAAATATTTATTAGATAATGGATACTTACATGGCGATTGTTTGACCGTTACAGGAAAGACATTGGCAGAGAACTTAGCGGAGGTGGTTCCAATGGAATTTGAAGATCAAGATGTGATCTATCCAACAAACAAGGCCTTAAAAACATCAGGAAATATTCAAATAATATATGGAAACCTAGCAGCGGAAGGAGCAGTTGCTAAAATTTCTGGAAATGAGGGATTACTTTTTGAAGGGAAAGCTGTAGTGTATGATGGAGAGCAAGCTGCAAACATTGGAATTTCAAACGGAGAAGTAGCCAAAGGAGATGTTGTTGTTATTCGATATGTGGGGCCCAAAGGAGGTCCAGGAATGCCCGAAATGTTAAAGCCAACTTCGTTAATTATGGGGGCTGGTTTAGGAAAATCAGTAGCATTAATCACAGACGGTCGTTTTTCAGGTGGAACCCATGGTTTTGTGGTAGGTCATATTACACCAGAAGCACAATCTGGAGGAACAATTGGACTTCTAAGAACAGGAGATATTATTCGAATAAGTGCCGAAGACAATTCAATAAACGTATTAATATCTGATGAGGAAATTGCTGCGAGAAAAGAAAATTGGATTGCACCGGAATTGAAGCACAAAAAAGGTATTTTATATAAATATGCAAAAACAGTAGCCTCAGCATCTAAAGGATGTGTTACAGATTTATAAAAAAAAGAGGATCATTTCTATTTAGTAGAAATCTAAAACAAAATAATCATATGGAAGCATACACCATAAAAGACAACAAAACATCAATAAAAGCTACAGAAAAGATTTCAGGTAGCGAGGCAATTGTAAGATGTTTGATAGAAGAAGATGTAAAAATAATTTATGGATATCCTGGTGGAGCAATTATGCCTGTATATGATGAATTATTTAAATATCAAGATAAAATTCATCATGTTTTAACACGTCATGAACAAGGTGCAACGCATTCTGCACAAGGATTTGCACGAATTTCAGGAAAAGTAGGTGTCGCTATAGCAACCTCTGGTCCTGGAGCTACTAATTTGATTACTGGGATCGCAGATGCGCAAATAGATTCTACACCCATGGTATGTATTACTGGTCAAGTACCCTCTCATTTATTGGGAAGTGATGCATTTCAAGAAACGGATATTGTTGGCATTTCAACACCGGTTACAAAATGGAACTGTCAAGTAACCAAAGCAGCTGATATTCCTGGAGCTTTAGCAAAAGCATTTTACATTGCAAGAAGCGGTAGACCCGGTCCTGTTTTAGTGGACATTACCAAAGATGCTCAGTTTGAAGAGTTTGATTTTTCTTATGAGAAATGCACAAAAATAAGGAGTTACAATCCTGTACCTAAAACAGATGTTTCCTCTATCGAAGCTGCTGCAAAATTAATCAATGCTGCTAAAAAACCGATGATTATTTGGGGGCAAGGGATTATTTTAAGTCAAGCAGAGGAGCAATTAAAAGCACTTGTCGAAAAAGCAGGAATCCCTGCTGCATGGACAATTTTAGGAGCTTCTGCAATTCCTACGTCACATCCCTTAAACGTTGGTATGTTAGGAATGCACGGAAATTATGCACCCAATGTATTGACCAATGAATGTGATGTTTTAATCGCTATTGGAATGCGTTTTGATGATCGTGTAACAGGAAAGTTAGATGAATATGCAAGACAAGCCAAAGTGATTCATTTTGAAATAGATCCTGCTGAAATAGACAAAAACGTACAAACAGAGGTTGCTGTTTTGGGGGATGCAAAATTGAGTTTAGAGGCAATCTTACCTTTAATAAATGAGAATACCCATACAGAGTGGCATCAGAAATTCAAAGAATTATATGCTATTGAGTATGAAAAAGTAATAAAAAATGACTTACATCCAACCAAAGAAGGGTTGACAATGGGTGAGGTTATAAAAGAAATTAATATTCAGAGTAAAGGAAATGCTGCAATTGTAACGGATGTTGGACAACATCAAATGATTGCTTGCAGATATGCAGAGTTTAATAAAACAAAAAGTAATATTACTTCTGGCGGATTAGGAACTATGGGCTTTGGTTTGCCTGCAGCAATTGGTGCAAAAATGGCCGCCCCAGAGCGCGAAGTCGTTTCTATTTCTGGTGATGGAGGTTATCAAATGACCATTCAAGAATTGGGGACTATATTTCAGCAAAAAGCAGCTGTAAAGGTAGTGGTTCTGAATAATGACTTTTTAGGAATGGTTCGTCAATGGCAACAATTGTTTTTTGACAAGCGCTATGCTTCTACAGAAATGGTAAATCCAAACTTTGTAGCCATCGCAGAAGGATATTATATCAAAGCAAAAAAAGTAACAAAACGAGAAGAATTAGCAGAGGCGGTTGCAGAAATGATGGCTAGTAAAGAGGCTTATTTTCTAGAGGTTTGTGTTGAAAAAGAAGGAAATGTTTTTCCAATGGTTCCTTCAGGGGCGAGTGTTTCACAGATAAGATTAGAGTAGTTATGAATTCAGAGATAAGAGTATATACAATATCTGTTTATACAGAAAATAATATTGGATTGCTGAACAGAATTTCAGCGATTTTTCAAAGAAGACACATCAATGTAGAAAGTTTAAACATTTCGCCATCAGAAATTGAAGGAGTTGCTAAGTTTACGATTGCTGTAAAGATGACTGAAGAGAGTGTAAAGAAAATAATAGGTCAGATAGAAAAACAAGTAGAGGTTATTAAAGCGTATTATCATGACGAAGAAAATACGATTTATCAAATTTCAGGTTTGTTTAAAATTAAGTCTGAATTATTATTTGAAGAACCTCAAATTCAAAATATCATCAAAGAAAGTAATGCAAGAATTGTAACGGTAAATACCGCTTTTTTTGTTATTGAAAAATCTGGAAAAAAAGATGAAATTGTAAAATTACATGAACAATTAAGTGTTTTTGGTATCATGCAATATACGCGTTCAGGACGAGTTGCTATCACAAAAGATGAAATGAAAATATCAACATTATTAGAATCATACAACAATTAAATAAATAAAAATGTCAAATTATTTTAACACATTAACATTAAGAGAGAAATTAGAACAATTGGGTAAATGTCGTTTTATGGACGCTTCAGAATTTGAAGACGGAGTAACCGCATTAAAAGGAAAGAAAATTGTTATTGTAGGTTGTGGTGCACAGGGATTGAACCAAGGTTTAAACATGAGAGATTCTGGTTTGGATATCTCTTATGCTTTAAGACAGGCAGCTATTGATCAAAATAGAGCTTCTTATGTAAATGCCAGTTCAAACGGATTTACAGTTGGAACGTATGAGGAATTAATTCCTTCAGCAGATGTTGTGTTAAATTTAACACCAGATAAACAACACACAAACGTGGTGAATACCGTAATGCCATTAATGAAAAAAGGAGCAACATTGTCTTATTCCCATGGGTTTAATATTGTTGAGGAAGGAACCCAAATCCGTAAGGATTTAACAGTAATTATGGTGGCACCAAAATGTCCAGGTTCTGAAGTTAGAGAAGAGTACAAAAGAGGTTTTGGAGTACCAACACTAACTGCTGTTCACCCGGAAAATGATCCAGAAGGTAAAGGATGGGCTCAAGCAAAAGCATACGCTGTTGCAACAGGAGGACATAGAGCAGGAGTTTTAGAATCTTCTTTTGTGGCAGAGGTAAAATCTGATTTAATGGGAGAACAAACTATTTTATGTGGTTTGTTGCAAACAGGAGCAATTTTATCTTTTGATAAAATGGTAGCAGAAGGAATAGCCCCAGGGTATGCGGCGAAGTTAATTCAATATGGTTGGGAAACGGTAACAGAAGCCCTAAAACATGGCGGAATTACCAATATGATGGACAGATTGTCTAATCCTGCAAAAGTAAAAGCATTTGAAATATCTGAAGAATTAAAAGACATTATGCGTCCATTATTTCAAAAACACATGGATGATATTATGACAGGTCATTTTTCTGCAACCATGATGGAAGACTGGGCAAATGACGATAAAAACTTATTAACTTGGAGGGCAGCAACAGGAGAAACTGCCTTTGAGAAGCAAGAAGTTACAGCACAAGAAATTTCTGAGCAAGAATATTTTGATCACGGAACGTTATTAGTTGCTTTTGTAAGAGCTGGAGTAGAACTTGCTTTTGAGGCTATGACAGATTCTGGAATTATAGAAGCATCTGCTTATTATGAGTCTTTACACGAAACGCCATTAATTGCAAATACAATTGCACGAATGAAATTGGCTGAAATGAACCGTGTAATTTCTGATACTGCAGAATATGGCTGTTATTTATTTGATCATGCTTGTAAACCTTTGTTAACAGAGTTTATGAAGACGGTTTCTACAGATCTTATTGGAAAGAAATTTACAGATGGTAACGATGTTGATAACCAAGAGTTGATTCGTATCAATGCGATCATCAGAAATCATCCAGTAGAAATTGTTGGAGCAAAATTAAGAGCTTCCATGACTGCGATGAAAGTGATCAAGTCAGCATAGATAAAAAAGAGTTTAAATTTTAAAAACCTATCAGTAATATATTGCTGGTAGGTTTTGTTATTAAACACAAATATTCCTTAAGGGAAAAACCATATAACGACATTTTGAAAGGGAAATTTCGAAATCCTTTTCGTGAATAAATGACCATTTAAGTGAAGTTAAAGTGCTGTTTTAGGCTAATTTTTCGTTACTTTGACTAAGTAATTTTAATAAATTAATTAATTAGACTCAAAATTTTTGAGTCTTGATTTTTATTCCAATCTATGAAAATACAACATACAGAAATACCAGAAGCATACAGAATCACGTCACTTTTGAATCAAAAAACATATTTAGTGAGTGGTGAGTTAAAAGAATGGAAGGGTGATTTCTCAGAAGTTTATTCTACCATCTCTTCAACCCAAGAATATGCCCCAACCTTGCTAGGTACCGTTCCTAATTTAGGTGAAAACGAAGCTTTGGAAGCCTTGGATTCTGCTTATAAAGCATATGACAAAGGTCAAGGTTTATGGCCAACAATGAGAGTAGCAGATAGAATCGAGTGTATGGAAGAATTTGCTGAGCAAATGAAAACCAAACGTGATGAAATTGTGAAGTTGTTAATGTGGGAAATAGGGAAAACATTGCCAGATTCAGAAAAAGAGTTTGATAGAACCGTAGAGTATATTTACGATACCATTGAAGATTACAAGCAAATGGATAGAGATTCTGCTAATTTTCAAAAAAATAGCGGAGTTTATGCACACATTAGGCGAGGTCCTTTAGGAGTTGTGTTGTGTTTAGGCCCTTACAATTATCCTTTAAATGAAACATTTGCATTGTTGATTCCTGCCTTAATTATGGGGAACACAGCTGTGTTTAAGCCAGCAAAACATGGAGTTTTATTGTTATCGCCATTAATGGAAGCTTTTCAAAATAGTTTTCCAGAAGGTGTTGTCAATGTCATCTATGGGCGAGGTAGAGTGTTAGCAACGCCTATCATGAAAACTGGAAAAGTAGACGTCTTAGCGTTGATTGGAAATAGCGTCTCTGCCAATGCGATTCAAGCAAATCATCCTTTTAAAAACAGGTTGCGTTTAGTGCTTGGCTTAGAGGCAAAAAATCCAGCAATTGTTTTACCAGATGCAGATTTAGATTTAGCAATCGATGAATGTCTGGCGGGAGCAACTTCGTTTAACGGACAGCGATGTACTGCCTTAAAAATCATGTATGTGCACGAAGAAATCGTTGCTGAATTCAACAAGCGATTTGGAGAAAAGATGGATGCATTAAAATTTGGAAATCCTTGGGATAACGGAGTTAAACTAACCCCTTTACCAGAGCCAGGAAAGCCTGCATATATTCAAGAACTAATTGACGATGCCATAAGTAAAGGCGCTAAAATAATCAATGAAAAGGGAGGTGAAACTTCAGATAATTATATTTTTCCTGCAGTTTTATATCCAGCCTCTAAAGACATGAGGGTTTTTCAAGAAGAACAATTTGGACCTGTAACTCCTGTCGTTTCTTTTAAAGATATTCAAGAGCCTCTAGACGATATGGCTGCTTCTAATTATGGGCAACAAGTAAGTATTTTTGGAAGTGATGTAAAAACATTGGCTCCTTTAATAGACGCCTTAGTGAATTTAGTTTGTAGAGTAAACCTAAATAGTGCAGCTCAAAGAGGTCCGGATGTATATCCTTTTACAGGTAGAAAAGATTCTGCAGTTGCAACCTTAAGTGTACACGACGCATTGCGATCTTTTTCTATTAGAACTTTCCTAGCGTCTAAAGATACTGCCTATAATAATGCAATTCTAGAAGACCTAATGGATAAAAAAGTCTCTAATTTTATTAGTACAGATTATCTGTTATAAATAGTTGAAAAATAATCACAACAAAAAAACCTCCATTTGGAGGTTTTTTGTTTTTAAGCCCTTATGGTTGGACTGCTTTAAATAGTTGTAAGTATACAAGCTTTTAAGCAGTGATTTGGTTCTCTTTTATATCGTCGTAAAATTTTGCGATACTCACATTTGCATAGGGGAATAGCCATAGAAATCCAATTCCTAATGTAAGAATACATAGTAAAGCCAAACCAAAAATCCGAAGTCCTAAACAGAAATATTTCCATTTGTATCCATACATCATTTTTTTACTCTTATTAATTGCATCCATGGCTCCTATCGAATCATCATCGGCAATGATATAAAAAGTCATGGAATAAGACAATGCCGCAATAATTCCCGGAATGATAAGTAGAAGAGTCCACAATAATGTAAATAAGACCGTTAATAAATAAGCTCCTGTAGAGGTTTTAAAATTGGTAAAGCCGTCAAATAGTTGTTCTATCCGTGCCTCTTGATTTCTTGCAATATTTATGGTAAACTTTATAATCCCCAGTGATAAGGGTCCTGAAATTAATAAAAGGATTAAATTTACAAAAGTGTATGTTTCAGCTGATCCTTTAACAATACCGATGATCAAAGCATAAATTAAAAATGTGGCAATAGCAATGCCCCATTTATCTTTAAGTGATGCACGTGCCATTTTCATTAGTTCTACATTTTTTGTGGTCATCATTTTTTTATACTTAAGATTTTTTGGTTTTACCCCCGTTTTATAAAGTGGTCTCTGGTCTCCCCTATTTATTTGAAATCAATCCCATCTTTCTGTTAATTTCTGATCAATTTTCACACTTATTTTGTAAAGATTTTTTGAAATTTTGAAACCGCTGATTAAAACTTTTTTTTTCTGAAGTAACAGGAATTGTTGTGGGATATAATTTTCAATCAAATATATAAAAATATTTGATTAAAAGTTAGTTTGGTAAATTCTAAACAATTTGTATCTTTGCAGCGAAAAAATAATAGTAAATGAAAATGAAGGGGACCAAAAGTCCCCTCTTTTTATATTTTATTTTAAGATTTAAAATGGATCAAACGAAGGTAGCAGATTTAGTAAACGAAGCATTAGCTCTTAATGAATCTTTGTATTTGATTGATTTGTCTATATCAGAAAATAATAAAATTCAAGTTACCATAGACGGTGACAAAGGAGTCCCTTTAAGTGAGTGTATGAGGGTGAGTAGAAATGTAGAACACAATTTTGATAGAGAAGAAGAAGATTTCTCATTAGAAGTTTCTACACCAGATATTGCACATCCATTAAAAGTAAAAAGACAATATATTAAAAACATCAATAGGATTCTAAAAGTAAAAACCTCTGAGGAAGATTTAGAAGGGGTACTCGCAGAAGCAGATGAAGATAAGATTGTTTTAAATTGGAAAGCAAGAGAGCCAAAACCAATAGGTAAAGGAAAGGTTACTGTTCAAAAAACAGCAACGATATCCTATAAAGATATTAAAGAAGCAAAAGTGAAGATTGTATTTTAAGCAGACATGTAATGGAAAATATAGCATTAATTGATTCGTTTTCAGAATTTAAAGATAACAAGAGTATAGACAGGGTAACACTCATGTCTATTTTAGAAGAAGTTTTTAGAGCAGCATTGAAACGAAAGTTTGGATCTGATGATAATTTTGACATCATTATAAACCCAGACAAGGGAGATTTAGAGATTTGGAGAAATCGCGTTGTCGTTGCAGACGGTTTTTCTGAAGACGATAACGAAGAGATTGAATTAGCGGAAGCAAGGTTGATTGAGCCAGATTTTGAAATTGGTGAAGACGTATCTGAGGAAGTTAAATTAATTGATTTAGGAAGAAGAGCAATTTTAGCTTTACGTCAAAACTTGATCTCTAAAATTTACGAACACGACAGTACAAATATCTTTAAGCAATTTAAGGAATTGGAGGGTGAGTTGTACAGTGCAGAAGTTCATCACATTCGTCACAATGCAATTATTTTGTTAGATGACGATGGAAACGAGATCGTATTGCCAAAGAGCGAACAAATTCGTTCCGATTTTTTTAGAAAAGGAGATTCTGTAAGAGGGGTTATTAAAACAGTAGAATTAAGAGGGAACAAACCTGCAATTATATTGTCTAGAACTTCTCCTTTGTTTTTAAATAAATTATTTGAACAAGAAATTCCTGAAGTATTTGATGGTCTAATAACGGTTGAAGGAGTCGCAAGAATTCCAGGAGAAAAAGCAAAAGTAGCAGTAGATTCTTATGACGATAGAATAGATCCTGTTGGAGCATGTGTAGGGGTTAAAGGTTCAAGAATTCATGGGATTGTTCGTGAGTTAGGGAATGAAAATATAGACGTTATTAACTACACTAAAAATGAACAATTATTTATTTCAAGAGCATTAAGTCCTGCAAAAGTGACATCGATGGAGATTGAAGTATTTGAGGAAGAAAAAAATGGTAAAAAAGGTCGTGTAAGTGTCTTATTGAAGCCAGAAGAAGTTTCCAAAGCCATTGGTAGAGGTGGTGTAAATATTCGTTTAGCAAGTGAGTTAACAGGTTATGAAATAGATGTTCAAAGAGAAGGATTAGAAGAAGAGGATGTTGAGTTAACTGAATTCATTGATGAAATTGAAGACTGGGTTATTACCGAATTCAAGAAAATTGGATTAGATACTGCGAGAAGCGTATTAGAGACAAGTGTTGAGGAGTTGGTAAAAAGAACAGATTTAGAAGAAGAGACAATTATGGACGTTCAAAGAATTTTGAAAGAAGAATTCGAGGACTAAGTATAGTATAGAAGTAAAGAAAAAAGCATATTTTTACAAGTATAAAGTTAAAAAGAATATATGTCTGAAGGCAAAATTAAGAGGCTTAATAAAGTTTTAAGAGAATTAAATATTTCTCTAGATAGAGCAGTCGAATATTTAGCGGATAAAGGTCACGAAATAGAAGCGAGACCTACTACTAAAATTTCGGGTGATATCTACCAGGTTTTACTTGATGGCTTCGAAACTGATGCCAACAAAAAAGCTGCATCGAAAGAAGTTGGAGAAGAAAAACGCAAAGAGAAAGAAGCCATTCGTATTGAACTGGAAGCTAAATTAGAGAAGAAAAGAGCAGAAGAAGTTAAAAAGGAAGAGGTTTTAAGAGCGAAAGCAGATAAACTAGAGTTAAAGACTGTTGGTAAAATCGATATTGATAAAAAACCGCAGGTTAAGGTTGAAGAATCACCAGTAGCTAATGAGCCTAAAGAAGTTGCTCCAGTCAAAGTTCAAAAAGACGAAGTTGAAAAAGACGCGGTTGAAATTAAGCCAGAGGTTGTAACGACAGAAGTTAAAAAAGTTGTTTCTAAAATTGAAAAAGAAGTTTCTAAAGTTGAAGAGAAACCAAAGGTTAAGAAAGAAAATATAACCTCTGAAGTAAAAGAAGAAGAGGTTACTGCTGAAAATGCAGAATCTATCAAAACTCAGTACAAAAAATTAGATGGTCCAAATTTTACAGGAAAGAAAATTGATTTAAAACAATTTGAAAGACCTAAGAAAAAGAAACCTGAAGTCAAAAAAGACGCAAATACAGACGCCAAAAAGAAACGGAAACGTATTGCTAGTAAGCCAGGAGCACCGGGATCTTCCAATGGAAGACCTAATCAGGGAAATAAGCGAGCAGTACCAGGAAATAACAGGCCAGGATTTAGAGGAGCAAGAGGAGGTCAAAGACCCTCTCCTGTTAAGAAAGAGGAGCCAACAGAAGCAGATATCCAAAAACAAGTTAGAGAAACTCTTGAGAAATTACAAGGGAAATCTTCTAAAGGAAAAGGAGCAAAATATCGTAGAAATAAAAGAGAGGCTCATCGTGAGCAATCTGACGCAGAATTAGAAGCACAAGCATTAGACAATAAAATCTTAAAAGTAACTGAGTTTGTTACGGTAAGTGAAGTCGCTACGATGATGGATGTTCCTGTGACTAATATCATTTCTTCTTGTATGATGTTAGGAATGATGGTAACTATGAATCAGCGTTTGGACGCAGAGACTCTTGTTATTGTTGCCGAAGAATTCAATCATAAAGTGGAGTTTATTGGAGCTGAAGTAGAAGAGTCTATTGCAGAAGTTATTGATAAGCCAGAAGATTTAGAAAGTCGTGCTCCAATTATTACGGTAATGGGTCACGTAGATCATGGTAAAACATCGTTATTAGATTACATTAGAAATGCCAATGTAATTGATGGAGAAAGTGGTGGAATAACACAACATATTGGAGCTTATTCTGTAAACGTTGGAGATCAAAAAATAGCGTTTTTAGATACTCCAGGTCACGAGGCTTTTACCGCCATGCGTGCACGTGGGGCTCAAGTTACAGATTTAGTAATTATTGTAGTTGCAGCAGATGATGATGTAATGCCACAAACAAAAGAAGCAATTTCCCATGCGCAAGCTGCGGGAGTTCCGATCATTTTTGCCATCAATAAAATTGACAGACCCAATGCAAATCCAGACAATGTAAAAACACAATTATCTTCAATGAATTTATTAGTTGAAGAATGGGGAGGAAACATACAATCACAAGATATTTCTGCAAAAACAGGAGAAGGAATTCCAGAATTATTGGAAAAAGTTCTACTAGAAGCTGAAATTTTAGAATTGAAAGCAAACCCTAATAAAAATCCAATTGGAGCTGTTGTTGAAGCATTATTAGATAAAGGAAGAGGATATGTTTCTACAATACTAGTTCAAGCAGGAACTTTAAAAATTGGAGATTACCTTTTAGCAGGGAAACACAGTGGAAAAGTTAGAGCCATGTTTGATGACAAAGGGAATAACTTAAAAGAGGCAGGACCGTCAACACCAGTATCAATATTAGGATTGGATGGAGCGCCACAAGCAGGAGATAAATTCAATGTATTTGATGACGAGCGTGAAGCAAAACAAATTGCTTCAAAAAGATCTCAATTACAACGTGAGCAATCCGTAAGAACTCAGAAAACGTTAACGCTGGATGAAATTGGACGTAGAATCGCTTTAGGAGATTTTAAAGAATTAAATATTATTTTAAAAGGAGATGTTGATGGTTCTGTAGAAGCTTTAACAGATTCTTTCCAGAAATTATCAACAGAGGAAATCCAAGTAAATATTTTACATAAAGGGGTTGGAGCCATTACTGAAAGTGATGTGTTATTAGCAACAGCTTCTGATGCAATTATAGTTGGGTTTAATGTTCGTCCACAAGGAAACGCTAGAGCTGTAGCAGATAGAGAAGAAGTAGATATCAGAACATATTCAATCATTTATGACGCTATCAACGACTTAAAAGATGCCATGGAAGGGATGTTGTCTCCAGAAATGAAAGAAGAAGTTTCAGGTAATGTAGAAATTAGAGAAGTCTATAAGATCTCTAAAGTTGGAAATATTGCTGGATGTATGGTCATGTCTGGTAAGATATTCAGAGACTCTCAAATTAGAATTATTAGAGAAGGAATTGTAGTTCATACCGGAACTTTAACATCATTAAAGCGTTTTAAAGATGATGTAAAGGAAGTTGCTAAAGGATATGATTGTGGACTTCAAATCAAAAATTATAACGACATTGTACAAGGCGATGTTATAGAAGCTTACAAAGAAGTTGCTGTTAAGAAAAAATTAAAATAACAACTTCAAAGTAGACAGTATAAGTCGAGATTTCAGCATGCTGAAATCTCGACTTTTTTTTATGGCTTTTAATAAGAATAATCAGCAAATGATTTACTTTATTCTTTCTAAGAATAAACGTAAATTTACACCTTCAAAATGAAAAAATAATGCAATATAATCACCTAGCAATAGAAAAGAAATGGCAAAAATTTTGGGCAGAAAACCAAACTTTTAAAGCTAGTAATGAGTCTGATAAACCTAAGTATTATGTATTAGATATGTTTCCTTACCCTTCTGGTGCTGGTTTACATGTTGGGCATCCTTTGGGGTACATTGCAAGTGATATTTATGCTCGTTATAAAAGACATAAAGGCTTTAACGTGTTGCATCCTCAGGGGTATGATTCTTTTGGTTTACCAGCAGAACAATATGCAATTCAAACAGGGCAGCACCCGGCAAAAACAACAGAAGCAAATATTGCAACCTACAGGAAACAATTAGATAATATTGGATTTTCTTTTGATTGGACTCGAGAAGTGAGAACATCCAATCCAGCATATTATAAATGGACTCAGTCTATTTTTATTGAGCTTTTCAATTCTTGGTATCATAAAGATACAGACAAGGCAGAAGATATTTCAATATTGATTTCAATTTTTAAAAAAGAAGGGAATCGTTTGGTCAATGCAGTCTCAGAAGAAGGTGTTGAGCTTTTTTCCTCCGAAGAATGGAAGGCATTCCCTAAGAAAAAACAAGAAGAAATTTTATTACAATATCGTTTAACATATTTGTCAGATACGCATGTAAATTGGTGTCCAGTATTAGGAACTGTTTTAGCAAATGATGAAATTATAAATGGACTTTCAGAACGTGGAGGTCATCCTGTTGTTCAAAAAAAAATGACCCAATGGTCCATGCGTATTTCAGCGTATGCACAACGGTTGTTAGATGGTTTAGAAAAGATAGATTGGCCACAACCTCTGAAAGACTCTCAAACCAATTGGATCGGTAGAAGTCAAGGAGCTATGGTTTCTTTCGAGGTTAATGAAGTTTCCTCAAAAGAGAGCACTGAGGTAAAATTATCATACAAAGAACTTGAGACTTTAAAAGAACTTCGTTTAAACTTGTCTAAAGCAGAAGGGCTTCTTTGGGATGAATTAAAACATAAAAAAGGAGCTGCAAAATTTAGAAAAAAATATACTGTCGGTTCCTTTTTAGTCGATTATGTATGCTTGGCCAAAAATACGATTGTAGAGTTTTCCGGAAAAGAAGATGAAACAGAAAGAACAACCTTTTTCGCTAAAGAGGGATTTAATATTATTCGTTTTTCAAACGAGGAAGTGATAGAAAACGTATTGCAAGTTGTTTCTAAAATTAACAATACATTGCAATTTTCTTCGGCAATTAAAAGTGATAAAAAACCCGAAAAAAAGCCTACAAAAAAACATCAGATAGATGTCTTTACAACAAGACCAGATACCATTTTTGGAGTTTCTTTTATGACTTTAGCTCCAGAACATGAGTTGGTGTCTAAAATAGTAACTGCTGCTCAAAAAAAGGAAGTAAACGCCTATGTAAGAGCAACTGCAAAGCGTTCTGAACGAGATCGAATGGCAGATGTTAAAACAATTTCAGGAGTCTTTACTGGAGCCTATGCAATACATCCTTTTACAGGAGAGAAAGTGCAAATTTGGATTGGAGATTATGTCTTGGCAAACTACGGAACCGGTGCAGTGATGGCTGTTCCATGTGGTGACCAACGTGATTATGATTTCGCAAAACATTTTGATATTCCAATACCTAATATTTTTAAAGGAGTAGATATCTCTGAGGCTGCTCATGTAGACAAAGCTGGAACGATCATTGCAAATTCAGATTTTTTAAGTGGGTTAACGTATCAAAAAGCATTGAAATTATCCATTTTTGAACTCGAAAAAAGAGCCATTGGGTATGGTAAAATAAATTACCGATTGCGAGATGCAGTATTTAGTAGACAGCGCTATTGGGGAGAGCCATTTCCTGTATATTATAAAGATGGGATGCCTCAAATGATAGATGTTGCTCACTTACCAATCGTACTGCCAGCAGTAGAAAAATATCTCCCTACGGAAGATGGTAAGCCTCCTTTAGGAAATGCACCAGAATGGGCCTGGGATTCTAGAGGGAAGAAAGTGGTCTCTAATGAGAAGCTGAAAAATAAAACAGTATATCCTTTGGAGTTAAACACCATGCCAGGTTGGGCTGGAAGTTCTTGGTATTTTAACAGGTATATGGATGCTTCCAATTCGGAGGAATTTGCTAGCAAAGAATCACTGGATTATTGGAAAGAAGTAGATTTATATATAGGAGGTTCCGAACATGCTACCGGTCATTTGTTATATGCTCGTTTTTGGCAAAAGTTTTTGTTTGACAAAGGATTGGTACCCGTAGATGAGTTTGCAAAAAAACTGATCAATCAAGGAATGATTTTGGGAACTTCTGCTTTTGTTTATAAGGCAACACCTTTTATAAAGTCAGATTGTTTTACAGCACATACCAGTGAAGAAATACTGAATAAAATTCCGGCAGTAATTGTATCAAAAAATCTTTTTAATTCTGAAGAAGATTTTGAAGTTTTAGTAAAAAATTATTTAATAGACAATGGGTTTTTAAATCAAGATACTAGTGATCGTATTATGATTGTGAAATCGGATGTTCATGCAGATGTTTCTTTGGTAAATGCCTCAGATGAATTAGATGTAGAGGCATTTAAAAACTGGAGAACAGAATTTAAAACTGCTGAATTTATTTTAGAAGAGGGTATTTATAAAGTTGGAAGAGAAGTCGAAAAAATGTCTAAATCTAAATACAATGTAGTGAATCCTGATGCTATTTGTTCAGCACATGGAGCAGATGCTTTGCGTTTATTTGAGATGTTTTTAGGACCGCTGGAACAAGCAAAACCTTGGAAAACTTCAGGTATTTCTGGAGTTTCAACTTTTTTAAAGAAATTATGGAAATTATATTTTAATGGAGATATACTGGCGATTTCTGAGGATGAGCCAACAAAAGAAGAGCTAAAAATACTACATAAAACAATTAAAAAAGTAGAAGAGGATATCGAGAATTTCTCTTTTAACACCTCTGTTTCTACTTTTATGATTGCTGTTAATGAGTTAACGTTGTTAAAATGTAATAAACGTTTAATTTTAGAACCTTTAGCTATTTTGGTTTCTCCTTATGCACCTCATATTGCTGAAGAATTATGGAGTTTATTGGGGAAAACTACCTCAATTTCTACAGTAGATTTTCCTGTATTTGAAGCAAATCATCTTGTAGAAAGTACTAAAAATTATCCAATTTCTTTCAACGGTAAAATGCGTTTTACACTAGAGCTTTCATTGGATTTGTCTAAAGAAGAAATAGAAAAAACAGTTTTAGAAGATGAAAAAACAATTGCACAATTAGATGGGAGAATACCAAAAAAAGTGATTGTTGTTCCTGGTAAAATTGTAAATATTGTAGGTTAAAGACGAGCTACTTATAGAAGAGACACCATTAAAAGTCATTACAGTATTTGTAATGACTTTCTTATTAAACTACCTTGTGGTTTGAATGAGTATTTTAAAAAAAGAACAACTATATTTTATTTAAAACTTCCAAGGCTCTTTTTACAGAATCAATTTTGATAAAGGTAACCAACAAGCGCAAACCATTTTTGGTTTCTTTTTCTTTCATTACACAACTTTTACTGTTTTTTTGAACATATTTGAGCATTTTTGTAAAAGCTGTAGTTTGATAAAATTCACTTTGTTGATCTGATACGAAATAGCCAATCATTCTTTTTTGTTTTAGAATGATTTTCTCGATTCCCAATTCTTTGGACAACCACTTTATTCTAACAGAATTTAATAAATCTTCCACTTGTGAAGGGATTTGGCCGAATCTGTCAATTATTTCTATCTCAAAAGTCTGCAGTTCTTCTTCTGTTTTTAGACTTCCTAGTTTGTTGTATAAACTCAATCTTTCTGAAATAGAATTGATATAATCATCGGGAAATAAAATCTCAAAGTCAGTATCAATTTGAACCTCTTTCACAAATTTCTTAGGGTTCGTATTATCCGTTGGATATAGTTCTTTAAATTCATTTTCTTTCAATTCCTCAATGGCTTCTTGTAATATTTTTTGATAGGTGTCAAATCCTATATCGTTGATAAAACCACTTTGTTCCCCTCCCAGTAAATCTCCTGCTCCACGAATCTCTAAATCTTTCATGGCAATATTAATTCCACTTCCTAAATCAGAAAACAAGACCAATGCTTCTATTCGTTTTCTTGCATCATCAGTCATCATATGGTAAGCGGGAGTTATAAAATAACAGAATGCTTTTTTATTAGAACGTCCTACTCTACCTCGCATTTGATGTAAATCAGAAAGACCAAAATTATTGGCATTATTAATAAAAATGGTGTTTGCATTAGGAACATCTAGTCCACTCTCTACGATGGTTGTTGAAACCAAAACATCAAATTCATTGTTCATAAATTCTAACATTAACCCCTCTAATTTCTTACCTTCCATTTGACCATGTCCGACCCTAATTTTTGCAGAAGGAACGAGTCTTTGCAACAAGCCAGCAACTTCTTTTATATTTTCGATTCTGTTATGAATAAAGAAGACTTGACCCCCTCTAGAAATTTCATAAGAAATAGCATCTCTAATAGCCTCCTCAGAAAAACGAATCACGTTACTTTCTATGGGATGTCTGTTTGGGGGTGCTGTTTTTATAACAGATAAATCTCTTGCAGCCATTAAACTAAATTGTAACGTTCTAGGAATTGGCGTTGCTGTGAGTGTCAACGTATCTACATTTTCTTTTAGTGTTTTTAATTTATCTTTAACAGCGACACCAAATTTTTGTTCTTCATCAATAATTAATAAGCCTAAATCTTTAAATTTCAAACGTTGATTTGTCAACTGATGTGTGCCAATAATAATATCAACTTCACCTTTATTTACGCCATCAATAGCGATTGTTTTTTGCTTGGCAGTTTTAAATCTATTTAAATAATCAATCTTAATTGGGAAGTCTTTTAATCTCTCAGAAAATGTTTTAAAGTGTTGGAAGGCTAAAATTGTAGTAGGGACTAAAACAGCTACTTGTTTCCCGTTATCTACCGCTTTAAAAGCAGCTCTTATGGCTACTTCTGTTTTACCAAAACCAACATCACCACAAACCAATCTATCCATTGGTTGTTCTTTTTCCATATCTTTTTTTACGTCTTGTGTCGCAGTATATTGATCTGGGGTATCTTCATACATAAAACTACCTTCTAGTTCATGTTGAATATGCGTATCGGGTCCAAAAGCAATTCCTTTTTGTAATTTTCTTTTTGCATATAATTGAATTAGATTAAATGCAATATGTTTGACTCTCGCCTTTGTTTTTTGCTTTATTTTTTTCCAAGCACCTGAACCTAATTTATATATTTTCGGAGCTTTTCCATCTTTCCCATTGAATTTAGAGATTTTGTGAAGCGAATGAATACTTACATATAAAATATCTCTTTCTCCATAGATTAATTTAATTGCTTCCTGTTTTTTTCCTTGAACATCAATCTTTTGTAAGCCTCCAAATTTTCCAATTCCATGATCCATGTGCGTCACATAGTCTCCAATTTCTAGTTTGTTTAGCTCTTTAAGTGTGATGGCTTGTTTTTTTGCATAGCCATTTTTTAATCGAAATTTATGATATCGTTCAAAAATTTCGTGATCGGTATAACAAACTATTTTATTTTCTATATCTACAAATCCCTTATGCAAAGGGAAAACAACAGTCTCGTAATGAACTTCCTGTTCTACATCATCAAAAATATCTTGAAAACGTTTGGCTTGTTGTTCATTAGCACAAAAGATATAATTAGAAAAATCGGCTTTATGATATTCTTCTAAATGATCAATAAGTAGATTGAATTGTTTGTTAAAGGAGGGTTGAGGTTGGGTGTTGAAGTTGATACTATCAATTTCAGAGCTCTCTGACAGATTATTTACAGCTCCAAAATGCACCAAAGTAAATTCTTGTATTTGTTTTTTGAAAAAAGTTCCATCACAAAATAACTCCTCAGGTTTTAGATGTTTAATTTCTTTAGAGACCGTATTGAAATCTTCTTCAGCTTTTGCAAAAAATTTATCTAATTTACCAGAAATTAAATGTGTGTTTTTTGCAAAAATTATTGTTTTTGATGAAAGATACTTTAGAAAACTTTCTCTGTTTTCTTGCAGTGTTTTATTTTCAATATTTGGTATTATAGAGACTTTTTTCAGCAATTCTTTAGACAGTTGTGTTTCAACATCAAAACTTCTAATACTGTCAATATCATTTCCAAAAAACTCAATTCTGTAAGGTTCATCATTTGAAAAAGAGAAAACGTCAATGATCCCTCCTCTTACTGAAAAATCTCCTGGTTCCGTTACAAAATCTACCCGTTTAAATTTGTATTCAAATAAAATCTCATTCACAAAATCAAGTGATAAAGACTCTCCAACAGTTACTTTTAGGGTGTTTTTTTCTAATTCTTTTTTAGTGACAACTTTTTCAAATAGTGCTGTAGGATAGGTAACGATTACCGCTGGCTTTTTACGAGAATTTATTCTATTCAAAACCTCAGAGCGCAGTAGAACATTTGCATTGTCTGTTTCTTCAATTTGGTAGGGTCTTCTATACGAGCCAGGATAAAAAAGCACATTTTTATCTCCTAATAATTGTTCTAAATCATTTAAATAATAGGCAGCTTCTTCTTTGTCATTGAAGATGAGAAGAAAGGGTTTGTCCCCCTTTTTAAATGTTTCTGAAATCACAAAAGACAAGGAAGATCCAACCAAATTCGATATTTGAAAATGATTTTTTTCTTTAAGAAAAGCTTCCATTATCTGCGAAATGTTGGCAGATTTTTGATATTGATTTACAATGCTCTGGGTACTCAAGCTATAAAATTTTAGGCAAATGTAGATTTTATAGGCATATAAAACCAATAACCATAATTTTTTCTTCTATAAATCAATGTATTTTAGACTAATTTCTCTTTATTTCTTATTAAAAGAGGGTATATCTGATTCCCATAAAAGCCCTTATTCCTTGATTAGATGCATACACATAACTAGGGTCAAATGCAAGTTCTGGATTTTTTTCCGTGTCAATTCCAATGTCGAAAGGATTTTCTGAGTTATTAATACTATTTGCTGGGGGTGTAAAGTTTAATAGATTTTTTATACCACCATATACCTCCCAACTGTTAGTGAATTTCTTTGTCAATTGAATGTTTTGAATACTAAACCATGGAGAGAATTCTGCTCTTGGATCTTTATCCCCCAACAAAGGCAAACGCATTGGGCCATAGATATTCCCTGTATAATCAAAAGTTATATTCGTATTCGTTTTATAAGAAATAGACCAGACTCCGCTGAAGCTTTCCGTTAATAATTGTCTTGTTTTAATCTTGTTTTCTGTAAGGGAAACGTCCATTAATGTGGCACCGAGATTTATTGACAATCCGTTTGTAAAGGTCATGTCTGTATTTAATGAAATTCCCTTAGAGACAGAGTGCCCCTCTAAATTTGCATATATAATTTTATTTGAATTGGTTTCATAATCAGGTAAAATTCTATTGTTGAAATAGGTGTAAAAAGTACTTGCATCTAGCGTAATAAATGAATTTTCTAAAATGACTTTTTTCACATAATTAAGATTTATATTCCAAGAAGTTTCAGGTTGTAACTCACCATCAAATTCAACTTCTCTTGCTCCGGTTAATGCTGCATGATCTTCTGTGAAAACGTTGGCCACCCTATAGCCATTTCCAACGCTTACTCTTACTATATTCGTTTTATCGATTGAATTCCATTTATAATTTACTCTTGGCGAAACTATACGGCCATGAATACTATTATAGTCTAATCGGGCACCCAATAATAAGTTGTTTTGTGTATTTAAGGCAATTTCGTCTTGAATAAAAATCCCAGGCAAATGTGTTATGGCTGCTTTGTTAGCAATACCGTTTTCATCTAAGGTAGCAAATGTATTGTCATCATAATAGGTGTACCTGTAAGCCATCCCAATTAATAAATCGTGCTTTTCTCTAATTTGTTTGTTGTATGTAAACTGTCCGAATCCTATCAGTTGCTCTGCATCAAAGGCGTCTGTACCATAGAAAGAATCTTGAAAATGTCCATTTGCACTAAATTGGAAATTGATATTTTCTGAGGTAGGTAATTCATAGGTTCCAAATGTTTCCCATCTATTTGTATAAATACTTTCACCATATTTTACATCACTTCCTCTATATTTTTTTCCCCAATCGATTTCTCCCCCCCAACGGTCTTCATAAACATACCGCCCAGCAATAGTTAAAACTTTATTACTTTTTCTTTTAATATTTATTTTATTGAAAAGAGAAATTCTATTTTGAAGTGTTAAATCAGTAAAATTATCACCATTGTTGTCAATTCTATTTTGAAAGTTAAAATAATTAATGCCTAATAACCCTTCTATATTATCGGTAGCTTTATATCGCATCCCAATATCAGTATTTACTTCACCCCAAGAACTTGAAGAGACATCTGTTGCCAAAGTTGGTGCATTTGCCGTTTTTTTAGTGATGATGTTAATGATGCCTCCAACTGCTTCGGAACCATACAAACTAGATGCTGGACCTTTTACTACTTCAACCCTTTCAATTAAAGCTTGCGGAATACCTGTCAATCCATAAACCGTAGACAGACCACTTACAATCGGCATTCCGTCAATTAAAACAAACGTATAAGGACCCTCTAAACCATTGATATGGATGTCACCAGTATTACAAACATTACAATTTAATTGAGGTCTCACCCCATTCACATTTTGGAAGGATTCAAAAATAGAAGGGGTTGGATTTTTTTTGAAAAAAGTAGCACTGTACACTTCAACTGAAACGGGGCTGTTAGATTTTGAAACAGGTCTTAAAGTTCCAGAAATGACAATTTCTTCTAATGAATTTGTGTCATCTAAGCTAAAATTTTTGACTATTTTTTCATTTCCGCTTAACATAATTTTTATAGATTTCTTTTCAAAACCAATATTACTTGAAACAAGTGTGTAGTTTCCGTTTGGAATATCCTTCAGCTCAAAAAAACCGTTTTCATTTGTAAAGGTTCCAAGTTTGGTATTTTTAAGGTATACATTTACAAAAGGTAAGGCTTCTCCTTTGGATGTAATTTTTCCCGAGACACTATTTGTTTGAGCTTGAATTGAAATCAATCCTGTAAAAAATATACAAATAATTTTTACTATAATTTTCATTAGTATGTGTTAATTTTTGCAAATATAAAATTATATTTAGATAAGTCTAAAAAATTATTTAAAATAATAATAAAAATGATATATTTGTCAAATAAAATAGTAGCAATGTTTACATTTTCAGAAGAAAATTATTTAAAAGCAATTTATCATTTAGAAATAGACTCTATTAAAGGAATTAGTACAAATGCTATTGCAAAAAAATTAGAAACAAAGGCATCATCTGTAACAGATATGGTGAAGAAATTGTCTGAAAAAAAGCTGATTATTTATAAAAAATATCAAGGCGTAACCTTGACTGATTTTGGAAAAAAAACAGCTGCAAATATTGTAAGAAAGCATCGGTTGTGGGAAGTTTTTTTGGTCGAAAAATTAAATTTTTCTTGGGATGAGGTTCATGATGTAGCAGAACAATTAGAGCACATAAAATCTCCAAAACTAATTCAACAGTTAGATTCTTTTTTAGGTTTTCCGACTCATGATCCACATGGAGACCCAATACCTGATAAAGAGGGAAACTTGAAGGTTATTGAAAAAAGTTTATTGTCAACGTTATTAAAAAATGAAAGTGGAATTTGCATTGGTGTTAATGATTCTTCTTCAGAATTTTTACAGTTTTTAGATAAAAAAGGAATTACCTTAGGAGAGCTAATTACAGTTCTAGAGAAAGAAGATTTTGATGATTCATTATTGATTAAAATAGCACAACAGAAACTTTCAATTTCAAAAAAAATAGCAAGTAACTTATACATACAAAAACAATGAGTACATTCGAACAATTAGTTGCTTTTGGGAAAGAACACCCAATTTTAGCCGCCTTATATGCTTCACTTTTTACATGGGGTCTGACCGCTTTAGGAGCTTCGTTAGTTTTCTTTTTCAAAAAATTAAACAGAGCAGTCTTAGACGGTATGTTAGGCTTTACAGGAGGTGTGATGGTTGCTGCAAGTTTTTGGAGTCTCTTGGCTCCGGCAATAGACAATAGTCCTGGAGAAGGTTTTGTAAAAGTACTACCCGCTGCAATAGGTTTTGCATTGGGAGCTTTGTCTCTTTTTGGGATGGATAAAATTTTACCACATTTACACATCAATTTTAAAGAAAATGAAGCAGAAGGTGTTAAAACAGAATGGCATAAAACAACCTTATTAGTGCTAGCAATTACTTTACATAATATTCCTGAAGGTTTGGCTGTAGGTGTTTTGTTTGGAGCAGCATCTACTTTGGTGGGTGTAGAGCAAACAGAGATGATCATCGCAGCAATTTCATTAGCAATTGGAATTGGAATTCAGAATTTTCCTGAAGGTTTTGCAGTTGCGATGCCTCTAAGAAGACAAGGAGTTAGTAGATTAAAAAGTTTTTGGTATGGTCAGTTATCTGCAATAGTAGAGCCCGTTGCTGCAGTTTTAGGGGCCTTGGCGGTTTCCTTTTTTACACCAATTTTGCCGTATGCTCTCGCGTTTGCAGCCGGGGCAATGATCTTTGTAGTTGTCGAGGAGGTAATTCCAGAAACACAAAGAGATCAATATACAGATATCGCAACTCTTGGTTTTATAGGAGGTTTTATCGTAATGATGTCTTTAGATGTTGGCTTAGGCTAAGATGGAACAAAATATAATTAAAAGCCAAACAAAAACTGTTTGGCTTTTTGTATTTTGCAAAAAAAAATACTTTTTTGCAACAACCTTCAACCTTTCAAGTTTATAATGCTTCCGCTGGAAGTGGAAAAACCTTTACTCTTGTAAAAGAATACTTAAAAGTTGTATTGACCTCAGAAAACATCTTTTCTTTTCAGAAAATTTTAGCGATAACATTTACCAATAAAGCAGCTGGCGAGATGAAAGAGCGAGTATTATCTAGCTTAGAAGATTTTGCTAATGGGAAAGAAAATGAGTTATTCAATATTCTTATTCAAGAAATGAATGTTGATAAAAAAATCATTCAAGAGAGAAGTAAGAAAGTATGGGTTGCCATTTTACAAAATTATTCCGCTTTTTCAATAACAACCATCGATAGTTTTACGCAGAAAATTATTAAAAATTTTGCTTATGACCTGGGGCTCTCGCTCAATTTTGAAGTTGAAATGGATGCGGTTTCTCTCTTGAGCCAGGCTGTGGACGTCTTAATTTCTAAAATAGGGACCGATGAAAAACTTACAAAACTTCTCATTGATTATTCTTTAGAGAAAACCGATGATGACAAATCTTGGGATATTTCTAAAGATCTAAATGAATTTGCAAAAGTTTTATTGAATGAAGATGATGTGCAGCATTTTAGAAAACTTGTATCCAAAGAACTAGAGGATTTCTTCGATTTAAAAAACAAGTTACAAAAAGAAAATATTCAAACAGAAATCGCGTACAAGAAACTTGGAGTAGAAGTTTTAAAATATATCGAGACGAGTGGAGTTTCAGAGACAGATTTTGCTTATGCAGGGGAATTCTTGAAACACTTTCAAAAATTAACGAAATTGAGGTTTTTAAAGGATGAAGACCTAAAGTTTGAGGGCAGGTTAAATACTGTAATTGAAGACTCAAAAAATCTTTATGCAGGAAAAGCTTCCTTGGAAAAAAAACAGATAATTGAGGGTATTTCAGAACAATTGAGAGGGTATTATTATCAATCTAAAGAATTGTACGATCGTTCGTATTCAAATTATTTATTAAATAAAATCACCTTAAAAAGTATCATTCCACTCGCTGTTTTAAATCATATTAATTTAGAACTCAATTCGATCAAAGAAGATAATAATATTCGTTTAAATGCAGAGTTCAATCAGCTAATTTCTGATCATATTAAAGAGCAACCTGCGCCATTTATTTACGAAAGAATTGGTCAGCGATTTCAGCATTATTTTATTGACGAAATGCAGGATACATCTGTTTTGCAATGGCAAAATTTAATCCCTTTAATAGACAACGCGTTGGCGCAAGAAAACAGCAGTTTACTTTTGGTTGGAGACGGTAAGCAAGCTATTTATAGATGGAGAGGAGGAAAAGCAGAACAGTTTATCAATTTAGCTTCTCAGGAGCAAAATCCTTTTCATATTGATAAAAAAATAATAAATTTAGAAACCAATTATAGGAGCTATTCGGAAATTATTAACTTTAATAATTCCTTCTTTCAACATGCAGCAAGTTTTCTTCAAAATACATCGTATAAAAATATTTTTACTGAGGGAAATAAACAGTTAGAAAATCATAAAAAGGGAGGATTTGTATCGTTAACTTTTTTGGAGAAAGAGGAAGAAAAAGAACTTGAGAAGATAAAGTATCCAAAGAAAGTTTTAGAGAAAATACTGCAATTAAAAGGTTCTTTTTCTTTAGGAGAAATGTGTGTCTTAGCACGAACTAGGAAAGAGGGTGTTGCTATTGCAAGTTATTTGTCAGAAAACGGAGTCGATATTGTTTCGTCGGAAACATTACTGATCCAAAACTCTTTAAAAGTTACTTTTATTATCAATCTTTTAAAGGTTTTGCAAAATCCCACTGATGAGGAAACACGTTTTGAAGTACTTTATTTTTTACACCAACACCTTCAGATCAAAAACTCAAAGACCTCTTTTTTTACAGAATTTTCAAAAACAGATTTTAAGATTATCATAGAATCGTTGGCAAAATATGGAGTTTCATTTGAAGTAGCTAGATTTTATCAATTGCCCTTTTATGAAAAAATTGAAGAAATTATAAGAGGTTTTAATTTGGTGCAATCTTCTGACGCTTATGTTCAATTTTTTCTAGATATTGTCATAGAGCATCAAAGGAAGGGAACAGAGATTAGTGATTTCTTATTGTTTTGGGAACAGAAAAAAGAACAATTGAGTATCGTTGCCCCAAAAAGTGCAAATGCTGTTCAAATTATGACCATTCACAAATCGAAGGGCTTAGAGTTTCCTGTAGTTATTTTTTCTTGTGATGTCGATATTTACAAGCAAATCAAACCTAAATCTTGGCTAGGAAATCTCCCGTCATCCTATGATGGTTTCGAGGAACTACTAGTAGACTACAGCAAAAAACTACGTATTGTAAGCGAGAGAGGATTATCGATTTACACCCAGCAAAGAGAAGCGTTAGAGCTAGATAATTTTAATCTATTGTACGTAGCTTTAACCAGAGCCGAAGAACAATTACACATCATAACCGAAAAGAAAATATCTTCCAAAGGAGATGAAAACGTTCATTTCTATTCAGGGATTTTTATTCATTTTTTAAAACAACAAAATCGTTGGAAAGATGACAAATCTGAATACTCTTATGGCAAAGAGAATAGGGTTTGCAAAAAAGACAATGAATCTTTAATTGCTGAGGTTCATGATAAATTTATATCAACTCCCTGGCAAGCACACCATATAGGCCTACTGGCAGGAGCTTCTAAATTATGGGACACAGCTCAGGGGAAGGCGATAAATTTTGGAAATTTATTTCACGAAATTTTTGCTAAAATTATAGGTAAAGATGATGTTGAGAATGTCCTTATTCAATACCATCAACAAGGTATTTTAGATGATGATCAAATGGTTTTTATTCGTCATAAGATTTTTAGTGTTGTGAAGCATCCGTTATTAGCCTCTTATTTTTCAAATGAGATGACAGTGTTCAATGAAAGAGAAATCGTAGATACTGATAATCAAGTTATGATTCCGGATAGATTAGTTTTCACAAAAGAGAAAGACATCGTAATTATTGATTACAAGACAGGAGTCCCTTCACCAGAGCATCATCAGCAATTATTAAAATATGAACGAGTTTTACAATCAATGAATTTTACAGTTGATAAAAAATTACTAGTTTATTTGAATGATGAAATAGACATTATTAAGGTATGATTAAAAAAATAAACTTTGTAAGTTTGTATTTATTACAATTAATAAAAAATGTACCAAAAAATTAAAGATTCTTTAATAAAAGAAATTCAAGAGATTAAAGATGCTGGATTATATAAATCTGAAAGAGTAATTATATCTCCACAAGATACTGCAATTAAGATATCTTCAGGTCAAGAAGTGCTTAATTTTTGTTCAAATAATTATCTTGGTTTGTCAAATCATCCCGAAGTAATTCAAGCGGCAAAAGACACCATGGATTCTCATGGCTTTGGAATGTCTTCCGTACGTTTTATTTGTGGAACTCAAGATATTCACAAGCAATTAGAGCAAAAAATAGCTGATTTTTATACAACAGAAGACACCATTTTGTATGCAGCAGCGTTTGATGCCAATGGAGGTGTTTTTGAACCACTCTTAACAAAAGCAGATGCCATAATTTCTGACAGTTTAAATCATGCCTCTATTATCGATGGAGTTCGTTTGTGTAAAGCTGCTAGATACCGGTATGATAACAATAATATGGATTCTCTGGAGCAACAGTTAATAGCAGCAAATAAGCAACAGCACCGGTTTAAAATTATTGTTACTGATGGAGTTTTTTCAATGGATGGAATTGTAGCGAAGTTAGATGAAATATGTGACTTAGCCGATCAATATGATGCTCTAGTAATGGTTGATGAATGTCATGCAACGGGCTTTATAGGAAAAACAGGGAGAGGTACTGTTGAGCTTAAAAATGTAATGGATAGAGTAGATATCGTAACTGGAACTTTAGGAAAAGCTCTAGGAGGAGCCATGGGTGGATATACCACTGGGAAAAAAGAAATTATTGAAATATTACGGCAACGTTCGAGACCTTATTTATTTTCAAATTCTCTTGCGCCTGCAATTGTGGGGGCCACATTAAAAGTATTTGATATCATTTCTAAAGATACTTCTCTCAGAGATAAGTTAGAATGGAATACCAATTATTTTAGAACAGGAATGGAAAAAGCAGGTTTTGATTTAGTGGGTGCGGATGCAGCAATTGTTCCCATAATGGTATATGATGCCAAATTATCTCAGGTAATGGCAAATAAATTGTTAGAAAAAGGAATTTATGTTACAGGATTCTTTTTTCCAGTAGTACCTAAGGGAATGGCACGTATTAGAGTTCAATTATCTGCCACTCATACCAAGGAGCAATTGGATACTGTTATGACTTCATTTATTGAGGTAGGTCGACAACTAAAAATATTAAATAATTCCTAATAATAAGGGATAAAAAGCAATATTTTGTAATTTTTCCTTTGCATATCAATAAATTCCTCTATTTTTGTCTTTAATTAAATACGATTTTTAAAATAAAAAAATTTAACAATGAAACAATTTAAATTAGCTGTAATGGCATTGTTTGCGCTAGTAATAGTTAGCAACGTAAACGCACAAGACAAGAACAACCCTTGGGCTGTTAGTTTTGGTGCAAATATCGTAGACTTTTATCAGCCAGGTAGTATTTCAGGACAATTTGATGATTTTGTAGGAAGTAGCTCAGATTGGAATATTTTACCATCTGTAACTAGAGTTTCCTTAGAGAAATATATAGAAAAGGGGTTTAGTTTACAATTATCAGGATCTTTTAATAAAATAACATCACTAAATACAGTAGACGATTCAGATTTTTTATACTATTCTGTGGATGCTATTGTTAAGTATGATTTAAATGATTTAGTAGGTGAGACTTCTTGGTTTGACCCTTTTGTATATATCGGAGGAGGGTATGCAACTGCAAATGATCAAGGAGAAGGGATCCTTAATGTAGGTTTAGGTTTTAACACTTGGTTTAACGAAAACTTAGGTATAAATTTTCAAACAGGATCAAAAAGTGGTTTCACAGATAAAGTAGCTGCGCACCTTCAGACTTCTTTAGGTTTAGTAATTAAATTTGGAGGAACTGATACAGACGGAGACGGAGTTTATGATAAGTTTGATGATTGTATCGATGTTCCTGGTTTAGTAGCCTTTAATGGTTGTCCTGATTCAGACGGAGATGGGATCAAAGATTCAGAAGATGCTTGTCCAAATGAAGCAGGTTTAGCAATCATGAATGGTTGTCCTGATGCTGATGGAGATGGTATTGCTGATAAAGATGATGCTTGTCCAAATGCGAAAGGAACGAAAGAAAACAAAGGGTGTCCTGACTCAGACGGAGATGGTGTTGTAGATAAAGATGACAAGTGTGTTTCACAAGCTGGACCGGCTGCAAACGCAGGTTGTCCTTGGCCAGATACAGATGGAGATAGCATTTTAGACAAAGATGATAAATGTCCAAATGAAGCAGGTGTTGCTTCAGAAGGAGGATGTCCAGAGATAATCTCTAATGAGGCTCAAATGGGTATGAATTCATTTGCTAAAGCTATTTTATTTCACACAGAGAAAGCAACTTTCAAAGCAGGAGTTACTAAAGAATTGGATGGAATGTTAGCTATTATGAACAAATTTCCATTATCTGAATTTGCAGTAAAAGGATATACAGATACTACAGGAAGTGTTTCAGGAAATTTAAAATTATCTGACAAAAGAGCAAATGCTGTTAAAAACTACTTAGTTGAAAACGGTATTGATGCTTCAAGGTTAACTGCTAAAGGTTATGGTCAAGATAGTCCAATAGACACTAATGATACAAGAGCTGGAAGAACAAACAACAGAAGAGTAGAAGTTAAGGTAACGAACTAGTTATCAAAAATAAAAAAGTTAAAAAAGTCTCATCAGAAATGATGAGACTTTTTTTTTAAAAACTTTTTTTATTCCGAGCAAAAAAGTACCTTTGCAACTTGAAAATGAGCGTGAAGTCTCACAAATAAAATAATAATTTTAATTAGATACATAATGTCTAGAATAACAGGTAAAGTTTCACAAATTATTGGGCCAGTAATCGATGTTGAATTCAATACGGAAAATGAACTTCCTAAAATCTACGATTCTTTAGAGATCAAAAAGGCTGATGGCTCAACACTAGTGTTAGAGGTACAGCAGCACATAGGAGAGGATACTGTTAGAACCATTTCAATGGATGCTACTGACGGATTAAGTAGAGGTACTGAGGTCGTAGCAACAGGGAATCCTATTCAAATGCCTATAGGAAACGATATTTATGGTCGTTTATTCAACGTAACTGGTGAAGCTATTGACGGTTTAGGAAATTTAGACAAAGAAGGAAAAGATGGTCTGTCAATTCACAGATCTGCACCCAAGTTCGAGGACCTTTCGGTTTCTACGGAAGTTTTATTCACAGGGATCAAGGTAATTGATTTAATTGAACCGTATGCAAAGGGAGGTAAGATTGGATTGTTTGGTGGAGCAGGTGTAGGAAAGACAGTATTAATTCAGGAATTAATTAACAATATAGCAAAAGGTCACGGTGGTTTATCTGTTTTTGCAGGAGTTGGTGAAAGAACTCGTGAAGGGAATGATTTACTTCGTGAAATGTTAGAGTCAGGAATTATCAAATATGGTGACGACTTTATGCACTCTATGGAAGAAGGTGGATGGGATTTGTCAAAAGTTGACAAGCCAGGAATGAGAGAATCTAAAGCAACTTTTGTATTTGGACAAATGAACGAGCCACCTGGAGCACGTGCACGAGTTGCATTGTCAGGATTAACAATTGCAGAATATTTTAGAGATGGAGCTGGAGAAGCACAAGGAAAGGATGTTCTTTTCTTCGTAGATAATATCTTCCGTTTTACACAAGCAGGTTCTGAGGTGTCAGCACTTTTAGGACGTATGCCTTCTGCAGTAGGTTATCAACCAACGTTGGCAACAGAAATGGGTGCAATGCAAGAACGTATCACATCAACCAAGAAAGGTTCTATTACTTCTGTTCAAGCGGTTTATGTTCCTGCAGATGATTTAACAGATCCTGCACCAGCAACTACTTTTGCTCACTTAGATGCAACCACAGTATTATCACGTAAAATTGCCGAATTAGGTATTTATCCTGCAGTAGATCCATTAGATTCTACTTCAAGAATCTTAAGTGCCGAAATTTTAGGAGATGAACACTACAATACTGCGACAGCCGTAAAAGAAATTTTACAACGATATAAAGAATTACAAGATATTATTGCAATTTTAGGAATGGAAGAATTATCTGAAGAAGATAAATTAGTCGTTCACAGAGCGAGACGTGTGCAACGTTTCTTATCACAACCTTTCCATGTTGCTGAGCAATTTACTGGAATACCAGGAGTTTTAGTTGATATTAAAGACACTATTAAAGGATTTAATATGATCATGGATGGGGAATTAGATAAATATCCAGAGGCAGCATTTAACTTAAGAGGATCAATTCAGGATGCAATTGATGCTGGAGAAAAAATGTTAGCAGAAGCTTAATCATCGTTTAAATTTCAGATATGTATTTAGAAATTGTTACACCAGAAGCTATATTATTTTCTTCAGAAATTGATTCTTTATCAGTTCCGGGAGTAAACGGTGAGTTTCAAATGCTAAATAATCACGCTCCAGTTGTTTCCAATCTAAAAGACGGAACCATTAAAATTCACATTCACTCTCAATCAAATATTGCTTTAGATGAATTGAATGGGAAGTTAGTTCCAGATGAAACAGATGGTAAAATTTTAACCTTACTTATCAATTCGGGTACGTTAGAATTAAATGACAACAAAGCTATTATTTTAGCGGATTAAAAATTTAAGATAAATTATATAAAATCTCAAAGTGTTATTGATGCTTTGAGATTTTTTGTTTTAGAGCACTAGAGTATGTTCTATAAAAAATTGTAAATTTACATAATGGAAGAAACGAATAGACAACGTAAAATTGCAGGAGTTCTGCAAAAAGATTTGGTAGATGTTTTGCAAAAGGCAGCACAAGACGGTATGAGAGGAGTTATTATTTCTGTTTCTAAAGTATATGTTACTTCGGATTTAGGAGTTGCAAAAGTATATTTAAGTGTTTTTCCTTCCAATCAGAGAGAAGAAATTATTAAAGGTGTGCAATCTAACACCATTTTAATTCGTCATGAAATGGCATCGAGAACTAAGAATCAGTTACGTAGAATGCCAGAATTATTGTTTTTCGGGGATGATACTTTAGATTATCTTGAAGAGATAGACAAGTCCTTAAATGGAGAAGATGAAAATCCAATTCAAAACCCAAGTGTATTGCCAAGGCGCAAAAAAAACTAAATTCAGAATTCTCATTTGAATTTCCCAGTATACATAGCCAAAAGATATTTATTTACTAAAACAGGTAATAATGCGATCAATATTATTACTATCATCGCTTCATTTGGTGTAATCGTAGGGACTCTTGCATTATTTATAATCCTTTCAGGTTTCTCAGGTTTACGAACATTTAGTTACAGCATGTTGGACGTTTCTGATCCTGATATCAAAATTACCTCAAGTAAGGGCAAAAATTTTTTTTATACAAATGAGGTTCATCAACTGTTAGAGGGAACCCCTTCAGTCAAAGTGATTTCTAGAGTTATTGAAGAACGGGTGTTTTTATCCTATAACGATAAGAACGAAATTGCATACATAAAAGGAGTTGAGAACAATTATACTTCAATTTCAAAGATAGATTCTGTTGTGAGTCTCGGAAATTGGCTGGATAAAGCGCTATCTAACATCGCTGTTGTCGGTAATGGTATTTCTAATAAACTTTCTCTAGGGGTCTTAAATTTTGGGACACCACTTTCTATTGTAGTCCCTAAATCGGGAGTTGGTTTTATAAACCCTCAAAATGCCTTCTATAAAATGAACTTTCAAATTGTTGGATTGTATTCTGGAACCGAAGAATTTGAGAATAAGTTTGTTTTTATTTCTAGTGACGATGCAAGGAAGTTATTGAAATATGATGAGCACCAATTTACAGGGATCGAAATCAAGCTTAAAGATTCTTCGAAGGCGAGTGAAGTCTCAGAGAAGCTTCAAGAACATTTAGGGAATACTTACAAAGTTCAAACGAAGGAGCAGTTAAATGAAGTTTTTTATAAGGTCATAAATACAGAGAATTTTGTGTCTTATTTGATCTTTACACTCATTGTAATCATTGCTTTGTTCAATGTGATTGGAGCGATTATTATGATGATTATAGATAAAAAATCAAATTTAAAAACAGTGTATAGTCTAGGGGCTACCGTTGAAGATATAAAAAGAATTTTTGTAATGCAGGGATTTTTACTGACTTTTATAGGAATGCTAATAGGGCTTTCTTTGGGGACAATTTTAGTGTATTTTCAAATTTATACAGGAAGCTTCAAAATTACCCAAAACTTAGCTTACCCCGTCGAGTTTAAATTTTACAACCTTTTAACGGTGGTTGTTACAATCACTGTGTTAGGATATTTGGCTTCTAAAATAGCGAGTAGTAGCATTTCAAAAGAGTTTATTGAAAGGTAGAAATTACTATATTTCAGGGATTAAAGCATTTCCAAACTTCGATTCCACTTCATCAAATACAGCAAAAACATCTTTTGCATCATCTGAAGTTACCATTTTCATCCTATATTCTTTAAAGTGAGGAATTCCTTTAAAGTAGTTTGTATAATGTCTTCTTGTTTCAAAAACACCTAGAACAGGTCCTTTCCAGTCAATTGCCATTTGTAGATGTCTTCTAGCCATTTCAACACGTTGAGCGATCGATGGTTTTGCTAAATATTCGCCAGTTTTAAAATAGTGTTTTACTTCATTAAAAAACCAAGGATAACCAATAGAAGCTCTACCGATCATAGCTCCATCTAAGCCATATGTATCTCGCATTTCCATTGCTTTTTCAGGAGAAGTAATGTCACCATTTCCAAAAACTGGAATATGCATTCTCTGGTTATTTTTTACCGCTGCAATTGGTCTCCAGTCTGCAGCTCCTTTATACATTTGTGCACGTGTTCTTCCATGGATAGCAATAGCTGCACAACCAACATCTTGCAGCCGTTCTGCTACTTCAACTATTTTGATAGAATCGTGATCCCATCCTAAACGTGTCTTAACAGTCACTGGGAGGTGGGTATGTTTTACCATTGCTTCAGTCAAAGAAACCATCAAGTCTATATCTTTCAAAATTCCGGCACCTGCTCCTTTAGAAACTACTTTTTTCACAGGACAACCAAAATTGATGTCAATAATATCAGGCTTTGATTTCTCTACAATTTCAATTGTTTTTAACATTGATTCTAAATTGGCTCCAAAAATTTGAATCCCTACGGGTCTTTCTTTTTCATAGATATCCAATTTCATGACACTTTTTGCTGCATCACGAATCAATCCTTCTGAAGAAATAAATTCTGTATAAACTACATCAGCCCCATTTTCTTTACATAAAGCTCTAAACGGAGGGTCTGAAACATCCTCCATTGGTGCGAGTAGTAAAGGAAAGTCAGGTAATTCTATATTGCCAATCTTAACCATAGTGTAAATTTCTATTTTTTAATTGAAATTAAATCTTTTTTTTCAATTTTATTTATGCCGCTTTTTTCTGATCAAAAATAGATTGCTTGCAAAATTAGAGAATTATTACCAAATTTTCTATTTAGTAAAAAATAATATTTTAGTAATTGATTATTTAAAGAGGTAATTATAGAAGGAGTAATAGATTTACTATTTATTTAAAATCAGCTAAAATAAATCTCAATTTCATTGTATTTTTTTTATTTGACAAGATTTCTAAATAGCATATCTTTGTAAAACGAAAGCAGTTAGAAAACGAAGTATGAAAAACATAAGAAACTTTTGCATTATCGCGCACATAGATCATGGTAAAAGTACGTTAGCAGATAGATTATTAGAATATACAGGCTCTGTAAGTGATCGTGAGAAAAAAGATCAGTTATTAGATAATATGGATTTAGAACGCGAACGTGGAATAACCATAAAGTCTCATGCGATTCAAATGGATTACACACATAATGGAGAACAATATATCTTAAATTTAATTGACACTCCAGGGCACGTAGATTTTTCATATGAAGTTTCTAGATCTATTGCTGCTTGTGAAGGCGCTTTATTAATTGTAGATGCAGCGCAAAGTATTCAGGCACAAACCATTTCTAATTTATATTTGGCACTAGAAAATGACTTAGAGATTATACCGGTCTTAAACAAAGTAGATTTGCCCTCTGCGAATCCGGAAGAAGTTACGGATGATATTGTAGATCTATTAGGGTGTGATAGTGAAGAAGTAATTCACGCAAGTGGAAAAACTGGTTTTGGTGTTGATACTATTTTAGAGGCAATAATTGATAGAATTCCTGCACCTGAAGGTGACCCTGAGGCTCCGTTGCAAGCCTTAATTTTCGATTCTGTTTACAATTCTTATCGAGGAATTGAAACTTATTTTAGGGTTTTAAACGGAGAAATAAAAAAAGGACAGCGAATCAAATTTATGGCAACTGATAATGAGTATTTTGCCGATGAGGTAGGAACTTTAAAGTTAGAACAAGTAGTTAGGAAATCAGTAAAAACAGGAGATGTTGGGTATTTAATTACGGGAATTAAAACTGCAAAAGAAGTAAAAGTTGGAGACACGATCACAGACGCAGCAAATCCAACAAATGAGACAATAGACGGTTTTGAAGATGTAAAACCAATGGTTTTTGCAGGGATTTATCCTGTAGATACAGAAGATTACGAAGAGTTGCGTTACTCCATGGAAAAACTTCAATTAAATGATGCTTCTTTGGTATTTGCTCCAGAGAGTTCAGCTGCTTTAGGATTTGGTTTTAGATGTGGATTTCTTGGAATGTTACACATGGAGATTATTCAAGAGCGATTAGAGCGTGAGTTTAATATGACAGTGATTACCACTGTTCCCAACGTTTCTTACCATGCTTTTACCAAGAAAAATCCAGAGGAGATTGTGTTATTAAACAATCCAACAGATTTGCCAGATCCCTCAAGATTAGAAAAAGTAGAAGAGCCCTATATCAAAGCAAGTATTATTACAAAATCTGATTTTGTAGGACAAGTAATGAGTTTGTGTATTGAAAAACGTGGAGAAATCACCAATCAAACCTATTTAACAACAGAAAGAGTAGAATTAACTTTTGACATGCCGTTGGCAGAGATCGTTTTTGACTTTTATGACCGTTTAAAAACCGTTTCCAAAGGATATGCTTCTTTTGATTATTCTCCAATTGGAATGAGAGAATCCAAATTAGTACGTGTAGATATTTTACTAAATGGCTCGCCTGTAGACGCACTTTCTGCTTTATTACACGCAGATAATGCTTATTCAATTGGTAAGAAAATTGTTGAAAAATTAAAAGGATTAATTCCAAGACAACAGTTTGATATTCCTATTCAGGCAGCAATTGGAGCCAAAATTATAGCAAGAGAAACAACAAAAGCGTTGCGTAAAGATGTTACAGCTAAATGTTACGGTGGAGATATTTCTCGTAAGCGTAAATTATTAGAAAAGCAGAAAAAAGGGAAGAAGAGAATGCGTCAGGTAGGGAATGTTGAAATTCCACAAGAAGCATTTATGGCAGTACTGAAGTTGAATGATTAATTTCTGAAAAGCTAAGCATAAAAATTAAAAACACGAAACCTTTCTTAGCAATCAGAAAGGTTTCGTGTTTTTGAGACTTTTGACATACAAGGTCTTAGATTCATTTTAATTTGTATCTTTTATTCTTCTCTCTTCATCTCTATTGGTATTTCTTCCTGTTTTTTTCTTCCCAAATTTAGACCCAAAACTATATGCGACTCTTAATTGTATATTTTGTCTAGACCCATTGCTTTCCACTGCAGCAGTTCCGTTTCCATAATCGATATTTCCCACAAAACCTCTGTTTAGCATTTTATTAAAACCAAGGTTAACTTTTAATTTTTCTTTTAAAAACTTCTTTCCAAAAGAGAAATCTAGTTCTGCCAACCAGTCAACTTCAATTTGCCCTTCAAGAGCTCCCGTTCCGTAATTACCACTCAACTCAAAATTGATATCCCATGGCAGTTGGAAACTCGTTTGAATGAACCAATAGAGATTCCATTTGTTTAAATCTACATTGAAAGTTGAAGACTGATAATCCGTATTTACAAGGATGATTCCAGTATACCCCTCTAGTTTTTCTATAAAGTTTAATGGAGCAAATAATCTAAAATTCCAGTTGGAATTATTTTCGACATTTACATCTTGTTGTCTTATTTGTGCGGTTGTATTGTCTTGTTGAATCAATTGAAAAATCACATCATCCGTTTTACTATGACCAATTGAGAAAAAAGGCTGCCCTTCATAAGTTACATTAAATTGATAATTATTGGTATAGGAGGGAGTTAAATTCGGATTCCCTTTTAATGCAGAGTAGGGGTCTAAAAATGTTGCAAAAGAGTTTAAACTATTATAAGATGGACGTTGAATTCTGTAGCTATAAGAAATACTAGTTCCTAAAACATCTGTTAATTTTCTGCTTACAGAAGCGCTGGGAAATATTTTCTTTATGGGTCTTTTTTGTGTTTGTGAGGTAAGAGTCTGGTTTATAAGAAATGTTGAAGTTCCTTTGGTATTACTATCTTCATATCGAATCCCTCCAGAAAAAGACCATTTTCCATATGTTGTATTTACTTTTGAATACAGCGCAAAAATAGTTTCTTCAACAACAAAACGACTACTCTCATTGTCTACTTTATTAAAACTAGAGCCATTCTCTAAAAAAGATTGTAAATCATTGTCTGTTTTTACATCCGCATACCTTGATCCTGCGCTTATTTTTAAATGATCGGAAAAAGTTTTGGTATAATCTACTCGATATGTTTTTATTTTAAAGGTTCCATCTTGAATGTACTTTCTGTCTGAAAAAGGAATAGAGCTTCCAATTTTATCGGATAAAACATTCATTGTATTATCGTTAAAATCTACATAATTAAAATCGAGCACGAATTTATCGTTCTCTGTTTTGTATTCGTAATAGGGATTGATATTAAAATTTCTACGATTTTTATCCAGATAGTTCTCAGAAAATAAAACATCAGTTTGGTTGGGTTTTATGATGTTGGTAATATTGTCGATGGCTCTTGTTGACTTCCTGGTATTCCAACGTCCGCCAAACCCGATAGAATGTTTGCTATTAATATAATAATCTATATTCCCACTCGCTAAAAAATTCTGAGGGTCATAAGGTTCTCGGGTAGTTTGATCATAAATAATGTCTTTAACAGTCCTTGTTATAAATAAATCATCCCTTTCGGTTGGAGCTGATTGCCTAATACTGGTTTGCCAATTTAATTTGTTTTTGTAGCTAGCGATCGAAAATCCACTTCCGTATTCAAACCCTTCATCTTCACCACCCCAAACACTGGTACTTCCATGGGTGCCCAATCGTATGTTTTTCTTTAAAATGATGTTAATAATGGCTCCAGACCCTGAAGCCTCAAATTCTGCTCCTGGTTGTTCAATTACTTCTATTTTAGAAATATTATCTGATGGAAAATCTCTTAATAGAGTTTCAACATCCATATATGCTGTTGTTTTTCCATTTATTAAAATACGAACACCTCTATTCCCTGCAATAGAAATCCCATTATTTGTTACTAAAACTCCCGGTATTTTTCGCATTACATCTTGTAAATTCGTATTTATCATTTCTGATTGTTCTAAATCTACAATTAACTTTTCTGCTGTTTGTTTTATAATGGGACGTTTACTTTTTACCACAATTTCATTTAAAAGTTGACTTTCTTCTTTTAAAGTGATATTAATTATTTTGTTTGAATTGATTTCTACTTCATCAATTTTTTGAGTTTCAAAACCCAGCATGGAAATTTCAATGGTGTATTTTCCTGAAGCAACATTTTCAAGGAGATAGTCACCATTATCAGTAGAGACCGTTCCTGTTGGGGTTTTCTTATTTCCAATTTCTTCTATTACGATATTGGCAAAAGGAAGTGATTGGTTTTGTTCATCAATAATTTTTCCGGAGATAGAATATTGTGAAAAAGAATTTGAGATACCCAGAATTAAAACAAACAAACTGGTTATAATAGATTTCATAGCCTTAATTTTTTTTAGTCATTAGTTTTGTTCTCATAACGACGAAATGAAAAGAATTTTGTTACTAGAAAAATGAAGTGACTTTTGGAATAAAAAAATCCGTCAATAAACAAAAATTTAATTACGGATTTGTATTCATTGCTTTTTAATTTCATTAATCTCTGCTACCTAAGATTTGAAGAGCCCAATACAATAGCATCGCCAAAGAACCCAAAGCAGCAACTAAATACGTTCTAGCAGCCCACCTTAATGCATCCGTAGCTCCCGCTAATTCTTGCTGAGAAACCATGTTTTTATTTCGTAGCCAAGCCAAAGCTCTGTTACTTGCATCATATTCTACCGGTAATGTTATAAAACTAAAAACGGTCGCAAATCCCATCAATACCAAACCTGTAATCGCAGTATAAAATCCAATTCCTGTTGCTCCAGATGCAGCTCCCATGATAATCCCTCCAATAACCAACCATTGAGAAAATTTAGAACTGATACTTACAATGGGCACTAATTGAGAACGTAATGTCAAATAGCTATATGCTTTTGCATGTTGAACTGCGTGACCGCATTCATGAGCGGCAACAGCAGCGGCAGCGGCGTTTCTTTGATTGAAAACAGATTCGCTTAAATTGACTGTTTTGTCTTTGGGATTGTAATGATCTGTTAATTGACCTGGAGTAGAAATTACTTTTACGTCAAAAATACCGTTGTCTGAGAGCATTTTTTCTGCAATTTCTGCTCCACTCATTCCGTTTCTTAACTGAATTTGCGAATATTTTTTAAATTTTTGCTTTAAAGTATTACTGACGAACCAGCTTGCTAGAGAGATAATACCGATTAAAAGATAAAATTCGATCATAATTTATATTGTTTTAAAATTGTTTTTGACTTTTTGTTTGATAAATTTACATCATAAAGTATTCCAAATTTATTATTTGGAGTATAAAAATGACAAAATGACAAAAAAACCTAGGATACTACTTATTTATACTGGTGGAACTATCGGAATGATCAAAGATTATAAAACGAATGCCCTTAAAGTATTTGATTTTAGTCAAATTATAGAAAAAATCCCAGAATTACAGCAATTAGATTGTTCGATACAAAGTGTTTCTTTTGAGACCCCAATTGATTCCTCAAATATGAATACGAAGTATTACATAGATATTGTTGAAATTATAGAAGAACACTATACAGACGTTGATGGTTTTGTCATTTTAACAGGTTCAGATACCATGTCTTATGTTGCTTCAGCAATTAGTTTTATGTTAGAAAACTTACAAAAACCTATTATTTTTACGGGTTCTCAATTGCCTATTGGAGATTTAAGAACAGATGCTAAAGAAAATTTGATTACTTCTGTTGAAATTGCAAGTGCGCATAAAAATGGAGTCCCTGTAATCTCAGAGGTTTGCTTATATTTTGAGTATCAATTATTCAGGGCAAATAGGACCACAAAAATTAGTGCAGAACAGTTTGAAGCATTTGCATCAATGAATTTTCCACCCCTGGCCGAAAGTGGTGTTCATCTGAAATTTAACCAGTCTTTGATTCAACGAAAAAGCAACAAAGAGCAGTCTTTGGTTATTCGAAAAAAATTAGTGGATGATGTCGTCATTTTAAAATTATTTCCAGGGATTACAAACATGGTTATAGAAAGTATTTTAAACACTTCAAATTTAAAAGGAGTTGTTTTAGAAACCTATGGTGCAGGAAATACTCCAAATTCAGAACGGTTTATAGCGGTGTTGAAAAGAGCAATCCAAAAAGGAATTAAAATTGTGAATGTGACACAGTGTAAAAGTGGGGGCGTTTTAATGGGGAGATATAATACGAGTATAATGCTCAAGGAAATTGGGGTTATAGATGGTAAAGATATCACCTTAGAATCTGCAGTGGCAAAGTTAATGTATTTGTTAAATGAACATTTATCTACAACAGATTTTAAAACTATTTTTGAAAAATCGCTTAGAGGTGAAATGACAGATGTATCACTCTAAATGTCTGAAGGAAAATAATCTACTCATAATAATTTAAATAGATTGGGTTTTTTTTTAAAGGGTCAATATTTTTTTGTTACTTGCCATCACAAAATTACAATTGATATCTATTAACTCTAAGTAATAAAGATAAATTTATTTACGCATTATTTTTCGAGTTTAAATTTATATCTTTAACCCACTAATAATAAAAAATTAATTATAACAAAGATGAAAAAAGTAGTAAATATCCTATCTGTAACAGGATTTATGTTTTTTGGAGCTATTCAATCAACTTTTGCCCAAGAAGCAGCTGAACAATCAAGAACTTTTCACCAAGAATTAAAACTTCGTTTTATTGAAGGAGGTCCAGGATTCATGGGAATTGTATTAGTAGCCTTAATTTTAGGTTTGGCAATTGCAATTGAAAGAATTATTTATTTGAACATGGCAACAACAAATACCAAGAAATTAGTAGCAAGTGTTGATGAAGCTTTAAGTGCTGGCGGTGTTGAAGCTGCAAAAGAAGTTTGTAGAAACTCTAAAGGACCTGTTGCATCTATCTTTTACCAAGGTTTAGATAGAGTAGATGATGGAATTGATTCTGCAGAAAAAGCGATTGTTAGTTATGGTGGCGTTCAAATGGGATTGTTAGAAAAAAACATTTCTTGGTTATCACTATTTATTGCCTTAGCACCAATGCTTGGTTTCATGGGAACTGTAATTGGTATGATTGGAGCATTTGATGCAATTGCTGTAGCGAATGACATTTCTCCGGCAGTAGTTGCAGGAGGTATTAAGGTAGCTTTATTGACAACGGTATTTGGATTAGTTGTTGCAATTATTTTACAAATTTTTTACAATTATATCATTTCTAAAGTAGATAGCATTGTAAATAATATGGAAGATGCTTCTATCTCACTAGTGGATCTATTAGTAAAGTATAAAAAATAATTCTTTTTATGAAAGATAATAAAATATCAAAAATTATCACATACGTGATCACAGCGCTTTCGCTTATTGGTATCATCTTACTTGTAAGAGTACTAATGGCAGGAGAAGAGACTGTTAAAAGCGATGTAGATGTAGCGAATAAAGTAGTAAGTCCACTGGTGTATTTTTCACAATACTTACTCTATTTTTCAGTAGGAATTACGTTGTTTTTATCCTTGTCTGGGTTGTTTAAAAATCCAGAGAGTTTAAAGAAAACATTGTTAGGTTTAGGAGTATTAGGGTTGTTATTTTTAGGAGCTTATGCTCTATCTGACAGTAATGTCGTTTTAGACAATGCAGACTTCATACTAGCTGGAGGAGAAGAGGGTTCTTCAACAAATAGAATTGTAGGAACAGGAATCTGGTTTAGCATGATACTTGGGATCATTGGTCTAGGATTTTTTGTTGCAGATTTAGTAAAAGGATTAATAAAATCATAACAAATGGCAAGAAGAGAGAATCCAGAAATTAATGCAGGTTCTATGGCAGATATTGCCTTCTTGCTTTTAATATTTTTTCTAGTAACAACAACTATGAATGTAGATTCTGGAGTTTCAAAGAAACTATCTGAGAAACCACCAGCAGATTATGTTCCACCAATTATCAAACAAAAGAACATCTTTGAGGTAAACATTAATAGAAATAATGAGCTTTTAGTTGAAGGCGAAAGAATGGATATTAAAGATTTAAAAGAGGCTGCTATTGCTTTTATTAATAATGGCGGAGGTGATGGTAAAGTTGAGAAAGGTGTTGAAACTGGACCTTGTGATTATTGCAGTTCAGTGAGGCGAGACGATGAACCTCCAACGAGTAAAGCATCGTCGGATCATCCAAACAAAGCAATTATTTCGGTACAGAGCGATCGCTTGACAGAATATGGAACTTACTTAATGGTTCAAGATGAATTGTTGAGAGCGTACTCTGAGTTGAGAAACAGGTTGAGTTTAATCAAATACAACATTCCTTTTGTTGAACTCGAAGAGTCGTATAAAGACGATAAGCAAAATGAAGCGTTAAAGAAAAAAGTTGAAGATATCAAAATCAGTTATCCTCAAATAATTTCAGATGCGGAACCTACAAATTAATTTTTAAAATTTAACAAGATGTCTAAATTTAGAAAAAAGAAAAAAGGAATGCCTGCAGTAAATACTGCTGCTTTACCAGACATTGTTTTTATGTTGTTGTTTTTCTTTATGGTAACAACGACCATGAGAGAAACTGATTTAAAGATTGACAATCCCAGATTACCATCGGCATCAGAAGTGAAAAAATTAGAGCACAAAAGCCTAGTTAGTACGATTTACGTTGGGAAAGCCAAAGATATTAAATATGGAAGTGGTTTTAATAGAATTCAGTTGAATGATAAAATTTCTACAGCAGATCAGGTTCCTGCATTTATTATAAATGCGAGGTCGAAGGTTTCTGAAAAAGAAGTTCCTTTTATGACAACCTCTATCAAAGCTGATAAAGAATCTAGTGTGGGTACAATTACTGATATTAGATTAAAATTAAGAGATGTAAATGCGCTTAAGATCAGTTATTCTGCTTCTAAATCATCAGGAGCTAATTAACAAATCACAAAAATAATAATCAAAAGGATAATTCATTTGAATTGTCCTTTTTTTTTGCTTTTTTTTATAATGTGACGGTTTAGAAATATTGTACCTTTATAAAACTTGATTATTTTTTAATATGAAAACAATTACCACTTGTTTTTTTTTAGTTTTTTTCGGAGCCTATTCTTTTGGACAGAAAGAGATGCTCCAACTTGGAGATCGGTATGCAGATGACCAAATATATGTTGCTGTTTCCTACGCTCAGTTTTACAATCAACCTTCACAAATTACAAAGAGTAATTTTTCGTATTCACTTTCCACAGGTTTTATAAAGGATATTATATTAAATAAACAAGGATCTATTTCTATAGCCGGAGGAGTAGGTTATGGGTTTGATTTTCTAAATCATAAATTAAAAGTTGAAGAATTAAACAATAAGACCCTTTTTAGCTCTGACAATACAATTAGTTCGAACTTGTTTACATCACATAATCTAGAATTTCCCTTAGAGCTGAGATGGAGGACATCAACGGCAACGAAATACAATTTTTGGAGAGTGTATACAGGGATTAAATTCTTCTATAATCTCTCTAATAAATTTCAGTTTGATGACGAGAGTAATACTACTTATAAGTATTCTAATATTTCGAATTATAATAGGTTGCAATATGGCTTAACGCTTTCTACTGGCTATGACGAATTTAATATTAATATTTTTTATGGTCTAACACCAGTTTTTAAAGGGAGCAACTTGAATGGAGAAAAGATCGATACTAAAATTTTAAAATTTGGGTTAATTTTCTATATTCTATAGAGAGTAGAAAAGAACAATTGGGGATATAAAACCTATAAAAAAACCAATATAAACCTCTTTTTCTGTATGTGCCTTTAAATGTAACCTAGCACTAGCTATGAGTCCTGAAAGCAAGAACAACAAGGCAACTATGCCAATTAAATTTTCATCGTGTAAAGCGTTTAATTTTATAAAAAAACCCGTAGTAATTCCAATTGATAGCAGATGAATGCTCGTTTTAATTTTAAAGGTAAATAGGACGTAAACACATACCAACCCAAAACTACTTGCATAAAATAAAAGACCAATGTCAGATAAATTTGAAACTCTATTAAAGATTTCTCCCAAAAAATAAAATAGAAGTATCATTATTCCAATAGGAATTTTTCTTTCTTGAATACTTTCAGCTTTAAAAGATTGTATCAGTTTAAATTTCTTAAAAAGAATTAAAATAAACAAGGGCAAAATATAAGTTGTTATAAATACAAAGCTTAGAATCACAATTCTTTGATCCGCATTTAAATTGTTTGAGATCAAGAAAAAATACAATAGCATTCCAATTGTAGGTATTACAATAGGGTGAAATACGACTGATATAAGTTTGTGAACTCTCACTAAATTTCTTTTCGTAAACGAGCAACAGGTAGCTCTAGTTGTTCTCTATATTTTGCAACGGTTCTTCTAGCAATCGGATATCCCTTTTCCTTTAAAATAAGGGCTAATTTCTCATCCGTTAACGGTTTTTTCTTGTTTTCTTCTAGAACTACAGTTTCTAAAATTTTTTTTATTTCTCTGGTAGATACATCCTCTCCTCGGTCATTTTTCATAGATTCAGAAAAGAATTCTTTGATTAATTTTGTACCATAAGGTGTAGAAACGTATTTACTGTTTGCAACTCTAGAAACAGTAGAAATATCCATCTTAATTTTATCAGCAATATCTTTCAGAATCATGGGTCTCAACTTTCGTTCATCTCCAGTTAGAAAATAATCATACTGATACTGCATGATGGTATTCATAGTTACTAAAAGTGTTTGTTGACGTTGCTTAATAGCGTCAATAAACCATTTTGCAGCGTCTAATTTTTGTTTGATGAAGTACACCGCATCTTTTTGAGATTTACTTTTTAGCGTAGTTTCTTGATATGTTTTTAACATTGTGTTATATTCTCTAGAAACACGCAATTCAGGGGCATTTCTGGCGTTTAAAACCAAGTCTAATTCTCCATCTATAAGTTTGATAGAAAAGTCGGGAACGATTTGTTCTGCTATTTTATTATTTCCTGCATACGAACTTCCTGGTTTAGGGTTTAGTTTAGAAATTTCAGTATTTACTTCTTTTAATTCTTCTTCAGAAATAGCAAACTTTTCTTGTAGTTTTTTGAAGTGCTTCTTTACAAAATGATCAAAAGAGACTTCCAATATATTGATTGCTAAAGCTCTAATTTTTGTTTTGTTTTTTCTTTTAAGTTGAATAATAAGACATTCTTTTAAATCTCTAGCGCCAACACCAATAGGGTCTAGATTATGAACAGCTGTTTTTAAAACAGCAATTACTTTCTCCTCTGTGGTAAAAATATTTGCAGTGAAAGCCAAATCATCGACTAAATCTATAATAGCTCTTCTTATGTAACCACTGTCGTCAATACTTCCCACTAAAAACTCTGCAATAGCGAGCTCTTCTTCATTAAAGCTGAAGGTAGTCAGTTGGTTCTTTAAAGATTGGTGAAAAGTTGTTCCTGCTGCATAAGGTACATTTTTTTCATCATCGTCTGCAGAATAATTGTTTGCTTGAGTTTTATAATAGGGAATCTCATCATCACTTAGATACTCATTGATGTCAATTTCTTCAGCGTCATTTTTTTCATTTTCTCTTTCTTCAAATTCGTTTGATAAATCATCGTCAATAGCCTCTATTTCTTCTTTTCCATTATCTAATGCCGGGTTTTCCTCAATTTCTTGTTTTATGCGTTCTTCAAAAGCTTGTGTAGGGAGTTGAATTAGCTTCATCAACTGAATTTGTTGAGGAGATAATTTCTGTAATAGTTTGTATTGTAAGCTTTGTTTTAGCATTGATTAAATATACATATATCAAATTAAAAATTAGCATTTTGAGGAGTTCTTGGGAAAGGGATGACATCTCTAATATTATTCATTCCTGTAGTAAATTGAACCAATCTTTCAAAGCCTAATCCAAAACCAGAATGGACAGCTGTTCCAAATTTTCTCAAATCTAAATACCACCACAATTCTTCCTCTTCTATTCCAAGAGCTTTCATTTTGTTTACCAAAACATCATAACGTTCTTCTCTTTGTGAACCTCCAACAATTTCTCCTATTCCAGGGAATAAAACATCCATGGCTCTCACTGTTTTTCCGTCATCATTCAAGCGCATGTAGAAAGCTTTTATATTTGCCGGATAATCAAATAAAATAACAGGACATTTAAAGTGTTTTTCAACCAAAAAACGTTCGTGTTCAGACTGTAAATCAGCCCCCCATTCGTTAATAGGATATTGAAATTTTTTCTTTTTATTCGGTTTAGAATTTCTTAAAATATCAATGGCTTCTGTATATGAAACTCTTTTGAAATTGTTTTCGACAACAAATTTTAATTTATCTAATAAACTCATTTCACTTCTCTCCGCTTGTGGTTTGCTTTTTTCTTCTTGAGTGAGTCTTTGGTCCAAAAAGGCCAAATCGGCCTCGCATTTTTCTAAAATATATGCTATTACATATTTAATGAAGTCTTCAGCCAAATCCATATTACCATCTAAATCCATAAAAGCCACTTCTGGTTCTATCATCCAGAACTCGGCTAAATGTCTTGTAGTATTTGAGTTTTCTGCTCTAAAAGTTGGGCCAAAAGTATAGGCTTTACCCAAAGCCATCGCAAAAGTTTCAGCTTCCAATTGACCAGAAACAGTTAGGTTGGTCTCTTTCCCAAAAAAATCTTTGGAGTAGTCAATTTTACCGTCTTTAGTAACAGGAGCTTCATTATCTTTAAACGTAGTTACTCTAAACATTTCTCCCGCACCTTCCGCATCTGAACCAGTTACAATTGGAGTATTCACATAGTTAAAATCACGTTCTTGAAAATATTGGTGTACTGCAAAAGATAACTTTGAGCGTACGCGCATTACTGCACTAAAAGTATTTGTTCTAACACGTAAATGTGCATTTTCTCTTAAAAATTCAAAGCTGTGTTTTTTTGGTTGAATAGGGTATTCATCTGGATTAGAATCTCCCAAAATTTCAATTTCAGAAACTTGTACCTCTACAGATTGTCCTCTTCCAAGACTCTCGGCTAATATTCCTTTTATGGAAATGGCTGCCCCTGTATTAATTCTTTTTAAAATTTCTTCAGAAGTCTCCTCAAAATTGATAACACATTGAATATTATGAATTGTAGAACCATCATTTAAAGCAATAAAACGATTGCTTCTAAATGTTCTAACCCATCCTTTAAGAGCTACCTCTTGTGAAAATATTCCTTCTGATTTTAAAATTTTGGCAACGTTATTATGTATCATACTTTTAAAATAATATTGTTATGAATAGATGCTACTATAAAAAATAAAGATACTTTTTTACGATAAGATGAGCAATGATATTTTTAAGTAGTTTAATTTAATAGTGGACCCATCAGTATTGTCAGGATCTGTGCTGTCTCATGTATGAATACGGATCCCTATTAGAACAAATTTTAGTCTGATGGAGTATCTTCTTTTGGAGGGATAATTCTAATTGAAGGTTTTTTAAACACTTTTTTGTTTGCAATCTTTTTCTCAAAAGTTAACAGTAAAGAGGGAAGTAGTAATAGATTCGAAACCATTGCTAATAACAAGGTTATTGAAACCAAGCCTCCCAGAGCAATTGTACCTCCAAAACTAGAAAGCATAAACGTTAAAAAACCAAAAAATAATACAATAGAGGTATAAAACATACTTACTCCAGTTTCTCGGAGCGCTGCGTACACAGATGTTTTTATTTTCCATTTATTCGCCATCAATTCTTGGCGGTATTTTGCTAAAAAGTGAATCGTATCATCTACAGAAATTCCAAAAGCAATACTAAATACTAAAATTGTAGAAGGTTTTATAGGGATTTCTAAGAATCCCATCAATCCTGCAGTAATTAATAATGGGAGCATATTAGGGATTAAAGAAATAAAAATCATTTGTGGAGATCTAAACATCCAAGCCATAAAAATGGCGATCAACAAAATAGCTAAAGACAAAGAAATGACTAAGTTTTTAATCAAATATTTAGTTCCTTTTATAAATACCAAGGCTTTTCCTGTAAGAGATACCTCAAATTTTTCAGCGGGAAATTCTTTATCAATTACAGCTTTTAGTCGTTTTTGAATAACATCCATTTTATCGGTGCCGATGTCTTTCATAAACGTTGTTATTCTTGCATATCTACCCGTAGAGTCCACAAAATTCTTGAGCATTCCAGCATCACTATTTGAATTTTTAGTATATGAAAAAATATAACTTTGTTCTTGCCTTGATGGTAATTGATAATATTTAGGGTTTCCTTTATAGTAGGCTTGTTTTGAATATTTAACTAGATTTGTAACAGAGATAGGTTTAGACAACTCTGGAAACGTCTCAATGACTTCATTTAACTTCTCCATCTTTTTTAAAGTGGATAGTTTCATGACTCCCTTTTCTTTTTTGGTGTCTATTAAAATTTCTAGAGGCATGATGCCACCAAATTCACTTTCAAAGAATTTTATGTCTTTATAAAACTCCAAACTTTTTGGCATGTCTTCAATTAAACTTCCGGAGACTTTAATTTTGTATACGCCAATAATTGCTGCTACGATCACAATCACCGTTGTGAAATAAACAGTAACTCTCTTCTTTCGAACCATTTTTTCCATCCAATTAACCACATTTTCAATCCATCTTCTTTCAAGATGATTCAAATGTTTTTTCTTTGGAATGGGCATAAAACTATATAAAATAGGAATGATCAATAAAGCTAAAATAAAAATACTTATAATATTCACAGAAGCTAAAATTCCGAATTCTCTCAGTAAATTACTTTTCACAAAAACAAAGGTTGCAAAACCAGATGCGGTAGTAATATTCGTCATTAATGTAGCATTTCCAATTTTAGAGATAACACGCTGTAAGGCTTTTGCTTGTTGACCATGTTTTTTTATCTCTTGCTGATATTTATTAATAAGAAAAACAGCATTTGGAACTCCAATTACAATAATTAAAGGAGGTATTAAAGCAGATAAAACGGTGATTTCATATCTAAATAAACCGATGAAACCAAAAGCCCAACAAACTCCAATCATTACAACTAAAAGGGTGATAAATGTTGCTCTAAAAGATCGAAAGAAAAAGAAAAAGATAACCGCAGTAATTCCCAGTGCACCCACAACAAAAAGTGCAATTTCATCTTGAATGTTTTGTGCATTAAGAGTTCTAATATATGGCATTCCAGAGACTCGAACATTTACATTATTCTCTTGTTCAAATTTTTTAATAGTTGGTAGTAAGGTGTTAAAAATGAAATCTCTTCGTCTTGGGGTGTTGATGATTTCTTTTTTGATGTAAATGGCAGTTTGAAGCGTTCCAGTTTCTTTATTGAAAAGTAAATTATCATAAAAAGGGAGTTTCTCAAAAAGCTGTTTTTTAATTGCCAATACCTCTTTTTTTGTAGAAGGCTTTTTTTCGTACAAGGGTTCTAGTACAAATTTTCTTTTTTTAGTATCTTTTTTTAATTTTTGAATATCTGCGATAGAAAGTGTGAAGTCTATTTCATCTAAGTTGTCAAACTTTTGAACTAAATCGTTCCAAGCATTAAATTTTTTAGGAGTAAAAACCGTTGTGTCTTTTATTCCTAAAATAACTAAATTACCCTCTTCTCCGAAAATTTCTAAAAATTGATCGTATTGTAAATTTACTTCATGATCTTCTGGCAATAGGTTTGCCTCAGTATATGAAAATTTCATATGCTTCATCTGGGAAGCTAATAATCCAGTGATAATTGCAATTCCTAATAAAACTGAATAGCGGTTTCTTAATATTAAACCAGCAATTTTTGTCCAGAAATTCATTTTGATTGTTTGTGTAAAAGTTAATTAATTGGAGGGTACTTCTTAAAAAATAAGAGAGTGTATAGCAACACTCTCTTGTTTTTTAAACTTTCATGATTTCTTTTTCTTTTAAAGAAAATTTTTCATCGATATCTTTTACAAACTTGTCTGTTAACTTTTGTACATCTTCTTCTGCAATCTTTTTCATATCGTCAGAAATAGTTGTTTTCTTTATTTCATTATTTGCCTCTTTACGAGCATTTCTTATCCCGACCTTAGCGTGTTCTGCTTCTGATTTGGATTGTTTTGCTAAACCAATTCTTCTTTCTTCTGTTAACGGGGGAACGTTGATCATGATCAAATCTCCATTATTCATTGGATTAAAACCTAAATTTGCCAATTGAATTGCTTTTTCAATTTCTTGAAGCATGTTTTTTTCCCAAGGTTGAATACTAATTGTTCTAGCGTCTGGAGTATTTACATTTGCAACCTGACTCAAAGGTGTCTGAGAACCATAATAATCTACCATCACATTGGTCAACATTGACGGTGTTGCTTTTCCGGCTCTAATAGATCTTAATTCTTTTATTAAATGGTCAATGGCGTTATTCATTGCCTCTTTGGCGGTATCTAGTATAAATTCAATTTCTTCGTTCATCGTATTAAATTTTTTAAAAAAGATTTAGCGTATTAATTGTTAACAATCGTTCCAATTTTCTCACCTGAAATTAATTTTAATAAATTTCCATTTGTATTCATGTCAAAAACGATGATTGGTAACTTGTTTTCCTCACTTAAAGTAAAGGCAGTCATGTCCATTACTTTTAATCCTTTTTCAATAATATTTTTAAATGTAATCGTTTCGTATTTTACGGCATTTGCATCCTTTTCTGGATCTACATTGTAAATTCCATTGACACGAGTACCTTTTAGAATTGCATCAGCATTTACTTCAATAGCTCTTAAAACCGCTGCTGTATCCGTTGTAAAGTAGGGATTTCCTGTACCTGCTCCAAAAATGACTACGCGTCCTTTTTCTAAATGACGAATCGCTCTTCTTTTTATGTAAGGTTCTGCTATTTCTTTAATTTCTAAAGCAGTTTGCAAACGTGTATTAACTCCTTCATCTTCAAGTGCGCTTTGCAACGCCAATCCATTAATGCATGTTGCTAACATTCCCATATGATCTCCTTGTACACGATCCATACCATTAGCAGCTCCTGCAACACCTCTAAAGATGTTTCCCCCACCGATAACAATAGCAACTTCGATACCTTTAGCAACGACTTGTTTTATTTCTTTTGCGTATTCAGAAAGACGTTTAGGGTCTATACCATACTGTCTGTCTCCCATTAGCGCCTCTCCACTTAATTTTAAAAGAATTCTGTTGTAATTCATAGTTTGTTTTAACAAGTTATGCAAAATTAAGCTTTTTTTTTGAGTTTCCTTTTTTTGATAAATAAAAAAACCTCGCAAATTTGCGAGGTTTTAGATTATAAAATTTAGAAAGACTACCCTAAAGTTACTCTTTTGAATGAGTTTACTTCAACATCTCCATATGTTTTGACATATTGCGCAACATTTTTCTTTTCATCTTTAATGAAAGACTGGTCTAATAGACATTGTTCTGTATCTAAAGTGGTATTGTCTGAAATGAATCTTTCCATCTTTCCTGGTAAAATTCGATCCCAAATTTTTTCTGGTTTCCCTTCAGCAGCCAATTCAGCTTTTGCAGCTTCTTCAGCTTTTGCTAAAACTTCTTCAGACAATTGAGACATAGAAATATATTGAGGAACATTTTTTAATGTTTTCCCCAATCTACCTAATTCGATATTGTCTTTTTCGATCACTGCAATTCTAGCTTCTGTTTCAGCAGCAACAAATGTAGGGTCGAAGTCTCTGTATGATAGAGTAGTTGCTCCCATTGAGGCAACCTGCATCGCGATATCTTTGGATAACGTTTCAGCATTGTCTACTGTAGCGGATAAACCAACTAAAGCAGCGATTTTACCAATGTGAGTATACGTACCTACATAAGCAGCTTCAATTCTTTCAAAAGCGGTTATCTCTAACTTTTCTCCAATAACACCAGTTTGCTCAATTAGTTTGTTTGCAACGGTCATTCCTTCAAAATCTGCCGCTAAGAATGCTTCTTTGTCGGTAAAGTTTAATGCAATGTCAGCAAATTGACCACCTAAAGCTACAAAAGATTCGTTTTTACCAACAAAATCAGTTTCACAGGCTAATACAATTGCTACACCAACAGTTTTTTCGGCATTAATTCTAGTTACCGCAACTCCTTCAGTTGAAGCCCTATCTGCTCTTTTAGCTGCAATTTTTTGACCTTTTTTACGTAAAATATCAATTGCTTTATCAAAATCGCCAGCAGCTTCAACCAATGCCTTTTTACAGTCCATCATTCCAGCTCCAGTTGCTTCTCTTAATTTTTTAACATCAGCAGCACTTATCTTTACTGTTTCCATGTTATGTCTCTTTTAAATTATAATTATTTTGTTTCTTCAGATGGTGTCTCAGTAGCCTCTTTTTTCGCCTTTGCTTTTTTAGGAGCTTTTACAGCTTTTGCTTTAGGAGCTGCTACTTCTTCAGTTTTTGCTTCTTCAACTTTAGGAGCTGCTTCTTTTTTAGCCACTTTTTCCTTTTCTGATTTTCTATCTGATAAACCTTCTGCAATTGCATCAGTTACAAAAGATAATACTTTGTCTATTGACTTAGAAGCATCGTCATTTGCTGGGATAACATAATCTACTAATCTTGGATCAGAGTTTGTATCTACCATTGCAAAGATTGGAATGTTTAATTTTTGAGCTTCTGCAACTGCAATGTGCTCTTTTTTGATGTCTACTACAAACAATGCACCAGGTAAACGAGTCATATCTGAAATAGAACCTAAATTCTTTTCTAATTTTTCTCTTTGACGATTGATTTGTAATTTTTCTCTTTTTGATAATGCATCAAAAGAACCATCTAACTTCATTCTATCTATATGAGCCATTTTTTTAACAGCTTTCCTAATAGTTACAAAGTTGGTTAACATACCACCTGGCCATCTTTCAGTAATGAAAGGCATTTGTACTGTTTTTGCTTTTTCTGCAACAATATCTTTTGCTTGTTTTTTGGTTGCAACAAATAAAATTTTACGTCCAGAGTTTGCAATCTTTTTTAAAGCTTCTGAAGTTTCCTCTATTTTTGCTGCTGTCTTATACAAATCGATGATGTGAACACCATTTCTTTCTGTATAAATATAAGGAGCCATGTTAGGGTTCCATTTTCTAGTTAAGTGTCCAAAGTGTACACCACTATCTAATAATTCTTGAATGTTTACGTTTGCCATTTTTTAAATGTGTTTACTTTCTGTTTTTGAAATCAATATATAAGTAGTCTTTTATGAGTCTTATATATTTAGATACTAAACTGTTTAATATTAATTTTTAATAATAACAGTTCTCGATAGAATATAATACAGAACAAATTCTGTAAAATATTAACGTTTCGAGAATTGGAATTTTTTACGTGCTTTTTTCTGACCGAATTTTTTACGTTCAACCATTCTTGGATCACGTGTTAATAATCCTTCTGGTTTTAAGACGGCTCTATGATCTGCATTGATAAATACCAATGCTCTAGTTATTGCTAAACGAATCGCTTCTGCTTGTCCTGTAACACCACCTCCGTATACATTTACTTTGATATCATAAGATGTCAAGTTTTCTGTTAACATTAAAGGTTGTTGTACTTTATATTGTAAAGTTCCTGTAGTAAAGTAGCTTTTGTAATCTTTACCGTTTACGGTGATAGCTCCTTTTCCTTCAGAAAGATAAATACGAGCTACTGCTGTTTTTCTTCTACCGATTTTATGTACTGTATCCATTATTTAAGGTCGTTAAGGTTAATTACTTTAGGTTCTTGACCTGCTTGTTTGTGTTCTCCACCTGCATATACATACAAGTTTCTAAACAATGCTGCTCCTAAAATATTTTTAGGTAACATTCCTTTTACTGCTTTTTCGATTAACCTCGTAGGATCTTTCTCAAACATTTCTGTTGCAGTTAACGATCTTTGTCCTCCTGGATACCCTGTGTGACGAATGTAAGATTTGTCTCTCCATTTGTTTCCGGTTAAAACAATTTTTTCTGCGTTGATAATAACCACGTTGTCTCCACAATCTACGTGAGGAGTAAAGTTTGGTTTGTATTTACCTCTAATTAGCTTTGCTACTTTAGAAGATAGACGACCCAACGTTTGCCCGTCCGCATCAACTAAAACCCACTCCTTGTTTACGGTAGCACTGTTAGCTGATACTGTTTTGTAACTTAATGTGTTCATAATTACACGATTAGTTTTTGTAAATTAATATAATTTTATTTTCCTTAAAAAAGGAGTGCAAATATACTTCTTTTTATTTGATTGACAAACAGGTGTTTTGATTTATTGTCTAGCTATTTTATTTTAATTTTACCAGCCTTAAATAACTCAAATGCAGATTGGTAGTAACTGATAGTTTCTTTTAATAAAATAGGATCTGTTTTCGCCTTTTTTAAGGTGTTTTTTTCTTTATTCCAGAGATAGGAAACATGTTTTTTATTTGTTTCTAAAACAATTAATTGATTCTCTTTTAAGAGTGATACTTTTCTGTGATTACCAATAAAAGCTCTTTCTTCTTCTGAGGACATTTTAGTAATATCTTTACCAAAGAAATTATTTTCATAACTCCAGTTTAAATATCCAAACAATGTGGGAAAGATGTCTATTTGAGAAGATAGTTTTTTTACCTCTCTTGGAATTTCATCTTTCAAATTATAGATGAAAGCAGGAATATGATGATTCTTTAAATTAATTTCAGTCCTACCAGCACTGTAAGAACAATGATCTGAGATTACCACAAAAACAGTGTTTTTAAACCATGGTTTCTTTTTTGCTTCAATGAAAAAAGTTTCTAATGCTTTGTCGGAATACCTCACAGCGTTACTCCGGTTCTTTTCATTCGAATCAATAATTCCTTCCGGAAAAGTATAGGGAGGATGATTTGAACTGGTCATCACAAAATTAAAAAAGGGTTCTTTGTTTAGGTGCTGTTTATCGGTTACTTGGATTAGTTTTTTAAATAGATCTCCATCGCAAGCAGCCCAAGTATTTTCAAAACTAACTTCGTCGTCTTCAATCCGATTTCTTTTTGTAGGTAATTCTCTATCTAATCGATGCCATTTTTTTCTATCAACAATGTCAAATCCATTAGTACTAAAGTAATTTAGCATATTATCAAAATCGGCATCACCACCATATAGAAATGTTCTAGAATACCCTTTCTGTTTGAATACTTCACCAATAGTAAACAGGTTTGCATTGTTTTTCCTTTTTACAATACTTCTACCTGGAGTTGGTGGTATTGATAAACTAATAGCTTCAATACCTCTTATCGTTCTTGTCCCTGTTGCAAACATATTTGTGAATGCAATAGATTGTTTATGTAATGCGTCTATTGTCGGGGTTATGTGTTGTGTGTTGCCATACCTTTTTAAAAAACTAGCACTCATACTTTCTAATCCAATAAAAATAATATTGGGCTTTTTTTCTTCACCAAGATTAGAAGTGAATCTTGAAATGTTATTTTTAGAGTTTTTTAAAAGGTCGTTTTTTGCCTTTACAGCGTTTCTTGTAATTGTATAATTTTGACCTTCAGGGAGCGTTTTATAAAATTCATTAAAATTTAATTCGTTGCTTTTGTATGCTGCAAAAAATGAATACAATCCCGATTTTGCTATTTCATTTTCATTCATATTATTAAAAATTTCTGCTTGAATATTGTAAACATAAAAATGAAAAATAGACCAAATTATTAGTATTACAGATGAGGGTATCATTTTCACAAGAAAACCATCCGTATTTTCAAACGTATTTTTGTAAGCATTTTTTTTCTTCGCAAAAAAGATACTCACGGTCACTAGTAAAAAAATAACCAGTATTAACAGGGGTAAAGAAAAAGATTGATGGATGTTTTCAATTACTTCATATGTGTACAATAAATAATCCACCGCAATAAAATTATAGCGCCTCTGGTATTCGTTCCAAAAGGGAATTTCAGCCAAAAAAGAAAAAATGATCAAAAAAAGGAAAAAACCATAAAAGAACTTAGTGGTTATTCGATCTAATTTACAGCCAATTTTTTTTTGCGGAATTAATAACAGGTAAAATACATACGCAAATAATAAATATGATAAGGCACCAATATCGTAGAAGAAACCAATTCCAAAAACTTTGAAGAGGTTCGGAATAGAAAAATCGATGTATTCAATACTTAAAAAGTATAATAAAATTCTTACGATAAAAGAAAGTGTAATAAATGTAATTGCAAATGTTTTTAATAATTGAAAACGTTTAGGGATTTTAAAAAAGTTTATATCTAACATTATAATGATCTGATTATTTTAAGTGGGTATTATAATTCGTAATTACTTCCCTCTGTTGCAAATTGGAATCCTAATTTTTCAATCTTTTTCCGTTCTTTATTCTCTTTTTGAAGTGTTGGGTTTGTATGGTTAAAGTGAATAAAAATTACTTTATTTTTTGTAGCGAACGATTCTTTCTTAAATAACTCCATCGTTTCTTCGATGAATGGATGTGGAACTTCTGTCATTGCTCTTTTCACTTCCTTTTGATTTAAAAAAGTGGCATCAACAAACGCATAATCTACTTTTTTCACCTCCGCTATGATGCTCTGTTTCCAGCGAGACCACTTATCAATATCTGGAATAAATAACGCAGATTTCTTTCTGCTTTCAATTTTATAACCCACTGTTTCAGAAAATTCATCTCTATGTGGCACGATAAAAGGGGTTATTTTTAATTTGTTATTTACAACGATGGTAGAGTCATGTTGTAAATTTTGAAGTGAAATATTTTGAAGTGAAACCAATTGACTCCAGGGGCCGTTGTTTGTTATAAAAGACCTCATTTTTGGCATTGCATATATTTTAATATTTTTTTTACCCAGCGCCTCTCTACCAAAATACATTAAACCACTGTAGTGTCCAATGTGTGCATGTGTTAAAAATACCCCATCAATTATTTTTTCATTTTTTAAATGATGTTGTTCCAATGCCGCTAATTGAGTATGCATATCTGGAGTCGCATCAAATAACCATTTTTGCTGATTTTCAAGATCCACTAAACCCAAAGAAACAACACTTTTTTTACTATTCTTTCCATTGTAGAAATTAGCACAACATTTTTTTTGACAGCCAATATGAGGATAACCCCCGTCTTGAGTAATCCCTAAAACAGTTAAATATTGTTTGCTTTTGATTGGGATAGTGCTGTTACTTTTTGAGTTTTGACATGAGATCAGTATGACAATAACAAAAAATAATACTATTTTTTTCATGGAACAGAATTTGGATAAAACTACAAAAAAGAAAAACCCCAACAAAAAGTTGAGGTTTTTTAAATATTTTTAGTGTAAAATTAGATCATAACTCTCCAGCCATAAGGATCTTCCACTTTGTTTGTTTGGATGTCCGTAATTGCTTTTTTTAGTATTCCAGCGAAAGGAGTTTTTAACGTAGGTAAATCATACTCAGTATCTTGATAGCCAAAACCTGCGATCGGAGAAATTACTGCAGCAGTTCCTGCTCCAAACATTTCTTTTAAACTACCACTTTGAGCAGCTGCAATTACTTCTGATACAGAAATTTTTCTAATTTCTACCTCAATGTCCATGTCCTTTGCTATTTGAATGATGCTTTTACGTGTAATTCCATCTAAAATACGGTCATTAGTGGGGCTTGTGATTAAGATGTCATTAATTCTAACAAAGATGTTCATAGCTCCAGCTTCTTCAATAAACTCATGCGAATTATCATCTGTCCAAATTACTTGATTATACCCTTTCTCAATTGCCAATTGTGTAGGATAAAATTGTGCAGCATAATTACCTCCAGCTTTTGCAAAACCGACACCACCATTTGCGGCACGGGCATATTTTTCTTCAATTAAGACCTTTACTTTTCCTGCAAAATAAGCACCAGAAGGAGCAGTACAAATTATAAATTTATAAGTATCTGCTGGAGATGCATGAAGGCCTTTTCCAGAAGCAAACATAAAAGGACGAATGTAAAGGGAACTTCCTTCATTAGTTGGAATCCAATTTGCATCAATTTCCAATAGTTTTTTTAAACCGTCCATAAAGAGATTCTCTGGAATTTGAGGTATAACCAAACGTTCTGCAGATTTATTCAGACGTTTACAGTTCTCTAAGGGTCTGAATAACATTGTGTTTCCTTGCGAATCTTTGTAAGCTTTCATTCCTTCAAAAATGGATTGACCATAATGAAAAATCTTTGCTGCGGGATCTAGTGTTATTGGTGAATAGGGTTTTATAACTGGTGTTTGCCATTCACCATTTATAAAATCACATTCTAACATATGGTCAGAGTATACACTACCAAAAGGAAGATTGTTAAAATCTACAGAGTGAATCTTCGATTTTTCTATCTGTTGAATTGTTATATTAGATTTCATTCAGCTTGATTAAATTCAAAAACAAATGTACACAAAATATTTATCCAACAATAGAAGAAATGATTGATTTTACTATTTAAAATACCTATTTTTGAAGTGTAAATACCTTACTCAAAAACCATGAAAAACATACTACAATGTTCTCTTATCTTTTTGCTTCTCTTGACAAACTGTCAACAACAAATAAAAGAGAATAAAAAATCAGCCCAAGAAAATAGTTACGATTCATTTGGAGAAAAAATAACCAGTAACAAAGCCATCACTTCAGAAGAATTAGTATCTAAATTTAATTCGATACAATTAGGAGATACCCTAAATGTTAAGTTTATCTCTAAGGTAAAAGAAGTATGCATGGTAAAAGGTTGTTGGATGAAACTTGATCTCAGTGAAGAATTAGAATCAATGGTCCGATTTAAAGATTATGGATTCTTTGTGCCCACAAATTCAAAAGGAAGAGAAGTGATTATAAATGGGAAAGCATTTTTAAAAGAAACAGGGGTAAAAGAATTACAACATTATGCTAAGGATGCTGGTAAATCTGAGGATGAAATAGCGAAAATTACAACCCCTAAAATAGCTATTTCCATAGAAGCTTCGGGTGTTTTAATGAAAAAAAATAAAGGATAGTTTATAAGCTTCCTCAAAATTTAATGAACAATGTATTAGAATGATGAAAAGAGAAATAGTGATAACTTCTGATGGGTCTACCACCATTCATTTGCCAGATTGGAATGAGCAATATCATTCAAAACACGGAGCAATACAAGAAGCATATCATGTTTTTATTAGAACAGGATTTGACAGGGTTTTAGAACGTAAAAAGGAGGGTTTTTCTATTTTAGAAATTGGATTTGGTACCGGTTTAAACGCCTTTATTACTTTTTTGGAAGCCAAAAAAACAGGATTGAACATACATTACGTTGGTGTTGAAGCATATCCTGTTGTTATTGAAGAGATTCAAAAATTGAATTATGTCTCTGAGTTAAAAGCAGAAAAAAGTCAAATTATTTTTGATAAAATCCACACTGTTTCTTGGGAAGAACAACATGCTATTTCAGAAGAGTTCCATTTTAAAAAAAGGAAACAATTTTTTCAAGATATTCAAGACCAACAGACTTTTGACTTGCTTTATTTTGATGCTTTTGGTGCAGAACATCAACCTAAGTTATGGACGGTAACAATTTTTCAAAAGATGTTTGCAGCCTTAAAAAACGAAGGAGTTTTAGTAACTTATTCAGCAAAAGGAAGTGTACGAAGGGCAATGCAAGAAGTAGGTTTTGTCGTGGAACGATTACCAGGCCCACCGGGAAAAAGAGAAATGTTAAGAGCTACAAAAAAAGCGGGCTTTTAGTTTTAGGACAGATGTAAAAGAATACTTTACTTTGTAACATAATAAATAGACATATGAAGTTTAAAAGAAAATTTGGTAAAAGAAAAGACTCAAAACCAACAAAAGGACTTTTTTTACTATTACTTTTAGTCATGGTTTTAATTCTTTGGTTTAAAGCCGATGATATTATGAATAGCTTATTTTAAAGTTGAATGACTGTTCAGAAAGAACAAGAATTATTTTTTAAAACGTCTTCCTTTCCAATTGTATTTATAAAAAAGTGAGGTAAGAAGAACGATTGTGCTAAAAAAAGGATAGACTAAACTTGCAGGAGCATACCATTTGAAAAAGGAACCTCTATGCTCGAAAAACTTAATTGTTGGCCAGAAAAGCAACAAATCAACACACATTTTTAAAATGAATACAATCAAAAACAATTGTATTTGTGCCGTGCAAAGACAATACATAACAGCGAGGTTAGTTAGTAGAACCAGCAAACCAATTAACTTTATGTTTACAGAACTAGAACTGCCAGTTTTTGCAGCCCACCTTGTTCTTTGATTTAATAAATCCCTCCAACTTTTTACAGGAAAAGTAGTTACAATTGCCGCTTTGGATTTTAAATATTTTACGTTTTTTTTATTTTCTGCTATAAATTTTTCAAAAAGAAATAGATCATCACCACTAGCAATGTGATCATTTCCGTCAAAACCATTTAGTTTTAAAAACGTTTCTTTTTTGTACCCTAAATTTGCACCATTACATAAAATAGGAACTCCAATTCCAAAACCACCAATAGTGATTCCTTGGAGACTCATAAAGTCTAACAGTTGAAATTGTTCTAAAAAAGAATTCTTAGCTTGATAGTTTACAGGAGCAACAATCATTGTGGGTTGTGTCTTTTGAATAAAAAGATCCATACTTTTTAACCAATTTTTAGAGAAGCTACAATCGGCATCTGAGGTAATGATCCAATTATTCTTTGCCATAGAAATAGCGGTTGAAATGGCATCTTTTTTTGGAGAATTAGAATTCCTTTTATTCGTAATTATTCGGGTAGGTGTTTTTAGTCTAGAGTGCCAATTTTTAATAATTTCTATGGAACGATCAGAGGAGTCGTCGTCTACAAATATAAACTCAACGTGTGATGTCGGATATTCAATTTTTTGAATAGATCTTAACAATAAAGGCAAGTTTTTAGCTTCATTTCTAAATGGAATTACTACAGAAAAAGTAGTTATTGAATCCCTATTTTTAGCACTAAATTCATTGATTTTTAGGCTTCCAAGAGTAAAGCTGAAAATCAAAATTGCATACAAGATAAAGATTGAAAAAAATACTAATGTCATTTTATAAAGTTAGGTTTAAAAGTAATGACAAAATAGCTGCCAATAATTGCAGGGATGACAAAATTAAGAACCCACATTAATGTTGTTATTAATACTATTGTAGGAGGGTTGATGTTAAAAAATGAAAAGATCCAGATTGCAATAGAGCCTTTTAAAACGAAGTCAAACACTGATAAAAAAGGGGTTATTGAGGCGATTAAATAGACAGCGCTAATGGAGGAAATTGCCTCTAGATACAAAATATCAGGATGAAAAAAAACCAATAAAAAGTAAAACTGATGAGAGAAAATTAGGAATCTTATAAATGAAAAGGAGATCACTTTTAGGGTTAATTTTAATGGAATTTTTTTAATAAAATTGCGACTTTTTCTTACATATGATATTTTAAAATCTACGTATTTTATACCTAGAAATAAAAAGGAAACCACAAAAAATATTATAATGAAATATTCAAATACACGATTCAAATGAACTGTTATTTGCTGTTGAATCACAAAATAAGTAAAGCCTATAATTCCAAAAAATAGGGTAGCCATTAATTGATAAAAGTTTCCAATGACGTTTAAACCAATTATTTTTATTCTTAAATATTTTTCAAAATACAATGCTTTTGCACCATATTCTCCAATTCTATTGGGGGTAATTAAAGAAACTGTTAGCGAAGCTAAACTTTGAATAGCAGCCTCTTTAAAATTAGTTTTTTTACAAAATGAAGCTAGTTTTTGCCATTTTAAAATTTCTAAAAACCAGTTAAAAAATGACAAAAAACTTATTAAAATGATCTTTTTTGTTGAAAAAACACCCTTTTTGCTTATTTTTTCGTAAAAATCAATAAAAAAAAATTCTTGATTTTCGACTAGTTTAGAATAAATAAAATATCCACATCCAATTACAATAGATAGTTTGATTGGCAACCAAAAGATTTTCTTAGTTTTGTATGTAAGCGAATAGTCCATTATACGCAAATTAATGAATAATCATCATTTAGTAAGATGATTTATATAAAAACAATCTAAGATTGTGAAAACAGAAAAGATCATTTTAGGAATTGACCCAGGAACCACCATTATGGGTTTTGGACTGATTAAAGTCATAGGTAAAAAGATGGAGTTTATTCAAATGAATGAATTGATCCTAAAACAGTATGATGATCACTATTTAAAATTAAAACTCATTTTTGAACGAACAATTGAATTGATCGATACCTATCATCCAGACGAAATTGCTATTGAAGCACCTTTTTTTGGAAAGAATGTGCAATCCATGTTAAAATTAGGAAGAGCTCAGGGAGTGGCGATGGCAGCAGGGTTGTCTAGAGAAGTACCTATCACAGAATATTTGCCAAAGAAGATAAAAATGGCAATTACAGGGAATGGAAATGCTAGTAAAGAGCAAGTTGCAATGATGTTAAAATCGTTACTAGATTTAAAAGTATTGCCAAAGAATTTAGATGCTACGGATGGTTTAGCAGCGGCAGTGTGTCATTTTTATAACTCAGGAAAAGTTGTTGGAGGAAAAAATTATTCAGGCTGGGCAAGTTTTGTCAAGCAGAACCCTAAGAAAGTAAAATAATTTGGCAGGAATCTACATTCACATACCGTTTTGTAAACAAGCCTGTTTTTATTGTGATTTCCATTTTTCTACTTCATTACAAAAGAAAGATGAAATGATCAATTCTCTCATAAGAGAGTTGCAAATCAGAAAAAATGAACTACAAAATACACCGATAGAAACGATCTATTTTGGTGGGGGGACCCCTTCTGTTTTAAGCGTTGATGAAATCCAATTATTGATGAATGCTGTTTATGATACTTATCCGGTTATAGAAAATCCAGAAGTTACCTTAGAAGCAAACCCTGATGATTTGACAGAAGAAAAAATAAGCGCATTTTCTATGTCTCCAATTAATCGATTAAGTATTGGCGTTCAATCTTTTTTTGAAAAAGATTTAATCCTAATGAACCGTGCTCATAATTCTCAAGAAGCCAAAAATTGTTTATCGATTGCAACTCAATATTTTAAAAATATTTCTGTTGATTTGATTTATGGAATTCCAAATTGCACGAATCAAGAATGGTTAGAAAATATTCGAATGGCCTTAAGTTTTGGCATTTCTCACATTTCTAGTTATGCCCTAACGGTTGAACCTAAAACAGCATTAGAATCTCTGATCAAAAAGGGCAAAATTGAAATGACAAGCGATCAAGTAGCACAGGAACAATTTCATCTTTTAACGGATGAATTAGAGAAACATCATTTTGTTCATTATGAATTGTCAAATTTTGGAAAAGAAAATTATTTTAGTAAAAATAATACAGCCTATTGGTTGGGAAAATCATACTTAGGGTTTGGACCTTCTGCTCACTCCTTTGATGGTAAAAAGCGCAGTTGGAATATCCGAAATAATGTGACATATATTAAATCTTTACAAACAGATCAATTACCAATAGAAAGAGAGGTTTTAACCAAAACAGACCAATATAATGAGTATATTATGACCGGATTACGAACAATTTGGGGCGTTTCTTTGCAAAAAATTGAACAAAATTTTGGTAAAAATTATAGGACATATCTTCAAAATCAGTCCAAAAAATACATTCAACAAGATTTGTTGTATTTTGAAGACAAAATATTAAAAACAACAAAAAAAGGAAAATTTTTAGTAGATGGAATCGCTTCTGATTTATTCATGCTGAATTAAATCTAGAGGATGTTCTTATTTAAACAACGCTGCACGAAGTATTCCTATATGTCAAAAATTTAAATGATGAAAAACAATAAAAAAATCAAATACGCTATTTATGGTTTTTTATTCTTTGTAATTTTAATAATGAGTAGCGTTATATACTTAGACATTCCTGTAGAAAATTTAAAAAAAGAGTATGCAAATGAACAGTCTAAATTCATGGATGTTAACGAATTACAAGTCCATTACAGAGAAGAAGGAAAGGGGTTTCCAATTGTTTTAATTCACGGGACAGCTTCCTCTTTACACACCTGGAATGCTTGGGCAAAGGAGTTAAAAAAAACAAATAGAGTTATCAGATTAGATTTGCCTGCTTTTGGAATTACTGGTCCGAATCAGGATGCTGACTATTCTATCAAAGGGTACACAACTTTTTTACACACTTTTTTAGAAAAATTACAACTTGAAAAATTTCATCTAGCAGGAAGTTCTTTAGGGGGGAATATTGCTTGGAACTATGCTACTGAACATCCAACTAAAGTTGAAAAATTAATTTTGGTAGCTGCAAGTGGTTTGCCTACCTATAAGCCTAAGCCAAGCATTTTTAAATTGGCAAAAATACCCGTATTGAGTAGTCTTTTTTTGTATGTGACACCAAAAATATTGATTTTAAAAAATCTCAAAGAAGTATATGCAGACGACACTAAAATATCTGATGAATTGGTAACCCGCTACCATAATATGGTTTTAAGAGTTGGTAATAGACAAGCTTTTGTAGACAGAGCCAAAGCTGACTTTAAATTTGACGTAAAAAAAAATACAAATAAATTAAAAAGGATTCAAATTCCTACCTTATTAATTTGGGGTGCATTAGATAGGTGGATTCCGCTAGATAATGGAAAAAGAATGGACGAACTTATTCCGAATTCCAAGCTTGTGGTGATTCCAAATTCAGGGCATGTACCCATGGAGGAGCATCCGAAAGAGAGTTTGAAAATTTTAAAAAGTTTTTTAGGTCCTGAACTTTTTTAGTAGAATAAATATAAGAAAATAGGATGGTTTAGTTTTGTGATATGATTATTCAAGGAAACATTGTAGATATAGATAATAAAGAAATCTTTAAAGGAGAGGTTCAGTTTGAGAATGGTAAAATTACAGCCATTAGAAAATCGAATCATACGATAGAAGATTATATTATACCTGGTTTTGTAGATGCACATATCCACATAGAAAGCGCTATGTTAGTCCCGTCTGAATTTGCAAAAATTGCAGTTACTCATGGAACCATAGCTACGGTTTCTGATCCACATGAAATTGCTAATGTGTTGGGGGTAAAGGGAGTCGATTTCATGATTGAAAATGGTAAAAAAGTTCCTTTAAAATTTAATTTTGGAGCGCCAAGTTGTGTGCCTGCTTCTTCTTTTGAAAGTGCTGGAGCAATTATTGATGCGGATGATATTAAAAAAATGATGGCAAATCCTGACATTAAATATTTGGCAGAGATGATGAATTATCCTGGAGTTTTATTTGATGACGATGAGGTGTTAAAAAAGATTGCTTGGGCTAAACATTACAACAAACCGATAGATGGTCATGCCCCTGGACTCATAGGTGATGATTTGACAAAATATATAGCTACAGGAATCTCCACTGATCATGAGTGTTTTACTTATGATGAAGGATTAGAGAAGCTTCAAAAAGGAATGAATGTTATAATTAGAGAAGGAAGTGCAGCAAAGAATTTTGAAGCTTTGATTGATTTATTACCAGAGTATTTTGAAAAGATGATGTTTTGTTCAGATGATAAACATCCTGATGATTTACTATTGGGGCATATCAATCAATTATGCAAACGAGCAGTTGCTAAAGGGATGGACATTTTCAAGGTTTTACAAGTCGCATGTATAAATCCCGTAAAACACTATAATCTAGAGGTTGGTTTGTTGCAAGAGGGAGATCCTGCAGATTTTGTAGTTATTGAAGATTTACAAAAATTTAATGTGTTAGAAACCTACATTAATGGTGAATTAGTGGCTAAAAATGGAGAAAGTTTTATAAAGTCTGTTCCTTTTGATATTTTAAATAATTTTACCACAGACAAAAAGAAAATCGAAGATTTTAGAGTTGCAGCTTCCTCTCCAAAAATTAGAGTCATTGAGGCGTTAGATGGTGAGCTGGTAACCAATGAAATTCAATGTAATTCTAAAATTATAGATAGAAATTTAGTCTCAAATACCAAAGAAGATGTCTTAAAAATGACCGTTGTAAATCGCTATCAAAATTCCAAACCATCGATTGCGTTTATCAAGAACTTTGGAATTAAAAGAGGAGCTATTGCCAGTTCTGTTGGGCACGATTCTCATAATATCATTGCCATAGGGACTTCTGACGAATTCATTTGTAAAGCAGTAAACTTATTGATACAGCATAAAGGAGGTATTTGTGCCATAAATGAAACTACAGAAAAAGTAGTTGCTCTACCAATAGCGGGAATTATGAGTGATCAACCTGCAGAAATCATCGGTAAATCTTATGCAGAACTAGATGCGATGGCAAAAAAAATGGGAAGCACATTAAGAGCTCCTTTTATGTCGTTATCTTTCATGGCCCTGCTGGTAATTCCTTCTTTAAAACTCAGTGATCAAGGATTGTTTGACGGAACTACTTTCAAATTCACCTCTTTAGAAATTAATTAAAAAGAAACCTTACTTTTGGTATGCTTAATTTAAAAATAACAATATGACTTTACTACAAGATTTAGAGGTTAGAAGTGGTAATAAATGTGAGCTATGTGCTTCAGTAGAGACCTTGTCGGTATTCGAAATACAACCCGTTACAACTGGAGGTGGAGGTATGGATGGAAGTATATTAGCCTGTCAAACCTGTATCCCTCAATTAGATCATTCAGAAGTTACAGATGCAAATCATTGGCGTTGTTTAAACGAAGCGATGTGGAGCGAATATAGTCCTGTAAAGGTAGTTGTATGGAGAATGTTGTCTCGTTTAAGAAACGAAGGTTGGCCAAAAGACTTGTTAGAGATGCTATATATGGAAGACCATGATTTACGATTTGCAAAAGAGTCGGGAGATCACTTAGATGAAAGTGAAAAAGTAATCCATAGAGATATAAATGGTGCTATTTTACAGGCAGGAGATAGTGTTGTTTTAGTTAAAGATTTAAAGGTAAAAGGATCTAGTATGGTAGCGAAACAAGGAACAGCAGTTCGAAGAATTTCTTTAGACCATGAAAATGAAAAATACATAGAAGGAAAAGTAGGTCCAACACAAATCGTTATCATAACAGATTATGTGAAGAAAATGACCAGTAAAGACTAATTTTACTGAACTTCTTTCGAATACACATAGAAGTTAGGATCTATTTCTAAAGTTGATTTTTTATAGGTTAAACTCTTTTTTTGAATTTCTGAAGTTGGATAAATCCATGTTGGCTCTTGATTAATAAACACTTTTAAAGGCATTTTAAAGTCTTTAACAACTGCAGTCCATTTATAAATTAAAACATCATTTTCTACCTTGTATTCTAAAGTAGGAATTTCTATGCTTCTTAAATATTGATTAAAAAAAGGGGTTAAATCAAGTGCTGTTTCTCTACTCAGAAATGCTTCTATTTGATTGGTTGTAACAGTTTGGTGATAGAATTTTTTGTTCATTTTTCTCAGAATCATTCTCCACTTTTGATCATTATCGACAAGTTGTCTCAAGGTATGAAGCATATTCCCTCCTTTATTATACATGTCTGAAGACCCTTCGTTATTTAGATCGTATTTGCCAATAATTGTTTTTTTATTTGCAATGGTTTTTCTGAGACCAATTACGTATTCAGAGGAGGCTTTTTTACCATAATAATAATCTAAAAACAAACTTTCAGAATAATTAGTAAAACTTTCATGAATCCACATGTCAGCGATGTCTTTATTGGTAATATTATTTGCAAACCACTCGTGTCCAGATTCATGAATAATAATGAAATCGAATTTCAATCCCCATCCAGTCCCGGACAAATCCCTTCCTAAATATCCATTTTTAAATTGATTTCCATACGTAACTGAACTTTGATGTTCCATCCCTAAATACGGTACTTCGACCAATTTAAAACCGTCTTCATAAAAAGGATAAGGTCCAAACCAATGTTCAAAAGCTTTCATCATTTTTGGAGCATCCGTAAACTGTTTTTTGGCTTTTTCTAGATTGTATTTTAAAACATAATAATCCATGTCTAAATTTCCTTTTTCACCCTTATAAACCTCAGAAAAATGAGTGTAATCTCCGATATTGATGTTTACTCCGTAATTATTAATTGGATTATCTACTGACCAATGATAAGTTTTTGTTGTTCCATTATCAACTATTTTTTCTAGTTTTCCGTTGGAAACATCCATTAAGTTTCGAGGAACTGTAACACTTATTTTCATATTTTTTACCTCGTCATACATATGATCTTTACATGGCCACCAAACACTTGCTCCCAAACCTTGGCATGAAGTTGCTATAAAGTGATTCCCGTTTTTGTCTTTTTTCCACGAAAAACCACCATCCCAGGGCGCTTGTATTGCCTCTTTTGGATTCCCTTGGTAATACACAACAATACTTTCTGTATTTCCAATTTTTTGTTTTTTTAGGAGTTGAACAAAATGAGCATTTCCATCATCAATTACCTTCAATGTGATCCCATCTTGAGTAACCTTTGTGATTTTTAAGGGTGCTTGTAAATCAATTTGCAAAGTTTGATATTCTTCTAAAACCGTATATCTAATCGTATTATTGCCAGATATAAATTTTAGGTTGGGAATCACCTCAATAGCCAGGTGGTAAGAAGTTAAATCCCACCAAATTCTCTCTGGAGTAATACTACCTCTTAAGGTGTCTTGTCTGGTAAAATTTTCTTTTTCTTCCAATAAACGTTGTCCACTTAAAGACAAAACACTGCAAAAAAGAAAAAGAATTAAAAATTGATTTTTCATTCTTTTATTTAAATTGAAACCCTTTTGGGGGGTGAGCATTTAAAAGATGTGTTACAAAATAGTCCCAACGTTTTCGGGTCATATATTTTGTCATATCTCCATATCCATGTTTTTTATTTGGAAATAAAATCATGTCAAAATCTTTGTTGGCTTTTATCAAAGCTTCAACAACTAACATGGTATTTGAGGGAGGGACATTATCATCCATCGTGCCATGAGTAATTAATAATTTTCCTTCTAAGTTTTTAGCAATCAATTGATTTGCTTGATTGTCGTAATTAGTCGTTCCATCTGCTTTCCCTTCCATATTCCCGTTAACTAAGAGACCTTGCCATTTTTCACCCCAATCTGCCTCATAATTTCTATTGTCATGATTTCCAGCTCCAGAAACGGCAACGTCATAAAATTCTGGATAGGCAAATACAGCTCTTGTAGAGGCAAATCCACCTCCTGAATGCCCCCAAATTCCAACTCGTTTGAGATCCATTCCTTTGTATTTTTTTGCCAATTGTTTGATTGTTGTGATATTATCTGGCAAACCATTATCTCCCATATTCCCATAGTATGCGTCATGAAAAGACTTAGAACGCATGGGGGTTCCCATCGCATCTACTGCAACAACGACAAAACCTAATTCTGCTATGGCTTGAAAATCCCTCCGAATGACTTTAAACTGATAATCGCCTATACTACCAGATTGAGGGCCTGGATAAATATAATTTAATACGGGATATTTATGATGTTCATTATAATGGCTAGGTAAACACATTATACCGTATAAGTCTGTTTTTTGATCACGTGCCTTCACGTTGAATTCAATTGGGTTTTGCCAATTTTTTTCTTTTAATGCTGTGATGTCTGCAATTTCTAAATCCAATAATTTTTCACCATTATTATTTCTTAAAATTGAAATAGGAGGAGTTGAAGTTGTGGAATAGGTGTCAATAAAATAGGTGTAATCTGATGTAAATTTCACAGTATGTGATCCCTTATCTGGAGTCAGGTTTTGAGAATTTGAACCATCAAAATTTACTTTGTAAAGATAATTATGATATGGATTACCAATTTCTTTTCCGCCTCCAGTAAAATAAATTTGTCTATTGATTACGTCAATATTTTTGAGTTGCTTAACCAACCAATTTCCTGAAGTAATTTGATTTTTTAATTTCTTGGTTTCTAGATCATATAAGTATAGGTGTCCCCAGTTTGTTTTTTCTGAATACCAAATAAATTCATTTGATTTAAATAAAACGCGCCAATTTTCTGACTTTACACCAGATTCGTAATAAGTGTCTACTTCTTCTTTATGAATTGATTCTACACGACCTGTTTTTGTATCGGCAATTTGTAAATGTGCAATTTTATGATCTCTAGAACCTGAGACAAAGGCAAATTTTGTTCCTTCTTTATTCCATTGTGCATCTAGTAATTCGTTTTCTCTACTCGCAATGTGATCTGTTGTAGTTCCTCTTTGAAAGTCTTTTTTCATTTTCAAACGAACGATTTTTGGATGCTTCCCCAGATGAATAATTACGCGCTCAATCGTAAAAATCTTATCGTCTCCGGGTAATGGATGTTTCCAAGCTTGTAAACGAGGATGACCAACGTTACTTGATGTTAAATACATCATTCCCACCTCTCTAGCGTCTTGTTGAAATGTTGCGATTTTATCAGAATTTGGAGACCATTTTAAAACAGCGCCATCACTTTTAACCCAGCCAGCATTGTTAGTAGCATAGCCATAATCTTTTTTCCCATCAAAGGTGATTTGTGTTCTTTTATTCGTTTCCAAATTACGAATCCAAAGATTATAATTTTTAATGTAGGCTGCTAATTTACCATTTGGAGAAAGATTTTCATTGGGACGGATATTACGTGTTTTCGTAATTTTTTTAGAGAGTGTGTAGTCTTCTAAACGACAAGTATATTTTTGTTTATTGATGGTAAAATCCAGCAAACTTAGATCCTCAGAAAAAGAAACATTATTGAATGGTAATTCTGAAAAGATTATTTTTTTGTTCAGTTCTTTGGAGAGGCTATTTGCTAATTTTTGATGATCGAATGCTTCTTTTTTAGTTTTTGAAATGACATCAACTAAAATGAATTTTTTACCCTCTTTATTTCTTGTCGTATAAATTAAGTGGTGCTTTCCAATAAAATCACTTTTCGAAACTTGATGATAAACAAGACCGTTTAAACCTCTGTCCATATGGGATGCAGCATCCTCATAGACAGCAATTGTAAATTGCTTTTGGTGTTGATCTTTGGAACAACTAATTGTAAATATCAACCCAAAAAATAGTGAGCTACTTTTTAAAATGAATGATTTCATTCGTGTTTTTTTTAATTATTTTTTTTTGATAATTGGGTAAAATGCTCATAAAAATAGGGAATGGTTTCAATTCCTTTTAAATAATTCCAAATTCCAAAATGTTCATTTGGTGAATGAATTGCGTCTGAATCCAAACCGAAGCCCATCAATATAGTTTTACTTTTTAATTCTTTTTCAAACAAAGCAACAATAGGAATACTTCCCCCACTTCGCTGCGGAATTGGCTTTTTCCCAAAGGTGGTTTCATAGGCGATACTTGCTGCTTGGTATGCAATATTGTCTATGGGGGTTACATACCCTTGACCACCATGATGAGGTGTTACCTTTACAGAAACAGATGAGGGTGCAATCTGTTCAAAATGATTTTTAAATAATTGTGTGATACTTTTCCAATCTTGATTCGGGACCAAGCGCATCGATATTTTCGCATATGCTTTGCTTGCAATTACTGTTTTTGCACCTTTGCCTGTATAGCCTCCCCAAATTCCATTGACATCTAATGTTGGTCTTATAGAGTTTCTTTCGTTAGTAGTATATCCTTTTTCGCCATGGGTAGCATCAATTTGTAACGCTTTTTTATAGTTCTCTAAAGAAAAAGGAGCTTTGGCCATTTCCGCTCTTTCTTCTTCAGATAGGTCTACAACAGTATCATAAAAACCAGGAATGGTAATATGATTGTTTTCATCATGCAAAGAAGCAATCATTTTTGTTAAAATATTAATAGGGTTGGCAACTGCGCCTCCATAGAGTCCGGAGTGTAAATCTCTATTTGGACCCGTAACTTCCACTTCGACATAACTCAATCCTCTCAAACCTGTTGTGATTGAGGGGATGTCATTGGCAATCATTCCAGTATCTGAAATTAAAATAACATCATTGGCTAATTTTTCTTTATTTCTTGGAACAAACCAAGCCAAACTTTCTGAGCCTACTTCTTCTTCACCCTCAATCATAAATTTGACATTGCAGGGTAAATTTCCAGAGGATGTCATGAATTCTAGTGCCTTTACATGCATATACATTTGCCCTTTATCATCACAAGCACCTCTCGCAAAAATAGCTCCTTCAGGATGTATTGCTGTTTTTTTTATCACTGGTTCAAAAGGAGGAGAGGTCCATAAATCAATTGGATCTGCGGGCTGAACGTCATAATGACCATAAACTAAAACGGTAGGAAGGTTCTTGTCAATTATTTTTTCACCGTAAATAATTGGATACCCCGGAGTTTCACAAACTTCAACATGATCACATCCCGCTTTTTTTAAACTTTCAAGCACAAAATTAGCCGTACCTATAACTTCTTTTTTATAAGTAGGATCTGCACTTACAGAAGGAATTTTAAGCAATTCGATTAATTCATCTAAGAATCTGTTTTTATGGTCTTTTATGTAGGATTGAATCGTGTTCATTTGAGGTGTTTTTTTTTCTATTTCAAAAATAGAAAAATAATAATGAACTACTTTGAAGTTTGTAACTATTGTTTATATTTGCACACCAATTTAATTGGAAAGTAGCAGGCGTGGTGGAATTGGTAGACACGCTAGACTTAGGATCTAGTGCCGCAAGGTGTGAGAGTTCGAGTCTCTCCGCCTGTACAAATTAAAACCTCAACAATGTTGAGGTTTTTTTAATTTTACTTCTTTTTTCTTCAGTTAGACCAACTATGAATGGTATTTATGAATAGAACCTTATCCCATTTTTATTTCAATCTTTAAATCTTTGATAAGATTTAAGTAAAATGTTAACGACATAGATTCTTTATAAAGAAAAAAGTAGATCGTTTTAAAGATCTACTTTTCAGGGGTGCCTAAATTTTAACTTAATTTTTCTTTTTCAATTTGCAAAATTCCCAACCCTTAACTTGTTTAATAGTAATTATTTTATTCGATACTTATTTTTTTATTTAATTTACCAATTGAAGTTATTAATTGAACAATATATACTCCACTAGTAATACTTTGAGGTAATTTGATGTCATTTACTCCATTTCCTTTAAAACGAGTATCAAGAATTTTTTTTCCTAATATATTGAAAATTCTAAGGGTAGCTTGTCCGTTTTGAAGACCAACAATACGAAGATTTTCCCTGGAGGAAGTGTATACGCTTATATTGTTGATGTTCATAAGAGCTTCATTTACATCTAAAGTAGTACTACTTGTGTGTAAATAAAAACGCCCAATACCTTTATAACCCGTTGAAATCATTGTTGTATAAGTAGAATTTTCATCAAGTAAGACAATCGTATTCATCTCTTTATCCTCTATATAGACATTAATTTCGGAGGGCATATTTAGAAGTTCAGCAGATATCGTGATTTCAGTAGAACTAAGACCTTCGCTGTTTTTTGCATTTATTCCAACTGGGACGATCATTTTCTCGTAACCATTTTTTGGTAATGTCTGTATTGCATAATCGTCTCCAATACTATCATTTAACAGATGTGTATAAATACCAAAATAATTTACCCCGTTATAAAAAAAAGTACTATCATAACCAGGGTCGTTTCCTGTTGTAGCTCCTTCCATATAAAAAATAGAAGTCTGACGATAACCACCGGTGGCATTATCTGTAATTCTTAAAAAAATGCTTTCTTTTGTATTTTTTCTAGATTTATTGTTGGAGTACCTCTGCGGATGATTCGTTAAACTCCTTGGAATTGTAAATACATCATTGGTTTTTGCAAAAAAACCTTCAGTAGGGTTCATTGTTTTTGCTTCGGTATAATTTACTGTATCAAAATTGTCCATACTACTATTATAAAAATATAAAGTAATTTCCTCCATATTATCCTCGTTATACTTCAGTAAGCCCTCTCCATTTACTCCATTTTCATCAACTATATTGACAACAGAAGGGAAGGGGTTTCCTATATATTGTAATCTATTTGGTACGGTTTCTCCATTATGTTCTATATCACTACTTTTTGTACTTAATTGAACGTCTGTGTTGAGTATTGGGCCCTCGAAACAAACGTCGTAAAAAATATCTGCATCGTCAGTTCCAGTTATTTCACGCAGTTTTATAAGATAGGCTTCTCCTTCTGTAAAATCTCCCCAATCATTAGAGTTGTATTGATAAATCTTCCAATTATTTTTAGTGTTATCGTAACTCGCAAGACCTTTGTTGTTTGAATTACCGCCCTGACCAGAATCTAGAGGTTCAACATCTGCAAAATCTTTGATATTTTGATTTTTAACAGGAGAACTAATTCCACTCCATCTCGAATTAGCTAGCGTTTTAATGTATTTTATATTTCCTGAAGAACTTCCTTCCACTTTCAAAGTAGCATTCTTCAATTCAAAAACACCTCCCGTTTCTACTACAAGGTTTCCTATAACAGTTATTTCAGCTCCATCTGATGTAGTTAAATTACCTCCAGAGGCAATGTTCATGTTTTGGGAGTTCATGTTTAATACGAAGAACAACCCCGTTAAAGTTTGAATAATAGATTGAAGTTTCATGCATTTTTTTATAAAGCTAAAAAAAATACATGGTAATATACCTTATGTTATATTATATTTGATTAACCAACCAAAAAAAGCAGTTAATGAAATAATTTCATTTCTATTTTTTAGAAATATTGTTTGAAGTAGTTAGTTTTAATTCACTTAAAACATTTAAAGCCTCGTCTACATATACATCTTTTGATAAGTTTTTATACCAACTTAACCTTTTGTCGGCTAAAACGGTATCTTTTTTTTGAAGTGAAAGTTCATATTCTGGAGAAGTAAAATTTAAATCAGATTCATAATCAAAAACAGTCTTAAATCTTTCAGCTTCTTTTTCCTGAAGGAGATTTTCTTCAGAAAACGCTCCATAGTTTAAGGAATATGAAGTATTGTCTTGGTTCTTTTTTAACCATTTTGCATATTCGTTTATTAATTTAAATTTGGAGTCGGAAGCGATTCTCTGCTTGCTATTGTATACTACTTCCGAAAAATTTTCATAAGATTTTGTAGGAATATAATCTACCTGATTGACTTTATCCCAAATTAATGCATCTTCTAAATCTCTTTCTCCAAATTTCATATAGCTATATCTACTTGGGATCGCAATATCTGAATACACTCCTTCAATTTGAGTAGAGCCTCCATTAATTCTATAAAATTTTTGAATGGTCATTTTTAAGGCACCTAAATTTTCTTCATATTTGGTAAACTGATTGATAGGCAATACACTTTGAACTGTTCCTTTACCGTAGGTTTGATTTCCACCAATGATGATTGCTCTTTTGTAGTCTTGCATTGCTGCTGCAAAAATTTCTGATGCAGAAGCTGAAAATTCATTTACCAGTACAATAACAGCTCCATCCCATTGAATTTTTTCATTGGTATCATATTTAACAATAGGAGCTTCGCCTCTATATTTTATTTGTACTATAGGTCCTTTTTTTATAAATAATCCACTAATCTCTATGGCTGTTTTTAATGAGCCTCCTCCATTATTTCTAAGATCAATGATCAATCCGGAAACCCCTTCCTTTTTTAATCGTTCAATTTCTTTTTCCATATCCTTTGCAGAATCTCGATAGCTTTTTTCATCAAAATCTATGTAAAATTTAGGTAAATTGATGAGGCCATATTTTTTCCCATTCTTTTCTACAATACTAGATTTTACAAAGGTATCATCTAATTCTACAATATCTCTAATAATGGAAATTATTTTGGTAGATCCATCCAGTTTTTTCTTAACGGTAAGTCTAACTTCAGTTCCTTTTTTTCCTTTAATAAATTTGATAGCATCATCTAAACGCATACCAACAATATCCAAAGGTTCTTTATTTCCTTGAGCTACAGCTAAAATTATATCACCAGCTTCTAATTCTCCTTGCTTCCATGCAGGCCCTCCAGAAACTAACTTAAAAACTTGAGTATTGATTCCTTTTCTCTGTAATCTGGCTCCAATACCTTCTAGTTTTCCGGACATGTCTTGGTCAAAACGTTCTTTCATATTTGGTGCCATATAGGTAGTATGCGGATCAAAAGCACTTACGATGGTATTTAAAAAAGTAGAAAACCAATCTTCGTTTTCTAATTCTTCAATTCGTTCGTATAATTCGTTCATGCTTTTTAGAACTTCTGAACGAGCTTCCTTTTCTAGTTTTTTGAAATTAATTTTTCGTTGCTTTTCAGTTTTATTTTTGTCGACCTTTTTAAGTTTGTCTTGAACTCTGATTAGGACAGATAATTTTAGTTGCTTTCGCCAATAGTCTATTAATTGATTTTCATTTTTTGCAAAAGACACTTTGTCGTAATCGATATTAATTGCTTCTTTTTTGTTATAATTAAAGGGTTCTGCTAATAAATCTACATAATAAGATTTTGCATTATTAATTTTTCGAGTAAATTGATCATAAACTAAATTATAGAAAGAAAGGTCTTCTCTTAATAATTGATTATCAATGTCATATTTGTGTTTTTCAAAATTTTTAATATCTCTTTTAGTAAAGTATCTTTTGTTTGGATCTAAACCATTAATGAATTCATGAAATACATATTCAGAGAATTCATCATTCATTTCTTTAACTACAAAATGACTTCTAGTTAGAATATTTCTAAGGATATAGACCAATATTTTATCTTTCTCGGGATTTGAGTTGGAATTTGTAGTATTGGTTTGAGATTGTATGTTACTAGTGAGAAATAGAGTAATTAATAAAAATAGTATGATTTTTAGTTTCGTCTTCATAAATCGGTTGTCCTAATTTTTAATAGTTGTGCTTTGGTAGAATACCAAAATATTGATTAATTTATGCTCAAATAGTTTTAGTGTTTTTTTAAAAAAATCCTCATAAGACTGACTTGCAGGGTTTTTTTAAAAACATTTTTATCTTATACAATGTTACGCAAAAAAGATAAAAATCATTCTTTACGAAATGTTAAAAAGAAAATAGTATAAAATCAATTACCTTTGTGATAAATCTCAAGTATGCAAGACAAACCATTAATTTTAATCACAAATGACGATGGAATTACAGCTCCAGGAATACGAACATTAATCAAAATAATGAATCAAATAGGAGAGGTTGTTGTTGTTGCTCCTGATAGTTCACAAAGTGGAAAGGGCCATGCGATAACAATAGACAATGTGTTGACATGTAATCCCATAACGATTGACGATGGACCGCAATTAGAATATGCTTGTTCTGGGACCCCCGCAGACTGTGTAAAAATGGCACTTAATGAAATTTTAAATAGAAAACCAGACTTATGTGTTTCTGGGATCAATCACGGTGCAAACTCCTCTATTAATGTTATTTATTCAGGAACAATGGGTGCAGCGATTGAAGCCGGAATTGAAGGTGTTCCAGCGATTGGTTTTTCTTTACTGGACTTTAAATGGGATGCAGATTTTAGATATTCTGAAGAGTATGTAAAAAAAATCAGTTTACAAGCCCTACAAAATGGAATACCTGAAGGTGTTGTTTTGAATGTAAATATCCCTAACCTCAAGACAGAAGAAATTAAAGGAGTAAAGATTTGCAGACAGGCAAATGGTCGTTGGAAGGAAAATTTTGACAAGCGTAAAAGTCCTTTTGGAAAAAAATATTATTGGCTGGCTGGTGATTTTATTATAAATGACAAAGGGCAAGACACAGATTTATATGCTTTAGAAAAAGGATATGTTTCTGTGGTTCCAGTTCAATTTGATATGACCGCCCATCATATGATAGAAAAGTTAAATTTATGGGAACTTTAAAAAAGAATATTTTCATTGGCTTTTTAGGATCTTTAGTAGCAACTATTGTGGGTGCTTTTTTATATTTAGAACATATTTCAAGAGTTGATTTTCACGAAACAATTGACCTAATTCACGAGGGTAAGTTATATGGAAAAGTATTGTCTATAGCTGCCATACCAAATTTATTTATTTTTTTTATTTTTTTAAAAAAACAACAAGATAGTAAAGCAAAAGGAGTGTTATTAGGAACTATTTTAATTGCTCTTACGACGCTATTTTTACAATTTCTATAATACACAAAAATGAAATATTATATCATTGCAGGTGAAGCTTCAGGAGATTTACACGGTGCTAATTTAATGAGAGCATTGTACAACGAAAATCCAAATGCAACCATTCGTTTTTGGGGTGGAGATTTAATGCAACATACAGGCGGAACACTGGTAAGTCATTATAAAGAAAGAGCTTTTATGGGTTTTTTAGAAGTAGTAATGAATCTTTTTAAAGTGTTGAGTTTTATTAAATTGGCTAAAAAAGACATTGCACAGTTTCAACCAGATGTGATCATTTTCATAGACAATTCTGGTTTTAATTTACGGGTTGCAAAATGGGCCAAAAAACATGGTTTTAAAACCAACTATTATATTTCTCCTCAAGTTTGGGCAAGTAGAGCCTCTAGAGTTAAAGATATTAAAAGAGATATAGATAATATGTTTGTAATTCTTCCTTTTGAAAAAAAATTTTATGAAAAGTATAATTACAATGTATCGTTTGTTGGTCATCCGTTAATCGATGCAATTGCTGAAAGAAAAAAAGTAGATGAGCTCGCTTTCAGACAAGAGTATGCATTGACAAATCTACCCATTATTGCTTTGTTACCAGGAAGTAGAAAGCAAGAGATCACTAAAATGCTGTTGGTCATGTTATCGATAGTTGAAGACTTTTCTGAATATCAATTTGTAATAGCAGGTGCTCCTAGTCAAGACCTAAGTTTTTATCAGAAAATTATTGGAAATAGAAAAATCTGTTTTATCAATAATCAAACCTATGATTTATTGAGTGTTTCTCATGCAGCTCTCGTAGCCTCTGGAACAGCAACTCTTGAAGCAGCATTATTTAAAGTGCCTCAAGTTGTTTGTTACAAAGGAGGAACTATTTCCTATCAAATTGCAAAAAGAATAATCACTTTAAAGTTTATTTCTTTGGTAAATTTAATCATGGATAAAGAAGTGGTAAAAGAGTTGATTCAAAAGGATTTTAATAAGAAGCATTTAAAAACAGCATTGACTAAAATTTTAGATCATTCACACCGAGAAAAATTAATTTCGGCCTATGTTGATTTAGAAAATAAACTAGGAGGGAAAGGTGCTTCTGAAAAAGTTGCGAAACAAATTGTGGCCAATTTGAAATAACAAAACTATTTTTAATGAATACAACGAGTGATAGATGTATTTACACTACTCGCAAAGTATTTTTTATATAAATAAACCCAATCTTTTTCTAGAGATAGTCTTTATCTTGAGAAACCTGTATTTTCTATTCGTACAATATTCAAATCAAAAGTTTAATTAAGGAATAAGAAACAAATCACTAACGGTTGTTTTTTTTTCATTAACTTTAACTTGCTATGAATAGGTTCCTCAATTATTTGCCCTTGCATTTTGTTGTGCTTTGTATTCTTGGAATATGTTTCCAATTCTTTACGCAATTTTGGACTTTTAACTTTTTTGATACTTTATTTCTCATCGCTTTTTTATCTCTGCTATTTTTGATATTTAAACACCCTGTTTTGAGAACGTTTACTTCTTTTGTTCTGTTCCTTTTTTAGGAGTTGCATCAGTTTGTATACATGACTATAGAAATCAGGATACCTTTTTCGAACCTTATTTAGAAGAGAATTCAATAGTAATTTTACAGATTCATAAAGTTTTAAAATCCGGAAATTATAATTATAAATACGAAGCTAAAGTTGTAAAAGTTGATGACAAAAAAACAACAGGAAAACTGCTATTAAATATAAAAAAAGACACAACTTCTAAGCGCTTAAATGTTGACGAGTTATTGCTTTTAAAGCCTGTTTTAAAAGAGGTAATTCCGCCATTAAACCCACACCAGTTTAATTACAAATCATATTTGGCTACACAAGGAATTTACCATCAATTTTTTGTAGAATATAATCAGATATCTAGGTTGAATTCTGATGGAATTACTTTTTTTGGACGTTCAGCAAAGTTGATCACTTTTATTCAAGAATCCCTTCAAAAATACAACTTTAAAAAGAACGAGCTAGCCGTAATAAATGCCTTAATTTTAGGTCAAAGGCAAGAGATTTCCACGGAATTAATTACAAATTATCAAAAAGCAGGAGCTATTCATATTTTGGCAGTTTCGGGTTTACATATTGGCATCATTTTATTGTTTATTTCTTTTCTGTTGACACCTTTGGAAAGAATTAAATATGGTAAATTTTTAAAAACGCTTTGCATCATTTTTTTATTGTGGGTGTTTGCTTTTATTGCGGGACTTTCAGCTTCTGTTGTAAGAGCTGTTACCATGTTTACTTTTGTAGCCATAGGAATGTTTTTTGGAAGAAAAAATAGAATTGAATTCTCATTGATTTCTTCTATGTTTTTTCTATTGCTAATGAGGCCAATGTTTTTGTTTGATGTTGGATTTCAGTTAAGTTATTTAGCGGTTTTTGGCATTGTTTATTTGCAACCAAAAATCTATTCGTTATGGAAGCCTCTTTTTAGTTTTTTGGATTTTTTCTGGAAATTATGTTCCGTCTCTATAGCTGCTCAAATCGCTGTTTTACCCTTAAGTATTTATTATTTCCATCAATTTCCTGGACTGTTTTTAGTCTCTAATTTGGTCATCATTCCTTTCTTAGGAATTATCCTTATCGGAGGTGTTTTACTTATTTTTTTGTCAATTGTAAATCTACTTCCTCAATGTATGGCTGATTTTTATGGAACGATTATTTCTTTTATGAATGCTTTTGTAAGTTGGATTTCACACCGAGAAACGTTTTTGTTTACAGAGGTTATAATGTCTTTTACTTCTATGTTGTGTTGCTATCTATTCCTTTTTTTTGGTTTTTATTTCCTCTTTGTGAAATCATTTAAAAGTTGCCTTTGTTTTTTGAGTGTTGTTCTTTTATGTCAAATTATTTTTCTCTTAGAATTGAATGAAAAAAAATTAAAGAAAGAATTCATTATTTTTCATAAAAGTCACAGCTCTGTTATTGGTTATAGAAATGGAGAACAGCTTTTTTTACAGAAAGATCTTAATAATGGTCAATTAAAAAAACAATCTTTTATGAGAACTTATCAAACTTTAGAAAATATTAGTGATGTTCATTTGGTTGATTTCAAAAATTATATTCAGTTTGCGAACAAAGATATTTTATTAATTGACCACTTGGGAATTTATAAAAATATAGGAGTAAAAAACCCAATTATAGTCTTGCAACATAGCCCAAAAATAAACCTTCTAAGATTAATTAATACAGTCCACCCTTCAAAAATTATTGCGGACGGATCTAATTATAAAAGAGAGGTGTTGCGATGGGAAAATAGCTGTTTGAAAAATAATATTCCATTCTACAATACAGCTAAAAAAGGAGCTTTTATACTCAGAGAATAGTTTTATAATTGACTTTTGAAGTTTTTATTAAACTCAGCCCATTTTGATGTTTGATAGTTTTTTTTAGAGAAATAAGCCAATATTTTTTCCATTGTTTTTGTATCTAAATACCCTGGAATTCGATCTAATAGTTCTTCTTCTTCGGATAGGAAAATGGTTGTAGGATATGATAATTTCCCATTCATCAAAGCTGCAGAAAGTTCGTGATACCCCCTTCTTCCCTCTTTGTGAAATTTAAAGGTATGACCATTAAACGTGATGTTCTTTTTTCCTTCACCATTTAATTTTACTGCATAAAAATTTTCATTGATATACCTTGATATTGTTTTGTTTGAAAAGGTGTACAAATCCATCTTTTTACAATAACCACACCAATCGGTATAAATATCAATTAAAATAGGTTTGGGGTTTTCTTTGTTTAGTGAAATAGCATCTTCAAAAGACAACCAGTTCACCTTTTGGGCATAAAGTTGGGATGTTATAAAGATTAAAAAAAGGGGTATAACTATTTTTTTCATGTTTTTAGATCATAATTGATATGGTAAATTTACATAATAAAATAAAGTATCAATAATCATGCCTTCTCTATTTTCTAATCCTGATTATCGGACTCCGTGCATTAATTTTTTTATAACTGGATACAACAAAGCAGAGATTACACCTAAACCTACAGCTACAGCAGTTAATAACCAGAAGAAATAACTTAGTCCTTCAGATTGTGCAATTCCTTCTGAAGCTTCGCCAAAGACACCTGCTAACTTCATTCCAATAGCAATAGCCAAGTACCAAATACCAAACATCATGGCAATCATTCTACCAGGTACTAATTTACTCACATAAGATAGCGCCACTGGTGAAATACACAATTCTCCCATGGTATGAAAGAAATACACTAAGATCAACCAGATCATGCTTACAGACGCAGTTTTAGCACCTGGCTCTATAGAAGAAGCTCCTATAGCCACACATGCCATTCCTATGCCTAGTAAAACCATCCCTATGGCGTATTTCATGTTGGCATTTGGATTGTATTTGCTCTCCCACCATTTTGAAAACAAAGGAGCAAAAGCAATAATAAATAAAGAATTTAAAACGCCAAACCAAGAGGCTGGTACTTCAGCAATTTCTTTACCAAATTCTATGGATAACATCCAAATAGCAATTCCCCAAATAATAAGAAAGCTAATTGCTAAGAATATATTTGAAAGTGCATATTTAGAAAAAGTTTTCTTAAACAATAACCACAATACCCATGTAATAATTCCCAATGGAATAATGGTCATCATAGAATTTACAACCTTAAAAATTAAAGCAGCATTGCCTTCAAGAACTCGTTGAGTATAATCTCTAGCAAAAATGGTTAATGAACTTGGTGCTTGTTCAAAAATTGCCCAAAAGAAAATCGTAATAAAGGCAAAGAATATAACAGCAATCATTCGGTCGCGAGTTATTTTATCATATTTAGGAATTCTAATAAACAATAGTAGTAAGAAAATTCCCAGAGCGGATAGAATTGCAAGATTAGATCCTTCCATTCCAAACAAGCTAAAGTTAAATAAATTATAAGCACCTTCAGATATTTTAGCAACAGGATCATTCAGAATCCATGAAAGTCCTAAAACCCCTGCGATTCCTATAAGGGTTAATTGAACAGAAGTAAATGGATTTAATTTAGGTTCTTCAGCACTTGTCTCTAGGACAGTTGCATCAATTTTTAAGGGCTTTTTACCGATGTCACCAAAAATATTTTGAGCAAACCAAAACTGAAGCAATCCAAATAGCATAAAAATTCCTGCTAAGCCAAATCCCCATCGCCATCCAATTTGCTCGCCTAAATATCCACACAATAATATTCCTAAAAAAGCACCAGCATTCACCCCCATGTAGAAGATCGTATAGGCACCATCTTTTTTTTCGTCTTTACCTTTGTACATTTCTGAGATAATGGAAGTCATGTTTGGTTTAAAAAAACCACTTCCAAAAACCAATAATGTTAGGCCCAGATAGATAAAGAAAGGTGTTTCAATAGCCATGGCTCCATGACCCAACGTCATGAGTAAAGCACCAATGGCTACTGCGTAGCGATATCCAATTTTTTTATCAGCAAAATAACCACCTAATAAGGTAGATAGGTATACCAATGAAGTATAGGTTCCAAAAATTGCATAGGCATGTTCTCTTGGCCATCCCCATCCACCATCTAAAAGAGAAGCAGTAAAAAACATGACAAGCAATGCTCGCATTCCGTAGTAGGAAAAACGTTCCCACATTTCAGTAAAAAATAGGACAAAAAGCCCTGCGGGGTGTCCAAGAACTTTGTCTTTAAACATGTTTTCAATATCTGTAGTCATAATTTTATTGATTTTAATAGAATTGTATATTTTAATTATTGAGTTCCTTGTCTACTCCATTCATAAGTTTTTTAATCATTGGCGATAAAATCAATAATACAATACCAAAGCCAATCCCAGTATAAAATAGATATTCAAAGAGCATTAAATAGCTCTGTTTTGCGATGTTTAAGTCCATTGCAGTTCCGTTAGAGGTATCAACAGAGGCAATATTTGCCAAAAGAGAAGCAATGAATTCTGAACTTGCAGTTGCTAAAAACCAAACACCCATCATAAAACCTACAATTTTTGGTGGAGATAATTTGGTTACAGCCGACAGGCCAACCGGAGACAAACAAAGTTCTCCACAGGTATGAAGAAAATAAGTGATGACTAGCCAATATACTGCTACTTTACCTAGTTCAGATGCATTAATTCCTATTACTAAAGAACCGAACCCAAGTCCAACTAAAATAAGAGCCAACGAAAATTTCACAGCAGTATTTGGATTGTATTTCCCTAATTTTACCCAAAGCCATGCAAAGACAGGAGCTAATAAAATAATAAATAAGGCGTTTAAACTTAAAAAAGTTCCTGCAGCAATTTCTCCTCGATCCAATACTCTATCTGCAAAGAGGTTTAAAGAAGTATAGGCCTGTTCAAAAAGTGCCCAAAAAATCACTGTAAATACAATTAATATGGTCAGTGCAGTGAGTTGTTGTCTTGCAATTTTATCTAGCTGGGTAACGGCGTAATATATGATATAAATAAATGAAATTGCCCCTGCAATGATTAATGAGTTTGATACAGCTTCATGTCGTTGAACCATTTGCCAAAACACCACAGTAGAAAGAACACTTGCTAGGTAGATTAGCCATTCATTTTTAAGTCCAAAGGTTCTTTTTTCTAGGAAATCAGGCGCATTAGATTCTCCTTTGCCCATGAGTAGTTTTTTTCCGGAGATAAAAGTAATCAGTCCAAGAAGCATTCCTACACCTGCAGCACCAAAACCATAACTCCATCCATATGCTTCACCAAGCCAAACACAGATGATTGTTGCTAAAAAGGAACCTAAATTGATTCCCATATAAAAGATAGTGAATCCCGAATCTCTTCTTTTATCCCCAACAGCATACAATTCTCCTACTAAAGAAGAAATATTTGCTTTTAAAAAACCAACTCCTAATATAATGAGAGCCAATGAGAAGTAGAATACTTGAAGTGCAACATTGTCTCTTGTAATTTCTCCAGTTACAGATTGTGTCGCTGCATTTCCTTCATAAGCCATTCCCATGTGACCTAGTACTAACATAATTCCACCAAAAACAATTGCTTTTCTAAATCCTAAGTACTTGTCTGCAATAAAACCTCCAATTACAGGAACAGCATATACTAATGCGGCATAACTTCCAATCAGTAAGTTTCCATTTATATCTGAAAATAAATGATATTTCGTAAGATAAAAAATCAATAGTGCTTTCATTCCGTAAAATGAAAAACGCTCCCACATTTCTGTAAAAAATAAAATAAATAGTGCTTTTGGGTGTCCAAAAAATGTATTTTCACTCGCTGATATATCTGTCGTCATCATTTGTTTTTTTTGATAATTGATTTGAGTATTAGTTAAACTATAAAATAATGAAATATGATTTTTTAGAGTAATAGAATGCCATGAAAGTCCAAGGGAATATCATAAAAACAAACAAACCATTCATTATATTTATAAGGTTTTAATAAAACTCTGCCAAGTTTACGCAAAAATCAGCAAAAAATATCTTAAAAAAGTAGAAATCTTCAATATACTTTACTGTTCTTGTAGATTGACTTATCTTTGTATTTGATAGATTTATACCCAAATAAATGCGCAAAATTATTTCAGGATTTTCTAAGTTAAGTAAGAAAGAAAAAATAAATTGGTTAATTGAAAACTATTTTCACAATCAATCTGAGACGCTAAAAACCATTACTCAATATTGGAACTCCGATACTGCTTTACAACAACTTCACGACGATTTTATAGAGAATACGATTTCTAACTTTTACATGCCTTTTGGGATTGCTCCTAATTTTGTAATAAACAACAAAGACTATGTAATTCCTATGGTTGTAGAAGAAAGTTCTGTTGTGGCTGCAGCTTCTTTAGTGGCAAAGTTTTGGAGTACCAGAGGAGGTTTCAAAACAAAGGTTATTGGCACAACAAAAATTGGACACGTCCATTTTATGTATGCTGGTGATGGAAGTGTATTGCAAGATTACTTTGATGAAAATAAGACGGAATTATTACAAGCGACAGCATCCATCACAAAAAATATGGAAAAACGTGGTGGTGGGATTCTAGAAATTCAATTGGTTGATAAAACTGATGCATTACCCAATTACTATCAATTAGAGGTTACTTTTGAAACGAAAGATTCAATGGGTGCAAATTTCATCAATTCTTGTCTAGAAGCCATTGCAAAAAAGTTTGAAAAACAAGACATAGAAATTGTGATGAGCATCTTATCCAATTATGTTCCAGAATGTTTGGTAAGTGCAGAAGTAAGTTGTAAAGTTGAGGAATTGGGAGGGCAAAATCCTCAGAAATTTGCAGAAAAATTTCGTCAAGCAGTACAAATTGCTTCCGTAGAACCTTACAGAGCGGTTACGCACAATAAAGGAATCATGAATGGTATTGATGCAGTTGTTTTAGCAACGGGGAACGATTTTAGGGCAGTTGAAGCAGGGGCACATGCCTATGCATCAAGATCTGGGCAATATAAAAGTTTGTCTCATTGTGAAATTAAAGATGGAATTTTTAGATTTTGGATAGAGGTACCCCTAGCTTTAGGAACTGTTGGCGGGTTAACCGCACTTCACCCAATGGCAAAGTTATCTTTGGAAATGTTGCAAAAACCTTCTGCAAAAACTTTGATGCAAATTATGGCAGCGGCAGGATTGGCTCAAAATTTTGCAGCTTTAAGAGCTTTAACGACCAAGGGAATTCAGGAAGGTCACATGAAAATGCATTTACAGAATATTTTAAATCAGTTTCATTTAAACGATCAAGAAAAACAGCTTGTTACTGCTTATTTTGATAACAAAACAGTGACGCATTCTGCTGTTGTTGAAAAAATAAAAGCTTTGAGAAAATGACAAACTATTATTCTAACGGAAAGCTATTATTAACAGGTGAATATTTAGTCTTAGAGGGTGCTAAATCTTTAGCAGTTCCGACGAAATTTGGACAGGATCTGGTGGTTGAAACAATCAAAGAACCACAACTTATTTGGGGAAGTTTTTCGCCCAATGGGAATTGCTGGTTTGAAGCTGTTTTTGAGGTATCAAAATTTCGTTTGGTAAGTTGTACCTATACTTCCGATACCCAAGGAAATGCAGAAGTGATTGCAGAAACACTTTTAGAGATCCTACAAGAGGCAAGAGGTTTAAATCCTAATTTTTTGAACTCTGAACATGGATATATAGTTAAAACATCACTGACTTTTCCAAGAAACTGGGGTTTGGGAAGTTCCTCCACGTTAATAAATTCTATTGCTTCATGGGCAAAAGTAGATCCTTTTAAATTACTTTGGAACTCTTTTAAAGGGAGTGGTTATGACATTGCTTGTGCTCAAAATAATGCACCAATTTTTTATCAAATAAAGGATAAAAAACCAATGGTACATCAAGTAGCATTTAACCCAACATTCAAAGAGAATTTATTTTTTGTACATCTGAATGCGAAACAAGATTCTAAAGAAGGAATTGCGAAGTTTAGAGAAAGTAACCAGAATACTGAAAAAGAAATAGAAATGATTTCAGCAATTTCTGATCGGTTTTTAGAGGCAACATCATTGGAAGATTTTGATACGTTGATTGTTGAACATGAAAGAATTATCAGTTCGATTATCAAACTAAAACCGGTAAAAGAACGCTTATTTCCAGATTATTTTGGAGAAATAAAAAGTTTAGGTGCTTGGGGTGGAGACTTTATATTAGCAACAGGAAATTCCTCTACACCTGACTATTTTAAAAATAGAGGATTTGAAACAATTCTTTCCTACTCAGAAATGGTTTTATGAACAACGTAATTATTATTGGAGGCGGAGCAGCAGGATATTTTACAGCCATCAATGCGAAAGAAAATAATCCTGAATTAGATATTATTATTTTAGAAAAAGGGAAAGATGTTTTACAAAAAGTGAAAATTTCCGGAGGCGGTAGGTGTAATGTAACTCATGCTTGTTTCGAACCAAAAGAATTGGTGAAATTTTATCCAAGAGGTGAAAAAGAATTGCTTGGGCCTTTTCATCAGTTTATGACCGGAGATACTTTTGAATGGTTTGATAACAAAGGGGTTCCCTTAAAAATTGAAGCTGATAATCGTGTTTTTCCTGAAGCAAATACCAGTCAAGCAATTATAGATTGTTTTCAAAAAGCGGTAGAGAAGTTAAAAATTAAAGTGTTCACAAATCATGGAGTGAATTCTGTCTATCGTCAAGAAAATAAGTGGATTATCAATACGAAATCGCAGGTTTTTGAAGCGGATAAATTAGTGATTGCAGCAGGGAGTTCTAAAAAAGTCTGGCAGCTGTGTGAAAGCCTAGATCATGCAATTATAGCACCTGTACCCTCCTTGTTTACGTTTAATATTAATGACAAAAGATTGTTGGACTTACTTGGTACTTCTGTGCCGAATGCAACTGTAAAAATTAGCAATACAAAATTAGAAGCTTCCGGGCCTTTATTAATTACACATTGGGGGATGAGTGGGCCAGCTGTCTTAAAACTATCCGCTTTTGGAGCTAGAATTTTGGCGGATAAAAACTACCAATATAATGTGGAGGTAAACTGGTTATCTAGACCAACCGCTAAAGTGTTGAATGTTTTATTAAATTTAAAAAAGAAAGAACCCCGTAAAACTGTAATCTTAAAATCGCCATTTACAGAGATTTCAAAAAGATTGTGGGAGCGATTTGTGATTGCATCTGAGATAAAATCAACACAAAATTGGGCAGATTTAAATAATTATCAATTAGAAAACTTAGCCAATCAATTAACCAAGGGAGTTTTTAATGCCAACGGAAGAACCACTTTTAAAGATGAATTTGTGACCGCTGGAGGAATTGATTTAAAAGAAATTAATTTTAAACGCTTTGAGAGTAAAAAACATAAGAACCTCTTTTTTGTGGGCGAAGTGTTAAATATTGATGCAGTTACTGGTGGTTTCAATTTTCAGAATGCATGGACTGGCGGGTATATTTGTGCAAATGCGCTCTGTGATTAGCATTAAAAATAAACCGTTTTTATGATCATAAAACTAAAGATTGTATCAAAAAATTAAAAATAAAGATGGCATTAACAGCATCCAATGAACTAGCGCTCGGAATCATTGCGCCCAATTTTACACTGCGAAACACGATCAATGATCGAATTGTTTCGCTCTCAGAATTAAGAGGGGAAAAGGGTACTGTGATCCTATTTATTTGTAATCATTGTCCGTATGTAATTCATGTAAATGATGAATTGGTTAAAATGGCTTCCCAGTATCAGAAGAAAGGAATCAATTTTATCGCGATTAGTTCTAATGATATTAAAAAATATCCACAAGATGCCCCACATTTAATGAAGCAACTTGCCAAAGATTTAAAATATCCTTTTCCATATTTGTATGATGAAGATCAAAAAGTTGCAAAGGATTATGCAGCAGCATGTACTCCAGATTTTTATGTTTTTGATGAAGTTTTAAAATTGGTTTATCATGGTCAATTAGATGATTCAAGACCTGGAAACGAGAAACCTGTTTCAGGAAAAGATATTCGAAATTCTTTAAACAATCTATTAGAAAACAAACCTGTTTTACAAAAGCAACAACCAAGTATGGGTTGCGGTATTAAATGGAAGTAGCTTTCCCTTGTGGTATAAGAAAGGTTTCTTTATATTAATAAAAGTTAGAAAATATTCTTTCCTTAGTTGGCGAACTCTGTAAAAATAAATTACGCAATTTCACCACGATGCGGTTTCAGAGCATCCCTGTAGGTCTTCATGTCGCTTTCATCTATCGTTATAAAAGCAGCAACCAACATAGGGTTTTTTTCATGAATGTCTATTGCATAAAAAGGGAGTTTTTCAATTGATGCAAACTCTTTTAAATGTATTGTATGATGTTTTGCGGTTTCTTTGGCATCTTCGCCTCTAAAATCCCACAGTAATTTTATTTTTTTACTCATATTTAATTTTTAATGATTGATAAAAATAAATAGTTCGCCCGTTTCGAAGGTGATTTCTATATTATTTTCTAGGGCTATATTTCTTGTTCCTATTTTTTTACCAAAAGTTAAATCTTCCTTGTTTAATGAATATTTTAATCCCTTTGTAATGATTTCTGTTGCTTTTGGAAAAGGAATCAAAGAAATTATTTTGTCTTTACAATTTAGAATTGGATTTTTTTTCTTTGCTAAGAAATAGGAACCATGGTTGTCATAAAAAGTAAGACTTAATTTTTCTTTCCATTGAATAGCAGTGTGTAAATTTCCTAAAAAATGATCTTGTTCTTTTCCACTAGCACCATATACATCAATATTTTTATAACCTCTGTCAGATAAAATTTGAAGAATTTTATCAAAATCAGTAAATGCTTGGTTTGGTGTATGAATTACTTCTATTTCTTCAGGAGGGTCCTCTATAGAATCAAAATCTCCAGAAATAAAATCAGGAGTTATGCCCTTCTCCTTTAAAAAATGATAAGCTCCGTCTGTTGCACAAATGATTTCATAATCATTTAATTCTGGAGCTTTTACAGGAGTTTCTCCATTTAAAAGCAGAAAGACTTTTCCATTTTTCATTGTTACAAAAATAGCTATTTTAGAATTAATTGAAGTTTTATTTATTATCAAGATAAAAGTCTTTTTTGCTATTTAATTCAGGTAGAATTCTAGCAGTCAATCTTAGAAAAAATGTGTAATAATATTTTTTTTATTGAAAATTAAGAAAATATTTATACCTAAAATTCATCCAAAAAAGCTACTTAAAATCTTCGTTTCAATTTCTTTGAAATAGTTTTATCTTTGATGCAAAATTAAGAATTTGGATACAGCACAATTTATTACGAAATCATTTAAAGACTCAATTGAAAAAGCGAACTTTTCCTGGCAAACACCAAGTAATATTGCGCTGGTTAAATATTGGGGAAAAAGCAATCCTCAAATTCCTAAAAATGCTTCTATTAGTTTTACGCTAAACAATTGCCACACAATTACAACGATCAAGTTTGAGAAAAAAGAAAAAACCTCTTCAGTTGATTTTGAGTTGTTTTTTGAAGGAAAAGAAAAAGAGGAATTTAAGCCAAAAATTGCAGATTTTTTTACAAGAATTCAAGACTATTGTTCTTATATATTTGAATATAAGATGACAATTAATTCAGAGAATTCTTTTCCGCATTCAAGTGGAATCGCTTCTTCGGCAAGTGGCTTAAGTGCCATTGCCATGTGTTTAATGAGTTTAGAACAAGCGTTAAATCCTAATTTAACAAAAGAATTTATCAATAAAAAAGCTTCTTTTTTAGCGCGTTTAGGTTCTGGAAGTGCAAGTAGAAGTATAGAAGGCCCTTTGGTTGTTTGGGGAACTCATCCAAATATTGAAGGAAGTTCAGATTTGTTTGGTATTCAGTTTCCTTATAAAGTACATTCCGTTTTTGAAAATTATCAAGATGCAATTTTATTGGTAGACAAAGGAGAAAAACAAGTGTCAAGTACGGTGGGTCATAATCTAATGCACGATCACCCCTATGCAGAAAATCGTTTTCAACAAGCCAATGAAAACATGTCTAAAATGGTAGAAATTCTTCAAAATGGAGACATTAAGGCGTTTGTAAATTTAGTTGAAAGTGAAGCTTTGACCCTACATGCAATGATGTTAACAAGTACCCCTTATTTTGTGCTAATGAAACCAAATACTTTGGAGATTATCAATCGTATTTGGGAATACAGAAAAGAGCATGACAGTAATCTTTGTTTTACATTAGATGCGGGTGCAAATGTACATGTTTTATACCCTGAATTAGAAAAGGAATCAGTAAACCAATTTATTGAAAACCAGCTATCTAAGTACTGTCAAAAAAATCATTACATTTGTGATAGTGTGGGTAATGGAGCTGCTCAACTGTAAGTTTCCAGTTTAAAATGAAAAGTCAAATGAATGCTCTTGTCAAGAATATATCAATCATTATTTTTCTTTTTTCAATAACTGTTTCTGCTCAAGAAAAAATCTGGTTAGATCAAAATTTAAATAAAACAGATCAATTAACTTCAGTTTATTATAAATTTTCCCAAGAAGATCCTCAAAAATTACTGTATTTTTATAAGAGCAGTAAAATGTATAGAAAAATTTCCTATTCAAACAATATGCTCATTGCAAATTTCTCTGAATTCTATGAAACAGGAAGTCTGAAGGTTTCTGGAAAATATGAAAATGGTCTTGAAGAGGGTTTTTGGAAAATATATTATGAGAATGGAAAAATTAAAGAAAGAGGACGTTATAAGAAAGGAAAAAAAGTAGGAGTTTGGAAGACTTTTTACAAAAACTTTTAATAAGATTCTACTCACATAATTATTTTGTATTTTTGTGTTGTTATATTTAAAGATAAATGAAAGGACCACTATTTTATGCAAAAATTCTTCTTTTTGGGGAGTATGGAATTATAAAAGATTCTAAGGGGTTGGCAATTCCTTATAATGCATATAGGGGCGCTTTAAAGTCTTCTCGAGACCTACAAGGCACTTCGAAAACATCCAACCAAAACTTACGTTTATTTTACAAGTATTTGGCTTCTTTGGACACACAACTGGTTTCTTTCAATTTAAATGATTTACAGACAGATCTTATGAACGGTATGTATTTTGATTCCTCAATTCCACAAGGGTACGGTGTTGGGAGTTCTGGTGCTTTAGTGGCGTCAATTTATGATAAATATGCTGCTGATAAAATTACAGTTTTAGAAAATTTGACTCGAGAAAAATTGTTAAAACTGAAACAAATATTTTCTTTAATGGAATCTTTTTTCCACGGTAAAAGCTCTGGTCTAGATCCTCTAAATAGTTACCTAAGCTTACCTATTTTAATAAATTCTAAAGAGCACATAGAGCCAGCAGGAATTCCTTCACAGAAAGAAGGGAAAGGGGCTGTTTTTTTGTTAGATTCTGAACAAATTGGAGAAACAGAACCAATGGTAAGTATTTTCATGAACAAGATGAAAAATGAAGGTTTCAGAAAAATGATTAGCGAAGATTTTTCAACAATAACGGATGCTTGTATTGAAGATTTTTTACAAGGAAACATCAAGTCGTTGTTTGGGAATGTAAAATCATTGTCTAAAATTGTTTTAAAGAACTTTAAACCAATGATTCCAGACGCTTTTCATAAGGTTTGGGAACAGGGAATACAAACTAATGCCTATTATTTGAAACTTTGTGGCTCTGGTGGAGGTGGCTATATTTTAGGTTTTACAGAAGATTATAAAAAAACTCAAAAAATCCTGAAAGACCACAAATTAGAGTTGGTTTACAGGTTCTAGTTATATGTTTTCCCCTAAACTCAATATATCTATTCTCAAATTTTTAAGTTTTTTTTCTGTGATAAGAGGATACAATATTCTTGTTTTAATTATCGCTCAATATTTAGCAGCGATTTTTATATTTTCTCCTACAAAAATACTTAAAAACACCCTTTTCGATATTCATTTATTTTATATCATTTTAGCAACAATATGTGTGGTGGCGTCTGGCTATCTGATTAATGATTTTTATGATGCAAAACTTGATAAAATCAATCGTCCATTGAAAGCACGAATTGATAATTATGTAAAACAATCTACCAAGTTATCATTGTATTTTATTTTAAATATTTTAGGAGTTATTTTTGGACTTCTTATTTCTTGGAGAGCCGCCCTCTTTTTTGCTATTTATATTTTTGGTATTTGGTTGTATTCCCACAAGCTTAAGAGGTACCCATCCATCGGAGTTTTTTCTGCAACGATGCTTACAATTCTTCCTTTTTTTGCGGTTTTTGTGTATTTTAAAAACTTTTCGAAGATCATTTTTGTGCATGCATTTTTTTTGTTTTTAGTAATCATGATCAGAGAGTTGTTAAAAGACTTACAAAGTATGAAAGGAGCAGTAGTTCATAACTATGACACCTTTCCTATTGTCTATGGAGAGAAAAAAACCAAGTTAGTATGCCTTTTTTTATTGACCTTAACGATATTTCCAATTATCATTTTATTTAGTTTTCCTGCATTAAGTTATATGAGGTATTATTTTTATATTGTTTTAATTGTTTTCTTTTTTTTAGGGATTTATCTTTGGAAATCATCCGAACTAAAGCATTATCGAAGGATGCATAATGTTCTCAAGATACTCCTTTTAATAGGTGTTTTTGCTATCATTTTTATTGACACCTCACTCTTAGTAGAAAAAGTGATGGACAGATTAAATTAAGATTTTTATCCCTATTTTTGCAAAAAATTTATTTTAAGTAATGAAATCAAACAAAAACTCGTCGAGAGGACGACAAGAAGGTAAAAAAAAGACTCCTTTAAACAGGAAAAGCACCAAAAAAGAGTTTAAAAAAATTAAAGAGACTCCACAATCTGATGCATCGTCAGGAATTCGGCTAAATAAATACATTGCAAACTCAGGAATCTGTTCTCGTAGAGAAGCGGATACGTATATTGAGCATGGAAGTGTGGAGATAAATGGGAAACTTATCACAGAGATGGGGTATAAGGTGCAACCAGATGATGTTGTTCGTTTTGATGGAACTTCCATCACTCCAGAGCAAAAAAAGTATGTTCTTTTAAATAAGCCTAAAAACTATATCACCACAATGGACGATGATCGCGGTAGAAAAACGGTCATGGAGCTAATTGCGAATGCGTCCAAAGAAAGAATATATCCAGTTGGGAGGTTGGATAGAAATACGACAGGATTGTTGTTATTTACTAATGATGGCGATTTGGCAAAAAAATTAACGCATCCTAAACACAATGTTCGCAAATTATATCATGCTTCTCTAGACAGAAAACTAGAATTAAGAGATTTAGAGAAATTACGTGGAGAAGTGATTATAGAAGGTAGAAAAGTATTTATCGATGCAATATCCTATGTAAATGGTGAACCAAAATCAGAAATAGGAATTGAAATTCATTCTGGTAGAAATAGAATTGTTCGTAAAATTTTTGAACATGTTGGGTATAAAGTAAACAAATTAGACAGGGTTGTTTTTGCAGAACTTACTAAGAAAAACTTACCAAGAGGTCGCTGGAGGCCTTTAACCAATCTGGAAGTAACCAATCTTCAAATATTGAAATAAACAAAAAAAATCCAGCAATTTGCTGGATTTTTTTTTGTTTATTTCTTTATGAGCTTGAAGGAGCCTATGATTCTATTTGAATCATCATAGGTTCTTAACAGATATATATTCTTTGTTAATTTTGAAAGATCTATTGTTTGAGAACTTGACTTTATGAGTTCTCTTCCTGTTAAATCAAAAACTTTAGCCGTAGAAAAATCAAAAGATATATGTATGAATGAGGAGGTTGGGTTTGGAAATATCACAAACTCATTTGCTTCAATGTCATCTGTACTCAGGGAGGTTCCTGCATAACTTATTGAATTGTTTTCAATTAAATAATAAGTAACATAAGGTTCCTCACCTAGATTACCATTTGGATCTGTTATTTCTAATTTAATCTCAATATACCCATCCTCTAAGGAAGATAAGTCTAGGTTTGAAATATTAAACTCTTCCGATGAAATATCTCCCGTAAAAGTTAATGGATCCGTCGAATTTATTTGTTTAACACCGGAGATTCTTGATGCATTTGAATTGTAGTTTTGTGCGCTAGCTGAATAGGTTCCACCAACATCTTCACTTTCTACAACAACATCAATAAGTAAATCATCAATGCTTGAAGAGCCATCATTCTGGAGATTAGATCTCGTGTAATAAGCTTTAGGATATACGACATCTTTGGTGTACGCTGTTGTTTTTGTGGCGACTAACCTATCTTCAGAATCTGTAAGTTGTACCGTCAAATTAACTTCACCATCTAAAATACCAGTGGTATTTAAATTTTCTACAATTTCTTCATCGGCACTTAAGCTACCCTCACTTCTCACAATAGCACCACCTCCAAATCTTGAGTAAATGGTGGCAACATAATTAAGACCCGCACATGGTTTACAAGACATTTTTGCTTTTATAGCATCTACATTTCCAGCGTTAATTACTTTGTCAGTAATTTCAATTTCTAGAGGTTCTTCTAATTCAATATCAGATTGTATAATATCAAAACGAACATACTCTTCAAAATTGTAGCTTTTAGTATTTCCTACTTTATCAATAATTACAATGTCGGAAATACCCCAAACACCAGCTGCAGAACCTTGTGGAAGTACTAAATCAAATCTATAATTACGCCATATTGAGTCTAAAACAGGTTCAGTGTCACCTGTGTCAATATCAGGATGATTCATCGTTGAATTCCCTGTTTGATACCCAAATTTTGCTCCCTTAGGATCTCTTAAAGTTAGATTTAAATTACCAATACCAGATTCATAACCTGGAAAATCAGATAAATCTCTGGCGTTAAAATTGATATCTACCCTAGTTTCACCATTAGGTGCTGATGGATTAGTAGGTTCAGCAACAACTGTAATATTATTTAAATCTATTTCTGGCTTTACAATATCTGGATATTTTGTTTCTACATAAACCGAATCTTTTAGTGCTGCAAAACTGTTGATATTATTAACAAATCCAGCATTATCTGGATTATTTGAGAAGTTAACATTACTGTAATTACCTGCAGGATCACCAGTATATAATGAAGTTGTAGCATAATAACCAGAAGGATAATAATTAGGAATAAAGAAATATCCTATATTTGTTTTTATGGTATCTTGAGGGTTAATAGTTTCAGCTCTAGCTTCTTTATAATAAGTTTCTGCTTGATCTGGGTTCGGGAAATCAATTCTTGAAATGTCTCCGTTATATTTAAGAGGTGTATTTGTTTCTTCCCACTTTGATACTATCTTTATTGCTTGACCGGTTTCACCATTAGGGTCTATATCACCATTAGTATTAAAGGTGCTATCTATTCTTGAAATTTGATAATCTAAAAATTTTGGAGGTATAATATCTTCTTTAGGATTTTCAATCCATAGTTTTGCTCCAACAGTAGAGGTGTTTTCATATCTTTGATTCCTTACTTGATCAAAAATTGCTGCAGAACCCATGTTCCAATAGCCATTTTTAGCATATTTGCTTAGAGTAGCAGATCCTACTAGAATAGAGTCAATAGTACCATTTTGAGGTGTCAATCTTATATCAAATACTGTCCCTATAGATGATGCAAATCTAGTATAAACTTCTACGGCTCCGTCTACAGCAGGATCTTCAGATTCAAGAATTACTGTCATTGTCACTATTTTATCCTCTTCTGGAGCTCCTTCAACTTCTAGGTCAAGTTCTATGATTTTGCCAGGAAAGGTGTAATCTGGATACAAATTATACACAGTAAAAGTTAAATCTTCTCGTATTAAAGATACATAACGTGTACCATGCATAATACGATCTCTTATAAATTCATATTTTTTTTGAGATACGTTTATTAAACGATCAGGATTTGTTAAATAAATGGCAATAGATTCTGCCATATCTTCATTTGGATTTTTTAAATGCGCATAGGCAGAAACAAATTCTGTAGTGTTGTAGGTTGACCATCCCGATGCAGATGTTGGATCTTCAAACCAACCTCCAAGTTCTGCCCAATCCTCTTTGGTTGTATCATCAAATGTATATTCCCACAAAAAGTGTGCTTTTTCATGTAAAATTAAACGTCTTGTATCGCTTAAATTTCCTCCGATAAAAGCTTTGCTCATAAATTCTGTAGTTTTTAAGCCTGTCCAAGCAATTGCGGCAGCTGGTTTATAAGTAGGGTCAGGGTGTTCTTGACCATCTATTCTACGAACCAAATATTTTAATCCTTCTTGCTTATGAAAACCTTCTGGTAATTCTTCAAACATTCCCAAAATTTCTAATTTTTCTGTTTTGTAAAAATCTTGGAAATTAGAATTATCATCACCCATAAAGGTGGCATTTTCTTCCTCAAAAATTTGTGCAAATTCACTTGGTTTTACAAATTGAATTCCAAAACGTTCTCTAGCTAACCAATTTAATACTTCTTCATTCTTCGCAAAATCGGTAATAAAGCTCACCACAGCATGATATAATCTTTTAGAATAGAATTTACCACGAATACCATCTAGTTTAACAATTTGAGGATTGGCATAGGTAAAAGCACTTTGACTTATTGTGGCATAAGGAACATCGCTTGCATTACTAATGGTAATATCGTCACTTAATTCTTGATCGGTAAGCATAAAAACACCTCTCACTTTTTCTCCTGTACTAAAATCTATTGTATTTCCTTCTCCATAAGGTTGGTAAGGTAAATTAGAAAACATTTTATACAACCGAAAACTATCTTCTTTGGACCAAGGTTGTATGGAGTCTGATAACACAACACCATATTCTGTTCTTAACTTTATAGAAGAAAAATCTGTAGGTACATTTACAGTATCATTCAGTATGATAATTTCTGTTGGTTCAGCAACATAAGATTGTGTGGAATGCCCTGCTGCAGATCCATCATCTCGCCAATTATAGGAAAAATCACCTTCGGTGGCTTCTGTTAAACCAAGAGTTATTTGCGTGTCATTTGGGATCGATACTACTTGTTGTGAAGGGTAGGTATAACCAGTTGCGTCAAGTTTGACAGCCCAATTACCATCGCTAAGAGAAAACACAGCTGATGTAGGTGAATCACTTGCATGGATCCACTTTTTCAATAGGGATTCAGATGATTTTTGTACAATGACCCTTATAGAATCATTTTCTTTTATTCCATTAACATTGACTTCAAATTGAGTTTGAGAAAAAATGGAAACACTGACCAACAGAAAAGTTAATTTAATAAGCGTATTTTTTATCATAATTCTTTATTTAAAAACTGATAGATTGAATGTTTTGAACTCTTATTTTTTTCATTTTACTCAGTAAATTTAGTTTTTTTAAAATACAAAACTAGCCCATATTTGGCTCATTTTCCTTATATTTATGAGATGTTATATTTATTTGCGAGTGTTTTACTGTTTTCTATTAATAATTTGTTGTGGAAGCATTTCACTCTAAAACAAAATATATACGTGATTATGTTCAAACGATCTAGCTTTACTTGCTTGTTTCTAGGAGTAATTTTAGCAGTGGTTTTGTTTTATAATCGACAAGAATTTACCCCGAAAGAGATTCTTAACTTATTTATGATAAGTAGTTTGGGGTTCGCAGGTTTGAGTTTTTTAGTACTTGGATTCAAGAAAGGAAGTATCTTACAATATGCAATTTATAGCCTTTTATTCACCTTTATTTTAGGCTTTACTCTAGAGTATCAAATAAATCATGATTGGTATTGGAATATTTTTTCGTTGTTATTTGTAAGTTTTGGCTATTTATATTTTATATTTAAACAGTTCAAAGAGCAGACAACTACTCTAAAATCTAGACAGGCTCACCTATACTTTTTTTTAGCACATTGTTGCTTTTCTATGCTACTAATTTTACAAATGGATTTTTTGGAGCGAATACCTGAGGTGGCAATTGCTTTTATTCAGGAGTTGTGTGTATTTATTTTTGCTGGTATCATCATATCAATGCAACCAAAAACTTCTAAAGCTAAGAAAATTCCCATATGGCAGTTTGTAATTTTTGCCTTACCCATTACCCTGGCAGTTTTTTTAGGTTTAAAAGGGTTAAAAGTTACCAACCCATTTTATTCGTCACTTATGGGGCTTTTAACACCAATTATAACGCTAGTTTTAGGAATATTCTTAGGAAAAGAGAAGCTCAACCTGAAATCGCTTCCTGGCTTGTTGATGATAGTCATAGGAATGTTAATCTTTTATTTAAACTGATAAGTACATGAAAGTAGAACAACAACAACTTCGAACTGATATCGAGATAAAAATTGGCTTCAAAATTGTGTCTTCATCGGATATTAAAACATTTGTAAACATACTAAGGGAAAATCAAATAGTAGATTTAAGTTATAATACTTTAAGGCGTTTTTGGGGTTTGCTACCTGAAACTAAAGCAAGACAAAACACCTTAAACAAGTTATCACTTTTTTTAGGATATCAGTCCTATCTTAGTTATATCAAAGAAAAAAATAAATTTGAACTATGGCATACGGAGGTAAAATTACAGCGCCTTAAATACCAAGAAGATCTCACTGCTTCAGATTTAAATTTCATAAATAAAATCATCAAATACCAGGGGAGTATCCATTATTTTATAGCCTTATTTGAACATGCTGTTCAATATGAAAAATGGAACTATATCCAAACGCTTTTCAACTCAAAACATTTCAATTTAACAGGTAAAAAGAAAATTGAAGCTTTAGAATTTAATGTTAAGATAGCTTCTTTAATTTTTATAAAACTAAAATCAATTCCTTTAAACGATTTTAAAAAGCTCATGCCCAATTTGATTGAAATAACAAAATTTAAGGAAAATGTACTTTATATTTATGTAGATCTTACTAATATGAATGGAAGGTATGGGTATTTGATAGATCTGATAGTTAAGAAAAAGACGGAACATCAAGAAAAGGTTTTTATTGAACTCCTTAAAGGTCTAGTTCAATTTTTAAATCACGGTCAAACGAATAAGATAAGGATTGACGAATCAACTCTTTTGAACTTACCTGCAACTTTAAGAGGGCGCTATTTAGGTTTTCAAATTTTATATGCTTCACAAATTTCTGATCAAAATTTAGAACAATATTATTGGAGTTTATTTTTTGATTTAATAGCTAAAGAAAACGATATAAGAAATTTCTTACATGAATTTATTCATCATCTACTTTTAGCCAAACGATTTAAAAAATTGAACTTTATCATGAGTAGGTATTATGAAGATATTTTAGACATATTTCATGTTCACAACTATCTTGATGTATTTATTTATGATCTTATAGATGCTATGTTTAGTTTAAGATCATCTGACATCAAAAGAGCTAAAATTGTTTTTAAAAATTTAGATATGGACAAGATTTTATACGATTCATATTGTGATTATTACCTAATCTTTTATAACATTACCGGTTATCACTTAAGCGATAGTCAAATAGAAAAAAGTAAATTCAAACAAGATTATTTAAATTTAAAAGAGCTGTTTGGTTTTATGTTATTTAGTGAAGACTACCTTTTACATTTTTTTGAATAGTAGTATTTTACTGTTTAGCCACATCACCAAAATTGCCCTAGACCCCTTAAATAAACACGACGTAGGTAAAAGACTTGCAGGTTTGGCATTGCAGAATGAGTATGAAAAAAATAGCGTTGCTTCCGGGCCATTATACAAGCGTTTTGAAGTGGCTGAGAATACGCTAATAATTGAATTTGATTTTATCGGTTCTGGCTTAATGACCCATGATTCTGAATTGTCTGAATTTGAGATTGCGGGTGCTAATAAGCTATTTGTTCCTGCGAAAGCAATAATTATAGACAACAAGGTTCATGTTCGTTCTTCTAGCATTCAAAAACCGATACATGCAAGATATGCATGGAAAGATATTAGTGTTGCAAGTTTATTTAATAAAGAAGGATTGCCAGCCTCTTCTTTTACAACAGAATAATGAATGTGCGTTTAACTAAAAGTTGTTATTACAATCGGTTTGCTATAATTTGTTGAACTACTTCGGGATTTAATAAGGTAGAAACATCCCCTAAATTGTCCATTTCATTACATGCAATTTTCCGCAAAATACGTCGCATAATTTTTCCAGAACGTGTTTTTGGCAACCCTTCTGAAAATTGAATTTTATCCAGTTTAGCAATTGGACCAATTCTATCTGTAATGAGCTGATTAATTTCTTTTCTTAAGTTATCATGATTTCTTGATTCACCGATATCCTTTAGAGTAATATACCCATATAAAGCACTTCCTTTAATATCATGAGGAAAACCAACAATGGCAGATTCTGCGACTGCAGGATGTTCGTTGATCGCATCTTCTATAGGAGCAGTTCCAAGGTTATGACCAGAAACGATGATTACATCATCTACTCGTCCAGTAATTCTATAATAACCAACTTCATCCCTCAAGGCTCCGTCACCTGTAAAATACATCTGATCAAAAGCAGAAAAGTAAGTTTCTTTATACCGTTGGTGATTCCCCCATATGGTTCTTGCCATACTAGGCCAAGGAAATTTAATACACAATCTACCTTCTACTTGATTTCCTTTTAATTCTTTTCCGTTTTCATCCATTATTGCTGGTTGAATACCAATAAAAGGGAGTGTTGCATAGGTGGGTTTTGTTGGAGTTACATAAGGAATGGGGGTAATCATCATTCCTCCTGTTTCTGTTTGCCACCAGGTATCAATAATAGGACTTTTCTTCTTTCCAATAGTATCATTGTACCAATGCCATGCTTCTTCATTAATTGGCTCACCAACAGAACCTAAAACTTTTAAAGAAGACAAATCATATTTATCTACCAATTCTGCTCCCTGTTTAGCCAGAGCTCTGATCGCAGTTGGAGCGGTATAAAATTGTGTTACTCTATGTTTATCTACAATTTCCCAAAAACGCCCGAAATTAGGATAACTAGGAACCCCCTCAAACATTACTGAAGTTGCTCCATTTGCCAGTGGGCCATATACAATATAAGAGTGTCCTGTAATCCAACCAATATCTGCAGTACACCAATACACATCATTCTCTTTATATTGAAAAGCATTTTTAAACGTATACGCAGTATATACCATATAACCAGCAGTTGTGTGCACCATCCCTTTTGGCATTCCAGTGGAGCCTGAAGTGTATAAAATAAATAAAGGGTCTTCTGCCTCCATTATTTCTGCCTCACATTCTATGGATGCTAGGTCTAATAGTGGTTGTAACCATTGATCACGACCCTCTTTCATGTAGATTTCTGAATGGATTCTTTTTGCTACTAAAACAGTTTCTACACAAGAACAATTTTCTAAGGCTTCATCTACAATCCCTTTTAAATCAATGGTTTTTGCACCCCGAAAAGATCCATCTGATGTAATCACCATTTTACAATCGGCATCGTTAATTCTTGTAGCCAATGCTGTTGCAGAAAATCCTGCAAAAACTACTGAATGAACGGCTCCAATTCTTGCACAAGCAAGTGTTGCAATTGCTAATTCTGGGATCATTGGAACGTATATACAGACTCTATCTCCTTTTTGTATTCCTTGCTTTTTTAAAACATTCGCAAACTTGTTGACTCTTTCATATAACTGTCTATAGGTAATATGCTCTGCCGCTTCAGTTGGATCATTTGGTTCAAATAATAAGGCAGTTTTATCTCCACGAGTGGCTAAATGTCTATCAATACAATTTTCTGTAATATTTAATTGAGCGCCTTCGAACCACTTCACTGCTGGTTTTGAGAAATCCCATTCCAAAACAGTATTCCACTTTTTCCGCCAAACAAAATGCTCTTCGGCAATTTCTTCCCAAAAATTTTCTGGTTCTCGAATAGACTTTCTGTATACTTGATAATATTCTTCTAAATGTTTTATATGATAATTACTCATTTGCCATAATTAGTTTTCAGGTGCTATTACTTAGCTGTTAGTTTCTATTGTAAATTGGATTACTGATTACCATTCAATATTTTGATCAATAAATTCAATTAAATTTTTAGCCATTATTTCTTGATCTTTAATCGTAGGATGCCCCCCTGATTTTAGATAAGGCATAAAATGTGTCTGTATTTTTTTGTCATTAAGATTTGCTACGGCAAGTTTAATATACTCCATCCATTTTGAACCTTGTTTTGCAGCATCCATACTTCCAAGTGTGCATATAATATTCGCTTTCGGGTAGTTATTTCTTAAATTAGTTATAAATTGCTGATAAGCGTTTATAATCTCTTCTTCTGTCGGAGGGTTGTCTCCAAATCGTTTTTTAAACTCTTCGTGTTCTGGTAAATTTACCAGCCAAGTGTCGTTCTGAAATAAGTTAACGACAACAATATCTGGTTCGTCTGCGGATAAATCCCATTTGCTATTTGGATCTAAAGGATTTAATCTGTCATATATTTCTGGCATTATTTGGGGAACCCAACTAACGGTTATACCAATACCACTTCTACAAATGCATTTATATTTAGCATCATAGTGTCTAGCAGTAATTGCTGCGTAACTTAAATAATTGTTAGTATAAGTGCTGTCTGGAGAATCTTTTCCTGAAAAATCTTCAATGGCAAAACCTGCTGTAATAGAATTTCCATAAAATTCTATCTTTCTATTTTTTGGTGCTGATTTTGATAAAAGTTTAGCACCACTATTTATTTTAAAACCATAAAAACTAGTTTTACCTCTATCCCATTCGGCTCTTTTAAAAAGTTCAACAGTGTGCTTTCCTTTAGACAATCCCGAAGCTAATTGATGGTATTGTTTCACCTTAGTTGGTCTCAAAATAGAAATAGAATCATTATCTAAAATGACATTATAATAATTATCTCCAGATTCGTCTTTTAAAAGAGCTTCAATAGATTCGCCCTCAAAATTTATCTTTATAGAACTCCCAGACCAATAGATTTCTGCGGCTTCTTCCTGAGAGAAATCTATTCTCCCAGAAAACGCTATTTCAGAATTTGAAAAAGGGATTATTAATTCGTTATTATTTTTGCAAGACATTAAAATTACTGTGATAATAAATAGAAGTTTATGAATTTTTCTCATGTTTGTAAATTTCACATTAACTAATGTGTTGCCTTTCCAGCACCACTTGGAATCCTAATATTAGCGACTATTTCTTGAACTTCATCTGGCGGATCTGGAGTAAATTTAGAGACAACTATTGCTATTATGAAATTAATGATCATTGCTACAGTTCCAAATCCTTCTGGAGATATTCCAAACCACCAGTCTTCTTTTTGACCTCCGCCGAACCAATCAAATTTAAACTTTAACATATAGAATAGCATCGTTAAAATACCTGCGATCATCCCTGCAATGGCTCCTTCTTTATTCATTTTTTTTGTAAAAATGCCTAAAATAATTGCAGGAAAAAAAGAGGCTGCTGCCAAACCAAAAGCTAAGGCGACTGTGGCTGCCACAAAATCTGGTGGATTGATGCCAAAATAACCTGCCACACAAACTGCTACAAATGCAGACAAACGTGCAGCCATTAGCTCTCCTTTTTCAGAGATATTTGGTTGGATCATTTTTTTTATTAAATCATGAGATACTGAGGCAGATATTACCAACAACAATCCTGCTGCTGTAGACAATGCTGCCGCTAATGCTCCCGCCGCAACCAAAGCAATTACCCAGTTTGGTAATTGTGCAATTTCTGGGTTTGCCAACACCATAATATCTTTATCGATAGTCAACTCATTTACTGAGGCATCTTCTACATATTGTATCTTTCCATCGTTATTCTTGTCATTAAAAGAAAGCAACCCTGTTTCTTCCCAGGTAGTAAACCAATCAGGCATATTTTTATAATCTTGATTGTTTACGGTTTCTATCATATTCGTTCTTGCAAAAACTGCAATTGCGGGTGCAGTTGTATATAAAATCATAATAAATAATAACGCCCAACCTGCAGACTTGCGTGCATCGGAAACTTTTTTAACTGTAAAAAAACGAACGATTACATGGGGTAATCCTGCCGTGCCCACCATTAAAGCTGCTGTTATAAAAAATACGTCTAAGGTAGATTTACTACCAGAGGTGTAGGCTGCAAATCCTAATTCTCTATGCAACTTATCTAATTTATCTAATAAATAAACTCCATTTTCATCCAAACCTCCAAAACCTAATTGTGGAATAGGATTTCCTGTCATTTGAATCGATATGAAAATAGCGGGAACCATAAACGCAAAAATAAGTACACAATATTGTGCAACTTGAGTGTATGTAATTCCTTTCATTCCTCCTAAAACAGCGTAAAATAGAACGATAATCATTCCGATGATTACCCCGGTGTTAATGTCAACTTCTAAAAAACGAGAAAATACCAACCCTACACCTCGCATTTGTCCAGCAACGTAAGTAAATGAAACTAAAAGTGCACAAAAAACAGCAACAGTTCTGGCAACGTTAGAATAATAACGATCACCAATAAAATCAGGTACCGTAAACTTTCCGAATTTTCTTAAATATGGGGCTAATAATAACGCCAATAAAACGTAACCACCTGTCCAACCCATCAAATAAACCGATCCGTCATAACCGCTGAAAGAGATCAATCCAGCCATTGAAATAAACGAAGCAGCAGACATCCAATCTGCAGCAGTTGCTAATCCGTTGGCAAGTGGGGACACACCACCACCAGCAACATAAAATTCTTTGGTTGATCCTGCTCTAGACCAAATTGCGATACCGATGTACAATGTAAAGGTGATTCCTACGAACAACCAAGTCAAAGTTTGTAATTCCATAATTAACTGTCTAAATTATATTTTTTATCTAATTTGTTCATCAATTTTATGTACACAAAAATTAAAACTGTAAAAACATAAATTGATCCTTGTTGGGCAAACCAAAATCCAAGTTTAAATCCACCCATTCTGATTGTATTTAATTCATCAACAAAAAGAATTCCGCAACCAAAAGAAACAATAAACCATATTGATAACAAAATTGCTAAGTATTTTAAGTTGGTCTTCCAGTACTTTTTTTGATGACTTTTTTTCATTTTTTAGTTGATTTAATTTGGGTCTTATTTATAGGATGGTTGTTTTGATTTTCTTCCAAACTCTAATTAGTGAAATTCCAGAAATAATGGCAGTTACTGTTAGCGGGACAGCATAATTATACTCACCATAAATCCAATAACCTGTTGCAAACATGCAACTGTATATCAGTACACACCCGATTAACATAGCGACAATTCCAGAAGGAACACTCCATTCTGCATCTTTGTTTTTGATCTTAATTCCTTCTTTTTTTGCAACGTTTACTACTTTAGACCATCCAGGACCTCCAGGCTGTGTTTTTATGTAAAAATTTTGCAATACCTCGTTGCTTTCGGGTTGAGTCATATAAGTAGCTATTAACCATATAAAAGTGGTTATGAAAACCACGAATGGGTATTCATAATACGCTTCAAATACGCCACTCTCTGGAGCAAATAAATAATCTCCAACAGAGGTTAATTTTAGGACAATTGAAATGATACCAGAGACAAACATTGCTGTAATTTCACTCCATGCGTTAATTCGCCACCAGAACCAACGTAGAATAAAAATCAATCCAGTACCTGCTCCGAATACCAACAACACTTCAAATAATTGCAATGCGTTTTGGAGTAGTAAAGCCAATAAGGCACTTAAAACCATTAAAACAACTGTAGAGATTCTTCCTACAGTTACAAGTCTTTTTTCAGACGCTTTTGGGTTTATTTGTTGCTTGTAAAAATCATATACCATATACGATGAACCCCAATTAAGTTGTGTTGATATTGTACTCATGTAGGCAGCTATTAACGAAGCGAGTACCAATCCAAGCAATCCGCTTGGTAATTTAGTAAGCATCGCAGAATAGGCTAAATCATGCCCTAATTTATCGGAAGGAATATTTGGGAAAGCTTCTTGAATACTTGCTAAATCTGGAAAGATAACTAATGACGCTAATGCGACTAAGATCCAGGGCCAGGGTCTTAATGCATAGTGCATAATGTTAAAGAAAAAGGTAGCTCCAATAGCATGATTTTCATCTTTAGCAGCTAGCATTCGCTGAGCAATATAGCCCCCTCCACCAGGTTCTGCTCCAGGATACCAAGAACTCCACCACTGAACAGCTAAGGGAATAATGAATAAGGTTATTAAGGCTTGTTTGTCACTGAAATCGGGTAATATTGAAAGTTTACTCACTACATGTTCGTTTGCCACTAGAGCTTCTAAACCTCCTACTTCTGGAATATTTACTAAATAATATGCCGCCCCAATAGCACCTCCCATGGCTACAAAGAACAACACAAAATCAGTATATACTACTCCTTTAAAACCTCCTAAAACACTAAAAATAACTGTAATTAAACCTGCACTAATTACCGTTTGCCAGGGTTCTAAACCCAACATAATACCGCCAATTTTTATCGCAGCCAATGTGACTGCAGACATCGTAATAACATTAAAAATAACGCCTAGATAAATGGCTCTAAATTTTCTTAAAAAACTCGCTGGAGCGCCCCCGTATCGGAATTCATAAAACTCAATATCGGTTTTAACATTTGACTTTCTCCATAGTTTTGCATACACAAAAACAGTTAATAAACCTGTTATTAAAAAAGCCCACCAGACCCAATTACCCGAAACACCATTTGTTCTAACAATGTCTGTAACTAAATTGGGAGTATCTGTAGAAAAAGTTGTGGCTACCATAGAAACTCCCAGTAACCACCAAGGCATAGTTCTTCCCGAAAGAAAAAACTCAGAAGAATTTTCACCTGATTTTTTAGAAACATAAACTCCTATACAGAGTGTAATCGTAAAGAATAAAACAATTATTGTATAGTCTAAAGTACTCAATGATATCATAGTAAATCTTTGTTTTTTTATAAATTACATTTAGTGATTCTTGGATATTTTAAATACTATTGATCCATACCACGAAATATACAAAAAACATAATAATGGGAGTATAAAAGAAAAATTAACTTCAGAAACACCAATAATTTTAATATCATTTATTGCTGTTCCCCCTAGATCGATATTCATTCTTTTTCTTGAAACGATATTTTTTGTCACTAACTTTTTTAATCCATTTTCTATTTAGCTGATAATTCTATTTTCACAATAGAAAATTATAATTTATTTTTATGGAATTGAAGGTTGAACTATTGTTTGATAAAAGAGTAATTCGACCTATTTTATAGGTTGATGGATGACATCCATCAGGAAGTTTTTGGTTTTACCTTATTTTATGTATTTTTCTAAAGGTCAACAAGAATCAGCAGTATAATGACTAAATTATCATAAAAAAGTAAAGAGAAATTAAAATAACAAGTATTTAAATCCGCGGAGCAACCTCTCGAGTAACCGATATTCTCGCCATATCTTGGCTTAGATCATTTAATTTAAGAAATATGTCTGTGGTTTTCAGACAACCAATTCCGCTATTCGGTATTATTTTTAAAGTAAAAGGACTCCTTTGCTTAAATTATCTTATAATTTTGTTTGGAAAAACAACGACACTTTCATGACCGTTTTCACCTACAGCGGCAACGCCAAAAAAGAAATTGTCAATCACGATTCCATCTAAAGTAAATTGGGTTTCTTCCACATATCTGCTATGATCCCAAGTAGGAGATGTGGTGTCTCTCCAGTAGATTTTATATCCTTTGGCACTGGGAACATTGCTCCATTTTAATTTTGCAGATGCTTCTACAATTCCACCAATTGCAACCGTTTCTGGAGCTGGAGGTGCCAATGCCAAACTGGCCATTGTAATTGCATTAACGGCGGTTAATTTTTTTGCATATCCAAAATTTACATGCTCAAATGTATCGCCATATGCAATGCCGTTTTCGGTTCTAATATCTTGATGTTGTTGTGTATAGTTTTCATGCGCTTCCATAATTCTAATTCCCGCATAGCCTAAATCATTAAAAGGCCTGTGATGTCCTCCTCGACCAAAACGATCTAATCTATAAATCATCATTGGATTCATTTCGGGCATGTAAGTGCGAACTGTTTTATGTGTGTATCTGGCCAATTGACGGGAAATTCCGTCTACTTCGCCACCATAAAAGCGACGCATTCTTCTTTGTCTTTCTGTTTCATTAGCAGGTACGGGTTCTGAAAAAATTCTGAAGGCCCTGTTATCGATCACACCATCAACTCCGGTAATGTTCCCAATCATATCATTGTTTAAAACACCAATAATTTCCCACCCTTTTTCTTTGGCATATTTTGCTAAGCCTGCTCCGCCAAATAATCCTTGTTCTTCTCCAGACAATCCAACGTAGATAATACTACTTTCAAATTGGTATTTTGACAAAACTCTTGCAGCTTCAATGGTTCCTGCCATTCCAGAGGCATTGTCATTGGCACCTGGTGCATCTTTTGTGAAATTAGCCCCATCACTGTTCCTAGAGTCAATATCTCCACTCATTATAATGTATTTGTTTGGATACCTAGTTCCTTTTTGAATAGCAACTACATTCACAACCCAAGCATCATGCGGAACCCTTTTGCTCATTTGGGTAGTTACAAGGTCTTTTTGATAAAAGACATTGATACAATCATCACAATCTTTAGAAATACCCTCAAAAGCACTTTTAATCCAGCGCCTGGCAGCTCCAATTCCTCGAGATGTAGATAGCGTATCCGAAAAGGTGTTTCGGGTACCAAACTCAGTCAATGTTTTTACATCAGCTTTAATTCGAGCTTCAGAAACAGCATCGATAATATCATATATTTTTTGATCTGTTTGACTTAGTAGTGTTGTTGTAGTTAATAAAAATAAAAGATATAAGTACTTCATAAAACGGTGTTGTTTGAAAAATATATTTAAAGATACAGAACTTTTTAGATTTTTTCTGTGAGGTAGTTTGTAACTATAGTAAAAAGGCGCTTTCTGAAGTTTTTCACTTGTATCAATTAACCATTGATGATATTAGTTAGAATACTGAATCTATTAAATTATTATAACCGAAGAAGTTACTTCACAGGATATACTGTTTCTTATGTGGACTGGGTTTATCAAAAACAACGCCTCATAACTTCGTATTTCAAATGTGTTGTATTTTTTATTGATTTTATAGGTATAGGTTTCTATATTTTGTTGCCCCTTTATGGCAAAACCTATATGATGACCAAAACGATAAGCAACAAGCTAAGAAGGATTAATAATATCCTCATTTTTATGTTTAAATAGCAGGAGGTTTTCATTTATAAAGACGCTTAAAGGTAGATGGGTAAGTGAAATAATCAGATGTTATTTTTCAATCAATTCTATTAATTTAGTAATTTCCAGTTCATGTTCTTTTCCACTTATTGTATGTACATTTCCAAGATATTCCATCCCCAAATATTCTGCTGTTTTCATAAAAGGTAGCCAAAAATGTTCTCCGAGATTCTCTCCTGTAGAACAGCTGACAGCAGCCATTTTTTTTCCTTTTAATTTGCGTCCAAGTTCTTTTTCTATTGTTAGTAAGTCAGTAAATCGGTCAAAAAAAACTTTCATGATTCCACTCATTGAATACCAATATACTGGTGTTATAAAAATTAGCGTTTCATATGTATCGAGAATTTTTCTTATCAAATCCAGGTAATCATCATTTCTGTTTTCATGTTTGTAGTCAAAGTAGCTAAATTGGTAATCGTTTAAGTTCAGTACATCCCATTTTGATTTTTCAAGGAGATCTTTTGTTAAATTTGCAGTATCTCCATCATTTCTGGAACTTCCAACGATAATTACTTTTTTCATTCAAATATTTGATTTTAAAAACTACTCAAAATGTATTTATATATAGCTTCGTTGTTTCTACATTTTTTATCTTTTTATTTTAGGCGCTCCAATTTTCTCGAGCCTTTTTTCAAAAGGAGCTATCAATTCTCTGAGAGTATTTAGTTTATTTGTCAGTATGTTAAACAGCTTATTGGCATTGGTAAAGTAAGTAAGCTGTGCTATGGTAGGACCATAAGTTGTCCCATAACTACTCGCAGATCGAATATAATCTCTAAGGGTTGGATATTCATTTTTCTCTCCTACTTCAGAGCGAGCTTTGCTACCCCCAAACTCTTGTTCTAGGGCTAAGATTTGATCACGTGATTTGAGTAGGGCTTCAAGTAAACTTTCATCACTCAATTTAGCTTTATCATAAGCCTTAAGCATGATCTGAATACCATTTTTAGTCTCTTTGATATCGCGTTCTAAATCGCTTGTTTTAACTGATATTGACGCTATTTTTTCCCAATGGGCTACAACTTTATCCGCTGAGCTTCCCTCTAATGAATTTTTGTGATATTGTTTCACTTCAAACGAGACGTCATTTCCAATCGCACTATATTTTCCTTCAATTTTCTTAAAAATTTGAGCTGTATACCTTCCTGGCCCCACCATATTTCCCCTTCTTTTGCTATTTATGTTTCTAATTGAAATAGTCGCTGAAGATGCTGTTAAAAAATTCCAACTCATCCGATGAATTCCTTTTGTATTATTTCCCTTCATTTTTCGAAGAATATTCCCCTCTTCGTCATAAATGAATAACCACACACTCGGAACTAGTTCTTTCTTTTCTTCCTCAAGAACAGACCACTCAGGAACCTCTACAATACCGGTTTCTTTCTCAATTTTCTTTTCATTTTCTTTTCGTTGAACTTCTTTTGATTTATAACCATCCTTGAGGTAGTAAGTAAACTCAACACCATATGGAGGATTGTCTGCCACATAAAAATTGTCTCCTTGTGAGGCTTTTTTCGAGTAGCCCAATACTCTTCGCTGCATGTACCATTTCCCATCTCTGGGTTTGAATAATTGAGCTTCTTTTGTGGCGTTAATATCTCGAAGAGATGAATAATCATCCAGAATGTAAATACCCCTTCCAAAAGTTCCAACAACCAAGTCATTTTCTCTTTGTTGAATAGCGATGTCACGAACAGAAATATTTGGGAATCCCCCTTGTAGTTTTGCCCAAGTTTTGGCTCCATCAAGAGTAAAGTATACTCCAAATTCTGTTCCTAAAAACATCAAGTTGCTTTTTTCATGATCTTGAACAATCCGCCACAAAAGTGTGCGGCCAGGAAGATTGTTAGAGATGTCTACCCAAGTCCTTCCTTTGTTATAACTCTTATACAAGTAGGGGTTAAAATCTCCGTATTTATGATTATCAAATACAGCATAAACGATATTTTCATCATGCAAATCAGCCTTAATATCATTGACAAAGGCCGTCTTGGGAAGTCCCTTAATTTTAGAAAAGTTTACTTTTCGCCAATTAGCTCCACCATCTTGAGTCACTTGAATGATTCCATCATCGGTTCCAGCATATATTAATCCCTCTTTTTTTGGAGATTCAGATAAAGAAGTAATGGTGCTATAATTAGACATGGCATAAATATCCCAAGCATTATCCCATTTCTGTTTCTTTCCATAAAAAGGTGTTTGAATACGCTCTTTATTATGGGTTAAATCGCCAGAAATTACCTGCCAAGAATCTCCTCGATTCTCAGATTTCCAAACTCTTTGCGAAGCATGATAAATGCGCTCTGGGTTGTGTGGACTTACTAAAATAGGAGCATCCCAATTGTACCGTTCAAACTTCTCACCCAATTCAGGTTGTGGTTTAATGGAAATGTTTTCACCAGAAATTCGATCATGACGATTTAGGTTTCCCTGTTGGGATTGGGCATACACAATATTAGAGTTTCCAGGCTCAGTAGCTGGCTGATGCCCATCACCTCCCAATACAACAAACCAATCTGAATTTCGAATCCCATGAACGTTATCTGTTCTAGAGGGAGCTCCTTGCGTATTGTTATCTTGAGTACCTCCATACACGTAATAATAGGGTTTCGCATCATCTACAGCAATTTTGTAAAACTGAGTAATTGGTAAATTATCAATAAATTTCCAATTTTTAGTACGATCGAAACTCTCATACAGCCCTCCATCACATCCAACCAAAATATAATTTGGATCGTCTTTTTTAAACGCCACGGCGTGATTATCTACATGCTTTTCTTGTTCATTCATTTGATTGAAAGTCTTTCCGCCATCAAAGGATACCAACATATAGTTATTGGCTAAATAAAGCTCATCGAAATTATGAGGTGAGACATATAGCTCCTGATAATAATGCGGTCCAGTACCTCCGGAAATTGCATCGCTCATTTTAGTCCATGACCCCCCTTGATCTTCACTTTTAAAAACACCGCCTTTTCTTCTATCCAATTCTATTGCAGCATAAATAACATCGGGTTTTTGAGGTGAGATTGCCAAGCCAATTTTTCCCATGTTACTGGTTGGTAGCCCTTTACTGAGCTTACTCCATATTTCCCCACCGTCTGTTGACTTATAAATAGCTGTTCCTGGACCTCCTCCCATATATCCAGCAACTGTTCGATGGCGTTGCCATGTAGCCGCGTACAATACATCATGGTTTCTTGGATCAATGAGTAGATCAGTAGCACCAACCCATGCATCATCACCTAGTGTTCGCTTCCATGTTTTTCCCCCATTGATTGATTTATACACTCCTCGTTCGCCACCACTACTCCAAAGCGGCCCTTGTGAAGCAACCCACATGATCTTAGAATTCGTTGGGTGAATAATAATTTTAGAGAGGTGTTCTGATTTTTTAAGCCCCATATTTTCCCATGAATTCCCACCGTCTTCACTTTTATAAACCCCATCTCCATAGCCCACGTGTCTACCTCCTACATTTTCTCCTGTCCCTACCCAAACTATTTCTGGGTTTTGTGGGTCCAGAGCAATACATCCTATCGAATAACTAACTTGATTGTCCAGTAAAGAATTCCAGGTAGTTCCTGCATTTTCTGTTTTCCAAACTCCTCCAGATCCAACGGCAACATACCAAATATTTTCGTTGTTTGGGTGGATCACAATATCAGCAATTCTACCAGACATTAATGAAGGTCCAATACTTCTGAATTTTAATCCATTATAAACAGAACTTGTATCAATTGTAATGGTATGATCGGTTGTTTTAGACTTTTGAGCAAAACTTATAGAAATTAAACAGAAAAAAATAAACACGAAACTATGTACTTTTATAATCTTCTTTATATCGAATATTTGAAACATTTTTGATGAGTTTAGAAGATAAAAATAGGAAATAAATTATACTTTTCCATGTAATTGAAAAACACAAAGAATATCAAGATTAAATTCTTAACCAACTTTAGCTATAAATTGTGTAATGTTATAGGAAACTTTTTAGGTTTTTATTTCGATTGAAGGAGCTGTTCTACACATTACTTCATCAGATATTCTTTTCACACAAACACCCATTCTTTCGGGTTTTTATATTGTATGCGGTACATCGTAGGGAAATCTACTTTACAAATGGCGCAATGTTTAATTCCTTGTTTCATAGGTTACTTAAGTCATTGATAACTTAACTTTTAGAACACAATATAACCAGTCTACAGTTATCTTTTTATACCTCCCGAGCAACCTCTCGAGCAACCCTAAAAACCAAAAAACCCGTACATCATTGTTTATAAATGAGTTACGGGATAATTTTGTGGTACCTCCAGGAAGTTTTAGGTTTTACTTCATTTTATTCGTTTTTATATAAGTCAATGAAAGTCAATAGTATAATGACTAAATCATGATAAAATAGTATAGAGAAATCAAACGAAATAACAAGGATTTAAACCTGCGGAGCAACCTCTCGAGCAACCGGTATATTTCATTATATCAGCATTATAAAAAGTTACTTTGCACCTCTTTTTGATAAATTATAAATTTCTAGTTTAATATTATCTCCTCTATTGATAGGACTTAAAACGATTGCATTTTTTTTACTTTGAAAAGTAACTGTTGATTATAGAAATTAATTTAGCATTGTCAGCATAATTTAATTCATAAAATGCTGTTTTTTCTATCCATTTTAAGAAAGCTTTTGCGTTAACTTCTTTCTTTGAAATCCATGCATCTGGTAAGAATTTTTTTAAAGCCTCTTGTGCACTTATTTTTTTCATTGAGTTTTCTCCGGTTTTAGCGTACTGAACCCAAACCACGCTGCTACAATTTGCACTAGTTTCTTTTGATTTTGGGGGGAGATATTTAATAGTACCTTTCAATTCATTGATATAATATTCATTAGATCTTTTGAGTTCTGGATGTAACTCCTCAATTAAATCAAATGATTTTTCTTTAATAGAAATAGCTGATGGAAAGCAGTAGGTTTTAAAATCCGATCTTAATATCGGCGAGAAATCATCTGCAATTACATTATAGCCATTGGCCATTAATATGGATACCAGTGTGCTTTTACCATTCCCAGAATCCCCGGTAAACATAATTGAATGATTGTTCTTTGAAATTGTAGATGCGTGAAATACTCCCATCCAATCGTGTTCAGTTTTATTGTAAAATGAACATATTAATTCCATAGAGAATTTTCCTTGAAACTCGTGTAATTGTGTATTATCCCAGGTGCCTACAACTTGATTATTCTTTAAAATATATAGTATGTTGTCGCTATTGAAAATCTTATATTCCACATTATAGATATTTCCATGATTCATTAACAGATGACTGTATTTTTGATGGATTAATGATTTCGTTTCCTCAGTATCAAAGCCTACCTTAATAATGATATCATTAAACGAATAATATTGAATTAGTTCACAAGATTTTACCTTGACTGGGTGTTTTACAGTTGTTTTGACCTCAACTTCTTTCGTTTCTCGCAATAATTCTAAAATATTTTTATTGATTCTTATCGCCTCAGAACTACTAACTTGAAAAGATTCAATAATGAGGGCAATAAAGTCTTTGGAAGATAAAGCTGATTTTTTTTTAATTAAGGCTAAAATAGCAGAATTTAATATGATATATTTATTTGATTCTTTTAACCACACAATAGAATCTTCTTCAGAGATTTTTTGAGCTATTGAAAAAGGAAAATATTTTATGCTTTTAACCATCTGTATGTGTACTTTAAAAGAGTCTTATGATGATAGTGAATCCAAATTTTAGTTAAAACACGTTTTTTAAGTTCACTGTTGAAGAATAGTTGAATTAGTATAAAATTTTTTTCAATAATTTTCCGGTAAATCGGGAAAAATTTAAATAATTGAATTACTAAAAATTTAAATAATTTGTCTGAATAAGAACTCAAAAAGGATGATGATATAGGCATATCAAATATTTTAAATTCAGCGATGGTTAGAAAAAAGTGTTTGATAAAGATGTCTTTTTTAATGTTTTTGATGGTTAAACTTTTTTTACAGTCGAGCTTGTAAATATCATAGATACTTCGATGGCTATAATTTGAATTAAAAAAACCTTTATCCCTCAGGTGTATTGCATATATGCAATGATCAAATAAAAAGGGTTTACGGGGTGTTTTAATCATTTTTATTTCCTCTTTAAAATCATTCAGAAGTTCTTTTGAATTGAAAAAGCATCTGTGTACAGGTTCTAAAAACTCTAAGTGAGGTTCAATAGCGATCGTTTTATTTTTATTCACCATCCTTGGAAGGTGTGTAGGTTTGAAAACCCTGAATAAATCAACATGATTTGATGACGTACAATAGTTATTTTTTTCTAATATCTTTTTAACTTGTTCTTCATCCTTGTGCTGTATGATAAAATCGATGTCACCAATCATTCGCTCACCGATATCATCAAAAATATTAGAGAGTAAGAGCGCAGTTCCCTTCAAAAAAAGATGCTTGATATTGTTTTCAA